>Ga0070731_10000073_pt1 | contig 202640 bp, 184 predicted proteins | sample Coa_R1_2_FD_66448 | JGI IMG/M metagenome (GOLD analysis project Ga0070731, IMG submission 66448) | Surface soil microbial communities from Centralia Pennsylvania, which are recovering from an underground coalmine fire - Coalmine... | ecosystem: Environmental > Terrestrial > Soil >... | reverse complement strand
ATGTTACCGGCCGGACATATCCCTGCCATTGCGGACCGGGCACTTAGTTGACATTTCGAGCCTGGGACATTCGTGCCACGTTGAGTTCGCTGCCGAGGCGTTCACCTTTCCGCACATGTGTCTATGGTGCGCTTTTCGCTGAATAAATCGGCAAGATGGCGGGAGGAGAATTCTGTTTGCCATGTGGAGGATGGGAAAAACAGGCGGACAGAGGACTTGACAAAGAAGAAATAGTGGCCAGTTTTCAGTAGTCAGTGATCAGAGAAACAGGGATTCGTTTTCAGTGGTCAGGGGTCAGAGTTTACTGGAGCTTGCCCGTGTCTTTGAGCACCGCCATGGCGGCGTTGCGGCCGTTGATGCCGATGACGCTGCCGCCGGGATGCGTGCAGGCGCCGCAGAGGTAGACGCCGGGCATGGGCGTGCGCGAGGAGAGCCGGTTGGCGCCCATGTAAGGCGGGAGGCATTCGCCCTGAAAGATGTGTCCGCCGGTGAGGCCGACCTTCTTTTCGATGTCGGCTGGGCCGAGCACCTGCGTGTCGATTACCGCGCCGGGAATGTTGGAGCAGAACCGGGCCAGCGAGTTCATTGCCAGCTTGCGCACTTCGTCGCGGCGCTCGTCCCATGTGTCGCGTGCAAATTTGTAGGGGACGTATTGGGCGAAGACGCTCATGGTGTGAGTACCGGCGGGGACCACGGAGGGATCGTGGGCGCTCTGAAAATACAGCTCGCACCAGAGATGCTCCGGCAACTCGCCGCGGCGGGCAGCCGCGAATCCATCCTTCCACTCCGACTTCGTCAGCGGCGCATTGATTTGCCCGAAATGGTGCGGCTCGCTTAGGCCAGGGCGCGCCTTGAAGTTGGGCAGCTCGCGCAGGTGCACGTTCAGCTTGACGGTGCAGCCTTCGATGGGAACCCGCTCAACTTGCGCGCGCCAAGCGGGGTCGGCGGCTGAACCGAGCAGGCGCAATGTCACGCGAGGATCGGCATTCGAGATGACGATGGGGGCAGCGATCCGCTCGCCGCTTTCGAGCAACACGCCTTCGCCGGGCAGGATCGCGGATACCGGAACGCCGGAGACGACCATTGCGCCGGCTTCTCGCGCGGCATCGCAGAAGTAGAACGAGACCATGCCCATGCCTCCGCGCACGTAGCCCCACATGCCGGGCATGCCGCCGAGACGACCCGAGGCATGATGAAAACGGATCGATGCAGTCCCCTTGTCGAATGGGCTGGCGTTGGTGCCGATGACTCCCTGCCCGAGATAGGCGATTTGAAGGCGCTCGTCGCTGAGGTATCTTTCGACGAGTTCGGCCATCGACCAGTCAAAGAGAAGGGACCGAGCTTCCTCATCGTTGCCGAGGCGCTCCTCGATGTGTTCGCGGGTTGGCGCTTCGCCGATCCAGACATCACCCGGTCCGGCAGGCCGCAGTGCATCGCGGAGGCGGCGGATGATGTCGCACATCGCATTGAATCCCTCGAGGTCGCGGGGAGCGAATCGCCGGATCTCGTCGTTGCAGCGCTTGTCATCGTCCCAGAGCTGAACGCTGGAGCCGTCGAGGAAGGGAACGAAAAGGCCATTGAGGGCGGGTGTCCAGGCGAAGCCGCGCCGGGGAAGATCAAGCTCTTCGACCACTAGCGGATGCAGCAGGCCGGCAAGGTAAGCGCAGGGTGACATGCGGACGCCGGGGAAGGGCTCCTCGATGGTGCAGGCTCCGCCGACTCGCGTGCGGCTTTCGATGGCGAGCACCCGCTGCCCGGCGCGGGCCAGATAGGCAGCGCAGGCCAGGCCGTTGTGTCCGGCGCCTACGATGATGACGTCCCAGATTTTCGTGGCGAGTTCGCTGACTGGAACCGGCAGGCCGATTTCGCCGAGTACCTCGGCAGTGGGCGAGGACATATCGGTATTTACCGTATCATCCGCAGGAACGCCAAAGAGCGGTGGAGGGCAGGCGGGGATCAGGTCATGAAAATGAGACCGGGATGCAAGTACGGGCGGAAGCTCACTAAGGTCGACTTGGCGGAGACTGAGTGGGTGCCATGTCGTTTACCCTTTCGCCAACAGGAGGCGTTGGGCGAACTGAAAAGCTGCCGTTTCAGGGTCTGGCCGGGCGCAGCACGACTTGGCTTCAGGTCCGCGACGCGATGGCGGGGGTGGGGCCGGGGCGGCGCGTCAAGCCCAGGAGAAAAGCCGGAAAGATGTTGTCATAGAAGTATCGGTCGCCACCCCGCGGCGGACCAGCGCAACCGCGCGATTTTTTGAGGCGCAGAGGATGCACTTCCGGCAGCTTTGAACTTGGAGAGTGGGAGTGTAAATATATGATTATAAGGTGAATGGAAGCGAACTTGAGGATTGGGACGCAATCCGTCACGATGCGCAGGTAAACCGGTTTTGCTATTGATTTTTGAAGAAAAAATACTTAAAATGATAACCATAGTGACCACTGGGCCCACAGGATCCCCAGCCTAGCGTCCCAGGTCGTGATCGAAACCCAAATTCCTTTCTTAAGGACCAAAAACCAAATGGCAAAGCGTCGTGGAAATCCGAATTGGGGCAAGCCGGAGCCCATTGGCCCGGTAGTGCCCACTGTTACCTCCTTCGAACAGATTGTGAAGGAGTTCAAGCTCACGCCGGATCAGTACATCCGGTCGACCCGCTTGCGGGAATGGGCTCGGCGGAACAAAAACTCAAAGTACATTCCGGAAGCTCTTCTGGAAGCATGGGGCTTTGAGATCGAATCCACGTTGTAAGCTCGGTCAGTCCTCCTTGGTAAAAGCGCCGCTTTCGAGCGGCGCTTTTGCTGTTCAGGCGCAAATTCGGAGAGAATAGGACTGCCATGCCGGAAAGTGCACGCACGATTGAGCATCCCTTCACCGACGTCCCCGGAGCGCTGGCGGACATTCGCGCCGGCCGAATGGTGGTGGTGGTGGATGACGAGGACCGTGAGAACGAGGGTGATCTGACGCTGGCGGCTGAGCATGCAACGCCGGAAGCGATCAACTTCATGGCGCGGTACGGGCGCGGTCTTATTTGTTTGTCGCTGACTGAGGAGCGCGCGGACTATCTTCGCCTGTTTCCCATGACGCAGCACAACTCTTCGCGATTTGGGACGGCGTTTACCGAGACGATCGAGGCGCGCGAAGGCGTGACGACGGGCATTTCGGCGGCGGACCGTGCGCATACGATTCGAACCGCGATTGCAGCGACAGCCACGTATTCCGATCTGGCTCGTCCGGGGCATATTTTTCCGCTGCGCGCACGCAAGGGCGGGGTGCTGGTGCGGGCGGGGCAGACCGAGGCCTCGGTCGACCTGGCGCGGATGGCGGGTCTGAATCCATCGGGCGTGATCTGCGAGGTGATGCGCGATGACGGGGAGATGGCGCGCATTCCCGATCTCATCCCGTTCTGCAAGGAGCACGGGCTGCGCATTCTGACGGTGGCGGAGCTTATCCGCTATCGACTGCGTCACGAGCGGTACATCGTGCGGGCCGGCGAAAGCATGATCCAGACGAAGTACGGGGAGTTTCGCATGATCGCCTACGAAAGCGAAGTGAATGGCGGCGAGAGCCACATTGCGCTCGTCCGCGGCGACCTTTGCCCCGGATGCCCGGCGTTTCACGAGGGACCTTCCGGGGCGCCAGGCAGCGATGCCCGGCCTCCGTGTACCCATCCGGTTCTAGTGAGGGTGCATACGCGTTGTACGGCGGGGGACGTGTTCTCGGCGGAATGCCATTGCCGCGAGATCCTCGACCAGTCGATGCGCATGATCGCCGAAGAGGGTTGTGGCGCGATCCTATACCTGCACAATACGTCGCGAGGATTCGAAATCGACCATGCGCCGATGGAAGGCAGGCATTTTGGACCCGAAGGAGCGGCCATCCCCGAGGCCGAGTCACGCATCGGAGTTCCGCGGCTGATCCTGCACAAGCAGATTCGCGAGCGGGAAGGGGCGCGCGATCGGAGCGGCAGGATCCTGCGCGCCATCGGGCTTGGGGGCCAGATTCTATCGGACCTGGGGATCCAGCGGATCCGGCTTCTGTCGAATACGCCCATGCACATTCCGGCGCTTGAGGGCTTTGGCCTCGAAATCGTCGAGCAGGTTCCAATTCCCGTGGAAGAGTGCACCCGGGTGGGCTGACCGCAGCATCGGAAGTCCATTTTTACGATAAGCGAGGGCCCCTGGTTGTGTTTTCCCTTGCACTTCTACAAGTATTCGTGTAGAAGCTGTTGTAGAAGTAGAAGGGAAGAAGAAAGCCATGCCCTCGCGCCGCATTGAATTGCCTCAGGGAACCCTGGATCTGCTGATCCTGCGAACTGTCTCGCTCGGTCCGCAACACGGATGGGCCATCGCAGAACGGGTTCAACAGATGTCGAGCGACGTTTTGTGTATCCAGCAGGGATCGCTGTATCCCGCGCTTCACCGGCTGGAGCGCCGCGGGTGGATCAAGGCTCGCTGGGGTATTTCGGATAATAACCGTCGCGCCAAGTATTACGAGCTGACGAAAACCGGGAAAAAGCAGCTTGCCGACGAGCAGGAAGCGTGGGCCAAGCTGACTGCGGCAGTGGCCCAGGTACTACGCGCGGTCTAAGGAGGGCACGATGTTGAGCGATTTGTATTTTCGCTTGCGTTCTCTTTTTCGCCTGCGCTTGCCGCGGCATTGCCGGCACGGCGCGCCACGGCGGTCGACCCAACGGTGGCGCTGCGCTGCGAGTGAGAAGAGCAGTCCGGCGTTGAGGGGAGCGCTTACCGCGTTTCGTTTGCCTTGAGCTTGCGGGTCAAGAACTCCGCGCCGGCGGAATAGGCGCGCACCCAACTGCGACGCAACAGGAAATCGTGGATCTCATCGGGGAAGATCAGCTCCTCGAATTCCACATGCTGACGGCGCAGCGCTTCTACAAGCTGGACTGTTTCGGCAAAAGGAACATTGCGGTCATCGTCGCCGTGGATGAGCAGAACCGGCGACCGCCAGGTGGACACGGACGAAATGGGAGACGATTCAAACGCACGGCGCGCGATCGCTTTTTGCTTTTGCGGGTCGTAGGTGGGTACAAAGGTGGGCATCTCGAGGTTCCAGTCGTGGACGCCATGCATGTCGACGCCTGCGGCAAACAGATCGGATGCGCGAGAGAGCGCAAGCGCTGTCAGGTACCCTCCGTAGCTTCCGCCCCAGCATCCGATGTGTGCGCCATCGACGTCGGGCCGGCTGCGGAGGTAGAGGCCTGCGCCCAGCACATCATGGAATTCACTCGCGCCGTCTGCGCCATAATTCAGCGCCTCGCGAAAATCGAGGCCGTAGCCGATGCCGCTGCGGTAGTTCACGCTGAGCACGACGAAGCCCTTGCTCGCGAGGTATTGATTCATGGCATAGGCATTCGAGTAATACTCCATGTAATGCCAGCCGAGCAGCATCTGGCGCTGGCTTCCGCCGTGGAAGAAGATGGCCGCGGGCCGACGCTCGCCGGGCGTCGAGTCTGGCGGAAGAAAGAGTTGTCCGTGGATTTGCAACCCGTCTGATGCTGAGAAGACCACCTGTTGCGGAGTGATGAACTTCGCGCCGGGAAAATCGGCCGGCACGGCTTGCGGAGCGAGATCGGTGAGGCTGCCATCGTGGACGATGGCCGCCCGCATCGGCACATGAAAGTCCGATCGCAGCATCGCCACTGTTTCGCCGTCGCTTGCGACAACCGGCTGGGTTTCAATGCCGTCCCCGCTGGTGAGCTGCTGGGGCGCTCCGGTGGATCCATCCGCGGCGAAGGTGATGCGCCAAAGATGGCGCCGGTCGACGTCGTTCTGGTTCGAATCGAAGACCAGTGATTTGCGGTCGCGGCTCAAGGACACGTGCTCCACTTCAAAGTTGTCTCCGGGCGTGAGCAGCGATGGCGCACCTCCGTCGGCCGGCACGGAGTAAAAGCGCAGCCAGTGATCGCGCTCCCAGGGAAACACGATGTGGTTTCCGGCAGTCCAATGCAGTTGGTCGTCGGAATCGGTTCCGCGAAACGCGCTGCCTGCGCCATCGATGGCGCGCCAGATCTCGCGACCTTTTCCCGTCGTCACATCGGCGATACGTATCGACCAGGGCAGGGCAGTGCGATGGGGCACGAAGAGCAGTGAATCCGCTTCCCACGGAGCTCGAACAAAGGCGATGCGGGTGGACTCAGGCGACCATACGGGCTCGCTGTCGAGGTCTGTGGACGGATCGAGGTAGGTAACCGAGTTGTCAGCCGGCGCGCAAACCGCAATGAAGCTATGGTCGTCGCGATCGGTCACGAACGCCAGGCGCTTGCCATCGGGCGACCAGCGCAGATGCCCAGCCGTGCCTCGCGTGACGAGCAACTGCCGGGGCTTGGCCTTTTCGTCGTCGAGACGATCGATCCATACCTGTCCTTTCACGAGATAGGCGACGGATTTTCCGTCAGGCGCAACCGCCGGGGAACTGCCGTCGCCAATCAGGCGGGGCTCGCCGCCCTTGAGGCTCACGATCCAAAGCTGCTCGTGCGCTCCATTGGGGAACCACGCGGGATTGGGCACCGGGTGCGTCTCGCCCTGCGCACCTGCGCCGCGCACGAAGACGATCGATTCTGCGTCGGCAGTCCATTCGGCTGCGCTCAGCTCCTGCCCGTCGTCGGCGTCGTAGTGGGTCACCTGCCGCGATGTGAATTTGCTGCCCGCGGGCTCGGCGATCCAGATATTGCGCTTGCCGTCCATGTTCGCGACCCAGGCGAAGCGATTGCCGGATGGGGCTGCAGTGAGATGTGAAGCGAAGGGAGCGCTTAATGCCTGCTCGATGGTGAACCCGGCGTTTTGCGCGGTGGCGGGGCGCGAGAAAATCAGCAAGGCGATTGCGATCGCAGGAATAGGGGATGAGAACGCACGTCTGGCGAGGAAGAATGGGCGTGGCAAGCTGACCCTCCGGAAAAGGCAATTGTGCCATACCGGTGTGGATGAGAAGGGATCAGCTCGCCACTGCAAGCAGAGTGTGGCGCCGGGAGTTCAGGTGCTTGTGGTTACGTGGAGCGCTGTGGGGCGCGAGTGCGGATGCGCACCGCCGGTGCTACCAGCCAAGCACGTAGGCGAAGATGAGCGGTGCGACGATGGAGGCATCGCTCTCGATGATGAACTTGGGCGTCTTCTCGCCGAGCTTACCCCACGTGATTTTTTCGTTGGGCACGGCGCCGGAGTAGGAGCCGTAGCTCGTCGTCGAGTCGGAGATCTGGCAGAAATAGCCCCACAGCGGCACGTTGTCGCGCTGCAGGTCCTGGTGCAGCATGGGGACCACGCAGATGGGAAAATCACCGGCGATGCCGCCCGCGATCTGGAAGAATCCCAGCGACGATTTGGCCGTGCTGGATGTGTACCATTCCGCCAGTTCCATCATGTATTCGATGCCGGTGCGGACCGTGTGCACCTTCTTGACGTCGCGTGAGATGCAGTGGCCGGCATACATGTTCCCCAGGGTCGAGTCTTCCCAGCCGGGCACAAACATGGGCAGGTTCTTTTTCGCCGCGGCGAGCAGCCAGCTGTTTTTCGGGTCGATCTGGTAGGACTTTTCGAGCACGCCCGAGCAGAGAATCTTGTACATGAATTCGTGAGGAAAGAAGCGCTGGCCTGCCTGGTCGGCGCGCACCCACTCCTGCAGCACTTCGTTTTCAATGCGCCGCATGGCTTCCATCTCGGGGATGCAGGTGTCGGTGACGCGATTCATGTGGCGCTTGAGCAGCTTAGCTTCATCGGCCGGCGTCAGGTCGCGATAGTGGGGCACACGCTCGTAGAAATCATGCGCGACGAGATTGAAGACATCTTCTTCGAGGTTTGCGCCGGTGCAGGTGATGGCGTGAACCTTGTCCTGGCGGATCATTTCAGCCAATGAGATGCCGAGCTCGGCCGTGCTCATCGCACCGCCGATGGTGACAAACATTTTTCCGCCCGCGGAGAGGTGGTCGACGTACCCTTTGGCCGCATCGACAAGGGCGGCCGCATTGAAATGACGATAGTGCTGCTTGATAAACGAAGTGATGGCGGACATGCCTTATTTCTTACTCCCGTTGAATACGCTATCACAGTGAGATGACTGCAAAATGAATCCGCAGGCAGCAATGATGCGGGTTTTGCACACTTGGCAGAGATCGCGGAGATGGTGTGTGCGAAGCGCGCGGCGCGAGAAAACAGAAGATCGTACCAAGCAGATATCTGGATCAGAGGCACGGTGCGCCGGTAGCATTGGAGTGATGATTTTGGATGAAGTGGCAATGCAAGAGGCGATTTCACCCTATCGACAAAGACCCGTCGATGGGGACCCCGGCGCTCCCACCCCACGGACGTAGACCTGTCCGTGGGGACCCCGGTGCTCCCACCCCACGGACGTAGACCTGCCCGTGGGGACCCGGTGCTTCGAGAAGTTGGCCCTTGAAGGATCAAACGATGATTTTGGATGAAGTGGCAATGCAAGCGGCAATCGGCGAGGCACGGAAGGCGGCCGAGGCCGGCGAGGTTCCGATCGGTGCGGTGGTGGTTGCCAACGACCGCTTCGTGGGGCTGGGGCAGAATCGCGTGCTGCGCGACAACGATCCGACGGCGCATGCGGAGATGGTGGCACTGCGGGCGGCGGCTGCGGCGCTGGGCAATTACCGGCTGGTTGGATGCACGTTGTATGTGACGCTGGAACCGTGCGCCATGTGCGCGGGCGCGATGATTCATGCGCGGATCGACCGGCTGGTGTTTGCGGCGGCCGATCCCAAGGCGGGAGCGGCGGGATCGGTGCTGGAGGTGCTCAACCATCCGCTGCTGAACCACCAGATGGAGGTGCAGCGGGGATTGATGGCGGAGGAGGCGGGGGAGTTGCTGAAGGGATTCTTCAGGGAAAGGCGGGGAGCAGGGACGTAGGGACAAGGGGCAGATTCCTTGCGAGGTCCAAGCGCATTGCGCTCACGATGCACAGTGACTCAGGAGCGGGTGAGGGCGCGGATGCGATCGGCCTGACCGGGCCATTTAGCGATAAGTTCTCCGGCGGAAGCGTTGCGGTAGTCGGAGAAATCGAAGCCAGGTGTGACGGTGCAGCCGAGCAGGGCTACTTTGCCGTCGCCAATGAGGCGCGTGCCCTGCCAGACGCCCGCGGGTACCACGAGCTGCACGTGCTGGCCAGCGGCCAGGTCTGGTCCGAGAGTGAAGATGGCGGAGCTGCCGTCGGGGAGGAGCTGGAGCATCTCGACGGGGTCACCGAGGTAGAAATGGAACATCTCGTCGGAATCGAGGAGATGCATTTCAGAGAAGGTACTAGGCTCGAGCAGGTAGTAGATGGCGGTGCCGAGGGCGCGGGTTCCACGAGGCAGCGTGATGCTGGATGCCGAGGTGTAGGTGCGGCGAAAGGAGCCTCCCTCGATCGGGTGGGGCTCGAGCCGGAGCAAACTTTTGATTTCTTCCGCGGTCATTGACTTCAAGATTAGCCCAGAAAAAATCGTTAGAATCGGGATATGGACGTACGGGTTTATACGGCGGCATGGTGCAGGGACTGCCGCTCGGCGAAGCAATTTCTTGAATCCCACGGGATTTCTTACACCGAGATTAATGTAGATGCCGATCCGAAGGCTTCGGCCGAGGTGATCCGGCACGTGGGCAAGCGGGCGGTGCCGCAACTGGTGATCGATGGCGAGTGGTTTCAGCCGTACCGGCCGGGTCGCGGGCTGCTGTATGACGAGCTGCATAAGAGGCTGGGGCTAGGGACGTAGGGATCAGGGACCAGGGAACTGGGAAACGAGGAAAAGCAGATCCTTCGCTCCGCTTACCCCACGCGATGAAACTGCATGGGGCTCCAGGCGTGCTCCGCTCAGGATGACAGAGTTCGCGGTATGTGCGAGTCCCAGGGTTTCACCCTGGGCTATTTTTCGTCGGCCCCCTTCCGGGGCCGTAGCGAGTCGCGTGAGGACAAGAGGGGAAAAAGCAGATCTTTTTCGACTGTGGCTTTTACTCCGCTTTGGTGCCCCACGAACCAAGCCCTGTTCGTGGGGACCCCGAAGGCCGCTCCGCTTTGACAACTCCGACGGGAGCGGCATGGGGCCGCACACCTCGTACAATCAAGTGTTGGTCAGGGCGCGGCAAAGCGCCTGAGCCAGGAGACGGCGCTTGATCGAACGCTATACACGCCCGGCGATGGGGCGCATCTGGACAGAAGAGAACAAGTATCGCTGCTGGCTTGAAGTGGAAGCAGCGGCGAGCGCGGTGCTGGCCGAAGACGGCGTGGTTCCGGCGACGGCGGCGGCGGCGATCGCAAAAGGCAACGCTTCGGTCGAGCGAATTCATGAGATCGAGGCCGAGGTGAAGCACGACGTGATTGCGTTCACGACCGCAGTCGCGGAGAGCCTGAAGGCGCAGGGGATGGATGCGGAGTCGCGATGGCTGCACTACGGGCTGACGTCGAATGACGTGGTGGATACGGCGCAGGCGCTGCAGGTGAAGGCCGCCTCGAAGCTGATTCGTGAGGGGCTGGATGCGCTGAATGCGGTGCTGAAGCGGCGCGCGATTGAGTTCAAGCACACGCCGACGATCGGGCGCACCCACGGGATTCATGCGGAGCCGACGACGTTCGGGCTGAAGCTGCTGAACTGGTACGCGGAGATCGAACGGAACATCGCGCGCTTTGAGGCAGCGGCGGAAGACATGCGCGTGGGCAAGATGTCGGGAGCGGTGGGCACGTTCGGGCACTTGAAGCCGGAGCACGAGGAGAGGATCTGCGCACGGCTGGGATTGAAGCCGGCGCCGGTGGCGACGCAGGTGATTCAGCGGGACCGGCACGCAGCGTATATAGCGACGCTGGCGATTATCGGGAGCACGCTGGACAAGATCGCGGTGGAATTGCGGCATCTGCAGCGGACCGAGGTACGCGAGGCGCAGGAGTATTTCAGCGAGAAACAAAAGGGCTCGTCGGCGATGCCGCACAAGAAGAATCCCATTACTTCAGAGCAGATCAGTGGGCTGGCGCGGGTGCTGCGCGGCAATGCGCAGGCGGCGCTGGAGGATGTGGCGCTGTGGCACGAAAGGGACATTTCGCATTCGAGCGTGGAGCGAGTGATCTTTCCGGATTCGACGATTCTGGTGGATTATCTGCTGGCAAAGGCGACGGATTTGATCGACCGGCTGCTCGTGTATCCGGAGCGGATGAAGAAAAATCTGGAATCGACGGGCGGGCTGATTTTTTCGGGGCGGCTGCTGCTCGACCTGGCCGAAGCGGGAATGCTGCGCGAAGAGGCCTATCGATTGGTTCAGTCGCATGCGATGCGGGCATGGAAAGAGGACCTGAATTTTCGCGAGGAGATCGAGCGCGATCCGCAGATCACCAAGTCGCTGAGCAAGGAGAAGCTCGACCGGGCGTTCGATTACGCGCGGCAACTGAGCCATGTGGATGCGATTTTCAAGAGAGTGCTGGGAGAGTGAGAAGGCAGCTGTCAGCTGTCAGCCATCAGCTTTGGCATTCGAGATTACGGGCTGGAGCGATTGTTCCTAGAAGATCGGACGCAAATTTTCTGGAGGATTCGATGAAATCCTGCATTTTGTTGCTTGAGATGCTCGCCTGCACGCTCGCGTTTTGCCAGCAGCCTGCTTCGAACCAGGCTGACGGGTTGAGCAAGCTGGCGTGGATGCAGGGCGACTGGGCGGGCCACCAGGCCTTCAATACCAACGGCGGGCCGGCCATGGTTGGCGATGCCACCGATCGCATCGAGGTTGGGATTGCAGGGAAGTATCTGTGCGAGATGCTTTCGACGACGCTGCCGGGCCGGAAGCCGACGGACACGCGGCACTTCATCTCATACGACCCAAAGACCAATCTGTATTCGGCGTGGTGGTTCAATGACACATCGATTCGGCCGATGGAGTTGTCGGGTGAGCTGACGGGGAACAAGCTGGTGCTGACCAGCAATCCGGCAGCGCCGGGGCCGTTGCTGCGGGCGACGTACGAGAATCCGCCGGATGGAACGCTGACGTTTTTGCTGGAGATGAAGACGGGCGAATCGTGGTCGAAGCTGTTTCTGACGACGTATGCGAAGAAGTAGGACAGCTATGAGCCGTTAGCTATTAGCCATTAGCTATGAGGTCGATGACGGAAGGAACCATGAAGGGGAGCGCCGTTTTGTTGAGGGGCATGGATGAACCAGATTCCGGATGAGGCGGCGGAGCGAGTGCTGGGGGCGATTCGCGAGGTGATCGAACTCGATGGGCAGGGCGAGAGAGAAGATGCTGAGCGCCTGCTGAAACCGCTGGTGGAGGAGTTTCCGGAGGCCTCGCTGCTGCACAGCTACATGGCCTGGGTCCTGTCGCGGAGCGGGAAGCACAGGGAAGCGATCGAGCACGGGCGCGTGGCCGTGAAGTTGTCGCCGGAATCGGAAATGGCGTCGGTGATGCTTTTTCGGGCATTGTGGAGCGCGGGCGAGCATCCGCTGGCGTTTGAGGAGATGAAGCGGTTGGAGAAGTACGGGCACTCCGAGGAGTACGCGCGCATGATGCAGGAGTGGAACGAGGGCAAGAGGGACGATGCGGCGAGCGAAGAAGCCGAGTGAGGGGAGCAGGGCTGGCGCGGTGGAGTTGACGGTTGCCATCACGGGCGCCTCGGGCGCGGTATTCGGGCGGTGGATGCTGCGGGCGCTCGAAGCGGATGAGCGGGTGGAGCGGGTGCATTTTGTCGCCAGCGAGAATTCGCTGCGCGTGATCGCGGAGGAATTGGGAATCAGCGGCCGGACGGGGCTGGTGGAGAAACTGGTTGGCGCCAAGCTGAAGAAGATCGTGCAGCATGCGGATGCAGATGTGGGGGCGGCGATTGCGAGTGGAAGTCATCCGTCGCATGGAATGATTGTGCTGCCGTGTTCGATGGGGACGCTGGCGGCGATCGCAAACGGGCTCGCGAATTCGCTGATTGCGCGCGCGGCGGACGTGACGCTGAAGGAGCGGAGACCGCTGGTGCTGTGCGTGCGTGAGACGCCATTCAACCGAATTCATTTGCGGAATATGACCCTGGCAGCGGAAGCGGGAGCGACGATCTTTCCGGTGATTCCGGCGTTCTATAACAAGCCGGTGGATTCGGATGAGATGGCGCGGCAGTTTGTGTGCCGCGTGCTGGCCCATGTCGGGCTGCCACAGGCGGACGCGTATGTGTGGGGGAAAGACGAGTGATCCAGAGACGACGTCAGTTGTCAGTTGTCAGAACACGAAGGGCGGGGCCCAGGGTGACGGAGCCCTGGAATAAAGGAACGCGACTCACCTTATATGCTGTTGACACGGAAATCGCCCGACGTCACCCTGATTCTGAAACCTTGAAAACGAGAGAGCGAAGGAGTCCCCGATGCCCGAAGAGAAGCAGCTTCAGTTTGCCACCCTTGCCGTTCACGCCGGTCAATCGCCCGATCCTGCGACGGGATCGCGGGCGGTGCCGATTTACCAGACGACGTCGTACCTGTTTCAGGACGCCGACCATGCGGGGCGGCTGTTTGCGCTGAAGGAGTTCGGGAACATCTACACGCGGATCATGAATCCGACGACGGATGTTTTTGAAAAGCGCGTGGCGGCGATGGAGGGGGGCGCGGCGGCTTTGGCGACCTCGTCGGGGCAAGCGGCGGAAACGCTGGCGCTTACGACGCTGGCCAAGGCGGGCGAGGAGATCATCTCGACCACGTCGCTCTATGGAGGAACATATAACCTCTTCCACTACACATTGCCGCGACTGGGCATCCAGGTTCGGTTCGTGGATGCGGACGATTTCGACGGGCTGCGAGCGGCCATCAACGACAGGACGCGGGCGATCTATGCAGAGACGCTGGGCAATCCGAAGCTGGACGTCGTGGACCTGGAGCGATTTGCAAAGATCGCACATGAGCACCGGTTGCCGCTGATGATCGACAACACGTCGGCATCTCCGGCATTGGTCCGGCCGATCGAATGGGGCGCGGACATCGTGGTGAATTCGGCGACCAAGTTTTTGGGCGGTCACGGGAACAGCATCGGCGGCGTGATTGTGGATGCGGGCAAATTTGACTGGAAGGCGTCGGGGCGCTTCAAGGAGTTTGTCGAGCCGGATCCGTCCTACCACGGATTGTCGTATTGGGAGACGTTCGGACCGTTGTCCTTCATTCTGAAGGCGCGCATCCAGGGACTGCGGGATACAGGCGCGGCATTGTCGCCCTTTAATGCGTTCCTGCTGTTGCAGGGAATCGAGACGCTGCATTTGCGCATGGAAAGGCACTCGCAGAATGCGCTGGCGGTGGCGAAGCATCTCGAGGGGCATCCCGGAGTGGAATGGGTGAATTATCCCGGGCTTGAATCGAGCAAATATCATGCGCGCGCGAAGAAGTATCTGCCCAACGGGCAGGGGGCGCTGATCACGTTTGGGATCCGGGGCGGCTACGAGGCGGGGAAGAAGCTGATCGATTCGCTGGAACTGTTCAGCCTGGTGGCGAACATCGGCGACGCGAAGTCGCTGGTGATCCATCCCGCGTCGACGACGCACCAGCAGTTGTCGGAGGAGGAGCAGGCGGGGACCGGCGTAACGCCCGAGCTGGTGAGGTTGTCGGTGGGGATCGAGGACATACGCGACATTCTCGCCGATCTCGACCAGGCGATCGAACAGGCCAACGGCCAGGTACATCGCAGCAAGGCGCACTCGGCAGGCGTTGCGGCACAATAATTGATATGACCGAATCCCAACCGGGGACCGGAGCCGGACCGGGCGGAACGATGCTGGAGCCGACTTACGAAGGCGATTTTGTGCTTGACGGGCACTTGTCGCTGGAAAGCGGCTGCACGCTGGCGACGCCGACGCTGCATTACGCAGTCTATGGCCGGTTGAACGCGGCGCGTGACAACGCGGTGCTGGTTTGCCATGCGCTGTCGGGATCGGCGCTGGTGGGATCGTGGTGGCCCGAGGTGTTTGCGCCGGGTGCGGTGCTGTCGCTGGAGCACGATTTCGTGATCTGCATCAATCTGCTCGGGTCGTGTTATGGGTCGACCGGGCCGGGTTCGGTGAATCCGGAGACGGGCAAGCCGTACGGGCCGGCGTTTCCGCTGGTTTCAGTCCGAGACAATGTGAGGGCGCAGGCGCAGCTGCTGAATTCGCTTGGCATCCGGCGGCTGCGGCTGGTGATGGGCGGCTCGATTGGCGGGATGCAGGCGCTGGAATGGGCCATTTACGATCCTGAACGCGTGGAGCAAGCGGCGATCATTGCGGTGGCGCCGCTTTCGGCCATGGGGCTGGCGCTGAATCACCTGCAACGGATGGCGATCCAGAACGACCCGAACTGGGCGGGAGGGAATTATCTTCCGCAGAAACCGCCGCGGCTGGGATTGGCTCTTGCGCGGCAGATCGGGATGCTGAGCTACAAGTCGGCTCCGCTGTTTGAAGAACGCTACGGACGCAATCCGAACCGCAACGGGGAGGACCCGTGGGCGGCAGCGCATGGTGGAAGCGGACTGGTGGGCGGCCGGTTTGATATAGCCGGTTATCTGGACCACCAGGGAACGCGGTTCATCGACCGATTCGATGCCAACTCTTACCTGGCAATTCTGCGCACCATGGACACGTGGGATCCGCTGCGGGGGGGCGGACTTTCGGAAGATATCTTTGGCCGCATTAAAGCGCGATTGAACTTTGTAGGGATCAGCTCAGACTGGCTGTTTCCTGCGGATTCGGTGCGGGAGTTTGCGCACACGCTTCAGTCGGCTGGGGTGAATGCCGATTATCGGGAGATGAAGAGCTCGCACGGGCACGACGCGTTCCTCGCGGAACAGAGTGAGCTGGTGCAATTGCTGCATTGGAAGCACTAAAGCGCAGCAGCAGGAAACATTTCCCCGTTGGCCGGTGTCTAAATCGATGCATGGGGGTCGAAGTGTGCCGAGTGGGGCGGAGGCGGGAGCCGGGCGAGATGTGAATTGGCCAGTTTCCGACTGGGCAAAAGTGCCGGCGGATGAGCCGAGGCGCGGCGGTAAGTTTTGGCAACAACTTTGCTTGTCACAAGGGGCGGAGATTTCTATAATCCTTCCAACACCGCGAAGGGATACGCCGTGGTATCGTTTCCGAGGCCCCGGTGTGAGAGACAGAAGGGGTCGACGGTTGTACATTCTGTGGGTGCGAGCTTTAGCATTGATCTCTATTTTTGCAATTCCCAGGAGCATTGAATGAAGAAGATTGTCTTTGCATCCGTGATGGCGTTGGCCGGCCTTGGCCTTTCCATTGCGCCCATGTTGCGAGCACAGGAAGCCCCCGGCCAATCAGGCCAGGTCAGCCTTCCGGCGGATCAGTTCAACGCGTACCAGCTGGCCACGACGGAAACGGATCCGAAGGCGAAGGCTGCGGCGCTGGAGAACTTCTTGAAGACGTATCCGCAGACCCAGGTGAAGACCTCGGTGCTCGACATGCTGATGGATACCTATTTCCAGCAGCTGCGGAATCCAGACGAGACGCTGAACGCGGCGAGCCGGCTGCTGCAAGTGGATCCGAGCAACATGAAGGCTCTTCTTTATTCGGTGTACATCAAGAAAAGCCAGTGCAGTAAATCAGTGGACTCGAAGACAGGCAAATCGAGCGACACGCAGACTTGCGACGATGGCGCGGCGATGGCGCAGAAGGGGTTGTCGGCCGCGAAGCCGTCAGGCGTTTCAGATGATGACTGGAAGAAGCAGACCGGCGCGAGCTTTCCGGTGTTCCATTCGATGATTGCGCTCGATGACGATGTGGTGAAGAACGACTACAAGGGCGCGATCAGCGAGTATGAAAATACGCTCAACCTGATGAGCCCCGAGCAGTCGCAGTCGGCCGGATTGGTGGACATGCTGCAACTGGCGGATGTGTATACGAAGCCGGGTGTCCAGGACCTGCAGAAGGCGATCTGGTTCTATGCGCGCGTGTGGGACTTTGCGCCTGCAAACTACAAGGCGCAGATTGAGCCGAAGCTGGAATACTACTACAAGAAGTACCACGGCGGCCTGGACGGGCTGGATGGGATCAAGCAGCAGGCACAGGCCACGACTTTCCCGCCGGCAAGCTTCAGCATTCCGAAGGCGAAGAGCCCGCAGGAGCAGATTCATGATCTGCTGACGCAGACGCCGGATCTGAACACATTGGCGCTGGCCGACAAGGAGACGGTGCTTTCGCTCGGCAGCAAAGAAGACGCCGACAAGCTGTGGGCGGTGCTGCAGGGCAAGCAGACGCCGGTTCCGGGCGTGATCATCAGCGCGGACCCGAACCAGATCAAGGTTGCCGTGACGCAGGACGCGAAGGACGCGAAGATCGCGGACTTCATCGTGAACCTGAAGGAGCCGCTGAAGGAAGCGGAGCAGAAGCTGTATCAGCCGGGATTCGAGTTCAAGCTGCAGCCGTCGGCCGAGCTTGACGGCACGTACGACACGTACACGCAGATTCCGTCGACGGATCCTGCGACGCCTCCGAGAGCGGAGATTGTGCTGAAGGAGGCATTCATCCAGCCGGAAAAGAAGAAGCCGGTTGCGCATCGTCCGGCGGCGGGACATCATCCGGCACACTGAGAACATTGAGCTTCTGGGATCTGAGGGCAGCCTTTCGAGGCTGCCCTTTTTGCTGCCGAGTGCCGGGCAGAGGAGGCGAAGGCGCCCTCAGGGGCTAAAGCCCCGCAGATTTTCAGGTGCACACATGTACAGGCTAAAGCCCGTACCTTTCGCTAAAGCGCGTAGCTTTCGCTAAAGCCCATACCTTTCGCTAAAGCCCGTGGCCTTCGCTAAAGCCCGTACCTTTTCGCTAAAGCGCGTAGCTTTCGCTGATGCCGGGTCCTTCGCTAAAGCCCCGCAGATTTTCAGGTGCACACATATATAGGCTAAAGCCCGTACCTTTTCGCGGAAGCGCGTAGCTTTCGAACCGGGAGTTGGCAGCGCACTTGCGGCTCTTTCTGGTTCCGCGATGGAAAGAGAGCAGGACGAGGGCAATGGTAATCTGGTGGGTAACATGGTGCGATTTCCTCTCCCCGCCGTCTTGATCGCGCTCATCCTGGCAGCGATCCCGTGCTTCGCCCAGGACCAGAGCTCGTCCGGAAGAAAGATCAAGGAAGTGCCGCCGCTGGTGGCGCCGGCTCCGTTTTCGATCGATGGGCCAACGCAGGATTCGGTTCCGGCTATCGAGTACCGGTCCGCCGATCAGTTGAGCGCGAAGGACCGCCTGATCGTTGCCAACGCCGAATCGTCGATCGCCGAACATGCGGGGATCAATGGGCTGGAGATGGAGTCGGGAAACTGGACCTATGAGCAGGTGGTATGTCCGGCACTGCCGAATCATCTGTTCCTGCGCTATTCGCGGAACAATGGAAAGGGCGACGTGAGCGAGTTCACGGCGTCGATTCCGCGGAATAATGACGGCCGCGTGCGCGTGATTCCGATTCTTCGCCGCGGATATTCGCTGTTCTCGCCGGCCCCGATCAACGCGCTGACGATTTCGGCGTTCAATCATATCCGCGATGAAGAATCGAAGAAGGACTCCGCAAGCTGGATCGGCAATGGGCTCTGCTACGCGGCGCTTGCGGGAGCACACCCGACTGCCATTTCGCCGAACGAGATCGCCCTCGAGGATGATCCACCGGTGGCGCAGACGGCAACGCTGCACGTGCAGTTCCAAGGCGGAGAGATGGTTGAATTTTCCGATGTTGCGGCCAAACCTCACCCGATGGAATGGGAGATGACGTTCACGCGGAAGGGAAAGCTGATCAAGGCCAGGCATTTCCAGGCGCCGACCATTGAGGCAAGGCACGTGACGGATCGCTCGCCGGTGCTGCAGACGCGACAGGTGCCGCAGTGAAAGGCGTCGAGCCCCTCAACCCAGAGCAGATCGTTTGCTCCGCTCGATCACCCCACGGATTTATTCTCCTAGCATGATGCGCTGGATGGCGGTGGCGCGGCCGGTTTGCGGATTGCAAGTGACCAGCGTGGCGCACATCTTGGGATTGGCCTTGGAGGCTTCGAATTTGCCGGGCATGCCGGTGCGAAAGCGGTGCAGGACGAGTTCGGTTTCGACGCCGATGACGCTGTCGTAGGGGCCGCTCATGCCGACGTCGGTCTGATACGCGGTTCCATTGTGGAGCAGGCGCTCGTCGGCGGTGGGAATGTGGGTGTGCGTGCCGAGGACAGCGGTAACGCGGCCATCGAGGTGCCAGCCCATCGCGACTTTCTCGCTGGTGGCCTCCGCATGGAAATCAACAACGATGACCTTGGCCTTGATGCCGGCGATGATTTCGTTGGCGGCGTTGAAGGGATCGTTGGTGCCGTTCATAAAGACGCGGCCCATGAGATTGACGACGGCGTAGGGAACTCCCGAGTCTGTGGTGCTCTCGAAGATTCCGTAGCCGGGCAGGCCGGGAGCAAAATTTGCGGGACGGAGGATTCGGCGGGGACGATCCTGGCTGTCGGTGGGCGCGGAGCTTAGGTAGTCGAGGAGCTCGCGCTTGTCCCAGACATGGTTGCCGGTGGTCATGACGTCGACGCCGAGGTCGAAGAGGTCTTCGGCGATCTGGGGCGTGACGCCGAATCCGCCGGCGGCGTTTTCGACATTCACGATGGTGAGCTCGACGGCGTTTGCCTTGCGCACATGGCTGATGTGTTCGCGGACGATTTTGCGTCCCGCGCTGCCGAAGATGTCGCCGATGAAGAGGATGTTCAAGAACAGCTCCTAGCTGCTAGCTTCTAGCTCCTGTCCAAAGCGGAGCAGCTTTGTTTGGTCATTCCAGACCTGCGAGTTCGTTGCAACGTGACATAGATAACTTCAACCAGCATCCCATTACAAGGTTGGCTGGCAGGTAAAAGCTAGGAGCTTGCCGCCTCCGGCCGCATCAGCGGAAAAAGGATGACATCGCGGATGGATCTGGAGCCGGTGAGGAGCATGGTAAGGCGGTCGACGCCGACACCTTCACCGCCAGTGGGCGGAAGGCCGTAGGCGAGGGCGCGGACATAGTCCTCGTCCATCTGATGGGCTTCGTCGTCGCCGCGGGCACGCTCGGTGAGTTGCTGCTCGAAGCGCTTGTGCTGCTCGATGGGGTCATTGAGCTCGCTGAATGCGTTGCCGAGCTCGAAGCCGCCGGCGAAAAATTCGAAGCGCTCGACGTGGGCGGGGTCGTCGGGCTTGGCCTTGGAGAGCGGCGAGACCTCGGTGGGGTAGTCGTAGATGATAGTGGGCTGGATGAGGAACGGCTCAACGACAGCTTCAAAGAGGTTGTAGATCGACTTGCCGAGCGGCGCGCCTTTCATCGAGTCGACGTAGACAGATTTGAGCGCAGCAAGAAGTGTCTTCAATTCTGAGAGCCGCTCAGCACTCATGCTGCCCGTTCCGCCGGTGGCTGCTTCAAGCAAGTCGATGCCGGCGTGAAGCCGCGACTGAAGAACGGATGCGGATTCAAACGCGGTCTCGGCCGGCTTGGCTCCGGCCTCTTCAGGCCAGTATTGCTGGATGGCTTCCAGCATGGTGAGGCGCTGCCATTTGCCGAGGTCGATGGTGTTGCCGTTGAATTCGACAACGGTAGTGCCGTTGACTTCCTGGGCGACAAAGGCCATCAGGTCTTCGGTGAGCTGCATCATGTCGTGGTAATTGGCATAGGCCTGGTAGAACTCGAGCATGGTGAACTCGGGGTTGTGCTGCGTGCTCACGCCTTCGTTGCGGAAGTTGCGATTGATCTCGTAGACGCGATCGAGGCCGCCAACGACGAGGCGCTTGAGGTAAAGCTCGGGTGCGATGCGCAGGAAGAGATCCATGTCGAGCGCGTTGTGATGGGTGCGGAACGGCCGCGCGGCGGCGCCGCCGGCGATCTGCTGCATCATGGGCGTTTCGACTTCAAGGTAGCCGCGGGAATCGAAGAACTGGCGCAGCGCGCGGAGTACCTTGGCGCGCTTGACGAAGACTTCGCGGCTCTCGAGATTGGTGAAGAGATCGACATAGCGCTGGCGGTAGCGGAGCTCGACGTCGGCGAGACCGTGATATTTCTCCGGCAGCGCGAGCATCGCCTTGGCGAGGAAGGTGAGGCGCTCGACGTGAACGGAGAGCTCGCCCGTCTTGGTGCGGAAGAGATAGCCGGCGGCGCCGATGTGGTCGCCAAGGTCCAACAATTTATAAAGCGCCCAGCCCTGTTCGCCGACGGCATCGAGGCGGACGTAAATCTGGAGGCGCTGACCGCCTTGCTGGAGAGTTGCGAATCCGGCTTTGCCCATGACGCGGATGGCCATGATGCGGCCGGCCACGGCGACGGTGGTGCGATGGGATTCCAGTTCCTCGGCAGTGGAGATGTCCCACTTTGCGCGGATCTCGGGGATGGTATGCGAAGCGGGGAACTGGTTGGGGTAGGCAGCCTGTCCGAGTTTCTCAATCTCGGCCAGCTTGGCTTTGCGCAGTTCGAACAGGCCGCGCTCAAACTCGGAATCGAACACTCTATTTCCTTCCCATGATGGGCACTGCCCAATAGGGAAGTATACCTGCTTGCCGAATGGCCCTGTATGCTGGAGACACGCTCATGCCGGAACAGGATCCCATGCCGGAGCGACGCGCGCGCGGCAAAGAATCGAGCGGGCTGCAGTCGCTGGTGCAGGTGGAGAAGATCACGCAGATTGCGGTGATTCTTCCATGCGCGGTGTGTATTGGGTGGCTCGGTGGCGCATGGCTCGACGGCTATTTCCATCAGAAATGGATGACGCTGACGGGATTCGTGCTGGGGTGCATCGCGGGGATGACATCGGCGATCAAGCTGGCGATCTCGCTGGTGAACGAACCGAAGAGAGGGCCGCGGGACTCGGGGCCGAAGGACGGGGCCGGCGAGTGATGACGGAGAATCTCGAGCCAGTGCAGGATGTGGCCCCCGAAGCACTTTATGCAATGCTTCGAAGAGCGATGCGGAACACGCTGATTCTGGGAATGTTGGCTGCGGCCGCAGTGTGGATTGGAGCGACCTGGCGCGATGCCGCGATGCTGATGGTGGGGACCGTGATTTCGGCGGCGAGCGTGTGGGAGTGGTTGCGGCTGGCGCAGACGATCAACGCGCGGATGGACAAGCAGAAATCGGGAATGCAAACAGGTGTTGTTGTGGTGTTGTTCATGCTTCGCCTGGCGATATTTGCGGCGGCCATTTATGTTAGCCTGAAGTTTCTCCACGGCTCAGGGATTGCGCTGCTGTGCGGGCTCGCATTGGCGGTGACGACGGTGGGCTGGGAGGGACTTCGACTCCTGCGCGAGTGAGAAAGGCAGGGCCAGGGCGAGCGGCGAACGCCGCGCGCAAGGCGCATAACTCAATTCATGCTGGAATTTTCGGGACTCCCCTTCGCTTTACATCATTTTGCCGGAGCCGCTCCGGCGTTCCTATCAGAAATCGCTGGTCCAATGCCGCGGTGGTTCAACCCTGTATTCAAGTGGCAGCTGCTGATTGTGCTGGCGCTGACGATGGTGTTTGTCTTCGTGCGGGCCACGCTCTCGGTCGAGAGCCCAAACGGCATCCAGTCCTCGGTGGAGATGGTCCACGAATTTGTGGGCGAGCAGTTGGATCAGATTATCGGGCACGGATACGAGCGGTTCCAAGCCTTCCTGACGTGCATTCTGCTCTTCGTGCTGTTGAATAATTTCCTGGGACTGTTTCCGGGCGTGGAGACGCCGACGAGCGTGCCGAAGGTGCCGCTGGGATTGGCGGTGCTCTCGTTTCTCTACTACAACTTTCATGGCCTCCGGGTGAATGGACCGATCGGCTATCTGAAGACTTTTATCGGCCCGGTGTGGTGGATTTCGTGGCTTCTGTTTCCCGTAGAAGTCATTTCGCACCTGGCGCGCATGATGTCGTTGACCATTCGACTTTATGCAAACATGCTGGCCAGCGACCTGCTGACGATGATCAGCTTTTCCATCTTGCCGGCGCTGCTGCCGGTCGCGTTTTTAGGTTTGCATTTCCTGGTATCGGTGATCCAGGCGTACGTGTTTTTCATGCTCTCGGCGATCTACATTGCGATGGCGGTTTCGCACGAGCACTGAGAAGACAGCTTTCAGCCATCAGCTGTCAGCCATCAGTTGTCAGTTGGCAAGGCAGTTGTCAGTTGTCGCTTGGATGGATGGGGCTGAGTTGCTGATGGCTGAGAGCTGACAACTCGAAAAGAGATTCCGCCGGAGAGAGCTTCCGCTCCGGAGCAACGGAAAGGCTGCAAGCGTGAGGGGGCCAGTACGGTGAGCCTCAACCACCCACTGGCAGCCAATTCGAAAGGAAGCTGGAGAAACCATGAAGAAGCTGCAATATCTGTTTACGACGCTTTCGGTTCTCTGCTTTGCCGTGCCTGCGTTCGCGCAGAGCAGCGGCTCGGCAGTGATCGACATGGCGCCAATCGGCGTCGGACTCGGCATGGGTCTGGCGGCAGGACTGTGCGGAATCGGCCAGGGACGCGCGGTAGGTTCGACGACCGAGGCGCTGGCGCGCAACCCGGGAACACGCGGGCAGTTGATGACGTTCATGATCATCGGCCTGGCATTTATCGAGTCGCTGACGCTGTTCACCTTCGCCATGATCTTCCTGAAGGTTGGAAAGTAAGAGCAGGACGACCGGCACGAATCACGCTGCTCCGCCTTCGGGTGGAGCAGTTTTTTTATTTGGGCAAGATACGTTTAGCGGCCGGCGTGTTCTGTTGCAGCATCGCCGCGCAAGAGGCGAATCGCCTCGGCATATCCCATGCCGAGCGGCACGGATTCGAAGCGGCTCTCTTCTTCGGTGGTATCGAAGCTTCTTGTCTTGAAGAGAACGCGCCCGCTCATTGCCATCTGGAAGCGCACGACGCGCCATTGGCCGTCGCCGACGTCGGATTGCTCGATGATGATCCAACCACCCTTGTTGAGGCGGCCGAGAATACCCCAGCCGAAGGCGACATCGTGCTGAAGATGGCCTTCGAGGCGGGTCACACGCTCGTGCGCAGGATCGACCCAGAGTTCGCCGGTCATTTCGGTCAGCACCTGTGTTTCAAGGTTCGGCGGATCGAAGCCGGGGTTCGGTTTGAAAGTGAATTTTTCGACATGGCCGATCGAAGCATCGCCGCTACCTGCGTAGGTGTAGACGAATGCCGTGGGCAGCGCGCGAAGGACCTCGAGCGCGCGGGAAGCATCCTGGTCTTCGCTTTGCTTGCGATGGCGCTGGCGGCCGGGATCGCTGAGCAGCGAGTCGAGACGTCCCTGTTCTTTCTGTTCATCAACGCTGTTGAGCGGATGGCCGTTGATCTCAAGGAGGCGCGCGACGGAGCCGTCTTTGGTTTCGCAGATTTCTTTCAGGGAACTGAGGCGGGGAGTGGACTTGAAGAGACGATAGCGCATGGGGTGCGCCGTATCTTTGGCCGCGCGTAACTCGGCTGCGAGCGCCTGCCTGACGAGCGAGGAGGGCAGGTCAGCCGGTGCACCCTGCTGGGCGATCGTGACCGGCGTTAGAAGCAGCAGGGGGAGCAGCCCCTGTACACCCAATCGTCTATCGACCATTCGTCCCTGATGTGCCCATTCTTATACATACATTAGACGCCAAGGTTCGGGTGCGGTTTCGAGAATTGAAGTACCCCCGGCTGGTTGCGTATAGTTCGGGGGAGGGCCACCGGCGTTTTCTTGCAAGCATGAATCGATGGTGTCGGGACTGGTTTGTCACAGGACGGCCAACGCATCGTGCCGGGTAAAGACGCTGAAATCAGCGCCTGGGAAGGAAGTGCACCATGGCATCGGAGAATGGTCTCGCCCGGATTGGCAAGACGGTTGTGATTCGCGGCGAAGTGAAAGGGAGTGAAGATCTGGTTGTCGACGGGCAAGTGGAAGGGACCATCAACCTGGCAGACGGGCGGCTCACGATCGGCCCTGACGCAAATGTAGCCGCCGATCTTACGGCCAAGGATGTTCTGATTGTCGGGCGCCTGAAAGGCAACATTGTCGCGAGCGGCCGCGTGGAATTGCGCGCAGGCAGCCTGGTGGAGGGAGATGTGAAGGCACTGCGACTTGCGGTGGAAGACAATGCGGTGTTTCGCGGCAAGGTTGACCTGACGCAGGGCGCGGCGATCGCATAGCGAACACCTGAAGAGCGCGCGACTGGATGAGGAAGACATGGCCGGCACGAAGGGACATGAATTCTCATTGTTCATTTGCCTTTTTCTCGTTACAGGATGAAGTTGGGGCTCACTTGCGGCGCGAGCGTGCGGGATTTCCCACGCCGCTGCCGGGGACTGAATGGTGATTCGGAACTGGTTCGATAAGAAATTCGAAAATTCACCTGGGGCGTCGGGCGTGGCCGGCCCGAAGATGCCGCGGCATTCGGGTGCGTGGTCGACGTTGCGCAAGCGCCTGAAAAATGAACCGGGGTTGCGGGTGATCGATGCGGGGGTGACCTCGCCGACCAACATCAATTACCTGACCAGCCTTGGGCACAGCATCTTTCTGGCAGATCCAGTGACGGAAGCGTATTCGGGTAACTGGCAGACGGGCGTGGACGATGACGACAATCCGATCTGGAACGCAGGAGGATATCTGGACCAGGCGCTGCAGTTTGCGGGGCGCAGTTTTGACGTGGTTCTCCTGTGGACGACGCTCGATTATTTGCCGGAAGCGCTGGTCGCGCCCGTTGTGCAGCGGTTTCGCGATGCGATGAACCCTGGCGGCCAGGTGCTGGCGTTGTTTCATACGCGCATGCATGGCGAAGACACGGCGTTCTGCCGTTTTCACGTGACGGACGGAGACAACGTGGAATTGCAGGTCGCGCAGCCAGTGCCGATGCAGCGCGTGTTCACGAATCGCAGCATCCAAAGCCTGTTTTCAGGTTGGTCTGGATTCAAGCAGTTTCTCGCTAAAGACAGTATCTCGGAAGTTTTGATTACACGCTAAGTAAACGATCCCACTCAGCAGAATCAACCACACAGGAGGAATCATGGCCTCGTTGAAGGGAACACGCATCACGTGGCTGGGACACGCCACGGTCCTGGTACAGACGCCAGGCGGGACCAACATCCTGATCGATCCGTTTATCACGGAAACCCGAAGTATCCGAAGAGCTACAAACTGCCTGAGAAGATTGAATACGTTCTGCTGACGCACGGCCACGGCGACCATATCTCGGATGCGGCGCCGGTGGCGAAGCAGCATGGGTCAAAGGTGGTGGCCATTTATGAGCTGGCCGCATTCGTGGGTTCGAAGGGAGTGAAGGACACGATCGGAATCAACATGGGCGGCAGTGTGGAGCTGAACGATGTGCTCGCGACCATGGTGGACGCGAAACACTCGGCGGGAGCTGAAGACGAGAAGGGAGTCCATTACACGGGTGTTGCGGCGGGGTTTGTGATTCAGGTGAAGGATGGTCCGGTGCTCTATCACGCGGGCGATACGACGGTGTTCGGGGACATGAAGATCATTGCGGAGCTGTATCATCCCGAAGTTGCGATGTTGCCGATTGGCGGGTTCTACACGATGGGCCCGAAAGAAGCTGCGGTTGCGGTTCGCCTGCTAAGCGCGAAGGTTGTTCTGCCCATCCACTTCGGAACATTTCCGCCGCTGAAAGGGACACCGAAGGAGCTTGAAGCGCTGGTGGCAGGAAGCGCGAAGGTGATCCACTGGGAGCCGGGCGAGACGTTCGAGTAGGCTGACGAATGATGCGGAAACAAAAATGGAATGGCGATTGAGCCATTCCATTTTTGTTGCCTCAAAACCCTATTTTCCGCCGGCGGCTTTTTGTCTTGCCCAACGACGCCTGACTGCTTCAGCGATTCGTTTTCGTCCTTCCGGAGTAAGATTTCTCTTCTTTCTGCCGCCGCGCTTCGCTGCCGGTTTGGAAGCTTTACGTGCCTTACTTGCGCTGGCTCCGCCAAGCAGAGTGCGTGCCTTCTGCAATTGGGCGATTTCAAGGTCGATCTGTGCCAGAATTTCCGAAACTCCCACTATCCCTCCTGGATCCTCAAAAGTATTTGGCTCCAAGCCCTAAAAACTTATGGCCCATAAGACTGCCATTTGTCCTGCGAACACGATACGCAAGTGTAGACTCATTTACAAACAAAAAATGGAAGATGTTACCGCAGATAAGCCAATCTGGAATTGCCTGGTAACCAACGGATTCGGCGCGAAGTGACCCGTTTCAAGGCCGTTGAGATCATCTGGGAATGCAATGCTCTGTAGATAGATAGGTAACTGGACACGATACGAGCGCAAATTAGTGACGGGCGCCAGACGCTAAGTTCCGCGCTAAAGGCTTCGCGATGATTTGGGTGATGGATTGGATGGCGGCGAAGGAGCGCCCGCGGGTAAGCTAGAGGACTCATGACCCCCCAGGCGTATGGTTGCCGATTCGGCTGCGCGGAAACTGCGGAGATCGCGCAGGATCTCGACTTTTTCGCGCGCGTACTGACTGGCGAGGCGCGTGAGGGCGTAAGTAATGATGTCGCTGTGATGGAGGTCCTGAACGGAGGGATCGCGGCGCATATTGAGCCAAAGGCGATGCACGAGCTGGACGTCGTCGGGACTGAGCGCGGGGGCGTGTGGCCCGATATAGAACACATTGGCATCGCCGTTGGGGCTAATGACAAAAAAGTTGAATTGCCGCTTGGGCTCGGGGAGGGCTTCCCATGCCTGGCCAAGATGGAAGGCCTGATCTTCGGCGCTCATCGAGCTGGAGAGTCCTGACACGACAGAATCGACTTCGAGTGAGTTTGCGGTTTGCGCGAGCGCCGCAAAGACATCGCCCGCGGGAACGACGAGGAGCGAAACTTTCTTGCCGAAGCTTTCGGCGACTGAGACCGCCTTGGTGAAGAGCGTTTGCTCGTGTTCGCTGAAGCTTTGTTGCTCGGCGCTCAGATATTCTGGTCCGCCGACGCCCATGAGGCGCACGCTGATCACCACGACGTCGCGGTCTTCGGTTTTGGTGCGTGCAAGAATCCATTTGAGCGCGACGGGATTGGCGGCATCGTGCATGGTGACCATGACGCCGCCCGGACGGAGTGCGACTGATTCACGGTCAACCGTGTCCTGATGCTCGAGCTGGAAGTGGTCTTTCATCTGGCGCGCCGTGACAGCGTGTTTGCGCAGATTCTGACGCTCGGAGACGGTGAAGATGATGAAGAATACTGCGGCAAAGGCGATGCCGCTTACGGTTGCCACGGATTTGGTGAAGAGATTGGTGACTGCCGTCGATAGCAAGGCCAGAAACACGCACGTGAGTCCAACCGGAATCTCGGTTTTGCCGATCTTGATGTTGGGTGGAACCTTCCAACCGCGCTCGCCGTGATACTTCCAGCGCAGCACCAGCATTGCGAGGCTGTTGAAGGTGAACGACCAGATGACGCCGAACGCGTAGGCCTCGCCCAGGGTGATGACATTGCCACGGGTGACGATGATGGTGAACATCTGGAGGCCGAAGACGAGGTTCACGATGCGGTGGCTGGTGCCGAAGCGTGGATGCGGTTTGCGGAACCAGTCAGTCAAAACGCCGTCTTCCGCCACGCGCATCAGTACACCGGTGGAACCGATCATCGAAGTGTTGATCGCGCCGGAAAGAATCAGGAAGCCGACGAACACGACGAAGATGCGGAAGACCACTCGCCAGAACAAGGGCCCGACCATGAACATGGCGAGGCCGGCAATCAGGTTGTCCTGGTAGATGTGCGTTCTGGGGCCGTCAGGGATCAGCATGGAGGCGAGCAGCGTCGCTCCGCCGGTGAAGACCAGGCTGTAAATAGCGATGACGATGGCTGCGCGCTTGAGGTTCTTGAGCTTGGGGTGCTGGATTTCGCGATTGACCTGGGCAAGGCTTTCCTCGCCGCTCATGGCGAGGATGGAGTGGCCGAAGGCCATGACAATACCGAAGAGCCCGAAGGAGCTGACAAGGCTGGTTCCCTTGAGGAAGCCAAGCGAGTCCTGGCTGAAGTGAAGATGAGCGGGCGTGGGGGCCGGAGGCATGCGCACGCCGACTACGAGCACGGAGTAGATGCCCCAGATGAGAAGGATGACCACCATCACGGTGGTGATCTGCATAACGCGCAGGGCCTTGTCGCTGGATTCCTCGATGCCCTTGATGTTCTGCCACCAGTAGTAGATGGTGACGGCGGCAGCGAAGATTGCCGCGGTGCCGTTCATGTCGAACTGGAACGGATGGCCGTGGGCATCCTGAAGAGCGGGGGGAAGCCAATGATATTGGTTCACGACGGTCATCAGCTCGTTCATGAGACCAGTGATGTACTGGCCGGCCGAAACGCCCGAGATCGGTCCCGTGAGGATGTAGTCGAACATGAGCGCTGAGACGCTCAGCTTGGCGAAGGTTCCGCCCAGGGCTTCCTTGACAACGCGATAGACGCCGCCGCGGGTGAACATCGAACAGCTTTCGACGTAGACAGCTCGCACGGCAAAGCTGAAGAGCATGATGCCGAGGATGAACCAGGGGGCCGAAGCGCCAATGGCCTGTTCAGCGATGCCGCCGGCGTAGAAGGCGGAGGAGCCGAGGTCGTTGAGAACGATGGCAGCTGCTCGCCAGAAGGAGATGAACGTGAGCATCACGGAGGATGCCACGATGAGGCGAACACGGTCGGAAGGTGGGGCTACGCTCGTTCGAGTGGATGCCATCGCAACACTGCCGGCGCGATGCCGGCCGATCTCGGGTTCGACGAGCTAATTTCCCGTCCGCCCATGGCTGAGTCTATTGCTGAAACACGTGATCGTCAATCAAACGTTCTTCCTTATTCAGTTTGTGGGATTTAGTAAACGGCGATCCGGGGGCGGGGCGGGCACGCCGAATGCTTTACACTCGGCCCTGTATGCATCGCCACGCATGGAGATTGTGGGCCGCGGCCGGCCTGTCGGCCGGCTTGCTGGAATTGCCATTTCCATTGGCCGGTCCCATGCCGCCCTGGCGAAGCGTGTTCGCGTGGTGGGGCCTGGTACCGCTGCTCTGGGCGCTGATGAGGAATGCGGAAAGCGGTGGCGGCAGGCCAATCCGGCGCGGCTTCCTGCTCGGATATGTGTGCGGGGTGCTGTGGTACTGCGGCAACTGCTACTGGGTGCGGGATACGATGCAGCGATACGGCGATCTGCCGGTGGGAGTCCCGACGCTGCTGCTGATCCTCTTCAGCCTGGTGCTGGGTCTGTATTGCGGGCTGTTCGGGCTGTTCGTGACGCTGATCAGAAGGGCGACGGGAAGGACGGGACTCGCGCTGGCCGCCGCGCCGGTGTTGTGGGTAGCGCTGGACCTGGCGGCGGCACGGATCACGAGCGTGCCGTGGGATCAGCTGGGGTACTCGCAGGTGGACAACGGCCTGGCCATGGTGCTGGCGCCGTGGACAGGGGTTTACGGGATCACGTTTGTGCTTGTAAGCGCTAATGCAGCCTGCGTGGGGATTCTCACATCCGAGGTACGCGGGGAAACCGACTGGGGGCGCCGGTTGTTGCTGACTATGGAGGTTGGAATTGCTTTGATTGGGTCCCTTCCCGCAAGTTCCTTTGGAACCAAACTGGCTCAACCTTCCAGCTTGCCGACGTCTGCGACGGCGGTACTGATTCAACCCAATCTCGATGTGGGCGGCGTGGGGTACTGGAACGGGCCGGGGGAGTGGAATGCGCACATGGCGGAGTTTGCGCGGCTTGCTGACGAGCAGTGCAAGCGATATATTGCCGGGATTCCGCAGACCGGGGCACCGAGCGGCGAGGTGGTTTGCCCGCCGTACGCGACGCATCCTGACCTGGTGGTGTGGCCGGAATCGCCCGCTCCGTTTTTCGAGCAGGATCCGCGGTTCAGGCCCGCAATGGGCGCAATTGCTCAGGCCGTGCATGCGCCGCTGATCGTGAACGGGATCGGGTCAGACCCGGACCCGGATGCGAATGACACGCTCGATCATGTTTCGGCGATGGTTTTCAGCGCGGATGGAAACGAGATAGGCCGCTACGACAAGATTCACCTGGTTCCCTTCGGCGAGTTTGTTCCGTTTCCGAAGCTGTTGTTTTTTGCGCGCAAGCTGACGGGGATGGTTTCGAAGTTCACGCGCGGCACGGAGCGGCAGGTGTTTTCGCTGAACGGGCATCGATACGCAGTGTTCATTTGCTACGAGGCTGTGTTTGCCGATGAGGTCCGACAGTTCACGAAGATGGGCGCCGATGTGCTGGTGAACATCAGCGATGACGGCTGGTATGGCGATACAAGCGCGCCATGGCAGCACCTGAACATGGCACGAATGCGGGCGATCGAGAACCGGCGCTGGCTGCTGCGCGATACGAACAACGGCGTGACGGCGTCGATCGATCCGTATGGCCGCGTACGGCAAAGCATTCCGCGGCATCAGGTGGACGCGCTGCCTGCGCTGTATGGGTTTCGCAGCGATGTCACGTTCTACACGATGTATGGCGATGTGTTTGCGTGGGTATGTGCCGTGTTCTCGATCGGCATCATCGTGTGGCTCGTGAACAGGCGACAGAGCAAGTCGACGGGTCAGCGAGCCGGCGCGTAAACGTCTGCCACGATGGAAGCAGTGAATTGATATACTCAATCAAAGCGCTGTCGACCGGCGCGGGATCGGCGGAATGCATGCTGATTCGCTCACGGCCGACTCGCCAACTTGTTCACCAAGTCAGGTCATCAGAGCAAAATCATGGCATCCATCCAGGATCTTGAATTTGCCTACGCTCCCGTGCGGGACCAAGTCCGCGACCTGCGGGAGTATCTTTGACCCTGCTCGCATCCGCAGGGAACTCTCAGAAATAGAAACCAAGCTTGCCGATCCAGCCATGTGGTCGAATCCGGCGGCCAGCCAGCCGCTAATGCGCGACCGGAAGCGTCTTGAAGCGCTTGTTGGCGACGATGACGAACTCGTGCGCCGCACGGGCGACATTGAAGCCTATTTTGAACTGGCGCGCGAAGGCGAAGACGTGCTCGCCGATCTGGAAAAAGACGTGAAGGGCCTGGGCACATTTGCCGAGGACCTGGAAGCGCGCACGATGCTGAGCGGGGAAGCCGATCCGCTGAATGCGATTGTGACGGTGCATCCGGGCGCCGGAGGCACGGAGAGCCAGGACTGGGCGGAGATGCTGCTGCGCATGTACCTGCGGTGGGCCGAGCAGCAGGGCTTCAAAACGGAGATGAACGACTACCAGGATGGCGAAGAGGCCGGCATCAAGTCGGCGACCTTCACCATCATGGGCGAGAATGCGTTCGGGATGCTGGCCGGCGAGAGCGGAGTGCATCGGCTCGTGCGCATTTCGCCGTTCGACTCGGCGAAGAGGCGGCATACATCGTTTGCATCGGTTTACGTGTCTCCGGAGATTGATGAGAGTATTCATGTCGATTTGAAGCTTGAAGATCTGCGCATCGACACGTATCGCTCCGGTGGCAAAGGCGGTCAGCATGTGAACACGACCGACTCGGCGGTGCGCATGACCCACTTACCAACGGGCATCGTGGTGCAGTGCCAGAACGAGCGCTCGCAGCACAAAAACCGCGACAAGGCGATGAAGATGATGCGGTCGCGGCTCTATGAATACGAACTCGAAAAGAAACGGGCGGAGAGCAAGAAGCTCGAGGATTCGAAGCTGGACATCAACTTCGGCTCGCAGATCCGGTCGTATGTGCTTCAGCCTTATCGGATGGCCAAGGATCACCGGACAAAGGTGGAAGTGGGCGACGTAGACAAGGTGCTGGATGGCTATCTCGAACCCTTTCTGCGCGGATACCTGTTGGCTAAGAGGCGGGGGACGGCGGCGTCGGGATCGGATGAAGACGTGGAAGTGTGAGAAGCGAGGGACTGAGAGGCGGGGGACAGTTGTCAGTGGTCAGTTGTCAGTGATCAGGTGAGTGAGTCGAGGGCGGAAGGCGCATCGCGGGAGGGCCGAGTGGCGATGGCAAGGACTGAGAACGGGAATGATCCGGCGGTGATTGCGGAGATGCTGCACACGGCGCGCAACATTGCCGTGGTGGGCATGAGTGACAAGCCATGGCGGGCAAGCCGCAACATCGGGCGCTACCTCGCAGAGAATGGCTACAAAGTATTCCCCGTAAATCCTGCGCTGGAAGAAGTGGTGGGTTTGAAGTGTTCTCCTGATTTGGCGGCGGCGCACGCGGCTGCTATGGAAGCTACCGGAAGCGGGATCGACCTGGTGGATGTGTTTCGCGCGCCGGAGCATGTGCCGCAGATTGTGGACGATGTGATCCGGCTGGGGATTCCATACCTGTGGCTGCAGGACGAAGTGATTCACGAAGAGGCGGTAGATCGGGCGCGGGCGGCAGGCGTGAAATGTGTGCAGAATGACTGCATTTTCAGGCAGCATTCGAGGCTTTCAGGAGATCATTGAAGCTGCCGTGCAGGTGGGAAGGTCCGGAGTTGTAACCATGACGGACCCGGATGCGTCGAATGAAGAGAGTTAGCCAACCCTGATGCGTCGTCTGTGTCTGAGCTTCGCGATTCTGCTGGTGATGGGAGCCTGTGAGCCCGTCGCCCGGGGGGCGTCGAGTTCGGCGGATGTGGCGCATCTGCATGTGCAACTGGTGTTTCCTAAGAGTGAGCTGATACCAGGCGCGCCGAACCAGGCCGGCCTCTATTTCAAACTGGAACCGGGGTGGCACGTCTACTGGAAAAATGCGGGCGATTCGGGCGAGCCTCCGCATGTGAAGTGGACTTTGCCGGATGGAGTTTCGGCGGGGCCGTTGCAGTTTCCAGCGCCGAAGAGGCTGCCACTGGGCCCGCTGATGGATTTCGGCTACGAAGACCGGGTGCTGTTTCCGTTCAGCGTGGATGTAGCGAGCGGGGTGAAGCAAGGTCCGGCTGATTTGAAGGCGCACGTGGATTGGCTGGTGTGCCGCGAGGTCTGCATTCCAGGGAAGGCGGATCTGGAGGCGCAGAGAACGATTGGGGCGAGCGGCTCGACGGGCGGAGCCGATGCGCAGCCGGATCACGATCTCTGGGTGAATGCCGCGGGAACGCTGCCGGAGCCGCTGCCGGCGACCGATCAGGCCGTGTTCCAGCCGACTGCGACGGGATTCAAGCTCGCCGTGAAAACCGGACGCCATGAGTCGCAGGCGGTCTTCTTTCCGGCCGAGCAGGACATTCTCGATAACCCCGCGCCGCAAAAAGCGACGGGGATGTCGAAGGGGTTCGTTCTCGAACTCAAAAAGGATGCGAACCTCGCGACGACTCCCGGGCAATTGAAGGGCATTGTGGAGCTTTCGGGCGGCCGCGCGTATGAGATTGCGGCTGTGCCGGGCGATCTGGCGGTTGCCGGTTCGGCTTTTGCATGGGCATCGCTGGCGCGCGCGACAGGCTTGGCGTTTCTGGGCGGTCTGCTGCTGAACCTGATGCCGTGCGTGTTTCCTGTGCTGTTCCTGAAGGGGCTGGCGCTGGTGCGGTCGGGCAGCGAGGAACGCGGTGCACTGCGGCGGCATGGGTACGTGTATGCTGCGGGGATCCTGGTTTCGTTCTGGGCGCTGGTGGGCGCGCTGCTGGGATTGCGCGCAGCGGGCGGAGCGCTGGGATGGGGATTCCAGTTCCAGTCGCCGGTATTTCTGTCGCTGATGGCCGCGCTGCTGTTCTTCCTCGGTCTTTCGCTGGCGGGCCAATTCGAGATTGGGTTGACGCTGACGAGTGCGGGTGGATCGCTGGCGGCGAAGCAGGGATACGCAGGCAGCTTCTTTACGGGCGTCCTGGCGGTGGTGGTGGCGACTCCGTGCACTGCGCCATTTATGGGGGCGGCGATTGGGTACGCGCTGAGCGAATCCACCGGCGTGACGTTTGCGGTGTTCACGGCTCTCGCATTGGGACTGGCTGCGCCTTACGTGGCGCTGACGATGCAGCCGGCGTGGACGCGCGTGCTGCCAAAGCCGGGCGCGTGGATGGAAGTGGTGCGCCAGGCGGTGTCCGTGCCCATCTTCGCGACGGTGATCTGGCTGGCGTGGGTACTTGCGAATGCGTACGGCGCGGCGTCGCTGGCGGCGCTGCTGGCGGGGTTCCTGCTCATCGCTATTGCCGGATGGTTTCTGGGACGCTGGCCGGCGCAGGGGTGGTCGACGGGAGTGGCGGCGGTGATAGGGATCGCGGTGATTGCGCTGAGCGTCCTGGCTCCCAAAAAACTGGGAGAAACGCCGGCGGTTTCCGCGACTGCCGCAGGCGGTGCGCAAGCTGCTTCCGGCGCGTGGCACGCATGGTCGGCTGATGCGGTCGCGAAGAGCCAGGCGCAGGGGCACGCAGTATTTGTGGACTTCACGGCAAAGTGGTGTCTGAGCTGCCAGGTGAATGAGCGGGTGGCGCTGGAACAGCCTTCGGTGCAGAAGGCATTTGCCGATGCCAACGTGGTGTTGATGAAAGCGGACTGGACGCGCGAGGATCCGGAGATTACGCAGGCACTGGCGTCACTCGGCCGCAGCGGAGTTCCGGTGTACGCGCTCTATGTACCAGGGCAATCGGCTCCGACGCTGCTGCCCCAGGTGCTGACGCCGGGAATTGTGACGGACGCCGTCAACCAGCTGCCGAAGGGCACCAACCAAGCTTCCGCGGCCACGTCCAATTCAAAGTAAGCCGGGATACTCGGCGGGCAATCATCCCCAATCGCCGGAGGTTTTCTTCTCATGGCATCCCTTTTGAGAACCACAGTATTTTCTTTGGTGGCCGCAGCATTGACGGCTGCGGGCAGCCACGCGCAGACCGCGAAGGTGGGTGCGACGGCGCTTGCATTTAGCGCGACCGATTCAAACGGCAAGACGGAAGCGCTCGACCAGTTTCGCGGGAAGTATGTTGTGCTGGAATGGCACAACCAGGGTTGTCCTTACACGCGGAAGCACTATGAGTCCGGGAATATGCAGTCTTTGCAGAAGGAGTGGACGGCGAAGGGCGTGGTCTGGTTCACGGTGATTTCGTCCGCGCCGGGCGAGCAGGGTTATGTGACACCGAGCCAGGAAAATGCATACGTTGCGAAGATGCATGCGGCGCCGACGGCGGTGTTGATGGATCCGAACGGGCAGCTGGGCCGCGAGTACAACGCGAAGACGACTCCCGATATGTATGTGATCGATCCCAGCGGGAAGTTGATTTATTCCGGTGCGATTGATAATGAGCCAACGCCGGACCCGGACAGCATTCATGGCGCCGATAATTATGTTTCCGATGCGCTGACCGAGGCGATGGCCGGAAAACCGGTGGCCATGCCGTATACACGGGCGTATGGGTGCTCAGTGAAGTATCGCGACTGAGCCCCGGCCCATGCTAAAACTTCCACGTGAAGAAGTGGCGTCCAACTGCCTCGTAAGTCGTTGCTTTTCCCGCCATGGGAACGTAGTGCGGGGCGAACGATGAGTCCTGGTGGTACTGCTGGACCTGCTCGGCCGTTTCCTTGGTCATGATGCGCAGCCGGGTGCTGACACGCACGGGGACCGGTTCGGAGTCGGTGTGCAGGTTGCCGTTGAACTGGCTAGCGTAGGTGAAATCGTTCCACTGTGACGACATTGCTTTTTCTCCAACGTGTTGCGGGCGCCCGGCCCGCTCATGCCCTTACCAAGTGCAAGTGATGTGCCAAAGTGCGGCTCTTCTATGGATAGATTTGGATTCACTGAAAGGAAAGGAATTATGAACTTGCGGTGAGGACTTTGGTCATGTGACGAAGGAACGGTGACGAGTCTGTGTGACGACATTGCGTCTCAAGATGACGTTTTTTAGTCACACAGGTTGATCCACCGCGTGGCCTTCCACGGCAGCCGCGTTCCTTTTCGATGGGCAGGCATTTCCGAAGGGCGAAGGGGATGCTTCTGGAAGGTGGGATCCAGAAGAAAGCGAGTTCCCACCCATGACGCGCAGGTGTTGCGTCATGGATGGGTGTCCGCAGGCGGACAGTGAGGCGAACGAACCGCGCGTCTATGCCGTGAACGCGGCCTTTGCGCCCTCTTCGAGTTCTTCCTGGCTGGGATTGCGGAGAGTTTGTCCGATGGACCACTTGTGTCCGAAGGGATCGCGGACCTGGCCGTATCGGTCGCCCCAGAACTGATCGGCGATGGGCATGGTGATTTCGGCGCCGGCAGCGATGGCCTGCTCCCAGACCGCATCGGCGTTGTCGGAATGGATGTGGAAGGTCACCGGGCTTCCGCCGAGCGCCTCGGGTGTCTCGCTTTTTCCGCCCATCATGGAGGAGAAGTCGTCGCTGAGCATGACGTGCCCGCCATGAACGACGAGGTGCGCGTGCATCAGTTTGTCCGTTCCGGGCGCGGGGTGGCGAGCCAGCTCGACCGCCCCAAAGGCTTTTTTGTAGAAGTCAATGGCGGCTGCCGCGTTGCTGACGACGAGGTAGGGAGCGAATGTTGGACGATCACTCATGTTTCCTCCGGGGATTGGTCTGAGGATTTTGCGAAGCCGATGCAGGCTGCGCAGGCGGTGAGTGTAGCACCATCGATGTTCCATGGGGATGAATTCGCGAGGGAATTTTGGGGAGGTGAAGGCCGGGTTTCGATTCGTCACGGAGAAGACGCAGTTGGTCACAGCGGTCGAGCCGTCATTTCCCGCAAGCAGTCTGGCGAGGGGCTTGGACAGGGGCTAAAGCCCCTTCTTAATTTTTGCCGTATGGATGGCCCGACTGAAGTCGTGCCCTTGTTACAAATCTTCGGCGTGTTGGGCGCGGCTGAAGCAGTGGCCACTCAAAGCAAGGCAGATCCTTCGGTCTGCTCGGGATGACAGAGCTTGGCAGACAAACGAATGGGTGTCGTCGTACTTTTCAAAGCGCGAGTGCAAAAGCAGATCCTTCGCTCCGCTTACCCCAGTGACGTGGAGCTGTCGCTGGGGCCCCAAGCGTGCTGCGGAAAGGATGAGAGAATTGCAGGGACGTACGTCATTGGGGTTGAACGCCGATGTGGAACTCGACCTGGGCGCTGTGCGGGTCGGCGGCGCGCTGGTCATAGACCTCGTAGTCGGTGAGGAAGGCGCGTTTGCCGCCCAGATCTTCCGGCGTCATTCCCCAGATTTTCTTCCACAAGGCGGAGACGACTTCGGTGACCGGCCCGCGATCGGTGGTGAGGACCGCATAGGTTCCCGGCGCAATTTTTCGATAGGTCATACCGGAAGGAAGATTGTCCACCGACGAAACGCGCGTTCCGAGCAGATAGGTGTAATCGCCCTTTTCGTCGCTGTCGTAATCGGAGTAAACGACGATGGTGTCTGCGCCGATGCGATGGGGAATCTGCGCGGCGAGGTCCTTTTGGTAGAAGTCCTGCCAGAGTTGGCCGATCACTCCGTGGCCCGTTGCTTCCTTGGCGTTGTTGGTTCGCGCGCTGAAGCCGGCGACGTAGAACGAATCTTCGGAATGGGGCATGGCTCGTGATTCCTGAGTTGAGTTCGAGGCCGGCGTCAGGAGGATGAGACTCAACAGGAGGATTGCGCGAAGCGCTGACGGCATGATCATCCGGTCTCCGCAGCCAACGTATCACAGGCCGTGTTTTTTCGACCTGATGCGCCGGATCTCCTCCATGCGCGCGGCGAGTTGTTTTTCGCGGCCTTCCTGTGTGGGTTGATAGTAGGTGCGGCCGCGGAGCGAATCGGGCAGGCAATCCATGTCGGCGATTTTGTCTTCCTCGTCGTGGGCGTAGCGATAGCCCTTGGCGTAGCCGAGTTCTTTCATCAGGCGCGTTGGCGCGTTGCGAAGATGGAGCGGGACGGGTTCCTGGCGGGTGTGCTCGACTTCTTCCTGGACCGCTCCGTAAGCCGTGTAGACGGCGTTGGATTTGGGAGCGAGGCAGAGATAGACGACGGCTTCGGCGAGGGCGAGGTCGCCCTCGGGTGACCCGAGGAAGTCGATGGCTTCTTTTGCGGAGAGACAGAGGTTGAGTGCTTCAGGAGCGGCGAGGCCGATGTCTTCAACCGACATGCGGACGACGCGGCGCGCCAGGTAGAGCGGATCCTCGCCGGCGGCGAACATGCGGGCCAGCCAGTAAAGGGCGGCGTCAGGATCGCTGTTGCGCACGCTCTTGTGCAGGGCGGAGATGAGGTTGTAGTGCTCCTCGCCGGACTTGTCGTACATGAGCACACGCTGCTGGATGGCTTCGGTGGCAATTGCCTTGTCGATGTGTTTGGAGCCTTCGGCGGCGAGCTGGGCGGCGACTTCGAGGGTGTTGTAGGCGCTGCGGCAATCGCCGCTCGAGTAGGAGGCGATGAGGTTGAGCGCTTCGTCGTCGGCTTGTAATTCCATGGCGCCGAGACCGCGCTCGCGGTCTTCGACGGCACGACGGAGCAGGGCGACGATGCGTTCTTCAGTGAGCGGCTGCAGAACGTAGACGCGGCAGCGGGAAAGCAGGGCCGAGATGATCTCGAAGGATGGGTTTTCGGTGGTTGCGCCGATGAGGCGGATGGTGCCGCGCTCGACGTAGGGAAGAAAGGCGTCCTGCTGGGCCTTGTTGAAGCGATGAATCTCGTCGACGAAGAGGATGGTGCGGGAGTGCATCTCCGCGGCTTGTGCGGCTGCCGCCATGACGGTCTTGATTTCCTTAATGCCGGAGAGGACGGCGGAGAACTCGACGAAACTGGCGCGGGTGGTTTCAGCGATGATCTTGGCGAGCGTGGTCTTGCCGACGCCGGGCGGTCCCCAGAAGATCATGGAGCCGGGATCGTCGCGCTCGATCTGGACGCGCAGGGGTTTGCCGGGCCCGAGAAGATGCTCCTGACCGCTGTATTCCTCGAGGGTGCGGGGGCGCATGCGTTCGGCGAGCGGAGCGCCAGCGCGGGGCGGGCTTTTGGTCGAGCGAACAGGGGAACCCTCGGGCTCGCCGTCGAAGAGGCTCATCGCGCGGTCACCGGAACGGCTTTGGCGGAGCGCTGGCGTGATGCTTCGTAGAGCAGGATGGCGGCGGCGACGGCCGCATTGAGGCTTTCGACGGGGCCCGGACAGGGAATCGAGATGGCGCGGTCTGCCTGCGCTGCGATGTCCTCGGGGACGCCGTTGCCTTCGTTGCCGATGAGGAGAGCGGTGGGATGAGCGAGATCGACCTGATGGGCAGGCGCCGATGCGTGCGATGAGGTTGTGAGGACCGTGACGCCGGCTTTACGGAGCTGACGAAAGCAGTCATCGGCAGCGACTGAAAGCATGGGTAGGCGAAAGACGCTGCCGGCAGAGGCGCGGAGGGCTTTCTGGTTCCATGGGCTGACGGTGCCGGGCAGGGTGAGGATGCCGGTTGCGCCGAAGGCCTCGGCAGAACGAAGAATCGTGCCGAGATTGCCGGGGTCCTGGATCGAGGCGAGGACGAGGAGCAGGGGCGGCCGATCGTCGGGTGGTTCCAGCAGATCGTGCCAGGTCCAGGAGGGCGGTTCGAGGAGTGCGGCGACAGGTTGAGGGGTCTCGGTATCGAGAGCGGAGACCAGGAGTGCCGACGGCATCAGGAGGATTTCGGTTTCGTCCGGTAGATGCAAGGGTTCGAGAAGGTGCTCGTATTCCTGGGCGGCAAAGACGCAATCGAGCTTGAGATGGGCCTTGAGGGCCTCGGCGAGCAGGTTAGGGCCTTCGATGGCGGCAGGTTCGCGGTCATCGCGCGAGGTGCGGTTCAGCGCGCGGCGCAACTGTTTCAAGCGGGCGTTCTGTTTACTTTGTACAATACGAACTGACATCGTGCGCAAACCGTTTGGAGCTCATAGGGATTCTATGATGTTTCGGCGAGGCGCGGGATGCGGGCCGACCCTGATCACTTGCCGGTAATGGCAGGCTGTGATAGGTTCCGTCCTTGTGGCCTCTGCACTTCGGGGAGAAATGCTTGTCCGCAGAAATTTTGCGCGTCCATCCCGATGAACCCCAACCGGACCGGATCGATTACATTGTCTCGTGTCTGCGCAAGGGAGCGGTAGTCGCGCTGCCAACCGACACGTTTTACGGTCTTGCTGTGGACCCGGTGAACCTCGCGGCCGTCGAAAGCATCTACCGCATCAAGACCCGGCAAAAGCACAAGCCGCTGTCGCTTCTGATTGCGAGTCTTGCCCAGGCGTATGAGCTGGCACGGGACACCGATTCCATGCTGGACAAGCTGGCGGACAAGTTCTGGCCGGGGCCGCTGACAATCATCGTGCGGGCCGGCACGAAACTGCCGTTGCGTTCGACGGCACATACCGGGAACGTGGCCATTCGCATTCCGGATGCGGCGATTCCGCGGGCGATCGTGGAGAAATTCGGATTGCCGATCACGGCGACGTCGGCGAACCTGCAAGGCGCGTCGGAGTGCACCCATGCCGCCTGCGTTCGCGATCAGATCGGGGATCGCATTCCGCTGATTGTGGATGGCGGCCCAACGGGCGGCGCGTTGCCGACCACGATCGTGGATCTCTCGCTGGGCATAGGACGATGGGAAATCCTGCGGGAAGGGGCCATTCCCACCCACGAAGTCGTGATGGTTTTGCAGCGTTAATATGTTGCCATGAACGCGAAGGCAAGTCCGTCTGCCCGTATCTGGATCCTTCGCGCAAGCCTTCTGATTCTTCTGATTGTGGTGATCGGCGCCCTGATCTGGAGCCGCTGGATCTACGTGCAGATCGAGCGCTACGCGAGCAATGATCAGGCAGCGCCCGCGGATGCGATCGCGGTGTTCGGAGCGGCGGAATATGACGGGCGTCCTTCGCCGGTGTATCGCGCGCGGCTGGATCATGCGGAGGCGTTGTATCGCCGCGGAATTGCTCCCTTGATCATCACGGCAGGCGGCGATGGCGGCGACGAGTACTCCGAAGGCGGCGTAGGCCGCGAATACCTGATGACGGCGGGCGTTCCGGAGTCGGCGATTATCGCAGAGACGGAGAGCCGCAGCACCGAGGAGTCGGCGAGGCGCATCGCCGTGATCGCGCGGACCAATGGATTTCGTCGGCTCGTGGTGGTGAGCGATGGCTCACATCTGTTCCGTATTCACGAGATATGCGCGGCCGATGGGTTGAACGTGTTGACGTCCCCGCGCCCCCTGGTGCCGGTTGAAGGAGCCAGCAGTCCGGGCAAGGAGCCCGTGATGCACGAAATCCTGAGCTACATGCTTTGGAAGCTCGATCTTCATTGAGAACCGCAATGGACTCGGCGCTCGTTCTATAGGAGTTGGCGGGCCGCAAAGACGATGAGAACCAGGAGCGCGAATGCCACCGCACTGGCCGTAGACAGGAAGTTGACGGCATCGTTATTGAGCCAGCCTTTGCGTTCGAGCGTCGCTCCGAGCAGGCTGTCGAAGAAGAGGCCGAATACCCCGCCGATCCAGCTGATCAAGAAAAGCGCAAGGTGTAATCGCACCGCCCAGGCGCCGAGGGCGGCGACGATGGCCGCTGCAACGATGCCGAGCAGAGTGCCGGGCAAGCTGATCGCGCCGTCGAGGCCCGGATTGACTTTCTTGAGAGTCGTGATCATTCGCGGCTGCCTGCTGAGAACCTGGCCCATCTCAGAGGAAACGGTGTCGGCAGCAGCTTCGCTGAGTGCGGCGAGGCCGAGGGCAATGACGGCGGTCGAGGTCAGATGGAAGCGCGCGAGCCAGCGTGCGTCGAGCAGTACGGACTGAGCGAATTCACTGGAGATGAGAGCAGCGACTCCGAGGTTGGCGGCGACCTGGGAGGCGGAGCGGCCGCGGCGCTTTTCGGCGATGCCCATCTTCTCCTTTTTGGCGCGGCCGATGCGCGTTGCGATCTGGGCGAGGATGGCGACGGCGAGAACGGGAACGAGAGCGGTGTGCCAGGGCTTGTAGGGAAACGAAGCGGTGGAGAACATCAGCGTCGCGGTGATCGCGAAGCCGGTAAGAGCTGCCATGGGTGTTGCCGCGCGCAGCCGGAGAACGATCAGACCGAGAAGAATGCTGGCGCCGAGGGTCCAGGTGGCGACCGGCGCGTCCTGAACTGCCCACCAATGGGCCTCGAGCACCAAGTCGGCCGCCACGTAGGGCAGCACGAGGAGCAGGACCAGCTTTGATTGCCAGAGGAGGTTTTGTTCAGCCACGTTTCATCGTAACGGTTTGGAAAGGGAGCGAGGAAGTTGGAGGTGGGAAACGGCTGGTGAAACGATTTACACTCAACTGCGCGCCGATCTTCTTGCTCGCTTGAACGGAGTTTTCTGAATGACGAAATCTTCAGTGCTGGTTGCGTTGGTAGCACTTTGCGCGATGCCGGGTTGCATTGCACAGGAGGCTGGTCAGCGGCTGGAACTCGACAGAAAAGGCGAAACGATTGTTCTGGAGCCGTATGCGCCGAATGTCATTCGGGTGACGCTGAGCTTGCAGAAAGATGCGGCGCTGGCCGGGCCGGGGTACGGGTTTGTTGCGTCGGCGAAACCGGATGGATGGTCGGCGAGCCAGACCGAGCAGGAAGACGTGTATCAGTCGGGGGGCATGGTGGTGACGGTAGATCGGCCGCATGAGTGGAAGCCGGTGCCGTCGCAGGTGAGCATCGGGAAGTTTTTCAATGGATCGACGCCGGGCGCGCACATCACGTTCAAGACTCCGGATGGGACGAAGATTCTGGAGATGACGGGCTGGTCGCAGGCGGTTCCCAATGTGAAAGAAGATACGTCCGACCTGGAGCGCGACCGGCGCTCGACGGATCCCGAGTTTTACGTGGTAGGTGCGAGCTTCGCATCGCAGGACGATGAGCACTACTACGGGCTGGGCGAGAACCAGGAAGGGTTTCTCGACCATCGCGGGCACGTGGTGAATTGCTGGCAGAATTACACCGCGCCGGCCGGGCCGAGCAGTTGCGTGCCGTTCCTGATCACGAACAAGGGATATGGGCTGATCTGGGATAACCCATCGAAGACAACCATTGAGCCGGGATTCAACGAGCAAACGCGATGGACGTCGCAGGTGGGGAATCGCGTGTCGTTTTTTGTGATTGCGGGGAAGAAGGCCGATGAGATTTATGCCGGATACAAGCTGCTGACCGGGTCGACGCCGATGCTGCCCAAAGCAGCGTATGGATACATCCAGTGCAAGCAGCGCTATTCAAGCCAGGCCGAGGTGATGGCAGTTGCAAAGGGGTATCGCGAGCGGCATCTGCCTGCGGATGTGCTGGTGGTGGACTGGTTCTATTACACCAAGATGGGGCAGTTCGATTTCGATCCGCAGTTCTGGCCCGACCCGAAAGCGATGAACGACGAGCTGCACAAGATGGGTTTCCAAACCATGATCAGCGTCTGGCCGCGATTTGTGCCGGATGACCGGTTCTATGACGAGATCGAGAAGAATGGATCATTCATTCATTTGGCAGACGGCACGCCGACGAATGGATTGCCGTATGACCGCGCGGGATCGGACATCGACACGACGAATCCGGATGCTGCGAAGTGGTACTGGAAGACGGTTCGCGACAACATTCTGAGCCAGGGATTCGATTCGCTGTGGGCCGATGAGACGGAACCCGATTTGCCGCCGGACGGCGCGTACTTTCACGTGGGACCGGGGACGGAGTACTTCAATGTGTATCCGCTGTTTCACACGGCCGCGCTGTACGACGGATTCAGACAGGACGAACCGGATCGCCGCGGGCTGATTCTTTCGCGCGATGCGTACCTGGGCGTGCAGAGGAACGGAACGATTGTGTGGTCATCCGACATCTCCGGCACGTGGGACACGCTGCGCAGGCAGATTCCGACGGGCCTGGATTTCGCGGCGTCGGGCATCACGTACTGGTCGAATGACACCGGCGGCTGGCAGTATCTGCCGTACGAACACCATGGAGCGCATCCTCCGCTGCTCGATCCGTCGGATGCGCGGTCGGTCGTGGGCCATTACGACGATTATCCGGAGCTGTACACGCGCTGGTTCGAGTACGCCACGTTTCTGCCGGTGATGCGGACGCATGGGAGCCGACCTGAGAATGAAGTGTGGTCGTACGGCAAGCAGGCGGAGCCGATTCTGGAGAAGTACCTGCGCCTGCGTTACGAGCTCATGCCGTACATCTACTCGCTGGGCTATTCCACATGGAAGACAGGAGCGCCGTTTATGCGGGCGCTGCCGCTGGATTTTCCTGATGATCCGAAGGTGGCGGACCTGCGGGACGAGTACATGCTGGGACCGGCGTTTCTGGTTGCACCGGTGACAGAGCAGGGAGCGACGAGCAGGATGGTTTATCTTCCGGCGGGAGCGGATTGGTACAACTACTGGACGAAAGAGCGGTTTCCGGGTGGGCAGTCGATTTCGGTTTCGGCGCCGATCGATACGATTCCGCTGTTTGTGCGGGCCGGGTCGATTATCCCGATCGGGGCGGAGATTGAGAGCACGCAACAGCCGCAGGCGATCCGGAAGGTGCTGGTGTATCCGGGCGCGGATGGGGAGTTCACGCTGTTTTCAGACGACGGGACGACCTACGCCTACGAGAAGGGCGCGGGATCGATCACGCATCTTCGCTGGGATGATAGGCAGAAGCATTTCAGCCACGATGGAGCGCAGGCGTGGAGCAGATCGGACGAGGACATCGTGAAGATCGTTGGGCGCTAAAGCGAGCGGGATCGATTGCGGTTCTGGCGAAGCATCAACGGCACCAGCCGAATCGCAGGCGACCGCGTCTAATGCATAGCAATTGGGCACAGTTTGGATGAGCGCTGGGGCGGTATCGCCCCTGTTTATCAAGAGGATATGCCGACTGCGGCGGCTGGATTTGGAGACAGGCTGACCCGAGTTGCCTGATTTACAATCACCAAGTAAGCAGGAAATCACTGAATGAGTCTTTTTCCGAACTATTCTGGCCGCTGGTGTGCGCGGCTGATTCCAGCGGGAATGGTTGCGCTGGCTGCGACGCTTTTTTCGGGCTGCGGAGATACGTACCGTCCGGTTGTGACGCCTATTAATCCGAGCGGGCCGGCACAACAGCCGAGTGCCCTGGCCGTTGCGGTATCTTCCCCATCGCCGACCGCACCGGGCGTCGCCACGGTGATCGATTATGCCGGTGACACGGTGATGGCCCAGGCCAACATCGGACCCGGACCGCTGGAGTTTGCGGTCGACCAGACGGGGAGCACGGGATATACGCTGAACAGCGACGGCACGCTGACGAATTTCGTTGTATCGACCCAGCTGCGCACCGACCCGCAGCACGTGTTCCAGTCCACGCTGCCATCGTCGGCGCAGCCTTATGGCTTGTTTGCTCCATCGGCGGGACTTTGGGCGGCGGACCTGAATGGGAACATCGCGGATGTGCTGACCGGAAGCCCGGAGACTTTCAAGCTGGCAATCCCGGTTGCCCAGACGCCCATTGCGATTATCGGTACGGGCAACATCGGGCAGCACGATTATGCCATCAGCCAGAACATCCCTTACGACACAACGTGCAACACGGCTCCGACTTCAGTGACGACGCCCGGTGAAGCGGATGCGCTGGAGACCGCCAACTATACGGTTTCGGCCAAAATTCCTCTCGGGACCTGCCCAGTCTATGCGGTGCCAAGCAGCGATGGCAGACGCGTTTTCGTGATGAACCGGGGCAGCGACACGGTGACGGTGATCAACAGCCAGAACAACGCACTGGACGCCTGCACGCCGTTTACGAACCAAAGCGGGCAGCTTGTCACGTGCCATCCGAACCTACCGCTATCGACGACGGCAGTGGGTGCGACCGGCATCACGCCGCCCAATGGCACGACCGGCATGCTGACCGTGGCGGGGCCGGTCTACGCGGAGTACAACGCCGCGACCGCGCAGTTGGTGGTGGCTGACTACGACGGCGGCACCGTCAGCATTATCGATGTGAGCCTGGACGAATACGGCAACGACAGCCAGACATTTGGCACCACGTATACGGTGAAGGTTGGCAATACGGCGACACCCTATCCGGCCAGTGTTACGGTGCTGTTCGATGGCAGCCGCGCTTACACGGCCAACCAGGGCGACGACAACGGGACCGGAAATGGAACGGTCTCGGTGGTGAACCTGGCGAGCCACTCCCTGGAAAAAACACTGGCGGTTACGGGTCATCCGAGGACGGTGGTTTCGACGTCGAATTCCCTTTATGGAAAGGTGTACGCCGGTGCGCCGGACAGCCCCTATCTGACGATTATCCGCACCGACCAGGATGTTGTGGATACGACGGTTCTGCTGCAGGGGAACGTCGTGGATGTTCGAACCAGCAACCAGAACGGAGCCTCAGGAAACGCGAACAACACGAGCCGGAGGCCCGGAGCGGGTCAACCTTGTTATCTGCCGCCTGCACTTGAGCCGCCCCCGGCGGGTGGTCAAACTGCTCTGCAGGTCTGCCAGACTCTGCCGTAGCCTTGCAGGGCAAGCGGACCAAAGGCCATTCCTGAGATGGGGATGGCCTTTTCGTTCGAGGGCGGAATGAGCAGGAAGGTACCTCGCGATGACGACACCGAAAGCGCGGAAAGTCCGGATCGATCTGCTGCTGGTGGAGCGCGCTCTTGTTCCGAGCCGTGAGCGCGCGCGCGCGCTGATCCTGGCGGGCCGGGTGATGGTGAATGAGCAGAAGAGCGTTAAGCCCGGAGAGGCTGTCGACAGCGCGGCCGTCGTGCGGTTGCTGGGAGATGACAATCCCTATGTGAGCCGCGGCGGTATCAAGCTCGCGGCCGCAATCGATCACTGGAAGATTGACGTCGAGGGAAGAGCTTGTCTTGACGTGGGAGCATCGACCGGTGGATTTACGGATTGCCTGCTGCAACGCGGAGCGAGTCATGTGACGGCAGTCGATACGGGGTTTGGACAGATCGCGCTGAAGCTGCGCAACGATTCGAGAGTGCGGCTGCTGGAGCGAACGAATGCGCGGCTGCTGGAGCCGGGAGCGCTGGCGGAATTCGCTGCGACCTTGCTGGTGATGGATGTGTCGTTCATTTCGGCGACGTTGCTGCTTGAGCCTGTGTTCGCGGCGGCGCCGACGTTGGCAGAGGCCGTTGTGCTGGTGAAGCCGCAGTTTGAAGCGGGTCGCGAGCACGTGGGCAAAGGCGGAATTGTGCGGGATGCTGAAGCGCATCAGATCGCGATCGCGAAGGCGGGGACTTGCCTGGCCGCTCTGGGCTGGCAGGTTGTGGAGACCATTCCTTCGCCGATCAAGGGAGCGGAAGGGAACCAGGAATTCCTGCTTTACGCTCGGCGGGGGAAGTCGCGCACTCCATAAGAAATCGAAGTCAAGCCTGAACGCCCATTTATTTCCATCCATTACACTGGAGCCGCATGGATTCCGTTGCGATCGTTTGCAAGCCGCGCAAAGAAGAACTTAGCAGGATCCTGCCCGACCTGGTCGCGTGGCTGAGCAAGAAGGGGTACCAGCCGATTCTCGACCGGGAAGGTGGCGCCTGTTATTCCGGTGCGCCTGCCGTGGATCGCGCCGAAATGCCGGCCCAGCATCCGACTCTGGTGATCGTTCTGGGGGGAGACGGGACGCTGCTTTCGGTGGCGCGCATCTTTGCGGCGACGGGAACTCCGATTCTGAGCGTGAATCTCGGGAGCCTTGGATTCCTGACGGAGATTCGGCTGGCCGATCTCTATGCGACGCTCGAAGGATGGTGCGCCGACTGTCACTCGATTGATTCGCGGGCGATGCTGCGGGCGATCGTCTGGCGGGGCGGCGAATCGAAGTACACATTCGAGGCGTTGAACGAAGTCGTGGTGTCAAAGGGCGAGATTGCCCGCATGGGAGATTTTGCTGTCGAACTCGATGGAAAGAACGTGGCGACCTTTCGCGCTGACGGAGTGATTGTGTCGACGCCAACTGGGTCGACCGCATACACGCTGGCGGCAAACGGGCCGATCCTGACGCCGGATGTGGACGCGCTGGTGGTGACGCCGATCTGCCCGCATCTGCTGACCTTGCGGCCCATCGTGGTGCGAGGAAGCGCCGCGCTCACGGTGCGTGTGGAGGGCGTCCCGGACAGGGCATTGCTCACCGTGGACGGACAGCAAGCGATTGATTTGCAGATTGGCGATGAGGTCCGGTGCCAGCGTTCGAGCTACACTGTGAATTTTGTGCGGATCAGTGAGAGCGGGTTCTTCGAGGCGCTGCGAAATAAACTGAGCTGGGGCGAGCGCTAGGCGCGAATCCTACTATGGATTGATTTCAGCCAGCAGCACGCCGGCTTTCACCGCCAGGGTGTGCGCGCCGTCCACATCGCCCGAGGCGAGGGCAGTCTTTGCCTGCTTGAGAAATTCGCGAATCTGCGCGGCGGTCTTCATTTCCTGGTCGTCCAGCTTGCGCGTGATCCCGTTCAAAGTTCGCTCCGTCGTGTCGATGGACGACTTTGTCTGTAGCTGCTCGTCCGGCGGATCGGCGGGCGATAGGGTTCCAATGGCGCTGACTTCGGGGGCGGGAGCAGCGTTGGACGCCTGTTCTGTTTCCTTGACGGGCTTTTTATGGTGAGTCTTGGGCTTCAGCGGCTGGTCGGGCGGCTTGATCTGCGCGGAAGCCGGCTGTGTGGGTACGGTCGCAACGGCCGGCGGCACTTCCGCCGCCGTAGTTGTCGGCTTAGGAGCATTCGGATCAATCGGCGGCGCGTAAGGCTTCGCGGCCGACTGCTGGGGCTTGTGGGAACACGCGGTCAGCATGAGGAGCAACAACCATGCAACGCATGTGAAACGCGTTTTCATCCCAGAAACCTTTCTGTGCCTTCCATATCCGCCGGCTGCAGATGCCGGCGTCCCCATTCCGTGGCGGTGAGAGGAATCCGCAATGCGAATTCCGTACCACGTCCTACTTTAGATTGTACTTCCACGCTGCCGTGATGCAATTGGAGAATGCGATAAGTCATGGCCAGCCCAATGCCGCTGCCCTCGCTCCTAGTGGTGAAATAGAGGTCGAAGATCTTCTCCCGGATCTCGTCCGGAATTCCGACGCCCTCGTCGGCAATGCGCAAAACCCCCGCTTTCCGGTCCTCCTCGAGGACGACGCGCAAGGTGCCGCCCGCAGGCATGGCCTGCGCCCCGTTCTGGATGACATTGAGCGCAGCTTGCTTGAGCAGGTCGGCATCGACATTTGCCACTAGAGGATTGGACGGGAGCGAGCTGTCGAGGGTCACATTGCGGGTGCTTAATTCTTCGGCAGCGAGGGCCAGCACGTCGCCGAAGACCTGGCGCAGATCTTGCTCTTTTAATTGGAGTTCCACCGGGCGCGAGAAATCCACCAGGGTCTGGACAACGCGGTCGAGGCGATGGATTTCAGCGTCGATGACATCCAGATGGCGGGCGGCGGGTTCGTTGTCGTGCCCGAGCTTGTTTTTGAGCAATTCGAGATGGACGACGATGGCGTTGATCGGGTTCTTGACCTCGTGGCCGACGCCGGAGGTAAGCCGCCCAATCGCGGCCATGCGGCGGGAGAGTTCGAGTTCGGATTCGATCTCCTGAACCGACTCGAGATCGTGCAGGGTGACGAGAGCCCCCAGACCCTGCTGGGTGTTGTCGTCGTGAATGAAGTCGAGCGAGGCCTGGATGCGGCGGCCGGTTTCAGTCTGCACTTCCTCCTGAACGAGGTTGATGCCGCCATCGAATGCTTCCCGCAGCGTGCGGCCGAGAACGGTCGTGTTATCGAAGATGTCGCGTGCATGCAATCCCAGCATGCGATCGTGATCCACGTGAAGAAAGCGCCGTGCCGCCTCTGATACGAGGACAGCACGGCCGTCGGCCGTGAAGAGCACAATGCCGTCCTGGAGATTGCTGAGGAACTGATCGAGGTTCTCCTTGAGAGCCGCAAAAACCTCCTCGACATTGCGCATGCGCTGACCGATCTGCTCGATCTTGGAAGAGACGCGTTGTGGGGTATCCTGTTCCGCGGCCTTTCTGTCGCGATCGATGCCTTCGCCGTGGGGAGTGAAGCGGTCGAGTTGCATGCTGATTTCTTCAAGGGGCCGAAGCGCGAGATTGCTGAGAAGGAAAGCAACGACGAGCGCTGTGCCGAGCGCGAATCCCATCAGCGTGAGGCCCTCGCGAAGCCAGGGGCCATAGACCTTTTGCAGCAGGGTAGTGCGGGCGCCGACGTGAACCGTTGCGAACGGTTCTCCGTTACGGTCGAGAGGAACCACGACATCGAACACCTGGGGTGGTCCGAATACCTCTTGCATTAATTGAACCGGGTTCTTCCTGATCAGCTCGCTGTAGTTCCGGCGCGCGGGAAGAGGCTTGTCTTCGTTGTTGGGGTTGGTGCTGAGGATGGTGTTCGACTGGGGGTCGCCGATGTTGATGTCGTAGACGGTGAGAGAGTAGCGATTTACCGACTCGATGACGTCGTGGAGGGACTGACTGTCGTGAATCGCCTGCGCTTCGAGATTGCGCAGTTCCGCAGGATTGTTGGGATCGACCTTGCGGCCCTCCAGTCCGGCCTTGAGCGCGTTTTCGAGCGCGAGCCGAACCTGGTTGGCGACTGTCTTGTTGGTGTCATAAGACTGCTGCACGGCGGCGTCGAGCAATTGGCTTACATACACCAGGGAGAGCGCGCCAGACACGAGGAACACCAGGCCTGTGATGGCCAGAACGAGTTGGGTCTTGAGTCGCATTGCCTACGCCGGCTGATCTTCCCGGGCCTGGCTGTATTCCTTGAGCTTGTTGTGTAGTGTCTTCAAGCTTACCCCGAGGATTTCAGCGGCGCGCGTCTTATTCTGGCTGGTGGATTCGAGGGTGCGGAGAATGAGGAGGCGCTCCACCTCGCTGACCGTGGTACCGACACGCACGGGCAGGATGTTGGCGTCGAGAGTGGTGACAGCCGCGGACTGCGATTTGCCGAAGCTCGGCGGGAGATGCGACGTATCGAGAGCCGTACCGTCGGGACAAAGGATGACCGCGCGCTCGATGGTGTTGCGCAATTCGCGGGCATTGCCGGGCCAGTCGTAGGCCATGATCCGGTCGAGAATCGAAGGCCCTACCCCGGAAACGCGGCGGCCGTGCTTCTGGTTCATCTCGGCGACCATCGATTCAGCCATGGGCGGGACGTCTTCCATATGCTGGCGAAGCGGCGGCATGTGGATATGAAAAACGTTCAACCGGTAATAAAGATCGCTGCGTAGAGAACCCTGCGCGACCGCGTCGTCGGGATCGCGATTGGTGGCCGCGAGCACCCGCACATCCACTTCCTGCTCATTGCGCGCGCCGAGACGCCGCACTTTGCGGTCTTCAAGAACGCGGAGCAGCTTGGCCTGGGTGCCGAAGGGCATGTCGCCGATTTCGTCCAGAAGGAGAGTGCCTCCGTTGGCCAGCTCAAAGCACCCGGCACGCCGTTCTGCCGCGCCGGTGAAAGCCCCTTTTTCGTTGCCGAAGAGCTCGCTTTCCATCAGCGTCTCAGGCATGGCCGCGCAATTGAGCGCGACAAACGGGCGCGACTTTCTAGGACTGAGCGCATGGAGCGTGCGCGCAACCATTTCTTTACCGGTCCCGCTCTCCCCGGTAATGAGAACAGACACGTTGGAGGGCGCGATTTGCTCGATGAGCGTAAAGATCTCGCGCATGGCGCGCGAGCCGCCGACCATGGCGCCGAGGATGCCGGACTCGCGCAGACGACGCCTCGCGACTTCGAGCTCAATGGCTGTTTCGCGCTGGCGCGTCGCGTTCGCGAGGATGGTGCGCAGGCGTGCCGCGTCGACCGGTTTTTGCAGGAAGTCGTACGCGCCCATCTTCATCGCGTCCACGGCCAGCTGGATGGATCCTTGCGCGGTGAGCAGAACGACGGCGACGTTGGACGCGACCGAGGAGCCCTCCTGGGCGAGCTTGGTCAGGAGGCCGATGCCGTCCATGCGCGGCATCTTCAGGTCCGTGACGACGATTGCCGGTTCCCAGCTGAGCGCCTTTTCCCATCCCTCAACTCCGTCGCGGGCGGTTTCAGTCTGGTAGCCCCAGCCGGAGATGAGCTCGGCAAGTCCCATCAGTGCATGCGGCTCGTCTTCGACAATCAGGACCTTCACTGCATTCTGCATGTATTGCATTCTATTCAATCATCGGCCTGATGCGGGACTTCCCGGTTGGTTTCAGGGCGGTTATCGCGGAAAGGGGCATCCGGGCTCGCCGGGTGGTTAAACTTGGTCCATGACGGACTATGAGATCGCCCCGGTGGATGCAGCGAAGTTGCTGGAACAGAAGAAGGTGCGGGTTGTGGACGTGCGCGAGCCGTGGGAGTACGACCTGGGGCATATCGAGGGGAGCGTCTCGATGCCGATGGGCGATGTGCCGGCGAGAGCGTTTCAGGAGCTTCAACCGGAGGAGCGCCTGGTCATTCTTTGCCACATGGGGGTGCGATCGATGCACGTGACCGCCTGGCTGCGCGGCCAGGGGTTCGATCAAGCGCAGTCGTTGCGCGGCGGCATCGATGCGTGGTCAGTCGAAGTGGATCCGGCTATTCGCAGATATTGAGCCGGGGCCTCGCACTGCGGCCAAGCGGCGCAACATCCTATACTTTTCCGTTAGCCATCTTCTTGCTGGAGTTCGACGATGTCCTCACCTGCTGTCGCGTATGCGAATCAGAATCATGAGCGCTTTCTGGAAGAATTGAAGTCTTTGTTGCGGATTCCATCGGTTTCGACGCTGCCGGAGCACGCGGTCGATTGCCGCCGGGCCGCGGAGACATTGGCCGAGGAGCTTCGTCGCATCGGGATGGAACATGTTCGGCTGATCGAGACGGAGGGCCATCCGTTGGTCTACGCCGATTGGCTGCACGCGGCAGGGAAGCCAACCGTGCTCTGCTACGGGCACTATGATGTCCAGCCGCCGGATCCGCTGGACGAATGGAATTCGCCTCCCTTCGAGCCCGAGGTGCGCAATGGCAACATCTATGCGCGCGGCGCCGTGGACGATAAGGGACAGGTGTGGGCGCAGGTGAAGGCGCTCGAGTCCCTGCTGGCCACGAAGAAGGCGCTGCCGCTGAACGTGCGGGTGCTGCTGGAGGGCGAAGAAGAAGTTGGAGGCGAGGGCATTGCGCAGTTCGTTGCGTCGAAGCCACCGGAACTGAAGTCGGACTTTGCGCTGGTGTCCGATACGGATCTGTTTGCGCCCGGGCTGCCAACCCTGTGCGTTGGGCTGCGCGGAATGATTTACACGGAGATTCTGGTCAAGGGAGCAAAGACGGACCTGCACTCAGGCATGTACGGGGGGGCAGCGCCGAATCCGTTTGTTGCGCTGGCGCAGATTGTGGCGAAGCTGAAGGATGAAGAATGCCGCATCCTGATTCCGGGCTTTTACGACGACATCATTCCACCGAGCAACGAAGAGCTGAAGGCATGGCAGAGCCTTCCATTCGACGAAGAGCATTATCGGATTGCGGAGGTGGGGTCGCGGCAGCTTGTGGGCGAGGCGGGCTACGGCGTGCTGGAACGCACGTGGGCGCGACCGACGCTGGATGTGCATGGCATGCCGGGAGGGTTCACCGGCGCAGGCGCGAAGACGGTGATTCCGGCCAAGGCGACGGCAAAGGTTTCGATGAGGCTGGTGCCGGGAATGACACCCGCCAAGGCATTCGCTCAATACAAGGACTATGTGGAGAAGATTGCACCGCGGGGCGTGGATGTGAGCGTGAAGCTGATCCACTTGGGTGATCCGTGCCTGATCCCGGTCAACAATCCTTACATTCAGGCGGCCACGCGAGCGCTGCACGAAATCTGGGGCAAGGACACGGTCTTCATCCGCTCGGGCGGATCGATTCCGATTGTCGGGGATTTTGCGCGCCACTTGAATCTTCCCAGCGTGATGATGGGATTTGGTCTCCCCGATGACAACATTCACGCGCCCAACGAGAAGTTCAACATCGGAAACTTTGAGCTGGGGATCGATTCTCTGATTCGCTTCCTTGAGGAGGCGGGCGCTTGACTCTGCCGCACGAGGCAGAGAGGCGGGATGCAGCAGGATTTGTGCTGGCCGGGGGACGCTCGAGCCGCATGGGTTCGGACAAGGCGCTCCTACAGCTTGGCGGGCGGCCGCTGATCAGCTATGCACTGGAGAGCCTGCGCCGCGCGGGCGTCACGGCCTCCATTGCGGGAGCTGCCTCGGCGCTGGACACCTTCGCACCCGTGATCCGCGATGAGAAGCCGCTGCTGGGACCGTTGAGCGGAGTGTGTGCGGCCCTTGCGGCGACGGAGGCGAGGCTCTGCATCTTTCTGGCTGTCGACGCGCCTTTTATTCCGCCCTCGTTGATCCGGTACATCGTGCGCCATGCCGAGGTGAGGGGCGCTGCGATCACGCTGACGACGGTGAACGGGTTTACGCAGACATTCCCAGCGGTGATTGACCGGGCGGTGCTTCCGCAGCTGCGGGCATCACTGGAGAGCGAGGTGCGCGGCTGCCTTGTGGCGTTCCGGCATGCCGGTGAAGAGTCGGGGTGCGGTTTGGATCTTGTCCCGATTGAGCCGCTGGCTCAGGCGGGGCAGGTGGAGGACCAGCGGGGATTGCCGGTTTCGCTCTGGTTTGAGAACGTCAATACACCTGAGGACTTGCGGCGGGCCGAGTCGCACCTTACGACTCATCGCGTAAGCTGAGTTCAAGCCATGGCGGAGCAGAATCCCAATTCGCTGACCCCGGCAGAGTCGCTGGCGGGCGGCGGCAATGGAAGCGGGTTGCCGATTCCCGATCTTGTGCTTGGCGCCGTGCATGGCCCGATCATTCAGTTTGGTCACGTGTCGATCTCATTTGACGGGCGGCCCGTGCTGGAGGATGTGAGTTTCTCGGTGGACCGCGGGCAGACGCTTTGTATCCTCGGCCGCAGCGGCGTGGGAAAGTCAGTTTCGCTTCGGCTGCTGATGGGTTTTTTGGAGCCGGACTCCGGCTCAATTCGCGTGGAAGGAAGAGAGATTGTCGGACTGAACGACGCAGGGCTGCAGGAGCTCAGGAAACGCATCACCATGGTGTTCCAAAACGGCGCACTTTTCGATTCGATGACGGTGCGCGAAAATGTTGCGTTCCCATTGCGGGAGCACGGCGGGCTGGACGAAGAGCAGATTCAGCAGATCGTGCAGAGGCTGATCGGGCTGGTTGGGGCGGAGGATGTTGAGGACGCGCTGCCAGCGAGTTTGTCGACCGGCCGACGCCGCGCGGTAGCGATTGCGCGCGCATTGGCGGCGCAGCCGGAGGTTGTGCTGTATGACGAGCCGACGACGATGGTCGATCCCATCATCGCGCGACGGCTCGGAGCGTTGATCCAGCGGCTGAAGCGCCAACTCGGCTTTACGAGCATCGTGGTGACGCATGACATGCGCTTTGCGGAGCGACTCGCGGACACCGTACTTTTTCTGCACCAGGGACGGGCCAGCTTCTTCGGTCCGCTGGCGGCCTTTCTGGCGTCCTCTGATCCGAACATCCAGCAATTCCTCACACTGGACGCGTATACGTTACCTAGGGACTAGTACCGACGCTGTTTTCGTAACGGGTACCTCCGCCCGATTTACCTTGATATTGCATCAAGTTAAGGTCATTCTCGATTTCAGGAATTACCTCCATTATGCGCAGTTTTGCGGCGAGGAATCGATTCAAGCTGCAGCGAATCGACTGCGAATCGTCAGGCGACGCATAAGTGCTGTCATTACAGGGACTTAGATCTATCAAGACGGTCTTTTGGGTTCCGCTGGGTGCAGTTGGGGTGGTTTCGGTACGCCGGAAGTGAGCTGGCGCAGCAAAGGGGCCAGATGTCGGTCCTGGGTTCATGGACGAAGGCTGCGTCGAAAAACGAAATCAACTCCCGTGTGACGCCGAATCTGCAGGGTGCGGATTCGCTCACCTGGAAATAGCCCCCCCACTTTTTCTAGGCGCTCGTAAGAGCTTGAGGCACGCGGAACACGAATGGCGACATCGGGTTTTTGGCAGAGAGTCTTTACTCCAGTTGCGCCCCACGGTGAGTGGGCCACTGAAGGAGTGCCGAGCGTGCCCCGCCACGCGGACGGCGACTCAAGGCTTTGGATCCTGTCGGACGTCCTCACGATTGTTCTTTCGTGTGTAGTCGCCACCACATTCGAATTGCATACCGGGTTCGTTGCAGGCGCGAGGGAGTTCTATCACGGAAAGCTCTTCCACGGCCGCTCGATGGGGATTCTGCTCGAAATCGTGTGCGTGTTCACGTTCGCCCTGGTTGTCACGAGCCGGCGCATGCGGCTTTACAATCCCGCGAGCGTGACCAACTTTCTTCATGAGCAGAGACTGAGTGTCCAGGCGTGTCTGACCTCGGGCCTGCTGCTGACCGGAACGCTTTATCTACTGCATGCCGCAGATATTCCGCGCAGCATCGTGCTGATTACGCTGGGCCTGGTGACGGTGGCGCTCAGCTTGCGCAGGCTGCTGTATCGCGTGGTTCTCCATCACCGATTTGAGCGCGGCATCGGCACCCGCAACGTGCTGATTGTGGGAACCGGTCCGGAAGCGCGGGCGCTGCGGAGACATCTGGAGAGTATCGGGCGCCTCGGATATACCTTCAAGGGCTTCATCGACTCGCCGAACATGGACGATTCAGGCGAGGTGGTGGGCGCGATCGATACCTTGTTCCAACAAGCCCGGAAGCGCTTTGTAGACGAAATCATTTTCACTTCTCCGTGCGATCGCGAGATTGTCCAGGATGTGTTGGGTAAAGCGCGGAAACAGGGAGTGAATCTCCGCCTGGTTCCCGAGTTGTATGGGGGCCTGGCCTGGAATCACCCGGTTGAGTACATCGGGCAGTTTCCGACGATTCCGCTGCATTGCGGGCGCGTTCCCGAAATCAGGCTGCTGTTGAAGCGTCTGCTGGACATGGCGACCGCGAGCTTCGGCTTGCTGATGCTGTCTCCGGTGCTGCTGGCGATTGCGATCGCGATCAAGCTGGATTCGCCGGGTCCTGTTTTCTATTCTTCGGAGCGCATTGGGAAAAAGGGCCGCGTCTTTCACTGCCTGAAGTTCCGCACGATGGCGCCTGACGCGGAACGACGCCGCGCCGATGTGATGCACTTGAATGAGCGGGACGGCGTGTTGTTCAAGATCGCGAATGATCCACGCATCACGAAGGTCGGCCGGCTGCTGCGCAAGTACTCGCTCGACGAACTGCCGCAGTTTTTCAATGTGCTGCGCGGCGACATGAGCGTGGTGGGTCCGCGTCCGCCGATTGCCAGTGAAGTGGAGGAGTACACGCTCAATCATTTGCGGCGGCTGGATGTAACACCGGGGATCACGGGGCTTTGGCAGGTGCAGGGACGCCAGGATCCCTCCTTTGACAGCTATGTTTCGCTGGACATGAGTTACATCGAGAACTGGAGTATCTGGCTCGATATCAAGATCATGGTGCGGACTGTGGGCGTGGTGTTCTCCGGCACCGGCAGCTAGGGATGCGAGCGGCCGCGGTGTGCCTGTGTTTTAAACTGATCTCGTGAAGATCGCGCTCGCCCAGATCAATCCCACCATCGGTGATTTCACGGGCAATCTTGAAAAAATCATCACGACCAGCAGGCGTGCCGCGAGCGAAGGCGCCCGGCTGGCGGTGTTTTCAGAGCTTTGCGTCTGCGGCTATCCTCCGGCTGATTTCTTAGAGAAACCCAGCTTTCTGGAGCGCTGCCGGACGGCTGTGGATGAACTGGCCGGAGCGACGAGCGACCTTGGTTGCGCGATTGCTGTGGGGGTGGCATTGCGTGCCGAGAATGGCGCGGGTAAGCCCGCGGTGAATGCGGCGGTCCTGATGGATCGCGGGCGCATCGTGCTGGAGCAGCACAAGCGCCTGTTGCCCTTTTACGACGTCTTTGACGAGCAGCGCTATTTTTCTCCGTCGAAGCAGCAGCAGGTGGTGGAAGTGGATGGGGTGCGACTGGCGATCAGCATCTGCGAGGACGCGTGGAACGACAAGAACTTCTGGCCGCGCCGGTTGTACTCGGTCGATCCGATGGAAGAGCTGATGAGGCAGAAGCCGGCGATTCACATCAACCTTTCATCGTCTCCCTTCTGGCATTCGAAGCGCGAAGTGCGGAGAGAGATGCTGTCGGCCATTGCGCGTCGCGATGGAATTCCGATATTGATGTGCAACCAGGTGGGCGGCAACGACAGCCTGATCTTCGACGGATCGTCTGTCGCCATCAATGGGCAGGGCGAGCTGATCGGGCAGGCCAAATCGTTCGAGGAAGACCTGGTGGTGCTCGATCCTTTCGAGGCGCCACCCATTGAGGCTCCGGCCGAGGATGAGACCGAGGCAGCCTTCCGGGCGCTTGTGGTGGGGACGCGGGACTATGTGCGCAAGTGCGGATTCAGCAAAGTGCTGATCGCGCTCAGCGGCGGCATCGATTCGGCGATTGTGGCTGCTGTCGCAGCGGAGGCGCTGGGTCCGGAGAATGTTCTCTGCGTCGGCATGCCCAGTCCATATTCGTCGCAAGGGTCAATCGACGACAGCATGCGGCTGGCGAAGAACCTGGGAATCCGGCTGGAGATGATCGGGATCAGCGAGCTATTCAAGGACTACACAGAGGCTCTTGCCCCGCTGTTTGCAGGCATGAATCCGGACATCACCGAGGAGAACATCCAGTCTAGGATTCGCGGCAACTTGCTGATGGCCCTGTCGAACAAGCTGGGCGCGCTGGTGCTGACGACCGGCAACAAGTCGGAGATGGCCGTAGGCTACTGCACACTCTACGGCGACATGGTGGGCGCGCTCGCAGTGATTGGCGACCTGGTGAAGACGCGGGTGTACGCGGTTTCACGCTGGCTCAATCGCGAGCGGGAGATCATCCCCCAGGCGATCCTGGAGAAGCCGCCATCCGCGGAACTGAGACCGGGCCAGAAGGACACGGATTCGCTGCCGCCCTACGAGATTCTCGACCCGATTATCGAGGCGTATGTGGAGCGCTACGAAACGCCGGAATGCATTGCCAAGGCGCGCGGTTTTCCGCTCGAGCTGGTCCAACAGGTGGTGCGGCTGGTGGAGCGGTCGGAGTACAAGCGGCAGCAAGCGGCGCCGGTGCTGAAGGTTACGTCGAAGTCGTTCGGCATGGGCCGGCGATTTCCCATTGCCGTCAAGGTTCAGGTATAAGCTAAAAAGGTGGGTTTTCCCGCTATTTCAAAGGAGATTCAGCTTGATTCGTTCGTTCGTTCGATTGGTTGGCGCTGCAGCGCTGTCGTTTTCTTTTTCCGTTCCCAATGCAATGGCTCAGCAAGAAGTGCCGGCAGCGCCGCAGGATAATAATGCTGCGAAAGCGCCGGCTGCTCCAGCGCCAACGGCTGCGCCCGCATTTCCAAAGCCGGACCCGGCGAATTTCACTGCCACCACGCCGTCGAAAGAGGTGATCGACGCATTTCTGCAGACCAGCTGGGGCTATGATGCGCGGCGTATATGGCAGGTCCAGGCGATTCTGAAGACCCCGGTGGAAGGAATCAGCAAAGTTGTCGTCCTGGTGGGGGACAAGACCGGCGCGCAGAAGCCGACGGCCCTTCAGTTCTTTTCGCTGCCCGACGGCAAGCACATCATCGCGGGGGACATGATCATTCCTTTTGGCGAGCACCCGTATTCCCAGTACCGGGCGGAGTTGCAGCAGGGTGCGGACGGACCCTACAAGGGGACCGCATCGAAGGAGCTGGAACTCGTCGAGTTTGCTGACTTCCAGTGCTCGCATTGCAAAGACGCCCAGGCGACGATGGATAAGCTGGCGGCAGACTTTCCAAAGGCTCGGATCGTGTTTCAGAATTACCCGCTGGTGCGACTTCACCCGGCGGCTATGACCGCGGCCGAGTATGGCGTGTGCGTCGACAAGATGGGAGGAAGCAACGCGTTCTTCCAGTTTGCCGGCGCTGTTTTCGATGCGCAGGAGGGTCTCGCCACGGCGGATGGGGCCACTCTGACGCTGAACAGTGCGGTGACCAAGGCGGGACTCGATCCGGCAAAGGTGCAGGCGTGTTCGACAACTCCGCCGGCGGCTCAGCAGGTCGAGGCGTCAATGAAGCTGGCGCAAGACCTGAACGTGAATGAGACACCGACCCTGATGGTGAACGGACGCCAGGTGCCCATCGGCGGCGTTCCCTACGACACAGTGAAGCAGATTGTCGAGTACCAGGCAAAAATCGATGGAGTGACTCCATAGCGAGGCTGCGGGCGCAGACCCGCACATACCGCTGCCGGCTTAGCGCGTTGTGCTCTTGTCGACGGTGAACATGGGCGAACTTCCAGTGGATTGAGGTCCGCGAATGACATGCGGGGTGATCATGATGAGCAGGGTGGCGTAACTGTTCTGAACATCCTTCTCGGTCAGGTTGTTCAGACCCGGGATTTCACTGAGGCCAGGCGTTCCGGTGAGCGCCTGGCTTTCCTGTTTGCTGACCTCGCTCGCAATCACCACGCCGGCGCCGGCCTTGACCGTCACGACGCCCGTATAAGCGCGGTTGTTGAGCACCGGCACTCCGTTGATGGAACTGCCGGCGAGCGCCGCAATCTTCAAGTCCAGACTCAGCGCGACATCGCCGTTCCGCATCACCTTGGGATTCGCCTTGAGGGTCAAACCGAGATCCTGATACTGGACCTGGGGGATTGTCGGCGTCGAGCCCTGGAGCCCGGAGAGCAGCCCTGCGAGGCCGCTGGAGGAACCGGCGCTCGTAAGTCCCGGGATGTTGATATTGCTGTTGCTCAGGCTCGAGTAGCTTGCCGTCATGATGGGATACTTGGTGCCGGAGCGCAACGTGCCGTCGTCGCCGTCGCCGAGGCGCAACTGGACCTGGTCGAGTTCGCGGGAATCGGATGAATTCAGATTCAGATTCAATGTGGCGGGAGACGGCGAAATGCCTGAAAGCGTGAGGCCCCCGCCGAAGAGCGCGATGCCATTGGAGAAGATGGAATTCGAGACCTGACCGGATGCGAGCAGAATTCCCAGGATAGCCAGCGTGTCGCCGGGCGCTGCGAGCCCCGATGAGATGATTTCCTGGACGAGAGACTGATTGGCATTCAGGATGGACTGTTCTTCGGCATACACGTTGAATGCCGTAATGGTCTGAGGCAGTTGCGCGCCGGTATTTCGCTCGCCGTTGTGGGCGAGCTGGATCAGGCGCACGTCGAGCAGAACCTGGCTGCGTCCACCGAGCAGATTCTTCAAGGTTGCGTTCAGGGCATTGAGCGTGCGCTCGGGGGCGCGAACGGTTAACGTGCCTGCAGTGGGTGCCACCACCGCGCGCGGCGCGTTGAACACGTTCTTGGTCATGTTCGTGACGTCGGTGAGTTCAGTCGGGGTGAGACCCGAGAGATAGAAGGTTTCCAGATCCTGGCGAAGGAATTGATTGCGATTCAGCTGCGTATCGCGAGCGACGAGCGCGCGGTGCGCATCGAGCGGCACCCAGAATGTGTCGGTGACCATGCTCAATGCATCCATCGCCTGCTGAAACGTGGCATCCTCAAGATCGAACCGGACCGGCGTGGCCTGGACGCTCTGGTCGACAGTGGCCTCGAGATGGAAGGCGCGAAATACTTCCTGGATCAGCTGGCGGCGATCGCTTTTGAGATGGAAGCTCTGCCGGCCCTGGGATGGCTCGAGGATGGGCGTTTCTCCCATCTGGCTTGCTGTTTTCTCGTAGAGGGAACTGGACCGAGGTTCAGCATCCATCGCGAGGTCGTCGATGTGAACAGCAATCTGCGGGTTGCCGGGATCGAGGCTGTCGGCCTTTCGCAAGGCGGCAAGGGCTGCGCCCGGATCGCCGCGCAGACGGTCCTTGGCGGCTGATTGGATGAGGGCACTGACCAGGTGACTGCGCGCTACTTGCGCCGCGAGTTCGTAATTCTGATTGGTAGGATCGAGCGCTGCCGCCCGCTCGTATTCCTGCATTGCAGGTTCGAATCTCTGTTCCTGGTAGAGTTTGCTGGCCTCGAGAAACAGTTGGGATGCCTGCCGCTGGTCGTGCCGGTTGACATCTTTGGGCTTCGCCGCGGAATCGCTTTGCGCACCCTGGTTGGAGATTGCGCTTGAGAGGGACGGCGAGGTTGCAGATGGTTGCTGCGCGGCAGATGCGAATGGAAGAGCGGCCAGTGCGAGGGCAGCGAGAACCGGGACCGGGATTGTGCCGGATCTCCTCATTGCAGACTCCTCGAAGCGGCAAGCAAATCCGCCAGCGATGTGGCGCAGACTTCAGGCCGGTGTTGCATGAGATCGTCGAAGCTGGTGCGGCCGGTTGCAACAGCGATCACGGGAAGCGAGTTGGAGTGGGCTGCTTCGATGTCGCGCGGCGTATCGCCCACCACGCAGACTCGTGCATTGGCGCCGGCCAGCGCGCGTGCCTTTCTGGCAGCTTGGCCGATCAACTCGGATCGGACCGGAAAGTGGTCGCTAAAGCCGCCGAAGTGGAAGTGTTCGCGGAGGCCGGCGTGCTCGATCTTGATCCAGCCGATCATTTCGAGATTGCCGGTGGCCACGCCGAGAATGGCTCCGCGATCGGCGAGGTGGCTGAGAGTCTGCTCGATACCCGGCATCAACTCAAGCTTCAATTCGCTGCGGCGGTCGGCGACATTGTTGCACATGGCATCAAGAATGGCAGAGACTTGCGGCTCGAGAATATCGGCCGGGATGCCGGCGCGCTGGCAGGCTTCGCGAAGGATTCCGGTGTCGGTGTTTCCCTGGAGAGCGATGCCCTCGAGCGTGATTTCGAAGCCGGTTATGCGGTGCACACTGGTAGCGACGGAATCGATGTGCACGCGGTCGCGGCATCGCAGAATGGTGCCATCGATATCGAACAGGTACGCATCCTGATCATCCCAGCAAAATCCGGGTTGAATCTCGACGCGTGCTTCGTTCTGCGATGAAACCAGGTCCATGCTTGGGGGATGGTCAGCCCTGGCGATAACCCTGCCTTGCTGACCCAAAGACAAGACGTTCGCTGCGCGGTGGACGCTTGAGACCCGCCCGTACTTCTGCCAGGCTGAGGTCAAGTTCCGCCATGGCGCGGCTGAGGGTGTTGCGGTGAATGCCGAGTTCCTCCGCCGCCTTACATTGGTTGCCGCGATTGGCCATCAGCACTTCACGCAGATACTGCCTCTTGAATTCCTTGACCGCATCCTCGTAGCGAATTCCGCTGGAATGCATTTGCGTAACAAGGCTGTCCAGTTCTCGTCTCACGTCATCCTCTTGCATTTATAGCTTGCCACATCAAGCCGAGATGTGGCGGCCAAAAATCATGCACCATTTTTTCCTGGGTGCATCCAGGAGGGAGACACCTGCTCCAAGTGATTCAACTCGATTCGGACGCGTTGCGCAAGGCTGTCCGGGGTTACGTTTGTGCTCAGGTGGCAGGCGCCGAAGAAGTAGTGTGGCAAGCGAGATTCGGTGAGCCATTGAGCCTGTGGGAAGAATGCGATGGTTACCAAGATTCCTAGAGTAACAAGTACCACGCCCTGGAAGAATCCGAAAACGGCTCCGGCAAGACGATCGAGGCAGCCGAGGCCGATCTTTTGAACGATCCTCGACAGGATCGAACCAGTTAGACCCGCAATCAGCATCACGAGCACTGCAATCGAAATGAATCCGATTGCGTCGGCCAGTTTCTCGTTATGAACAAGGCGCATCAGCAGGGCGGCGGCGCGGCCGTAGTTCCACGCTGCAAGCGCGAGGCCGAGCACCAGGCCGCCAAGAGCGAAGACCGAGCGCAGAAAGCCCTGGATGAGTCCTCCCAGCACAGCCACCGCAATGACCGCGATGATGATCCAGTCCACGGTGGTCAGGGTTTGAATGGTCTCATTCAAAGCTGTATCTCCCGGCCGGTCAGGCGCGTGAAGGCCTCAAGATATTTGGCGAGGGTTCGCTCGACTACGTCGGCGGGCAAGCCGGGGCCGGGCGCCTGCTTGTTCCATTGGATGCTTTCGAGGTAGTCGCGCACAAACTGCTTGTCGAAGGAAGGCTGCGGTCCTCCCGGCTTCCACAAGGTGGCATCCCAGAAGCGCGATGAATCGGGTGTGAGCACTTCGTCTGCAAGGATGATCTCATCGGAGAGCGAGCCGAATTCAAACTTTGTGTCGGCGAGAATGAGCCCGTGGCCTTCGGCGTGGGCAGCGGCCTTGGCGTAGAGAGCAAGCGTGAGGCGGCGAAGATCTCCGGCGACGGCGGGACCAAGAAGCTTTTCTGTCGCCGCGAACGCGATGTTCTCGTCGTGCGCGCCATCCTGGCTTTTAGTCGCGGGTGTGAAGATCGCTTCCGGCAGCCGCGAGCCATCGTGAAGGGAGGGCGGCAGCCCGATGCCGCAGACGGTGCCTGCTGCCTGGTATTCCTTCCATCCGGAGCCGGCGAGATAGCCGCGGGCTACGCACTCGACCGGAAACATCTTCGCGCGCTTGACCAGCATGGAGCGGCCCTCAAGCTGCGCGGCATAAGGCTTGAGCGAAGCAGGGAACTGAGCCACATCCGCAGCGATGAGATGATTCGGGACGATATCGGAAAGGAAGTCAAACCAGAAGAGAGACATCTGGGTCAGGATCTTTCCCTTGCCTGGAATTCCCGTTCCCAGCACGTGATCGAAAGCGGAGATGCGATCGGTGGCGACCAGAAGGAGCGCGTCATCGACGGCATACAAGTCACGCACTTTGCCGCGGCCGAGAAGCGGCATCGAGCCTAGATCAGTTTTCAGGAGAGCATTCACCGGGAGGCCTTGCCTTGAGAGAGCTGAAATCCGATTCTCAAGCGGTGGGGCCGCTTTGTCAAACGGCGCGCAAAGAGCCCGGCGCGACCACCTAAATTGCTATCACAGGCAGATTTAGTTTCCGCTTGGGAATGTGTCCAAACGGGTGTGACGACCGTCACGGACCACAAATGGGAGTTAAGAGAAACTCCTCTTGTCAACATGGTTCGGAGGACGCGCAAGAATGTCCTCTTTGAGCCGGGCGACACGAGGCAGCAGTGGAAAGGGGAAGCCGCCGCTTGCTTCGTTATCAGGGATCGCCAGTAGCCGCGTGCTACCGACCTCCAGCGCCGGCTACTGGTCCCCGTCATTATCTTGTGATCATACAAGCGCCTCCGAAGAGACGATATCCTCCGGAGGCGTTTTTTTGTGTCTCAACTACAGGGTGAACAGTAAGAGATGGCGCGTTGCCCGCATGCGAATTCGGGCGATGGATCTGCTCACGCTGATCAGGCGGTGGCGCGCTGCTGTTGCTGGTCGTGACCGCCGAGCTTGACGCTGACAACCTTCGACACGCCGGGTTCCTGCATGGTGACGCCGTAGATCATGTCGGCGGCGTGCATCATGCGCTTGGAGTGCGTGACCAGCAGGAATTGCGTTTCCTTACTGAGTGAATGGAGCAGATCGGCAAGACGGCCGACGTTGGTTTCATCCAGCGCCGCATCCACTTCGTCGAGGACGCAGAAGGGGCTGGGCTGGAACTGGAAGATTCCGACGAGCAGGGCAAGGGCGGTGAGTGCCTTTTCTCCGCCGGAGAGCAGCAGCACGTTCTGAAGTTTCTTGCCCGGCGGCTGGGCGACGATGTCGAGACCGCTTTCCGCCTGATTCTCTTCATCGGTGAGCCGCAGAAAAGCCTGGCCGCCGTGGAAGAGGCGCGTAAAAACCTGGCCGAAGTTCTCGTTGATGCGGGCGAAGGCTTCATCGAATTTGGTTCGCGAGATCTGGTCGATTTCCTTGATGGTTTCCTGTGTGTTTTCGATGGATTCGACGAGATCCTTGCGCTGCTCTTCGAGGAAGGTGTGCCGGTCTGCGATTTCCTTGTACTCCTCGAGCGCCATCATGTTCACCGGGCCCATGGCCTCGATGCGCTGACGCAGACCGCGGCAGGCTTCTTCTTCGGCGAGAAGGGCCTCATCGACCAGGTGCACCATTTCCGTGTCGGCGCGAAGGGCAGAGGCTTCGGCATTGACTTCGGCAAGACAGCTCGCTTCGAGGTGCTCGAGGTCGGAGTGGAGCTTGGCCACCTGGCTGGAGCGTTCGGAGCGTTGGTCGCGCAGCGCGTCCAGCGCCGTGCGAGCGGCTTTGAGCTGTGTTTCCATCTCGGCCAATTGCAGCCGCAGTTTAGAAGCTTCTTCTGCGATGGCCAGAGCCTGTGCGGCTGCCTGATCGCGCTGTGCCGCTAGTTCCAACGCGCGGGTGGCAAGTTCTTCGCTCTCGCGATTGCGCTGCTCGCGCTCTGCCTCGGCAGAGGCGCGTTGCTGTTCGATGGCGATCCTGCGGCGCTCCAGATCCGCGTGCAGGCGGTCGATGCGCTGGAAGGCGGCTTCGGCCCCCCGACGGCGTTCTTCGAGTCCGGCCAGTTCGGCGGTGACGTGTGCGGCTTCCTGCTGGAGGCGCTCACGGGTCTCGCGCAGGGCCGAGAGTTCTGTCTGTTGCTGTTCGAGGGCCGACTCGGCAGTCTTGTGCTCGGACTCAAGGCGAAGAGCCTCTTCGCGCTTTTCGTCGATGACGGCGTGCTTGGCCTCGCGGGCGTCCTTGTTGCGCGCGGCCTGGGCGACCCACTCCTGCAACCGGCGCTCGACGCGCTGAGCTTCCGCTTCCATTTGCTTGAGCGCAGCGCCCTGGTCGGCGGCATCGCGCTCGGCGGTGCGGCGCTCTTCGCTACGCGCCTCAAGCTGCGCGGAGATTTCTTCGATCGCCTGCGACAGCACGGCTGCGTGCATTTCGGCTTCGGCCAGGTTCGATTCAAGACCGGCGAGCTTGGAATCGATCTCGCGCAGTTCGCGCTTGAGGGCGAGCGGGCCTTCGCTGGCGGGCTTGCCCCCGGTCACCGTCAGATTGTGGAAGCATTCGCCACCAGGGGTAAGGAAGAACGAATCGACGTGTTCGCCGGCGAGGCGCTGCGCCTCCAATGGATTGTCTACGATGTAGCCGTTCTTCAGCTTGGGAATGACGATTTCGAGGGATCGTCCGAAACCATTCAGAACGCGAATGGCGTCGCGAAGAGGCGTGATGCCAGGTCCGGCGACAAGGCCATCGTCTTCAGGAAAAAGATTGCCCTGGGCCGAGTCGTGAATCAGGAAAGTGGCCCGGCCATCGATGCCGGACTTCAAAAAGCGAACCCCTTCTTCAGCTGCGCCCCAGCTTTTGACGACAAGATAGTTCAGCTCGTCGCGAAGGAATTCATCAACCACTCCTTCGTGTTCGCCGCTGACTTCGAGGAAGTCGGCGAGGGTACCGACGGGAGCGGCTTCCTCGTCGAGCGCGCCTGGCTTGAGCAGACGACGGACCGTATCGGTTGAGTAGCTGTGATCGCGGATGAGCGCTTCCAGCGAATTGCGCCGTCCGGCAGCAGTGGCCTGCGCCGAGCGGAACTCGTTGGCGCGGGCTCGCAGCATGTCTTCTTCGGCGCGGCGTGCCTGAAGGCTCTCGCGGAGTTCGTTGATCTCGCCCTCAAGCCGCTGAAGGGCTTCCGCCGCCGACTCGAAACGGAGCTTTGCCTGGCCGCTTTGAACGCCCACGTGCTCCAGCTCGATGCGAGCCTGCCCCATCTCCGATTCCAGCCGCTCGGCCTCGCGTTCGAGCGCGGCAAGGCTCTCTTCAGCCTGTGCGGTACTGTTGCGGGCGTTGCCGGCCAGTGTAAGCAGGTGAATTGCATGGCGGCGATTGATCTCCAATTGCCGCTCCGCGCTGAAGACCGATTCGGCGGCCGTGCGCGCTTCGTGCTGGCGCATCTCGACCATCTGGCGGAAGGATCTGGCTTCGCTGGCCGCCGTTTCCAGGAACGCTTGCTGCTGAGCGCGCTCCTCGGCAATGCCATTGAGCTGGGTCTGCGTTTGCTCCAGTTCGCCGGCGGCCGCGGCGAGGCGCGCTTCCAGTTCGCTTACACGCTCGGTGTTGGCATGCTGGCGAGCGGCGGCGCGCTCGAGCTCGACTGTGGCTGCGTTGGCGCGGTTCTGAGCTTCCTGGCCATCATGGTCGAGCTGGTAGCCTCGCTCGGTGAAGGAATGTTGATTCGCTTCCATGGAGCCAATTTCAACCGAGGCGCTGTTGATCTGTTCCGAGAACGCGGCGATTTCGCTGTCGATCCGTGCCTGATCGGCGTCCATCAATGCCATGCGGCTGGCGAGAACCAGGCGCAGGCGGGAACGCAATTCATCGCGCAGCGCGGCGTAGCGCTCAGCCTTGGACGCCTGCCGCTTGAGGCTGTTCATCTGGCGCGTGACTTCTTCAAAGATGTCTTCGATGCGGGCCAGGTTCTGCCTGGAGCTTTCGAGGCGCAACTCAGCAAGACGTTTCTTGGTCTTGAAGCGCGTGATGCCGGCGGCTTCTTCGATGATGGCACGGCGATCGTGAGGCTTGGAGCTCAGCAACTGGCCGATGCGCTCCTGGCCGATGATGGCATAGCTCTCCGGCCCAAGGCCGGTGCCCATGAAGATGTCTTGGATGTCGCGAAGACGGCAGAGCTTTCCGTTGAGCAGGTATTCGCTCTCGCCGGTGCGGAACAGGCGGCGCGTAATGACGATTTCGCCCTTTTGCGGCGTGCGCTGAAACTTGCGCCGGCGTACTTTGAGAACGACAGGCTGAGGGCCTTCGGTTGCGGTTTGAACCTCGGGCAGAACCGCGTCTTCTTCTTCGATGACCTGGCCGGGCTGCTCAGCGGCGGCCATCTCCTCGGCTTCTGAGGCCTGACGCTGACGGAGGGCTTCTTCATCCCAGTCAGCGGGCCCTTCGGGCTCGATCACGACCTCAGGCTCGACAGGGACCGGGCCGTCGTATGCCTCGGGATCTACCATGGTGAGGGTGACTTCGGCCATGCCGAGCGGCTTGCGGTCGCGCGTACCGGCGAAGATGACATCGGACATATGCGAACCGCGCAACGACTTGGCGCTCTGCTCGCCCAGGACCCAGCTGACCCCGTCGAGAATGTTCGATTTTCCGCAACCGTTCGGCCCCACAACGACCGCAATGCCCGTCCCCGCCACAGTGAGTTCGGTGCGATCACAAAAGCTCTTGAAGCCGAGGATGTGGACCTTTTTCAGTTTCAGCATGCCTGCTCCGGAAGGGGGAATCGAAGCGATCGGAAGGGGCAGCGGTGGTGATGCCGCCGGCGCCGGTTCCTAGCTTCATTGTCCTTCGATTACCGACATTACGGAGACGGGAAAGTGGGGTCAACGGCACCAGGGGGTGTTTTTGTGGATAATAGGTGCCCTAATTCGAATTCTTCGGGAATCTTCGGAAGTTGGCCATGGATTTCCGGGAATTCATGTAGTTTCAGCCGAGATTTCCACAGGGCCGAGAGCCGGTTTAGTTCGGGGTTCGAAAGGGTTCAATTGCCGAATGAATTACCTTCTCGAGAGCCCGGAGCGCCTGCGGGCGGGGGAATCCGGGGCGGCTTGCCAGCCGGATCGTCCGGGCAGCTTTCCCCGCCAGAGGCTTGAGGACCACGCCTCGCTGGCGGAGGGTCTTTGCGGCCAGGATGGGGATCAGGGTGGTTCCATAACCAGCCGCGACCAGATTGACCAGGGTATCCAGCGTGGCAGCCTGCATCGAGCCCTGGATGCCGGTGCGCGGACCGTGTTTTGAGCCGCAGGCGGTGAGAGCCTGATTGGCGAGACAGTGGCCTTCGGCCAGGACCAACAATTCGTCGGCCAGCGCAGCGGCAGGGACGGTCTTTCGGGCGGCAAGATGATGACGGGCCGGGAGTGCAGCCAGAAGCGGTTCATCGAAAAGCGCGATTTCGGTGATCTCGGGCGCATTGGTTGGCGTGGCTAGCAGGGCCGCGTCGAGCCGGTGCTTCCGGAGTCCTTCGATCAGGGCGGTGGTCTGGTCCTCCCAGAGATCGATCGTGAGTCCGGGATAGCTCTTGCGCAGAGGCGCCAGGATGAGCGGCATGAGGTAAGGGGCGAGTGTAGGAATGACGCCCAGCTTGAGCGGACCGACGAGCGGATCGCGGGAGGCGCTGGCCACCTCTTCCATTAAGGATGCCTCGTGCAGCAGCCGCTCGGCGTGAAACAGGATCTGAGTTCCCACGGGCGTCATGTCGACGCGCTTATTGGTGCGCTCGAACAATGTGACACCTAGCTCGTGCTCCAGCTTGCGAATCTGGCTGCTCAGCGTGGGCTGGCTGACATCGCAGGCCTGGGCGGCGCGGCCGAAGTGCCGGTGTTCGGCGACGGCAACGAAGTAGCGGAGATCCTGGAGGTTCATCGGTTTCCCTGACGGGATTCGTGTGATAGAGAATCCTAATCATCATTCTAAGAATCATTGCCAGGACAAATCAAAGCGATGTGCGGGGTTCGTAGGTGCCTTGTCGGGCTGACGGGAGCTGGCTGTAGACAAACTACAGCCCAACGGGTGTAGAGTGTCTACATCATGGCGAAAGAGACACCCAAGTATCGCAACCGGATCGAGCTGCTGCAGGGCACGCTCGACATGCTGATTCTGCAGACGCTCGAACGAGGCGCGCAGCACGGGTACGGCATCGGGCATGCGCTGCGCGCGCGGTCGGACGAGATTCTGCAAGTGGAAACGGGATCGCTGTATCCGGCGCTGCACCGGCTGGAGCGGCAGGGGTGGGTTGCGTCGGAGTGGCGGCAGAGCGGGCAGAACCAGCGCGCGAAGTACTACCGGATTACGGCGAGCGGACGGCGCCAGTTGGCCCGTGATCGTTCGAAGTGGGACACGATGGTGGCCGCCATTGCGAGCATCATGCGGCCGGTACCTGAGAATTAAGCGCGAACCGCAAAGGAGCTGAGATGTCCATTTGGAAGCGGATGCGACCGGATGCGCGCAAGGCAGAGCTGGATGAGGAACTGCAGGCCCACCTCCGAATGGCGATGGAGGAGAGAATCGCCAACGGCGAGCCGGCGGAAGAGGCTCGGGCTGCGGCCATGCGGGAATTGGGCAACCTGCCGCTGATCGAAGACGTGACGCGGTCGACGTGGCGTTGGGCGCGGCTCGAGTCGCTGACGCAGGATGTGCGATTCGCGCTGCGCCAGATGCGCCGTGCTCCGGGATTTGCGATCAGCGTGATTGGAATCCTGGCGCTGGGCATTGCGGCGGCCGCGGCGATGTTCACGGTGGTGGATCACGTTCTGCTGCGTCCGCTGCCGTTCCGCGATGCGGGTCGCCTGGTGAAGGTGGAGGAGAGCAGCGCAAAAACCGGGCTCGAGGCGGAAGTTACATGGCCCGATCTGGCGCAGTGGGTTGCGCAGTCGCGCTCGTTCGAGCAGTTCGGCTTTTATCGCGGCGTGATGGGCCGCAGTTTTCTCGACAGCAAATCCACTTCTCTGCAGGTGCAAGGTACGGCTGTCAGCACGAATCTGTTTTCGGTTCTCGGGGTACGGCCGTTGCTGGGCCGCGATTTTATTCAGGAGTCAGCGGGCTTCACGCCGGGAAAAAACGGTGCGGTCGTGATGTTGAGCCATGCTGCGTGGCAGGCAGCGTTCGGAGGCGATCCGGCGATCGTCGGTAAGAGCGTTCGCATCAATAACGGCAGCTATACGGTGATCGGAGTGATGCCGCCCGGACTGGAGATTCCCGCGCACGCCTTGATGCCGCAGGTGTGGCTTCCGCTTGTGCTCGGGAACGACGACAAGGAACGCACCTATATGAGCCCGGGTATCGACGTGATTGGGAGGTTGCGCGACGGAGTGCCAGCCGCCAGCGCCGATGCGGAGATGAAGACGATCCAGAAGCGCCTCGGACCGGGTTACAGCGATGCCGAATCGCGGGCGAATCATGCGAGTGCGCGGGTGCGGCTCTACTCTGACACGCTGGTGGAGGCTGATCTGCGCAAGGCGCTTCTCGCCCTTCTCGCGGCTTCAGGCGTGCTGTGGCTCATCGCAAGCGTGAACGTGACCAACCTGCTGCTGGCGCGCGGAGCGGCACGGCAACGCGAGATTGCGATGCGCGGAGCGCTTGGAGCGGCCCGGATGCGGATCGTCCAGCAGTTTCTGGTGGAGAGCCTTCTGCTGAGCGGCATTGCAGCCGTGCTTGGGACGGCAGTAGCGCTGATTGCTGTTCGTATTTCGCGCAGCGCGGTTCCCGAGACGCTGCATGTCGATCTTTCTGCACACCTGAACCTGACGATTCTCGGGGTGCTTTGCGGGCTCACCATCGTAACGGCTCTGGTGTCGTCGGCATGGCCGGCGTGGCTCGCAGTGCGGTCGCCGATCGAGCCAGCGTTGCGGCAGGGAAGCATGCAAGCGGGAAGCGGGCGCGGACATAACCGGATGCGGTCAGTGCTGGTGGGCACGGAAGTGGCGATGTCGCTGACGCTGCTGGTGGCCTGCGGCCTGCTGCTGCGCACCATCTACTCGCTGAGACATGTGCCGCTCGGGTATCGGACCGATCACATTGTCATCGCACACATGGCTCTGCCTGCCTATCGCTACGAAGGGCAGAACATGGTGGTGAACCTGTATGAACCGCTGCTCGATCGCGTGAACAAGCTGCACGGCGCAGAGGCGGCGGGATACATTTCGCAGGTTCCGCTGGGCCATAGCTTCAACATCACGCTGACATTGCTGATGAATGGAAATAACATCCGCGCATCGCTCAAGCCGGTGAGCCCATCTCTGCAGCGCATCTTCGGATTCAAAATGCTGGCGGGGCGCTTCTTCAACGATGGCGATACGGCGACGTCGGCCCCTGTTGTGGTGGTGAACAGGGCGTTTGCACGGCTCTACACGCCGAATAAACACGACCCGGCCGCGGTGATCGGCACGCGCTTCATGAACATGCGCAAGAATACGACCACCACCGTGATCGGCGTGCTGGATGACGAGCGGCAGACGACGATCGAGGAGCCGTCGCAGCCCGAAGTCGAATTTGCGCTTCCGCAACTCACGACAGACAGCGGATTTTATCAGCCGTCGACGGTGGCGATGGACCTGGCGGTGCGCACGGATCTCGCGCCGGACGCGATGATTCCCGAGATTCGCGACCTGCTGCGGCAGACGAGCCCTGAACTGGCGAACGCGACGTTCACCACGATGGACCAGGTGGTGGAGGATTCGTTTGGAAGCCAGAGACTGGCGGCGCATCTGCTGGAAATCTTTGGCGGCGCGGCGCTGTTGATCGCTGTCGGCGGATTGTACGGTCTGCTGGCATGGGTGGTGACGCAGCGAACGCGTGAGATGGGAGTACGCGTGGCGCTCGGCGCGGGACGCGCGAGCCTGCTGTGGCTGGTGCTGCGGCAAGCCGGATGGATGCTGCTGGCGGGGGTGGCGGTGGGAACAGGTCTGGCATTCGGCGCGGGGCGGCTGCTGCGGGGATATCTTTTCGGCGTGAGCACGCATGATGCGTGGACGATGGCGGGAGCAGCGCTGCTCTTGTTTGCGAGCGGAATGCTGGCAGCGTACCTGCCGGCGCGACGCGCGGCTCGCGTGGATCCGATGGTGGCGCTCAGGACCGAGTAGACGACAGCCGGGACTTGAGATTGCGGGCGCTGTGGAGATGAGGCGATGTGCGGGAAAGACGCGGGCTGCTTCAGGTGCTCGCTGGGCGGCGGCTGGTCGATTCGAAGCCCGGCTTAACTGCCTGCCTGCTTCCGCGGGAGGAATGCAACAACGCGGTAGCTTTCCGATTCTGTTTTCTTCCCATCCGGACCAACCGGCCACTTGAGTTTCGCGCTCTGGCCGGTGAACTGCGCCTGAACATGCTCCACGAGAGGCATGGCACAGCGGCGATTCAGGGCCGTTCCCTTGGAGGAGTACTTGGTCAGGCAATTCACGACGGCGACTCGTCCATCAGGAAGGAGAAGAGAAAGCGTGGTGCCGGTTACACCAAGTGCGGGCTCGCCCGGCGCCGCGGCCCTCGATTTGGAGCAGAGTTCGTTGCTGAGATCGGCGGCGCAGTCCACGGTTCCATCCCGCGTGAATCCTGGGACGAAGGCCACGTAGCCCGAGTCGCTCTCCTGACGGTAGAGCACGCTCACTTCGGCCTTCTGCGCGATAGCCGGAGACACCGCGAGGGCGAGCGACGCAATGACCCACCCGATGGCCGGCCAGCCGGACCTTCGCATCTCAGGACCTCTGAAGGATTCGATGGTCTGAGTCTATGGGGCGGGCGAAGGAAATCGGTTCGGTTAATTCGGAATGGGGGTCTCCTTCGGTAACGTGACGGAAGGACCACGGCGCTTGATCCCCGGCGCCGTTGCGTAACGATGACAGAATTGCACAAAAGACGAAAAGAATTAGTACCGCTAAGGCCCAGTTCAAGTGTTCCATCCCCGTTAGCATGTGCTGTTAATTACTAGGACGAGTCTTCATCGATTAAAGCTCTTGGGCATCCTCGGGAAAAGACCCAGGGGCCCGATGAGTGAATGAGCGCAGACACCTGCCAAGTGGGTAGCATTTGCAAGGAGTCGTCAAAACGCAACTGCGCTCGGTCACACCGATTTCGGCATGTCTTTGAGATTTACCTGAGACCGGCAGCTACACTTTGATTTCCCGGCTTGTGGACTGCAGATTTGGAGATCAATCTACGCGGCTTCCACTATCCCGCTCTGGCCCGCGTCAGGCATGAGCCTGCGACGTAGTTCATCTTTCACTGCTTCCACATAGGGATCATTGCAGTTTGCACAGACGATTGATTCGAAGTCGCTCCACCGGAGAATTGTCAGGTTCTGGCAAATGCGTTCCAGGTCTTCCGCGGATCTGTGTGGAAGATCTCGCGCAAGCAGACCAGCATCGCTCTTGTACGCATTCATCAGTTGCACGTAGGCGCGGGAGGGATCTTCGTCCTTCACCAACATCCAGAATGCAGCATCTTTCGATTCGGCTCGTTCGAGAAGGCAGTCGATATTGCGCGCAATCTGATTGCGGTGCGGATCGTATGTGGTGTTCATCGATATGTCGGATCCGAGCTTCGCCTCAATGAAGATGACCATGTCCGGCGATTCGATGGTGATATCGATTTCCGATGGGCCTTCAACCGGCTCGGAACTCGCAGCTTTCGCAACCCAATTGGGGTTCCGCGAGTTAAGCATTCGCCTGCGACTATCTTCCTGATACGTCTTGGGAGATGCAGCCAGCCTCCAAAGAACAGGATTAGAATTCGGCAAGGCATCAGGAAGTTGAATATCCGCGTTATGCCGGTGCGCTACGTCCAACATCTCTCGCCACCAAGTCGTGGGGCGCTCCAGTAGCAACAGCTGGATGAAATTCCAACTTGCCCAATCTTCGCTGGCAGCTGAGTTGAGGATCCGGTCCATGTCCTGCGTTTTGCGCCCTTTTGGACTCTCCATCAGCTTCTCGAGAGCAATGGCCGGATACTCGCTCGTTATCGGCGACGCGGCAGAGCGATTCATTGCGGGCTGCTGCGAGGAGTCTGCGAGGCCATACCGCTGATTCAAGTCGCGCGTGTGCTTGTTCCAGAATGCGACGTCATTCGTGTCATGCGCAGGAGCATTGAACGCGTAGCGCGCCTTGCGGAAGAAATAGTCAGCTGACTCCTGAATGTCGGTTGGACGAATGGTTCTCACGCGGCCGGGAATTGAGTAGTCACGTATACTCCAACTCCATCCGCTGCCCCCCTTCTCGAAAAAGAAGACGAAGGACTCTGGGTTGATCTCAGGAACAAAGAGCATCTGTCGCTTTGTGACTGCCATGGCAAGACTCCTTTCGATCTTGCTGCCGCCAAGCCGCCTCAAGCCTTGGCTCGTTCGGTTTTCGAGGATTCGGTCAACTCGCTCCAGACCATCTCAACCTGGGCCCAGGACGAGGACTTCCTCCACGAGGTAATTGGGCAATGCTTTCCCTCGATCAGGAACTTCATGGCCGCTTCAGCAGCGGGTCTCCAGTTCGGGTTGTTGAGCAGACGCTGGATTCGGGGGTCAGCGACTAGGGTTTCTCGATCAATCTTCATAGTGCGGCAATACTAGCGCGTTGAGAGAGAGAAAGCAAGAGAAAAAGCGTGTGAGAGAGAAAGACTCATTCTAAAAGTACTTAGATGCATATTGATGTTTAATCAGTTCGTAGATTTCAACAGAAGCCAAAGAGATCCGGACCCCCGAATCGGTCAGATATTCAGTAGGTAGACGTCGCAGACCCTCCGTGAATGTCACTGAGAGCTTTTGCATAGATCGACACCTGCTTTCGATAGCGTTCTAGCTCCCCCTTGATCCCTGCGTCGGTCTTAAAATCGACAACTACCCACCAGGCATCCTCTTTGAAAACCAGATCGGCCACTCCCTCGATCAATAATCCGTTTTCCGTTAACGTCAGCGGTAACTCGCGAAAGCATTGACCAGCTTTGTCTGAGTTCCGCGCTCGCTGAATCAACGGTTCTCGAAGCGCACGGTTCACAACGAGGATCGCAGCGTTCACTTCCTCAGACGGGGCCCCGAGAATGCGACCCTGCAACACTGCAGTTGCCGCTACCTCGCCTTCGGCTGCATTGAGCGAAACCGCTGCGAGAATGCTGTGGACGAGAGTTCCGAATCTCGGCCCGTAAGGCCGGTTTTCCTTTTCGAGTTCGATAACCTTAACGTCCACCGAAAATGGGAGTATTGATCTCGATCCCGCCGTTGCGGTCTCAAACTGAATCGTAGGAGTGCTCCCCGCCGTCAGCAGTTCTGAACGCGCACTCTGCCACGCTTCGTAATCGGTGAGACACTTCTGTACGAATTCGTCGTTGCCTTTCTCCAGCAACTCGCGCTGTCGAATGCTGAACGAAGGAGCTTTACCCAGTTCAAAGGCATTGGGGTCCCACCAGACAACGCCGTACTCGGTAGAGCCTCCGCCAAATGCGTGCAGGCCAGGCCGAACGGTAGTTTCATCCGCGAGATCGTTATCCGGACGGCTCCTGACCGTATCAATACCGAAAGCTGGACACATCGGACCCGAGGCTGGACGATGACGCTTCTGTTCGCTCGGGTACCAGTTCGGCCTGAACCTTGTCTTTGTGCTGCCTGATCGCATGCGTCCATTTGTCGCCTTTTGGGCCTTTCGCCGAGTCTCTGAAGTGATGAACGAACTTCTTTCTGTCCTTGTCGCCGCCGTCGCGTTCCCACGCCATCGCCGGGTAATCTTGGAAGCGGTCGAACCAGCAGCCGACCAGGGCGTTGCCGTACTTCAGCTTGTGATCGAGAAAGCCGAAAGGCAAGCGCGGGTCCATGGTTTCAATCCACAGAGCCAACCGACTAAGTTCAATGGCCAGCGTAATCATCGAGGGTGTTGGAACCCGCGGGCAGATTCCTCACCAAGGCGTGCCCCTATTTCGCCCTCGTTTTCAACCGCTTCAGCTGGAGTTCATTCCCAATTAAAATTGAATCAGGCCCATGTCTGAGTTCACCCACCTGCACCTTCATACCGAATATTCGCTGCTGGACGGCGCGTGCGACGTCACCAAACTTGTCGATCGGGTCGCCGCCCTCGGCCAGAAGTCTGTCGCCATGACCGACCACGGCAATATCTATGGCGCGGTGCATTTTTTCAATGCGGCCAAGGCCAAGGGAGTCAAACCCATCCTTGGCTGCGAGCTCTACGTGTGCAAGGCTGAGGACCATCGCGCGGAGACGCCCAACGACCAGTACAACCACCTGCTCGTTCTCGCCGAAAACGAAGAAGGCTATCGCAATCTCATCCGTATCACTTCCGAGGCCAGTCTGCACGGCTTCTATCGCAAACCGCGGATCAGCAAGCGCTACCTCGCCGAGAACGCCAAGGGACTCATCGGTTTTTCCGGGTGCCTTTCCGGCGAGCTTTGCGAGGAGCTCGTGGCCGGCCGTTACGACAAGGCCAAAACCGTTGCGCAGGAGTACCAGGACATCTTCGGTGCCGGCAACTTCTATCTCGAAATCCAGGACCAGGGGCTGGAGGAAGAGCGCAAGATTCAGTCCAGCCTGTTCCAGCTTGAAAAAGAGCTCTCGATTCCGCTCGTCCTCACCAACGACTCGCATTATCTCTGCGGCGAAGACTCGCATGCCCATGACGTGATGCTCTGCGTGCAGACGGGCGCAAAGATTCTCGATTCCGACCGGTTCCGATTCGACTCGGACCAGTTCTTTGTCAAGAGCGCCGAGGAGATGGCGCGGCTCTTCCCGGATTCTCCCGGCGTGATGCAGCGGACGATAGAGATCGCCGAGCGCTGCCAGCTCAAGCTGCACGCGGTCGACGATCCATTCCCTGAATTCGCGGTTCCGGCAGGCCAGACCATCGACAGCTATTTCGAGCTTGTGTGCCGTGAAGGCCTGAAGAAGCGGCTCGAAACCTCGGTACGCCAATTGGAACTGCGCGGAGTGCGCCGGTCGACGCCCGAAGAATATGAGTCGCGGCTCAATTACGAGATCGGCGTCATCAAGCAGATGAAGTACTCGGGCTACTTCCTGATCGTCTGGGACTTCATCAAGTACGCGCGCGACCACGGGATTCCCGTCGGCCCGGGCCGCGGTTCGGCCACCGGCTCGCTGGTCGCCTACTGTATGGAAATCACCAACATTGATCCCATGCAGAACGTTTTGCTGTTCGAGCGCTTCCTGAATCCCGAGCGCGTGACCATGCCTGACGTCGACGTGGATTTCTGCATGAACCGCCGCGGCGAGGTGATCGACTACGTCACGCGCAAGTACGGCCGCGAGCAGGTTGCGCAGATCATCACGTTCAACACCATGGCGGCCAAGGCATCGATCAAGGATTGCGGCCGCGCGATGGACATGCCCTACGGCGACGTCGACCGCATTGCCAAGCTGGTTCCGGCCACCGTCGGGATGACCCTGGAAAGGGCCCTCGAAGAATCGCCCGATTTGCGCAAGGCCTACGACGGCGACAAGCAGGTGCGCGAACTGATCGATACCGCGAAGAAGCTCGAAGGCCTGGTGCGCGGCGCGGGCGTGCATGCGTCCGCGGTCGTCATTGCGCCGCGCCCGCTCACCGAGCTGGTTCCGCTGAATCGCACCAAGAACGACGAAGTCGTGACCGCGTACGACATGAAGTCGGTCGAGAAGATGGGCCTGCTGAAGATGGACTTCCTGGGCCTGGCCACGCTTACGGTCATTACCGACGCGGTGAAGCTGACCGAGCAGACGCGCGGCGAAAAGCTCGATATCGAGATGATCCCCATCGACGACCCTGAGACGTTCAGGCGCGTGTTTCATACCGCATTGACCTCGGGCGTGTTTCAGTTTGAATCCTCGGGCATGCGCGACATTTTGCGACGCTACAAGCCCGACACCGTGGAAGAACTCACGCAGCTGAACGCGCTCTACCGCCCCGGCCCGATGGATATGATCGACGACTTCATCGAGCGCAAGTGGGGCCGCAGGAAGGTGGAGTATCTGCTGCCTCCGCTGGAGGGGATTCTCAAGGATTCGCTCGGCGTGATCGTGTATCAGGAACAGGTGATGCGAATCGCCAACGTCCTTGCCAGCTATTCGCTTGGCGAAGCCGACCTGCTGCGGCGGGCGATGGGAAAGAAAGATCCTGCCGCCATGGCGAAGCAACGCGACCGCTTCATGAGCGGAGCGGCCACTCAGGGGCATCCCAAGGACGCAGTCGGCGAGATCTTCGATCAGATGGAGAAGTTCTCCGGCTACGGATTCAACAAGTCGCACTCGGCCGCGTATGCGTGGGTCGCCTACCAGACCGCGTACTTGAAGACGCACTATCCGGTCGAGTTCATGGCTGCGCTGCTGACGTCTGAAACCTCGAAGCCCGACAACGTAGTGAAGTATATCGGCGAATGCAAAGAGCTGGGCATTCGCGTTTTGCCGCCCGATGTGCAGGTTTCAGGAGCGCAGTTCACGCCGGTCGTGATGCCTGACGGCAACGCCATCCGCTTCGGTCTGGCCGCGGTGAAGAACGTAGGCGGAAACGCCATCGAGTCCATCATGAAAGCCCGCGAGGAGATGGGTGGCCGGTTCCGCAGCTTCTGGGAATTTTGCGAAAAGGTCGACCTGCGCCTGATGAACAAGCGCGTGATCGAGTCGCTCATCAAGGCCGGCGCGCTCGATTCGCTGGGTACGCGCGGACAGCTGATGGCCGCCGTTGACAAAGCAATGGAACGCGCACAGAAAGCGCAGCGCGACGAAGCCCACGGCCAGACGGGACTGTTCGGGTTGTTCAACGAGAGTCCCGCGCACGGTCACGGAGGGGACGAACTGCCTCGGGTGCCCGACTGGGAGGAGACGGAACGGCTTGCCAACGAAAAAGAGGTGCTTGGCTTCTTCGTTTCGGGCCATCCGCTCGACAAATACGCCGAAAAGCTGCGCAACTTGCCCGGCGTGATTTCAGTTGCAGAAGCCCTGGAGCGCAAGCCGCCCGAGCGCCGGTGGGGCAAGGACGCGGATCCCGGCGACGAGATCCAGGTTGCGGGGATCATGCATGGCGTTCGGGTGCAGAAGACGCGTCGGGAAGGCAAGCTCTATGCGCAGGCGTCGCTCGAGGACGCGACGGGAAAGATCGAGCTGATCGCATTTCCCCGCGATTACGAGCGGCTGTCTGAGCAATTGAGGATCGAAGCTCCGGTGCTGATCCGCGGCACGCTCTCAGGCGAAGAGGATGCGGCGCCGAAGCTTTCGATTAGCGCGATCCAGGCACTCGAGGAGGTGCAGGTCAAGCTGCCCAGCGGCGTGCGGATCCGCATCAATCTCGATCGCGCCACAGAGGCCATGTTCTCTGAGTTGCGCAGCGCCGCGGCCGCCGCGCCCGGACCCGGCAAAGTGATGGTCCACCTGCAGAAACGCGGCGAATACGAAGTGATCCTCGAACCGGACCAGATGAGCGTCGCTGCCGATCGCGGCTGGGTGGAGCGCGTCGAGGAACTGGTTGGCAAGGGAAGCGTCCAGGCTCTCTAACGCCGTCACCGCCGTCCTACAAAGTATCTTCGACATTGGAGTGGCAAGGGAAACCGCGTTGGATTCCCAGGTCTCAAAATCGAGAGGTGGGGCACCCATTTCTCGAAACGGAGCCAAAGCAGAGCACTCACGGCACAATGACCGCCGGCCCTTGCTCCGTCTCATGTTTCACCGCCGCGACGGCTTCATTGGCCCGCTCCAACGGAAACAGCGAGACCCGGGGCTCAAACCTGATCTCCTCTGTGAGTGCGAGAAAATCGCGCGCATCCTGGCGTGTCATGTTGGCCACGCTTCGGATCTGCCGCTCGCCCCACAGCATCTTGTCATAGTCGAATGCCGGCATCTGGTCGAGATGGATGGCATTGATAGCAACGACTCCGCCTTTGCGCAATGACGCGAGCGCGCTGACGACGACTTTCCCGCTTGGAGCGAACGTGATGGCCCGGTCCAGCACCACCGGAGGGCGCGCCTCTTCATCGCCCACCCAGGTTGCGCCGAGTTCCCGCGCCGCCGCTCGATGCGATTCGCCGCGGGTGACGACGTAGACATCGCAATCCCAGTGCTGGAGCACTCGAATGGCGAGGGACGCGGAACTGCCGAAGCCGAAGAGGCCAACGCGCTCTCCGGGCTCGACCCCGGCGATGCGAAGGCTGCGAAAGCCAATGATGCCCGCGCACAGCAGCGGCGCAATCTCAGATGGATCCGCATCGCCCGGCAATGGATGAACGAAGTCGGCGCGCGCTGTCGCATACTCCGCATAGCCGCCGTTGACGGTGTAGCCGGTAAACGTCGGGCGATCGCACAGGTTTTCCATGCCGTGGCAGCAAAACCAGCAATCGCCGTCCGTCCCGCCCATCCACGAAACGCCGACGCGCGTGCCGGCCGGCAAATCTTCCGTTGCGCCTTCCATGACTTCGCCGACGATCTGATGTCCGGGAATGATGTGCGGATGCAGAGGGTGCAGGTCGCGCTCCACGATGTGGAGATCGGTGCGGCACACGCCGCAAGCCAGGACCTTCAGGAGAACTTCGCCCGGTTTCGCCTGCGGCATCGGCAGTTCTTCGAGCGTGAGCCATTGGCCGGGTGTGACTGCATCGGAATGGAATACCGCGGCTCGCATCTGCATCAAGCCTACGATGCTTAGCGAATCTTCGGGAAGGGCGGATGCTGGGAATCGCCTGCGCTCAGCACTGCAAGCCATACGCGAATGCTTTCACGAAGCGGCCCCACTGCGACGCCGCCAAATTCATCGGGCAGGGGGTCGAGCCGCCTAAGCGCAGCCTTGAGCAGCGACTCCGTCCCAAGCAGGTTGTTCCGCTCGAAATGATGAAACGCGGCGGACACCTGGATCAGTCCCTGCAAAAACGCCTTCTCGGGGTCCTGGCAGCGCAGCCACACCGCTTCCCAGTGTTCGTGCGCCTCGAAGAACTGTCCCGTGCAATAACAGCGCAGTCCTTCCGCGAGTTCCGGCTGGGTCCAGTCGAAAGCCATGCATTGATTATGCGTGAGAGACGGGTCTGCAGATGCGGCCCGACATGAGGTCAGCGAAAGATCGGGAAGGATCCGCCGCTGGTTTGCGATCCATAATCTGCGTCGAATCCAAGGGCCAGCTTGGCTGCTTCCGACATGCGGCCGGGATCCCACGGCGGATCGAAGACCACTTCGACCGAAACTTCCTTGACTTCAGGCAGGCGCGCCAGTTTCGTCTCCACGTCGGCCTTGAGCACGTTGGCCATGCCGCAACCGGGCGCCGTCAAGGACATCTGGATGCGAATCTTCTTTCCGTTTTCGAGAGGATCGACGGCCGCCGTATAGATGAGGCCGAGGTCGACGATGTTGACCGGAATCTCGGGATCGAAGATGGTCTTGAGCTCATCCCAGATCATCTTCTCCTGCAAGGAGCCTTGCGGCGCATCGGACTCCGGAGTCTTGACGGTTTGTCCGATGGCGTCGGCATCGCGCTCGTCGAGACGATGCATGCCGCCCCGTTCATCAGCAAGCGTAAAGCTGCCGCCCTGGGATTGCATGACGCGAACGCGTGTTCCCTTGGCGAGGCGCGCCGATTCGCCGCTGGGAATCTCGATGACCTCGCAGTCGCGGCTTAGCGAAATGGGTTCTGTGGTGGGCATCCGACCGACCTACTCCGTTGAGGTGACGTCCTGCTTGCCTTCGAGCGCGGACTCAAGTGTGTGCCAGGCGAGCGTCGCGCATTTCACGCGCGCCGGAAACTCCGAAACCCCGGCAAAGACCGTGAGCTTGCCGATCTCCGCCTGGTTCCCGTTGGCAGGAGCCTTTCCGGTGACGAGACTGAGAAATCCCTCGAACAGCTTTGTCGCCTCGGGAACCGTCTTGCCTTTCAGGATCTGCGTCATCAGCGATGCCGAAGCCTTTGAAATCGCGCATCCAGTACCCTGGAAACCAATGTCGCGAATCTTGCCGTCTTCGACGTCGAGCGTAACCGTGTAGTGGTCGCCGCAGAGCGGGTTATAGCCTTCGGCGCGCCGATTCGCTTCAGGAACGTCGCGATAATTCCGCGGAGCCTTGCTGTGCTCGAGGATGAGTTCCTGGTAGAGTTCGCGCAGATCGGCCATCAGGCAAACACCTCTTGCACTTTTCGGATGCCTGCTACCAGCGCATCGATGTCGTGCCTGGTGTTGTAGACGGCCAGGGAGGCGCGCGCCGTGGCTGGTATGCCGAAGCGGTCCATCACCGGTTGCGCGCAATGATGGCCCGTGCGCACCGCAATGCCTTCCTGGTCGAGGATGGTGCCGACATCGTGCGGATGAACGCCGTCGACAACGAACGAAAGCACACCGGCTTTCTGCTTCGCAGTGCCGATCAACCGCACGCCGGGAATTGCGGAGACTTCGTCGGAGGCGTACGCGAGCAGTTCGTGTTCGTAGGCAGCCACCTTGCAGATATCGAGATCCATGAGATAACGGAGCGCCGCGCCCAGGCCAATCGCGCCGGAGATATCGGGTGTGCCCGCCTCGAACTTGAACGGCAGCTTGTTATAGGTGGTCTTCTCGAAGGTGACCGAACTGATCATTTCGCCGCCGCTCTGGTAAGGCGGCATCGCTTCGAGCAGCGCAGCCTTGCCGTAAAGCACGCCGATCCCCGTGGGACCGTACACCTTGTGCCCGGAGAAAGCGTAAAAGTCGCAATCCACGGCTTGCACATTCACCGGGATGTGAGGCACCGCCTGCGCTCCATCCAGCAGCACGGGAATACCGTGAGCGTGCGCCATCTTGATCATGCGATAGACCGGGTTAATACTGCCCAGGGCGTTGGAAACGTGCGTAACCGCTACAATCTTCGTCCGCTCGTTCAGGAGCTTCTCAAACTCGTCGAGCAGCAATTCGCCGGCATCGTTGATGGGAGCAACGCGCAGCTTCGCGCCTTTCTCCTCACACAGAATCTGCCACGGCACAATGTTCGAGTGGTGCTCCATCGCCGTGATGAGCACTTCATCGCCTTCGCCGACGTTCTTCCGGCCGTACGTTCCGGCCACCAGGTTGATGGCCTCGGTCGCGCCGCGCACGAAGATGATTTCGCGGGCATCCTCGGCGCGCAGAAACTGACGAACCGTCTCTCTCGCATGTTCGTGGGCGTCGGTGGCGATCATCGAGAGCGCATGAACGCCGCGATGAATGTTGGCATTCTGCTGGTCATAGTAGCGCTGGATCGCCTCGGTCACCACGCGGGGTTTCTGCGAGGTGGCCGCATTGTCGAGATACACGAGCGGCTTGCCGTTGACCTGGCTGGCAAGAATGGGGAAGTCAGCGCGAACGCGTTCTGCTTCGAAACCCACAGCGTTCCGGAACGTGCCCGCCTGCGCTTGATGAGCCAGCGTCGACATTACGCCTCCTGTCCTTCGTTCGCAGCAGCTTTGGAGGAACGGCCGGTGCTCTGCGCGACGTCGAGCAGCCGACTTTGAATCAGGTCTCCGAGAAATCCGCGAACCCCGGGCTGTGCCACTCGATCGAGACACTCCTTGGCGAATGCGTGCAGCAGCATGCGCCGCGCCATGGTCTCATCGAATCCGCGCGCTCGCAGATAGAACAGGGAATTCTCGTCGAGCTGGCCGATGGTTGCGCCGTGCGTGCACTTCACGTCGTCAGCGTAGATTTCGAGCTGCGGTTTGGTGTCGATGCGCGCATCGTCTGAGAGCAGCAGGTTGCGGTTGGTCTGCTTGGCGTCGGTCTTCTGCGCGTCCTTATGCACGATGATGCGTCCGTGAAACACGCCTCGCGACTGGCCATCGAGAATGCCGTTATAAAACTGGCGGCTGCTGCAATTCGGGCTCGCATGTTCGACGAGCATGAAATTGTCGAGATGCTGCCGCCCCCCACCGATGAAGAGCCCGTTGATCAGGCACTCTGCCCCTTCTCCCGCCAGCACGGGGTGCACATTGTTGCGCACCAGCGCGCCACCCAGCAGCAGGGAATGAGACGCGACGTGCGAGTCGCGGGCCTGTTGCAGGCGCAATGTCGAAACATTGTAGGATTGGCGATTCTCCTGCTCGATCATGCAGTGCGCGATGTTCGAGCCTTCGCCGGCAACCAGCTCGGTGACGGAGTTGCAGAACGCCGTGTCTTCTCCCGTCGAAACATAGGATTCGACCACCGCTGCCTGGCTCTCCGATTCGGCAACCACCAGCGTTCGCGGATGCGTCATCACAGCTTCGTCGGCGCCGGTAGAAACATAGAGCAAATGAATCGGCTCGTCGATGACGGCACGGCGCCGGATGTGCACGTAGGCGCCGTCCTTCCAGAGGGCCGTATTGAGCGCTGTGAAGGGATCGCGGCGCAGATCGGCATAGGAACCAAGATGCCGCTCCACTCGCTGCGGATCGCGTGCAAGCAATTCCGCCAAGGGATGGACTTCCAGCCCCGCGGCGAGGCCGTCAAGCTTCGAATGCTCGGGCGAGTAATACCCGTTCACGAACACAAGCAGGCACGCCGACTTCGCTGCGAGAAACGGCTCGATCGTGTGAGTCGCAAACTTCGGACGCTCGCTCGACGCAATGCGGAACGGCGTCCGCGCGATGGCGTTGACATTGGTGAAGCGCCAGTCCTCATCACGGGTTGTGGGAAAGCCGGCTTCGCTGAAACGCGCATGCCCATTCTCGCGCAGGCGTTGAAGCCACGCGGGCTCGCGGCCGGTTGCATGCTTCTGCAAACGATCAAACACTTCAGAGTAGCTAGCCAGGAGTTCTGGTGCAGTCGCCATGGTTTTCCGATCAGGCAAGCGAAGCCTGCCGATGCTCATCCTCCGCCGTGCCATATCCTTTTTCTTCGAGCTCGAGCGCCAGTTCCGCACCGCCGGAGCGCACAATCTCTCCATCGACCAGCACATGCACATAATCAGGCACGATGTAGTTGAGCAAACGCTGGTAGTGGGTGACGACCAGCATCCCGCGATCCCTGCTGCGCAGGGCATTGATGCCGTTGGCCACGATTTTCAGGGCATCGATGTCGAGTCCCGAGTCGGTTTCATCGAGAATGGCGAGCTTCGGCTCCAGCATGGCCATCTGCAGGATCTCGTTGCGCTTCTTTTCGCCGCCCGAGAATCCCTCATTCACCGAGCGACTCATCAGCGACTCGTCCATTTCCAGCAGCTTCAGCTTTTCGCGAAACATGGGAAGAAAGTCGAGCGCGTCCAGCTCATCGAGGCCGCGATATTTGCGGATCGCATTCAGCGAACTGCGCAGAAAATAGGCATTGCCGATGCCGGGAATCTCGACGGGGTACTGAAACGCCATGAACAGGCCTTCGCAGGCGGCTTCCTCGGGCTTCATCGCCAGCAGATCCTTGCCGTCGAAGAGCACCGAGCCCCCCGTCACCTCGTACGTTTCGCGGCGCGCCAGCACCTGCGCCAGCGTGCTCTTGCCGGAGCCGTTGGGTCCCATGATGGAATGGACCTCGCCCGGATTGATCGTCAGGTTGACGCCCTTCAGGATCTCCTTGCCGTCAATCGAAGCTCGCAGGTCCTTGATTTCGAGCAGACTCATCGCTGCTTGTTCCTCCTCATTCTGTTCACTCACCGGCACGGATGAATCAGCCGACGCTGCCTTCGAGGCTCACGCCCAGCAGCTTCTGCGCTTCCACGGCAAACTCCATGGGCAGCTCGCGAAACACGCGCTTGCAGAAGCCGTTCACGATCATCGACACCGCATCCTCCGGCTTCAGCCCGCGCTGCTGCAGATAAAACAGCTGGTTCTCGCCGATCTTCGAGGTCGATGCCTCGTGCTCCATCTTGGCCGTCGAATTCCTCACATCGATATAAGGAAACGTATGCGCACCGCACTTGTCGCCAATCAGCATCGAGTCGCATTGCGTGTAATTGCGCGCGCCCGTTGCCCCTTTCATGATCTTCACCAGGCCGCGGTACGTATTTTGTCCATGACCCGCCGAGATGCCCTTCGACACGATCGTGCTCCGCGTGTTCTTGCCGATGTGGATCATCTTGGTCCCTGTATCGGCCTGCTGGCGGTTGTTGGTCAACGCCACCGAGTAGAACTCGCCGATGGAGTTGTCACCCTGCAAAATGCAGCCCGGATACTTCCAGGTAATCGCCGAGCCGGTCTCCACCTGCGTCCACGAAATGCGCGAATTCACGCCCTGGCATTTGCCGCGCTTGGTCACGAAGTTGTAAATGCCGCCTCGGCCTTCCTTGTCGCCGGGATACCAGTTCTGCACGGTCGAGTACTTGATCTGCGCATTGTCGAGCGCCACCAGCTCCACCACGGCCGCATGCAGCTGGTTCTCATCGCGAATGGGCGCCGTGCAGCCTTCGAGATAGCTGACATAGGAACTGTCGTCGGCAATGATCAGCGTGCGCTCGAACTGGCCGGTCTCGGCCGCGTTGATGCGGAAGTACGTAGAAAGCTCCAGCGGGCAGCGGACGCCCTTGGGCACATAGACGAAAGAGCCGTCGGTAAATACCGCCGCGTTCAGCGCCGCAAAGAAGTTGTCGGTGTAGGGAACTACCGTTCCGAGATACTTCTTCACCAGCTCGGGATGCTTCTTTACCGCTTCAGAGAACGAGCAGAAGATGACGCCCAGCTCACCCAGCTTCTCTTTGAAAGTAGTGGCCACCGACACGCTGTCGAACACGGCATCGACGGCCACGTTGGCCAGCCGCTTCTGTTCTCCCAGAGGAATGCCGAGCTTCTCATACGTCCGCAGGATCTCGGGATCGATGGAGTCGAGGCTCTCGATGGTTGCCTTCTGCTTGGGCGCGGAATAATAAACGATGTCCTGGTAGTTGATCGGCCCGTACTTCACATTGGCCCACGTCGGCTCGCCCTTCGACCGCTCCAGCGAAAACCAGTGCCGCAATGCCTTCAGGCGCCATTCGAGCATGAACTCGGGCTCGCCCTTCCTGGCTGAAATGGTGCGAACGATCTCCTCGTTCAGACCCTTGGGGACGCGGTCTTCATCCACCGCGGTGACAAAGCCCCACTTGTATTCCTGCTGGGCAAAGTCGCGAATTGTATCTAAATTGGTGCTCATTGCACTCTCCGGGGACTATTACCACAACTTCCGGCGGCTTTTCGGGAGGTCGCCAACGGGATCGAGCAAAGTACCGCAATCCCGCCATATAGGACTATTTCAGTCCTATATCAGTGTACCGCGTGGTGGCGGCGATGACAAGTTTTGCGGTCATTCGAACGGGGCGCGGATCCATCGAACACGGGCGGAGCGCCGGACGGTTCCGCCTCGGGCCCGGAAGTGCTTGCTCATCTGCAACTCGCATGGATGCCGGCCGGCACGGGAAAGCGCATGACAAGAAGCCGCGGTGTAACGTAGAAAAGGAAGCCTGGATGGCGAAATTGGCAGACGCAGCGGACTTAAAATCCGCAGGAGCTTACCCTCCGTGGGGGTTCAAGTCCCCCTCCGGGCACCAACGAGACGAAGTTATAGGGAACGACGGAACCAGTGCTTCACTCCCACGTCTCAGAATCGAGACGTGGGGCACCCGGCATATGTCGCCTCACTCGCTAGTTATTATCGAAAGTTATTAACGGCTTGGGCGAATGCGCTAGCCTGGGCTTCAGTTTCAAAGCAATAAAACTGACCTTTCACTGGGTTCGCTGGACCGCCGGCGCTCGAGTTTGTTCCACAATCGCCACCAGTCTTGCACCTTACTGATACCTCGTAGATGGAGCCACAGAGAACTGGTGTGATGGTTGGAGCGTCAGCGCTTACATCCGTTATTGAAAAACGGCTCGATTCTGAGGGGGAAGTCGAACACTGCCTATTACCCGCGAGAGTTCCTTGGTTGAGCCTTATCGTGTCGTTGCAGGTCCAGCTGCCATTCGGTGGGCCGAACCGCGACGTAAAAACTTGTCCGGTTGGCCTTTGAGTATCTGTCTCGATGACCACTCGAGTCACATTAAATGCGGTTGCATATATTGGGTTCGTAGTGTCGCCTGCCGACCCGGCGCCAGTAAGCCTGCCGCCCCATGCCTTCAGCAACGCATTACCGGTTATCGGGGTCGGCTTACGATATGCTCCGCCGGCGTGAAGAGGGCCCGGGTTGTCGGTATAGATCGTGTAATGGATCTTCACCGGAGAATGGCTCGTGTTGGCGATCCGTAGTTGTAGTTGACAGCCACCTGGTGTACAAGGTGGCACGGAGCGCCAAGAGTATTGAATGTCAGGAATTGACACGCCGCCACTCGTGACCGTTGGCTCCCAATTGGTCCACTGCCCGCCTGCGGGAGCTTGCGCGTTGGCAGCCACTACCGCAGAGGCTGCTAGTCCAAAAACAAAACAGAACTTGCCGATCATCTCGTTCCTGCCTCACCTTTCCGAATTAGAGTTTTGCTATTCACGCTTCATTTGAAACTTGTCACATCCGACCGTGTGACATCATTGCCACGCTCATTGAAAGAGAGAAATCCCTTCGGGTAGACCGAATGCGAGCCGAATGTCTCAAGATAGAGCAGAACCGTCTCAACATATCGCTCTCTCCTCCTTCCAAGGGTCAACTGCTATTGACGTTTGCACGTAAAGCTCGATGCATCTGGACGATTAACATACCTGCCCCGTTCATCGAAAGGAACGAAACCCTTTGGGCAGACATAGAGCCGATAATTGCCTCCATAAGTCGCGACGTCCTGGGTTGAGAGGCCGGTGCCGCCATACTCTCCCGGGCGAATGTCAACTGCTCCTTGGTAGTGGGTGGGCCCGTAGAAGACGAAGACAACATTCACCGCGTGGCCGCAGTTGTTTAGAAACCGGAGCCAGTTGCCCGGTGCGCCATACGAAGCCTCAATGCAGCCCTCGGATTCGGTGATCGGCGGCGGAGTGGGTTGCTGCGGTTGCTGAAGCGCCTGCACGTAGTTACCTTGAGCGGTCTGAACGGTATTCAAGTCGTTCTGCAAAGTGTTGACGGCGGGCTGGAGACTGGAAGTAAGGGAGGCGGCTCCAGCCGACACGCTTTGCATGATGCGCTGGAGTCGGACCGCATCGCGCGATGCGTCTTTCAAGGCGCCGGCGTAGTCACGCAAGACCTTTCCTACGTTGCGAAGGGGATTCGCAGAAGCATTGTCGCGCAGCATCATTCGCGTTGCGCTCGCAACTTGCGACCTCCACCGATCGAGAACCAAGTGAGCCTTCTCCAGGGTGACTTCCTGTTCAGGTTGAAATGAGCCTGACCTTGAGGCACCCTGGCCGCAAGCGGCACAATAGGGCGCTCCATACGTGGTTCTGCAGCTCGTGTGGTTCCAATAGCGATCAACCGCGTCGCAGAGCCTCTTGGCCGCATCACGGTCACTTTGTGCGGCCCCCGAGCTTTTAAACGCAGCACTCTGCACGGTTTGGCCGTTTGTGTCTGGACCGCTGAAGTCATAGGCCCAAACCGCCTCCTTCCCCGAAGCGCAGGCATCCAGGTGGGCCTCGTCGTATTTTGTACATGCGTTTTTCCGCGGCTGCGCAAACGCGCCCGATGCGGATATGAGGATCGCAGCAACGATCGCGGTCTTTCTCATTTGCTTAACTCCCAACTGAGGCACTGGAGGCTGAGAGGCGCGCATTCGTTCCCCGGGACACTTGAACCCGTTGGTTTCGGGTGATGGCTTAACTTCAGCACTCCGCCGGGGGGAACGGCGCTTAAGAATCTGAATCAGGGCGTATAAGAAGGGGAATCGCTAGACGACGCGCGTTAGGCTACACGCCTTCGAGAAAATCGAACCGATGGCCGTTGCCGGTCTCCGCGCTGTCGCGCTATTTGGAGAAGATTGAATCAAATCGACGAAAGAAATGCAAGCGAAAGCGCGCCAGTGCTTTATGGAACGATGTCCGTAGGTGCAATTAGGGGAAAACCCCGGAAGGCTTCCACATTTTATTACACAGTCGGCAAATTAGTTGCGCATATATCATTTGTTTACAATAAGTTATCGGCAGACGCAGCGGACTTAAAATCCGCAGGAGCTTACCCTCCGTGGGGTTCAAGTCCCCCTCCGGGCACCAGCGTGACGAAGTTATAGGGAATGACGGAACCAGTGCTTCACTCCCACGTCTCAGAATCGAGACGTGGGGCACCCGGCTGAAGCGCCGGTCTTTGCGCCCACGAGGACCTGAATCCCACATCTCAAAAGCGAGATGTGGGGCACCCCTATTCAAATGTCGATGCTATTTGGAGATTGCGCCTACTAGATTCAGGTCGATTGCGACGTCATTCCCGGCCTTCCAAATGAGGAAGCTCGGATTCTTCAGTCCCCACTGGACATAAGGCACCACGAAATGCGCCCTGGCAGTTGCGCCGCCGCCGTCGAAGTGGACCAGGATGGGGACGGTGATCTGATGAGGCGATCCCAGCAGGGTGAAGACGCCCGTGACCTGGAGGTTGGAGTCGCCTGAAGGAGCGATGGCTCCGGTGTAGGTTTTCGGCTCAAAGGAAACGGTCGCGAACTGTTCCACCTTCAAGACGTCTTTGTTCATTTTCTTATCGCGACTGCCATTGCCGGTCTTGCCGCTGGCGGCCTCGACCACGATCGAACCCGACATGTTTGGAATGCTGCGGTCGAACGCGATCGATCCGGATTGGATATGAAAGGTGCCGTTGACCACCTCGTGAGTGGTGTTCAGCGTGATCTTGACCTCGCTTGCGTCGGGATTGACGACGAAGGTCTGATGCTGAGCGAGCGCAACCGGAGCGAGCGCGGTTGCGAGGATGAAGGCTGCGAAAGATTTCATTCCATCTCTCACCAGGTGACGAGAACCAAATGTTGATTCAGGCGGCGACAACATCGGGAGCTGCGCCAGCCTGCTGGGCGACGCGCGTCAGCTTTGCCGTCACGCGCATTACGCCGGGCCAGACCCTGAGGCAAAACGGCAAGACAGCGCGCGCGAGAGCGTTGTTCAATCCATCGGCGGCAAACTCGGCAAGGCGCATCTGCGGCAGCAGTGCGGAGCGCAGGCGCGCCTGGAAAGCCGGCGCGGGCTCGCCTGCCAAACAGGCTGCGGCAGCACAACGAGCCGTATGCAGCGCGATCGAGATGCCATCGCCGGTGAACGAGGGGATCACGGCCGCCTGGTCGCCAATGCAATAGAGCCCATGTTCTGTAGTCCGGCGGATATGACCGTAAGGGATATGGGTAACGGCGAGGGGCTTTTCGAGCAACGGTTCGGCACCGGCGAGGCGCATTGTGAGGTGCGGGCAATCCTGCTGCATCTTGGCGATGAAGTTTTCCCAGCGATTGCCGACGCGCGCGAAATGCCGCTGCTGGACCACCCAGCAGAGGTTTGCAATGCCTCCTTCGGCAGGCTGGATACCGGCATATCCCCCGGGATAAAGCATGAGTTCAGACGCGCGGGCGAGCTCGGCAGCCTGCGCGGGCGCAAGCCGGTAATACATTTTGAACGCGACCCAACGCTGCGGATCTTTGGGGCGCGGATAGCCGCGAAGATCGTGCTTGCCCGTGGCGAGAAATACGGTGGGAGCTACGCGCAGAGTTCCATCGTCGAGCGCAGCTTGCCACATGCCATTTGCCGCGCGGCTGAGCGCCTGAACGCTGCGCCCGCACTCGACGCGCACTCCGGCAGCAACGGCCTCTCGAATCAGTGCTGTGTCAAGCGTTTGGCGCGTGAGCGAGGCTGCCGGAAAGGGCAAGGGAGCCTCTGCGGCGCGCCTTGAAGCGGCGAGGCGGACGTAATCGATGGGCACTGCGCCAAGCGCAGCCACATCGATGCCGAGCGCGCTCAGATCTTCGAGGGCCTCACCGCTCAGGAACTCTCCGCAGACCTTGTGTCGCGGCGTGAGTTCGCGTTCGATCAGGGTAACGTCGCGTCCCTGGCGACTGAGGGCGATGGAAGCAGCACATCCAGCCACCCCTCCGCCGAGCACGAGAACTTCGTTTTGCCACGGAATCCGATTCAAAATGGACGTGCTAACAGGAATCTCCTTTTTCGGATCCGATACACTGCAGTTCCCTATCTTCTGCTGGTATTGCGCGACCGATGGTGCAATTGGCCATGGTTGAACCCATAAAGCTCGTGCAAAGGGTTTGACGGGGCCGAGTCGAGAACGGTGAGCCATTGCGAGCTCCGACGGTTTTTCCTGGCGCGCCAAGTTCAACAAAGACAAGGGCGCCATCATTATGCGCGACGCGTGGTCAACTCGCGCCAGTTGAGGCCGAGGTCGACGAGAAGAATGGACGCCAGAGTAAAAGCGATGACGCCGACGGCGGCAAAGCTGTCACCGAGATGGCTCCAATACCGCGGCCACAGATTGAGCACACGGCTTGAAACAAATGTAAAGGTGACGGCGTAGGAACGAGCCATCCACTGGCGGTGTTGCAGGATTTGACGGTTGCGTGCGGTGAGGAACGCCGCGGTGGTGCAGACGATCCAGGCGGCCGCCTGCATGGAGGTTCCCGGCAACCCGGGGCGGCCGGCCGCGAGCGCGATTCCTGTAAAAGCTCCGAAAAAACAGAGATGACATAGATGCGGCCAAGCACACGATGAAATTTCAGATGGCGCTGACGAAACCGCAATGAAAACTGCAATGGGCCAGCAAGCAACGCGAGTGTGCCGCAAATCGTGTGGGGGATGAGCAAATGACGATCGGCAATCACCTGTAACCGATAGGCGTGGTACATGGGGTAATCGGCGACCAGAAAAACTTCGGACGTGATGAAGACGAAAAGTGCAGTGAGACCAAGCGATATCCAGAGAATGGTTTTGAAGCAGGATCGCGTGGGGCTGGGGGCGAGGAGGGTGGAAAATGCCATCATTTGCCTCTCAGGATAGACGCGATGCGGGGTGCTTGGTAGGCGAGGAGGCAATTCTGAGAAACAATTTGGGTCCAGAACCGTTTGGCAAAGGGAGTTTTCTGGATGTATCGGGCGCGGGCAGCGATCGGCGGAGGCGCCGCGCCGGTCAGGGGGACCGTTGACGGGTGTATTGCCGGTGAGAAGGCATGCAGGCGTTTTTCCGTGACCCTGAACCGATCAAGCTCTCGGGGCGCCAGCCAACAACGGACGCCTTGAACACACGAACGCCCATCAACGTGGGAGCTCGTGCCGGCGGCTGAACTCGCCTCTGGCTACTTCTGGTTCTGGGGAGACAGGCTCACCCGATTTGCCGAGGTGACTTCCGTCGCGGCAGCGGCATTGTCGGTGCGCGGCGCTATGGAGACGACTGTGTATTCGCGCTCCTTATCGTCCAGATCTTCCACCCTCAAAGCCACCTTGTCCTTATTGAGGCGGAACTGCGCATGCTCTCCAATGGGCAAAAGCACGGGGTGCTTTTCATCGCGGGGGCGCAGGCGATACACGAGCGTGTCGGCTTGCAATACATACTCCTGACAAAGCACCTGCTCCGACTTCTTGCTTCCTGAGTCCGTGCCGAGCAACTCGCCGGTGAAGGATTTGGCATCCTTCTCAGCGGTTCCACAAGGAACCGAGTCCATGCGAAGCAATGTGCCGGTTTGATAATGCTTCGGCTCCTTCGCGTAGAGAGTGGAAGCCAGGCAAACGGCAACGAGTAAAAATCCGCTCTTTTTCATGGGACGACCTCCCAGCGGCCCGACTGCTATTTGGCCGAGTGATGTAGGCACGATTCTAGGTCAATTCCGGTGAATGACAGAATGACGCAAGTAATGACACGTTGGAGATGAGATCGCAGGCCGCGAGCAAACAACTTAGTGGGGAGTTTCGGCATCGCGCCAGCAAGGAGGCTCAAGATGAAACGAGCTGCCCTGGTTTTGGGTCTATTGGTTGTCGTTCTCCGCAGCGCGCTGCCGGGGCAAACCGGATCAGCAGTTCCCGATCAGCAGCGGATTCTTGGAACCTGGAAGCTCTTGTCCTATGTGCGCGAAGAGGTGGATTCCGGCGCGAAGTCCGATGTCATGGGAGACCGTCCTTCCGGTTACATTCAATACGGCTCCGACGGGCGCATGATGGTGATGATTGCCGGGAGTGATCGCCAGAGACCCGCGGGCCCAGTCGCCACGCCCGCCGAAGCGGAGGCCCTGATCAAGAGCATGCTCGCCTATACGGCAAGCTATTCGATTGACAGCAAAGCGAGGACCATCACTCATCAAATCGACGTATCGTGGGACCAGTCTCGCACCGGCAAATCGCTAGTGCGGCATTACAGCCTCGTTGGAGATCGGCTCACGCTTACAACCGAGCCGTCGGTTGACCCAGTTTCAGGCACAAAGACCATTCGCACATTGACCTGGGAAAGAGTGAAGTAGCCACTGGGGAACCATCGGGCATCGGCTATGCCGATGATTTGGCGTCGATTCTGTTGCGGCCGCTCGAATCGGGATTCTGCGCCTCTTGCACGTCCAAATCCCGAAAGGCGTACACTCAAAATTGGTCGTATTTGTGATCAACATGTTCAAGACGAGCCAGCCGGACCTCAACGTGTTCGCATCTGTGGTTCGAGGACCCGTGGCGGTCGGCCGTTTTTTGTTGGTCGTGGCGACGATCTCGTTGTTGACGATGCCGCTTACGCAGCACTTCTGGACCTGGGATCATTTTCTGCGCGGTGGGCAGGATTTCGAATCGGGGATGCTGGTCATCGTCTCCATCCTGTGTCTCGCGGTGTTGCTTTCGCAGCTCTGTAAGAAAGACGTTGACTTGTTCTTTATTGTTCGTCGTCTGCTCGATTCCATGCGCAATCCGCGTGAATTGGCGGGAATGCCTCTGAAGCGGGCGTCCTTCTTCTTTCCCATCACAGAGTCGGACGGCGCAGCCATAGGCGTATACAACCATCCCCTTAAGATCTGATCCACACCATCTCTCCGGCACTAGTTGCGAGTGCATGGTTCAAACCATTCGCAACCACTGAAAGCGAATCAGTTCGATTACGCCCTACGTGGAGAGGCAATGAAAAAATCAGAAGTTGTTCAGGCCTGGGCCAGGATCCTGGCAGGCCGTGTGCCATCCCTTTCGATTGAGATCACGAAGGAATGCCCTTTGCGGTGCCCGGGATGCTATGCCTTCGACGCTGCGCATCTTGGCGGTGCGACCCAGCTCCGGGAACTCTCTGACTTCAAGGGTGACGAGTTAGTCGCAAAGGTGCTTGCCCTGATCGACGAGCTCAGGCCGCTCCATGTGTCACTCGTGGGTGGCGATCCGATGGTCAGGTACCGCGAATTGGACGTGCTGCTGCCCCAGCTTGAAAGGCGCGGCGTCCATACTCAAGTCGTTACCAGCGCATTCAGGACGATTCCGGCAGCGTGGCGAGCGTACCGGAAACTGAACGTCGTGGTATCGATCGATGGCCTTCAGCCGGAGCACGACGCGCGACGGAAGCCGGCCACTTACGAGCGCATTCTGAAGAATGTTGAAGGAGCGAAGATCACCGTTCATTGCACGATTACCTCGCAGATCGTGGAACGGCCCGGGTACCTTGACGATTTCCTGAGATTCTGGAGCGGTCAACCCGCGGTTGCCAAGGTTTGGTTCAGCATTTTTACCCCTCAGCGCGGGGCCAGAGACCGGGAGATTCTGACGCCTGCGCAAAGGGCTTCCACGATCGCCGACCTGCGCAGATTGCGATTGCAATATCCGATTCTGGACATGCCTGAGGCGGTGATTCGCGAACTGGAATCGCCACCCAGGAGCCCGGAAGAGTGCATCTTCGCAAGGACGACGGACACGATCTCCGCCGATCTGAGCACACGCATTACGCCCTGCCAGTTCGGAGGAAATCCGGATTGCGAACAGTGTGGGTGCATTGCATCGATGGGACTGGCCGCGGTCGGACACTACCGGTTGGCGGGATCGCTGACGGCTGGAGATGTTTTCAAGGTGTCGAATCGATTGGGTAGCGCGTGGAGCGGCTTTCGCAAGGCTTTCTCGCACAAAAACGGAGCTCGAGCAAAGGCCTCCCCATTCAAGATCCTTGAATCGTAGCCTGCCCATCGGGGTGGGATGGTTGACGTGTTTCCATTCTTCGCAGGTGAGGGACGTTCATTTTCGAACAGGCATGTACGCCCACGGACGTTGGCACTGAGGGATCCGGAGCTCGTTTCACCTGCAATTCTCCGTCTCGCTTGCACCTTCTCACGAGCATTCACGTAAGATTCGTGCATTGGGCCGAGCGTTCGGCAGCGCGCCGCGTCCAAATGGGCATCGTTCGAGCCGGATCAGTGACTTGGCAGCCGAAATGCTCGCGATGCCAACGTCGGGTTGGCTTTTCTCGTGCAAGGTAAAGGAGGCGCTGAATGCAAGTTGTGTTCCAGGATCTTCGCTTCGCGTTCCGGCAAATCATCCGCAACCCTGCCTTCTCCCTTACCGCCGTGCTTTCGCTCACCCTTGGCATCGGCGCCACGGTTGCCGTCTACAGCATCCTGTACGATGCCGTGCTTCATCCCTGGCCATATGCCGGGATCGAGCGGATCTGCGATGTCTGGCTCACTGACAATGCCGGCCATGACGACACCTGGGGCCTTACCGGTCCGCAGATTCGCCAGCTGCGCCAGACCCACGCTGTGGAAGATGTGGTTGCCTCGAACTATACGAGCCAGACGGTCACGGGCAGCGACGTTCCCGACGATGTGGTTGTGGACGAGATGACGGGAACTCATTTCCAGTTCCTCGGACTGCGACCCATCCTCGGCCGGTACATCACGCCCGCCGATGCGCCCGATGGGCAGGATCCCCAGGCCGTTGCGGTCTTGAGCTACAAATTCTGGCAACGGCACTATCGCGGCGACCCTGCGATTGTGGGAAAAACCATTCAGCTCGACCATAAGAGTTTCACGATCCTCGGCGTGATGCCGGTGCGGTTCACCTGGAGAGATGGAGACGTCTACGTTCCGCTGAAACTGGAGTCGGACCAAACGCATCGCTACGGTCCGGAGATCAAGTTGAAGCCCGGGGTCAGTTTCGCTGCCGCGGCTGCCGAATTCCGGCCTCTTTACCAACAGTTCGACAAGCAAACACCGAATATCTTCCCCAAGCAATTCAAGATCAGCGTGCGCGGGCTGGCGGACACCTACACCCGCGATTTGAAGAAGACGATGTACCTGCTGTTCGGGGCCGTTGCACTACTGCTCGCGATCGGTTGCGGCAATGTTTCGATTCTTCTGCTGGCCCGCGGGACGGCCCGACAGCATGAGTTTGCGGTGCGCTCGGCTGTGGGAGCGAGCCAGTTCCGCATCGTGCGCCAGCTGATCACCGAGTCGCTGCTGTTGTCTGGAATCGGGGCCGGACTCGGAGTGTTCGTTGCCTATCGATCCATCGGATTCATCATTCCGAGGCTTCCCGACCACTCCTATCCCTATGAAGCCGACTTCCACATCAACCTGGCTGTCCTGTTTTTCAGCGTGGGCCTGGCGGTTGTGAGCGGGGTGGTCTTCGGTCTGTTTCCGGCATTGCAATCGTCGCAGCCGGAAATCAGCCAGGTGATGCAGGCCGGCACGCGCCGCCTCACCGGCAGCGTGAAAGGGAAGCGCATGCACACGGCTCTGATCGCGGGCCAGATCGCTTTGACCCTTCTGCTGATGACCGCGGCCGGCGCGGCCATTCAAAGCTTTATTCGCATGAACACCGTTCCGCTCGGCTATGAGCCGAAGCAAACGATGTCGGTTGCGATTCCCGTTCGCGAGAACGCGCACACAACCTGGGAGGATCGCGCCCGCTTCTTCGCCGGGCTTCGGGACAAGATCGCGACAACCCCCGGGGTGGTTGCCGCAGCCATCTCTGGCAATGCCACCCCGCCGAACAGCGGCTGGAGGCAGCCGGTGGAGATTCTTGGCAAGCCGGCGACTCAGGCGCAGGAGGCCAACGTTGAGTTCGTGGGCCCAGAGTACTTCTCCACCTTGCGCATTCCGTTTGTCAGCGGCCGCGTTTGGGATCAAAGCGAGGTCGCGCGCGGCGCTGCATTGGTCCTGGTGAATCAGGCGTTCGTGCGTCTATATCTGCCGGGCCAAAATGCCGTGGGTCATTCCCTGCGCGTACCCAAATTCGCCACGCTTCCTCCCATGCTGCTGGCCGCAAATGGGGTCACCGGATGGTTTCAGATCATCGGCGTGGTAGGGGATTCGCTGAATGACGGTCTCGACAAGCCGGCGGCGCCGGCAGTGTACGCGCCGTATACCCTGGTGATGCCTCCCTTTACGCAGGTGCTGGTTCGCACCCAGGGCGAGCCGCTCAGCCTGCTCCACAGCATTCGCCAACAGATCGCCTCACTCGATCCCGATCAGCAGATTTTCAACGATGTCCGCGACCTCAACGGCTGGATCCAGCGCGAGCCGGAATTCCAGAGCGCACGGCTCATTTCGATTCTCTTCGGAGCTTTCGCTTTTCTGGGGCTGACCCTGGCCGCGGTGGGTCTCTACAGTGTTGTTTCGTATACCGTGCTGCAACGGACAAGCGAGCTTGGCGTACGCGTCGCGCTCGGAGCGCGCCGCCGCGACGTGCTGAGGCTCGTCGCCTTGTCGGCTGGAACCAGCGTTGGAATCGGAATCGCTGCGGGACTGGCGCTCAGCCTGAGTCTGAATCGCCTGATTGCTCAATGGATCGAGGGCGGCACGCGCGATCCGTTCATGATCCTGGCGGTCTCGCTGGTCCTGGTTGCCGTCGCTGCGCTGGCCTGCCTGATTCCGGCGCGCCGGGCTACTGCGATTGATCCCATGGTGGCGCTGCGCTGCGAGTAGTTCGGTTCGAGTGATTCGGAACTTCCCTTCGGGTTCTCGATGCATGGATCCCGGTACGGCATTCCCCAAACGGGTCATTACCGGCGGCATCTGGAGTCCGCACAATCGTTCGAGGTTCGCGATCGAACCTGTCCTACAATTCCCCAATACATGCGACAGGGAAGGTCCAAATCGTCTCAGCCCGGTATCGTGGTTGCGGGATTCGGCACCACGATCTGCATCATGATGGTTCTTTGCATCGACGTGCGCGCGTGGGTCCTGGTCGGAACCCTTCTGATGACACTCGCCACCTTGTTTCTCGCCATGAAGGCGAATTCACTGGTGCGGGCGCTCTCGCCTAACTCCGTCCAGAACCGATCCCGACAGCGGCGAGGCTGAGTCCGGGCCGCCGGCGTCGAGCAGGAACTGGTCGCGATCAAGCCGCCTTGATGTTGAAGCGGTCGAGGTACGCGCGGCACTCCTCCACGATTATCCAGTTCGGTTCGTCGTGATCGGCCTGGTCTTCCAAGCGGCAAAGCACTGTGCTGTAAGCTTCCTGGTCGTCGCCGGTCAGTTCGAGATGTTCGAGCTGGGCGGCAAACGCTTCGACGACGGCGTGCAAATCGGTTGCGCTGGACATACCACCATCCTTAATCGAAAACGATGTGGATTAGGCGGTACGAAATTTCAGGGGAATATAAGTGCAAACGGCGGTGGGCGCCTACCGGGCAGTGAAACTCAGTTCACGGAGCATCTTCGGCCAGCGGCGTCTCACGCCCGCAGTCGTTTGCCTTGTAAATCGGGGCCGGGGGAAGCGATCGCATGCCGGAAATTGAGCAGAAAACGTCGAACGATTGTGGCACCCGAAGCCAGATGATCAGGCGGCCCGAGCTGCCCATTCAGGAAGCAGAAGCTATCGGGATTGAAGGAACAGGCGAGCGTAGGAGCCGCGTCGGAAGACACCTGAATGGATACGCCTGAACAAAACGGCTGATCGACAACTCCTGAGTTAAGATCGACGGCTTGAGGAGAGTGATTGACAATCTGCAAATAGAGGAAAACCGGCTCGTCTCGCGCAAAGACGTTCTTCTCGACATAGAAACGTCCGGCCGCTTGGCCAAGCGTTACCGCAGGAGAAAGAAGGAGCGCGACCCAGATCCCAAAGTGGCGCGAGTTCGCCCGGCTCATTCGCCCCGCCAGGTTCGAGCGTCGCGCAGCCGGTAGGCGTCTTTCACCAGGCCGTACGCGAGTTCGTGGGCGACCTCGGAGGCTTCGCCTTCGTCGAGGCGGTGCTCGGCAACCAGGCGAGCGAGAAAAGAGCAGTCGATGCGGCGCGCGACGTCGTGCCGCGCCGGAATCGACAGGAATGCGCGCGTGTCGTCATTGAAGCCCACGGTGTTATAGAAGCCCGCCGTCTCGGTGGCCAGTTCGCGAAAACGCATCATGCCTTCGGGACTGTCGAGAAACCACCAGGGCGGACCGAGACGCAGGCAGGGATAGTGCCCGGCAAGCGGCGCCAGCTCGCGGCTGAACGTGGTCTCGTCGAGCGTGAAGAGGATGATGGTCAGGTTCGATTCGTTTCCAAACCGGTTCAGCAGCGGGTGAAGCGCGTCGACGTAGTTGGTCGCGCGGGGAATGTCGGCGCCCACGTCGCGGCCGTATTTTTTGAAGAGCTGAAGATTGTGGTTGCGCAGGCTGCCCGGATGAATCTGCATCACGAGGCCGTCGTCGAGACTCATGCGCGCCATCTCGGTGAGCATCTGCGCGCGAAACAGTTCGTTCGCTTCCACGTCCGCCTGGCTCTTTAACACGCGCTGAAAAAGCTGCTCCGCATCGGCCGCATCGAGGTCAGCCGTCTGGGCGGTTGGGTGGCCGTGGTCGGTCGCCGTGCATCCGAGACGCTTGAATCGTTCGCGTGTTTTTCGCAGAGCATTCAGGTAGCCGGTCCACGTTGCCGTGTCCTCGCCGGCGAGTTCTCCGAGCCTGGCGATGGACTGGGTGAAGCCGGCAAAATCCGGATCGACGACAGGATCGGGCCGGAACGTGGGCAGGATGCGCGCCTTCCAGCCCGATGTGCGAATCGACTGATGAGCGTCGAGTGAATCGAGCGGCGAATCAGTTGTGGAGAGCACCTCGAGATTAAATCGCTCGTAGAGCGCGCGCGGGAGGAACTGCGGCGTTGCGAGCTTTTCGGAGATTGCGTCGAAATAGGCGTCGGCGGTCTTGTCTGAGAGGCGGTCATTCAGGCCGAAGAGTTCCTGAAACGCGTAGTCGAGCCAGATGCGCGTGGGGGTTCCGCGAAACAGGTAGTAATGGCTGGCGAATATTCTCCAGACCTGGCGCGGATTCTGGATTGTGGCTGCGCCGATCTCCAGTTCTTCGAGCGAAATGCCCTGGCTGTAGAGCATGCGGAAGACGTAGTGATCCGGTTGCACAAAGAGTGTTGCGGGATCGGGAAACGGCTCGTTCTTGGCGAACCACGCGGCCTGCGTGTGTCCGTGCGGGCTCACGATGGGCAGAGACTTCACGCGCGCGTAGAGGTCCTTCGCGATCCGGCGGGTGACGGGATCGGCAGGGAAGAGACGGTCCTGGTGGAGCAAAGTCATGCCCGCCTCGCCCGCATGCATCTCAAACCTCGTTCCGGTATCCCATGCCGGTGAGCACGCCGCGCATGTAGGCGAAGCTTTCGATCACGCCGGGCATGGGATCGTCGCCGTGGATCTCGTATTCGAGATCGACAAAGCCGGCATACTTCATCTGGACGAGGGCGTGAAAAATCTCGCGGATCGGCATCTTGCCTTCGCCGACGGCCACCTGGCTTTCTTTTGCATGAAAATCGTCGAGGTCCTTCATGTGCATGTTGAAGAGGCGCGGCCCGGCGGCGCGGATGGCTTCGACCACGTCGGTTCCTGCGCGAACCGTATGTCCCACGTCAATGCAGCATCCGATGCGCGGATCCAGGTCCTTGACGTCCTTAAGCACGTCGAGGGGCGATGGCCACACCTTGTCCTCCGGCCCGTGGTTGTGGATGGCAATGCGGATGTCGTATTCCTTCACGAACTTCTCGACGCGGGGCAGCGTTTCGGGCGTGGGGTCGCCGGCCACAATCACGCCAATGCCAGCGCGTTTGCAGTACTCAAACTTCGCGCGGATGTCATCATCCTGGTCCTTCTGGAAGTAGATGGCGCCCGCGGCGTGCAGCTTGATGCCGGCGGCTTTATAGTCGGCCAGCGCTTCGGCTTCCTGCGCGGGCTCCATCGGCAGGTGATCCTTGGTGTCTTTCGCGTTCAGCTCGTCGACGCGGAGCTGCTTCATGAAGCCGATCAACTGTGCGCGGCTGAAGTTGCGGAATGTGTAGCTGGCCAGCCCAAGATGGATCGGGGACGGAGAGCCGGTTTCTTCGGACGGTTCGGCAAGGGCGATGCCTCTTGTTGCGCAGGCAGCGGCGGCGGCGAGCGATCCGGACTGGACAAAACTGCGACGAGAAATGCGATTCAACACGGGAGAACACCTCCAAGAAAGAAGAAACTCACAGATGCGGCGCCCAGCCCGGCTCGTAGTCCCGCTCCCAGAACTTCATGGCATCGGGGTCGTTCTTGACCTTGCCGTTCGTGGTCTCGAGGTTCAGTACGCGGTTTACTTCCCAGGCGACATTCGAGAGCTGCAGCATGGTCACCGCGACATTGCCCACCTCGATCGGCGCATGCAGCTTTTCGCCGGTGCGGATTCCGGCGATGAAGTTGGCAAAGTGTGCATCGGTCATGGAGTCGCGGCCGGTGAGATCGGAAGATGCGGTATGGCTGCCGACTTTGAACTCGTCTGTCTTCTTGCCGTTCAGGTCGTAAATCTCGTAGCCGTCGCGATCCACCAGCACGGTGCCGGTTGTGCCGATAATGGTTGAGCCGCGGTCACGGCCGTAGAATTTCATTCCGTTGCAGCATTTGCACTCCCACGAGATCATCTTGTCTTCGTAATTGAAGTTGGTATTGAGGGTGTCGTAGAACTGCCAGTCGTCTTTGAAGTGGTAGCGGCCGCCGGCGGAGGAGATACTTTTCGGGTAGTCGACATCGAGCGCCCAACGGCATACGTCCACCTCGTGGGTGCCGTTGTTCAGAGTCTCGCCTGTGCCCCAGATGCGGAACCAGTGCCAGTTGTAGGGTTGGACGTTGTCTTTGTATGACCTGCGCGGCGCCGGCCCTTGCCAGAGGTCCCAGTCGAGTTGCGCGGGCACTGGCGCGTCCTTGCCTTCTCCGATCGATTTGCGGATATTGCTGTACCAGGCCTTTGCGTAGTAGGCGCGGCCGATGAGCCCGTCGTGAATCTTGTCGACGATCTCGATGGTGTGCGGGGAGGAGCGCTGTTGCGTTCCCATCTGCACCTGCTTGCCGTATTTGCGTTGCGCGGCTACCAGCAGGGCGCCTTCGGCCGGGTTGTGACTGCACGGCTTTTCCACGTAGACGTGCTTGCCGGCCTGGAGGCCGAGGATGGCCATGGGGGCGTGCCAGTGGTCGGGCGTCGCGATGGTGATGGCATCCACTTCGCGCTGCGCCAGGATGTGGCGGAAATCCTGCTCGGTCCTGGGTGCTTCTCCCATCTCGCTTTCCGTTTCGCCAGCGAACTTTTTCATCGTGTTGGTATCGACATCGCAAACGTAACTGATGCGCGCCTTATCCTTGTTGGCTTTCAGCGAGGAAAGGTGCGCGTAGGCGCGGGAGTGGAGGCCGATGACGGCAAAGTTGAGCCGATCATTCGACCCCAGAATCTGTCCGTAGCTTTTCGCTGTCGATGCAATGGCCATGCCTGCCGTTCCGACCGCAAGAGTGTCAATGAATTCGCGTCGCGTGATCATCCGGTTTCCTCATCTTGGAAGACGGTTTGAGGCGTGCTTGCGATGGGATCGTGTTCCCGATCGAGGGAAGGGGCCTCTGTATCCCGGAAACGATTGTTGCACGTTCGAAGGGGCCAGGTGAACGGCAGGCTGAAACCGGTTCCCGGAGGGTGCGCGAGAGGGCGGCAAATTTTTTTTTTGCGATCTTGGCCTTTTGTCAGGGCATTCGCCGGGAGGTATTCTTTCGTCATGCTTCCCCGGCGAGCGATCGTAGGTGGAATTCCCTGTCTTCTCCTGCTGTGCGGCTCCCTGGCTGCGCACCCGGGGCAGCAGCCTGCGCCATCAGAGGAGCAGGGACAACCGGCTCATACCCTGGTCCTGGATGGGCTGGGCAAGGGATCGGCCCCGCTGGACGGATTATGGAAATTTCATACCGGGGATGATTCATCCTGGGCAAAGCCATCGTTCGATGACAAGAACTGGGAATCGATTCTCGCCGACTCGCCCTGGGGAGGGCAGGGGCATCCATCGTATGCGGGCTACGCCTGGTACCGCCGCCACATCGACATCGTGCCCGCGCCGGGAACGAGCAGCCAGTACGAGGTGTTGATTCCTCGCTGTGAAGACGCGTACGAAGTGTACTGGAACGGACAGCTCATGGGCAGCTATGGCAAGCTGCCACCGCATCCGAGGTGGAACTACAGCGTGTTCCCGCAGTCATTTCCGCTGAAGGGAGCGACCACCGGCGTTCTTGCCATTCGGGTGTGGAGGGCTCCGCTCGAGATCTTTTCGGGCGCCGATGCAGGAGGGCTGTACCTGCCTCCGACGGTCGGCGATCCCGATACGATTTCACTCTTTGAGAACGAAATCAATTGGAGCTTGATCCAGCTCGAACTATTCGAGTATGCACTGCTGCTGCTGCGCGCATTTATCGCCGTTCTCTGCTTTGTCCTGTGGGTGAGGAACCGCCGCGAGCAGCTGTTCATCTGGGTCGGCGCCTATACGGGCGCACCGATCGCGATGCAGATCCTGCAGGGACTGTTCTTGATTCCGTTCTCCTATGCTGTGGCCCGATGCATCAACCAGCCGCTTTATGTGCTGTCCAACGTCTCTCTGTGGTTTCTGCTGGTCTGGCTGCTGCAACTGAACACCAATCGCCGGGTGATGAAGTGGACGCGCACGGTCGCCTGGCTCACCATGGCGGCCGGCACGGCTGATGGGGTTCTCGCCCTTTTCTGGGGATCTGCGACGGCTGGTATGCAATGGGCAAACGGCCTGCTGACCGCATTTATGCTTGTGGCGGAACTGTTTCCGATGGTTCTGGTGGCAATCGGGCTGCGGCGCAAGCTGGATGCATCGCGCTGGGCGGTCGCGCTCACCGCATTTCTGCTGCAATTGCAGCACACCATCGAAGATACGAGCGCATTCGGGCAAAGATTTACGCATTGGAGTCTGTTCACGGCGCTGGTCGATACGCCGCTGTTCACGATCAAGGGAATTGACTTCCAGTTTGAGAAGATCACCTCACTTGCGCTGTTTGGCTCGATCATTTTTGCCGTGTACCGCTACATCCTGGAGCAGCAGGCGCGGCGGGCGACTCTCGAGCAGGAAATGCAGAGCGCGCGGGAGATTCAGCAGGTGCTGATCCCTGAAACGCTGCCGTCGCTCGAGGGCTACGCCATTACCAGTGCGTATACCCCGGCTCAGGAAGTGGGGGGAGACTTCTTCCAGATTCTGGCGGCTTTGGACGGCTCGACGATCGTGGCCCTTGGCGACGTGAGCGGCAAAGGATTGAAGGCCGCGATGAACGTTTCGATGATCGTCGGGGTGATGCGCGCGGAGGCGGCGAATACCACGAGTCCGCAGGAAATCCTGACTGCGCTCAACCGGTGCCTTGCGGGACGCATGCAGGGCGGATTTGCCACGGGCCTCGTCTTTCGGATCGATCCGGATGGAACGGTGATTTTTGCCAATGCCGGGCACTTGCCGCCCTACTTGAACGGCAAGGAGTTCATGCTGGAGCCCTCGCTTCCGCTCGGTCTCGTGAGCCAGGCAAGCTACGGCGAAGTAAAGGTGCGGCTGCAGCCGGGAGATCAACTCAGCCTCTACACCGACGGATTGCTCGAAGCGCGAAACGCGGCTGGTGAATTGTACGGATTTGAGCGCTTGCATCAACTGTTTGCTACCCGTCCGACCGCGCAGCAGGCCAGCGAAGCGGCGGTTGTCTTCGGCCAGGATGATGACATCACCGTGCTTACGCTTACGCGGCTGGCGGCGGGCGAAGAGTCGAGCACGCTGTTGTCGACGCCGGTTCTCGAGAATGTGAGCGTGCGAGCGTAGCCGGCTTGCGCCTGGATCGATGAAGCAAAGCGAAAAAAAGGGAAGGCCCACGAAAACCGTGGGCCTTCTTTGCCTGCCGGAGGAAGTGCATCCGAATCAATGATGATTCACTTGCACGCTGATGGTTGTCGTGGTGGTTGCGTAGTTCGTGCCGCTGTAGGTGGCGCTGATCGAATCAGTACCGTTCGTAATCGAAGACACCGGGATACCGGAGTCGACTGCCACGCCCGATGAGTTGACCGGAACGGTGATCGGGGCAATGCCTGGGACGTTGAAAGTTACCCCGCCAATTTGATTAGGGGCGCCGGCGCTTGAGGACTGCACGGTGGCGGTGAGTGTGAGAGTGCCTCCCGTGACGCTCCAAGCCGAGGGAGTCAGCTTCAAAACTACCGGCGCGGGTGTCACGACGAAGTTCACGGTTTGCGGGCCCGCCGCGGCGTAGTTGGTTTGCGCCGGGTAGCTGATCACGATGCTGTGGCTGCCCACGATGGGTTTTGGATCCACGACGGTTGCAGAGCCCGAAGAGAGGTTGAGGTTCTGCGGCGGGTTTGCGTCAATGGCGTATGTGATGTGGCCCAGCGGTGCGCCGGCATTGGAACTGGTAGAGACGACGCACTGGAAGTTGGCTCCGTACGGGAAGGGCGAGTTCCAGCAAGCGAGGGACATGGTAACGGGCACGGGCAACACGTTGAGCGTGACCGAAGTAGAAATTCCCGGCGAGTTGTATTTATCACCCGAGTAGACAGCGGTCAGGGAGTGCATTCCTGCCGGAAGGTTCTTTATGTAATATGGCGCCGCACCGCTCTTGTTGAGCGTGAGCGTGGTGACCACTGAACCGTTGTCGAGAATCTGGACGGTTCCGGTGGGCACGTGGCCATTGATGTTGTTGACCTGGACCTGAAGGTTGGTACCGAGAGGATAGGTCACGGTGCCGGTCGCCTCGGTCAGCACGATCTGGCTATCTGTGTAAGAAGACGATGCCGTGTATTGGTTTCCAGCGGCATCGATGGCAGTCACGGAGAACGAGCCGGAGCTCGACACAGTCACAGGCACCGTGATGGAGCCGGTGTCGAGCGTGCCCACGGGGAACGACTGACCGCCGCAACTCACCACTCCTGAGCGATCGTCCGTGCAGTCGAACGTTGCCATTATTCTCTCGCCGGGTGTATAGGGTCCCGCCGGGGAAAACGTTGGGCCCGAAACCTGCGGTTTAACCCTATCGATGTTGATCGGGTAGGTGTAGTAGTTGGTTGACCAGCTGCCCGAATCGTCCTGCGCGGTGTTTTCGTATTGCAGCTCCTCCGTTCCGGCGCAGTCGGTAGCGAAATAGTTCACCAGGTAGCTGCCATCCGGTACTCCCAATTCCTGGGGCGCTGTCGTAAAGGTTGTCGCGGGCGTGCCCGTGGGATCGCCCGAGGTGGGGCATGGGATCGCGTTGTCGACGGCGGTTTGCCCTGTGGCAGAGCCCGGCGTTGGAGGCGTTGGCCCGGAGGTGATGCCCCAGGTGATGCTCTGAATGGGCGCGGCCACGAAATGAGTCACGCCCGGCAATGTTTGTTCGGTCATGCCGGTGAAATTGGGCGGCTGGCTGGAAAGAACAATGAACGGATCCGGGTTGTTGGTCCAATTGTTTTGCCCGAGGGTGAGGGGGTTGCCGTTGTTATCAGTCGCAGTGACGCTGGTCAGGTCCTCAGGCACCTGCGCACCCATGATGAACTGCGAATTTGGATGGGTGGTTTGCGAGCTGCCGATGTAACCGCCGGGTCCGGAAAAGCTCACGAGGATGTTCAGCGGGCAGAGAGCGCTGGTCAGCGGATCGTTTTGTTCATTCGAGATGAACTGGCAGAAGCCTCCGTTCCAGGCTTCGCTTGCCATCAGGAACGCCATACCCTGGTGGAACGTTTTTCCCGCGGGCGTGGTGATCGAGGGAAGCATGAAGGATGGACCATCAAACTGGTCCTGGAGGACTTCATTGGACTTCGATGAAACCGGGCACTGTGCGCCTGTCCCGGTATTGCCCGTGCCCACGAGGCAGGTGAGCGTGAAGAGTTTGCAAACCGGAGTGTCGCCGCTCAATTCGCCGCTGTGGATCAGGCAATTCGAAGTTGCGAAGGAGGTGCCCTGCATCAGGGTCTGGTACGCAGCCTGCGTCAAAGCGGTGTCGTTGACCTGAGGGATGGTCTGGTCGGTAATGGTGAGCGTGTTGTCACTTTTCGCGCCGCGAAGGTCGTATACGAACCCGATGACCTGATTGGTGGTGGTGTCGAAGTCGAAGTCCTGGTTGAGCTGGTCGTCGGTGGGACTCGAAGAAGAGATCGGGTTGCCAGTGATGGCGCCGTTGCCTTGCACACCGCCCACGGTGCAATTGGTGACGAGGTAAACGCTCGAGCTGGCTACATAACCGCCTTCATCCTGCAAGTCGATCTCGAGTTGCTGGGGCTTGTCTGCAACCAGGAAGTTGCTGATATCGAGCGGACCTACGCCACCGGTGTTCAGGTTGACCAGATAAGACGTGCCGTTGACGGTGAGGGTGTTGTTGTAGGTATCCATATCAGCGCCGGTGAGCTGGCTGTTGCCTGCCGGTGCCTGGTAGTTCACGGTGAAGCAATCCGGATAACTGATGTTATTGTTGGTGTCGGTTTGGCCGCCGGAGCAGACGTCAGCAGGTCCATTGTTGCTGGAGAGATTGGTGACTTGAATGAGGTTGTCGACCAGCACGGGGCCCGTCCCGTCCGCGGTGCCGGAGAGCATCGCCATGGGGGAGTCGGAGCAGCTCAGGCTGACCGTCGTCGAGTTGAAGGTCACGGCGCTTGTGCCGAATCCCGCCCCGTCCTGTGAGAGTCTCACGTTCACTGGTCCGAACAGCTGGGTGGCTGGTGGGGTTTGTGCGAAAAGCGCGGGTGCGGCGGAGAGACAACAGGCAAGAAGCGAAAGCGTGGTGCAGGCGCGAGATTTCATTTTGCGGACGGCCTCCATGCCGTTTGTCGCACAAGCGACGGGGAAGGGGCGGGCGGCACAAACCACCTGCTTGGTGCGTTATTGCGCACCTGGGATTCGCAAGGGGGGAGATGTAAAAGACCCAGGAAGCGGAAGAAAGACGTACTGCCTCGGCCAGTCTCCAGATTCTCGATACGCTGTGTCAACTGAAAAGTAGTAATCAACAATGCACAAGTAGGAACCGGTTGGCGGCAGCGGTGGGGATCGGAAATTATTCTCCGATTTGTTCAACTTTGTGTGCAGATCGCGCTTTAATGAACAGTTGAATGTTGTGTTAAGACGAGGCAGGCTGGTTTTTGCATCGACGGCAAGATGCACCGGAGGATGCGTGGAATTGCGGATGATTCTGAGAATTGGACTCACGACGGCGGTCTCAATTGCCGCATGGATGCAATGCCAAGGTCAGGCGGCGCCCAAATTGACTGTGGATTGGGATAAGACCGCCGTGGTTTCCCGTTCAACCCCGACGCTGCAGGTGGTGGTGAACCCGCCGTTGCGGCCTGGACAGCCACTGGGCGAGGCGGCTTACAAGGCGCTGAAGGAACTAGGCGCAGACTATGTGCGCTATGTGCCGTGGCTTCCTTATCCGAAGCTGGGCGTGGCCGAACTGGAGCCGCCGACCGCACAGAAGACGAGTTGGGATTTCAGCCTGATCGACCCGATGACGAAGGATTTTCTAAGCGCGACGGACGGCCACTCCACGATCCTGAATTTCAGCACGATACCCACGTGGCTCTTCAAGACGGACAAGGCGGCGATGTACCCGGCCGATCCAAACCAGGTGGAATGGCACTACACGCAAGGAACCGAATTGCGCGATCGAACCGGGAAGGAACTGGGCGACTACTACGCACGCCTGGTGAGCTGGTACGTAGATGGCGGCTTTACCGATGAAGCCGGTTTGCGGCATGAATCGGGGTACCACTACAAGCTGCCGTACTGGGAGGTGCTGAACGAAGTTGATTTTGAGCACTCGATGACGCCGCAGCAGTACACGGAGCGCTACGATGCGATTGTGAGCGCGATTCATCGCGTTTCGCCGGACACGAAGTTTGTGGGAATGGCACTGGCGATTCCGGGTCACAATCCGGATTACTTCGAGTATTTCCTGAACCACAAAAACCATCGGCCGGGTATACCGCTCGACATGATTTCGTATCACTTCTATGCCTCTCCGACTGCGGGGCAGGCCGTGGACAGCTGGCAATACACGTTCTTTGACCAGGCAGATGGATTTCTGAATACCGTCCGCTACATCGAGAGCATTCGCAAGCAGCTTTCACCCGAGACCAAGACCGATACGGACGAACTGGGCGTGATTCTGCCGACTGACAACACGCCCGCCGACAACGTGCCTCCACCGGCCGCTTATTGGAATCTCGCCGGATCGCTTTATGCCTACCTGTACATCGAGCTCGCCAAACAGCAGATCGATGTGATTGGCGAATCGCAGCTGGTCGGATATCCCACGCAATTCCCGAGCGTGAGCATGATGGACTGGCAGAACAACCAGCCCAATGCGCGTTTCTGGGTGCTGAAGCTCATCAAGGACAATTTCCATCCCGGCGACAAGCTGGTGGAAACGAAGCTTGATGGAGACCATTCCGACGATGTCGAGGCACAGGCGTTTGCTACGTCTTCGGGCCGAAAGGTTCTGATCGCCAACAAGCGGAATCGCGAGATTGAGGTCGATCTGGGGAACGGCAGCGTCGCGGCAGCGCTTACGGTGGATGGGCAATCGGGCGATGGGCCGGCGAGAAGCGTTCAAGTAGAAGGCGGGAAGCTTCGCCTTGCGCCGTTCGCGGTGGCAGTGGTGACCTGGCAGTAGTTGAGTCGAACGAGGACGCTTTGGATCAGGGAGCGAGCTGGATCAGCTTGACGGGACCGAAAATTCCCGAAGGCAATGGATGCAGGTTCTCCATGTCCTGGGGCGTAAAGAGCTTTCCATAGCGAAGCCAGAGAAGGCGGTAGTCCGGCTGCTGTTCGCCTGACATCGCGTTGATCGCAGTGTTGCCGACAATGATGCGGAGATCGTTCGCGCCTTCATGCACCAGTTTGGTCACGTCGATGCGGAATGGAGGATGCCACACGTCTCCTGCCAGCTTGCCGTTCACGTAGATGGCGGCGGCGTCGCGCACGGGCGACTCAAGATACGCGCGCATGTTGAATTCTCTGGTGGGAGAGGACGGTGGTGGAGGCTCGGGAGTTCCGGCGCCGAAGTCGAGGAGATACGTTGCTGTTCCGTCCTTGCGGTCCAGGGTGAATTTCCTCTCGTATGTTGCCTGGCCTGAAAAGAACTGCGTTTTCGGGTTTGCCGTCCAGGAAACAAGCTGATCCATCGGTTCGGCTGTCGTGCTGGAACCGAAGATGAGCTGCCACTGTCGCGACAAATCCGCAACAACACTCTCGTGCCGCTGCGGCTCTGGCTTGGCCTCCGCCGCGTCGCCGGCGAAATAGATCAACCGCGATTCGTAGGGAGCGAGATCGAGTTCGACGCTCTTCGGATCGGGCAAACCCGCAACATCGCCGGTGAACGGATCCCACGCCTCGGCACGGGCGGCAGTGTCGCGAAAATGGGCCTGAACGTGCTTCGGCTCGTTGGACGTGTTCGCGACAAAATAGAGATTGGCTTTGCCCAGCTGGCGATGGATGAAGCCAATCTGCGGCGTGGGCGGGACGAGTGTGATGTCGGGCGCGGTGTCCTTTGCCAGTTCTAAGCCGAGCTGCATTTCGTCTGGTACAAAGTGCGCGGTGGAGAGATTGCCGCGAAACAGCGCCTGGGAAAGCGCATCGATGCCCTTTGATTCCTCGACCGCGTGGAGGAACCCTGGCGCTGTTGCTGGAAGGCGTCGCGTTGCGATCACGATGCCCCCGGCGCGCACAAACGCGGCGATCTTCTCGTAAGTGGCGACCGGGATTCGATCGATGCCGGGCAGAATCAGGACGCGATAGGGAATTCCGAGCCGGTCGATTGCGTCCGCATCGATGAAGTCGAGATTGAAGCCCGCGTCGAGCACCTGCGCTACGACCTGCTTGCCCAGGAATCTGCCCATGGACTCGTCGAGGCTGACGTTCGATCCCTCTTTGTCAAACACGCCGCCGGAATTCGCAGGGGCATTTTTCCGAATGCGCGTCTTGAACGAGGCCCAGACGTCGTCGGTCGGCAGCAGCAGCGCGACGTCATTTGCCGGCTTGCCCTGGCGGAGCGCGAAGCTGACCCGCTGCAAATAACGCGCCAGGTCGGGCATGACAAAGAACCATGGGTTATGCGCATTGAGGGCCGTTGCCGCATACATGCGCCAGCCCGGCTCGACTGCCGAAGGCGGAGAGTAGGGCCATCCATGGCCGACAAGCTGGTTGATGCCCTGCAGAAAGTGCAGGTCTGCTTCCGCCTTGAAGTCCAGCGGCGTAGCGCGAAATGCGGGAGAATGCAGCCAGGTCCACGTCTCCGACGAAATCACGTTGCGACCAAATAGGTGACCGGCAGACGCGGCCCAGCGCGTGTCGGAAAACTGGCGGCCCATGTCGAGCGATGCCTTGCCTTCGCCCTCCGGCAGGTCTTCGATGCGATTGCTCGAGAGCGATACGGGCGGATAGCCGTAGGTCTGAGAGCGGAAGAGCGTGTGATGCGCGTGCGCCCACGACTCGATGGGTGCGAGGAAATTGTCGTTTGCGAGTTCGGTCAGCGTTCTGCCCCAGTCGTGGCGGATCGCTGCGGTTTCCGGTCCGGCGCCGGTCACAAGCGCGAGCAGATGCGGGCGAAGATCGTAACCGCGTCGATGCTGGAATTCGGTAAACATCGCGGGTGTCCAATCCGATCCGTAGTCTTCAAGGCTGTCGCTGAAAACCGCATAAGGCGGAGCGTTCCCGAATGCAGAAAGCAGCTTGTCTCCGACTGCTTTCAGATGGAGATCGGTTGCTTCGCGGTCGTAGTGGTCGAGCACGAATCCTTCAGCGCCTGCGGCGGGACGCTTCACCATCATCCCTGTGCGGCTGGCGATCAAGGAGATGAGCGTGCGGGGCTCGTCCGAAGCCGCGAAGTCATACCGGCCGCGGGCAGGCTGAGCGATCGCCGTGGCGTGCGCAACCTGGTCAGAAGTCGCGGAAGCAGGCAGCAGATACGCATCGATGCGTTCCTCGCCATGCTCCACGGCGGGCGCGGGAAGGGAAGTTGCTCCTGGTGGTACGTCCTGCTTCTCGACGCGAAGCATTCCGGCTGCATGCGTCACAGGAATCTCCGGTCCGCCGAAAGGCCAGCCGCTGCCCAGCGTGATATCCACGCGAAGGCCAAGGCGCCGCGCTTCCTGAACGGCGAACCGCAATGCTTCAAGGTGCTCGGGAGAAAGAAAGGGCGTGTTGCGGAAACCGGTGGCCGGATCGTCGAGGGCCAGTGCATAGAGATGTGCGATTTCGACCCCGCCGATGCCGGCCGCCCTCATCTGCTCGAGTTCGCGTGTGATCTCGGGGCGGGTGGCGGCGGGACCAAACCACCACCAGCGCACCATGATGCGGCTCGAATCCGGCGGATTGAGAAAGCCGCGATGCAGCTCGGCCGTGGTTCCGTCCACCTGGCCGGGCAATACCGGTGGGGCAAAGGCCAGAGCAAAGAAGAGCAGCGTATTCAGGAGCCGGAGTCTCATGGTGAGAAACCTGCAGCAAGCATACGCAATGCCGGCCGGATAGCCGTTCATTTTCTAGTCTGCGAGCGGCTTCTCAGGCGTGGAGGGCAGATCGTGCCTGGGGCCGGGCAGCTTTCTGCGCCAGGTAACGGTTTACCGAGGCAGCCGCTTTGCGGCCCTCGCTGATAGCCCAGACGACGAGAGACTGGCCGCGGCGCATGTCGCCGGCAGCAAAAATTCCATCGACCGACGTCATGTAATCGGTGGTGGCCACGTTCCCGCGCTGGTCGAGGGCAACGCCGAGCTTCTCGATCATGCCGTTCCGCACCGGTCCCAGGAATCCCATGGCGAGAAGCACGAGATCCACATCCATCGTGAACTCGCTGCCGGCCATCGCCTCGAATCTGGGCGGAGGACCGACGCGCACCGCATGGAGCTGCTTTACGTTGCCGTTTTCGTCGCCCGTGAAACGGATGCTGTTGATGCTCCAGTCGCGAACTCCGCCTTCCTCGTGCGCGCCTTCCGTCCGCAACTGGAGCGGCCAGAGGGGCCATGGCGTGGAATCCGCTCGCGAATCGGGGGGCTTGGGCATGATTTCGAATTGGTGCACGCTCTTGGGCCCCTGGCGATGCGTGGTGCCGAGGCAGTCCGCGCCCGTGTCGCCGCCACCAATGATGAGCACGCGTTTGCCGGTTGCGCTGATGGCGATCGAAGGGTGAATCTCATCGCCCTCGCAGCGCTTGTTCTGCTGCGGCAAGAATTCCATGGCGAAGTGGATGCCCTTGAGTTCGCGGCCTGGAATCGGGAGATCGCGGGGATGCTCGGCCCCGCCGCATAGCACGATGGCGTCATAGTGATCGGTCAGTGCTTCGACTGGGACGTTGACGCCCACGTGCGCATTGGTCAGGAACGTGACGCCCTCGGCGCGCATCTGCTGAACGCGCCGGTCGACGACATGCTTCTCGAGCTTGAAGTTGGGAATCCCGTAGCGCAGCAGCCCGCCAATGCGATCCGCCTTTTCGTAAACCGTGACCGAGTGGCCTGCGCGCCGCAATTGCTGCGCCGCAGCAAGGCCGGCTGGACCGCTGCCCACGACTGCGACGCGCTTTCCCGTAGCGTGATCCGGAGGTTCGGGACGTATCCAGCCCTCGTCCCATCCGCGTTCCACGATGCCCTTTTCGATCAGCTTGATCGAGACGGGAGGCGCGTTGATGCCGAGCACGCAAGCTGCTTCGCACGGGGCAGGGCAGATGCGGCCGGTAAATTCAGGAAAGTTGTTGGTCGCGTGCAGGCGGCGGATTGCGTTTTCCCAACGGCCGCTGTAGACAAGATCGTTCCAATCAGGGATCAGGTTGTTGACCGGACATCCGGTGTGGCAGAAGGGGACGCCGCAATCCATGCAGCGGGCGCCCTGCTCGCGCTGCTTGTCCTCAGAAAACGGCTGGTAAATTTCGAACCAGTCGTTGACGCGTTCTTCCACGTTGCGGCGGACAGGCTGCTCGCGATCGATTTCAAGGAATCCCGTGGTCTTACCCATGCTGCACCTCCGCGGCTGCCGGAACCACCGTCGCGGGCGGAATGGGAGCCTGATAGACCGACTCGACCCGCGGAGCGCCGAGCACGCGCTTGTACTCGTGCGGGAACACCTTGATGAATCGCTGTTGCGCATCTGACCAGTGTTCCAGGATCCAGGCTGCCCGCGGGCTGCCGGTCAGGTCGCGATGGCGCTCGAGCAGACCCCGCACGTCCGCGATGTCGGCGTCGCTGACGAGTGGCTCGAGATCCACGCTGGCCTTGTTGCAGTAGCGCGTCGAGAAGTCGCCGCGGTCATCATAGACGTACGCAATGCCGCCGCTCATGCCGGCGGCGAAGTTGCGGCCGGTGGCACCGATCACAACGACCTTGCCGTTGGTCATGTACTCGCAGCCGTGGTCGCCTACACCTTCAACCACCGCGGTTGCCCCGGAGTTTCGCACCGCGAAGCGCTCGCCGGCGATGCCGTTCAAAAACGCTTCGCCTGACGTGGCGCCGTAGAGAACCACGTTGCCGACGAGGATGCTTTCTTCGGGCAGGAAGCTCGAGGTCTTGGGCGGATAGGCGATCAGACGTCCGCCGGAAAGTCCCTTGCCGAGATAATCGTTGGCTTCGCCTTCGAGTTCGAGGGTGACGCCGTTCGGCACAAACGCCCCGAAGCTCTGACCCGCCGAGCCTTCAAACTTGAAATGGATGGTTCCGTCGGGAAGCCCAGCCGAGCCGTAACGCCTGGCAATTGCACCGCCGAGCATGCCGCCCACGGTGCGATGCACGTTGCGGATTCCGAAGCTGCCGGTTACCGGCGTCTGGGATTCGAGGGCCGGCGCCGCTTCCCGGATCAGCTCATGATCCAGCGCCTTATCGAGACCGTGATCCTGCGCCTGCACCTTGCGGCGTGCCACGCGCGACGGGACGGTTGGCACGTAAAGAATCTCAGAGAGATCGATGCCCTTGGCTTTCCAGTGCGCTGCGGCGATCGACGCGTCGATCTTCTCCACGCGTCCGATCATCTCGTCCATCGTGCGGAAGCCTAGTTTCGCCATGTGCTGGCGAATCTGCTCGGCAAGGAAAAAGAAGAAGTTGATGACGTGCTCGGGCTGGCCCTTGAAACGCGCGCGCAGCACGGGATCCTGGGTGGCAATGCCGACCGAACAGGTATTCAAGTGACACTTGCGCATCATGATGCAACCCATGGCAATCAGGGGAGTTGTGGCGAAGCCAAACTCCTCGGCGCCGAGCAGAGCGGCGATCACCACATCGCGGCCGGTTTGCAGTTTGCCGTCGGTCTGCACGCGGATGCGGCTGCGCAAATCGTTGAGCAGGAGCACCTGCTGCGTTTCGGCGAGCCCGAGTTCCCATGGAAGGCCGGCATGCTTGATCGAACTGAGAGGCGAGGCACCCGTGCCTCCCGTATCGCCGGAGATGAGGACCACATCGGCGTGCGCCTTCGAGACGCCGGCAGCGACTGTGCCCACGCCAACCTCGGAGACGAGTTTGACCGCAATGCGCGCCTGGGGATTCACGTTTTTGAGGTCGTAGATCAGCTGGGCGAGGTCTTCGATGGAGTAGATGTCGTGATGCGGCGGTGGCGAAATCAGACCCACGCCGGGTATCGAGTGCCGCGTTTTGGCGATCACGTCGTCGACCTTGTGCCCGGGCAACTGGCCGCCCTCACCGGGCTTTGCGCCCTGCGCCATCTTGATTTGCAACTCGTCGGCATTGACCAGGTAATTGGTGGTCACTCCGAAACGGCCGCTCGCCACCTGCTTGACAGCACTGCGCCGCGAATCCCCATTCGCATCAGGCTTGAAGCGCTCTTCATCCTCGCCGCCTTCGCCGGTGTTCGACATGCCGCCGAGACGGTTCATCGCGATCGCCAGGGTCTCGTGCGCTTCCTTGCTGATGGAGCCGAAGCTCATCGCGCCCGTGGTGAAGCGCTTGACGATCTCCTTGGCCGACTCGACCTCTTCCAGGGGAATCGGCTGTTCCGCGTATTTCAGCTTGAAGAGACCGCGGAGGGTGGAGAGGTTTCGATTCTGGTTGTCGATGAGGTCGGTGTATTCCTGGAACGTCGCGGGATTGTTCTGATTAACCGCGTGCTGGAGCTTGCTGATCGTGAGCGGATTCAGGAGGTGATACTCGCCATCGACTCGAAATTGGTATTCGCCGCCAACCAGAAGCTCTGTTTCCGATTCCGTCAACGGTCGCGAGGCATAGGCGTGCTTGAGCTGCGCTTCGCGCGCCAGCACCTCCAGTCCCACGCCTTCGATGCGCGATGCGGTGCCGGCGAAGTAGGCTTCCACCAGCGAATGGTTCAGGCCAACGGCTTCAAAGACCTGCGCGCCGCGATAGCTTTGCAGCGTGCTGATGCCCATTTTGGAGAAGGTTTTGAGCAGGCCCTTGTTGATGGCCTTGATGAAGTTCTTCTCGGCGTGGTTCCCGGTGATGTTATGAGGCAGCAGACCGCGGCGCTTGAGATCGTGCAGCGTCTCAATGGCGAGATAAGGATTAATTGCGCTCGCGCCGTATCCGATGAGAAGGGCAAAGTGCATGACCTCGCGAGGCTCGCCGCTTTCTATGATGAGGGCGACTTGAGTGCGGGTCTTATCGCGCACCAAACGGTTATGGACCGCGGCCAGCGCCAGCAGGCTTGGAATCGGTGCGTAGGTGGCGTCGACGCCGCGATCGGAAAGGATGAGCAGGGTATAGCCGGAGTTCACGGCGAGAGCCGCGCGGGAGCTGAGGTCGTCGAGTGCATGCTTCAAGCCGGCTTCGCCGTCTTCTGCGCGGAACAACGCCGGCAGCGTGGTGGCAAGCAGGTCGCCGGACGAGACGCGTCGCAATTTTTCGAGGTCACGATTGCTCAGTAGCGGGTGCGGCAGCTTGAGGGTATGGCAATTCTGCGGCGTCTCATCCAGAATGTTGCGCTCGGTCCCGATGTAGCTGATGAGCGACATGACGAGTTCTTCGCGGATGGGATCGATGGGCGGGTTCGTGACCTGCGCGAAGAGCTGCTTGAAATAGTTGAAGAGAGGCTGTGGCTTGTCGGAAAGGCAGGCGAGCGGCACGTCGGTGCCCATGGAGCCGACGGGCTCTTCGCCTTTGGCTCCCATTGGAGCGAGCAGGATGCGGAGGTCCTCTTCGCTGTAGCCGAAGGCCCGCTGGCGGCGCAACAGCGTTTCGGGATTCGATGCAATGGTTCGCGAGGGCTCGGGCAGCTGCTCGAGCGTGACTTGCTGTTCATGGAGCCAGGTCGCGTAGGGCTGGCGCGCGGCCAGTTGCTTCTTGATTTCGGCGTCCGAGATAATGCGTTTCTGCACTGTATCGACAAGGAACATGCGGCCCGGCTGCAGCCGGCCTTTCTTGCGAATGTCCTCGGCCGGCACCTCAAGCACGCCGGCTTCAGAAGCCAGCACCACCAGATCGTCCTTGGTGACGATGTAGCGGCCGGGTCGAAGGCCGTTGCGATCGAGGGTAGCGCCGATAACGCGGCCGTCGGTGAAGGCCATCGCGGCCGGACCGTCCCACGGCTCCATCAACGAAGCGTGGTACTCGTAGAACGCGCGCTTGTCCTCATCCATGTCGGGGTTGCCGGCCCACGCCTCGGGGATCAGCATGGCCATGACGTGGGGCAGGGAGCGGCCGGATTGATAAAGAAATTCGACTGCGTTGTCGAGCGAAGCGGAGTCGCTGCCGCCGGGCACAATCACGGGGTACAGTTTGTCGATTTGATCGCCGTGCTGGGGGCTGTTAAACACTGACTGCCGCGCGTGCATCCAGCTCACATTGCCGCGGATCGTATTGATTTCGCCGTTGTGCGCGACATAGCGGTAAGGGTGGGCCAGCTTCCAGCTGGGAAACGTGTTGGTGGAGAAGCGCTGGTGTACGAGGCAGAGCGCGCTTGTAACCAGCGGATTGGCCAGCTCAAAGTAGAACTTCTCGATCTGCGGCGCCAGCATCAGGCCCTTATAGATAATGGTGCGGCAGGAGAACGAAGGAATGTAGAAGTCGTCCTTGCCTTCAATATCGGAGGTCGCCACCTCATTCTCAGTTCGCCGGCGTAAGCGATAGAGCATCCGCTCGAAAGCCTCTTCCTCCATTTCGCGCGGCCGGGCTACGAAAAACTGCTCGATGTAGGGCTGCGATGCGCGCGCTTCGCGCCCGATGGCGTCGCCGTTCACCGGTGTGTCGCGCCAGCCAAGAACCGTCAGCCCTTCATCCTGAGCGATGCGTTCGAAGACGCCTTCGCATTGCAGCCGGCTGTGTTTATCGACGGGCAGGAACACCATCGCCACGCCGTAGGCACCGGCTTCGGGCAGATGCATGCCCAGTTCGCCGCACTCCCGGGCAAAGAACACATGAGGAATCTGGATGAGGATGCCCGCGCCATCGCCGGTTTCGGGGTCGCATCCCGCCGCCCCGCGATGGGTGAGGTTGATCAGCACCTCGAGCCCTTTGCGGATAATGCCGTGGCTCTTTTCACCGCGAATGCTTGCGACGAAGCCCATACCGCAGGCATCATGCTCATTTCGTGGATGATAGAGACCTTGGGGGTCGGGAACGCGGCGACGATCGGATGGGATCATTGACACCTTCTCCAGGGCTGAATTTCGTGACGGCGGCGAAAAATAAACCGGAATACACAAACGCCTCGGCGTGTCCTACGGATTCGCCAGGCTTAACGGTTGGGTCCTGCAACGGACCTCAGATTTCGTGGGGCTTCGCTGACAATTTCATCATAAATGAAAATTCCCGCGGACGCAGGCCTTGTTTCGCCTTCGCGGGAATTTTGCCTAGAGACGGCAGATCAGCAGTTCGCGCTCGTAAATCATCTCGGGCGGCAGATGGTCGTGCAGATTGATGAAGAGTTCCTCATGCGAGATCACTTCTTTGCGCCACGCATCCCGGTCGACGGCCATCAGCTCTTCGAAAGACTCGCGAGGGAAATGCATCCCCGACCAGTCGATATCTTCATATCGTGGAACCCAGCCGATGGGGGTTTCGCGGCCCTGAGTGCGGCCGTGGACGCGTTCCACGATCCACCGCAGGACGCGCATGTTTTCGCTGAAACCAGGCCATAGGAACTTGCCATTCGCGTCCTTGCGGAACCAGTTCACATGAAAAATGCGCGGGGTTACGTCGAGTTGGCGCTGCATGCGAATCCAGTGCCGGAAATAGTCGCCCATGTGATAGCCGCAGAAAGGAAGCATGGCCATCGGGTCGCGGCGCACATGCCCCACTGCACCGGTAGCCGCAGCAGTGGTCTCGGAGCCCATGGTCGCGCCGGCATACACTCCGCTGCTCCAGTTAAAGGATTGATAGACGAGCGGCAATGTCACGGAGCGCCGTCCGCCGAAGACGATGGCGCTGATGGGAACGCCATCCGGCGACTCCCAAGCCGGATCGATGCAGGGACACTGCGAAGCGGGCGCCGTAAAGCGGCCGTTGGGATGCGCGGCTGTCCGCCCCTTTTCCTTTCCGATCTGAGGTGTCCAGCGTTCGCCGCGCCAGTCGAGGCACTCAGCGGGAGGCTTGTCGGTCATGCCTTCCCACCAGACACCGCCGTCGGGCGTGAGCGCGACGTTCGTGAAGATTGAATTCTTTGCCAGCGTCGCCATCGCCATGCGATTCGTCTTGACGCTGGTCCCGGGGGCAACGCCAAAGAACCCCGCTTCGGGGTTGATGGCGCGCAAGCGACCCTGAGAGTCCGGCCGAATCCAGGCAATGTCGTCGCCTACCGTCCAGACTTTCCAGCCGCTCATGGCCTTGGGCGGAATCAGCATGGCGAAGTTTGTTTTGCCGCAAGCTGACGGAAATGCTGCCGCCACGTAGGTCTTTTCGCCTTCCGGATTCTCGACGCCGAGGATCAGCATGTGCTCGGCCATCCAGCCTTCGTCGCGCGCAATATTGGAGGCGATGCGCAGCGCATAGCATTTCTTGCTCAACAATGCATTGCCTCCGTAGCCGGAGCCGTAGGACCAGATTTCGCGGCTTTCAGGAAAATGCACGATGTACTTGGTTTCGTTACACGGCCACGGCACATCGTGCTCGCCGGGCCTGAGCGGCATGCCGACCGAGTGCATGCAGGGAACGACGCGCTTTTCACCCTTGTCGATTTCGGCAAACACCGGTGCGCCGATCCGCGCCATGGTGCGCATCTGGGCGACCACGTAAGGCGAGTCAGTGAGCTCAACGCCGATGCCGGACATGGGCGAGCCGACGGGCCCCATGCTGAACGGCAGGACATACATGGTGCGTCCCTGCATGGAGCCCTTGAAGAGCTGCTTCAGGCGGCGCCGCATTACGTAAGGATCTTCCCAGTTGTTGGTGGGACCCGCGGCAGAGCGCGAGAAGGAACAGATAAAGGTGCGGTCTTCGACCCGCGCCACGTCACCGGGAACCGAGCGCGCGTAGTAGCAGCCCGGCCAGCGCTTCTGATTGAGCCGGACGAAGGTTCCGGCGGCGATCAGCTTGCGGCAGATGGCGTCGTATTCGGCCTTGGAGCCGTCGACCCAGTGGATGGAATCGGGATGGCACAGATCCGCCATCTTCTCGACCCAGCGAATGAGATGTTTGTTGGAGGTGGGAGGGGCACTGGCTGAAAAAAAATCTGCTGCAACGTTCGATGACTTCATGATGAGAGGACGTCTCCTGGCTGCACGCGGAGGAGGAAAGAATGAAGGCGTTCACTCGTCCAAAATCCCGCGCAAAACATCCTAATTCATTCTGAAGGCGCGTGCTGTGACGGCGATCGGCGATTTCGCGAGTCGAAGGCTAAATCGCCATACTTCCGCCAGCGCTGGAATGCCGGTCCCGAAACAGCTCGTCACCTTCCCCTTGACATTCGACAAGTCGCAGGTTGATCCTGTTGTCGAATATCGAGGGGAAGCAAGATGCCGGTATCGTCTGATTTGCTTCAGGGCACGCTCGACATGCTGATTCTGCGGGCCCTCGCCCTGCAGCCGGAGCATGGATGGGCGATTTCGCAGCGCATTCAACAGATCTCAAACAACGTTCTCCAGGTGGGCCAGGGATCCCTCTATCCGGCCTTGCACCGGCTTGAATACAAGGGCTGGATCCGCGCCGAGTGGGGAGCTTCGGAGAACAACCGCCGCGCCCGCTACTACTCGATCACGCGCGCGGGGAAGAAGCAGCTGGAAGCCGAGCTCGCGAACTGGGATCGTCTGACGGGAGCCATCAACCTGGTGCTCGAAAAGATTTAGCTGGAGAGGTGTCATGATGGGCGAATGGCTTTCGCGTCTTCGTTTCCTGGTTCAAGGCAAATCACGCGACGAAGTGGATGAAGAGTTGCAGTTTCACCTTGAGCGAGAAGCGGAGGCGAATCGCCGGCGCGGCATGGCGCCTTCAGAAGCGAGCCGAGAAGCAGCGATCGCGTTTGGCGGCCGGGAGCACGCACGCGAACAGTGCAGGGAAGCGCGTCCTGCGTGGTTGATCGAATCGCTTTTGCGGGATCTGCGCTACGGTGTGCGTGGCCTGGCAAGAAACCCCGGATTTACCGCGACCGCCATCCTGACGCTGGCCCTCGCGATCGGCGCCAACGCAACCATCTTCAGCTTGCTCGACCAGGCGCTGATCCGCGCGTTGCCAGTCCGCGATCCGGGCGAGCTCATGGTGCTGAGCTTCGCGGGCGACGTTTCCGGCCAGTGGCATTCCGAGGGCGGCAGTTCGCCCGGCCATGTGCACGAGTTTTCTTATCCGATGTACCGCGATCTGCGCGACAAAAGCTCGGTGCTGAGCGGCCTCGTAGCATCGGCCTCGAACGGGATTGGCATCACGTGGAACGGCCGCTCTGAGGTCGTTTCGGCCGAACTGGTGAGCGGCAACTACTTTGACGTGCTTGGAATTCGACCGGCAACAGGCCGGTTGTTGGAGCCAAGTGATGAAACGGCGCCAGGCGCGAACGCTGTTGCGGTGGTGAGCTTTGATTACTGGAAGGCTCATCTTGCCGAAGCGACGGTCACCGGCAAAACTCTTCTCGTAAATGGGACGCCTTTCGTTATAGTTGGCGTCGCGCCGCCCGGCTTTCACAGTGTGACGTGGGGCCGCATGCCTGCCATCTATATACCCGTCACCATGCAGCACATCGCGCAGCCCGAACGGGATTATCTCAATTTGCGCAATGCCTACTGGCTCGATCTCGTGGGGCGACGGCGATCCGGTGTGACAATGGCAACCGCGACCGGTTCGCTGAACCAGCTGTTTCTTTCCCTGCGGGCCGAGGAGTTCAAATCGCTCCGTGACCAGTCGGCGAAGGAGCGGAAGGAATTTCTCACCGAAGCGCATTTGAATCTCGATGCGGGGGCCCAAGGCTTTTCGCCGATCCGGGATGACCTGAAGACTCCGCTGACCATCGTGATGGGCATGGTGCTGCTGGTGATCGCCATGTCGGTGGTGAATGTTGCGAGCCTCCTGCTGGTCCGCGCAGCCACGCGTGTGCGGGAATTCTCAGTTCGTTATGCGTTGGGCGCCACGAATGGCCAGATTCTTCGCCAGCTATTTGCCGAGGGCATGCTGATCGGGCTGGCGGGCGCGGCGGTCGGGCTCATCATCGCGCCCGAGGCCCAGCGTGTGCTGATCCGGTGGATGGCGGGGAGATCGCCCGATTCGTCCGTGTTCACCGTATCACTTGATTGGCGGGTGATCGCGTGTACGATGGGCGCCACGCTGGTCGCCAGCGTGTTGTTCAGCTTTGCCCCCGCCACGCAATTCTGGAAACCAAATTTCTCCGACTCCCTGAAGCAGCAGACACGGGACGTAAGCGGCTCCATGCATTTCCGCCGGACCTGCGTTGCGTTGCAGATCGGGTTCAGTCTGCTGCTGGTCATCGGCGCCGGCCTGTTTGTGCGAACAATTCAAAACCTGCGCAATGTCGATCCGGGTTTTGCGACGGATCACCTTCTCTCGTTCGACCTCGCGCCGCAGAGAGCAGGGTATAGCTCCACCGCCGTGTGGCCGGTAGAGCGGAAGATTCTGGACGCAGTCGCAGGGCTTCCCGGAGTTCGCGCCGTCGGCGCCACCAATGATCCGGATCTCGCAGGTGACAACGTAGACGGCAGCATCCTCGTTCCTGGATACACACCCAAACCCAACGAGGACTTGAGCGCGGAACTTGCGTGGGTAAGCGATGGATACCTGCAGACCCTTGGTGTCCCGATTCTTGCGGGCCGCGATTTCAATGCATCCGATACCGCAACCTCGCAGAAAGTGGCCATCGTGAACCAGAAGCTCGCGGTGCACCTTTTCGGCAGCGCGACCGCAGCGCTCGGTCATCATGTGAGCCGGCCGCATAGCCCCGAGACGGATGCGGCGATTGTGGGGGTGGCGCGCGATATCAAGCACAGTTCGGTGCGCGATGCGGTTGTGCCGACCGTTTACATCCCATTTGTGCAGGCGAGTCGCCCGGCAGGGCTCACCTTCTATGTGCGGACCTGGCAGGCGCCCGATGCAGCAGCAAACGGCGTTCGCGCTGCCGTCGCAAACATTGATCCGAAGCTTGTGATCGGCGATCTCATCACGATGAAGGAACAGATTGATGACACGTTGCTCGGCGAGCGGACGATTGCGTTCCTCGCGACTGTTTTTGGCCTTGTTGCGACACTTCTTGCGGGAATAGGGCTCTACGGGATCCTGGCGTACTCGACGGCCCAGCGCACCCGCGAGATCGGCATTCGCATGGCATTGGGAGCACGGCGCACCGCGGTCATCGGTCTCATTGTCCGCGAAGTGCTGCTGCTGGCGGGAAGCGCGATCGCGATCACGCTTCCTCTGGCGATCCTGGCAACGAGGGAGGTCAAAAGCCAACTCTACGGTGTGTCGGTGGCGGAGCCTGCCGTCTACATGGCGGCAATACTCGTCATCGGTCTCGTCGCGGCATTGGCAGCGGTCATTCCGGCGCGTCGCGCATCGACGGTCGATCCGGCCCGCTCGCTTCGCACCGAGTGAGGCTTGTCGACGAACCAGGTTCGGCGAGGCGCAGCCTACAATAAAGGGGCCCGTACGGAGCGCCGATGCGGTCTCTTTCTTTCGGCATCATTCTTTTCGCATTTCTCGCCTTCGCCGCGATGCGCGGTGCACAGGGGCCGCCGGCAGGCCAGGTGGTGTTGCTTGCCGTGGTGGATGAAAACGGGCAGGCGGTTGCCGACGCGCAGGTCTTTGTCACCGAGGAGGGTCGGGCGGGAGTGCGCCTTTCCACCGACTATCTTGGCCATGCCATGATTCGGCTCCATTCCGCGGAGCCATATCATCTTCGCGTCGAGAAGCCCGGCTTTTATCAGACGGTCCAGAACGAAACGGACCGGGCATCGCACGACATTCGCGTCGTGCTCAGGCGCGAGCAGATGGTCCTCGAGCAGGTCCAGGTAAGTGCTTCCGTGCCGGGCATCGATCCCGAGCAAACCTCGGATGTCCGCGCGTTGGATGTACCGGAGATCATCAACGTTCCCTATCCAACCTCCCGCGACATTCGCAACCTGCTGCAGTTTTATCCGGGCGTCGTTGCCGACGAGACCGGCCAGGTGCACGTGGCGGGATCGGAAACCTGGGCCACGCTCGACACGCTGGACCGATTCGACATTCGCTCGCCGGTCAGCGGCATCCTGGCCATGCGGGTGAGCGCCGACGCGGTGCGCTCCATCGATCAGGAAACGACGCGCTACCCGGTCGAGTACGGCAGGGCCACGGGCGGAGTGATCGCGTTCTCAACCGGCATGGGTGATAACAAGCTTCGCTTTAATGCCACCGATTTCCTGCCGTCGTTCCAGGACATCAACGGCATCCGCTTCGACAAATTTGTTCCGCGGTTCACGCTTTCCGGTCCGATGATCAAGAACGAGGCGTGGTTCTTCGACGGGCTCGAGGTGGAATACGACAACATCTATATCAAGGAGTTGCCGTCGAACGCGGATACGAATCACCTGATTCGCGGCAGCAACCTGATCAAGTTCCAGGCGAATCCCACGCCATCGAATATCCTCAGCGCGGGACTGCTCCTGAACGAGTACCACTCGCCCTACGACGGCATTTCTTCACTGGTTCCGCAGCCGAGCACAACCAAGCGCAACACCATCGCGTGGCTGCCGTATGCGCGCGATCAGATCAGCTTTCATCACGGCGCGCTGCTCGATCTGGGAATTGGGGTCGTACGATTTCGCGATGGCTATGAGCCACACCCGGACGGCCCATTTCAAATCACGCCGGAAACGTTTCTGGGGAGCTACTTCGAGAATCTTGTCAGCCGGTCGCAGCGCGTGGAGGGCAACGCCGCGCTGTACTGGCCGACGCGGTACTGGCTCGGGTCGCACAATCTGAAGGCGGGAGTAGACGTCGACCGCATTGGCTTTGACGAGAACGTGAGCCGCGCCCCGGTCAGTTATCTGCGCGAAGACAAGACGGTGGAGCGGCAAAGCGTTTTCCCTGCGGCGGCGCCGTTCACGCGCCACAATGCAGAGCTGGGCGCCTATCTGGAAGACCGGTGGACGCCGCGTACCGGCTGGCTGTTCGAGCCGGGTCTGCGTTTCGACTGGGATGAGGTCGTTCGCCGGCCGCTCGTTTCTCCCCGTCTCGCCGCCGTCTACTCGCCCGGTCTCGCACGGAACAATACAAAGATTTCAGCAGGGATCGGCCTCTACTACGAGCACACGCAACTTGAATACCTCGAGCGCTCACTGGCCGGCGTTCGCAGCGACACCTACTACGCGGCCGATGGGGTGACTCCGACGGGCCCGGCCCTCCAAACGACCTTTGCCGCGAATGAGGGCTCGCTGCGCGAGGCGCACGCCGTCAACTGGAGCATCGGGATCGAGCAAAAACTGCCGGGCTCGACTTATCTGTCGGCTAGCCTGATTCGCAAGATCGTCTCCAACGAATTCACCTATGCAAACCAGAGCGGGCCGGCCGCGCTCTCTGGGACGTACCTCCTCACCAATCAGCGACAGGATCATGATTCACTTGAAGAAATCGACCTGCGGCACACATTTCATGATAATTACACGCTGTTTGGCGCGTACACGCATTCTTCGGCGCATACCAATGCGGCCATCGATTACATACCGACGCTTTCGTATCTTGGGCCGCAGCAGAGCGGGCCGCTCCCCTGGGATACCCCGAATCGCGTGATCTCGTGGGGATGGCTGCCGTTCCTGGTGCCGGGGTTCAAAAAGAGTTGGGACTATGTCTACACGCTCGATTGGCACACAGGCTTCCCATTCACATCGATCAACGACAACTACCAGGTGGTGGGCGCGGCGGGCTCAAGGCGCTTTCCGAATGACCTTACGTTCAGTCCAGGCCTGGAGTGGCGTTTCCATTTTCGCGGATCGTATTTTGGTTTGCGCGGCGTGATCGAGAACATCACCGACTCCGGCAACTACCTGGTGGTGAACAACGTGGTGGACTCGTCACAGTACGGCATGTTCACTGAGCCGGTGGGTCGCGCCCTGACAGCACGCCTGCGATTGATTGGATCGCGGAAATGAAGCGGCCAGACCGCAAGTCGCAGATGCTGGCGAATGCGCTCGCGGCGTTTTCAAAAGATTCATCATCCGTGCCAGTACGCAATACCTGCATCCCGCGCGTTGTGCTTCAATTGAGCGGACGGTGCCATGCGCACAAAGGTGAAACCACCTTCTGAATTGGAGAATCGATTATGGAGACGGTCGAAAAGACGCGCGGAGGCAAAAGCAAGGTGAAACCATTAGCGCAACTGAATGCCTGGAAGGCGCTGAAAGGCCATGTGCGCGAGGTCCGCGATCTGCACCTGCGCTCGTTGTTTGCGGAGGACCCGCAGCGTGGCGAGCGGCTCACGGTCGAAGCGGCCGGCATCTTCCTTGATTACTCAAAGAACCGTGTCACCGACGAAACGCTGAAGTTGCTGCTCAGCCTGGCCGAAGAGTCTGGCCTTCGCCAGCGGATCGAGGCCATGTTTAACGGCGAAAAAATCAATGTGACGGAAAAGCGGGCGGTGCTGCATGTGGCGCTGCGGGCGCCGAAGGGCCAGTCCATCACGGTGGATCGCAAGGATGTGGTTCCCGAGGTGCACGAGGTCCTGGATCGCATGGCGGATTTTTCGCGGCGGGTGCGCAGCGGCCAGTGGACTGGATTTACCGGCAAACCTATCCGCAACGTCATCAACATCGGCATCGGCGGTTCGGATCTCGGCCCGGTCATGGCCTACGAGGCTCTGCGGCACTACAGCAACCGCGACATGACGTTCCGCTTCGTCTCCAATGTCGACGGCACCGATTTCGCCGAGGCCGTGCGCGACCTGGACGCCGAGGAAACGTTGTTCATCGTTTCGTCAAAGACGTTCACGACGCTGGAGACGATGACCAACGCGCACAGCGCCCGCGAATGGATGCTGGGGAAACTGGGAGGACACCAAACCGCGGTTGCCAAGCATTTCGTCGCTGTATCGACGAATGCCGCTGAGGTGACGAAATTCGGAATCGATACCGCAAACATGTTCGGCTTCTGGGACTGGGTCGGAGGCCGCTACTCGATGGACTCGGCGATCGGTCTCTCGACCATGCTCGCGATCGGCCCTGAGAATTTCCGCGCGATGCTCGACGGGTTCCACGAGATGGACGAACATTTTCGCACCGCGCCCTTCGAGAGGAACCTGCCCGTGCTGATGGCGCTGTTGTCGGTCTGGTACACGGATTTTCTGGACGCGCAGACCATCGCGATCCTGCCCTACGAGCAGTACCTCAAGCGCTTTCCGGCGTACTTGCAACAGCTCACCATGGAGAGCAACGGCAAGCACGTTACGCTTGCGGGGAAGCAGGTTCGCTACAACACGGGGCCGATCTACTGGGGCGAGCCGGGCACCAATGGGCAGCACTCCTTCTACCAGCTCATTCACCAGGGCACGCGTCTCATTCCCTGTGACTTTATTGCGTTCTATCGCACGCGCAACCGGCTGGGCCGCCATCATGACATGCTCATGGCGAACGTGTTCGCGCAAGCTGAGGCGCTTGCCTTCGGCAAGACGGCGGAGCAGGTGGCGGCGGAAGGTACGCCGAAGTGGCTCGTTCCGCACCGAGTTTTCGAAGGCAATCGCCCGTCCAACACCATCCTGGCAGAAGAGCTGACGCCGGCGGCACTGGGTAAGCTGATCGCGCTCTATGAGCATTGCGTCTTCACCCAGGGGACGATCTGGCAGGTGAATTCGTTTGACCAGTGGGGCGTGGAACTCGGCAAGGCGCTGGCGCAGCGCATCATTCCTGAACTTGAAGCTGCAACGGAACCCGCGCTCGCGCACGATTCGTCGACCAACCATCTGATCAGCCTTTATCGCAAACACAAGGAGTCGTAGTGATGGCGCCTCGCGGATATGATCGGCCGTTGTATATTCTCCCGTTCGATCATCGCGGCTCGTTTGAATCGGGAATGTTTGGCTGGCATGGCGAGCTCGATGCCGAGCAGACGCACAAGATTGAGGCTGCCAAGGCCGTGATCTACGACGGATTCAAGCAGGCGCTCGCATCCGGTGTCGATCAGGGCAAGGCCGGTCTGCTGGTCGACGAGCAGTTTGGCGCAGCCATTCTGCGGGATGCGGCTGCCCGCGGAATTCATACTGCCTGTCCGGCGGAGAAGAGCGGCCAGGAGGAGTTTGACTTTGAGTACGGCGACGATTTTGCCGCGCATATCGAGGCGTTCCACCCCACCTTCTGCAAGGTGCTGGTGCGCTATAACCCGGAGGGCGAGAAGGACCTGAATCGGCGGCAGACGGAGCGGCTGCGGCGGCTTTCGGACTATCTGGTGAAGGCAAATCGCAGCCTGTTCATGTTTGAACTGCTTGTGCCGGCCGAGAAGGCGCAGCTCGACAAGGTGCATTGCGACAAGAAGGCCTACGATCGCGAGATTCGGCCTGAGCTGATGATCGAGACCATTCGCGCGCTGCAGGACGCCGGCGTGGAGCCCGACATCTGGAAGGTGGAGGGATTGGACCGTCACGCAGATTGCGTGAAGCTGGTGGCAGCGGCCCGGCGCGGAGGTCGCGACCGCGTGGGCTGCATCGTGCTGGGCCGCGGCGAGGACGAACAGAAAGTGCGCGAATGGCTCACGACCGCAGCTTCCGTGAAGGGCTTTGTGGGATTCGCCGTGGGGCGGACGGATTTCTGGGATCCGCTGGTCAATTGGCGCGACGGCAAGATCTCGCGCGAGGCGGCGGTTAAAGCAGTAGCCGATCGCTACATCGAGTTCGTTACGATCTTCGAGGGAGCGCGGAAGGCGGCGTGATGCTAAGGTCCCCAGATTCTGAAAACTGCGATAATAGCCTGAGTGGCCCCGTAGCTCAGGTGGATAGAGCAGCAGTTTCCTAAACTGCGTGTCGGAAGTTCGAATCTTCCCGGGGTCACCATTCCGATCCGGATTCTGCACATGTCGATCGAAGCGGATCGCTGGCACTTTGACGCAGCCTGGAAATCCGACTATAAAGATTGATGTCATCGAAATTGGTTTGATGGCATCATCGCCGCTCCTCGCTGGAGCAGCACCGACAAATTCGCCCGGATGCTCGGGAACGCGGTGAGAATCCGCGACTGCCCCGCAACTGTGAGCGCCCCTGTCTGGCCCGCCGTCGAGTCGGCAGCAGTCAGGAAAGCAGCCAACAAAGAAACCACTGGAAGCGAACCGGCAAGGCTCATTTCTGGGAAGGTGGCTGCGAGAGGCGCAAGTCAGGAGACCGGTCCTTGGCGCTCAACCACAGCTTGCGTTCCGAGGGGAACGGAGGAGCCATCAATGCATTTTTCAAGTCAATTGCGCCTTGCGCCGGCGCGTTTTCTCATCCTGATTCTGCTTTCGTTCGCCGCGGTGTCTGCCGGAGCTGCGTCCATTCGCGGAGTGGTTACCGACGCTTCAGGCGCCAAAGTCACTGGCGCCACGGTCGATCTGCTCTATGCCGGAAACGTAATTGCCAGCACCGTTTCGCGCGCCGACGGCAGCTTTGAAATTCTCACCGGTGTTCAGGGGCGCTTCTATCTGTTGGTGTCGGCCAAGAGCTTTCGCCAACTTGAAACGCCGGGCTTTTTTGCCGGGCGGCTGGACACCGTCGAGCGCAATCTCGTTCTCGAGCCCGAATGGGTGAGGGAATCGATCGTGGTCACAGCAACTGGAACGCCTACGCCACAGCCACAGACCGGCACATCGACCACTGTGCTGGGACCGCCGGATCTTGCCCTGCGCGATGACCTCGTGAGTCCGCTCCGCCTGATGCCCGGCGCGATTGTCGTGCAGGATGGGCAGCAAGGCGGGCAGACTTCGCTTTTCATCCGCGGCGGAGATTCCGATTCGAACAAGATTCTTCTGGATGGCGTCAGTATCGACGACCTGGGCGGGAGATTTGACTTTGGACCGCTTTCGACAACGGCGGTGGAGCACGCGGAGGTTTATCGCGGGCCCGACTCAGACCTTTACGGCGCCGATGCAGCCAGCGGCGTGGTCAGCCTCACCACTCCGCGGGGAACCACGAATTTCCCGTCATTGATCTTTCATGGCGACGCGGGCCGATTCGATTCATCGCAGGAAGACATGGAGCTGGCGGGCACGCTCGGCAAGCTCGACTACCTGGGCGAATTCAACTGGCTGCAGACCGATAATCAGCTGCCCGACGATGAGTACCATGTCGCTACGGCCGCTGCGAACCTTGGGTTCCAGGTCAATGGAAAGACACAGGTGCGCGGCACGGTGCACTACGGCGTGGATGGTACCGGCGTGCCGGGCGCGTTTGGCTTCTACGGGCTCTCGAATGACGCGACACAGAAGGACCAGGACATCTATTTCAGCGGCACCATCGACAACCAGACCACACCCGATTTTCACAACGTGGTTCGCTACGGGCTCACGCGCAAGCGCGAGCAATACCATCTCTGGACGCAGAATGGATCGGGGCTCTTCGATGCCTACGGTGACAGCTTCGGATATCCGGTCACCATTCTCGGCGCGAATGGCGATTCGGTGACCGGACCGGCGTTGATGGATTTTGCCGGCACTTATCCGCAGGGCTACCAGCTGGTGTCAAACCGAGATGCGCTCATCTACCAGGGCGACTACACGGTTACTCCGCACCTTGCGGCCCTAGTCGGTTTTCAATTTCAGGATGAGCGCGGCGCAGAGCCGGGCAGCACCTACTATGCGCCGATTGAGCGAACCAACTACGACTATCGCGCCGGCGTCCACGGCGACTTCAAGAATCGCTTCTTTTACACCCTGGGCGGCGATCTGGAGCACTACTCGCTCTTCGGCACGGACACGACGCCGCGGGCTGGATTCTCGTTTTACGTTCTGCGACCGCGCAAAGGCATCTTCAGCGGCACGCGCCTGCTCTTCAATTATGGCGACGCGATTCGCGAGCCGTCGCTCACGGACCAGTTCTATTCGCTTTACAACTTTCTCGAGATGAATGGAGGGCAGTCGACGGTTCAGCAGCTCGGCATCGCTCCGTTAGCCGCTCCCCGCACCCGTACCTATGACGGCGGCGTGGAGCAGGCGTTTCTGAGCCAGCGAATTCTGTTTCGGGCGAACTTCTTCCACAATGAGTTTGGCCGCCAGCTCGAATACGTGGGACTGGACCTGATTCCGGAGTTGCTACCCAATCTATCGCCGGCGCAGCAAAACCAGCTCGAGCAATTCCTGCAGGCTAACGGAGCGTTTGAGCTCAACCTGAACACCGAAGCGTATCGCGCATTGGGCGTTGAAGCCACGGTCGAGGGCGGCATCGGTCACAGCATCTTTATGCGTGGCGGGTACACCTACCTCGATGCCGTGATTCAGCGGTCGTTTGCCAATGACGACATGGCGCTTCTGGGACCGCTGCCTACGTTCGATGGAATCCCGATCGGCGCCGACTCGCCGCTTGAAGGCGCTCGGCCCTTCCGACGCCCGCCGCACTCGGGGTTCTTTACGGGAACCTATTCGGCGCACCGCTTGACCGGGATTTTCAATGCCGCCTTCGCCAGCCGGTCAGACGATTCCGATTTCCTCGGAGGGTATGACATCAATGGGGGTAACAGCCTTCTGCTTCCGAACCGCAACCTGGATCATGGATACGCGAAGTTGGACGTCGGAGCCAGCTACCAGATCTGGTCCTGGCTTGGCGTGTATGGCATGGCTGAGAACCTCACCGACAATCAGCACATTGCTCCGATTGGCTACGTGAGCCTGCCCACCAATGCGCGCGTCGGTTTGCGTTTGCAGCTGGGCAGGGAACGGGCGCACTAGCCCTGCGACTCGCCGGATTATTACGGTTCCGTTAAAGGGGACGACCGGGACTGCAATCTGGATGCGGCCACCCGGTCGCGGCCCGAGTTTTCCACAGAAGGGTGATGGAATTTCGCATGCGTGCGAATTTTTCACTTGGGAAACTGACGCCGTTAGCCCAAACTGTCGGTAACGCAAAACGTTACTTTCCATCATCTTTCACTTCACTATTTTCTCCACGTAGCATTCGAGATCCGCTATGGCTACAGTCGAAAAACTCGCGGTCTTCGAGATACGAAAACACTGAAACAACACAATTGAGCCGAAATTGTGAGGAGAATATGAACCGTTTCTGGAGGAGTGTCGCTCAGTTTGGTTTGGTGCTGGTTGCAAGCTTTACATGGCTGGTTCCAGCCTCGGCACAGCAAACCCTTGGATCCATCAATGGAACAGTGCTCGACCAGTCGGGAGCGGCGGTACCGGGCGCAACCGTCACTGTCACCGATACCGCGATCAATTTGACCCGCGCCACGACAACCCAATCCACAGGCTTCTACCAGATCTTCAATCTGCCAATCGGTACTTATACCGTGAGCGTCAAGCATGAAGGCTTTGACTCGACGCAGATCACCGGTATTGATGTACAGGAGGCGACCGCCAAGACGGTCAACGCGACGTTGAAGGTCGGCCAGGTCTCGGAGTCGGTCAGCGTGACCGGGACGCCTTTGCTGAACGCAACGGATGCGACCAACGGCTATACGCTCGACAGCCAGCAAATCGACCTGACGCCGCTCGCGACGGGCAGTTTCACGCAGATCGCCGCACTGTCGCCCGGCGTGAATGCCGAACTGCTTTCCAATCTGGACACGAATGCAGGTCTCGGCAATCAGCCGATCTGGGCCAACGGACAGCGGGACACCTCCAATACGTTCCAGGTAAACGGAGTGGATTCGACGAACCTGTTCAATGGGAAGAGCTCGAGCGGCGAATCGTCGCAGCGGTACAACTTCAACATCGGCAGCGCGCCGACAACCGGAGGGTCATTTTCCGTTGGCACTTCTGTCTACGGATCTAACGGCAACAGCCTTCCTTCTCCTCCGCCGGAGTTTCTGCAGGAATTGCGCGTGAATGCGTCGATGTATGACGCGCAACAGGGCGCCACGAGCGGCGCGCAGATCGACGTGAACACGAACACCGGAACCAATGACTGGCACGGCCAGTTCTATGGCGGGTATGCGAACAACCTGATGAATGCCTCGCCCTTTTTCTTCAACCAGGCGTATCAGCTCACACAGGCCGGCATTGGCGTGTTTCCGAACTCGCTTGTCAATCCCTGGCTTCGCCGCTGGGATTCTGGGATCGCGGTCGGCGGTCCCATCAAGAAGGACAAGCTTTTCCTTTTTGCTGCCTACCAGCGCGGGGTGAACGAAGACCAGGGGACCGGCATCTCTGAAATGACGGTGCCCAGCGGGCTGACCGATGACCGGAGCAACGCCGGGCTGGAGGCGGCCGATTCCTCGTGGGGCGGCACAGGGAACGTGACGATCGATCCGATTGCTTCGGCAATATTGAGCGCGAAGCTGCCCAATGGACAGTTTCTGATTCCCTCGGCCCAATCCAGCGCGGCTTACATTTACGGTGTTCCCAATGTGATCCTGAGCGGAACTTCGCGTTTGACCACGGATCAGGCGACGCTTGCCGTCGACTACGACGCGACCCAGACGGACCGCGTTTCGACGAAGTACTACTACCAGAATGCGCCGGTGACTCGTCCCTTCGGGTACTCCCAGACAGCAGGATTTCCGGTTACAGCGCACAACGGCGCGCAGGTCTTTTCGCTTGGCAATACGATCTCGATCGGCCAGAGATTGAATTGGGAGCAGCGGCTTGGCTTTGTGCGCATGGGCACCTTCAGCAACTATCGGCAGTCATTCTCTGGCGGCACGCTCGGGGTTGCAGGCGCGCAGCCCGATAACCTGGTTGCAGACCTTCTGCCGGGCATCACGATCAAGAATTTCGGCACCAGCTTCGACTCGTACTCGCCGTCTCTTTATTTCGGCCCGGCGGGAGTACCCGGCGCCTTCGTTGATATGGGGTACTACCAGAATCGTGTGAATCCTTCCACGAACGTGATTTTCACGGCAGGCCGCCACACCATTATTGCCGGAGGCGGCTACAGCTATACGCAGCTGAACATCACGAATAACCGCAATGGTCACGCGCAGCTTGATGTCAGCGGATTTGATAATCTTCTGCAGGGCTTCGTAAAAGACTCATCGGTCTTGCAGAGCATCGATCCCACCACGCACCGCAACAACGCGGACCGCTACTATCGCACCAATGAGTTGAACGGCTACGTGCAGGACAAGTGGCAGGCCCTGACCAACCTGAGCATCACGGCCGGCGTGCGGTATGACTATCACGGTGGCATGACGGAAAAATACGGAGACATGTTCAACTTCGAGCCGTCTCTGTATGACGTCACCGGCACGACCGATAGCGGATTTGTGGTGAACAACGCCGGCTTCGTGATCGCGGGCAACAACAAGCAAAATCCGTCGAAAGACGTTTCGGCATCCACTTTGAACGGCCGGCAGTGGGGTATCTCGCCTCGCGTAGGATTTGCCTGGTCTCCGAGAAAATTCCACAGCAACATTGTGGTGAGCGGCGGTGCGGGACTCTATTACGACCGTGGAGAACTGTTCACCTATCTGTCGCAGCCGGCCGGCGGTTCCATTGGAGGCCCCTTCGGCGTCTCAGAGTCGTCCCCGCTGGTGAGCATTGCAGCGGGCAATTCCGATTCCAACGCCGGTCTTACCCTGGAGAACCCGATGGGAGATCTGGCCTTCAGTACGGCGGCTGATGGCGGCTTTTTTGTGCCTCCCAGTTCAAACCCGGGAGTGATCAACAGCGCGCTGCAAGCCACTTTGAATCAAATGACCGGCTCGCCTGCACCCGGCTCGAAATATGCGCCGTTCGGCAAGAACTGCAGCGGCTGGCAAAGCCAGGAAGGCTATCTCCTGTGCTACAACCTGCCATTGAATTTCGGCGTGTACGACAAGAACAACGTTCTACCCTACACGCTTAACTACACGCTCAATGTGCAGTGGCAGCCGACCGGCACGGTAGCTGTCACCGTTGGCTATACCGGCAATCGCGGCCATCACTCGGTGATCCCGATTCCCATCAACGAGCCCGGCATTGCTACTCCGAACAATCCGATCTGGGGCGAGACGGCCTCGTACGGCATGGAGGTCCTGGACCAGAACTCGTTCGATTGCGGGTACGACTATTGCCCGATCGTCGAGGAGCCATGGAACACTTCGGATGCCGGCAATACCGACTTCAGAACCCCGTACATCGGTTTCAGTCCCAATGCGGCGGACTTCAAGACAGTGGGAGTTTCGGCGTACGATGCGCTGGAAGCGCATGTAGAGAAGCGCCTCGCACATAATTTCCAGGTGGGCGGCAGCTACACGTGGAGCCACGCGCTGGACGAGCAGAGCGACATTGGGCTGTTCTTCACCGGCGACAATCCCAAGAGGCTCCGCGACTCCTGGGCGTCATCCGACTTCGATCGCAAGCATGTGTTCAGTGCGAACTTCCAGGTGGATATTCCGAACGCAACGAAGGAGCACAGCTTCGGGTCGTATTTCACGAACGACTGGCACTTGACTGGAATCGGCATTTTGCAGAGCGGGGAACCGTGGTCACTGTATGAGTTTTACGGTGCGGTGGGCAGCATCAATTTCGGAAACTTCCCGACTCTGATGAATCCGGTCCTCGGTATCAAGAATCCGTCGAATCCGAAAAGCGCGCTTACCGGCAATTCGGGGCGGTTCCGCGATGGGACCGGCAACTACATCCCGTACATCGATCCAAGCCAGCTGGCGATCAACTACATCGCTCCAGGATCGGACGGCATACCGATGTCGTCGGGCACTGAGCCGACGGATATCTATGAGACCGCTTTCAATGTAGGGCAGCGGAATATCTTCCGGCAGGACCCGCAAAAGCGGCTCGATCTATCCGTACGCAAGGGGGTCAAGCTCAGTGAACGGTTCAGGATTGAGTACGAACTCAACGCCTTCAACATTACCAACACAACCAGCCCCGACATTCCGCAGGACCAGGCGCAAATTCGCCAGTTCAATGGATGCTCCACCACTGCAATCGGTGCCTATGGTGGCGACAACAATTGCGGCAACTTCCGTTACTTTCTCGGTTACGGACAGATCGTCGCATCCAATGATCCGGCGGACCAGCAGTCGGCTCTGACCAACCTTGATCAGTTGCCCACAGCAAACGGTAGTGGAAAATCCACGAGGCTGCCGCTCCAGTTGCAGAACGGACAGGGTTACTGCACGCCCGGACTGTTCATCGGCGGCCAGACCACCTGCCCCAACAACGCAGCGAACTTTGGCTCTGTGACCGGGACCATCGGTGGTTCCAGGGCTTTCACGATGGGCATTCACATCACCTATTAACAGGGAGAATAGAACGGAGCAGGTCGGGAGCCTTCGGGCTCCCGATTCTGTGTGTGGCGAAAGAGGGATTGCTATACGGAAGTTCCTGCCGCGCCCTACGGGGCGGCGATTATTTCTCTCCATGCTGTCCCAGGATTGCGCTTCGCTCCATCCTGGGCTATTTTCTAGAGCTCCCTGCGGGAGTTGTTGCGACACGAATGAATCCGTGTGCTTCTCGAAAGGAGGGGACACAGAGGATGTTGGGAAACAAAAAGCCCCCAGCCGAAGCTGGAGGCTTTAGTTTTTGCGCCGAAGGCGCGGTTGCCGGGACGGCCAGTCCTAGTACATGCCGTCCATGCCGCCGCCGTGACCGCCGCCGGCCGGAGCAGACTTGGGCTCCGGAATCTCGACGACGAGGGCTTCGGTGGTGAGCAGCAGTCCAGCGATGGAGGCCGCGTTCTGCAGGGCAGTGCGGGTCACCTTCGTCGGATCGATCACACCGGCCTTCACCAGGTTCTCGAAAGTTCCGGTGGCTGCGTTGTAGCCAAAGTGCGGGTCCTTGGACTCGAGCACCTTGCCCACCACCACGGCACCTTCTTCGCCGGCGTTGCCGACGATCTGGCGCAGAGGCTCTTCGAGCGCGCGAAGAACGATCTGAGCACCGGTCTTTTCGTCGCCATTCAGGCTCTTGATCAACTCCTGGACCGCGGGCATGGTGCGAATCAGCGCGACGCCGCCGCCCGGAACAATGCCTTCCTCGACCGCCGCACGGGTGGCGTGGAGCGCGTCTTCAACGCGAGCCTTCTTTTCCTTGAGCTCGGTTTCGGTGGCAGCACCGACCTTGATGATGGCAACACCACCCACCAGCTTGGCCAGCCGCTCCTGGAGCTTCTCCTTGTCGTAGTCCGAGGTGGTCTTCTCGATCTGCGAGCGGATCTCCTTGACGCGTCCTTCGATGTCGCTCGACTTGCCTGCGCCGTCGACGATGGTCGTGTTGTCCTTGTCGATGGTGATGCGCTTGGCCTTGCCGAGATCCTCAAGCTTCACGCCCTCGAGCTTGATGCCGAGATCCTCGGTGATGGCCTTGCCGCCGGTGAGAATCGCGATGTCGCCGAGGATGGCCTTGCGGCGATCGCCGAAGCCAGGAGCCTTGACGGCCGCGACGTTCAGAGTGCCGCGCAGCTTGTTGACCACGAGGGTCGCCAGCGCTTCGCCTTCCACGTCCTCGGCAATGATGAGGAGCGGCTTGCCTCCACGCGCAACCTGCTCGAGCAGGGGCAGCAGATCCTTCATGGCGCTGATCTTCTTTTCATAGATCAGGATGTAGGGATCCTCGAGCACTGCTTCCAGGCGCTCGGTGTCGGTCACGAAGTAGGGGCTCAGATAACCGCGATCGAACTGCATTCCATCGACAGTCTCGAGACCGGTGTGCATGGTCTTCGATTCTTCGATGGTGATTACGCCGTCCTTGCCGACGACCTTGACCGCGTGGGCGATGATGTCACCGATCTCCTGATCGCCATTGGCCGAAATCGCGCCGACCTGCGCCACTGAACCTTCGTCGACAGGCTTCGAGAGCTTGCCGAGTGCGCCATGGTCGGTGAACTTGCCGTCCTTGTCGCGGGTGCCGATGATGGCTGTGACGGCCTTGTCGATGCCGCGCTTCAGCGCCGTCGGATTCGCGCCTGCCGCAACGGTCCTCACGCCTTCGCGGAAGATGGCCTGGGCCAGAACGGTAGCGGTGGTGGTACCGTCGCCGGCCACGTCGCTTGTCTTGGAAGCCACTTCGCGCACCAGCTGTGCGCCCACGTTCTCAAGGGGCTCCTTGAGGTCGATTTCCTTGGCCACCGTCACGCCGTCCTTGGTAATGGTGGGTGAGCCGAATTTCTTCTCGATTACGACGTTCCGGCCCTTTGGCCCGAGCGTCGCCTTCACAGCGTCTGCGAGCGTGTTCACGCCACGCAAAATCGCCTGACGGGAATCTTCACCGTGCAGAATTTGCTTTGCCATTTCTCAACTCTCCTCGATACAGGTGTCATTTATTGTGGTCAGTTGTCAGTTCGATTTGTTCTCGGATCCAGTTCGACTGAGCGGCAATTGCTGATCGATCACAGAGAACAGAACACTGACAACTCGCGCGACGCGCTTACTTCTTCACAATGCCGAGAACTTCTTCCTCGCGCATGATGAGGTACTCTTCACCGTCAATCTTGATTTCGGTTCCGGAGTACTTGCCGAACAGGACGCGGTCGCCAGCCTTGACGTCGAGGGGGAAAACCTTGCCCTCGTCGTTCGACTTGCCCTTGCCAACCGCGATCACTTCGCCTTCCTGCGGCTTTTCTTTGGCGCTATCGGGAATGATGATTCCCCCGCGAATGGTCTCGGTTTCCTCGATACGGCGAACGAGAATCCGATCATGAAGCGGGGTGAAGGTGGTGGTCACAGAAGTTGCTGCCATTGCTTTGCTTCTCCTTCACGGTAAGCAGGAGGAACCCTGCTGATTTTGGTCATGGGTTTGGAAACTTGCGATACGCTGGAAGGCGGTCCAATCGAGATGGAGGGGTGGAATCAGCAACTCCACCGGCAGTGTGCTAGCACTCTCGCTTTCCAATTGCTAAAGATAGGTAAGGCAGTAGAGGTTTGTCAAGGGCGGGACGTTAATCTTTAGTGTAAAACGCTCAGATTTGTTTCGCGACCTGATCTTAGCCCTATGTAGTTTTCTAATTACCGATTTGTAAGCCATTCAATTTACATGAGTTCTAAGGTATTCGCCGGCGCGAGCGAAGATAGAGCAGGGTGCCTCCGAATCCAGCCTTGAGGTACATGCGCCAACCGCTCTTGATGACTTCACCCGGTTCCTGGGGGTTGCGGGGCCATTTGAGGGGCTTGCGGCCGATTCGCCGACTGATAAATCGCAGCAAATCGAGCTTATGGCCGGGAAATTCCCAGAATAAGAGCAGCCAATAGCCGAAGGCTGTCGTCGCTTCCTTTGAAATATCCCTCGGCTTCTCGGGATGGAGCACGATGGCGGCCGGAACGTGGACTGCGCGATAACCCCGAGAAATGAGCTGCGCGAAGGCATGGCTTTCTTCGGCGATCCAAAGCGGTGTGCCACGTCCGAGCCGTTCATCGAAGACCTTCCAGCCTGTGCAGAACCGCCGGCGCAGCGCCATGTTGGTTCCGAATCCCAGTCCGCCGAAGTTGGCCATCTCGAACCACTGAGGCAGCTCCTGGCTTACGACGCGGGAAGGGCAGGGTTGGGCGGGTGTTACGGCATCGGGAGCGATTGTTTCGCCGGTGACGGATGCGACGAGCGGGTCGGCAAACGGCACCAGAATCTGATCCAACCAGGCCGGCGTGGGTACGGCATCATCGTCGAGAAAGGCGATGATCTCGGAACTGCTTTCATTGAGGGCGCGATTCCGCGCGCGGCTCAGTCCCTGGATGGGTTCGCAAATGTAGCGCGCCTGAAATTCGTCCGCCACTGTCCTTGTATCAGGATCGCCGCCCGAATTGTCGACGACGAGAAGATCATCAGGCTGGGGATCCAGCCGATGCACGGCTTCAAGGCAGGAACGCAGCGCGCGGGGATGATTGCGAGTGCAGATGACAACCGTGACTGTCGGCCGAGACTCCCTAGTTACGGGCGGGAGTGATGGTATGGGATGACTCGCCGGGAAGTTCAATCGAGAAGCCTCAAATACAGGTCCGACGTCATGTCGAGGAACTTTGCCAACGGGTCAAATATTGAATTGACCGGAGATTGCCCGTCATCTTTGTCAGCTGATGCTCCACCGCGCAGTATATCAAAGGGAAACTGACAAAAGGGATAGACGATTCTGAGTCTTTGGCAGAACTGGTCCCGCGCTGAATCATCCGAACGGACGGTGATGATCTGGACTGCAGGAGGGCTCGTGTGCAGGAGCGAGGCCACTTGTCCGGAGAGAGCGGAGACAGGGTATCGGGGGCTTCCACCAACGTGGATTCGGCATTCGCGACGAATGACCTGCGAAGTTGTGAAACCGGGGTAAATTGAGGGATCGGGTAGGCAATTGAACTCCCGACCCGACATATCCAGATAACTCATTTACGACTTTTTGCGTCTGTTCTGTTGTGGCCGTTCGATGATGGTCACTGCTTGCAAGTCGTGTCGATAGTCGAAGAAATATGAAAACAAAAAAATCAACCGGTCCTGCTGGTTACGTCCGAATTTGCAAGCCCCTGTACGACTTGTTGTTGCCCAACAACATGAAACAACCGCTGGCGGACAATTGAGGGATCAATCACTGTGCGTTTCGTGAGGCGCCGCGCACGAGTGACGTTTTTCGATTGATTTCGCCTGTGGAAAACCATCACTGAAGTGAGGATGGCGGAGCCATGGCCGGAATCATGCGTCCCAGTAACCGAGTGAGGCAAAGCAACGCTAAGGAGGTGGATGGAATCAAACAGGGTACGTTTTACCTTGAGCGGCACTGGTTTGCTGTTTACACGACCAGCAGGCACGAGAAGCGGGTTGCACAGCACTTCGAGCAGCGCAGCATCGAGTTTTATCTGCCTGTTTATCGCACCCAACGCCGCTGGAAAGACCGTTCGCTGGTCACGTTAGATCTGCCTCTCTTCCCCGGTTACATTTTTGTCAGGATCGATCGGTTTCAACGAGTAAGCGTTCTGCAGGTTCCGGGAGTCCTTTCGCTTGTGGGCGGAACCTGGCCAAGGATCACTCCATTGCCGGAATTCGAAATGGATGCGCTGCGGCAGGGCCTTGATCCCGGACGTGCGGTTCCGCATCCGCTTCTGCTGAAAGGCGAAAAGGTACGGATATGCAACGGTCCGCTAGCGGGCCTTCACGGCATCATCGTGCGCAACAAGAACGGCTTGCGAGTGGTGTTAACACTTGAATTGATCATGCAGAGCATCTCAGTGGAAGTGGACGCGAGCGATCTGGAACCGATGCCCCTCAATTCGCAGATCGCACGTTTCTCCGGAACGCAACCTGAAGCAGCTCGTTCGTGAATTGCTTCCAATGATCTTCTTCACCTTTTTTGAGACCCGTTCGAAACGCTGTACTTGGGTTCGGCAGGAAGCCATCCCGTTATCAGCACAAAATCCAATTCATCGCTGCGCACCGAGTCGGGCTCGCTCAAACGAGTGAGTCACCCAGTGCAGCAGGATTGAGGTAAATCAGAATGAGCGGAAAGAGTGCACTCAAATTTGCAGAATTTGCTCTCCCCGACCTGGGTCCGCAAACTCCGGCACAGGTGGCCGTACGGGAGAGGCTGACAGCCTATACATGGCGGCGACCGCCTATCCTTCTGGCAGCCGCTTTGAGGCGAGCGTCATCGCTGCGGTACACCGTGGTGAAACGAGGACTCGACATACTTTTGTCGTTGCTCCTGATTGTCGTTCTTCTACCTCTTGGTTTATTGGTCGCGCTGCTCGTGAAATTCACGTCTCCCGGCCCGGTGTTCTATTTGCAAGAGAGGAGCGGACGATTTGGAGTTCCATTTCGCATCATCAAGTTTCGTTCGATGTATACCACTCCCCGTCGTGCGGCGGTCATCGAGTTTCGATACGGGCGGCGTGACAATCGGCAAACATTCACGGTGATCAAGCGAGCTGCCGACCCACGCATCACGCCATTCGGGCGTTTGATACGGCGCCTGAGCATCGATGAACTTCCGCAGCTGTTCAACGTGCTGGTTGGCGATATGTCGCTCGTAGGTCCGCGACCGATCGTTGACGCTGAACGACCGATCTATGGGCGGAACCTGCCATATTACGACTTGTTCGCACCTGGCATCACCGGTCTCTGGCAAGTTTCGGGCCGGAGCGATATCGGCTACGAGCAGCGGGTGCTGATGGATCGTGAGTACGCAAGCAGATGGAGCTGCCTGCTTGACTTCAAAATCCTGGCGCGCACGATTCCTGCTGTTCTGACGATGCGCGGAGCATATTGATTTTCGGGCGAAGGGATTTCTTTCTTTTTTGATTTTGACTGCAGCGTAGCACCGATTCGCTGCCGTTCTCATTTTGCAAGTTCGCAAGAATGCTTACCTGTTCGCGCCTTTTGATCGCATTTACGCTTGCCTTTGTCGCAGCGCTGTCTTTCGGACAGGCGGCGAGTTCGCCGCTCTCCACCGACAGCCAGCAACCCGGTACGTCGGAGAGCACAGACTGCGCCTTCGGAGGGGCGGGCTGTGCCTCGTCGTCTCAGGGAGCGAACGACTCGTACGACCTATTGGGTTCGACACCCTCTGTGCCGGGAGTCGGCGTGCCCTCGGCAGGCTCGATGCTCGGCGGGGCAGTCTATACCGACAATGCGGGTGGGGTCGGGCGTTCGGATGAAGCCCGACCGCCACGCATGTCCCCTGTCCGGCCTGCGCCACTCACTGAATTTCAGATGCTTGTGGCCGCTTCTGTCGGGAGGATCGTGCCGATTTACGGAGCCGATCTTTTCGTGAACATGCCGGACACGTTTGCACCGGTCATGCACATTCCCGTGACGCCGGAATATGTGATTGGGCCTGGCGACCAACTGCTCATTCGAACCTGGGGCCAAGTCAATCTGAATCTTCATCTGGTGGTCGATCGTTCGGGATCGATTTACGTTCCACAGATAGGCGAAGTGAGAGTGGCAGGGTTGCAGTTTGGGCAATTGCAAGGATTCCTGAAATCGCAGTTTGCGCCGGTGTACCGGAACTTCGATCTGAATGTGAACCTGGGTCAGCTGCATTCCATCCAGGTGTTTGTTACCGGGCAGGCGCGCCGCCCGGGAAGCTATACGATCAGCTCTCTGAGCACCCTCGTCAATGCGATCTTTGCTTGCGGCGGACCGCAGCCGCATGGTTCGCTGCGCCATATTCAACTGAGGCGTGGAGCAAATCTGATTGCCGATTTCGATCTCTACGACCTGTTGCTCCGCGGCGACAAATCGAAGGATGTTCCGCTTGAAACCGGCGACGTGATTTACTTTCCGCCTGCCGGTGCTGAAGTTGCCGTCGTAGGAAGCGTGTTTCAGCCAGCCATCTATGAAATGCGGGGACACGAGACCGTATCCGACGCGATCGCTCTGGCAGGAGGAGTATCGGCCGTCGCGGATGCTTCATCGCTTGAGATGGAACGCAGCGAAACGCAGGGAAACGGCGCCAGCGCACGGGTGGCAGTGGACGTGTCGATGACATCCACTTCCCTGGCTTCGTCGGTTCAGAATGCCGACATTATTCGAGTTCGTCCCCGCCCGCAGAAGTTCGACAAAACGGTCACGCTGCGGGGCAATGTCGCGAACCCGGGTCGTTACGCATGGCACGAAGGCATGCGGATCCACGACCTCCTGCCCGACAAGCAGGCGCTGCTCACGCCCGGGTACTGGCTCCGGCGCGAGCACCTGGGCCTTCCGGTCGATGACTACCAACCGCTTTTGCCGCCGCTCGACGAGCCGGACGGGCAGGGATCGAATCGTCGCTCAACGGTCACCCCAGAGGATGTTCAGACTTTGGGCAGCGGTCTTTTTCCTCAGATCACCATGGGAGTGCCGGCGGACTCAAACCCGATGCCCGCCAATTCGACGCAGTACTCGTCGCTGGCTGCTTCGACCGACAATTCAAGGGAGTCGGGATCATCTCCCAATGGGAAGGTGAATTCGGCGAAGACAATGCCCATTGAGGAGACGCCGGCAACCCTTGGAAGCGGGCCGCGGCTGGTTACGACGCCGCAGTTCCCGATAGAAACCCAGGTGGTGAAGACCTCGCCGGACATCGACTGGAACTATGCGGTCGTGGAGCGCATCGAGACCGGGACGCTCTCTACGAAGCTTATTCCGTTCAATCTTGGCAAGGCCGTGAATGAACGCGATGCGGAAGCGGACGTGGAACTGAGGCCGGGGGATGTTGTCACCATTCTTTCCGAGGCCGACATCAGGGTGCCGCGTGAGCAGCAGACCAAATATGTCCGGCTGGAGGGCGAAATTGCCCACGCGGGCGTGTATAGCGTGCTTCCCGGCGAAACGCTGCGCCAACTTGTAGTCCGCGCAGGCGGCCTGACGGCGCAGGCTTATTTGTTTGGATCGCAACTCACGCGTGAGAGCACGCAGAAGGAACAACAACAGCGATTGGATGAGTACGTGGCCGCGCTGGCCTATGAAATCGAAGCTTCGGCCTCGAACAAATCGACTTCCGTGGTGAGCGCGACGGAGGCTATGACAACCAACGCGTCGGTGGCCAGCCAGCGCGAGTTGGTCAACAACCTGAAACAGGCGCGGGCGACCGGGCGCATCGTGCTTCATATTCAACCGACCCACGAAACGATTGACTCCATCCCCGATATGCCGCTCGAGGATGGCGATCGCTTCGTTGTGCCGCCTATGCCATCGACTGTCGGGATCGTAGGCGCCGTCTACGATCCAAATTCGTTTGTTTATCAGGCCCATCGCGACGCGGGCGACTATCTGCGGAACGCGGGTGGACCGAATCGAAATGCCGATCGCCGGCAGATATTCATCATTCGAGCTGACGGAACCGTGATCAGCAAACAATCGCTCTCGCATAATTTGTGGAGCAGCGACGCATTCGATCGTGAACCGATTTATCCAGGCGACACGATCGTTATTCCGGAGGCAATCAACAAAACGTCCGTCCTGCGCGGCCTTACCGATTGGTCGGCGGTGTTCTCGCAGTTTGCGCTGGGCGCGGCTGCGATCCAGGTAATCAAGTGAGCGCTCAGAGTCGCGATTTACTCACGAGCAAAACCGTTGCTCTATTGGTTGAAGATTTGGGGTACCAACGATGAATCCGCCCCGTTTTGAGAATTCATTGACAGGCGCACAGATCAAACCCAGCTTGAGCGGCCTTCCGGAGCGAAGGGGCGAGGATTTTTCATGGCTTGACTTCTTTCTGATCCTGGCGCAGCGCAGAAAATTCATTCTCGCTTTCACCGTGATTTGCACCATCGCCGCAGCCGCGGTTTCGCTGGTCTTGCCCGTCGAATACACCGCGACCGTGGTTATTCTGCCACCCCAGCAGAACTCATCGTTTGGTGGATCGCTGGCGATGCAGCTCGCCGGGCTTGGCTCGATGAGCGGTCTGGCTGAGAGCACCCTCGGTCTCAAGAACCTGAACGAGATGTATGTCTCGATGCTCAAGAGCCGCTCCGTCGAGGATGCGGTCATTCAGAAGTTCGGCCTGATGCGCGAGTACCACAAGAAGTATGACGTGGATGCGCGGAAAGCCCTGGAGAAGCACACGGAGATCGACGGTTCGACCAAGGACGGCCTGATCAAGCTTTCGTTTGAGAATCGCAACGCGGAGCGTGCCGCCGCGATCGCGAACGGGTATGTGGACCAATTCCGCAATCTCTCGCAGCATCTTGCCATTACGGAGGCGGCTCAACGCCGCATCATCTTCGACCAGCAGTTGAAAAAGACGAACGATGATCTGGCCAACGCCGAGCAGGCATTAAAAGAGACGCAGCTCAGCACGGGAATGATCCAGGTAGACGCGCAATCGCGGGCATTTATTGAAGCGGCCGCGCATCTTCGCGCGCAGGTAGTGGCGAAGCAGGTCCAGATTGAGGCTATGCGAAGCTACGCGGCGAACGACAATCCGGCGTTGATAGAGGCGCAACGGGAACTGGATGGCCTGAACGCGCAATACAACCACCTGGTTGGAAGCCAGGGCAACTCTTCGGACGATCTGTTCCTGCCGAGGGGGAAGATTCCCCAGGCAGGCCTTGAATACATCCGCAAATTGCGCGACGTGAAGTACTACGAAGCAATCTTCGAGATTCTTGCGCGTCAACTCGAGATTGCGAAACTCGATGAAGCGAAGGAAGGCGGATTCATCCAGGTTGTCGATCCCGCCATGGTTCCGAGCAAGAAGTCCTTCCCCAAGCGGATGCTGATCACGGCCGGCGCGGCGGCGGTGGCGTTGACCCTTGCAATACTTTGGGTCATGTTCCAGGCGGGGCTGGAGAGAATGGCAGCCGCGGATCCAGCCAAACGCGAAAAGCTGATTTTGCTGAGGCAGACGCTCGGACTGCGCAGAGGGCAATCGCAGCCAAATGTGATCCGAGGCCGCAAAGACAAACGCGAAGAAGACCAGTCCATGCGAACGATTTAGATAGAAAGGTCTGCTCGGCGAGAGTCAATGCCGCGCTGCGCAGTTAGAGAATCTGATGATATCGGGAACCGGCGATTCAGTGCCATCGGTTGCAACAGAGTGCATGCCCGCCCCGGCGGGCGTGAGGCGCCGCATCACGACGGTGATCGGGATGGATCGGCCTATTGCGTTCACGGTGATGGGCCGTCTGATCCAGGGGCTGGGCAGCGTGGCGACGGTACTCCTGATCGTTCACTTCCTCACTGCCGAGCAGCAAGGATATTACTACGCACTCTGGAGCCTGGTCGCGCTGCAGAGTGTGTTCGAGCTTGGGTTTTCCTTCGTCATTCTCCAGGTGGCCGCACATGAGCGGGCGCTGGTTGAGATTCATCCTGACGGCGCCATCACCGGGAGTAGTGCGGCTCGCAACCGGCTCGCATCAGCGTTACAGAAGGCGGTGAAGTGGTATCTCGGTGTCGCGGTCATCATGGGAGTTGCGTTGCTGATCGGGGGAATGGAGTTCTTCTCCCTTCATCATGCGGTTGACACGCGCCCGATATGGGTTGGACCACTGCGCGCAACCGTTATAGCCTGCGTCGTGACGTTTTCGATCGGTCCCGTTATTTCTTTCATCGAAGGGTGCGGGCAGGTGGCGGCCGTCTGCCGCATGCGCTTTTTTCAGTCGCTCGCGGGCACTTCGGCTGCGTGGGTTGCGCTGCTGAGTCACCATGGGTTGTTCGCCCCGGGGATGGTCCTTGTTGGCCAGGGCGCCGTTGCACTGGGGTTGATTTATACGCGCCGAGGTTTGTTGTTTCCCCTTTTCCGTCTGCACCCTGGTGAGCAGGGCATCAGCTGGGGTCGTGAAGTCTGGCCGTTCCAGTGGAAGATCGCAGTCAGTTGGCTCTGTGATTATTTTGTCTTTCAGTTGATCACACCGGTCCTTTTCGCATTTCGCGGGCCAGCCGAGGCGGGGCGTATGGGGCTGTCGATGAATATTGTCACCCAGGTGAGTGCGATCATGCTCGCGTGGATGACGACGAAGGCTGCTCCATTCGGCCAATTGATCGCACGCAAACAGCTGCGAGATCTGGACGGCCTGTTTTTTCGCACGATGGAGCAATCCGTGTCGCTCTTCGCCGCCGTGGCAGTCGTGCTGGTTGGGGGCGCCAGCCTGGCTCCGCATATTGCGCCGAAGCTCAGCGAGAGGATTGTCTCCTGGCCGGTTTTCCTGCTGCTGATTCTGACCGCCATGGGAAGCCACATTATTCAAAGCGAAGCCATCTATCTCAGATCCCACAAGCGGGAGCCCTTTCTTGTTCAATCCATTGTGATCGCGCTTTCGATGTGCGTGTCGGTTCTTTTCCTTGCGAGGGCCTCCGGCACCGTCGGCGTTGCGTTTGCCTATTTCCTCGTGCTTGGCGTTGGCGGGAGCATTTCGGCCACGATGATTTTTGTTCGTCAACGGGCCAAAAGGAGATATGCAAAAGCGGCATGAATCATATGCTTTTGGACGCCAAGCCTGAATCCGGCATTTCCGTCGTCATGTGTACCTACAACGGCGGCCGCTATCTGCATGAGCAACTGCAGAGCATCCGTCGACAGACCCGGCTTCCTGCGGAGCTTGTTGTTTGCGATGACGGATCGACCGACCAGACGCTGTCGATTCTCCACGAGTTCGCCGCTGCAGCGCCATTCGCGGTGCGAATTGTGCACAACAGCACAAGGATGGGGTCGACGGCCAACTTCGATCAGGCAATCAGGCTCGCGCAGGGTGCGTTTATCGCTTTGTGCGACCAGGATGACCGCTGGAAGCCAGAGAAGCTCGAGCGGCTGGGGTATCTTCTCGAGAAAGATCGAAATCTGGGAGGGGTCTTCTCGAACGCCTCCCTGATCGGCGCTGATTCCGAAACGATTGGGGGAGATCTCTTCGCAGCGCATTGCTTTCTGCCAGCAAAGCAAAGAGCCTTTCGCGAGGATCCGGTTTCAGTTTTCCTCAAGCATTGCGTGGTCTGTGGGGCAACGCTCATGTTCCGGTCGTCACTCCGGCAGTACATTCCGCTGATCCCCCGGTCATGGGTTCACGATGCATGGTTGGCGTGGATGATTGTGCTGCATTCGAGGCTGGAGTTTACGACCGAAGCTTTGATTGATTACCGCGTGCATGCCGGTCAACAGATCGGCGTGGGAGGGGCACTGGCATCTGCCGCCGCACCAACGACGCGCGAATCCTGGCGCGAGCACTATCGCAGAGTGGCCGGCCAATATCTCGAACTGCGCAACTATCTCATCGCCTCAGGCGCGGGACAGTGGGAGAAGGTACTCGGCCATATCAACCGCAAGATCGCGTTTCTCGAAATGGAAGCGGGTCTGTCCACAATCATGGCTGTGCGCACGCTTGAGATTGTCCGGCGCCTGCCGGAATACCTTCGATATACGAGAGGTCTCGGGGCAATTCGCGATGACACTCTGATGGACTAGCGCGTGCGCCAGAGCAATTGCGTCCGGCAGCAGATGAATCATTTGAGGTACCGATAAGATTGAGGAACGGAGCTTGACGCGACACCAAAGATTAATCGAGAAGACAATACGCTCGCGGAGCGATCTGCCTTTGTTCTGCAACCCAGTTTGTCTCTTCTTTCTGAATTGGGTCGCGATGCTGATTACGCTCAGCCTTCAGATCACATACGTCAGCTATCCAGATCTCTGGCTGCCGGTGGGGCTCTTCACCCTTTCATCATTCGCGATGCTTGGCGGATACTATGCCACCAAGCTTCTTCTGCGTCGCGACACTGTCGCCGAAAGAGAACCTACCAACTTCCTTCTGGATACCCGCCGGCTTACGCGTCTGAACCTGGCCTTTTGCGCGGTCGCGATGATGATCATTCTTTTCAACTGGGTGAAGGAAGGGCCGCCTCCGGCCATTGGAGATCCCACGTCGTACCTTACCTATGGCCGATTCAGGCAGGTACTCTTTCCGCTTCTCACAGTGATCACCGTGAATGCGTTCCTGGATCGATCACGCCTCAGGAAGCTACTTTTTGCCGGATTTGGCATGTTCTGGCTCGCCATCTACATCACGCGGGGGCTGATGGTCCTTACTTTTCTGGAGGTGTTCTTTGTCGTTGTGCTGACCTCCAAAATGAGCAGAAGGAAACTATATGCTTTGTCTCTTGCGGGAGTCGCCATTGTGGTGACCGGAGCAACCCTTATTGGGAACATACGCACCGCACATGCGGTATTTCTCGCCTTCCTGCAGATTCGCCAGAAATACGTGGACTGGCCGATGGCATCGTTATGGCTAACTTCGTATATCTCGATTCCTTTATCAAACTTGTGCTGGATGCTGAAAACGATTCCGTATCACGGTCCCACCCTGGCCTTCATCTATCCTCTTCTGCCGTCATTCATTGCACCTGTCGATCCGCACCTGGCAATTCATAGCGACCTGCGGATCATCGATGGCGCGAGTACATACCTGGCCAATTACGTACTCGACTTTTCTTACCTGGGAGCCTACATTCCGAACATTCTGATCGGGTCGGCCTCAGCATGGGTGATGGAGCGCGGACTGCCGCGCCAGTTTTTGGTTGCCATCATCTTTCTCACATGTATTTCATTCATCTGTTTCAGCGACATGTTTGCTCCGCTGTCAACAATCATCCAGGTTCTGATTCAGTCGATGGTTCAACGGAAATGCTTTCGTTGGGAGCCGGCGACTTCAGGAGAGGTATAGCCTGATCAACCGTCTCGAATCTCGCAGTGAAAATGGGACCAAGCCATTTACAGCGACTGCGGTCATCGTGCTGTATGGCATCGCGCCGGAGGAGTCTGCCAGTGTTCGCACGTTTCTTGAGGCCCTGGAGTGTCTCCCTGCCGGCTTCGGCCAGGTGGAGTTGATTGTCTGGGATAACAGCCCCCACGCGCAGCACGGCGCAATTCCTCGAGGCGTCGAATACATTCATGACTCGCGCAACCTGGGTCTCGCCAACGCGTACAATCGCGCGGTGGAGGCAGCCATTCAACGCGGCTCCGAATGGCTGATCACGCTGGATCAGGATACGGAGGTTCCGTCGAGTTTCCTGGTGCAGATGGCCCGCGCGGCGCGCGAGGCAGCGCAATTCGCCGGGGTTGCGGCGGTTGTTCCGCTGGTTTTCTCAGGGACACAGATCCTGTCGCCCAATCGATTTGTTCTTGGTGCGATTCCGCGATGGTATCGCGCCGGCGACTCTCGATCGCCGCAAGACCGTCTATTCGCGTTCAATTCGGGAGCGATGATTTCCGTGAGGACGCTAGAACAGGTGGGAGGGTATTCGCCCTGGTTCTGGCTCGACAACAGCGATTCGAAGTTGTTCCGCAGCTTGCACGAGCATGGTAAGCGCGTGTTTGTTGCCGAGCAGATCGCGCTGCAACACAACTTCTCGCTCAAGGACATGGAAACTCGCATGAGTCCGCAGCGCTACCGGCACACCCTCTTGTCCGAATCGGCGTTCTGGGACTGGAACATGAATTGGCTTGCGGGGTGCGAGAGGACGGCCCGACTGGGGCTGCGCACTGCGCGTCAATGGGTTCGCGGCGAATCGCGCGAGCTCCGCATGATTTCGTGGAAGGGATTCAAGAGGCGGCTCGCCACCACCCGCCATGAGCGGCTGAGGGAGTGGCGCCACTCCACCGCGAAGCAGATGGGGAGCGGTTTGGACGAATGTGCTCTTCGACCGCGACCGAAACGCGTCTCGGTGTGCATGGCCGCGTACAACGGCTCGAAATTCATCGAACAGCAGTTGCGTTCGGTACTCGATCAATTGAGTGTTCACGACGAAGTTGTGATTGTGGACGATGGTTCGCAGGACGACACCGTCCGCTTGATCGAGCAAATGAAGGATCCCAGGATCAGGCTCCTGCTGCACCGTTCGAACCGGGGAGTTGTGGCGACTTTTGAGGACGCGCTGCGATGTGCCAGCGGGGAATTCCTGTTTCTGTGCGACGACGATGATATCTGGCCTGCGGGGAAGGTGGAGCGTTTCCTGAAGGCATTCGGAGAGAACCCCGACGCAGCCGTGGTGATCAGCGGGGTACGGGTAATCGACGAAAATGGCGCAACCCTCACCGACTCGCCGTTCATCAGGCGATTTGTGCCGGGCTTCTGGAAGAACCTGATCAAGAATCACTACCAGGGATCTGCGATGGCGATGAGAGCTTCGCTGCTGGGGCGCATCTTGCCATTTCCGAAGAGCCGGTGGTTCGTGCACGACGCCTGGATCGGGACGCGCGCCGAGCTACTCGGCACCCAGGTTGTTTTCATTGATGAAGACCTTTTGCTTTATCGGCGGCACTCACAGAATGTGACGCGCAAGCACTCTGTGCTGCGGGCGATTCAGGCGCGGATAGAACTGCTCGCCGCCCACGCGAACTACCTGTTGCATCAAGCAACCCGCTAGAGGCGTTTTGATTTGAACGGAGGCCGTGCGGAACATCCGCGCGGCCGGGCCGCATTGCTATCATGAACACCCATCTTCCGACCTTTGCGCTGATCGTGCCCACTTACAACGCCGCATCCTGCTGGCGGGCGCTGCATGACGGCATCGTTGCCCAGAATACGAGGCCGGATCGGGTGCTGATTCTCGACTCGTCATCGCCCGACGGGACGGGCGAAATGGCCCGGAAGGCCGGATTCGAACTGATCACGGTTCGTAAGGAGGATTTTGACCACGGCCTCACGCGGCAGATCGGGGCCGAGTCAGCATCCGACACGGACGTCCTGCTCTACATGACGCAGGACGCGGTGCCGGCCCACTCGGAAGCATTCAGCAGGCTGTTGGCTGCCTTTCGTGATCCGGAACTCGGAGCCGCGTTCGGCCGTCAACTACCGCGCAGCGAAGCGCGTCCGATTGAAGCGCATGCTCGGCTTTTCAACTATCCGACGGAGTCGCGAATCCGGAGCCTGGAATCACGGCGGCAGCTGGGGTTCAAGACCATTTTTCTGTCGAATTCATTCGCGGCTTATCGCCGAGGAGCATTGATGAGCGTGGGTGGATTTCCCGGGGGCGCGCTGTTTGGCGAGGACACGATGGTGGCGGCGCGACTTCATGACGCGGGTTGGAAGACTGCGTATGTTGCCGAGGCTCAAGTCTGCCACTCGCACGACTACACGCTCGCGGAGGAGTTCCGTCGCTACTTCGATATTGGAGCGTTTCACGCGCGCGAGAAATGGCTCATCGAGCGGTATGGCACGGCAACCGGCGAGGGAAGGCGCTTTGTGACTTCGGAGATGCGGTACCTGCTTCGGCATGATCGATTTGCCATTCCTTACGCCATGGCTCGAACCATTGCCAAGTACTTTGCCTACCAAGCCGGTAAACGCGAGCATCGGTTCTCAACGAATCTCAAGTTGCGTCTCGGATTCAATCGCGAATTCTGGCGTCGCGCCGCCGCGCCGCGGGCAGCATCGAATCCTGACATGAACTGATAAGAGCGCCTTCGTAATTTGCTGAGACCTAACAAATGAACTCATCCAATTCCATCCTCGTGACGGGCGGCGCCGGCTTTATCGGGTCGAACTTCGTTCTGCAATGGGCAGCGGAAGACGATTCTCTGGTCGTCACCCTTGATCTGCTCACGTACGCCGGCAATGCGGCTAACCTCGCTTCGCTCGGGGCAAAGGGGCGTCACATTCTGGTGCAGGGTGACACATGCGATGCAAATCTCGTCGCCACCTTGCTGCGCAGACATCGCCCCCGGATTGTCGTCCATTTCGCTGCAGAAAGCCACGTCGATCGCTCGATTTCGGCGCCCGACGCTTTTATTCGCACCAATGTGTTCGGTACATTCACACTTCTCGAACAGGCGAAGGCCTATTGGTCAGAGCTCGATGAAACGAGCCGGCGCGGCTTCCGGTTTTTGCATGTTTCAACCGACGAGGTATATGGCTCCCTCGCGTCCGACGCCCCGCCTTTTTCAGAGCGCACGCCTTATGCGCCGAATAGTCCGTACGCGGCATCCAAAGCGGCGTCTGATCATCTTGCAAGGGCTTACTTTCATACTTATGGCCTACCCACTATCACAACCAACTGCTCAAACAACTACGGACCCTACCAATTTCCTGAAAAGCTGATTCCACTCATGATCCTCAACTCAGCCGAGGGCAAACCACTTCCCATCTACGGCGATGGAAAGAACATTCGCGACTGGCTGTTTGTTGAGGATCACTGCGAAGCACTGCGGATGGTCCTGGAGTGCGGAAGACCGGGAGCCAGCTACAACATCGGCGGAAAATGCGAGCGAACGAATCTGCAAGTGGTGATCGCGATCTGCGATACGATGGATGAACTTGTACCTCGCCCGAACGGCTCAAGCCACAAGAGCCTCATCTCCTATATCGCCGATCGCCCCGGCCATGATCGACGCTATGCCATCGACAGTTCTCGAATCGAGAGCGAACTGGGCTGGCGACCGCGAATGCAGTTCGAGGAGGGCCTTCGCAAGACCATCATGTGGTACCTCGAGAATCGGGCGTGGGTCGAAGACGTTCGAACGGGAGCTTACAAGGATTGGATTCGCACTAACTATGAAGAAAGGGTAATGCAGTGAAGGGGATCATCTTAGCCGGCGGTTCAGGTACCAGGTTATATCCGGTTACTCATGTGACTTCAAAGCAGCTTCTGCCTGTCTATGACAAGCCAATGATCTATTATCCGCTGACGACGCTGATGTTAGCGGGAATACGCGAGATCCTGATCATCTCGACCCCGCGCGATATAGGCCGCTTTCATGATTTGCTCGGCGATGGAAGCCAGTGGGGAATCAGCCTGAGTTATGAAGTGCAGCCGAGTCCCGATGGCCTGGCCCAGGCTTTTCTCATTGGACGGGAGTTCGTGGCAGGGTCTCCATGTGCGCTGGTGCTGGGCGACAACTTGTTTCATGGCCAATCCTTTTCCCGTCAATTGAAGGAGGCCGCATCGCTCAAGCGGGGCGCAACCGTGTTTGCCTATCCGGTTCAAGATCCGCGAAGCTACGGCGTCATTGAATTCGATGAAGCGGGAAAGGCAATCAGCCTGGAGGAGAAACCCAAGATTCCGCGGTCGCGGTATGCCGTCACGGGTCTCTATTTTTATGATCACAACGTGGTCAACCTGGCGTCGACCCTTAAGCCCTCGGCACGAGGGGAACTCGAAATTACCGACCTGAATCGTTTATACATGAATGCAGGACTGCTGAACGTGGTGGTCATGAGCCGCGGGATGGCCTGGCTGGACACAGGTACACACGACTCGCTCTTTGAGGCCGCCGCATTCGTGCAGACACTTCAGCGCCGCCAGGGACTTATGATTGCCTGTCCTGAAGAGATCGCTTACCGGCTTGGCTACATCACGCCTGACCAGCTTGAAGCACTGGCGCAGAAGGTGCGGAAGAGCGCCTACGGAGAGTACCTGCTGTCGTTGCGCAACGAGGTCCCAGCCCCGACTGAGGCTGTCGCTCTGTGAAGATCAATGAGACATCCTTACCCGGCGTCTTTCTGCTGACTCCGACGATCCATCGCGATGATCGCGGGGCTTTCTGGGAGACCTGGAATCGGGCGGGGATGAAAGAGGCGGGACTTCCGACGGAGTGGGTCCAGGATAATTTTTCTCTTTCGTCGTTGCATGTGGTTCGCGGCATTCATTACCAGGTCGAACGTCCGCAGGCGAAACTGGTTCGCGCGACGCGTGGCGTCCTGCTCGATGTGGCAGTCGATCTGAGGCGCAGTTCTCCCCATTTTGGCCGACACACCGCTGTACAGCTCACAGCCGAAAACGGGGAGATGCTCTACATCCCGGTTGGTTTTGGGCACGCTTTTCTCGCGCTGAGCGAAGCAGTGGGGTTGTCGTACAAGCTCACCGACTACTACTATCCGGCCGGCGAGCGAACCATTATCTGGAATGATTCCTCGCTTGCAATTCCATGGCCGATTGCCGCGGATCAAGCGATTCTATCGGAGAAGGACCGCAAGGGCCTGCCGCTGAAGGACGCCGAGGTATTTGCTTGAGCGCGAAACCGCGAATTCTGCTGTTGGGAGGATCGGGCCAGCTCGGTCATGAGCTGCACCATATGTTCGTCGGGCGCGGCGAGGTGGTTGCACCCAGCCGTAGTCGCGCTGATCTTGCAAACCCGCAGTCGATTCGCGCGATTATCCGTGGATCGAAACCTGATGTGGTCCTGAATGCGGCGGCCTACACGGCGGTCGACCGTGCGGAATCGGAATCGGAATTGGCCATGGCGATCAATGGAACGGCTCCTCGTGTGATGGCCGAAGAGGCTGCGCGGTCGAATGCGATCCTGGTGCATTACTCCACAGACTACGTCTTCAATGGAGCCAAATCCGGGGCATGGACTGAAGATGACGCTCCTGATCCACTGAACACCTATGGCCGGACAAAGCGTGAAGGGGAAAAGGGGATCGAGGAGACCGGGGGCGCGTATCTCATCTTCCGCACAAGCTGGGTTTATAGCGCTCGCGGGTATAATTTTCTGCTGACCATGCTGCGGCTTGGCGCGACGCGACAGACCATCGATGTGGTCGACGATCAGTTTGGTGCGCCCACCTCGGCTCGAAGCGTGGCGGCGGCCACCCGAAACATCCTCAACGGCATCTTTGACGGCCGCTATGGGTCGCAATCCGAATGGGCCGGGCTCTATCACATGACCTGTTCCGGCAAGACCTCATGGTTTGGCTTTGCGAGAGCCATTTTTGCGCAGCAGAGCAGGCCGGGGGCCAAAGCGCCCGCTATTCACCCGATCCCCACCGCCCAATATCCCACTCCTGCAAGACGTCCCGCCAACTCGGTCCTCTCGAACGAGAAGCTCCTCGCTCGTTTCGGCGTACAGCTCGATTCCTGGGAAGCTGCCATGAAACCAGTGATGCAGGAGCTTGCCGCCTTCGAAATCCAACCGGCCTGACTTCTCATGATTCGAAAATCGAGAAGGGAGTCGTGTGTCTCGAGAGGCCGGATTTTCTCTGGAATGAAATGGCGGAGAGGGAGGGATTCGAACTATCGGTCCGCACTGATTCCAGGCAACTTGCTGATTGTCAATGACGCTAAAAACGCTCAAGACTGCCAATACGCGGAATCTAGGTACGCTACAAGTACACAAGATTCTCGTCTAGTCCGGAGCGCCAAGGCCGATGCGCCGTTTCTTTTTGCAGATGGGGCACACCGCCACCACTCTCGAATGGTGAGCGCTTGGCACTTTTGCTTGTCGTGCGACCGGCTCCCAACTAATCAAAAACAGCGCATTATTACAGTTTGTACAGCGCAGCTGACTGCTTTGCTCGTCCACCTTCTTCCATCGCACCTTCTTTTTTCCCGCCATCGCGCTTTCCTCCAACTTAAGGATCAGCGATCCCGCCTCATCGCTTCATTACCGCTTCAACAATTCCCTCAATATTGAGTTTCCCGTCCGCCATCAATTTGAGCAACCGGGCGCGCGGAAATCTACACCGCACTCCGTTCGGCAGCTCGGCGATAAAGACCTCTCCGTTCTCCTCTGACCTCTCGATGTCGACACGGACACCCTGATTCGCCAATCTTGCCATCACTGCATTCATGTCGCTATCCACTGAGGCCCTTTCTCACGGAACCCTGAGTAGATGAGAAAGGGCGGCCGATTAGCCGCCCCGCTCGTCAGATCATATGCGCGCGGATGAACCGCTCGCGTTCGCTCTCGGAAATCATGAACGTCTCAAACCGTCGCTTGCCCCGTTTTTTGGCTCTTGGAAAGCGGAATGCTTTCAATTCCCCCTGCCTGATCCACCGGCGCACCGAATCAACGCTCACGCGTTTGCTTCTGAACGAAGCCGCGAACTCATCTACCGCATACCACCGCTCACTTGAATCCATATCCGTCTCCAGATGTGAACTCTCCGTACCCTTGCGGGCACGATCAGTGAGCTATCGCCGAACGTCGTTCAAGCGTGACTCCAGGAGCCTGCCGGACCGGCCTTCGCCGACATCCCCCTACCCTTTCGGGTAGGAGGCTGGGTCGCAGTATAGCACCGGTGCTAGAATACCTGTGACTTCCCCCGACTGGTATTCGAATACAAGTTAGCCCGGAGCTGGATATGCTTGTATTTACTCGTGTTACTGGTGAGCCGCCCAGTCCCTCTCCTACCGGAGGGCATCTTCTGTTTCTTCGTCTCTCTCTCGTCCTATCGTACTCGTTCGTTCCTCATTCACCCTATCGGGCTATCGCAGAAGATGCCCTCCGCTCGCGCTCGCCCCTGTCGGGGTACGCCTATCGGCTAGGACTGGGCGGCGACTGATCATGCTCATGGACGCCCAAGAGGACAGGAGCAATAACTCGGTCTCAATATTTCTTATCGTTGCGGGCTTCGCGCTGCTCCTCGTCGCCACGATCCTCATATTTGAATCAAGATTCCTCTATGGAATCCTCCTCGCAATCGTCGCATTGATGGTCGGCCTCATCGGTTTCAACCGCATCGAGGAAGCGAACCGTCCAGCCCCCCAGCTTTATTGGGGAAGAGACACGGTGCTTTTCGATTCGGAGACTAAGATGGGAGCCCCTTTCTACGTCCATTTCGAGATCAATTGGCTGCCCGGCCCAGGACCGGCATCGACACTCGAAATAATCCAAACCCGGATTCAGAAGTGGCTTTTCGAGTATGGCTCCAAGATCAACGCTCTTCCCAATGATGCAATGACCGAGATCGAGAATGCGATTCGCGTCGCCCTCCCGAGCCTTGAAGAAGAACTCGGCCTTGAGCAAATCAAAGTAAATGTCATCAGGGCAAAGGTCGGCCGTTCGGGACCCCAAACCGGATTCCATCAGGGAGTGTGACGTGGCGTCCCAGAATCTCTCGACTGTGAAGCGAATATTCATCCTTCTTTTCGTTCTCGTCATCCTCGTTGCAGTTATTAGAGCCGCAAGTCTGAAGATTTCCCAATGGGAGCACGGGAAAGATGCTCCGCAGGCCGGTGCATCTGCTCAACCCATCCAGGCTCAAACCTCCATCCCTGAAGCCCAAAAAGCGCCGGCGATCCCGAAGCCACCACCTCTGAAAATCGAGACCATCAATCCGACGTCCAGCGGAACTGCGGATTACAGCCTCGTGCTACAGGAATGCCACCATTCGGGGGACCGCATCCTCTGCTCGGGTCAGATCACGAACATGACTGACGCAACGATTAATCTGCTGTTAAGTGACAGTTCCGCGGTGGACAATGAAGGCCATGGGTTCTTCATCGCTACATTTGGCGGGGGCTTTGTTTTCGATGGGGGCGGTCCGCTTGCGGGCCATCTCATGCCGAACGTCCCCACGAGATTCATTGTCACGGTTAACGACGCGCACCAAAACGTCAAATCTTTGAACCTGTGGTTGAATGCGATACGGGCAAATGGCAGCCGGAACGAAACTTTCACCTTCGAAGGAGTTCCAGTCCAATGACCTTCAAACCATCATTTACGTCCCAATTGCCGAAGAAGACCTTCCTCGAAGGAAAGAATCTCAAGCCGTTCTTAGAATATGAAACAATCGCTCCTTCGGTTGAGATACCGGAGATTCCTCATTCCATCCGTAATTACCACACGAATATCATCGGCAATATTGGTGTCGGAAAGTCAACCTTGATCGCCTGGTGGGCTTTTAAAGACATCCTTTCAGGGTATGGTCCGGTTTGTGTTATTGATCCCAAGGGAGACCTCGTGCGGGATCTCATGCGCGTAATTCCTGACGATCGGATAGACGACTGCATTTTCGTCGACATTAACGATCCCGCCCCATTGGATTTTATGCGCTGTGCCCCTGGCAACGAAGATGATGTCGTTCACGATCTGAAATTTATGCTTATGGGAGAGGCAACGGACAGTGTCACATACCCCTTCATCAATAAGAACATCGAAAATCTGCTCTTCTCCCTCATCGACGCCAATAAGCATCCGGATCTTCGGAAAGAAGAGCACCGTCACCTCCGCTGCACCTTTCTTGACGTCGCAGAATTCTGGGAAGACGAAGACCGCCAAAAGTTCATCATCGATCACATCACCAACGAGAAATTGCGCAGAACATGGAAAAAACTTCCGAGCGAAAACGATCGCGAGAAGATAATCGCACGCATCAATCCCTTCATCAGGAGTTCAACCCTCTCGAAGATTTTTGGCGATCCCAACCCGCGGCTCGACATAGATGAGATCATCAGACAGAACAAAATCCTTCTCGTAAGCGTTCCCGTGGAAAAGCGCGGCTCGGCAGCATACGGGAAATTCCTTATGGCGAAGATCCAGCATGCCATGTTTTCCGTTGAGGACCAGAGCAAACGAATACCGCTATTTCTTTATGTCGACGAATTCCAAAACTTCCCTACATCGGAAAACTTTCACCGAGTTGTTGATATGGGACGGGGCTTTCTCTTGTGCTTCACCCTTTCCGTCACACGACTTGATCTTCTCACCCCCTCAATGATCTCAGCTCTTGGCATCATCGGCTCTTATGTCGTCCTTCAAATGAATGTGAACGATCGTTCCTTTTACGAGAAAAAGGTCTGTCGCGATGATCCGAACAAAGATCTGCGCGAAAAGGAGAGGCAGGCTGCCATTGATTTGCAGCTTTGCCCTCCGGGCGATTCCCGAGATCGCTTGCAATTCAAGTGGAATGCACTTCAAGAAATGGTAAAGAAACTTCCGCCTGCGCCCGTATCCACGGAGCAACTCGCCGACCTCAACAAATTCCAAGCTATATACAAGATCGGTGATGCACCATCCGTTATCCAGCCAACGCCAACCCCGATGTCGAAGATCCTTACCGACAGGGAGAAGCAAAAAGTACAAACCATTATTGAACAAAGCAAGATTTATCGCAGTTCATACGCAGAAAGCAGCACAAAACGCAGTGGGGACAACGCCTCTTCCAATACCAGCCAAAATCCTCATACTGAGGGAAATGGCAAGAAGGACGAAGACATCCCCGGCTCCGGCGCAGTTTAGGTGGAACAATTCCCGGCAAAAGGCAATTGAGCTCCTCCAGGAGTACTACCTGCTCCGGGTGAATGATTTCGTATCCCTCACGAAGGCTCGTCAGGATGAGAACGCCCGGCGCTCGATACAGAACATCCTCCAGGCGCTCCTCGCGAAACGGTACATCGGGCGGCTCCGCTATTTCGACGATACCGCCGAGCGCGCGACGATCGTCTACGCCTATTTCCTGAACGACTCCGGCGCGGCGCTCCTCGAAGATCCGGCAGCCGCGTTCACCAAAGAATCCCAGCTCATCCCGCGCCACGAGATCGAGATCACCCAGTTCCACATGCACCTCAAACGTTGGACCGACAAGTGCGGCCTCATCCTTCACTGGCGCCAGCCGAAAATGGACCACGGAAAAACGATCAATCCTGATGCGTATTTCGGCATCGAGGACCCGAAACTGCCGGTCGGAAAAAACACCTTCCACTATTTCCTTGAAATGGAGCGCTCGCCGCTCGGGAACTACAAGAACGGCGAACCATCAATCATGCGGAAGCTCGCAAAGTATTACGAGCTCTATGACTCATCTGATTGTGAGAAGCAGTGGGGCTTCCGGAAATTCCGCGTCGTCACCGTCGTCCGCAACGCGGACAAAATGTATAACCTCTGCAAGCTCATGAGCGAGAAGTTCTCGCACCGCATGTTCTGGATGACGACGGAGCCGCTCTTCAGGGAAAACATCGGTGGCGAGATATTTCACACTCCCAAAGATTGGCAAAAAATCGCCTATTCGTTTACTACGCTATAAATAAACCAGCCCACGTCTGGGTGGTATGCTGGCGGACATGAAATGTCCTCACTGTAGCATTGGAATCCACGATTACTTCTCCCAAGCGCCGCCCGTCACATTTAACAACGGTCAGGTTTGGAAGATGTCATACCTTACTTGTCCCGAATGTAAGAGAGACATTATCTATCTGGAAAGCTATAGAGCGCCCAATCCACAAGGTGCTAACCGCAGGGACATCGTTCCACGTTTTATGGCTTTTCCTGCCAACGTGTCGTCGCGTCCCCTTCCCGCTGAAGTTCCCGATCCTTACAAAAAGGACTTTGAAGAGGCAGTTGCGGTATTCCCTCTGAGCGCAAAGGCGAGTGCTGCCTTAAGTCGCCGCAACCTCCAGGCTATACTGAAGAACAAGGCGAAAACGACGAAGAAGGATCTAGCTGATCAAATCGAAGAAGTGATCGCTTCCGGAGGCCTCCCATCTCACATCCAGGAGGGCCTGGACGCGGTGCGAACCACAGGAAATTTTGCAGCCCATCCGATTAAGTCCACGTCGACTGGTGAGATTGTCGAGGTCGAGGCAGGGGAGGCCGAATGGGATCTCGACGTTCTCGAATCGCTTTTCGACTTCTATTTCGTACAGCCGGCGCTCACGGCAAAACGCCGCGCGGCGCTAGAAGCAAAACTCAAAGATGCCGGCAAACCACCACTTAAGGGATAGGATACCTCGACATCTTCCGCCAATCACCCATAATTAAACCAATCGCGCGAAAGCGCGGGATGCCCCTCATTCTCGCTCCCTCGCACATGGCTTTAGGCCGCGAGAGGAGCGGGGACGGCGGGTTGTTGCATTGGTAGTCCAGTAGGGGGCTGGGGCGGTCTGTAAAACCGTTGGCGGCTTGTCCCTCCCGTTGGTTCGACTCCAACCCAATGCACAGATGCAACTCCCACTCGGCTATACCCAGACCATCGGCGGCCAAAAGTCTTTCACGATCGATCTCGATCGAAGCCAGTTTAGACATGGCTGGCTCCTCGGAAAGTCAGGGACTGGCAAGTCAACGCTCTTGAGAAATGTCATCGTCGCGGCGTTACGTGAGCAAATAGGTGTCGCTGTAATCGATCCGCACGGGGACTTGATTTACGACGTATTCAATTACCTCCCGCAGGACCGGCTTGAGGACGTCGTCTACATCGACCCGGAGAACGACCGGGCGCCGGATCTCGGCATATTCGACCATCCGGACAAAGAGAAGGCCGTTCAGGCGTTCATGTCGCTCATGGAGGCGCATTCAGGTCGGGGATGGGGACCGGAAACCGCCCATATCCTTCGCGGTGCCACCGACGCTGTGCTTGAGCTCGAAAAGCATCCGAGCATTTTGCATATCTACAAGGTCCTTGCCCGTGACGAGTACGCGAAGGAGCTGATGGGTCGAAGCGAGAATCCCCTCGTCCAAGATTTCTATAAGCAGTATTTCGAGGATCTGAAGCCCCAGGAGCGCGCGAGGAACTTCTCGCATCCCCTGAACAAGGTTGAGGAACTGCTGCGCCCAGGCCTCCGGGAGTTCCTCTCTCAGCATCGGCATCTCAGCTTCAATGGCATCATGGACCGGCAGAAAATCCTGCTCTGCCGGATTCCCAAAGGCCTCATCGGCGAGCGGCCGGCGAAGGTGCTTGGATCGCTCATTCTTTCGAAAATCAACCTCGCGTCCTTCCGGCGGAAAAAACGGAACCGGCAATTCCTCGTCGTGGTGGACGAGGTCCACAACTTCACCGACGGCATCGACTTCGAATCGATGTTGGCAGAGGGGCGCAAATTCGGCATCCATTATCTATTTGCGACGCAAACGACTCAACAGATGCGCGACGAGGAACGCCGGATATTCAATGACCGGATTGCATTCGGGAACACATCCCACATCTTCTCGTTCCGGGTGTCCGGCGACGATTCCGAGAAGATCGCGCTCAACTTCGGCGACAAGGACATCGCCGAATCGCTCGTGAAGCTGCAGAATTACCATTTCGTCTCGTTCAGCATGCACGAGAACGCCCCGGTCCTCAGTGATCCGGTGGAGCTCATCGATAAGCCGGACATTGTCGGCGACGAGGTCTCAGCGCGGAAGGCGATCGAGTGGGCCAAAGCGAATACCGGCACCGAAAAACCCGAGATCGAAAAGCAGATTTCCCGGGCGCTGCGTAAGTAGCGTTTCGTGCGGCTGTACTCTTCAGTGCCTCACGCCGCATTATTAAAACCGTGGATTCCGAAATGGACACGCGCAGCGACGGACATGTTCGAGGTCCACTCTGAGCGAAGGCGGGGTGAAAGCACTAATCACTCACAAAATCCATGAATACAAATTCGAATCTTTCGTTGGCGAACAGGAAACAGCTTGCCGACATGTTGGGTAATCAATACGGAGGGCCGCGTCAAAAGGCGCGCGAACGGTTCCGTCAGAAGGAGCGCGATCTCAGGACTTCGCTTGTGAATGAGCTCGCGGAAAAAAAGGGAGCGCTCAAAATTGCGGCTCAGATCGAGGCTGCTCAAACGAAAATCGGGGATCTCAAGCGAGAGCTCGAAATCCTCGGGTTCGAGTTCGACAGCTCCGGCCTGGATCTCAATGGTGGGAATTCCCTTGGTCTACGCCGGCTCATCAGCGAGCGGATTGCCAAGGAACTCGGCACCGAAGACGCACTCGACGCCCGCTTTGACAGCACCCAAATAGCGATGATGACGGTCGCATCACTCGAAGACGCAGAGAAGCTTTTGAAATCTGTGTCAGAGATCTAGTACAAATTAACCGCTTTCCCCTGCCACGCGACGAAAGGATCTTATGGACGTAATTGAACAAGTCGCTCTGCTCAAGGCGCAAGCGATCGAACTACTGATCGCCGAGCGGCACCGGATCGACGCCGTGCTTGCCAGCCTGCAGCCAGGGCAAGAAAAAGCCCCCGCAAAACGCAGGGGCAGACCACCTAGACCGATTTCTGACCAGCTTTATACGACTCAATCAGCTTTGACTTCACCGCTTTCCGAGCCCGCTTCCAGTACGCATCCTGATCCTCATCAGGAAGTGGCTTAAAGGTATCGTCGAACCAGATGTCGATCGACGCCATGTAGTTGACTGCTCCCGCAGGACTGGTAGAGTTACTTTCAGTCCTTTTGGATGTCCCGTTCGCGGGATTCTCCGGCCGCTTAGCGATATGCTGAGCGGCTTTTTCGTTTCCAATGTGGAACATCTCCGCGAGCTGTTTGGCCGCGTTGTATTCCGAGCAGTTTTCGAGGAGCGCGACGAGGTTAATGACATCGCCGCCCTTCTTGCCGGCTTTCTCGTTGCAGGAAGCAGACCAGCATTTGAAATAATTCTGCCGGGTATTCACCTGGAAGGTGCGGTCCTTGTCGCCGGGCTTGTGCGAAGGGAGCGGGCAGACTGCCGACCCCCACTCGCCGTTGTAGCGCAGAGAGATCCCGCGCTTCGCCAATACTTCCACGATCCTGATTTCTTTGATTCGTGCGAAGTCCACGGATCACCTCCTATCGAGGTTCGTTCTCTTTCGGTTCCCGCACCTGCAGCTGCAGATTGGGAAACAGATCGAGCTTCAGGTTGAGCGATCCGTCACGATTGACGAATGCCACACCCGCGCGGTGCCAGTATTTCTTGTCGCCTTCCTCCTGGATGACGTACACGATGTTCGGCTTTGCCATAATTGCTCTCTCCTTAAAGAGCCGCTTTAACTAAAGCGCATTCACAGGAAAGGGCAACGCGTGGGTGGGGATAACAGGTCGCTTGAAATAACCGATAGATATGCTTTAGTGAAGTGAATAGCGCATGACCACAACGCGGCTCACGATCATTTTTCTATTCATCCTCGCCTTTGGCTGGTCGCTATGGTTTTGGCTTACCCATCTTCCGATTGATCCCAGCGGTGCACCGATGAGCGCTGCGGAAGCAGTGCAGCTGCCCATACATCCTCCGATCCCTACTGAAGCGTCTTCCGCTGAGGAATTGCTGACTGATGCAACTGCCTCCATTCCCGACGGAGCCGACGTGACCGGAGAACTGGACATCTGTGGCAATCATCTGTGCGTCTGGGATCTCAGCAATGGCACCCCGTTCGCACTTCTCAACTATTGTTCTGGTACCTAATCAATGGCATCACTCAGCTTTTATCAGCAGAAATACGGGAAGAAAGAGGGCCGGGAAAAATACCGGGCCTATTGCCGCACGTATAGGCGCAAGAACCGCACAAAGATCAACGCCCGCCAGCGCGAGCGCTATCAGGCGCTCACGAGCTCGGTAAAAACGGCCTAAAGTTATCCCCAGTTTGGGTTGTTTGACACCACCCGCACAGGCGGTAGAGTGAATGGGTAGTTAGGAAGGTTCGTTGATGGGGGAAGTAGCTGACCACTGGCGACAAACAGGCACGCAGAGTTCTCCCGCAAGGAGTTTTGTCCAGCATAAAAACCCTACGAATGGTCGCCCTTGTCCCCATCAGCGAATCATCCAAAAAGGTCGAATACATAAATCGATTCCAAAATCAATGTTGAGCGAAAACTTTGAAACAGAACTCATGATCGGGGAGATCGAGTTCTTCACGCGGCCAAAGAAGCCGAAGTGGAGGACGCTCGCCGAAGATATGTTGGCCCTTGGAGCCATTGCGGGCTTCGTCATTCTGCTCTTGTGGCTCGTGTCAATCGGCGTGTTTCTTTAGAACGGTTGCATTCGGGAGGGTAATGCCCTCCGTGACCCTCCCTTTACGGGATAGGAGGTGCGAGTAATCAGCAACGGTTCGCTCGCACCCTCCCGAATCTCAGAGAACAAATTAATCACTTAAACAATCACATGAATAAAGCAGTAGTATCTATCGGTATCGTCGTGGTGTTCCTGAGTATCATCGTCGGATGGGCTGCGTTCACTGCGGGCCATAACGAAGGGTATGTTCAGGGAACAGCGACCGTGCAGCAAGCAATTGATCTGGCGTCCGCTCGTTGGGTTCCGACTTCCACGCCGCCCCTCGCCGACATCCTCACCATCCAGGGCGCCTCTACGACAGCGCAGACGTGCTTCCTCGCCGACAACGGCACCTGCGTCGCGACGTACAGCCAGTTCAAGCAGCTCATCGCTTATCTCCCGCTACTCGCGGCGATCAAAGGCGGGAACATCCTCGTCTCAAGCAACAACGTCACCGTGCCGCTCACCGCGACGAGCTCCGCCTCCCTGACGGACGTGCTCACCCAAATGGTCGCAGAGATCAACGCGTCACATCAATGAACATCCAAGAAGTAGATCAGCCCGAGGAATTCGACGGTGCGCACGACTGGGAAGAAGTATTGCTCGGCCCGATCGTCATCAATTGTGTTCCGACCCATAAGACCCTCAAAGACTATCTCTCGGAAGACGACGGGCGCCGGTTCCACGACGGCGGCGATTGGGATGAGCGGAGCGGGTATGAAGATGAGAGAACCGTAGACGCAGTAGTCGGCGTCGGTGATGAACCTGAAAGCGATGAGTGAAGTTGGAGAGGATTTCAAGGCGCTTCACGAAGAGAGCAAACGCAAGAGGGCAGCGAACGAGAAATGGTCAATCAATTTTCTCAAGGAAAAGGGCATTCCATTCTCGGTTCTCAATGAATCGTCGCGGCACTATCGGGTTGGAGAATTCGATTTTTGGCCCAGCACGGGCAAGTTCTATAACCAGAAGAAACAGATCAGAGGGCGGGGAGTGAAAAATCTAATAGCACTACTGTGAAAATCGAGATTAAGAAGACACGCACCGACGGCATTATCCAGATCACGACCCTTGATGAGCGCTTTTATGCGAAGGAGCACGACGGTGTCATGACCTTCAATCCCTCGATTACGTGGATAGAGAAGTATTCTCCGATGGGAATCGGGCTTCTCAAGTACTACGCGAAACATGGCTGGGATGAGGCAAAGATGCTCACCGAGGAAGCGGCGGAGCGCGGCTCAAAGGTGCATCAGGCGATTGACATTCTTCTGCAGGGTGGTACGGTCGGGTTCGACACGAAGCTCGCTGATCCGGACGATCCTCAGAACGACAGCAAGTACGCACCGCTCACGCCGGACGAATATTGGTCAGTGATGACGTTTGCGGACTGGTGGGAGGAATTGAACGACGAGCATGAGGTGAGGGTGGTTGATACGGAAAAGACGGTGTGGGTTGAACCGGAGAAAGGTGAACAATACGGCTACGCCGGCACCCGCGACATGAAGCTCATCGTGGACAATGAACCGTGGGCGATCGATGTGAAAACCGGCCAGGCAGCAAGTATCTATCTCGGATGGGAACTCCAGCTTTCAGCGATCAAACACGCGGACCCGGATCTCCCGAGAACGTTTATCTTTCAGCCGGGATACAAGCTCAATAAGAAGGGCTGGAAGCTGACCGAAACCGAAGACAAATTCCCCCTCTTCAAAGCCGCATTTCAGTTCTGGAAAGACGCAAACCCAGACACGAAGCCCAAGCAGAAAGATTATCCACCCACGATACAGCTCTCATTTCAGATAAACAAAAGGTCGAACGAATAGAAAAGACAGCATAACAAATTAAAACTACAACAAAGCTATGGCATGGAATGAAGTTGAGTCAGGCGGAGCATGGAAACCGACCGAAGTCGGCGCGAAGCTGGAGGGAACCTTGAAAGCAAAGGAATCCCGGGAAGGAAAGAACGGCAAAGACTACACGCAGTTCGTGATCGAGACGGAGAGCGGAGATACCTACAATGTCTCCGGTGCGGTGCTCGAAAGCAAGCTTTCGGAACTGGAGATTGGCTCGCGCGTGCTCTTGACCTATAAGGGTGAACAGAGCTCCAAGAACGGGAAGTACAAGGATTTCAGTGTTGCCGTTTGGGAGGACGACAAGCCGGGCTTCTAAGCCCAGCACGGGACGCCGCCAAAATATGGGGGAATACGGCGGAGGATTGCAAGGTTAATTCAATTCTCATGGCGTCCCGCCCCAGATGGCGTCGTAAGTTCTTTGTGGTTTCTCTCAATCGTGTTGTCGGCGTTGATGATGTCACGGATCTCGCGCCTCGCCCGTACGACCACCCAGACGACGAACACAATGAGTGCGCACACATCGAAGATGACAAGCACCAGATCGAGGAGAAAAGAGATGAAGTGGGGTAGCCCCATGAACAGCCTCCTTGCGTGAAAGAGACAACTTTCAAGGTCGATCCGCGGGAAGCCGCATTTCTCCTTGAAAAATCAGTAGGGCTAAAAGAATGTAGGCATAAGTCGGGCGCGGAATCAAGGGCGGAAAACAGGCGAAAATCAGGGTTCTTGATGTGAAAGTGTGGAAAAACAGTCTATATCATTGATACTACAGGATATACGTTGTCGATTTCCGTCCCTGTTTCCCACAGAAAAAGTTGAAGTTGCGGTGCAATGCACCATTTGATGTGCAGCGGTTAACACAGCGATTTACCACAGAAATGAAGAACTACTACTACAACCCAAAAACTCAAGATCTCATGATCTTCGACACCGAGCATAATTCGATCGACGTGCTCGAAGTATTGAGAGGCATCCGAGTCATTACGAGTTCCGAGATCCATGGCGCTTGGTCCGGAAAGAATGGATCGGAAGACTTCAATCAGGAAGCGCCGGTGAAGGTTTATAAGAAACAGCTCAGTAAGGCCAGTAAACGGAAGTGCGGCAAATGTGGCAAGCTTGGACACCGCAGCGACAATTGCTCGAAGTTCGTCAGTGATGCTCCCGCGCCAAGAAAGGCAGGTAGAAGCGGAAAGTGGAAGTGCAAGAACTGCGGCGAGCTCGGGCACGGCGCGAAGACCTGCAAGAATCCGGCGAGACTTCCTGACAAGGAGATCAAGAACATCGTGAGCGAAGAGCGGGCGCTTGAACCTATTGCCTAAAGCAAATGATCCAGGACACCTCACTCTTTGCCTATAGCGTAGCCACCCAAAACCTCGGCGCGAAGCAGAAGCAGGTGCTCGACGCACTTCGATTTTTCCCGGATGCAACGAACGCGGAGCTTGCTGCAAATCTCGGATGGCCGGTGAACCGGATCACGCCAAGATGTCTAGAGTTGCGACGCATCGGGCTGATTATTGAAGTGGGAAAGCGGCGCTGTAAAGTCACGGGCAGTACCGCTCATGCCTGGAGAGCCAAGCATCCGGTTCTGCCGCCGGCGAGAGAAGAGAAAAAGGTCGAAACAAATCCAGCACAATTACTCTAATGGCCTATCCATCAGTACAAGTGAAGCCGGACGATCCGTCAATCAACAAGTTCTTCTACCTATGCCAGACCCCAGGATGCAGCGAGGTTATCAATCCCGCATTTCCGGTCGCCGAGAAGAACCCCAGTCCTAAATATTGCAAGAATTGCCAGGACAAAGCGACGCGTGAGCAGATTGAGGCGGAGCATCACCGCGCTCCCCGCTCACCCGTGTAAACCGGGGAGCATGAGGGTTGGTCAGCGTTACCGGCTTCCTTGTCAGCTCTATACCCAATGGCAGTGCCGCCGAAAGCAATCCCACCACAATCAAGAACGCCATCTGAGCGTTGAAACTCCATAACGATTCGGATACCGATCGATCTGCTTCCCAAGTGTTATCGTGCTCATCGAAGGAAAGAGCGCCGCAAACGATGTTATTGATCTTATTCATTGCTTGCCGGTCTGCCAGGTTTCTTTTCTGGAGCTCCCGTTCATAATATGCGCAACAACACGACAGCGCCGCGATCATTACGACCCATAGCGTATAGATGATAGAGCCCAAAACAAAATCTTCCACCCGCGGTTGCTTAGCAATGAGCGTCGCATCCATGGCAAGCAACAAGCCTATTGTCCCAAAGAAGATTTTCCATTCGTGATCCCGTCGTGTATTGAAGAGGATCATTCTTCTCTCGTGTAGGAACTTGAGCTCGTCCAATCGCTGCTTGACGTTCATAGAAAGTCTCCCCATTGATTCTTCGCTGCAGAATAGTACGGTAATTGTATCCCCGCTTTCCCCACACATGCCCCGCAAATCATTCTTTGGAGAAATGAAAAGCCATTACATCTCTGCCGCGTGCAAGTCGCGCCGGCACAAAGAGTGTGACGGCACCGTTCCGAGGCAAGAGTGGAACCAGCACGACCATGAATGTGACTGTCATTGCCATCTCACAATGGCGCAGCGGATGCGGCTCAAAGCCATGAAGGAAATTGACAAACGGAGGAAATGAAGAGCGGCCCGTGGAGAACCCATAGCAGGAACGAGCATCAGTCAACGATTGCCGCCACTGATAGGGCCGTTTCGCTCATGATCCGCGAGCGGGACAGGAACGAACCTTGTATCGCGTGCGGAAAGCCTCACAAGGAATATGACGCCGGGCATTATCGCCGCCGCGAGTTGATGTCGACGCGCTTCCACCCGATGAACCTCAACCGCGAGGGAAAGGGCTGCAACCGCGGCACCCACAACACCAAATACGCGATGAAGGATATGGATCTCTATCGGGAGAACGTCGACAAGAAATGGGGCGCCGGCACCGCGCAATTTCTCTACAAGCTCTCACAGACAATCGAGCCCTGGGAGACGAGGGAATTGGAACAGCTCAGGACCGCGGCGCGGATGGGTCCGCGGGCGTACGAGCAGCTCTATTTCGAGCTAAGGCCTAGCCATCGATATTAGCCCTTAATTGCAACCGCAACAACCTCGTCTATCAACCCGTTCATCTTACTCAATGCTTCGCTGCTTGCTCCGGATTCACGGATCTCGTCACCAATTGTCAAATATCTATCAGCCAAATCCAGCTTCTTGATTTCCGAGACTATGTATATGCGACTGATTATTGTCTTTGCAGCAATTCGATGAGCATCGAGATATAACGATTCTGGTTGTGGTAGACGACTTCCTTGAGAATGTATGTACATCATGAGTTCGATCGTTGCACTGCCAATTGCAAAGATCAATTCCTTGAACTCCTCCTTCCTACAGTCAAGTTCCCACTGTTCACGCTGCCACGAGCGCGACAACCAATGGCCAACCAGAATACCGGCGAGCGGTCCGATAGCGCCCCAGATGGCAAGATAGATGTTCAGCTTCGTTAGGTCGAAGTGCATCATCACCCCTGTGCATTGACGGAAATTGTGAATATTGTATCGTGAAATTATTCCACCATGACCGCCAAGAAGTTCAAGGATTCGCTGCGCTTCATCACCATCATTGTGATAGTCGTAACCGCGGCGGCGATCATCGTCGAGATCATCAAATACGCCGCATAGATCCAATGCTTAGATTTCTAGGCCGCCGCTGGGCCAAGATCAATTACATATTCCGCCAGGAGAAAGAAGCCGCCACGAACGAGCTCCTCTCAAAGCTCGCCCTTCGCACGGCCGGTGAGCATCGAGATCTTGCGGCCAAGCTCAGTGCAGATGCCGACACGATGGACGCCCGGATCAAAGAAGTTGCAGAGATGGAAGAGGAAGGCTTTTGGGTATGTGAGAACGGGCATGAGGACTCGTCGACAAAGCCGCCATTTCGGGAATGCGAGGAATGCAGAAGCAAGCCTGGCTCTCCGATTCTTTGCAGCGATTGTTTGAAACGCCGAGATGAAGTCGCTCAAACAGCACCGTTCCGATGCCATAACTGCGGCAAACCCGGCGAGTTCATCAAGCGCGACCAGATGTCCGGCCAGGAGAAGTATGAATCCGACAAGGAACGCGGCGAAGCGCAGAAGATGGCCGATCAGAAACGCGCCCAGGCGAAAGCGGCTGACGAAGACGCCGCGAACAGCGAGAAGACCGCCAGATATTTCCGTGATCTTGCCGAGAGCAACAGGACCGTCGCCGATCGAGTGCGGCGCCTGTAAAGGTCGAACGAAACCCAATCACCAAAACAATGGCAGATTTTGAAGCAGCACCGGAAGGCGGAATCCGCGAGAAGGGAACCGCAGCGCCGGCGGGACAGCCTGCAGAGGAAGTGAAGACGGACGCGCCGGCGGAAGAAAACGCGGCCGCGGAGGGAGCAGAGAACACCAGCGAGGAATCGTCCGACAAGGAAGAATCGAAAGAAGGCCAGGAATCGGAAGGCGAAGAATAATCATCAAGCCGGGAAGGTGCCACCGCAAGGCCACCGCAGGACCAATACACGGAAGCCGTTCTAGAGGGTATTTACAGCAGGGCGATTTCAAGCGTACCTGCGCTGCACACCTGCGCGACCGCCCCATCCGTCGGGCAAAGGGGCTTCCCGGCCTTTAGGCTTTAGCGAAAGCTCTCCTCAAGCCGCGCATCTTCGAGGAGCTTGATTTGTCCTTGCAACGCTTCGGCCCCGCCTTGCCAGAAGCCAATCAGATCCGAAGCCTTTGCATCCTTTTGGAGGCCGCTCCCTTCGCCATTAAAGGCGGCGTAGTCCAATAGCGCATGCCTTCTCTTGACCTCTTCGAGCGTGTCCGCGTAGATGAAGAGATGCGTCAGGTCATCGATGGAAACATGTTTGACGAACAGTGGATTAGCGAGAGCGCTCGTTATTGCCGCATCCCTGACCTCCCCCTCTAGCGGCGCTTTGTCGAGTGTCATCCCAGGACCGGTTATGACAGCCACTTTGGATTTGTTCTCCACAAACTCCAGAGTGACGCTCGTTGCGATTGCCCGATAGGTTTCTTTGTCGTGTTGATTGTCCATCCAAGAATTGATAGCAAGGGCAATGAGAAACCCTGAAGCCCCGATCGCCACATCAAGCAATTTCTTGGACGCTTCGCGCTGCAATTCCTGAAAAGTCATAACCCGAACAATACTAAATTTTCATGATCGAACGCTACACCATAAAATTCGGCCCGGCGGTGAGCCAGAAGGAGCTTGAGAGAATCATCAATACCGGTGATGGCGAATTCCGCTCTGACGACCTCAAGAAGATGAAAGCAAAGATTGAATTCATCGGCCACATCGAGGACATCAAAAAAGTATCCGAGACGTTGAAGAATCTATCAAGGGCGTAGAATTTAAGCAGGGTTTACGGTGAATCCTTGCTCTGAGGAGATCACAGCGTGCAAGAAGAACTGAAAGGTCGGGGAGTGCTGCGAACGGGGCATCCAGGCGCCATCGAATGGCAGGTAACGTACCATTTTGTAATTTCGACCGTCCTCTTGGAGAAGGGAGGATTCCCCCCTGTTGCGGTGAGTTCTCACTCTTTAGGGAGCGTATCCGAGTTGAATGGTAAGGATATTCCCATAGGGCATTATCAACTGGTCGCTGAGGGCGGTGAGATTCTGCGTGTGAAGAATCTCGGCCTTGGTAAATGGACGATCCTCGCGCCGTCCTATTTGTGCGCTGCTGCCGCAAAGATAAGCCATGCATAGCCAACGCAGAAGCAGGCGAGACCAGAAAAGGCGAGGACTCGGTTGCGAATATATTGCAAGCGCGTGTGACCCTTTTTTAACTTGTAGGCTTCGTAGTTCAACGTGAGAAGCGTCATGAACGTTAGGGCATAGAAGATGCTCGTCGCGAGGAGAAAGAGTGGAGCGGCAAGATAGTCCGGAAGTGAAGGCGCAACGGGCGCGCAAGGCGCTTGGGTTCCCGGTTGAGAGTGTCCCAGGGCGGATGCTCCGACAATCAAGACGATGCCTCCGGTCGCCAAGCCGACAACGAACTTTGCCAGATCGATATAGATACTTAGAAAAGGTAGGAAGTCGAATTTGCCGTTCTGTTTGTCGAATTTCGGCTTGTAACCTTTTGGCACTCGAATCCACACAATGCACGATGTCACAACTAAAACGGCCACTCCTCCCGCGATCCCTCGCCATCCCATTAGCTGCATGCCAGATAATAACCCGTTTCGCAACGTATGGCGCTTTTTAAAGAATTCGCTATTGTTAAGAAAACCCTCCGCATTCTTCCATGCCCACAATCAGCAAGGAAAAGAAGCAGTACCTCGTCGCTCGCGTGCGCTCCGTGCTCGCCCAGGATCACCAGATCGGTCTTGACGACCTCGCCGATCGCCTGGACCGTGAGTACGGTATCCGTATCGAACGGCACTATCTGTCCGGCATTGTCCGCAAGCTCTACGCCGAACGCACCCGGCGCGCCGATCATCAGACGCTGAACTATGCCCTCGCCGCCTTTGAGGACTCAATGACGCAGGTCGTCCGCGTCGCATGGGAGATTGCGAACGACCAGTTCGCCCGCAAGCAGGACCGTGTCATGGCCCTCCGTGAGATCCGCGAAGCACACAGCGCAGTTTTCGAAAAGCTCTTCGACGCCGGCGTTTTCGAGCGCAAGCTCGGCACCCTCGACGCCACGATCCGCAACACCCCGCTCCCGCCTGAACGCAAGGAAGCTATCCGGTCCGTCTTTGAAAACTGGGGATTGTTGGAAGCCCCGAAGGAGGATGCCACAGGAGTTAATACCAAAGGATCTAACTGATTATCAGTTTGATAATTACGAGGCGAGAAAAGAGAGCAGGAAACACCTGCTCGGCTTTTCGCTGATCTACCTCACCGGATACTTCACCGACCCACCGGCCACGTTCCACGCACAGCTTGTCCACGCCCTCCAGGAGGAATCGGAGCGTCGCGTGCTGATCCTGGGCTTCCGTGGTTCGGGCAAGTCCACGTTCGGCTCTTTGGCCCTCCCGCTCTGGGCCGCGCTCGAATACCCGGAAAAATATCCCTTCATCATCCTCGTCGCCGATTCGTCCCGCCAGGCGACGCTCAACATCTCTGCGATCAAGCACGAGCTCGAAACGAACAATCTCATCAAGCAGGACTATGGCGAGATCAAGGGGAACGTGATCGAGGACTTCACGCTCCAGGGTGAGGGCGAGGAGTGGCAGAAGCAGAACATCGTGCTCTCGAACGGCGTTCGCATCTTGGCCCGGTCCCGCGGCCAGAAGGTGCGCGGACTGCGCCATCTCCAGTACCGCCCGAAGCTGATCGTCGTGGACGACCCAGAGGACGGCGAATGGGTCCGGACGAAGGAAAACCGTGACAAGACCGATCGCTGGCTTCATTCGGAGATCATGCCGGGCCTCGACGCCCGGAAGGGAAAGCTCGTCGTCATCGGGAACCTGCTGCACATGGATGCGCTCTTGTCGCGATTGCGCGCGCCGGGTACCGGATTCAAAGTTCTTGAATTCCCGCTCATCGATAAGGATGGCAGATGCACATGGCCCGCGATGTATCCCACCGAGCAAAGCCTCAGGGACAAAGAACGCGACATGGGCGCGATCCCCTGGCAGCGCGAGATGCTCTTGAAGATCGTTGCGGACGACGAAGCGATCGTGAAGCCCGAGGACATCCACTACTACGACGAGCGGCCGGCAGGCGTCGCAGCCATCAAGGGCCATGGCATCGATCTTGCGATTTCACAGAAGGAAGGAGCGGACTTTACCGCAATCGTGAGCGGGGAAGTGTTCTACGTGGACAGCGCGCCGAAGATCTATGTCCGGGCGCATCCGTACAACGAGCATGTGACGTTCCACAACTTCCTGCAGAAGGTCAGGAATATTCCGGGGGAACTCGGCGGCGCGAACCTGTTCTTCGTGGAGGATGTTGCCTACCAGAAAGCCGCGATCCAGGAGATGGAGCGCGCGCTCCTGCCTGTCGTCCCGATGAAACCACAGGGCGACAAGCGGGCACGGCTGCAGGTTGTGGCGCCGTACATCAAGAACGGCACGGTGCTATTCCCGCGCGCCGGGTGCGAGGAACTCTTGGGGCAGATGTTCAACTTGGGAGTGGAGAGTCACGACGACTTGAACGATGCGCTAGTGTACCTACTGCAGGGACTCGTCAGTCAGGGATTGGAGCTTCCGAAGATTCACTGGATCGAGGCGTAGGTAGTGGCTCAAACCCAAGTTCCTTTCGAATCGCATCCTGCGCGGCGGCATGAGTGCTAAGGAATTCACTTTCTGACTTATCGTAGGTACCCCGCTTTTTGTTACAAGTAGCGGTCACGATGTTTCTCGCTAGTGATCCGAAGCGCCTAAACGAGACGATCAGCGGTTCTTCGCAAATAACGCCTATGAGCACTCTGGTCTCTTCATATTCCATAGACGCTTTCTGCCACTTGTCCATGGATTCGAGTCTTTCCTTCTCCCAATTCACATTGGGATTGTCGAAAGAAACTTCATATATAGAGACCAACGTGAGGGCCGCGTCATCTAGTTGAGCGAGTCTCTTGGCGGCGTTGAATAGAATGTCGCGTTTCAATTCCCATCTCTTTTGCTGATTCCACATATCGTCGGAAATCTTCGCTTCGATCTCCTTTGTCGCCTGTGTTGTCCGTTTCTGCTCCGCCAAGAGCCTTTCGAAGTCCTCATGAGTTGCAAGGTTATCGCCCTTCTTTCTCATATAGGTCCCAAAGAACCCGCCAAACCACCCGCCTATCAACGTAAGCGCGGCAATAATCAGTCCTTCAATTGTCCCCATAGCTTTTTTCTCCCGATTTACTACACTGAGGATAATCCCTACATGCAAGCGCTCAAGGCCACCGAGGCCCGTGAGATCAATAAAGCGGACATCACCGAGGCGGAAACGCTCGTGTTTGAAGGCCGCGTCCTTTCGCAGACCGGGAAGCAGACGATGCAGCCCGGCGAGTTCTATTACCGCACGACGTTTGTTCCGGTGTGGCTGAAACCGAGCTGGATCAAGCGGCTGTTCGGCGCCGAGCCCGAAATGACCCTCCAGGGTGTTGACACGATCGTGATTGCGTGTCCGTACTGCTCTACGCCACTCATGACCACGTCCGGTCACACTGTCGAGCACAGATCTCCGCTCACCATCTCCCGCGAAATCAGCTGCCCTTATGCGCCGGATGCGCCGCACTCGTTCAAGGTCGTCGACGGAACAATCATCGCCGCCTAGATGGCATCACCCTCCCTCAACTCCAAGGGCAAGCCGAGCTGGCCGATAAGGGCCATCAAGGGAATCTTCCGATCGCGCATCGATCCCGAGACCTACGAACAGTCCCAGGGCATCACGATGACGAGATATGGTCTCGTGAAGTCTGCCGGCGGGAAGTTCGGCGAGATCGACACCGGCGGCAATCAGTTTGCCATCGAGCGACCTGGCGGCGGCCATCACATCGATCCGGAGAAAGCGCTCGCGAACAACCGCGGCTACGTGTACGCCGCGGTGAACGCGAAGGCGCGCGAAGTGCAGAACATCGACTTCCGGCTCTTCGAAGTGGACGGCGAGGATCACAACGAGAAAGAGCAGCACCCGCTCCTCGATCTCTTGGACGGCGTGAATCCGGACATGATCGGGTCGGAGCTCAAGTACCTCACGTCGTCGCACCTCGACCTTGTGGGAAATTGCTATTGGCTCCTCACCGATTCGAAGGGCAATCCGGTCAAAGGCGATCTCGACAAGCCGGAGGCGATCTATCTGCTCGACCCGTCGCGGGTGCATCCCGTGATCGACAAGAATAACTTCCCCTACCACATCGTTGGCTACAAGATGAAGCTCGAAACGCGGAACGTCATGTTCGATCCCGCGTGCATCATCCACTTCCGCTCGCCCGATCCGATGAACTTTTACGAGGGCCGCGGCATCGTCCAGGCCGGCGCAGAGTTCATCGACAACGACAACTATGCGATGGAGTTCAACCGGAAGTTCTTCGTGAACGGCGCGCGGCCGGCAGGGTTCCTCGAAACCGAGATGGTGTCCGAGACGCAGGTTGAGTCCCTGAAGATCGGTTTCATGGACGTGCACGGCGGCATCGACAACATGCAGCGCATCGGCGTCTTGCCGAAAGGCGTGAAATGGGCGCCGGCGGGTTCGAGCCCGAAGGACATGGACTTCAAGAACCTGTCCGAAGACATGCGCGACCGCATCCTTGCCTTGTTCGGCGTGTCAAAGACGATCCTCGGGACCGCGGAATCGGACACGAACCGTGCAACGGCGGAGACGGCCGACTACGTCTTTTCGAAGCGCGTCGTGAAGCCGCACATGCAGCGCATCTGCGATTTCCTGAATGAGAAGCTCGTGCCGCGCTACGGGGACGATCTCTACATCAGCTTCATTGATCCGGTTCCGGAAGACCGCGGCGCACGGACTACGGAGATGTCAGCGGCGGTGGGAAGCCAGCCGGTGCTCACGATCAACGAGGCGCGCGACGAGTTCATGGGCTTGGGACCCGTCGAAGGCGGCGATCAGCTCATGGCGCCGAGCACGATGGCCCCGGTGGGTGAGCCGACAGGCGACGGCGACGTGGCGCCCGAGGCGGCAGGAGGCGAGGAAGCCGGCAAGCGGTACCGCAAAGCGATCGAAGCGAAGGTGCAGAAAGCAGCGAACGGCCAACGCGTCGCGTTCCGGCCGGCTCGGACCAAGCTCACAAGCCGCGCAAAAGCTCGTTCCGAAATGGCGAAGTCGCTCACGGAAACCATCAAGGAGAAGCTCCAGAAAAGCCTCGCCGTAAAGAAATTCGAATCCACAAAGGCAGAGGACGAGGCGCGGTGGAAAGAATGGAGCGACTACACGGAAGAGGCGGAGAAAGACATCGCGGCGACGATCCGGAAGATCAACGCCGAGCAGAAGAAGGAAGTGCTCGCGAATCTCCCGCACGCGATCAACAAGGCGATCGATCCAAAGGATCTGTTCAGCGTCGAGAAATGGATCTCCATTACGACCGACGCCATGACGCCCATCATGGAGACGCTCTTCGACCACCAGGCGCGCGCCGCTGCGGCCGAGATCGGCAAGCCGGAGCTCAATCCGTTCAACGACACCACGCGCGCGGCGGTGAAGCGTTCCGTCCAAATGATGTCCGAGAGCTACCAGCAGACGACGCTCACGGTGCTCGAAACGAAGATCAACGACGGGTTGCAGGCTGGCGCGCCGCTGCCGGACATCGCGAAGACCGTGGAGGAGATCTACGAATGGAGCGACGAGAAGCGCGCCGCGACGGTCGCAAAGACCGAGTCGTTCAGGACAGCGAACGATGCTCTGAAAACCGCATGGAAACAGTCTGGCGTCGTGAAGACCGTTCGGTGGTATACGAGCGAACTGCCGAACGTGTGTGCTATATGCCTCGCTCTTAATGGACGGGAGATCGGAATCGATGACGTGTTCTTCAAAAATGGTGAATCGTTCTCTGCCGAAGATGCAGACGGTACGACTCACTCAATGACGTTTGAGTATGGCGATGTAGAAGCACCTCCCGCTCATCCGCTCTGTGCGTGTTTTATTAGGCCCTCCACTGTCCAAATATGAGGCATGTCTCACAGCAAACAAAATTGAAACTCAGTCTTGCCCATAAGGCGTTGCATAAAGATTTGAACGGTGAGCGCAATCCGTTCTTCGGCAAGCATCACTCGGCCGAAACAATTGCGAAAATGAGCGGTCCTAACAATCATGGCTGGAAAGGTGGAGTCCTAAAACGTGTTCATGTTCCGTGTGCGGCTTGCGGTGCGGACTTACTTCGCAGTACAACCCGTGCAAAGCGGAACTGTTTTTGTAACGCAACACACATGCTCCGTTATCGCTATGACAACAATCTTGTTGATCGCAATGCTATTGTGGCCAACGCACATAAAGCCATGGAAGCGATTCACTGGCGACGTGGTATGCCGAATCCAGCGGTAGCAGGCGAAAACAGTCCCGCGAAGCGTCCCGAAGCTCGGGCAAAGATACGCGCGGCCAAGCTCGAACGGAACTGGATGCGAGGTCGCACAGGCAAGCTTCATCACAACTGGCAGGGAGGCAAAATTTGGTGGCGTGGTAAGGAATGGGACGAGATCAAGCTGTCCATCCGCCAGCGTGATGGGTTCATGTGCGCTGAGTGCGACATGACTGAATGGCAACATATTCAGACCTGGGGTCATCCGCTCCATGTTCATCACATCATTGCCTATCGAATCTCACACGACAATTCGCCGTTGAACCTCATCACGTTGTGCGATTCCTGTCACGGCAAGAAGAAGCGTGAAGAAAACGCCCTGATCGAACAGGTGCGACCATTACTCGTTGTCGCATGACGCTTGACCCAGTAGCGAACTTCATCAGGCTCACGGTCAGCGGCATCTATGGCGCGTCTGATACTGCGATCACTGTCGCGAGTCTCCCTTCTAATTTCCCGACGAGCGGCCATTGCCAGCTCGTTTGGTGGAACAGCACGGACTATGCCGACCCTTCGAATGATCCCTACGCGGAGATCGTCCGGGCGGCGCTCCCCGCGTCTGGGAACGTCCTCACGGTCACCCGCGGCCAGGAAGGCACCAACGCAAGCGCGAAGAACCTCTCGGGCAAGACGTACACCCTGATCCTCGGCATCACGGCCAAGATGATCACGGACATCGGCGCGAATCTCCAACAGCCGTGGAAGTACGTGAATGTGGACGGGACGATCGACGGCGTGAATACCGACTTCACTCTGCATGGCGGCATCACGCCGTATGATCCGAACTCCATGCAGATCCGTTTGGCGCGCCAGCCGCAGGAGCAGGGGATTGACTACACGATTAGCGGCACTACGATTAGCTATATAACCCCACCCGACCCGAGCCTTGCCGGCGAACCCCACATCGCGCAATACCAATGAGAAAATCACTCGCGATCGCCATCAGCATCTTCACGGTCTTTTTCGGCCTCTGGGTTGTTGATGCGATGGCGGCGGCGTATCCGACCGGCGTCGGCGGGACCGGCACGACCGCGGCTCCGCAGGCAGGACAGACGCTTATAGGAACAGGGAGCAGCAGCTACACGCCGGGCTTCATCACCTGTACCGGCAACTGCAGGGTATCGAATTCGTCCGGCACGATCGCATTCGCTGTCCCGCCGGGCTTCAATGCTACGGGTTCGTCTGGAGAATTGCTTGTTCTCACCGGCACCTCGACTGGGCAGGGATACCCCGATGTGACTTTTGATAGTTCAACGGGACAACTTCAACTCCCTGACATCCCGAGTGCGCTTCTTAGAACGGATGGATACGGAAACATCCAGGGGGCGAGTGATGGCGCCGACTATTGGTCGCCCTCATCGCTCAGCAACGTATCTCAATTGAACAACGACGCGAATTATTACGACCCTTCCAATTTTATCGACGGGACGAATTATTGGTCGCCAACTACGCTCACCGATGACGGACAACTGACTAACGGCGCGGGCTATACGAGTTTTGGTATAAGCGGCGCATTGCACAATCTTCCGGTCTATATCGGGCCAAATAGTTTGGGGCCATCCTCTCTGTATTGCTTCTCGAACGGCGACTGCTCTGTGGGGAGCTCGACCGACCTTACTTATACGCTTGGCGTGAATGGAACATTTTTCGCCGCGCAAACGTCCACCTTCGATGGACAGATTTATGTCAGCAAGCCCGTAGGCGTTCCCGGTTTCGTACTTCAACAGGCGTCAGGCACTGACACGACGGCGGGGTATCTCTATAAAGACAATACCGGGGCGACACAGCTCTCACTCAATCCTTTCATTCCGAATAGCGAAGGAGCAGCAGCATATCTCTTCGCTACGCGGAACGTCCAACAGTTCGGCGATATAGCGAACTTCAAAACCTCAAACGCGACTGTCCTCGATATTGAATCAATGAACGACGGAAAGACGAACGGGGGTCAGGTCGGCATCAATGACCAAGCGTACGTTCTCCCCGCGATTCTTACGGTCGTTGATACCACTTCAACGAAACCCGTCATTCTTGCAAAGGGGGCCGTTTCGCAGACCGCAGATTTATTTGACGCAGAGAACAGCAGCAGCGTTATTCTGGCGAATATTGATAGCAGTGGAGATATTTCCACCGTAGGGAAAGCAGTTGTTGGAACGACCACCCCCGTCGAATTGTTCTCGATAGACACCAACGGCAACCTCACATCGGGATATGAGAGCATTGATACCGTAGGAAATGAACGTCTTAAATTGGGCTACAACTATAACGGCGGCGCTGCAGGCGGCATCGCAAACAATAATCAGGCGGCGCAGATCATCGTTGATTCTGGCGGTAACCTGCAGATTAGCCCACGCACGAATGTCTCATCCACGGTAAACATCTACTCCACCAACGGCACGACTGCGAAGGTGGGGATTTCCGTTGCGCCCACGACTGATGTCAATATCGCAACGACGACCGATCTAGGCACGACGCTCGGAGTCGCGGGGACGGTTTCTGTTAATTCAAATGATTACCTGAATGCCACGACGACCGCAGGGTTTGGCACGACCTCAACGACCATACAGATTTCCACGACCACGGGCCTTGCGCCGAATGGCTTCGTCATCATCAATCCTTCGCTCATAGGAGGCACCCCGCTCGTTCCCGAAGTGGCATATTATTCCTCGTTCACTTCCAATGGCGCATCATCAACCCTCAACGGATTGGTACGAGGGCTTTTCGGAACGTCCGCCATCTCCGAGGGCGCGGCCTCAAGCACGAGCGTCTATGCGATGCCTTTCGTTGTCGCAAATAGCACAAGCTCGGCCCCGACGTTCGCAATCGGCTGCGCGACCTCGGTTCCTACCACGGGGTGTATGGATGCGGTAGATGACGTGCCATTTAATAACACGGAAATCGCGCATGGGCTTGCGGTGAATGGAAATGGAATATCAATGACGGGGAATGCTATTCGGGCAAATAACAGCATCACGTTTTCTAACACTTCAAACGGTGCGCAAATCCCCCTCATCATGGCCGGAGCCGGTATTGGGCTTGGGCCGACGCCGACCTACGGGCAGATTACCGCAACGTCCACCTATGGAATCAATTTAATGGTGAGCGGCGGAACAATAGGAACGCAACTTACGGCGAATACCAGCTCCGTTGAAACATTCGTACCGACGACCGTTTCCTCGACATTGGCAGTCACCGGCACCTCCACATTAGGATACGTTGGCATCAACACTTCGACCCCAGACCAATATCTCACGATCAATGGAAACATCCATTTCATTGGAACGAATGGCATAGATTTCGATAACGGCGGAGGGTTCAGCGCAAAAACAACCGGCGGTTCTCTTGTGGGGATTCTAAGTGCGTACACGGACAACAACCTCTATCTCGGCCCCAATCAGGGATTCGCGAACACCATTTTCCGCGCGGGGACGGGGAATATGCAGTTCACTATCGGGTCGGCGGCGAGCGCGTTAAAGATGTCTATTGCGAACAATGGCGACGTGGCGATTGGGAACGGCACGACGACGGATACCGGCTTTGGCTTATACGAAGCGGGCTCATTCAAGGTCGTCGGCACTTCGACGCAACAGCAAACTGTCTACTACGGCGTGAGCACGACAACGCCAGGTTGCCACGGTTTCTATGAACAGGGCGCCACCTCAACGCTCGCGTACGAATATGTGAATAGCACCACCCAAATGGTCGTCACGACTACGAAGCCAGCCTTCTGCCAATAGCATGTACGGCTTCTCTGGATACGCCACCAACGCATACGGATCTGAACGGCAAGCAAGCCGTGGGCCGATCACGAGGCTCGCGATGCTGATCGTGCAGAACGGCTATGGCGCCGCGCTTGCGCTCCAGCATCGCTACGGCGTGAACTCGATCATCCAAAGCACCTATGGCATCGCGATGTCCGTCATGCTCCGATTCCGGAACCTCACATTGTCGAATCCCGAGAGCAATCACAACACGCTCGAACTATGATCGTCCAACCCCAGACCGTCACGCAGAATGATTATGGATACGAGCTTCCCTTCACGCTCGAGGACGGAAACGGCAACGCGGTGAATTTGAGCGGCGCGACGCTCGTCTTGAACGTGCAGGACAGCCAGGATGGAGAGCAGGAATTGATTTTCAGCGGAGGCATGACCATTGACTCCGCTTCCGCAGGAACCTGCCACTACACGGTTGCGCAGGGCAACTTCCCGAACCCGGGAACCTTCCTCGCCCAGATCACCGCAACATGGCCGTCGAGCGAGGTACTCACGTGGTCCGGCATTACGATCATCGTCGAGCCCGCGCTTCCTAAGAGCAACAACTGACATGCTCGCCGGCACACGATCGCCAAATTACGTGAAGATGAAATGTACAGGATGTCCCGTGTTCATCCTTCGCCGGAAAGGCGTGAAGAACCCTCTGTGTCCATCCTGCAAGCAGAAGATCGACCGGGAGCGGAAACGTCAAGTTCTGCACATGTCCAAAACCTCTTGACATTCTTACGATTAAGGTATGAACAACAAATCACTCGTCGGGTTGGTCGCGATCGTGGCACTCCTCGCGGGTGTCGTCGGCGGCTATGCGGGAAATAAATTAACGTCGAACCAACAGACCGGCGGCGACTTCGCCGGCGGCATCACTCCCTCCCAGCTTTTCGCGGGAAGCGCTTCGGGTGGAATTTCGGGTAACGGCTACGTGCAGCCGGCCGGCACCCTCGCACTCAGCGCGCCGAATGGCATCAGCGTCGGTACTGCGGACCAATACCATGGCCAGACCGAATACGCCACGGCATCCGGCACTCCGGCCTCGGTGGTCACGCTCGGAACGCTCGGACAGACCAGCTCGACTGCCACGACCTCGATCACACTGCCCGAGACCGCGGGCCTCTCGATTGGCGCGATTTGCAGCGGCGGCGCGGCGACCACGACGGTTTATGTGTCGGGTTGCGTGCTCACTACGACGAACGGTGCGACCGGTACAGCGACAGTTGCATACTCGAATATCACCGGCGCGAACCTCAGCGTGCCGACTTCAACACTGTTCCGCATCAGTTTCGACCAGCTTCCGTATTAATCTTATCCACCATCCTCGGTGAACGAAGAGCTCAAACAATTCTCTGAATCAGTAGCTCTTGAACTCAAGGCCAAATTAGCTTCCGCATCAACCGAAGAGTTCATCACGCAGACCAAAGCCTCCGGCGATGACCGGAGCTTTGAGGTTGTCATGAGCACGTCCGACGAGGATCGCCAGGGCGACGAGCTTGACCAATCCAAATGGGATCTCAAATACTTCACCCTCAATCCCGTCGTCCTTTGGGCGCATAACTACCAAGGATTCCCGATCGGCATCGTGACCGACATCGAGATTCAGGGCAACAAAGCGATCGCCACGGGCAAATTCGCGCCGGCAGGCATCAATCCTGAAGCGGATCTCGCCTGTGCGCTCTATCAGCAGAAGATCCTCCGCGCCGTATCTCCCGGTTACATCCAGAACGACGACGGAACGCGCGAGCTGCTCGAAATGAGCTTTTGCCCCGTGCCCGCCGGCAAGTTCGCCCTGTCGTTGCGGCAGGTGGGCGCGCTCGGCATGTCCACGCGCGACCTCGTGACGAAGGGCTTTTTCTATGAGACGAAGGGCGCCGTTCCTTATCACGATTACGGCAACGCCGATCCGGACGAGGCGTGGGACGGTCCGGCCCAGGTGAAGGAGTGCGGCGACGACCTGGAGAAATTGAAATCCATCTGCGCGTGGTTCGATTCCGAAAATGACGATGTGAAGTCAGCGTACAAGCTCCCCCATCACCGCGCCTCCGACCGCAAAGCGGTTCTCAAAGGAGTGGAAGCCGCGGGCGCTGCTATACAGGGCAGCCGAGGGGGAGTTGATATTCCATCCGGCGACGTCGCCGGCGTGAAGGCCCATCTTGCGAAGCATTACAAGGAGTTCGGCAAAACCCCGCCGTGGGAAGAAGAGAAATCGGAAAAGTCGCCACAGATCGGCGACCACTGCGAGCTCGACGACGGCACGGAGGGAATACTCGCAGATGATCCCAAGAATCCCGGTGCCCTCGTATGCGTCCCCTCGAAATCAAACAAATCAGAATCAATGAACAACGAACTCGAAAAGAAATTCAAAGCGGAGCACGAGCGGCATGGCAAGGCCTTTGCGAAGGCCATCGACGAGTTTAAGTCGATCGATGAGTTCACGAAAGCCGCGGACGGGGAGCAGGACGAGCACCTTCAAAACACGATGAAGGCCATTGATGACAGCTACGCGCTTGAGGATCAGCACCCCAAGAAGGCGATCGACGAGTTCAAATCGGAGATCAATGCGGAGCATCTGAAGCACGTCAAAGCCGTCGACAAGGCTATCGACGAGTTCAAGTCCGCGCATGAAGCGGTCGACGGCGACGACGATAAAGCGAAGGCGATCGAAGAGTTCACCAAAGCTGTCGGCGTTGAGCTTGACCGCCATGAAAAGGCTCACATGGATCTCTGCGAATCGGAGGCTGGCGAGGACAACGAAGAGAAGTCCGTCCAGGAGCTCATCACGAAAATCGGCCGGCAGATCTCCGCGAAGAACAAGGAGAAATTGAAAGCCATCTTGGAAAAGATGGAATCCCACCACAAGGATGTCACCGCGGCCATCAAGGAGCTTATCGGCTCCGAAGACGGCGACGGAGGGGAGGAACCTTCCCAAAAGCCTGAAGGCGAAAAGCCCGAGGGCGATGAGAAGGCCCTGAACTCAAGGTCGAGCACCTCGGGAGCAATGGCTGAACTGGAGGGATACCTCCTTGGACAGCGGCTCGTGAGGCAGGTCAAAACTGTCACCGAGGATGCTCTCCGCCAATTCAAGGAAAAGATTGGTGAGGCCCGCGGCGGCAGATAGACCTATTCCAAACAATCAAAAAAAGTGGATCCAAAACAAATCGCAGAGATAGTTACTAAGACCGTCTCAGATGGATTCAACGACTTCATGGAGAAGTCGCTCGTCCCGACGATGGATGAGATCTCCGTGAAGAACGCCCGCAAGGTGGTCGAAGCGGTCATGGTGGAGCGCGCTATCAAAGGCCGCGACATCTCCGGCCTCACGACCGACCAGAAGGTTGCATTTGCAAAGCAAGTGCAGGCGGTGTTCCGTGGCAACCGCGATGGTGCTTTGAAGGTGAAAGCCAACGAAGCGCTCATCGAGGAGCAGGACAACCGCGGCGGCTACTTGGTCGAACCGGAAGTTGCGGCAGCGATCCTTCGTATCGCCGCTTCGGTCGGTACGATCATGAAGCAGTGCCAGAACTGGCCGATGAAGACCGATGAGTTGGGCATCCCCAACTACACCGGCTCCTTCCTCACCGGTTCCTATGTCGGCGTCGACCTTCCGGGCTCCGTCACGGGGCTCACGTTCGGTCAGGCGGTCCTCATTGCCCGCAAGTGGCAGCTCGCGTTCACCGTTGGCAACGACCTTTTGGCCGATGCTTCGGTGCAGCTCGCGGACTGGCTCATGGCGATGGCAGGCGAGGCGCTCGCGAACATGATCGACCAGCAGGGCTTCGTCGGCAGCGGCACGGTTGGCGGCTCGACCTACACGGGTCCGTTCGTCGGTATCTTCAATACCGCGAACGTGAACACGTACACGTTAGGCACCGGCAACACGACCTACGCGAAGTTCAATCCGGTCACCGATGCCGCGAACGTCATCGCGACGCTCGAGGAATCCATCTTGGACGGCGCCGCGTGGTACTTCCACCGCACCGTCTGGGCATCGATTCGCTCAGCGTTGGCATCGACTTCGGGCCTTCCGTTCCTGTTCCTTTCCGGAGCAGGCCGCGAATTGTCCGACAATCCGGGCGGCGGTCCGATCAAGCCCGCAGGTGAGATGGCCGGCTATCCGGTCTTCACGAACCGCTGGCTTCCGGCGACTACTGTCGGCTCACAGGCCGGCACCGCGTTCGGCATCTTCGGCAACCTCAAGGCGTGCGCGTTCGGCGATAAGGGCGACCTCCGCGTCGCGCAGTTCGAGTCAGGCTCGTTCGGCGGCAAGGAGATCGCGCTCGCAGACCAGCGCGGCATCGTGTACAAGCATCGCCACGCATTCGTGGTCGTGCTTCCGAAGGCGTTCACGGTCATCTCGACCTCAGCCTCGTAGTTCACTTGATCCGTTTCCGGCCTTCGCCAGTCCTCGGCGCAGGCTGGAACGGATCGGGAAATAAACCGCCCGCCGAAATCTATACATTTGAATTCCAAATCTATACATTTCGTCCCTTCCGATTAAAGTCGAGGGAAGGCAGGGGCCAATCAATCCAAACCAATGCGCTTTAACGTTTACGACAATACGTTGCTCGTCGGCGGTGTGTCACTTCCCCCGCAGAGCTTTAGTGGCTCCAGCGCGGTTGATGGCTCGTCCGTCAACACGGCCGGCTATGACAACGCCGCGATCCACGCCTACGGCGCGGAAACGTCGGGTTCTCCCTCTGCCGCGACGCTCGTCGTCACGTTGCAGGAATCGGCGAACGGCACCAGCGGCTGGGCGAACGCGCTCGACAACACCGGCACGGTGATCGGATTCACCCTCAACTGTGAATCTGCAGCGGCCGAGAACGTCGCCCGCATCGAAGGCCTCAACCTTAATCGGAAGCAGTACCTTCGGGCGGTCATCACGCCGGCGTTCACTGGCGGCTCGTCTCCCGCGATCCTCGGTTTCGCCGAGATCGTCTTGGGCAACGCCGAGCAGAAGCCGGTCGACACGTCGACTTCGAACACGTAGTTCGAACCTTCGTTCCCGTGGCTCTTCCGGTGAGGTAAGAGCCACGACACGAGGGAATCCCTCGACATTTCATGGCAGAAAAAATCGCGCCGTATGCGCTCACAACCTTGCAAAGGGTCAAAGATCGGCTGGATATTGTGATCGATGACGCTGATCCCGTGCTTACGAGGATGATTAATGGCGCTTCCGATTTCATCGAGCGCGAGTGCGGCAAGACCGGTCTCGAAGCCTATCCGAACGACGGCCACTTTGTTCAGAAGACATACACGAATGAGGTCTACACCGCGCAGGGTAGGAAGCAGCAGCGCCTTGTGCTGCGCAATGCGCCGGTGACCTATCTCATCGTCACAGGAAATCTCACGCAGGGATCGGCGTCAGTCACGGTCGCTCCCTACACGGGCATCGTCGCGGGGATGCCACTCTACAACATTCAGGGTCTCTTTCCGCAGGGAACCACCGTGCAAAGCGTCGGTTCAAACGGCGCGCTCACGATGAGCCAGCCGGCGAGCGTCACGCAGACAGGGGCGGTATTCGAGATCTCCGGGCTCATCTCGTTCCAATGGCGCGCCGGCACCCCGAGCAATCCGAACTGGACCGATTTTATCCAGGACCAATTCGAGCTCGACCAGCAGGGAAGAGCAGGCATCGTTCGCGTGTACGGCTCGATTCCCGGACTATACAACAACATGATTCGTGCGACCTATGTCGCGGGCTTTCCGGTTGACTGGCAGAACGCCGGCAACGGTTCCACGCACCAGCTTCCGTCCGATCTCACGAACCTGTGCGAGAACATTGTGGTCCGGATTTACAAACGGCGACAGCTTGAAGGTAAAGCAAGCGAAGCGATCCAGGGTGCGACAACCTCCTGGCGTGATGCCCTTGATGCTTTTGACCGGAACGTAATCAATAATTACCGCCGCGCCGGCAACATTTTCTAATTTCCATGCCCGGTGCCACATTCTCAATCTCAATACCCAACCTTCCGGCGCTGCAAGCCGCACTCGCGAACTATCCTTCGATCTCCCAGCCGATCATCCAGAGGGCGGTCGTCGCCGCGCAGGCGATCCTCGCAAAGTTCACGACGGCCGCAACTGTTCCCGTAAAGACCGGATACCTGGTTCAGAACTGGGCGTTCGAAGTGGGGAACCTCCAGGCGCGATGGTATCCGCGCGCGAGCTATGCGCCGTACGTCGAATTCGGGACCGGGCCGCACGAGATCAAGGCCGTGAACAAGAAAGTGCTCGCGAACGTGCAGACCGGGCAGATATTCGGCCCAGTCGTGCATCATCCCGGCACAAAGGCCAACCCCTTCATGGAGCGAATCGTTGCCGCTTCGCAGCCGGACATCGAGACGCTATTCCTTCAAGCAATGGATCAAGTAAATGAGGCAATCGCCTCGCAAGCCAATGGGTAACACCTTCGCTCAAAATCTCAAGCAGGCGATCGTAAACGACATTCAGTCTCTCGTCTCGTCTGGCGTGCTCGGGTCCGTGGCGACCGACGATTTCACGAAGCTCAACCCACTTAACCGGACGTGGGGGAAATTCCCCGCGGCGCTCGTGATCCCGCCAACTGTCGGCGCCTCGGAATACGAGGATGTGGTAACGAACCTCCGGGAATACACCTGGTACATCATGATCGTGACGACGCCCGACAATCTCCCCAAAAACGATCCGACCTACCTTGAGGGGCTCATTGACAATGTGCTCCAGGTGTTTGATAACGACGTCACGCTTCAAGGAATGGCCGTCGGAGGCGTGAATCCCGCGATCCTCGACCCGCCCGGGCCTGTGAGTAGCGGGGCAGTGACATATGTCACTGCGTACGTCACAATTAAGGCACGTGCTCTTGTTCCCGCCGCCGTTCAATAACTTACTCCAACTAAATGCACGCTTCATCTCTCAAAGAACAAATACCGTGGAATAGGGGACTGCGCGGAGTTTACAAACATTCGGCGGAATCGAAAGCGAAAATAAGTTTCGCACTTGCAGGACGTCCGTGTTCTGAAGCGACGCGCGCGAAGATTCGAGCAGCCCAACTCGGTAAGTTTATTCCCCAGAGCTCGCGCGACAAGATGAGCATAGCTAAAAAGGGGCATCCCGCGTGGAATCGTGGCATTACATACCCTGAAACCGTCCGCGCAAGGATGAGTATCGGCAGTCAAGGCAAGAACGCCGGTTCAAAGCACTGGAATTGGCAGGGCGGTAAGACCCCCATCGGCCGCCTTATCCGGGATTCTGCACAATACAGGAAATGGCGCGAAGCGGTGCTCAAACGTGATGATTATCGATGCTTTGATTGTGGCCAACGGGGCGGAGAATTAGAAGCACATCACATCTACTCATTCGCTGAATACCCGCGTCTTCGTTTTGAGCTGGAAAACGGGATCACCTTGTGTATATCGTGTCATAGACAAACCCCCAATTTCGGGCGAAGATTATACGGAAGACAATATCCATCAAAGGCCCTCGTCCCGGCCGCCGTGCAATAAATTAACCCACCATATCTTTGAACATTCCGAACACAGAAAACAAAATGATGGATCAGCCGAACGTCGAGCAGAAAGACGTGCAGCCGAGCTTCGCGCGCGCCGCATCGGTGCTCGAGAACGATTATTTCTATCCCGAAGCGAACGGGTATCAGGCGATCACGATCCGCGCGGCGACCCGCGAGGACGCGCACGCCATCTATCTTGCAAAACGGAAACCGGTGACGCCGGAGGAAAAGGTCGGTGAATCAGAAACCAATAACGAATAACTATGTCAGTAAAAGGAATCGGGCGGCGGTTCAGCATCGGCATCGCAAAGGAATCGTCCCGCGGCACTGCTCAATCGTCGGCCAATCATTGGCTTCCGTTCAGTGACGCATCGATCGATGAGAAGTTCGAGAACGTCACCCAGGACGAGGCCTACGGCATCATCGAAGATTCGGTAGGGCAGTTCCGCACGAAAAACTGGGCGGAGGGAACGCTTAAAGTTCCGGTGACGGATCTCAGCCTGCCGCTCATCTTCTACGCGATGTTCGGCGCGAGCGCCGATGCCACGCACTCGGGCGAGTCCGCCGTCTACGACCACACGGCCACCGTGGCCGAATCAGCGCAGCACCAGTCCCTCACACTGTTCATCCACGATCCGCTGTCGGGTGTCGACTACTCCCACGCATTGGGTGTCATCCACAAGCTGGACCTCGACGTCGAACTGAAGAAGTTCGCGGAGCTCTCGCTTTCCGTGAAAGCCCTCAAGGGCGTCTCGCAGTCGTCGTTCAGCCCGTCCATCGCCTCGGAGAATCGCTTCCTCCCGCAGTACATGAAGTTCAAGTACGCGACCTCGGTTTCCGGATTGAGCGGCGCGACCGCGATCGCCCTCAAGTCCTTTAAGCTCTCCGTCGACGCGAATATCGAGGATGACGATGTCCTCGGAAGCATCGCGCCGATCGACTATCTCAACAAGGAGTTCAAGGTCGAAGGATCGCTTGAGGCCATCTGGCAGAACGAGTCCGACTTCAAGACCGTCGCGCTCGCGACGCCGAACGTGCCCCAGGCGCTTTCGATCGTCCTCCAAAACACGGACGTGTCTATCGGCACCGTTCCATCACACCCGACCGTGAACATCACTCTCGATCAGTGCTACTTCACGGCCATCAGCAGACCGATCAAGGTCAAGGATCTCGTATACCAAACGATCAAGTTCAAGGCGACGTATTCAACGGCAAATTCGGAGATGTTGAACATCGTCACGACGAACACCGCGGCGACGAGCGCCTAGTCACAAACAAATCCTCACCAAAATGTCAGAACGCAAAACAAATACAGTCACCACGCCATCCAACCATGCCGTCGAGCTCAAGGATTACATCACTGCCGGCGAATTCCTCGATTTGAACGAGGAAAGCGAGAAGAGCGGCCTCACAAAGACGGCACTCGCGAAGAAGATCCTGGAGCTTGCCGTCGTCTCTATCGACGGCGCGAAAGAGAATATTCCCTCGGCGATCCGTGAGCTTCCGATCGCGGATTACACCTTCCTTCAGCAGGAGATCAAGAAATTGATCGAGGGAAATTTTACGGTGGCGAAGAATCCCCAGAACTGATCTGGCGCGAGTTCTTCGCACAAGGCCGCGCGTACCTTTCACCCGAACTGAAGGGCGTCATGCTCGCCCGCGAGATGGGCTGGACGTGGGAAGAGTACCGCGCCCAGCCTCAATGGTTCGTCATGAACCATCTCTTCATGCTGCAAAGCGAAGCGGAAGAGGCCAATCGCAGATCAAAGGGGTGACTTGCGCAATCGCCGCAACTATGGCTTAGTGAAGGGGTCAAAAGGTCGAAAACCTGATAAGCAATTTCTCTAATGTCAGAAAGCAACAAATGCCCCAATTGCAGTCAATACAAGGTCCAAAGCATGAGCGCTTTGAAATGGATCGTGATTGCCATCGGCGCCTCCGCCATACTGGTCATCACGCTTCCTCTTGAACTCATATTGATTCCTGCCGCGATCGTTGCGGCGATAATACCCAGTGCGCGCGCCAATTATCACTGGTGCCGCAACTGCAAATGGTCGGATCGTGTCGTTTCGAAAGCTACGAATTAAAGAACATCACCCGAACGCAAAATGGCCGATTCTTCATCAGAGCTAGAGATTGTCATCTCCGCCATCGATGAAGCGTCGGCTTCTTTTGATGAGATAAGCGAGTCGATGGCTCAGATGTCGGAATCGGCGAGCGCGGCGGCCACGCAGACCGATGACGCGATGGAGTCTGTCGGCCTCACCGTTAATCAGGTCACGGGCGAGATTCAGAACTCGCTTCTTTCGCAGCAAGAGTCTTTCGACCTCCTCACCCAAGTCATGCAGACGGACTCCGAGGAGATCCAGCAGCTCATTCTCGACGAGGGAATTTCATTCCAAGAGGCCTCCGCCGTTGTGGAGGAGGCAAACGCCGAAATCGCATCCTCGTCGGAGGGCGCGGCTGCGCTCTCCAAGAGCAGCTTCACGACGATCGGTGTCGCCGCAGGCATCGCCTTCGCCGCGGTCTCAAGCGCGGTATCGAGTGCCATCTCCTCGGCCGAGCAGTGGGACCAGACCTCCGAGATCATCACGCAGGAGCTCCAAAACATAGGCTCTTCGATCCCGACGTCGCAGGTGCAGGCGTACGCCCAGCAGATCCAGTCAACGACCCTCTTCAGTCAGCAGCAGGCGCTCTCGGCCGAAGCGGTCGTCCTCGGCTTTTCCAACCTCGCGCCGAAATACCAGGAGCTTACGTCCCTTTCGGCCGACCTCGCGACGAAGATCCAGCAGTTCACGGGCTCTGCTACTGCCGATCTGCCCTCGGCGATGAAGATCCTCACGAATGCGCTGAACGATCCGGTTGCCGGCATCAACCAGCTTATCCGTCAGGGCGGCGTCGCGCTTCCGGCGGCGACGGTCACTATGATCGAGAATCTCGCGAAAGCCGGCGACACGGCCGGTGCGGACGCGGTGATCCTGCAGGCGCTACAGGGCCAGGTGGGAGGGCTCGCGCAGGCAGCCGCCAATGCGCCCGGAGGCGGTCTCATCCAGCTTTCGAACCAGCTCACTGCGCTCGGGACCACCATTGCGAACAGCGGGCTTCTTACCACGCTCGACGAGATCGCAAAGGATCTTACGCCGATCATCCAAGAGATCGGACAGTGGACATCGGAACATCCAAAGCTCACGGAAGCGATCGTTGCCGGCACCGTCGCATTTACCGCGCTTTTGGCTGTGCTTGCCGTGGTTGGCATTGTCGTCGCTGCCATCGGTTCCACGTTTGCCGCCGCGGCGGTTGCGATCGCGGCCGTCGTCGCCGTGATCGTCGGAGTCGTGATCTCGAATTGGGATCTCATTGCGAGCCATACCGAGACCGTCTGGAACGGCCTTTACACATTCTTCGTCGGCGGCTGGGAGCTGGAGATCAATCTCTTTAAGACGGCGCTCGATACGGTCATGACCGTCTGGAAAACCGCCTGGAATGACATCAGCTCGTTCCTTGGGAACATCTGGGCAACGATCCAGAACACCGTGAAGACCGGTGTCGATTATGTGATCAGCGCGATCAATGCATTCATCAATGCGCTCGATGCGATCCATATTTCGATACCTTCGATTTCAATACCGGGTACGAAGCTCGCGACCCCATCGATCAACCTCGGCTTCAGCATCCCCGATATTCCGATGCTCGCCGCCGGAGGATTCGTGACACAGCCGACGCTCGCACTCATCGGCGAGGCCGGACCCGAGGCGGTTGTCCCGCTTTCACAGATGGGCGGGGCCGGAACCGCCGGCCAGCAGATCGTTATCAACATCAACGGCGGCATTTTCCCGGCGGATCAGTCCGCGATCAAACAGATCGGGGACATGCTCGCAAAGTCGATCACGACGCAGCTCCGCGTGAAGAACTACGCCCTGTAATATGCCGAATCCCGTACGGCTACTCGATAACGGCACCGACATCTCGAATCTCGTCGATTGGAAGTCGCTGGATTTTGTCTCCGTCCTGACCAAGGAAACAGGGACGGGCGCTTTCAATATCAAGTGCAACGCCGCAAACCTGCCGGCGGGTTTGCCCCAAATCGGTGACACGATCGAGCTCTACGACTCGTCCGGGCTCATGTGGGGCGGCATACTCACCGAACAGGAGCCGATCATCGCGGGCCTCATGGTGACCTACCAGTACACGGCGACCGATTGGGGATTCCTCTTCGACGGCGAACTCGTGAAGAAGAACTACGCGGGCATGGACCCGGCCGACATCGTCGCCGACATTGTTAACACCTTTTGCGCAGGCAAGGGGTTCAACCTCGACGGCGTTCAGCGCGGCAACTTCCTCGTCGAGACGATCAAGTTCAACTACCAGCAGCCCAGCAAGGCGCTCCAGTCGCTGGCAAAACTCATCGGCTGGGATTGGTTCATCGGCCCGGACAAGACCGTCTACTTCTTCCTGGGCGACGTGGACGACGGAAGCGGCGGCGGTGCGGTGGGCGATGGAGGTGTCGCGCCGATCACTATCGACGCAACGAGTGGCAAAATCGAGTGGAACTCTCTCGACATCGATCTCCAGATCACGAACATGCAGAACAGCGTGTACGTCATCGGCGGCACACTCCCCGTCATGTTCACCGCTTCGAATACAAACGACGTCTATCCGACGAACGGCACGGCGAACACGTTCCCCGTCGCCTACGCCTACAGCTCGAGCACAATCGTCGTGGAGCTGAACGGCGTGCCGCAAAGCGTCGGCATCCTGAACCAGGTAACCGACCCTGCGACCGTCGACGTGCTCTACAGCGATTCCGGTCGGTTCATCCAATTCACCGCAGGCGCGCCAACGGGCGGACAGGTGGTCAAGATTTTCGGCACAGCCCAGGTTCCGATCGTCGCCCATGCTTCGAATGCAGCGAGTGTCGCAACGTACGGCGAGCGGCAGGGCGTCGTGACGGATTCCACGATCACGTCGGTCCCGGAGGCGCAGCTCCGCGCGCAGGCGCAGATCCTCCAGTTCGGCCATCCAGTCTATGACCTCAAGGTGAACACGATCACCCCTGGATGCAGGATCGGCCAGACGATCAAGGTGAATGTCCCCGCGATGGGGATCACGAATTACAACCTCGTCATCAAGCGGATCGAGGCGGTGGGCTTCGCGCCGGGACCCAACGGGATGCTCGAATACCAAATCGAGTGCATTGGCTCGGATAACGTCACCTTCACGGACCTCATGACGACGATCCTCCAACAGGAGCAGACGCAGACGGATGTTTCGGATGACACGATCACCGAGGATCTCCAGGAGGCGGACGAAACGCTGGCATTTGCCGATACCGTCACGGCGACCGCCGGTTCGAGACCCTATTTATACGGTCCCACTTCTCCACAGCCGCGCTATGGCTTTGCCGTCTATTCATGACCATAATTGAAGTAATCCCCGCACTATCCCCATGTCTGAAGGCCTGAAGATCACTGGAACAATCACCCTCCGCTCGCACCCTTCGGGTACGCTTCATCTCTATCAATCGCTCGTAGACCTTGGGAAGCCGGAACTCGCGCGCGAACTTCTTGCTGACGGCAAAGTCGAAGTCGTGCAGAAGAACCTTGTCGTTGACTCGCCAAACTACGGAATAGACATATTAGTGCAGTACCTCATCAGCGGGTTCACGGGGACATCGAATTTCCCGCTCGGGATCGCATGGGGCGAGATCGGAACAGGGAACACCACTCCGTCCGCCGGCGATACCGCTCTCACGGCTCCCACGAACCGCGCGGCGGTTTCCTACGCGGCAGACTTCGGCCTCAACACCGCCCAGCTCCAATTTTTCTTCCCAGATGCGGTGCTCGCGAATACTACCTATTATGAGTGCGGGTCGTTCATTGGCGGATCTTCGACGATCGGTTCAGGCAACATGTTCAATCATGCTCTGTTTGCTTCCGGATATTCAAAATCGAGCGGCACCGATACGACACTTGAAATAGACATCGCTATTTCCAATTAGCATGAAATCTCGTCCCACCGGTCCCGATCAGACAATCCTTTCCTCTCATGGCAATGACCGACGCGATGATGCTCGCGGCAGTGCATTTCTTCTTGCGCACCAGCAGCTCGGGGTCATCGCGCTTCCCACGAACCCGACCAACAACCAGACCCTGACGCTCACGATCAACGGCACCGCGATCGTGGTCACGTTCGTTTCAAGCATTGGCTCGACCGCGAACATTGTTCTGATTGGTGGGAGCGCTGCGGCGACGACGCAGAACCTCGTCAATTTTCTCCGCCGTCCGGATCTCACGAGCACGACCCAAGTCGCCGCCACTTCGGGGAATCAGTCGCTGCTCCAATACTGCGGTTACGGATGGCCGGGATCATCCACCAACATCGTGCCGTTCTCACTCAACAAGAACGTCAACGGCCTTGCCGGGCTGCTCAGCAGTTTCACCGCGTCCACGACGGTGACCGGCGGATCATGGACTGCGCAGACCATGCAGCTCTACGTGGAAGACGGAACCTATTTCATCGGCACGACGCGGGTGCTCTTCACCGGGGGTTCAACTCCGACCGTCACCGCGCCAGTCTCACATCCGCGCATCGATGTGCTTTCGATCAACAGCTCGGGCGTCCTTTCCTGGACGACCGGTACCGAAAGCGTGACTCCATCAGCGCCCACCTATCCGACCGGGGTGATGGTGATCTGCGAGCTCTATAACGTCGTCGGAGAAACCGCGCTCTACGATAACGAGAACCAGCAGACCAACGAGGGATATATCTATAACGATGTCCGGCCGACGCTTGGCGGCACATACATTTCGAGCGCGTCGCAGGTCGCATCGGGGCTTTTCATTCCAGACCCCGGCAGCGAAGCACAGGGGGATGTTCTGTATTACAACGGTTCTGCATGGGCGCGGCTTCCCGCGGGCACTTCGGGGCAGGTGCTCATGACCAAAGGGGCAAGCGCGAATCCAACGTGGTCGGCAGCTCCTTCAGGATTCGGCCTTACCGGGACAGCCAATGGATCGAACTATTCGTCCTCGTCAACATCATACGTGGACGTGGATGCTACAAATCTGAAGGTCACACTCACCGGATTGACTGTCGGCAAGTTCTTATACCTACAGTGCTATGCCCAATACGAGACTACCGGTTCGAATCTGACCAATGGTGTGCAACTCCAAGACACGACAAATTCCATCACTTTAGTCACGGGACCTGCATCTTCGGGCTCGACCTACACGATCAACTTCAGCGGGCTTTATAAGATTGCATCGGCTACGACAACCATTTCACTCCAATACAAGACCACAACCAACAATGCATTACTCCTGAACTCGGCAGCCGCATTTACACCAGGAGGCAATCCGGCGTGGTTTACCGTAACCATACTTAACTAATCAAGCCCATGCCTCCCACCGGTACGAAATCCAAACGCAAGCCGCACACTTCTGATCCGACCGACTTCGAACTTGGCCAGCAGATCGCAGAACTTCGAGGCATCACGGTTGCGGGATTCAAAGCTGTGAACGATCATCTCTCTACACTCAACGGCCGCGTCGGCAAGCACGATGAGCTTTTCAACAAGATTCTCGGCAATGAAAAGTTTGAGGCGGGCGCGCGACAAGGCTTCGCGACATCCTGGAAAGTCATCTTTGCTCTCGTCACGATCACGCTCGGCATCCTCGCGATCGTATTCGGGCCGCATTAGCTATCCACACCCACCGACCTCGACAAATCTCGCCAATCACCCACACTGAAAGCAAATGCCCAAGAATTTAGGCGCACTGGAGCGTAAGGCCGATCCCCGCGATATTATGCTCGGCTCCGTTCAGGCGCCCGTCTCGCTCCCCTCGGCATTCATCCCGGACATCTCCTGGCTTCAGCGCAACTACCAGGGCCAGACGGCGTTCTGTGGCGAGCACGCCGGAACGCATTTCAAGGCAGTCCTCGATTTCGTCAATCTCTCAGGAAACCCGATCGAGCGAAAGTCGCCGCGCTATGGTGTCATCAAGCTCAAGGACCCGAAGTCGTCTCTTTATGACGGGTATGCGATCGACGCCGGCACGACGATGGACGCGGTATTCAAGTGGCTGGAGAAAGCGGGAGCGGCCGACTTCGAGCCGCTCGGAGACGACATCACCCTTCCGATGAGTGTCTACTGCGATCCATCGGTCGTTACTCCCGCGATCGATGCGAACGCCGCACAGAGTCTCATCAAGGCCTACGCCTACAGCGCGACCGATTTCGAATCATTGTGCCAGGCAATCTACCAGAACAAAGCAGTCATGTTGCTCATCAAGTGCGATGATGGGTTCTGGGGAACCTCGACGCCCACTTTCACCACCCCGGAAGACGGCCATTTCATTTGCGCCTACGGCTTTGATAGCGATTCGATCTATGCGATCGATTCTGCAGATCCGAATGACGCATTCGCACTGAAGAGGATCGCAAAGCAGTACATCACCCCCGAATTCTTTT
>Ga0070731_10000071_pt1 | contig 203484 bp, 149 predicted proteins | sample Coa_R1_2_FD_66448 | JGI IMG/M metagenome (GOLD analysis project Ga0070731, IMG submission 66448) | Surface soil microbial communities from Centralia Pennsylvania, which are recovering from an underground coalmine fire - Coalmine... | ecosystem: Environmental > Terrestrial > Soil >... | reverse complement strand
TAGACAATCGGGTCTTCGTAATATATCTGCGGATCGGCGCTCGAGAGGGCTGACTCGACCAATTCGACAAAAGATCCCCAGAGTTCGCTAGAGACGCGAACCTTGGAATTGCAGAGAATGCCCTCGTGATCGACCTGCACTATGCGATATTCACGGTTTTGGGATTGCTGATTGAACTCAAAGCAAATTGCGTCAAAGTCGCCTCCATCGGGGCGGCCTATCTGCACGTATCCTGCTGGGATCAAAAACTCGGATAGGTGAACCGGAAAACGGCGACTGCTGCTCTCGGCCGCTGACGCTTCTTCGACGTATGCATTCGAGTCAGAATCCCAACCAAACAACGCGATTCCCATCACGTCGAACGCTGGGAACGAGTACCGGCAGAGGAAGGACTGGAAGGATTGCGGCAGTCGCTTCGGCAACTTCTCCTCAAAAATGCGGAGCCGAGACGCATTGTCTTCCTCGCGGATCGGCACACCCCGATCCTTTAGCGCAGCGGCAAAAGACTCCATTAGCTTGTCAGAGGCTGTGGACATTCTGCTGTGATTCTAAGCGACATGCGATAGTTGACGAAATCAGTGAACCGGGGAATAAAAATGACCCGCCACGGTTAAAGATCGTGAATGCATGGCTTGCTCAGAGATGCCGATGTTACGACAGTCAATCGGCGCCCGGCTACAATGGAGAAGCATAACCCTGCGGCAAGGAACCTCAATGCGCTTCGAGGAACGAGAACTGGAGAACTTCGCGACCTTCGTACTGGCGAGAGACCTGAAGGAAGGAGCCGTTTACTTTGCCACCCAATATGTGGACGACAAGATGCTCCTTCCGATAATGCGACCGGTGGTGTTCATTGGGAAGAATCTTGAGCCGGGTGATACTGATCGAGTGTATTTTCAGGATGTTGGGTCGTATCGAAGGGGGTTCAGACGCGATTCGCCGGATCCTGACACTGATGCTTTTTTCGAGTCTTTTCCCGAGACAACAACAGGTGATGTCAGCGCAATTTACGAATATGAAGATGTGCTAGACGAGCTGATGCGGTGCGCCTTGAGACGCAGAAAAGCGTAGACAATCTATGTCTGCGTGAGCTTATGCTCGAAGAGAGCGCCCGGTTGTACCAATCGTGGTAACCAGGTGTTAGCGGTAAAGACAGCCAGAGCGTCCACCAGCTTCGAACCGGCCCAACCCTTCACTATTCCCGGCTCCCCTTGACACCGGCTGCTAGAATGAAATGCAGAGCAATCAACAAGTTTGCTTTGCAAGCAGCCTGTGCCTTGGGTGTTCGGTCGAAATGTTCAAAGCGGGAATGTATTTCTCTAAGTCACTGATTTATAAATACTTTAGTTTAAGTCCTTATTCTTCAAAGACCCAGCTCCCGGACGGCCTCTAAGTCTTTGAGTTCATTAGACCGAGGGGGGAGGGGGTGGGGTAACTAAGTGGTAATTGCGAGCCCCGCATCGGGAATTTCCTCCCGCTAGACTCCATCTCCGAGGACACATTTTTGACCGCCAAACCGCCCACTTCCAAAAAAGAAGTTCTCCAGAAACAGGCTGCAAACAAACTGGCTCCAAACAAACAGGCCCCAAATAAACAAACTCCAAACAAACACGGCTTCGCAACTCGTGCCATTCACGTCGGACAAGAGCCCGATGCCGAAACCGGCGCGATTAGTCCTCCGATCTATCCAACCTCGACCTATGTTCAGGAAGAGATTGGGAAGAACAAGGGCTACGAGTACGCGCGCGTGTCGAACCCGACTCGCGACCGTCTCGAATCGAATCTCGCTACGCTTGAGAACGGGGTCGCTGCCAAGGTCTTCTCCAGTGGCATGGCGGCGATCAATGCCATCACCAGCATGCTCAAAGCCGGAGATCACGTTGTTGCCGGCCACAATCTTTACGGTGGAACGCCACGCTTATTCAATCAGGTGCTCACCAATTTTGGGCTGACATTCAGCTACGTCGATACGACTGATTTGAACCAGGTGGAGCGTGCCTTCCAAAAGAACACGCGCCTGCTGTTTGTCGAGACGCCTACCAACCCACTGATGGAATTGTGCGATCTCGGCGCCATCACCGAACTCAGCCACCGGCACGGGGTTGAGATAGTGGTCGACAATACATTCATGTCGCCATATTTTCAGCGGCCGATCGAATTCGGCGCGGATATGGTCGTCCACTCCACTACAAAATTTCTCAATGGCCACAGCGACGGAATCGGCGGAGTCGTCGTCTGCACCAAGCCTGAGCAGGCGGAGAAACTGGCCTTTCTCCAGAAATGTGCCGGTGCGATTCTGTCGCCGTTTGAGTGTTGGCTGATCTTGCGCGGGGTGAAGACGCTGGCGGTTCGTATGGAACAGCACGACCGCAGCGGTCGCCAGGTCGCCGAATATCTCTCGAAACATAAGAAGGTCAAGAAAGTTTTCTATCCCGGACTGCCGGACCACCCGCAGCACGATTTGGCCAAGCGCCAGATGTCGGGCTTTGGATCGATGATCTCGTTCGAAACCGGATCGCTTGAGAACGCCAACAAGATGCTGCGCAAGGTACGCGTCTGTTCGCTTGCCGAATCATTGGGAGGAGTGGAGACGCTGATCTCGCATCCCGCGACCATGACTCATGCTGGCGTTGGCGAAGAAGTGCGTCGCAAGATCGGCATCACGGATGGCATGGTCCGAATCTCGGTTGGCATCGAGAATCTGGAAGATCTTCTGGACGATCTCGATCAGGCGCTGGCTGGGATTTAGTCTCTGAGTATCTGAATGGGCCCAGGTTATCGCCCCAAAAAACGGGGCGCGAACCTGGGGCACGCTTTCAATCATGGTAAAGTCCCGCGAGTGGAATGCCTCGGAATACCATCGCCTCTCGGCGCCGCAATTTCAGTGGGGACAGCGCGTCGCCAGCCAGCTCGAACTTCGCGGTGACGAATGTCTGCTTGACGCAGGTTGCGGCACTGGAAAACTCACCCGCATTCTTCTCGAGAACCTTCCGCGCGGACGTGTTGTCGGTCTCGATCTATCACGCAACATGGTCCAGCACGCGCAACAGGATCTACGGCCGGAATTCGGCGATCATGTTCGGTTCGTGGCTGCCGACTTTGTCGCGCTTCCGTTTCGCGATTGTTTTGATGGGATTTTCAGCACGGCGTCGTTCCATTGGGTGCATGATCATGATGCCTTGTTTCGCAGCCTATATCGGGCATTGCGTCCACGGGGCTGGCTGCACGCGCAATGCGGCGGCGGTTCGAATCTCGCACGGTTGCGCGAACGCGTGAATGTACTCTTGCAGGCGGACGAATTCTCGCCGTACCTCGGAGACTTTCGCGAACCGTGGCACTTCTCCGATGCCGAAACTGCGGCGTCACGGCTTCGTGCAGCCGGATTCGAAAATGTCGAGACGGGGATTGAGCCCGCGAGTTACTCGGCGGAGAACAGCGAGAAATTCAAGGAATATATGCGCACGTTCGTACTCCACCGGCACCTGGAACTTCTTCCCGACGACAGTGTACGCGTGCTCTTCCTGCAAAAACTCGCCGACGCCAGCGCTCAAGACGATCCTCCCTGGACGCTTGATTATTCGCGGCTGAACTTGCGCGCCCGCAAGCCAGAATGACGCAGAGACATTTCTGGAGCGCAGCGCCTCACCTCACCTGCGGCACCTCAGATTGAGCCCTGATACCATACCTCGATACTGCCTTGCATGGAGAGTAACTGAGACTTGAGGCGCAATTCCTTCGTCATAATCGTTGTCGGTGTGCTGGCCCTCATTGCGGTCGGACGCATCATCTCCACCTATCGCGTGACATCCGTCGCCTGGGACGAACCCTGCCACATTGCCGCCGGCATTGAATGGCTCGACAAAGGGACCTACAACATGGACCCGATTCACCCGCCGCTCTCCAGAGACGCGATTGGCCTACCTCTTTATCTGGCGGGAGAAAGGTTGCCGGTATTCACCGATGGTCGCGGAGACCATGACTACTACGACTACGGCACCAGAATTCTTTATGACGGAGGGCACTATTTTCGCAATCTGGTTCTCGCGCGCATAGGAGTTCTGCCGTTTTTCCTGCTCACGATCGTGCTGGTCTTCTGGTGGACGCGCCGCATGTTCGGACCGTCCGAGGGAACGCTCGCAGCGCTCGCCGCAGTTTTCCTGTATACGACGACCCCATCGGTGCTCGCATTCGCGGGACTGGCATATACCGACACGACGACCGCCTGCATGCAATTCGCAACCCTGTTTGCGCTGGTTACGTGGATACAAAAGCCCACCCGCGGCAGCACGGCCGTTCTTGGAATCGCGCTTGGTCTAGCGTTGCTCTCGAAAATGACGACGCTGCTGTTCTTGCCAGCATCGGCGGTTGGGATTCTTCTAGCCAGATGGACTGTCGGCGCGAAGACTCCAGAGAAGAGCGAAGCGCAGCCAGAGAAGCCAGCGCTTGAGATCTCGAAGTCTCAGTGGTTGACGCGGCTCGGCCTCGCCTTGGCGATCGCTGTCGTCGTCTTGTGGGGAGGCTATAAGTTTTCCGTTGGCCACGTGCAGGAAGACATGGGTCTTACCCCGCAGGCTATGCCGTCATTCCAGCACTTTCCCGGGCCGGTGAGGAGCCTGGCTAAGAGGGCCGTCGTCTCGGACTGGATGGTACCGGCTCCGATGTTGATTAAGGGCTTCACCGTGGCGTGGGTTATCAACAAAGTTCGCATGCCCTCCTACATGTTTGGGAACACGACGCCGGGTGGCTCGTGGTACTTCTTTTTTGTCGCGCTGGCGGTGAAGGCTCCGCTGGCGTTGCTGGCGCTATGGTTTGTGGGAGTGTGGGCGGTGGTTCGTCGAAGAGACTGGGTCCCGCTGGCTCCCGCAATCGCTGTGGTCATGATTCTGATCGTGGCCATTTCCATTCAGTACAAGGAAGGGGTTCGTCACCTTCTCGTCGTGTTTCCACTTCTGGCGATGGTCGCCGGATACGGCGCCTCCGTTCTGTGGAAGTCCACGGGGAAATGGAAGCTGGCGAGCAGAATCGCCGTGGTCGTGCTGATTGCGTGGCAGGGCGTTGCCAGCTTGAGCGCCGGCCGCGATTTCATTTCTTATTACAATGAATTGGCGGCGCGCGATCCAAGCAAGATTTATTTCACGGGTTGCGATTTGGATTGTGGCCAGGATGTCTATCGTTTAGCGGAAGAGGCTCGCAGAAGAAACATTTCCTATTTGGCCATTGCCGTTTGGAGCAGCGCTGACATCTACCAGATGGGTTTGCCGAAACTTGAGATCCTCGAACCGAACCGGCCGGTTACGGGCTGGGTTGCGATCAGTATTCGGTCGCTGAAAATCGCTCAACTGTTTCACAAGCAATACGCAACCGATTCGTACGCGTGGCTCAATCAATACAAGCCGGTGGCGATGGTGGGCAAGACAATATTCCTGTACTACATTCCGGAGGGTGCGGCCGTTCCGTCGCAAGGCACGGAGCCTCGTGTGCAGCCGGGAACGAAAGGTCCATGAAGATGAAGGAATCGGCCGCGATGGAGATGGAATTCGCGGTGACGACGCGTACAACCTCATGAACCGGAAGATCGTGATTCTCACGGAAATCGTTGCTCCGTATCGCATCCCTGTTTTCAACGCTCTCGCGCGGCGGCAGGGGGTCGACCTGCACGTAATTTTTCTTGCGGAAACGGATGCAGCGCTCCGACAGTGGCCGGTTTATAAGAACGAAATCCGGTTTTCGTATCAGGTGCTCGGATCATGGCGATTGCGCGCGGGGAAAAGGCTTCTCTTGTTCAATCGAGGATTGTGGTCGGCCTTAAGCAAAGCGAATCCGGCGGTAATTATCTGCGGTGGATACAACTATTCCGCGTCCTGGGAGGCTCTGGCGTGGGCGCGGCGACGAGTCGTCCGATTCGTATTGTGGTCGGAGAGTAACGGGCAAGACGCCCGCAGTGGTTGGAAATTGGTGGAACGGCTCAAGTCGTATTTCGTGAGGCATTGCGACGGGTTTGCGGTTCCCGGAAAAACCGCGTTTGCGTATCTCAAGTCCCTGGGGGCATCGGAAGCGGCGATCGTGACCGCGCCCAACGCTGTCGATAACGATCTCTTTGCGAGCGAGGCGGCAGCCGCCAGAGCCCACGGCGGCGAATTTCGAGAGAAGCTGAAATTGCCCAAGCGGTTCATTCTTTTTGTGGGACGGATGGTGCCTGAAAAAGGCGTGTTTGACCTGCTGGAAGCTTATGTCAAACTAGATAGCAGCCTGCGATCCGAGGTAGGCTTGGGCTTAGTCTATGCGGGGGACGGAATCGCTCGCCAGGAACTGATGCGGCGAGCGAAAAGCGTCGTTCCAGGGATCGTCTGTTTCCCCGGATTCGAAAATCGCGAAGAGTTGGCCGGACTCTATGCGCTCGCTGAAATGCTGGTTCTACCGACGCACAGCGACACCTGGGGACTGGTCGTGAATGAAGCCATGGCATCTGGATCTCCCATCATCGTGAGTGATGTCGCGGGTTGTGCCGCCGATCTGGTCGAAGATGGATGGAATGGCCGCGTTGTGCCTCCTCGTGATGCGGAAAGAATCAGTGAAGCGATCGATTCAATTGTGCGGCATTCCGAATTGCGTCAGCAGATGAGCGAGCACAGCGTGGAACGAATTCGTAACTACACACCGGAAGCCTGTGCCAACGGGCTCGCGGCCTCTGCATTTGGCGCTGTGCCGGAGGCGCAATGAATTCGGGAACGAACTCGGGAAAGGTGCAGTCTCTGATCGCAGCGGCTTTGGGTGCGTGCCTGGTCCTGTATTTTGTTTCTCGCCACTTGCAGATGTTCAGCGATGTGACATTTCTTGGAGGAATTCTGCTGCTCGAGGTGGTCATTCTCTGCCTCTGGAACTATGAGCAACGAGTTTTCCCGCTGGTGATTGTGGCTTTTGTTTGGGCGGGCATGCACGTCCCGATGCAAACCGCGTGGACGATCGGGCGGTGGGTCGTGTTATCCGCCGGCGCCGTGGTCGGTTATGTGCTCTGGACGAAGAATTTCCGCAGACCGTTTGGCGCGATTCATTTAATCGCGTTCTTCTGCATCTGTGCCGCGTTCGTCTCCGCCACAGTTTCCCCCTACGTGCAAATGGCGTCTTTCAAGGCGGCGAGCCTGGCCCTGCTTTTTTTGTATTGTTCGGCAGGGGCCCGAGTGGCCATGATCGGGCGTGAACAACGCTTCTTCGACGGCCTCCTGTTGGCGGTTGAGATCGTTGTCTACATCACGGCGATCTGTTACCTGGTTTTGGGAATGCCCATTTGGGGCAATCCGAATTCTCTTGGCACTGCGACGAGCATCGGACTATTCCCCATCCTCTTGTGGGGATGGCTGACCAGCAACGACAAACCACTGGCAAAAATGAGGATGCTGGGCGCTTTGTTGGTTTGCGGATATCTCGTGTTTTTCAGCATGGCTCGTGCGGGAATGATCACGATCACGCTCGTCACCCTGATCTTCTGCATTTGCCTCAGGCAATACAAATTGCTGGTCAGGTTTTCGGCCGCAATGCTCGTGATGGTCGCGGTGGCCGGTATGTTAGCGCCGCAAAAGCTCGACGTGGAACTGGTAAGCATGAAAGATGCGTTTCTGTATAAAGGGCATAAATCTGAGGGCATGCTCGGCTCTCGCTTGTCGCCCTGGCAGAAGTCGATCAACACGATCAAGGAACACCCTCTGTTTGGAACCGGCTATGGTACGAGCCCGACCGGGGAGGATCCGGGCCTTGATTTCGGTAAGTTTGCATCTTCCTCCGAAACCTCTCGAGAGCACGGCAGCAGCTACATGACGATAGCGGAGTGGGTGGGGGTGCTGGGTGTGCTGCCTTTCGTCGCGCTGCTATTCGTCACCGCGCGAAACGTTTGGAAAGTCTGCGCCTGGATGAAGCGAACCGGGAACCCACGGCATTACTCGATTCCGCTTGCCATGGTGGTACTCTCCGGCTTGTTCCACGCTGGTTTTGAGGACTGGCTATTTGCCGTTGGCTCTTACCCGTGTCCGTTTTTTTGGGTGTTTGCGTTTCTCCTGGCTGACCTGGTTCCGGGCACGGTCACAGTTCCGTTGGCCAGGGTTGTTTCGCGAGTCCCTGTTCAGGCACAGGCCGGTTTTGCGGTGGGCGTGCCGAATTCCGCGATTGTCAATCGATGATCCGATTGCTCACTAGATGATCCGATTGTTCATCAATGGCCTCGCCGCCAGTGCCGGCGGAGGCCTTACTTATCTGCGCAATGTAATTCCGCAACTGGCCCGCAGAAAAGACGTCGAAGCTACAGTCGCTCTGAATCCTGCGCTTCGCCAGGAATTCGGGGAGTTTTCTAATGTTTCTTTCGCCGACGCCTCGATCTCGGGAGGAACAGTTCGGCGATTCGTGCGCGAACAGACGATGCTGCCGCGATTGATCCGCCGCGGCGGCGCTCAGGTGCTGATTTCGGCAGGCAACTTTGCGCTTTGGAGATCGCCCGTCCCGCAAATTCTGCTGTCCCGTAACTCGCTCTACACATCGGAGGATTTCATTCGCGATGTGCGAAGTCGCGGCGATTATGCGATATGGAGCGACACGCTGGTCAAAGGATGGTTAGCCCGGCGATCCATCTCCCGGGCCGAAGTTACGATTGCCCCAAGTGCGTCATTCGCCCGCGAACTCACGGAATGGAGCGGGAAAAAAGTCGTCGCGTTGCACCACGGATTTGACCAAGAGGCGTTCACCCGTGACGTGACGCCTCTGCCATCATCGGTGCAGGCGCAACTTGAGCTGGGAAAAGATGCTCTGCGTCTGCTCTTTGTCAGTCACTACAATTACTACCGCAATTTCGAGACGTTGCTGCGCGCCGTTCCGATCCTGAGCCGCCGTCTCAGCGGAACCAAGGTAAGACTCTTTCTTACATGCCGGCTGGATTCACGTGAGAACCCTGGAACGTATCGAGCGGAATCGGCGGCGTCGCTGGTCAACGAACTGCGCGCGAGCCAGGAAGTCGTTGAACTCGGCACAGTCGCCTATGGTTCACTCCATCATCTCTATCGCGCCTGCGATATTTACGTGGCGCCGGCCTATGCCGAATCCTTCGCTCATCCGTTGGTCGAAGCGATGTCGTGCGGTCTCCCTGTGGTGGCATCTGACTTGCTGGTGCATCGAGAAATCTGTGCTGATGTAGGAGTCTATTTCGCACGTTTTTCGCCCGACGAGTTGGCGGACAAGATACTCCAGATTCACGAATCACGCGAGCTGGCGCAAACCTTGTCGCAAAATGGAGTTCGACGAGCCCAGGACTTCAGCTGGAGTCAGCATGTCGAGCGTCTGGTGGATCTGGCCAGGGAATTGGTGACCGCGTGAAAGGCCGCGATGCAAGGGCTGTTTCGCCGCGTCCATCGCGTCGAACGCTGTAATATACTGTGGATTCAAGCTCTTGCGCCGCATGTCCCGTATCTAATGTTCCCGCAGCTAGGGGAGAAGTTCGAGTGACGAATCCGTTGACTAACCCGGCGCCCAACTCCACGACCAACTTAACGCCTAAGCCAGCTGCGATTCCCGCCGAACTCGATGTCCACGCGGAGCGCACTCAGTTACCTCAAGTCGATGAGAATCGGGTTGAGATCCTGGAGTGTACGCTGCGCGACGGCAGCTATGCGGTTGACTTCAAATTTACCGAGCGCGATACGGAAATTCTGGCTGGCGTGCTGGGGCGACTTGGGTTCAAGTGGATTGAAGTGGGGCACGGCCTCGGCCTTGGAGCAGCGCAGGCCGGCAAAGGCACGATGCCGACGACCGACGAGCGCCTCATCGAATCCGCGAAGCGCGCCGCGCCTGACGCGATGATTGGCTGTTTCTTTATTCCAGGCATTGGCAAGCGCGAACAGATTGAGTCCGCCCGGGCGGCAGGCCTCGATTTTGTGCGCATCGGCTACAACGCCACCGAAGTTGAACAGGCCTACCCCTATCTGGAATTCGCCAGGAGCCTGGGCCTCGTGGCTTGTTTGAACTTTATGAAGACGTACGGCGTTACCGCCGAGGAATTTGGGGTGAAGGCCAAAGGCGGAGAAGATGCCGGAGCGAACGTGGTTTACTGCGTCGATTCCGCAGGCAGCATGTTTCCCGATGACGTACGGAAATATATCGGCGCCGCACGCGACCGATGCTCATGTGCGCTTGGTTTTCATGGGCACAGCAATTTGCAATTCGCCGTCGCAAACAGCGTAGAAGCATTTCGGAGCGGCGCAAGGCTGATCGACTCCACGCTATATGGGTTGGGAAGAAGTTCGGGTAATGTTCCGAGCGAAGTGGCAGTGGCCGTTTTCCAGAGGCTCGGCGTCAGCACTGGGATCGATCTCTTTGAAGTCATGGACGCGGCCGAGGAGTTTATGGAACCGCTGATGTCGCAGATTCAGCTCTACGACATGATGGCGGTTTCGATGGGCTATAGCCAGTTCCATTCGTCGTTTCTGCCCAAGGTATCCGCCGCCGCGCGCAAACACGGCGCCGATCTGCGCCGGCTGGTGATCACTATGGGCGAACTTGATCCGGTCAATCTTGACGACGCTACGCTGGAGCGTGTAGCGGCAAGTCTGCCAAAACGAAAAGCAAACTCATCGCGGGAGTGGCTGACATCGTTTCGCGCACCCGGCATATCCGAGCACAGCATCAGCAGTTCGCTTTCGGCGGTAAAGTCTTTGGTCGATGGAATGGTCGTGGCCAGCGCGAAAAGGCGAGCCAGGCCGGTGCTGGAACTGGTTGCATCCGAATCTGCGTCACCGACTCTCGTGCTGGCCGATCTTGTGCTGGCCGAAGATAGCATCGTATTGGGCCGGGTGACCTACGGATCATTTGAGATTCTCGAACAAGTAGTTGAAATGACGAAGAACGAGATCTCGGCGTATCTGGTCGACCTCGATGGCGGCGGTTGGGGAACGGATGTTCCGGTAAATATTCGAGAGAAAATCGGCATCGACAGAATTATTCCTGTCCGTTCGAGACGATTGTTGGCGGGATACACGGAAGAAGTCCTGATGTCAGCGGCGCGCCGCTATGGAGATTTTTGTCTGCTGATTTATGGCAGCCCTGACGCCGCGTTGCTGGCGTCATGTGCTGAGAATTTCAAGAATGTGGTGGTGCGCGGCGAGCTGCCGGAAGAGACTCCGTCGAATTGCTGGCGGATCGACGACTTCTCCGATCGCATGCATTTTGATCTTGGGATCACGGCGGCGCTGCTGCTTTGTTCGCCGAACGCCGCTGACGCGCAGTCGATCGATCAGTTGACGCGGCCTGACGGCGTGTTGCTCACCGCGGGATACTTCCCGCGCCTGGAGCAGGATCTTGCCAACCGCTCGCTGGTTCGCCTCGACCCGAACCAGGCCTATCGCGGCCAGATGGCGCGCTGGGCGGGGATTGCACGGCTTCTGAAGTCGGCCTCGGCCGAAGATCGGCCCGTGAGCGCCGAATTGCAAATCCAAATTCAATGACGATGACGATTCGCGAACAGATACTTGACGTAGTCGATAAGGATCGCGACCGCACTTTCCTGGTGGATGCGCACACTGGCAGGGAAGTCACCTACGGCGAGTTTCATGAACTCGCATGTGCCCTGAGTGCGGAATTGCATCGGCGTGGCCTGCGGCGAGGGGATCGCCTGGGAGTCATGGCTCCCAACTCCTGTGAATTGGCGGTGGTGTATTTCGCGTGCCTGTATGCGGGCGCAACCATCGTCCCCATCAACCCCAATCTCAGTGCGGGCGATGTGCGCTTCATCTTGTCGAGTTGCGCGCCGCGGATGGTAGTGACCAGTCCATCGCTTGCCGATCGTGTCCGCGGTGCTGGGAACGAAACCGAAGTCTTAGTCTTGTCGGCGGCGCCTGGAGACAGCGCTGCGGGCGCGCTCGACATCAGTCGTTTGCCGCGAGGTGAACGGCCCGGTGAATTCCGTCCCATGGAAGAATCGACTGCCGAAGATTTGATGGTAATTGTCTACACCTCGGGAACCACTGCGAAGCCGAAAGGTCTGGCGCACAGGACCGGGCGCATGTTCCGCAATGCGCGGGCCTTTGCCTCGCAACAGGGGATCGACCAAACGGCAAGGTTCTATCTGACGCTATCGATGGCGTACATGGGTGGCTTTTACAATTTGCTGCTGTTGCCGTTTCTCCATGGGTCGAGCGTCATCATTGACAATGTTTTCGATGCCCGTTCGAGCCTGGTTTTTTGGGACCGCGCCAGCCGCTACCAGGCAAATACGCTTTGGCTCGCGCCCACGGTGATGTCGATCCTGATAAAAATGGATCGAGGGCAGGCGGGTGAGCGATTCTGCCGCGAGCACGTCTCTCGATGCTTCGTCGGATTCGCCCCGCTTCCACAAAAACTCAAAGAGAGTTTTGAGGCGCGTTATGGAGTTCGGCTCATTGAGAACTACGGCCTTTCTGAGACGCTATTTGTAACGGCTCGATCACGCGCCGATTTTTCTGGCGCGGGCTATGTCGGCGAGGCGCTTCCTGGCATCAAACTGCGCGCTGTGGCGGAAGATGGCTCGTTGCGGTCGGCGGGGTCCGATGGCGAGATTCAGGTTCTCAGTCCTGATCTGATGGCCGGGTATCTGGACCAGACGGGAAATCTCAACGAAGTGAATGCGGATGATTGGTTCTCGACTGGAGATTTTGGCCGCCTCGGCGAACAAGGCGGACTGCTGGTCACCGGACGCAAGAAGGACATCATCATTCGCGGCGGTGTCAACATCAGCCCGGCGGCAATTGAAGAAGCGTTGCTGCATTCGCCGGGTGTGGTGGATGTCGCCGTGGTCAGCATTCCGCACGAACTCTACGGCGAAGACATCGTGGCTGTGCTGAAACTGGAACCGGGAATCGAACTCGGAACGATCCTTGAGGCTGTGATGGCGCGCGCCAAAGCTGAGCTGGCGGCTCACCAGCAGCCGGCACGCTATATCGCGATCGATGAATTTCCGAGAACCGCCAACGGCAAGGTCCAGAAGGTTCAACTTCGCGAACTGGTGGTGGGAAAATTTCAGATCGGTGCCGGACCGCTTTCCCGTCCGCGTCCCGCCGAGACGTCGGTTGCTTGAAGCCAGTCTGTTGCGAAAATAAGCTGCGCGCTTGCATTGGAAAGCTAAAGGAACGCTGTAGGAAAGCCAAAGGATGAAGATTACCGATCTGTCGCTGACCATTGAGGAAGGCATGATGACCTTCCCGACGCACTGGCATCCGGTAGTGGAAATCACCATTCTCGGACGGCACGGAGTCGAAGGCCGCGAAACGCGGAAGCTGGTGCTGGGGACGCATATCGGCACACACGCCGACGCTCCCCGTCATTTCGTTCCCAACGGCAAGGGAATCGATCAGGTCGGACTTGATGTGCTGGTGGGTTCGGCGCGAGTTTTGAATTTTGCTCCGTGCCAGCCGCTACACGAAATCGACGTCCCCGAATTGATGGAAAAGCTTGGCGGCAGCGATGTGCCTGCCCGGCTGATTCTGAGAACGGACTGGTCAGAGCATTTCGGCCAGATGCCCTTCTATACGCAGTATCCTTTCCTTTCGGAGAAAGCCGCCAAATGGCTGGTGGAGCGGGGCGTTCGGCTGATTGCGATGGATAGCCCTTCGCCGGACAATCCCGCGCATTCGCGAGGGACCGCGAAAGATTCTCCGAATCACAAAGTACTTCTTGGCGCGGGCGTGGTTCTCGTGGAGTATGTTTGCAACTTGAGGGCGTTGACGTCGCAAGAAGTAGAGTTGGTGGTTTTGCCGCTGAAGCTGAAGGACTGCGATGGGTCTCCCGTTCGTTGCATCGCCATTGAGAGGTGAGGAATTGAAAGAAGAAATTCGTCAATGGTTATGCGACTGGTTCGCGAGCAGAGGAAAGATCAAGGGAGACACGGCGGGGCAGATACATGTGGACTACTTCGAGGCTGGACTGCTGACATCGCTTGAAGTGATCGAGTTCGTGTCGGAAATCGAAGAGCGTTTCGGTGTGTCTTTTTCGGAGCAAGATTTTCAGGATCCGCGCTTTGTGACGATCGCCGGACTGGCAGAACTGGTCGCCGAACGATCCCCGCAACAAACCACGCAACAAACCGCACAACCCACCGAGCGACCGTGAATAGTGCTCCTTCAGCGTTGCATGTTCTTACCCTTACCCCATTTTTTCCGTCGGCTGAAAATGAGGTGAGCGGATGCTTCATTGCAGAATCACTCGATCAGCTCAAAACTTTGGGCGTCGATTCAACCGTGATCGCCGTGAGTCCAATGCACTATCCCCGCAAGAATCCGATCCCGTCGGCCGCGGCGGAATGGGTACGCTATCCGCAACTACCCGGCAATCTTGGACTGTCAAGCGCCGGAAAGTTGCTCTACGCGCGGCTTGCGGGGAAATTACGGACCCTGCATAGAGCGAAGCCGATTGATGTAATCCACGCCCACACGGCGCTCCCGTGCGGCCACGCGGCGGCGTTGCTCTCCAAAGACTTGAACGTTCCTTTCGTGGTCAGTCTCCACGGATTAGATGTATTCAACACCTGCTTTCTCGATGGGATTCCTGCGCGTTGGCGACGCAAGGTTTCCATCGATGTGTATCGCGCGGCTGAGACGGTAATTTGTATTAGTGGCAGGGTGCAGGAGGTGCTAAGGACTGGAGCGTCATCCACCGGAGCATCCCCGGAAATGCGAAGCACGGTAGTGTACAACGGGGTGAATCCAAGCTTCTTTTCGCCGGATCGGAGCGAAGAAGGTTCGAGCGAAGAAGATGCGACGAAGGATGAAAGCGAAGGTGCGGAGATTCTGATGGTCGGCAACCTTCTCCGGGGCAAAGGCCATGAACTCGTGTTGCGAGCGATGGGGCAACTCCAGAATAGTTTTGCCGAGATTCGTTGCACGATCATCGGAGAAGGGCCAGATCGAGCCCACTATGAGGCTCTCGCGCGTGAATTGAATATTTCTGACCGCGTGCAGTTTCGCGGCCGCCAGGGCCGTGCAGCCGTAGCGGAAGCCATGCGTCGGTGCTCGGTATTCGTGTTGCCCAGCCGATATGAAGGTTTGGGCTGTGTGTACCTTGAGACGATGTCCTGCGCGAAGCCCGTCATTGCCTGCCATGGGCAGGGCATCGATGAAGTGATTGAACATGGTAAGAACGGTTGGCTAATCCCAATCGATGGGCTGGAAGAACTGGTTCAGGGGCTGACGACTCTGCTGGGATCTGTCCAGGTTCGTGCCCGCATCGGAGAAGAAGCGCGCCGGACGATTGTCGATCGATTCACGCTGGCGCATCAGGCGGAACAGCTCGCCGCGATATATCGCCAAGCCCGCCAAGCCATTTCATGAGCAGCCATCCCAAGTCGCAGCGCGTTCCGAGTCTACCCGCCAAGCTGGTTACGATTGTCGAATCTGAGATCGGAGAGCTGTCTAGATTTATCGCGGCGCAGTCTGGACGCGAGGCCGGCGATGTGGAAAGCCATTTGCGGTGGTTCCTGCTGGAGAATCCCGCGCGCGAAACGGACATTCCTTTGGGCTGCGGGCTGCGTTCGACCGATGGAGAATTGGTCGGCTGCATTCTGTGCGTTCCGCAAAGGTTTCGTCACCAGCAGCAGGTCTTGACCGTCATGGGGTCGAGTTCTTTTTATGTAGATGAGCGATATCGCGGCGGCGGCGGGCTGCTGTTTCTGAAATTCTCGGAATTCGGACGGCGGTGGCCGCTATTTGGCAACTCGGCGAACGCCGACGCAGCGGGACTATGGAAGGCGCGGGGAGCGAAGCCGATTCCGTTTTCCGATCATGAACTCTTCGGCGTGCTGCACTGGGAGCCAGTCATCGAGGAGAGCTTGCATCGTAAAGGAGTCGGGGCGGGGTTCCTGTCGCGATTGGCTGCCCGAGCCGGTTCCGCGGTCGCTGGCATCACCAAGGGTCTGAAGGTGGATGACGAGCCGGGGAATCTTTCTCCTCTGTATTCGGCCGACGAGGTCATCGCTCTGCTAATCGACGCTCTGCCGATTCATGAGCCTCCAACCGAACTTACGGCGGCGCGGGATCGCGACTACATTCGCTGGCGATACTTCTCGAATCGAGATAAGACGGTTGCGGTATTTGCGTTTCGCTCTCCGCGATTTGCCGGACCAACCCTGGTGACGGTGAATCAGCGGCTGCGCGGTTACCGCCAACAGATCAAGACGCTGAATCTGCTCGACGTGTATCCTCCCGTGAATCCCGAGATGGGCGCAGCGATCGCGAATGCGCTCGTCGTTCTCTATCGAGCTCACCATCGCGATACCGTCGATGCGATTGTCTTACGCGGACTTGACCAGCAACACCAGGCCGTGTTTCTTGCGAAGGGTTTTGTCCGGCGTCAGTTTGAGGCACCCAATGGTTGGTTGCTCGACAAAACGTTGCTCGACAAAACGAAGATCCTGCCGACTCAGAATTTGTATCTGGTTCCAGCCGATGGCGACTGGCTCATCTGAAGATTGCGAGCGATATAATGGCGGTCACCGTTTCCGGAGGATGGGTTGCTTCATCAGCGTTATAAAGATGTCGTTTTTTGGGGTGTTTCCAAGGCCACAATTCCCAATTATTACTTTCGGCGATATCTACGAAATCCGCGTTCGTCGAACGGGACGAGTCATGTTCATCTAGGCTGCGGCACAAAATATCTCGATGGATTTCTCAACATCGACGGAAATCCTTTCAACAAAATCGATCTGTGGCTCGACGTCAGAAACGGCCTGCCTTTTCGGTCGAACTCGGTCGATTCGGTCTACTCGACGCACATGTTCGAACACTTTTTTGCCGATGAGTTGAAGTTGCTGTTGCACGAATGCGTGCGAATTTTGAAACCGACTGGCGGAATCCGACTCATCGTGCCCAGCCTTGAGAGCGCGATTGCGGCTTACACGCAACAGCGCAGCGATTGGTTCTACGATTCCTTCCCGCGTCACTTCGATTCCCTTGGAGGGCGATTTTCTAACTTTGTTTTCTGCGACGGGCAGCACCGCACCGCGTTCGATTTCAGCTATCTCAGCGAGGTGCTCCGCGAGGCGGGATTTCGCGAGGTGGAGAAATCGGCGGAAGGAAAGAGCCGGTTATATGGAAACAGCGTCCCACCATTTGAACCGCAAGACTCAACGGAGTTGCCGCACTCCTTGTACGTCGAGGCCTTTAAGTAACATTTCGATCAGGTAAGAGGCCAACATAAGAGGCCAACAGGGGAATCGAGATTTGAGAAGTCTTCTCCGCAACAGCCTTTTCCAGATAGCGGCAGCGATAAAGGTCGATGAAGCGGCGATCCGCCTGCGGCGTACGGGCAAGAAAGATGCGGGGCCGCAGGTGCAGGTGGTTGCGATGCACGAAACTCTGCGGCGAAATGCCGATGAGTTCCGTCGCCAGTTGGAGTGGGTCACCAAGCATTTCGAGCTGATCTCACCCGCAACATTTTTTGCGCTGTGGGAACGTCCCGAGATGAGCGCGAAGATGAGCGCAAATTGGTCAAAGCCCGCGGTGCTGTTCACCTTCGATGATGGCCGCGAGAGCAACTATGAGGTAGCTGCTCCTCTGCTCGAAGCGATGGGCACGCGGGGGCTGTTTTTCGTGGTGCCTGATTTCATCGGCTTGAGCGGAAGCGCCGCAAAGGATTTCTACTATTCAAAGATCGATATTCGCGGAGGCGCGCAATCCGCAGGCGCCGAAGAGTGGACGCCGATGAAATCAGATCAGCTCACGGATCTCGTGAAGCGCGGACATGCAGTCGGGAACCACACGCTGTCGCACGTTAACCTTTCTGCACTTTCGCAGCCGGAGTTGCGCGAACAGATCGACGGCGCCGCATCGAAAATCGCATCCTGGACCGCGACCAAGGCGGAGGCATTCGCGTGGCCCTATGCCTGGTCGGCGATGACGAAGCAGGCATGGGAAGCGGTTCGAGCAGGGCATCGTTTCTGCTTTGCGCCGTGTCCGGGAACTACGGATTGCGAGGCCGACTCTCAGTATTTGATCTGGCGGACGGAAATTGAATCGTACTATTCCGAGCCTGAATACCGGTTCATGTATTCCGGTCTGGTCAATCCAATCTGGTCGAACCGGCGCCGCCGACTGAGGGGGATGCTCCGAGCGTAGCAGGAGGCGAGCTCGTTTTCCCGCCATTTCACATTCTGCTAACATTGCGGCACGTTACCGTGAGTCTCTCAACCAGCTCCAATGCGGGCAATGTCGATTCCGATTCCGCCAGCGCTCCGATTCCGATTCAGAACGATGCGCCCGCTCCGCAACGTAGCGCGCGCGCATTCGGGCCGGTACCGAACTGGTCGGTTCGCATTCCCCAACTCGATGGACTTCGAGGCATCGCGATTCTTCTGGTGCTGTTGAACCACGCCGTACTTGGCATGCCAACCAATTCGAGATTCTGGGCAAAAGTTGTTTCCTGTTTCCAGCTTACCTGGAGTGGTGTAGATCTTTTCTTTGTCCTCTCGGGATTCCTGATTGGCGGAATCCTGCTGGATAATCGTGAGTCGCCGCGCTATTTTCAGACTTTCTACATACGTCGCTTCTATCGGATATTTCCTCTCTACGGTGTCGTGACCGGACTTTTTCTGACGCACCATCTGCCTTTTCGGGTCATTTCGGGGATGTTCGGTGACACTTCTCCGTTGACGATTCCGTGGTGGTCCTATGTCACGCTGACACAAAATTTCTGGATGGCACACCAGGGTTGGTATGGCGCGACCGCGATGGCTGTGACCTGGTCATTGGCGGTAGAAGAACAGTTCTATCTGACGATCCCGCTTGTGGTGCGCCTCGTCCCTCCAAAGCGCCTGCTGTATGTGCTCTTGGCGGTCGTGGCCGGTGCGCCGCTGCTCAGGATTGTGCTTCGTCTTGTTTTGATCCATGGAGATTATGCGTGCTACGTTCTGATGCCGTGCCGTGCGGATGCTCTCTGCATGGGCGTGCTGTCAGCAATGCTGGTGCGGAGTGAACGTGGTTGGAAGCTGTTGCGGGAAAAACAAAACCTGCTTCTCGCCGTGACAGCAGTTTTGTTCGCGGGAGTCGTCTTCATGACGTACCAACAATATGGCCAGTTTTCATTGCCCATGACGACGATTGGCTACTCCTGGCTTGCCCTGTTCTATATGAGTTGTTTGCTGGTCGCGGTTTCCGCACCGCAGCGGTGGGCGCTGCTTCGCAATCGAACTCTCATGGGCCTGGGGACGCTCGCTTACTGTACCTATCTTGTGCATTTCCCGGTCCTGAACGGAGCTCGACGCCTGCTCGGGCTGCGGATGTCTCAAGATCAGGCCTGGTTCCCAGGAGGGTTGCTGGGCGTCGCGGCAACTCTGTTGATCGCGACGTTGTCTTGGAAATACTTTGAGAAACCGCTCCTGCGCCGCGGTCACAAATATGTTTACTGATAGGCCTTTGAGATAGCATGTGCGGCATATTCGGAATCGTTTCCCACCAGGATCGTGTCTCGCACGAAATGCTGGCGCGTGCTCGGGAGAGCCTCGCACATCGTGGACCAGACGACTCGGGCGCGATTGTCGTGGAAGCCAAGGTCGCGGGGAGCGGCGGCGGTAACTTCGCGGGTCCGTGCGAAATCGGGCTTGCTCACACCCGTCTCTCCATCATCGATCTTTCTCCTCTCGGGCATCAGCCCATGCACGATCCGGTGAGCGGCAACTGGATCGTCTACAACGGCGAGATCTACAACTTCCGTGAACTTCGTAACGAATTGGAAGTCGCGGGCGTCGAGTTCAAGAGCCATTCCGATACGGAAGTGATATTGGCCGCGTATCGCGTATGGGGCGAGTCTTTCTTGACGCGGCTCGGCGGCATGTTTGCCTTCGGCCTCTGGGATGCAACGCGAAAGCGGCTGCTGCTTGCTCGCGATCCCATGGGCATCAAGCCGTTGTATTACCACGAATCGAACAAGGCTTTTGTTTTTGCTTCCGAGGTGCGAACGCTGCTCGGGACCGGCTTGGTGCCACGAAAAGTGGATCCGACAGGTGTTTTGAGCTATCTCGCGTTCGGCTCAGTCTCTGAACCCTGGACGATAGTCGACGGTGTGAAGGCAGTTCCTGCGGGACATATAGTTGTGGTCGAGAACGGATCCATTGCCAGCCGCGAATATTGGAATCCGCTGTCGGCAAGCCAGACGCCGGAGATGGAGCCCGGCGCAAACGGCAGCGCGTCTGTTGCTCGATTGCCGGGCCTCTTGCGTGATGCCGTGCTCTCACACTTAGTGAGCGACGTACCCGTGGGAATATTTCTTTCCGGTGGAATTGATTCGAGCGCCTTGGTCGCCCTTCTGAGCGAAAACGAAATACGGGCCAATACGTTCTCGCTTGTCTTCAAAGAGCGAGAGTATGACGAGGGGCAATATTCGCGCGAAGTTGCACGACGCTTCAGGACCGAGCACCATGAAATTCCAGTCTCCGCGGAAGACGCGCTGGCGGAGCTGCCCGAGGCTCTCCGGGCCATGGATCAGCCCACAATCGACGGCATCAATACCTATCTCGTCTCAGCCAAGACGCGCGCCGCCGGAGTCAAGGTGGCGTTAACCGGCTTGGGTGCCGACGAGATGTTTGCTGGTTATTCGAATTTTCGACGCGTTCCGAAAATGGAGAGCCTCGCGCGGCAACTCGGGCGCTTGCCACGCTCGGCGAGGCGGCCATTGGCCGCTTCCATGGCGGTATTTGGGGGCAAAAGGGACCGCAAGCGGAAACTCACGGAATTGGCCGCGGGCGATGACACTCTGGTGCATCCTTATTTTCTGGCGCGCGAGTTGTTCAACTCGACAGAGCGCGATGCGTTGGATTCGACGCCCGAATACCGAGCATCGCGACAGTCGCTGGATGGCGTATTGCGAGACTCGGTTGCGGCAAGCAAGTCTCTTGATCCCGTGAACCGCGTCTCGTACTTCGAATCCATTTTCTACATGCGCAACACTCTGCTGCGCGATTCGGATTTCATGAGCATGGCGCACGGACTCGAATTGCGTGTGCCTTTCCTCGATCGCGCACTGGTCGAAACCTGCTTCGGAATTCCTGGAAAGACGAAGCTAAACGGGAGTTCGCCGAAGAGTTTATTGCTGGCGAGCCTTGGCGTTGAGTTGCCGCATGAGATCGTCAATCGACCGAAGCGAGGATTCACACTGCCGTTTGAGCGCTGGCTACGCGGCGAGATGAGGCAGACGGTGGAAAGCTTTCTACTCAAGAACGAGTTGGTCCACGCCTCGCTGAATCCGAACGCCGTTCGCGATGTGTGGAACCGATTCCTCACGGGTACTACGTCGTGGTCGCGGCCATGGTCGCTATTCGTGCTGGCTAGTTGGTGTGAGCGGAATTTGTGACAGTTTGAATGATAGTTTGAATGTCGGTACGGCCAGCCTGTTCTTTGTGAAAACCGGGTGCTGGAGGCTAAGATAGTAAGACCCGCTCCGGGACAACGTGATCGAAACTAAATCGGAAACCGAATCGTCGACTGCGGCGAAAGCCGCGCCGTTACTGCCCGTGTCGCCGCCACTGCCATTGAGCGTGATTATTCCCGTCCGCAATGAGGCGCACAATCTTTCGCGCTGTCTGGAATCGCTCAAGTCCGTCGGCGAAGTGTATGTGATCGATTCCCAGAGCAGCGACGATACGGCGGCGATCGCAGAATCTTACGGCGCGCGCGTTGTGCAATTCCACTATGGCGGCGGCTGGCCCAAGAAACGTCAGTGGGCAATGGATACGTTGCCCCTGGCATACGATTGGACGCTGTTGCTCGACGCCGACGAGGTCCTGACGCCGGAACTCAGCGCCGAAATTCGACGATCAATTCAGGATCCGCAGATTGACGGCTACTTCATCGCCCTTCAAATGCATTTTCTCGGGCGCAGGCTGCGGCATTGCGGAGCGAGTTTCTGGAAATTGTCGCTGTTTCGCAAAGGACTTGGGCGCTTCGAATGCCGACTCCAGGATCAAGATGCCAGCATGGCTGACATGGAAGTGCACGAGCACGTCGTGGTCAAGGGAGCCACGCGCAAGCTGTCGAATCCGCTGACCCATCACAACGTCGAGTCTTTGTCACGCTACATTCAAAAACACAACGAGTATTCGAATTGGGAGTCGCGCGTTTGGTTCGACGGTAACGCGGGCGGATCGAGTGGCGGCGACCGTCTTCATTCCGATCTTCAGCCGTCACTCTGGGGTACGCAGGCGCAGCGGCGACGCTGGTTGAAACAGCGCTTCCTGAGACTGCCCGGATCGCCCTTCGTGCTCTTCCTTTACCGGTACTTGTTTTGCCTGGGATTTCTCGACGGCGTTCCGGGTCTGATCTACTGCGCGATGCAGGGCATACAGCTCTTCCACACAAAAGCCAAAATGTACGAGCTGCGGATCGGGAGGAGCTGAGCGATGTGTGGCATCAGCGGTCTCGCCAACTGCGGCGATCATGAAACGCTAGTCCGCATGACCAACGTGCAGACGCACCGCGGACCCGACGACTCCGGGCTCTGGGAGCGGCGTTTCCCCGACGATACCTATATCGCCCTCGGCAGCCGGCGCCTCGCCATCCTCGATCTCACCGCCGACGGACACATGCCCATGAGCAACGAAGACGGGACCGTGTGGATCACCTACAACGGCGAGGTTTACAACTTTGGCGATCTGCGGCGCGAGCTTGAGGGCAAGGGGCATCGCTTTCGCTCGCACACGGATACGGAAGCGATCGTCCATCTTTACGAAGAATACGGACCAGACCGCCTCAAAGATTGTCTGAACCGTCTGCAGGGCATGTTTGCGCTCGCGATCTGCGACTTGCGACGATCGTCGCCAAAATTATTCCTGGCTCGCGATCACTTCGGAATCAAGCCACTGTATTACTCGGAGAGTGGCGGGAAACTGGCCTTTGCATCTGAGGTGAAGGCGCTGCTCGAAGTACCGGGAATCGACGCCCGCATGAGCATGGAAGCTCTCGACCAGTACCTAACGTTTTTGTGGGTGCCCGATCCGCTGACGATGTTCGAGGGAATCCGCAAGCTTCCAGCAGGCCATTACGCCGAGTGGCAACGCGGAGAATTCAAGATCGAGGAGTATTGGGACTTGACCTTCCCTCCGGCCGATCACCGTTTTGAACGAACCGAGGCGGATTTGGCGGACGAGATTCGAGCACGCTTCTGCGCTTCGGTTGAGCGTCAAATGGTGAGCGACGTTCCGATCGGCGCATTTCTTAGCGCCGGGCTCGATTCGTCGAGTATCGTCGCGGCCATGGTTGCAGCCAAAGTCGCGGCCGGCGCAAAGAAACAGCCCGTGCGGACCTATACGATTACGTTTCCTGAAAAATATCGCGTGGGCGAGACGGCCATCGACGACCCCAGCGTCGCACAACGCCTGGCGAGCAAACTCGGATGCGAGCACCATGAGATTGTCGTCGAGCCCGATGTTGTCGGTTTGTTGCCGAATTTGACGTGGCACATGGATGAGCCAACCGCCGACCCGGCAATCATCGCGGCGTATCTGGTGTGCCGGGAAGCGCGATCGCAGGCGACGGTGCTTTTATCGGGAGTGGGCGGCGACGAAATATTCGCGGGATATCGCAAGCATGTCGCTCACGGATGGGCGGAGTCGTATCGTCGCGTGCCAGGTTTTGCCCGTGCCGCGGCAGAGAGCGCTCTGCTCGCGCTGCCGTCGTTGCGTGGGACGCGCTGGAAAGGTGGCGTGCGCTTGGCGAAGAAGATGGCGCGCAGCGCCGCGTTGAGCCCCGCCGAGGCCTTTATCCGCAACTGCACTTATCTTGACGCTCAACAAACGGCGGACTTGTACGCTCCGCAGTCGCGGCGCTCGGCGAATGGCGCTGCTGCTTCGGCATTCCAGCATTTGGCGGCGTTCGACAAAGTGAAGCACGCAGAATTCCTCAATCAAATGCTGTACCTCGACACGAAGATTTTCATGACCACACTGAACCTCACCTATAACGACAAAATGAGTATGGCGTCGTCAGTTGAAGTGCGCGTTCCTTTCCTCGATCGCCAGTTGGCAGAATTCGTAGCGTGGAACGTGAAGCCCGAGTGGAAGTTGAAAGGGAAATGGCGTCCCACGACCAAGCACATCTTCCGCGAAGCCATGCGCGGAATGCTGCCGGATGAAGTGATGCGCCAACCGAAGGCCGGTTTCGCCGCGCCGGTCGATTACTGGCTCGCCCATGATCTGCGTCCGTTGGTCGACGATCTTCTTTCCGAATCGCAAGTCCGTCGCAGAGGCTTGTTCCGTCCTGAAGTGGTGCGCCGATACGTTGACGAGCATCGCCGTGGCGCTGAAGACTGGTCGATGCAAATCTGGCAATTGTTGACGCTCGAGATCTGGATGCAACTCTTCATTGATGGCGGCGCACGATCATTCGCCGAGCAAAAGATCGATGCCGCTCGGTACCCGCAAGCGCTATCTGGAGCGCGACTGGCGACAGCATGAAGCAACTCTTGCAAGATGCGCGCACAGGTGAGTTGAAGGTCGCCGAAGTTCCGGCTCCGCAATTGTTGCCCGGCTGTGTCCTGGTGCGAGTGGCCGCATCGCTCGTATCGGCTGGAACGGAGCGTGCTTCGGCTGAATTCGCCGGGAAGAACCTGGTGGCAAAGGCGAAGGCGCGCCCCGACCTCGTGCGCGATGTTCTCGGCAAGATTCGGCGAGACGGACTGGCCGCGACGATGCAGACCGTGCGCTCAAGGCTCGAACAGCCTCAGTCGGTCGGTTATAGCAGCGCGGGACTTGTGCTTGCCGTTGGAGATGGCGTCGCGGATATCAGCGTTGGCGATCGCGTGGCGTGCGCTGGCGCTGGATATGCCGTGCATGCTGAGATTGCCTGCGTGCCGCGCATGTTGGTGGCGAAGATACCGCTGGTCGCGAACGTTGACAGGGAAGCCGAGAGCGTTTCCTACGGGGTTTCTTACGACGAAGCTGCTTTTGGCACCGTCGGCGCGATCTGCCTGCACGGCATTCGAACCGCCGAGGTCGCGTTGGGCGAAACCGTCGCGGTGATTGGGTTAGGATTGCTTGGCCAGATCACGGTTCAGTTGCTGAAGGCTGCCGGCTGCCGTGTGTTCGGCTTGGATCTGATGCGTCAGCGCGCCGATCTTGGGCTCGAAAGTGGAGCCGAAGCGGTTAGCACGAGCGCCCGCGATTTTCGCGATCTGTGTTTTCAGAAAACGGGCGGAATGGGCGTCGATTCGGTGCTCGTGACGGCGGAGACTGCAAGCAGCGAACCGGTGAATCTGGCGGCGGAACTGGCCCGCGACCGCGCGATTATCGTCGCCGTAGGAACCATTGGCATGGACCTGCGGCGCAAACTCTATTACGAAAAAGAGTTGGATTTTCGGATTTCGCGCTCCTATGGCCCCGGCCGCTATGACACAGCGTATGAACAGAAAGGCCGCGATTATCCGATTGGGCATGTGCGCTGGACCGAAACGCGCAACATGGAAGCCTTTCTTCAGTTCGTTGCGGACGGCAAACTGAATCTGACTCGGTTGATCACTCACCGCTTTCCGGTGGAACAGGCCACGCGTTCTTATGATTTGATTATGGGCGGTACGCGCGAACCTTTTCTCGGTGTGCTGATCACTTATGCGGATCCGGAATCCGCGAGCGCCGTCGATTTGCAGGAGAGGATTCCAGTTGCATCGGTCGTTCGCTCGCCAGGTTCAGTCGGTCTAGGCGTGCTTGGCGCCGGGAATTTTGCGCAGACGACTTTGTTGCCCGCGCTCCAGGAGATTTCTGGCGTCACTTTCGTCGGGGTGTGCAATGCGACCGGGCCGCGTAGTCGAAGCGCAGCCGAGAAATTCAAATTTGCATATTGTTCGAATTCCGAAACCGAGCTTTTCGAGGACTCGAAGATCAACGCCGTGGTGATCGCAACCCGGCATAATCTTCATGCCGCGCAGTCGCTGGCCGCGATGCGCGCGGGGAAAGCCGTCTTCTGCGAAAAGCCGCTCTGTCTGCATGAAAGCGAGCTGGCCGATCTTATCCGAGCGTCGACTGGAGGCCAGGCTCCTCTGCTGATGGTCGGTTTCAATCGTCGCTTCGCGCCGATGGCCGCGCAAATGAAAAAGTTTCTGGCTGAGATTCACGAGCCCCTGGCGATCCATTACCGTGTAAACGCCGGCTATATCCCGCCTGACCATTGGGCGAATGATCCCGAGCAGGGAGGCGGACGAATTCTTGGCGAGGTCTGTCACTTTGTGGACTTCATCTGTTTTCTGGCCGGCGCGTGTCCAGTCGAGGTGCAAGGCCAGACGATCGGCAATCCGGGCCAATACAGCATGGATAACGTTGTGGCATCGCTGAAATTTGCGAACGGAACGCTCGGCACGATCATCTATCTGGCCAACGGGGATAAGTCTGCTTCGAAGGAACGCGTGGAAGTTTTCGGCGGCGGATCAGTCGCGATCCTCGAAGATTTCCGGCGGCTCGAACTGGTGCGCGGCGGGCGCAGGCGAATCACTCGCGCACGCTGGGCGCAGGACAAGGGCCACAAGAATGAAATGCGGGCGTTCATCGATGCACAGCGTGGCAAGACTGCGGCGCCGATTTCAGTCGAGCAAATTGCAGGCACAACACTCGCGACCCTGCGGCTTCAGAACTCTTGCCAGACTGGGCAGCCACTGACGGTCGGGCTCCGCGAATTCGTGGCATCGGCCCTGCGGGAACCATCCAAAAACTCATAGCAAACAGAAAGAAGGGAACGAGCTGTAAATGCTGATTCTTGGCCTCAATATGTTTCACGCCGACTCGTCGGCTGCGATTGTTCAGGACGGAAAAATTCTTTTCGCGGTGGCCGAAGAGCGGCTCAACCGGAAGAAGCACTACGGCGGCTTTCCTGCATTGGCCGTGAATGCGTGTCTGGACGCAGTGGGCGCGAAGATCACCGATGTCGAGCACGTCGCAGTTGGGCAAGACAGCGACGCCCACCTCGCGAAGAAGGTACAGTACGCGCTGGCCAATCCGGCAAAGATTCTGAACTTTATCAAGATGCGCCAGCGCAAAGAGCAGATGCGCGACACGCGCTCGTTGCTCGCCCAGGCTCTCGATCTGGATGTTTCGACGCTGAAGTTTCAGGAACATCATCTAGAGCACCACATCGCACACATTGCCAGCTCGTATTACTGCTCGCCTTGGGATAAAGCTGCGGGCTTCAGCTATGACGGCTCGGGAGACTTCGTTTCAACGATGATGGCGCGTTGCGAAGGCAACGAAATTCAAGTGCTCGATCGCGTGTTTCTCCCGCATTCGCTCGGCAGCTTCTACACGATGATCTGCGACTTCATCGGGTACAAAAAATACGGCGACGAAGGCAAGGTGATGGGCCTGGCACCGTATGGGAAAGACACCTACGTCGATCAGATCAGGAAAATCATCAACCTCAAAAACGGCAACTTCCAACTCGACCTGAGTTACTTCAAACCCCTCGGGAGCACCCAGGGCATGCAAGTGATGCCGGACGGAACCGTGCGCCTGGCGCGGCACTTCTCGGACAAGATGGAAAAGCTCTTTGGTCCGCCTCGTGATCCACATACAGAAATAACCCAGCGCGATATGGATCTGGCGTACGCCATGCAGCACTGTTTCGAAGAGGTGTTTTTCCATCTGACGAACGAATTGCACAAACGCGTTCCCGATGAAAATCTTGCGATGGCCGGCGGTTGCGCGCTCAACAGCGTTGCGAATGGCAAACTATTTTCCCGGACACCATTTCGCCGCACATGGATTCAGCCCGCGGCCGGCGACGAAGGCCTGGCGATCGGCGCCGCGCTGCATACCTATCATTCGGTGCTGAAGCAACCGCGACGACAGCAGATGAATCATGCATACCTTGGTCCGGAGTTCTCTGACTCCGAGATCGAAAAAGCTCTTGAAAGCGCCGGTGTGAAGCGCCAGCGTCTTGAGCGAGGGTTATTGCTCGACGCAGTCACCGATCAAATGATGAAGGGCAATGTCGTCGGATGGTTCCAGGGCCACATGGAATGGGGGCCTCGCGCGCTTGGCAATCGCTCGATCGTCACGCATCCCGGCCTGCCCAACATGAAAGATGTATTGAACGCCCGCATCAAACATCGGGAGTGGTTTCGTCCTTTTGCCCCGGCAATTCTGGCCGAAGCGCAGCACGAATATTTCGAGCACGATCATCCCTCGCCCTACATGATGCACGTGTATAAGATTCGCCCGGAAAAAAGAGCGAGTTTGTGCGCAGTCAATCATGTCGACAATACGGGGAGACTGCAGACTGTGGCGAGAGAAGAGAATCCGCTCTACTACGATCTGATCAAGAAGTTTGGCGAGAAGTCGGGGATCCCGGTGATCCTGAATACGAGTTTCAACGAAAATGAGCCGATCGTATGCACTCCGCAGGAGGCCATCGATTGTTTCCAGCGAACAAAAATGGATGTGCTCGCCATCGGACCATTTTTCGCGAGCAAATCCGAAAGTTGATTGCGCATGAAGGAACGCGTCGTGGGCAAAGCCGCACCTTCCGCAGAGAACGCGGCCGTTAATTCCGCTCTCAACCTGCGGAGAGTCGGCGCCTGGCGGGGCATTCGAGCGCTGGCATGGGACGGCGACTTTCTCTACGGGAGTCGAGGGTATGAGATTGTTCGTTTGCGGGCGATTGCGCAAATCGATCAGAGCGCGGTGTGGGACCCGGTCGCTCGATTCAGCCCCGCCTGGTGGAGAAAGCTGACCTCGCGAACTACGCTCACTTCCCGACTGGTGCGCGATGGTTTCCACGCACTGGCGATTGTCGCGATGCCAAACACGCAGATTAACGAGCGGACCATGGTGGGAGCAGTTCCGGGAGCACTGGTCACACGAAGCCGGGACAGTGATGAGTTCTTGGTAACGCACCGGATCCGGCGCGGCACGCGCCCGCTGCACATCGCACGCGTTCCATCGGGTCAGATTTATTGGGGAGAATATTTTGACAACCGCGAGCGCGCCGAAGTTCACATCTACGCCTCGATCGATCACGGGGGTACCTGGCATATCGCCTACACCTTTGCAGCGGGATCCATTCGCCACGTTCACAACATCGTTTACGATCGGTGGGGCGATTGCCTATGGATATTGACCGGCGATGTTGGAGCTGAATGCAAGGTGCTTCGCGCGTCGTGCGATTTGCGATCGGTGGAGACGGTACTATCAGGCAACCAGCAAGCGCGAGCCGTCGCCGCGATTCCGTCAAGGGGCGGATTGTATTTTTCCACCGACACGCCCTCCGAGAAAAACCATATCTATCGGCTCGACCGCGCCGGCATTGTCGAGCGGATCGGCGACCTTGCCAGCTCTTCGATCTACGGCTGCCGTGTTGGCGAGGCGATGTTTTTTTCTACGATGGTCGAGCCGAGCAACGTAAACACTGGTCGAACAGTGGAAATCGCCGGGTCGCGGGACGGGACTAACTGGCAAGTGCTGGCCGATTGGACAAAAGATGGTTGGCCGATGCGCTACTTTCAGTACGGGAACGCCATGCTTCCCGACGGCGAGAATTCCACGCGGTACCTGGCAACGTCAACGATTGCGGTCGAGACTGACGATTTGGTCACCACCATTTGGGAAGTCGAGTCGGCATGAGTATCGCCACGCGCTGGCAGTACTATCGGCGAATCTTCAGTGTCTATCTCGGTACAGGACGCAGCCAGTTGACGTTCTGGCACGAGACTCCAGAGATCAACCCTCGCGCAGATGCCAGCCGGCTCGGCGAATATTACATGCGGTTTCGAGAGAAGGCGGATTACGCCGGTTACCACGACACTGCTGGCATTCCCATGCTTGACTATCGCGGAGCGATCGGCCTGCAATACAACCCAATCGCGATCGCGCAGTGGGGCCTTGCGAACTACAACTTTTTCTGCGAGTCGACCGACCCTGTCCGCTGGCAGAAGACTCTCAAGGCCGCCGATTGGCTGGTCGCCAGTCTCGAACCGAATTCTCACGGTCTGCCGGTCTGGAACCATCACTTCGATTGGGAATATCGCGACCTATTGAAAGCTCCGTGGTATTCGGGTCTGGCACAGGGCCAGGGCGTCTCACTTCTCCTGCGTGCCCATGCTCACTCGGGAGACGCGAAGTACCAGCGTGCGGCCGACGAGGCATTTGCCGCCTTGCGACGGCCAATCGCAGAGGGCGGCGTGCTGTTTGAAGACACCGAGAAAAATTTGTGGATCGAAGAATATCTCGTAGATCCTCCGACCCATATTTTGAATGGATTCATGTGGGCGTTATGGGGAGTCTTCGATTACCACCTGGCGACTGGCGATCCTGATGCGAAGGTCATTTTCGATCGCGGGGTTCGCACTCTTCTCCGAAATTTGCCGCGCTACGACACGGGATATTGGTCTCTGTATGAGCAGTCAGGCACGCGCCTGAAGATGTTGTCCAGCCCGTTCTACCACCAGCTGCATGTTGTGCAGTTGCGCGTGATGTCAAAGCTAACGGGCGACCAGAGTTTCACGGAAGTCGCAGAGCGGTGGGCCGACTACGCGAAACAGCCACTTAATCGGACGCGTGCGCTGATGGAGAAAAGCGTGTTCAAATTACTGCACTATTAATCCGAACTATTGATCTCGGACTACTGATCTCGAACCGATTGTGAAAACATCTTCCAGCGTGACATGAATCCTCTCTAACCAAAGAATTACCAATTAACATAACCGAATCCATCATGTTCAGGAAGTTTATGGCGGTGACGAGTATCGGAGTCGCACTTGGGCGGTTCTCCCACTGATCTTTTGAGGAGTAAATGGCCCGCGCCGGGGGCGATTCTAAACTGCCTGGAAGCCAGCTGCTAGGTGGCTGGGCGAAAGGCGGGCAAGACTTCTTTCTTGTATTTCTCGAGCGTATCTTCTTCGTCTCCGCACATCAGATAAATATTGAACTGAGTAACTCCTGCTTTCCGCAACCGATGCAATTTCTCGATGTGCGCCTTTGCCGGACCTAACAAGCAAAAGCGATCAATGACATCGTCAGTTACAAAGTCCGCATTACTGCTGCCCACTTCGCAATGGTGTAGATAATCGTATTGTCCCTTGGTTCGTATATACGAAGTCAGTGCCGGGGGCAGTTCTTCTGGCTTATATTTCGAAACCAGATCGACGACGTGGTTCGACACCAAAGCAGGGAACCAGCGCACATGCTCTCGCGCTGCCTTCACATCGTCAGAAACCCAGACCGGCGCAGCCGACATGATTTCGATCTTCGAGAAATCGCGCCCCGCAGCCTCGGCGCCCTTTTTCACAAAGCTCACGCACCACTCGATCAAATCCGGATCGGCGAATTGCAGGATCACTCCATCGCCGACGCGTCCGGCCATCTCCAGCACTTTGGGCCCATAACCCGCGACCCATGCGGGAGGAACTCCTCCCGAAGCCCACGTCAGGCGCGCCTTGCCACCCTCGTAGTCGATTTCTTTGCCGCCTGTAAGATTGCGAAACTCCTGGATCGACTCTTCGAGTTGCGCAACCGTGACCGGTTTTTTCCCCAGCACGCGCCGTGAGCTGTCGCCGCGACCGATGCCGAGTTGCATGCGTCCACCGGAAATCAGATTCATCGTCGCAAACAAACTCGAAAGGACCGTGATGTCGCGCACCGCTGGATTCGTCACGCAGGTTCCGAGACGCATCTTCTTCGTGTTCGCCGCCATCAGCGTGAGCAGTGGAAAGCACTCGAGCCACAGCACGTGCGAGTCGAACACCCAGCCGTATTCAAACCCGGACGCTTCCGCTTGTCGTGTGAGGGCGACGATGCGCTCGACAGTCATGTCGGGTTTAAGAGTGAAGCCGAACTGCATAGTGACTCCCATCCCGCGGAGAATGCTTCCCAATCCACCAGAATGTTGTCATCCCGAGCGCAGCGAGGGATCTGTTAGTTCGCCGGCAAGATGCAGATCCCTCGCTGCGCTCGGGATGACAATTCTATAAAAGGTTTTGGGAGTTTAGCATAAAATCTCTACTTCGCTGACGAAGGCGAACTAACGGGGGTGGCAAGTGATCATTCTGAGGCTGGCTGTTACGAGCGCTCTGATTTATGTCGGATTCGCATTGGCAGCCGAGGTGGCCCTTTTCTGTGTCGCGAAAATTGCTGGGGGCTATCTTGTCGGGGCGTCGAGATTCGGCTGGTTTGCATTTTTCGGTATTTTCTGGCTGGCTTCTTTCTGGATCGCGTACCGTATGTCACCTTTCTCACACTGAGTTTTCAATGAGGGCGGAATCATGGGCTTTAACACCATCATCGTTAACGGTCGCGTCGTGACCGCAACGGACACGTACGCGGGCGACGTCGCGATTAACGACGGCAAGATCTCAGCGACGGGCCAAAGGTTGCCGCGGGAAAACGCGGGGAAAATCATCGATGCCGCGGGCCGATATATTTTTCCCGGTGGAATCGACGTTCATACTCACCTCGACATGCCGTTCGGCGGCACGACCAGCGCCGATGATTTCGAAACAGGGACTCGTGCCGCAGCTTTCGGCGGCACTACGACGCTGATCGATTTCGCCATCCAGTACAAAGGGCAAACGCTGCGAACCGCTTTCGATACGTGGATGCAGAAGGCGTCGGGCAAGGCGGTCTGCGATTATTCGTTCCATTGCATCATTACTGAGTTGGCCGACGCGCAACTCGACGAGATGAACGCGCTCGTCCGCGAAGGGGTCACGAGCTTCAAGCTGTTCATGGCCTATCCCGGCGTTTTTATGCTCGATGACGCGAGCATTTTCAAGGCTTTTCGCGCGACGGCAAAAAATGGCGGACTGGTCTGCATGCATGCGGAAAATGGCGGCGCCATTGATGTGATCGTGCAGCAGGCGCTGGCGGAAGGGAAGAAAGCGCCGAAATACCATGCGTTGACGCGTCCGACGACGGCTGAAGCTGAAGCTGTCTCGCGTGCGATCGCGTTGGCCGAAATGGCGGGAGCGCCCGTCTACATCGTGCACCTGAGTTGTAACGAAGCACTTGAAAAAGTGCGCGAGGCGCGTGATCGCGGACTTCCCGTTTACGCCGAGACGTGTCCGCAGTATTTGTATCTGTCGCTCGAAAACTTCGACGCACCTGGGTTTGAGGGCGCGAAATATGTTTTCACGCCGCCTCTGCGCGAGAAGTGGCATCAGGACAAATTGTGGAACGGATTGAAGACGGATCACTTGCAGGTGGTATCGACCGACCACTGTCCATTCTGTTTCAAAGAACAAAAAGAACTGGGCCGAGACGATTTCACCAAGATTCCGAATGGCGGTCCGGGAATCGAACACCGCATGAGCCTCATTTATTCGGGTGGCGTTGGGAGCGGACGGTTTAGCGTCAATCGCTTTGTCGAATTGGTTTCCACCACGCCGGCGAAGCTGTTTGGCCTCTATCCGCGCAAGGGAACGATTGCCGTGGGCAGCGATGCGGACCTCGTGATTTTCGATCCCAACCGCAAACACACGATCAGCGCTGCGACTCACCACATGCGCGTCGACTATTCAATGTTCGAAGGAATCGAAGTGACGGGCATGCCTGACGTGGTGTTGTCGCACGGCAAAGTAGTGGTGGATGGAAACAAGTTTCTCGGACGGGCCGGCGCCGGGAATTTCCTGAAGCGCGCGCTCTATGCGCAGCCGTAGTAGTTCGGTGCTAGTTGTCCCGTCTTACAGGAGATGACGCAAAATGACGAGCCTGGCTGGCGCTCCTGCTGCAACAACCTTGAACGCCGCGGCTTCGAGGATTGGGTCGATCGACCTGATTCGCGGCGGCGTCATGATTCTGATGGCGATCGATCACGTCCGCGTTTTTTCAGGCATTCCCGCCGGCGGCCCCACGCCCTCGGTGTTTTTCACTCGCTGGATCACACATTTCTGCGCGCCTGCGTTCATTTTTCTTGCCGGGACGAGCATCTTCTTTTACGGACGAAAGCACTCCCACTCCGAGGTCTCAAGGTATCTGCTGATTCGCGGTGCGTGGCTGATCTTGCTTGAACTGACCGTTCTGCGAGTCGCCTGGACTTTCAATTTCGATTTCAGGCACTACGAAATGGCGGGCGTCATCTGGGTGATTGGTTGTTGCATGATCCTGATGGCGGGCTGGGTGAAATTGCCGCCGGCGATTGTCGGAGCCATCGGTCTCATCATCATCGCCGGGCACAACTTGATGGATCCGCACATGGAGAAGCTGCTCGACGGCCTCGACGAAAACCGGCTCTCGGGTCTCTGGAAAATATTTTACGTGGGCTTTTTCGCCGGACCAGTTCAGTTCGGTCACGACGGGCCCAACCTTATCGTGCTTTACTCGATCATCCCGTGGATCGGGGTGATGGCGGCCGGTTACGCGTTTGGCAAGATCCTGTTGTTGGATCCGCCGCGAAGAGCCCGACTCTGCCTCGTGATCGGACTTTCGGCGGTGGCACTGTTCCTCGTGCTGCGTGGATTTAACCTGTATGGCGATCCGCGACCCTGGCACGCCGCCGCTCAAGGGCAGAATGGCATGCCCCCGATGCCCGGTTAGCTCTCGTTCTTGAATACGACAAAGTATCCGGCGTCACTGTGTTTTCTGCTGATGACGCTCGGACCGACGATCGCGCTGATCCCGTTGCTCGAGGGTTTGCACGGTGCAATCGCCCGTCGAATCATCGTTTTCGGGCGCGTACCTTTCTTCTACTACGTGCTGCACATTCCGCTGATCCATGCACTCGCACTCATCGTTTCGAAGATCAGGCTGGGCTTCGTCAGCCCGTGGCTTTTTGCGAATCACCCCATGGGGAATCCACCACCGCCGCCGGGCTACGTCTGGAGCCTTCCGCTGCTCTATCTAGTCTGGGGAATCGTGATTGTGTTGCTCTACTTCGCGTGCCGATGGTTCGCCGACATCAAAGCCACGCGGGATGATTGGTGGCTGAAGTATCTATAGATATCAGGAAAGCCGAGTTAGTGTTTGTCGCCCTGCTCGGTGAAGAACTTGCCCGTGGTTCCCGCCGAAAAATAGCGCGACGTGATTGTCTTTTTGCGCGTGAAGAATTCGATCGCGTCCCATCCATGCACGTGCAGATCGCCAAAGAATGAATCCTTCCAGCCGGAGAACGGGAAATACGCCGGCGAGGCGGCTACGCCAATGTTTACTCCCACCATACCGACTTCAACACGCCGACTGTACTCCCGCACGGCGGCGCCGTTCTCGGTGAAGATGGAAGTGCCATTGCCGCGCGGATCGCTATTCACGAGCGCGATGGCTTCGTCGAGCGAGTCGACGTGCATGACGGACAGGACCGGCCCGAAAATTTCTTCGCGAGCCACGTGCATCTCGGCGGTCACGTTATCGAGAATCGTTGGGCCAACGAAATTGCCGCCCTCGGGAACGCCCGAGGGACGCCGCCCGTCGACTAACAAACTCGCGCCTTCTTTCACTCCGATCTCAATTGAATCGTGGATGCGTTCGCACGAAGCGTGCGAAATCACAGGACCGAGGCTCACCTTGGCATCAGTACCGTTGCCGGCGATCATCTTTTCTGCGCCCGCTTTCAGCGAGTCCATGATCGAGGCTCGCGCGGAACCAACTGTCACCAGCACCGATCCCGCCATGCAACGCTGGCCGGCATTGCCGAAGGCGCTGCCGAGGACATTCGCTACCGTCTTGTCGACGACCGCATCGGGCATCACGATCATGTAATTCTTGGCTCCGCCCAGAGCCTGGACGCGCTTCCCCTTTTCCGCGGCGCGCCGGTAAATATATTTGGCGGTGTTCACCGACCCTACAAAAGAAACCGCGCTGATCTTCGGACTGTCGAGAATCGCATTCACGGCGTCATGCGCGCCATTGACAAGATTCACCACGCCGGGCGGCAGCCCAATCTCTTCGAAAATATGAAGGATCAATTCAGAGGTGAGCGGAACCTGCTCCGACGGCTTGAGAATAAAAGTGTTCCCGCAAACGATGGCGAACGGCAGAAACCACATGGGCACCATGGCCGGGAAATTAAAAGGAGTGATAGCGGCGCAAACCCCCACTGGTTGACGGATCGTCTCAGAATTAATTCCACGCGCCACGCCCTCGAGAATCCGGCCCTGCATGGTCATCGGCGCCGCGCAAGCCACTTCCAGCACTTCGATCGACCGAGTGATTTCGGCGCGGGCGTCCGACAGTACCTTGCCGCCTTCGCGGGTGACGGATGCCGCCAGTTCGTCGATGCGCTGGCGAAATTTTTCGCGCAGGGCGTAGATGAATTCGGTACGTTCTCCAACCGAGCGGGATCGCCAGTCTGGCAAGGCGGCGCTGGCCGCGGCAGCCGCGGCTTCTACATCGGCTGCAATCGACAAGGGAGCCCGCGCCAAAACCTCGCCATTCGCCGGATTGGTCACATCGACAAATCCCGATGTCCGGGCGGACACCCACTGGCCACCAATGTAATTCGAGAGAACACGCGCCGAAGTCTTGCCCGCGATCGTGGTCTTATCGTCGGATGTCGATGCCAATGTAGTTGTCATATTTACCCTTTCAACTTTGCCCTTTCAGCTTTACCCTTCAACCGTGCCCAGTCTTCAGTTGCTTGTTTTTATCATGTTTCGAGGTGCAACAACAGCGCTCGGCGAGGGCTGCGGTTCGCCGGCCGTGGTAATGTGAATTTGCGCTGGCGGTTGGATCGCCATGCAATATTTCCACGCCAGGTTCGCGCCATGTCCCGGTCTCCAAACCCAGTCGCGTCGCAGCCAGTGGCGACGCTGCTTGCGTTGGCGACGGAGTCGCTCAGGGCGGGGCGCCCCGCCGATGCAATCGGACCGCTCACTGAAGCGGCGCTGCTGGAGCCGTCCAACTCCATTATCCAACATGATCTCGGCCTTGCGTGCCTCGAGGTTGGCCGCTTCCCCGATGCCGTCGTGGCGTTGGAACGTGCGGTCGCGAGCGACCCGAGTTATGCGGACGCTTATTTCCGTTTGGGAATCGCTCTGGAAAAGCTCGGCAACATCGGAGGGGCGATCGTTGCGTATGACCGCGCCACTGAACTGACACCATCGTTGACCGAGGCGTGGTTCCGCGCCGGCGCGCTGGTCTACACGCTGGGCCACCTCGAAGAGGCAATCGGCTGCTTCCGTCGCGCGGCGGCCACCGGCGGTAAGACCAGCTTCGGCCGCTTGGGCAAGGCGCGCGCGCTGCTGACCGAGGAACGCAATCGGGAAGCCGAACTGGTGCTGCGAAAAACGCTCGTGGCCGAGCCGGAAAACGCGCTCGCGCACGATCTGTTCGGCAATTTGCTCTCTGAGTTCGGCCGCTTCGACGAGGCCCGCGAATGCTTCCAACGGGCGATCGCGATTGCGCCTCTATTGGCAGGTAGCTACTACGATCTGGCCCGATGTCGTCGGGTCACAAGCGAGGACGACGGGCTGTTGCAACGGATGCAATCCGCCCTCGACACGCCGGGGCTGGAAATGGCGCAACGTCTCCGGCTTCACCTGGCGATCGGAAAGGCGGCCGACGATCTCGGCGACTATGCTCTCGCCATGAAACATTTCGACGCAGCTGACGATGTACGCCGGAGCTTCGGGTCGTTCGACTCGGCCGCGTTCTCTACCGAGATCGACCGCCTGATTGCCCGCTGCACGCCGGAACTGATGGCGCAGACGCCGGAACTTGGCAGCGGCGATGCAACGCCGGTGTTGATCATTGGCATGCCGCGGTCCGGGACAACTCTAGTGGAGCAGATCGTCTCCATGCATCCCGACGTTGGGGCTTGCGGCGAGTTGAATTTCTGGAACGAGCGTGGCGCGGCGTGGCACCGCTCAGGCGGGGCCGGGAATCAGACACCGTTTCTCGCCGAAGCGGCGGCAGATTATCTCGCTGTGTTGCGCACGATGGCTCCGAAGAAAGCGCGAGTCACCGACAAGATGCCGTTCAACTTCCTCTGGGCCGGGCTTATCCACCTGGCATTTCCGCGGTCCGTCATTATTCACTGCCGCCGCGCTGCCGTCGACACGGCGGTTTCGATCCATCAAACTCATTTCAATCCGAGCCTGCCGTTCCCAACCGGAGGCGTCGAATTGGTCGAGTATTTCCGTTGCTACGAGCGGCTTGTTAACCACTGGCGGAGCGTCCTCCCCGCGGACCGCTTCCTCGAAGTCGATTACGAAGTTCTCACCAGCGACCCCGAGCCCGTCATCCGCAAGATCATCGCGGCCTGTGGGCTGGCCTGGCATGCCGCGTGTTTGCGGCCTGAATCGAATACGCGTGCGGTGAAGACTCCGAGCAAGTGGCAAACCCGGCAACCGATCTATCGAACATCGGTCGCGCGCTGGCGACGTTACGAACCCTGGCTGGGGCCGTTGCGCGCGCTCGTTGACGTCAACTCGTAGACGAATCCTCCTCCAACATTACAAAACTGTAATCTTGCCGTCATCTTGGCGTTTGGCTCCGCCACTAGACTGGCGGTCCTTGAGTTTCAGCAAAAACTTTGTTCAGCAAGAACTCGGGGAGGAGACCGTACATGTCGCGAAAATCTCGAAATAACTCTCGCAACAAATCTCGGATGAAGCGTCTGCGTCCGCTCGCTGGGTTAGTGGCAGCAGGGCTCAGTTTGCCCGCGCTCGCCGCCGGCCAGTCCAAGGAGTACCCGAAATACCAAGTTGGTCCGCAAAAGAACGGCTCGTGGGTTGTCAGCGATGGACAGGTCATTACCCCGGCCGGTACCCAAGTCGACCTCGGAATCCGCGTTCGCGCGAAAGCCATTGCACTGAACCCCACTGCCAAGAGTCACACTGCGGCTGTGCTCACTTTGGGCGCGACGCAGGCGGTTGAGATTTTCGACACCAACACCGGAGCTGTGCTGCAGAACTACGCAACATTCGGACAGGATTCGAGCGGCAGCTATAGCGGTATTACTTATTCTGCGGATGGAAAGTACCTGGTGTTCAGCCAGGACAGCAGCAACGTCACGATTGCCAAGGTCAACGCAGTTGGCCTGCTGGAAGATTACGCTCAGGTCAGCGTGCCACCGAACAATTCCTTCATCGCCTGTTTCCCGAACAGCCCGAACGGCCCCTACGCTCGACCGTGCGCGACATTCTATACAACCTATACTTCCTATCCCGGCGGCATCGCGCTTTCAAAAGATGGCAAGAGTGCCTATGCTTTGCTGAACAACAACGATACTGTTACGCAGATCGACCTGACCGCGACTCCGCCGGTGCAGGGCACGCAGATCCGCGTCGGGAACGCGCCGCATAGCATCCTGATCGGCAGCAACGGCACGACTGCCTACATCAGCAATGAAGGTGGCCGCGCCGCTACAGAGGCGGACTTCCAGATCTACTCCGCCGGCACCGAAATTGTCGCCGACCCGGTGGTTGGAGCCGCAATCACAGGTACCGTTTCTGTGGTTGATCTGCCGACGATGACGGTCCTGGCAAATATAGCGACCGGTCTGCACCCGACTGGGATGGCGTTCGACGGCGGGAACCTGCTGGTCGCCAATACCTATAGCGACACCATCTCTGTCATCAACACGGCCACCAACAAAGTGACGCGAACAATCAATCTTGGGTTGCCGATCGGAGTGCCTGGTGCAGGCGAGCCGGTCTATGGTGCAGCGCCGAACTCGATTGCCGTCGATAGCAAGAATAACGTTGCCTACGTTGCGCTTTACAATGCCAACGCGGTCGCAGTGGTCGACCTCACCGTCGGCGCGACGAATCCGGTCCTGGGCATGATCCCTGTGGCTTATGCACCAAGCTCGGTTGTTCTGGATAAAAACAACAACACACTGCTCGTTGCGAACGATAAGGGCATCGGCGCACGCCTTTCGTATGAGTGCGACCACGGCGTTTGCGACTACAACACCCACCAGGACAACGGCACTGTCAGCATCATCCCAGTACCGGGGAGCGCGGCACTGGCAGGGATGACGCAGCAGGTTTACGTGAACAACCACTGGGATCTGACGCAGAATATTCTCTCCGCGAGCGGTGGTTCCTCGAAGACCAAGCCGGTTGCGCTCCCGAAGAAGATCGGCGATCCTTCGTTGATCAAGCACGTGTTCCTGATCATCCGTGAAAACCGCACCTATGATCAGGTCCTGGGCGATGTGGCTGCCGGAAACGGCGACCCGACGCTGGCGGTGTTCGGCGGGCAGGATACTCCGAACGCTCACCTGCTCGTGCAACGATTCCCACTGTTCGACAATTTCTACGATCCGAGCCGCCAGTCGGCAGACGGTCACCAGTGGATCACCGAAGGCATGGCGCCCTACTCTGACGACATCCAGTCGCCGGACTGGGTGCGTAGCTATCCGGGCGGGAACGCCGGTGACGCGCTTGCCTATCAAAACAAGGGCTTCCTGTTTTCGGAAGCCGCAGCCGCCGGTCTGCCGGTGAAGATCTACGGCGAGTATGTTGAGACCGATTATTTCCTACAGCCGAACGGGTCAACCGATGAGCCGAGTTGGACTGATTTTTACAACGACGCTCTGAGCTTCGAGGCCGGGGAAGAGCCGACGCTGTTCTACCAGAATACGGTCCAGGCATATGCTTCTGTCCCGGCCGTGGCCAATCACCTGATCAAGAACTTCCCGCAGTTCGATCTGGGAATTCCTGATCAGTTCCGCGTCGATCTGTGGCTCCAGGACTTCAACAAAGACGTGGCAGCGGGAACGGTTCCAACGTTGAGCATCCTGTGGGTCATGGACGATCACACCGGTGGTCCTCCAACCCCAGACGCTGAACAGGCCGATAACGACCTGGCGGTTGGGCGCATCATCGACTACATCAGCAACAGCAATGTGTGGTCTACCTCAGCGATCTTCATTGAAGAAGACGACGCGCAGAACGGCGTCGACCACGTCGACGGTCATCGCAGCCCGGGCTATATTGTCAGCCCGTACGTTGTGCAGAACGGACCGACGGACCACACCTACTATTCGCAAGTCAACATGACTCGGACCATGGAGCAAATCCTCGGTCTGACGCCGATGAACCAGTACGATCTGGTGGCCTCGCCCATGGGAACGGCTTTCGTTAAGGGCACACCGCCTGCGGACAACTTCAAACCATGGACGCACGTTCCGAATCTCGTCCCGCTCGACCAGGGCGTGGGAGGGAACGACGCCAGCACGCATGACAGTCCGAAGGCAAAGGCTCTGAGGAAAGCGTGGCTCCAGAAGAAGGCGGACATTTTCGCCGGCAAACTGAACAAGCCCGACTCCGAAGACCCGGACACCGTCAACCACCTGAACTGGTATCAGTCCACCGGTTTTACTCGTCCCTATCCTGGCGAGAAAGAGGTTCGTCAACCGAGCGAATTCAACAAGCCGGCTCCGAAAGGCGACGACGGGGACGACGACTAAAGCAGGTCCTGATCAGAATGGCCCTCTCCCCGATCGCGGGGGAGAGGGCTTTTTCATGTGCGACGAGCGTGTTCGAGTGAAGTGATGCGAAGCACAAAGGTATGATGGGCCGAGTGATGGCTGGCGAAGATTCACCCGAGTTGCTGCAGGAAGCGTTGGCTCGCTTGCAGCGTAATCACGAGCGCGACTCGCCGGGACTGGTGGGCGAGGCGTTCGGATTGATCTGGGCCGCGCGGCGAGGCTTGAGTGAAGAAGAACTCCTGCGCTTGCTCAAACCGGCGGACGGGCCACAACCGCCGCTGGGCACCTCGTCATTTACTACATGGTCACCGCTGCGCGCCGCGTTGGGGGACTGGCTGGTAGAGGTAGACCGCGGCGGCATTCTAAACTTCGCGAACGACTCTCTGCGCGCGGCCTTCGAGACTGCCTTTATCCCAGATGAAGATGGGAGGGATGAGTTGCGGTTGCGACTGGCCGATGATTTCGAGCGGCAGCCCATCTCCGCCCGGAGTTGCGACGAACTGCCGTGGCTGCTGCTTCAGACGGAATCCTACCAACGTCTACGCCACTGTCTGTTGGATATCGATCGTTTCCTCGAAATCAAGAACCGCGACGCGGAGGAACTGAAGCTCTATTGGGTGGATCTCGGCGAGGAAACGACGATGGGCCGGCTTTACCTTGCGTCGTTCGAGCAGTGGTCCGAGCAGTGGTCAACGCTCGAAGGTCGCGATGAAAGCCGAATCGCATACGCGGCGAATGAGCTGGGCCTCTTTCTCCAAGATTCAGGTCTTTATGCGGAAGCGGAACCGTTGCTCCGAAGTGCGCTCGATCTCGATACGAAGAATCTTGGCGCGGATCATCCGTTCATTGCCGGCCGCCTCAGCAAACTGGCGAGCCTGCTCGAAAGCATGAACCGCGACGACGAGGACGAGGGCGAAGTCGAGGGAATGTATCGCCGGGCGCTGGTCATTACCGAGCAGCATTTCGGGCCAGAAGATCACAATGTCGCTCTTCGCCTGTCGAACCTGTCGGCGTTTCTGCTAAAGACCAACCGGATAGACGAGGCCGAGAAGTTGATTCGGCGCGGGTTGGCAATCGCGGAGAAGAGTCTCGGACCCGACCACCCGAATGTCGCCATCCGCCTCAGCAATCTCGCGGGAATATTGCAGCGCACGAACCGGCCGGCGCAGGCCGAACCGTTGCTCCGCCGGTCGCTGGCGATTTCGGAGAGTAACTTCGGTCCCGACCATCCAAGTGTTGCCGCCAACCTGAGCAGTCTTGCTTTCGTGCTTAGCGATACGAACCAGAAGGCTGAGGTCGAGCCGATGTTGCGCCGCATGCTCGCGATTGACGAGAAAAATTACGGACGGGAGCACATCGCAGTTGCGCGGGATCTCAACAATCTCGCAAGCTTTTTGGAATCCACCGATCGATGGGACGAGGCCGAACCGTTGTATCGTCGCGCGCTGGCTATCTTTGAGAAGAACTTTGACAAGAATCTGGGCGGAAATCTTGCGGACGTCGGAACCAGCCTCAACAATCTGGCGCAAGTTTTGAAGAAAATGAACCGGCTGGACGAGGCCAAGCCGATCTTGCTACGAGCGGTGCAAATCTTCCTCGGACTGACGCGCGCCACGCAGCAACTGGATCCGCGATTACAAATAACGATCAACAATTATGGCCGGTTGCTCGAAGCGAAGGGGCGCAGCCTGGAGCAAATCGATAATGCGTTGCACGAAATTGCGCCAGACCTGTATCGGCGAATGACTACGTAGTCATTAATCCAGCAAAGTTAGTCATCAATCCGGCAGAGTTAATCAGCCTATCGTGACAGTCCTTCTCGCAGCACACCTTCTCGCAGCACTCCGTCGCTGGACACCGGCATCCGCAGCGTAACCCGCGTGCCGCGCCCCAGCTGGCTGGCGATCTCCGCCTTCCCACCGTGAAGAACCATGATGCTCTGAACGATCGCGAGGCCCAGGCCGGTGCCTCCCGATGCCTGGAAACGAGACTGATCAACTCGGAAAAAGCGGTCGAACACGCGTGGCAGCGCTTCGGTTGGAATGCCAGAGCCGGTATCGCTGACTTCAATGCGAATCGTCGCAGCCTCCGCATTGGTCGCCAAGACGACCGCTCCGCCGGGTGGTGTGTGTGCCACGGCGTTTGAGACCAGGTTGCCCACCGCCCGCTGCACCAGAGTGCGGTCTAGTTCAGCGATGACCGGTTCAGTGGCGACGGGAGCGCTGAGCGAGATGCCGCGGTCGGCGGCCGAAGCTTCGTAGTATTCGCACACCCCGCCCAGCAATTCCACGACGTCGACGCGCTGTCGATTCAAATGCGTCAAGGGGTTCTCCGCGCGGGCCAGGAACAAGAGGTCGCCGATGAGATCCGACAGGCGAACGCCTTCTTCGAGGCATGACTCCAGCACCTCGCGGTATTCATCGACGGATCGCGCGCGGGCCAAGGCCACTTCGGCTTCGCCGCGGATGTTATTCACCGGCGTACGCAGGTCGTGCGCAATGTCGGCGGAAAACCGCGAAATCCGTTCGAAAGACTCTTCGAGGCGGTCGAGCATTTTGTTGAAGGTCCCGGCCAGGGAAGCCAACTCGAAGGGATATCCTTCAGCGGCGATGCGCTCCTGGAGGTTCGTCGAACTGATACGGCTGGCGGTCGCCGCCATTTCTTCCACCGGGCGAATACCGCGAAGCGCAATCTGGTATCCGATCAGTGGAAAAACGGCAAAGGCCCCGAGGAGAATGACCCAGAACCAACGGCGAAAACGTGTCAGCAATTCCTGCTCTTGCGAGACGTCAATCCCAATCTGAATGGTGTCGCTATGAGTCGGGGGAGAGCCGACCGGGACCGTCGCGCTGGTCACGCGAAACGGTTGCCCATGCCTGCCTATCATCGGTGTCGTATTGTCCATCGTAGTGTTCGGTCGGCTCTGGATCTGGTTGACGAACTGCGTCATATCCAGTTGTTCCGCCATGCCCGGAGTGGTCAGCAGTGGCGTGTTTCGTTCATCGAGCAATCGAATATAGAACTGTTCGTATCGCCGGGCGGCCGATTCCAGCTCGATCTCTTCGCGCAACGCGTCCCAATCATTGGGGCGCTCCCGCAGCATGGTAGTCAGGACATGCAGTTTGTCGGCGAGGAATAAATCCGTGCTTTTCTCGAGTTCAGAGAGCAGCACCAAGTAGAGACTAGCGGTGGCGAAGAACACCAATAGCAAGCCGGCAAGTGCGTAGCCAGCAGTTAGCCGGAAGGCCAAAGTTTTCCCGAGCCTGTGGAAAGACATCGACGCTATTGGCTGCATTCCAGGACATAGCCTGCGCCCCGAACCGTGTGGATCAGTTTGGGCGAGAAATGATCGTCCACTTTACTGCGCAATCTTCGGACATTGACGTCCACAACGTTGGTGTCGGAATCGAAGTTCATGTCCCAGACGGCTTCGGCGATTAGAGTGCGTGAAAGCACCTCGCCGGCACGCCGCGCCAGCAACGACAAGAGGAGAAACTCCTTGGAGGTTAACTCCAGACGGTGGCCGGCGCGCGTGGCGCGCTGGCGCAAAAGATCGATCTCCAAGTCGCCCATGTGGAGCGTTTCCTGCGGACGGGCCGGCGTCCGGCGCAGCAGCGATCGCACCCTCGCCAGCAATTCCGAGAAGGCGAACGGCTTCACCATATAGTCGTCGGCACCCAGTTCGAATCCCCGGACCCGCTCGTGTACCGCGTCGCGGGCGGTGAGGATGATGACGGCCGCTCTCCGGCCCGTCTGGCGCAGACGTGTGAGAACCTGCCAACCGTCGAGGCTGGGAAGCATTACATCCAGAACGACGAGATCGAACTCCACTTCCTGGGCCAAGTGGAGTCCCTCCAATCCGTTGCCGGTTACGTCGACGACAAACCCCGCTTCGCCAAATCCCTTCTTGAGGAACTTCGCGGTTTTCGCTTCATCTTCAATGATCAGAATTCTCATACTCGCCTCCGTTTTACCTTGTTAGCGGGTACCCACACCCTTGACGAAGCAGCAGAGACTTGGACCGGGAAAAGATGACAATAATGTCATGTTGTTAAAGAGAGGTTATGCAAGCATGAACGCTCTGTGAAAAATGCAGACTTGACTCGTAGGTTGTTCGCCCTACTACCCGGTGCAGCAGACCGTCGGCGCCATGTGCCCGTCCCGATCGCGAACCGCTTAGAAAGCGAGCCTTAATGAGAGCTGAATCTCGCGCGGAGTGCCCGTCCCCACCGGGCTTTGGGGGGTGTTTGTGTTCACTCCAGTGATAATGCTGCCGAACCCTGAACCGTTCACAACCGCCTGCGGCAGGCCGTATTGTGGATGGTTAAAGATGTTGAAGAACTCCGCACGAAACTCAAGCCTTGCCCGCTCGGTCAATAGAAAATGTTTGGCCACGCCCATATCCATCTGCCACGCGCCCGGACCTCGTAACAGGTTTCGCGGAGCATCACCGAATGTGCCGGGAGCGGGCGCGACAAATGCCGCAGTGTTGAACCATTCCGCGATATTCGCGCCGCCGGGGGCGTCGAGCGAAACTCCGGGGACGAGATCGGGACGCTGATCGGTCGTATTCCCGTCGGGCACAACCGATGACGAGCGATTAATCGTAACGTTCACGGGAAATCCCGTGCGTGCGACCAGAGCGGAAGTCAGATCCCACGAACCGACGATTTGACCCAAAATTCCCGGTTGGTTCAGGTAGGTTTTGCCAGGGCCAAAAGGAAGCTGATAGATGGCGTTGGCATTGAACACATGACGGGCGTCCCAGATGCCGGATGCGCGTTCACAGGCAGGGCAAGCGACATTTTGCGCGACCAGCGAGTCGCCGTCGCCGCTGCCGTTGGAGCCGTCGTCAATTTCATGCGACCACATGTAGTTGGCCGACAACAGGAATCCACGAGAGAAAGACCGTTTCACGGCCACCGATAGCCCGTTATAGCTGCTGATGTCTTTGTTGCCTCGCCAACTCACCTGGCCAAAAGCAGGGTACGGGCGAGTTCCGGTGAGCGGATTCACGACATTGACTTCGGAAAGTGTCAGCAGATTGATACCGGTGCTCCCGACGTAAGAAATCGTTCCCACAAAATCCGCGGGCAAGGCCTGCTGTACGGAAAGACCCCACTGCTCCACATACATGTCCTTGCGTCGCCGGTCGTCGTCACGCGGCGAGATAATTCCGGGCGTATTGACCAGGAACGGATCAATCGGATAGCTGAGGTTCGGAATCGTCTTGTTGGACAACGAGTAGGCGAAGACCTCGTTGCTGATGGGAAGATTCTGGTCGTCTAACTGGCCATCCTCGTGATAGATACCGAATCCCGCGCGAACCACTGTGCGCCCGTCGGGTCGCGGTGCCCAGGCGAAAGCGATGCGTGGATCAAGATCCCCATAATTGGGCTGGCCGAAGCTGGCGCCCACTCCACAAAAACCTTGCGGGCCGCAGGTGGCGAAATCGAACGGGTTGGCGCGTCCCTGCACTTCATGAAAAATGTTGAAGAAACTGTAGCGTAGCCCCAGATTCAGGGTAAAGTTCGGCCGCAACTTAAACTCATCCTGGATGTAACCGTAATACGTCGTCTTGCGCAGACCATTGATCGGCAGAGCGCCGTTCAAAGCGGCCGTGCTCACCTGGTTCGCGGCAAATGCCTGGGTGGCACTCAGCGTTGCCGTTTGGGCGAATGTAACCGTTCCGCTTTCGGAATTTCCCTGGTTCAGCTGGATACGCCTGATCTCGACTCCGGCTTTCAAGGTGTGCCGACCCTTGATCCAAGTCAGGTTGTCGATTTCTGAGAACGAGTTCCCGACGCCGATGCTGACCTTGTTGTTATTCAGGCTGCTCAGGCCGGAGATTGCGAAGGCGTAGGGTACACCGGTTTGATTAATGTCGAAGGTGTTGGCGGTGCCGCGATTAAACCCGAACTTAAATTCGTTCACCAGGGTGGGAGAAAAAACGTGCAGCAGTTCGATCGCGCCGTTCACTGGAGTCGAGGTGAGCTGTTGCTGGTCGGAAAGACTGCCGTTCGGTTGAGTGTTGACGGCTCGATCGAAATTGAAGCGAAGGAACGCCGTGGTCTGCTCGGAAAAATGCTGGTCGAGGCGCAGCATGGCGGAATTCTCGAAAACTTTCTGTCTGGCGTCGGTTGTAAATTGGTCGATGTCGGCATTACTGGTCGGGGCTTGCCCTTCCGGATAGGCATTGACGATCGGAATCAGCGCCGGAGATTGGGCCGTCACCTCGGCGCGCAGTGAGTCGCTGGGGACGAAGCCAAGCAGCGGGAAGCCCCAGTACTGCCGGTATCCTTCATAGGCGAGGAAGAAGAAAGTCTTGTCGCGGACGATCGGGCCGCCGATGGATCCTCCAAACTGGTTCAAGTGGAGAGGTTGCTGCGGGGCCACTGGAACGGGTTGCAGGGCGTCAAAGGCGTTATTGCGAAAATATTCAAAAGCGTCCCCGTGCCATCGATTCGTACCGGTCGGCGAGATCAGGGCAAACTGCGGACCGCCGGTTGCTCCCGCCTCTGCCGTTGATAGCATCGCGTCGACGCGAAACTCCTGAATCGTGTCGAGCGGCATGGCGAGGCGGACATACGCAGGTTGCGGATTATTAACGATGTTTGTGGCGTCGACTCCGTCATAAGTGAAATTATCGTCGTCGCGTCCGCGGCCAGCGTACCGGACAGCACGTTGGCTGCTGCCTCCGGTATCGACAGCGGATGGTGCGAGAGCTGTGAGGTTGGCCCAATTGCGGCCGTTGAGGGGAAGTTTGTCGGCCTGCACCTGCTCAACACGCGCACCGAGGACGTCGGAAGTCATGTCGATCTGCTCCGAACTCGCCGACACTTCAATACGCTCTTGCCCTCCGGATATGTTAAGCGTGGCGTTCAGGGTGCGGGTCAAACCGACGGTTTGCACCACGTTGACGAAGCTCAGGGTCTTGAAGCCGGGATGCTCAAACGTGATCGTGTAAACGCCGGCCGGCAGTTCGGGAATGTCATAGCTTCCGGAGGTAGACGTAGTGGTCTCGCGCCGCAGTCCAGTGTTGTTGTGCGCTGCGACAACATGCGTTTGCGCCAAGGCGCGCCCGGAGGGATCCGCAACCGTGCCGATAAGACCGGCGCGGTCGACCTGCGCGGAAGTCACGGTCGCAAGAGCGAGGACGATGCAATTCACGTACAAGAATCCGGCAGTTCGCGGGATCCGAGTGCGGATAGTGGAAAGGAGTTGCGTGAAGACGACGTGGGACAGCAAGGTAGGGGAGAGTTCACTTGGCATGGCTACGATTCCCTCGCTTGGTCAATCATGATGACGGATGACAATAATGTAATGTTGTTAACTTTTGGTTATCCGCAAATGAATGCTTCGTGAAAAGCAGAATCTGATTCAGCCTCCTAATTAAAGCCTAGCAGTCCGGGAGCTATGGGGTCACGCTCCTTGATTTGGGAACTGACATGTCAACTGAGTGTTGGACGCGAGGCTGCATGGTAAAATTACCGTTGGCCTGAAATGGCGCGACGTCGGCAAGCGTCTGTTGCTGCAAGTGCTTGGAAACACTATGTAGGCGCGTAGCTCAGTTGGTTAGAGCGCTACCTTGACACGGTAGAGGTCAGGAGTTCGAGTCTCCTCGTGCCTACCATATCTTTAAGGCTTGGCCTGGCGGCCCGCCTCTTGCTGCATTTCCTGCATCACCTTGCCACACAGCTTTTCCGCAAAAATCCGAAATGCGGGAATCTCAAACAGGCGCGATCCGAGCTCCGGACGGATTGGGCCTGTTTTTCTTGTGCCGGCTAGCGGCTTGAGGCCGGAGTCTTTAATTCGGTCGACAGCTCGATCTTGCTGGATACTGGAGAGAAGACGGGATCGTCATTGGCCCAGGGTACGCGGCACGGTTTACTGTGTTCATACAAATCAAGATTCTTACTCAGCAACCGCGCAAGATCGGATTTTCGCGAATGTTCCAACTCCGCGATGATGGCTTGTTGATATCCGGCCGCCTCTTTGAATCGCCCAACCGAAGCGAGGGCCATGGCCAGAGTGACGCCCTCTTCGAAACCGTCGCCCTGCTGATTTTGAACAAGCTGTTCAACAATGCGAAGGGCGCGCGCTTCGTCACGCACTGATGGATCGGGCGCCGCTGCAAGCAGCCGGGCGAGCGCGTTCGCGATGTCGGGATCGCCAGGGATCGCCGCGGATGCTCCTTCTAGAATCGAGCGGCCGCGCGCGTAGTCGCCGGCACGGATAGCGGCCATTGCCTGCATCAGGCGGGCAAATCCATTTTGTGGTTCGAGACCGGCGACAATTTGGTATTCCCGGCCCGCCTCCTCGTTCTTCTCTGCGCGCAAAAGTAGATTCGCAAGTTGAAAGTGCGGGTCGACGAGACCAGGATCTAATCGGATGGCTTCCCTAAAATGAGCGATCGCATTCTCTTCCTTCCCCATCTCGATCGATACGATTCCCATACTGTAGTGGACGGCCGCATTCTTTGGGTCCAATTGCAAAGCATGCTCGTACTCCTGCAACGCCTCGCCGTTCTTTCCCGATTTCGCCAGCGCGACTCCGAGATAGCGATAAGCGATCACATCGGATGGGTCGAGACTAATCATTTGACGATAGTCCGCAACCGCGTCCGCAAAACGCTTCTCGCGCATGGCCTTGCCACCACGTTCGAGTAAGGCAACCTTCCCTTGTTTCAGGGTATTGATCTCGTCCAAGAGAGGATCGTCAATTGTTGGGTCGATGTCTCCCCGGGCCTGGAGTTGCTCCTGCATTTTCGGCACATTTCCCAAGGCTCGATACGTCATCGCAAGTTGATAGTGAATGCTCGACGCTTGCGGCTCGCGTTTCAGGGCCTCTTCGAAATACTTGAGGGCGTTTGCGTATTGGTGTTCGGCTAACGCGACTTTGCCAAGCCCAGCCAGAGCTGCTGCCGACGGATTCCGTTCGGTCGTCGATTTAGCGAAAGTGGATTTGGAGAACCAAGACTTGGCGGAAGCCAAATGATTCGCGGCAAACTCCAGATTTCCAAGACGCAACATTATGTAACGATCATTCGGTCGTAGAGCCTGCGCCTTCTGATAACTACGCTGCGCCGCTTCTAAGTCGCCAGTTATTTGTTGTAGATAGCCAGAGTAATAGTGCCAACGAAATGTTTGAGGTCCCAACTTAGCAGCGTTCTTATAAGCTGCTAAAGCGGCACCGTCAAATCCGTAAGCCTGGTAGATCCGTCCCAGGTCGCCAAAGGCCTGCGATCTTTGCGCGGCGGAAGAATTGGGTTGAGCCAACGTGGCAGCAAGCGCGGCTTGCGCGGTTCGAATGTGTTCCTGAACGGGAGGATCGACGCCTGACAGGTCGGGTGGGGGGACTTCGCCGAGTTCAACCTTATTATTACTATTCGCAGCAGGTTGGGATGACGCCGGCTGCGAACCCGGAGTCTGCGAACCGGCAGCATGGTCGTGCACGGTTACAGCAAGAAGTATTAGCGGTAACCAGCGCGAGGCAGTTTTCATACTAAGATTTGTTACTGCCGCTACCTTCGCGGAGAGTGGTGTATTTCCCGAGCGGCAGGCCGGTCCATTCCTCAACGTGGCCGCCAACCCAGTGCGCCTGGACCTTGGTTATTTCCGGAGAGTCGCCCAATCCAAACAATACCCGGGGATCACTCGAGGAGCAATAGCTGCCATCGGCGTGCACTCGTCGCCAGAGAGTAGGCGCGTTGCGTCGAAACACAGCTACGCGAGTCCCGAGCATGTCGCGATGGTACTTGTCGCCAACCATTCGAAAGCCAATCCACGGCTTCTTGTGCCCGACGTTGTTGACAAGCAACCGCGCGGGACCGCTGTTGTTGACCAATACCACATCGATGTCTCCATCGTTATCAATGTCACCGAACGCCGCGCCGCGCCCAACCTCCATGAGCGAAAAAACGGACCCAGCTCGACTCGTAACGTTCTCGAATTGTCCTTTGCCGTTGTTATGCAGCAGGAGGTTCGACTGCGCCAGCGGATATGGGCTGCCCTTCCGCGCTTGTTCTTCGATTAACGTAACGCCGCCATTGACCATCAATAGATCCAACCATCCATCGTTGTCGTAGTCGAGCATGCTGACGGCAAATCCAGTCGAACGTCGAGTTGCCGCGGCAACGCCACTGGCAAACGACTGATCTTCGAACCAACCTTTCCCGTCGTTCGCGTACACGTAGGCGTACTGTCCGTTGAGGTTTGTGACCACCAGATCTTCGAACCCTCGCCCCATGAGATCGCCGGCGTCGACGCCCATGCTCGACTGCGGGGCTCCGTCTCGATTGAGAGCACAACCGGCGACCAGGGCCTCATCTTTGAAGGTCCCATCGCGCTGGTTCATCCAAAGTTGATTCGGACGCATGTCGTTGGCGACGAAGAGATCTATCCATCCGTCGTTGTTGAAGTCGGCACAAACAACTCCGAGAGCGCCATGCGATGCGCTGCCAATTTGCGAACGGACCGTGACGTCTTCAAACGTGCCGTCGCGCCGGTTGCGGAACAGCCGGTTCGGCAGGGGATTGAAGGCTAGCGGTCCGCAGTAATCTGCGGCACCACTCGGCGCGATGCACTTCTTAGGATCGGTAAATCTGAAATCCACGTAGTTGCCGACGAACAGATCTAACCAGCCGTCGCGGTCGTAATCCACGAAGGCGGCGCTGCAACTCCAACCGGGAACATCGGTTCCGCTTTCAAGCGTGACGTCGGTGAATGTTCCATCTCCATTGTTTCGCCACATTTGATTGTGGCCGAAATTCGTGATGTAGAGATCCACCCAGCCGTCATTGTTAAAGTCGGCCGCGGCGACTCCCATGCCATACCCGAGGGCTTTGATCCCGCTCTGCTCTGTCACATCCACGAACTTGAGCGTCGAGCTGCCATCCGGATGCCGAATCGAATCGTTGCGGTAAAGGCGCCCTCGCAACGGCAACTGAGGGGGAAATGTGGCGTGGCTCACATCCTGGTTCGGCCCGAGCGCGGCTCCCTGCACAATAAAGATGTCGAGATCGCCGTCATTGTCGTAGTCAAAAAGCGCGACACCCGATCCCATGACTTCGGGATGGTAATGCGATCCTGACATGCCGTTGAAATGGACGAAATCGATGCCGGATTCTTTCGCGCGGTCGGTAAAAATGTCTTGGTCGGCAGGGGATGCCGCAGGGGATGCCGCATAGAGCGAACGCGAGCGGCTCATAGCCGCAGCAATAGCGGTCCCAAACTGCTTTACGAAGTCCCGTCGGTCGATGCCAGTCATCTTGATTTCGTGTGGAATTGACGATTATACGATGCGTTGAAACTCCGCCAGCGAACCATGTTTTCATGTTTGCCCGAGTCGATCTTCGATTACCATGGCTGCGCCGAGTGTCGCCTTATTCATACAGCCATTTTTAAGGAGAAACCGTGAGCGTTCCGTCCGATACAGCCAGACCGCTTGAAAATCGAGGCTTGCCCGCCACGCCGGTCGAGAAGCCAGCGCACGGTGCGGCGGTGTTCGCCGGATTCCTTGGATGGACGCTCGACGCCTTCGACTTTTTTCTGGTCATCATGGCGCTGACCGCCATCGCCAAGGAATTCCACCGCTCTGACGCTCAGGTCGCGTTCTCCATCACGCTGACTCTCATGTTCCGCCCCGTAGGCGCGTTCATCTTTGGATTGCTAGCCGATCGCTATGGCCGCCGGCTTCCGCTGATGATCGACCTTGTCTTCTATTCCGCGGTCGAGGTGGCTACGGGTTTCGCGCGCAGCTTTACAACTTTCCTTATTCTGCGTGCGCTGTTCGGAATCGGCATGGGCGGAGAGTGGGGCGTGGGTGCGTCCCTGGCCATGGAAAAAGTTCCACCGAAGTTGCGCGGATTTCTTTCCGGCATGCTGCAACAAGGCTATGCTCTCGGCTATTTGTTGGCCGCGGTCTGCTTCTTTTTCGTTTTCCCGCGCTGGGGATGGCGGCCGATGTTTTTTATCGGCGGTCTGCCCGCGCTCCTCGGACTCTATGTCCGCTTCCAGGTGAAGGAGTCTGAAGTCTGGGAAAAAACTCGCCACTCCAACTGGCGCAACCTAGGCCGCGAGATCGTCTCGCACTGGAAGCTGTTTCTCTATCTCACGCTCCTGATGATGATGATGAACTTCACATCGCACGGCACGCAGGATATGTTTCCGACCTTCCTCCAACGCTACTGGGGAATGGGACCAACCAAGCGTGCCGCGATCACCGCGGTTTCGATGGTGGGAGCGATCCTTGGAGGTCTGTTGTTCGGATTTTTGTCCGATCGCTTCGGGCGTCGCCGCTCCATGGTTATAGCGTTGGTTTTGGCTACTGCCGTTGTTCCTCTGTGGGCTTACGCTTCCTCCGTGGCCTGGCTGGTTGTGGGAGCGTTTTTGATTCAGTTCATGATGCAGGGCGCCTGGGGCGTGGTTCCGGCGCATCTCTCGGAGTTGTCGCCAGATTCGGTGCGCGGATTCCTTCCCGGATTCGCATATCAGTGTGGTGTGCTGCTGGCGGGTTCCGTAGCTTTCTTCGAGGCGACTCTCGCGCAGCATACGAGCTACGCCAACGCGATGGCCTTAACCGCTTCCGTCGTCTTTTCTCTCGCTGCGATTGTCGTGGCACTTGGACGAGAAAAGAGAGGCATCGAGTTCGGCTCGTAGATCGATACCAAAACACTCTCACAATCGCCGTGTGCCCCTCGGCTGCTACTCCTTTCGCATTATTGACCCATAAATTTGTCTCCCTATACTTACCGCACTTAGTTGGGGTGAAATCTTTTCGCAAAGCCTTATGCGTTCGCGGGCCGGAGTCCGGTCGCGTGACGACTCGCTGAGCGCGAAACAGACGGGGACAAATAATGATTGGTCGGATCGGCTTAGCCTGTTTGCTGCTGGCATCTTTTGCCGGAGTAGAGGTGGGCGCGCAGCAAATAACGGGCAGCATTCGCGGGACAGTCACTGACCCGAGCGGCGCCGTCGTTCAATCTGCCACCGTCAGCGCGCAGCAGGTTGAGACCGGCTTGACGCGCACGGCCACTACGAATCGAATGGGCGAGTACGTTCTGGTCGAACTGCCAATTGGGCATTATCAGATCCGCACCGAAGCCCGGGGCTACCAGAAGTATCTGCAAGAAGGAATCACGCTGAACGTCAACCAGGGTGCAACCGTCAGCATTCGTCTGAAACTGGGTTCTGAAACGCAGCAGGTTCAAGTCAACGCCGACGCCGAGTTAGTGCAAAGTACGGTCAGCAGTCTTGGCCAGACCGTGATGACGCGCGAAATCCTGGACCTGCCGCTCGACGGCCGCAATTTCTCGCAGTTGGGAACTCTTCAACCGGGCGTCGTACCTCTGACTCCAGGACTGTTAGAAGCCGGCGGTCCGGCGCGTGCGAATCAGGGCTATGCCGTCGATGGCCAGCGCCCGGAGTCAAACAATTTCATGATCGACGGAGCCGAGAATGTCAGCGCCGTGGACGGTGGTTTTGTTCTCGAGCCGCCGATCGACGCGATTGCCGAATTCCGAATTCTCACGCACAACGCCAATGCTGAGTTCGGCCGTAACACGGGTTCCACGACCAACATCATCACTCATGGCGGCACGAATTCGTTTCACGGAGCGCTCTGGGAATTTCTGCGCAACGACGCCATGGATGCGTCCGATGCTTTTACGCAAACTGTTCAGCCTTTGAAGCAGAACCAGTTCGGCGCAACTTTCGGCGGGCCGCTTGTGAAAGACAAGACATTTTTCTTCGGATATTACGAGGGTTTCCGCAACCGGCAAGGTGAATCGGTCCCTGCAACTGTGCCATCAAGCGACGAGAGACAGGGGAACTTTGGTGAATTATGTACCTCGCCTTCGGGCGGAAACAGCAGTTTCGATACCAACGGCAACTGTTTGAATCCTGCGGGGCAGTTGACGTTCTTTGGAGGAAACGTTCCCTTCAACCAGTTGACGATTATCCAGCCGATCGATCCGGTGGCGACGAACGTCACTCCTTTTTTCCCGCTGCCGAACCGGGGAGAAAATGGATTTATTGGCACCGAGACGAAAAGCGAAAATAACAATCAATTCGGCGTGCGCCTGGACCATTTTCTTACCCACGCGGACACGCTGAATTTCCGCTACATGTATAGCAGTGGCCCGACTACGGACCCTCTTTCGCCGGCGGGTGCGAACGTGCCCGGCTTCCCCGTTGGTGAGTATGATCGCGCCCAGAACTTTGTCGGGCAAGAGACCCACATCTTTTCGCCGACCATCATCGGTGTCGCGCGCTTTTCGTTTCTCCGCAATACGTTTCTGCTTGACCAGCATCTGAACCACGAGTCCCTGTCGGACCTGGGTTTTCAGTACGATCCCACCTTGCCTTCGGCGGCCGGGCCACCGTTTATTCAGGTTGCGGGTTACGCTTCAGTCGGCGACCCAATCACAGGGCCGCGCAACACGTTTCAGAATACGTTTGACTTGTCCGGATCTCTGAGCTGGATTCATGCCCGCCACGAATTCAAATTTGGCGGTGGCTACCGGCGCGACCAGATCAACGCCTTACAAGGCATTGCCACCAATGGCTTTTTTGTATTCGCCGGTATCCCCTCACAGGCGGGCTTCCTCTATAACGACGGGTTTGCCAACTTCCTGTCGGGCAATCCGGTGGTCTTCTTGCAGGGCGGGGGTGACTTTGGCCGCGAAATTCGCGACCGGGCGATGGATCTGTACGCCCAGGACACCTACAGGGTCACATCTCGCTTAACGGTGAACTATGGCCTTCGCTACGAAATACCATTTCCCGCCACGGAGAATAAGAATCGCGTAAATATTTTTGTTCCTGGAGCACAGTCAACCGTGATGCCGAATGCTCCGGCGGGACTGCTTTATCCCGGCGATCCGGGCGTACCGGCCGGTTTGATTCCAACGCAGAAAACGGCTTTTGCTCCTCGGGTAGGTTTTGCCTGGGATCCGCGTGGCGATGCAAAAACGGTGGTCAGCGCGGGCTATGGAATCTTCTATGAGCCTTACTACACCGGTGAAGGTGGACCGCTGCAAGATCCCATCAGCGCACCCCCGTTCCTTAAGACGGTGCAGGTAAATCCTCTGATTAATTCCTTCGCCTATCCGTTTCATGTTCCGGCCCCGTTTGCCGACGACTTCCCCCAGCCGATGACGTTGCTGGTAGTTTCTCGGAATCTGCATCTGCCCTACGCTCAGGATTGGAATCTGAACATTCAACGGTCGTTCGGCGCGGACTGGCTGTTTCAGATCGGCTACGTGGGCACGACTGGTGTAAGGCTGCCAAGATTCATTGAAGGGAATCCGGCGATCTACATCCCTGGCACCATCACCAATGATCCAGCCGATGGATGTACGCCCGCAACTCCGTGTCCGATTTCTACTTCGAGCAACGCGAATCAGCGGCGCCTTTATTCAGGATGCACTCTGGCCGACTCGCCGAGCAGTTGCGTCTACAGTTCGGTCGGCGAAATAGCCAGCATCTCGAACTCCAGCTACAACGCATTACAAGCGAGCTTGCGAAAGCGATTCAGCCACGGACTTTCGTTGCTCGCCTCTTATACCTGGTCGCACTCGATCGATGACGTTTCCTCGTTTAACATCACCGGTTCGGCGTCACAACCGGTAGCGGGAGAAAACGATCTGGCGCAGAATCCGTTCGACCTCGCGGCGGAGCGCGGCAACTCCATGTTCGATGCCCGCCATCGCTTCGTGCTCAGTTATCAGTGGAGTCTTCCTTACTTGCAGAACTCTAGTGCCTGGTACGGCAAGGTTCTGGGTAACTGGCAGCTAAACGGAATCCTGACCGCGATGAGTGGCACGCCTTTCACAGTATTCGACTCCAATGATGTTTCTCTGCAAGGGCAGGCGCCGGAGATTTCCGGATTTTCCAGCAACCGGCCCAATGTTGTGGGCAACCCGAATTCCGGGCCGCGCACTGCGGCGGAATGGTTCAATGTAAAAGCCTTTCAGGCGATCACTCAGGACCCGAATTCTCCAGTGCAGCAGTTCGGTGACGAAGGCCGCAACTCGGTTCTGGGACCCCGTTACGTGAACTTTGACGTCTCGGCGTTCAAGAACATCCGGATCACGGAATCGAAACAACTTCAGTTCCGCGGCGAGTTATTCAATGTGCTGAATCACACCAATTTCCGGTTGCCCGTCAGCGACATCGAATCCCCCAACTTTGGACAGATTCAGACGGACGTGAGCCAGCGCAAAATTCAGGTGGCCCTGAAACTTCTGTTCTAGCGAGGTTGGTGGTTCTTTGAACACGAGACGACTTGCCATCATGAAGGTTCTCCTCGGGCTGTTCGCCGTAATTGGCGTCGTGTGGCTGCTCGGCTGCGCCACGCTCTATCACATCATGCGCAAGCCGCCGGAAACCTTCGGCCGGTTCATGTCGAAATTGCCCGGTCCGGTTCCGTTTCTTCTTTTTCCGTTCGAAACTCTGTGGCTGCAAGCCCGAGCCGGCAATCTGAAGACAGGTGACCCCGCGCCCGACTTCTCGCTCATGAAACTCGACAAGAGCGGCTCGGTGCAACTTTCCACTCTGACTGCCCAGCAACAACCCGTGGTGCTGATCTTTGGCAGCTACACCTGACCGCCTTTCCGGCGGGAGGTCCCTGCCCTCAACAAGCTCTACGGCCAATACGGCAAGAGGGTGTCTTTCCTGGTTGTGTACATCACGGAAGCGCACCCGAGCGATGTGTGGCAGATGCAGAGCAATATAAAAGAGCAGGTTGTTTTCGCCAGCCCCAAGGATGAAGAAGAGCGCGCGATGGTAGCAGGAGCGTGCGTGAGGAAGCTAGGTATCCAGATTCCCGCTGTGATCGATCAATTCGGAAACTCGACCGAGTTCGCCTACACGGGTTGGCCCGATCGCTTATACCTGATCGACAAGACGGGGCGTGTCGTCTATAAATCCAAGCCCGGGCCCTTTGGCTTCAAGTCCGAAGAATTGCAGGCTGCGATCGAGAAGTTGGTAACGAGAAGTTGGTAAATTGAGGCGCGCACGTTGTATTCTCGGGTCGTAATGGGTTTGCCAGCGCCGCATCGGACGCCAACGCCGGGACTCTTCTTGGGACTCGTGATTACTTTGGCTGCCGTCGTTGCCTACTCGGGATACATCACGCGCCAAATCTCCGGACTTCGCGATCTGCAAAATAATCTGGTCGATCGCAACCGGAAAGATTCCCTGCAATTGTTGCGCATCCAGAACGATTTGAATTCCCTGGCGCTCGCCATGCGTGACATGCTGGACAATGACGAGCCCTATCCGCTCACGGCGTGGTCGGCACAGTTCCAGCGCGTGCGCACCGATCTTGACGACGCGCTGCGACGCGAAAGGGAAGTAGCTCCGGTGAACCGCACCCCCGATCAGGAGCAGTACCTCGAGAATTCGGTCGCGCAGTTCTGGGATGCCGCCGATCGCACATTCGCACTCGCGCAAGGCGCGGACCAATCGCAAGCGAGAACGCAGATTCGCATCTCTCTGCGCGCCCGGCAGGAGGCGCTCAGCACCGCGGTCTCGCGCCTGCTGGTACAAAATAATGAGAGCGAGGAGCAAGCGGCGCTCCGCATTGCTCAGATTTACGACCGCGTACAACGGCAGGGGTATCTCTTCCTCACCGCGACGCTGATCGCAATTTTGTTTACCAGCCTCTACCTGATCCGCTCCAACCGCCGCTTGTTCGCACAACTCGCAACGCTGTCGGAACAGCGCAGCGAACTCGCGCAGAAACTCATCTCGGCTCAGGAATCGACGCTCCGCCACATCTCCCGCGAATTGCACGATGAGTTCGGGCAGATACTGACTGCCGTAGGCACGATGCTGACGCGAGCAGGGAAGCAGGCCCCCGAAAACTCAGAGTTACGCTCGGATCTGCGAGAGGTGTGCGAGATCACACAATCCACGCTCGATAAAGTGCGCAGTCTTTCACAGGCGCTGCACCCCGTGATGCTCGAAGAAACTGGCTTGGAAAGCACGCTCGACTGGTACCTGCCGGTGGTGGAACGGCAGTCGGGGATTCACGTATCCTATGAAAAGTCGGGCGAGCCTTTTCCTGTCAATGGAGATGCTGCGATTCACGTGTATCGCATCGTGCAGGAAGCTCTGAATAATATGACCCGTCATTCCGGCGCAGCGCAAAGCTGGGTGCGTTTGCGATTTTTGCCGCGGGCTCTCGAAGTAGAGGTGGAAGATCACGGCAAGGGCTTCGACGCGGAGACCGCAGAGCGCGGAATCGGTCTGGTAGCGATGCGCGAACGCGCCGAGTTGATGGGTGGCACGGTAGAGTTCCTGCGTCCCGCACAGAATCAAAATACAGGCGGAAAAGGGACGCTGGTTCGATTACGAATCCCGAGGGAGAGGTTGGAAGCTTGATGGGTGATGCGGAGAAAATTTCAGTTTTACTGGTGGACGACCATACTCTGGTGCGCCGCGGGTTCCGGCGGATTCTGGAGGACGAGGCGGACATCGTTGTTGCCGGCGAGGCCGGTGACGGCGCCGAAGCGGTCAAACTCGCCGCTGAGCTTCATCCGGCGGTTGTGGTAATGGATTGCGCCATGCCCGTCATGAATGGACTGGAAGCCACCCGGCAGATTCTCGCTCATCGTCCAGAAGCTCTGGTGCTGATGCTCAGCATGCATCCCGAAGAAACGCTGGTGCGGCAAGCGCTCGACGCCGGCGCGCGCGGATATGTTCTGAAAAACGCTGTGGATTTGGAGTTGGGCGCCGCCATTCGTCGCGTCGTGAATGGCGAGACCGTGCTCGATTCTCAGCTCAAGCGCCCGGCGGCGCTCAAAGGCATGCGCCATGCCGGCCTCACTCCACGAGAACTCGAAGTTTTGCAAATGATCGTCGATGGCAAGTCGAACAAAGAAATTGCAACTGCTCTCGATCTGAGCGCCAACACCGTCGCCGTTCATCGGGCGAATATGATGGACACTCTGGGCATCCACAAAGCGGCCGAGTTGGTTGTTTATGCGATTCGCAACGGGCTGGTCGATTTACCGTGAACCGCCGGTCATTTCTTTGGAACATCGCGGGCCTGGCCTCGATGTCTGCGTTGCGATTGGACGCCTTCGCAGCTCCAGATCCTGGTTTCCGCCTGGTCGATGTGACATCGTCCGCAGGAGTTCAATTCCATCACAACAGCGGCGCTTACGGCGGAAAGTTGTTGCCGGAAACCCTCGGCGCCGGCTGCGCATTCCTCGATTATGACCGCGACGGTTGGCAAGACATTCTGCTGGTGAATGGAAATAATTGGCCCGGTCATCCCCCCGGCCATCAGCGCGACAAGCCCAGCACTCTGAAGCTCTATCGCAACAACCGCAACGGCACATTTTCTGACGTAACGCACAGCGCCGGACTCGACGTCGAAATGTATGGCATGGGCGTCGCCGTCGGAGACTACGATAACGATGGCTATCCCGACATCCTTATTACGTGCGTCGGCCAAAATCACCTATTCAAGAACACCGGTAAGGGAACTTTCATTGACGTAACTAAGTCCAGCGGACTCGGCGGCCGTCAGGCTCTGAGTACCTCCGCGATATGGTTCGATTTTGATCGTGACGGATTCCTCGATTTATTTGTCTGCAACTACGTGAAATGGTCTCCCGAGCACGATGTATTTTGCAGCCTCGATGGAAAGCGCAAGTCCTATTGCACTCCTGAGGCCTACCGCGGAGAAACCTGCTGGCTATTTAGAAATCGCGGCAACGGAACTTTTGAAGATGTCACGGCATCGAGCGGAATTTTCGACAGCAGCTCAAAGTCGCTCGGCGTAGCGATGCTCGACTACGATCGCCACGGCTGGCCAGATCTGCTGGTGACGAATGACACGCAGCCCAACAAACTGTATCGCAATCAACGCAACGGTACCTTCAAGGATGTAGCGGTCGATGCGGGCATCGCCTTCTCGGCGGAGGGCCGGGCTCGCGCCGGCATGGGCGTGGATGTGGCCGACATTGACAATTCGGGAAACTCGTCGGTCGCCATCACCAATTTCGATAATGAAATGACCGGCCTTTACCGCCTGAACGGCAATGGCAGCTATGTGGATGTTGCCACGCAAAGCGGAGTTGGACTGGCGTCAAAAGACAAGCTGGGATTCGGATGCGTGTTTCTCGACGCCGATCTCGACGGCGCTCTCGACCTCGCGGTCGTGAACGGACACATCGATGATACGGTTCGCAATGTGAACGGCGTAGGCTACGCGCAGCCGCCGCAGCTTTTCCTTAACAACGGGAAGGGAAATTTCGTTGACGTGGCCGCAGCAGTCGGCGGCGGTTTCAGCCAACCTAAAGTCGGGCGCGGCCTTGCCTACGGAGACTTCGATCGCGACGGCGATCTCGATCTGCTCATCACTACCAACAACGGTCCGGCGTATCTCTATCGCACCGACCAGACCGGCGGAAACCGCGGCATCCGGTTCCGGTTAGTCGGCACAAAGTCCAATCGCGACGCGATCGGCGCGGTGGTGAAGATCTTTCACAGTGCGTTGAGCGCATCAAATGGAAGCACGAGCCAGTCGCGCCTTGTTAAAGGCGGTTCGAGTTATCTTTCGCAATCGGAACTGCCCGTTACCTTTGGCCTCGGCAAGCGCGACAGGATCGAGCGCGTAGTGATCGAATGGCCGAGCGGCAGAACCGAGGAATACAAGGACCTCGCAGCGGGCCGTGCCTACGAGTGTGTGGAAGAAAAAGGAATCACCGCGCAGCCGGGCTTCTAGCTCCGTGAAATCAAGATCCGGAACCGGCATAGAGTTGAAACGGCGCCCAGTAATAAGGATCGCGGAATCCGGAGCTACGAAGTAACTGCAGCTTGGCCGCACGCAGAGCCACATCTGGACTGGCACCCTTGTCTAACTCGTCGTAAAACCTATCCATAAGCTGCGGCGTGGAAGCGTCTGTGACTTCCCACAACGCCGCAACGACGTTGTGAGCCCCCGCACGCAGGAACGCCCACGAAAGCCCGACCAATCCTTCGCCAGAGTAGGCGCGCCCATCCGCACCGTGACATGCCGAGATCGTCACCAGATCGGCGTGCAAGGGATGGTGAATGATCTCGCGAGCGTAGAGTTTGAATGAAGCGTCAGCCGCAGTTTCGGACGACGCAGTCGTTGATGCGGCCTTTAACGGCGCAGTCTTTAACGACGAAGATGAAGATTGAGTCTTCGACAAAATAATCGCAGAATCGAGCGGACTCAACCGGCTCGCCGTTCCGTGGGCGACGAAGTGAATATAAGAGAACCTGTCAGGACCACCTTCGAGATAGGCTGCGGGATTGGCCGCTTCGCGCGCGAATACTGTCTGCTCGTCCGGCGCAAAATGGCGGGCGACGCTTTCCATCTGGTCCGCAGCCCTGGGAAGTTCGGGATACTTGTCGTTCACGGCAACGCTGTTGCCAACGAGGAGTAGGCTGCGATCGTGCTTCCGTTTTCGGCTGTTCGTTATTTGGCCGTTCGTTGCTCGGTCGTTCGTTTGTCGGCCATTTTTTCCCGAGCGCGAAGCGCCAAGCACTCGCAGAGAACTGGCATCGGCACTCGTCACGTCTTCGATCCAGTAGTGCAGTCGGCCTGACGAGGGCAGGGACGAAGATGAATTTGTGGACGACGCGGCCTGCCGTGGACTGGCCGGTTCCAGGACAAGCAAGGTTTCAAAATTCAGATTGTTTAAGCTGCCATCTGGGACGACGAAGACTTTCGCGTCCTTTTCGAGCAACGATTGCGCTGGCGCAACCAGTGTGCGATAGAGCCATCGTCCATCGGGGTCGGCAGACGCGAGAACGTCTTCGGGTCCGCCCAGCGATTGGCGATACCGCCGCTCCGCTGCATCGATTTCCGCGGCGGGCGGCAGAGAGAACAAGCTGGTCTTGTGCGGCGTGATCGCCCACAAATAAGACTGCTTCTCTCCCAACCAATAAAAGAGGATCGTGCCGTGAGCCAGCCGCGCAATCTGCTGAGGGTCCAGCGCCGGAGGCCCGCCAGCCGCGCCCTTGGCCAGCAATCCCAGCCCTTCCGCCAGCGTCCGAGCGCGACTGTAGTCGGCCCACCGCAGGGCGTCTGCAGCCTTTCCACGAGTCACAAGAAAATGAACATAATCGTCGTAGATGTGCGAGGCGTTGGTGAGAAAAGAGAGTTGGGAGTCTTCATGTTGCACATCGTCGCGGGCGGATTCGAACGTGGCAAGAGCAATCCGATATTCGTGGTCGGCAGCGTCGTAGCGATTGCTGTCTTCGTAGAGCCGGGCGAGCGAGTGTTCAGCCTCCCACTTCAGAAAAACAGGAGAGAGCCGGTCCCCTTCGACCTTTCGAAATGTACTTTCCGCTGTTGCAGTATCATTGCGGCGCGCGGCTACCTGTCCTTGAACGAGCATTGGGTAGAGTTCGTCGCCGCGGTTCCCGCTCTCTCGTGCTTTCTCCAGCGCTTGGTCGGCGTACTTGCCTGCGTTGGCGAGATCACCCATCTGTAATGCGAGTCGTGCCAATGCCCGGAGGGAGTTGTAGATATGCTCCTTCCGATTGATCCGTTGTTCGATTACCAGGGCTTTTGTGAAAGATTGCTCGGCAAGTGGAAAGTTACGAGCGTCCATGTATATGTAGCCGGCATTGTTGAGCCATACCCCTTGGTCGACGAGGTCACCAAGTCCGCTGGCGCTCTTTTCCGCGTCTAAGAAAAGTCCGAGCGCTTTTTCCGAATCGCCCAGTCGGTAAAATGCCCAACCCGCGTTTCCTTGGGTCACCTGTTCCGCAATCCTCGCATCTACAATTTTCGCGGCTCGGTAAGCCGCATCCGACCGATCTAGAGCTTCATCGAAGCGCCCTTGCGTGAGCGACTCAGCACCCAGATTGAGCAGCGCAGTGGACTCCAGGAACAAATCATGGTGGGTACGAGCGAACGAAAGGCTGAGATCGTAAAGTTTTTCAGCTGAGTCGGAATCGCCTTGCTCGCTAGCGAGGAGGCCGCGCGCTTGAAGTACTTCCCCGCAGGCAGGATCGGGGCGGGTCGCACACAATTCATCAGCTTCTCGCAGTGCGTCTTCCGCAGCTGGGAATTGACCGATATGTACATTGGCCACCCCGCGGATCGTTAACATGGGGATAACCAATTCCGGCTGACTGGGCCGAGGCTCAGCTCGGAGGAGCATCAACACTTCTTCGAAAAGCCCTTGCCAAAGCGCAGCCTTGGCCTCAAGGATCCTAAATTTCCATGCCCATTGCGGACTGGATTTGAGAAATTTCTCGCATCCTTCTTTCGCCTGGTCCTTGCTGTTTTGCAGGTCGCCGGTCACAAATGCCCGGTTGGCTTTTTCGAACACCAGTTCGGGGGATTCGTCACGACCGCTGCAGGAGAGCAGAAACGCGATCGAAAGAGCCAGTAGGGCAAGCGTTACGGCTTGTGGGTGCCGTTGTTGGCCGAAGACCCGCCCGTGAGACTGCCATTCCCCACGCAACCCAGCTTCATCTCGAGCATCTTCAGGTTGAAGTAGTTGTCGTACTCTCCGTCGTCCTGGAGCGTGCTCTTTACGTCGATCTCTGCCAGAGCCACCGTGCCAAACTCCGGAATGAACAGGACATTCCCCGCCGCCTGGACACCCGGAATGATCTCTTTGATCTCGGTAATGTCGATGGTGGTGATCAGTGAGCATGTGACGACGATTGGATCGCGGCCCGTGCGCCCGTTCCCGCCGTTCTCAACTTCTTTAATCAGGCCGTCGATGTCCTTCAGCCTACCACTGTAGGTGGCGCGCACATCGGTCGGAAGATCCCCTTTCGTGACCACTTCGGTCTGGTCCCTGACCTCGCGCAGAAAATCCAAGTGCTTTACATAAGGAGTCACTCCAGACGGCTTCTTCGCGCAGATCCCGAAATTAAACGTTGGTTGCAGCGGGAAGCCGCTGAGCCGCAGGTTGACGAACTGTGTCCCGAGGAAAGTGACGCTCGGCACATGGCCGTCGACATAGGCGTGTTCGGTCGAAACCTGCGACACCACACGGTCGGCCGTGATCACTTCGAGAACATTGAACCCTTCCAACACCGAAGTCGAGAGCGTGATCCATCCCTTGTTTTTGAGGTTGCGGCTGCCCGAGACGCGCGATTGCGCGGATTCAAAGGTGACGACGCCTTCAAGATTGTAGCGGGCCTCTTTTTCCTGGCGGTGGTCGCCGCGATACTCTCTCAGCTTGACCGACGCTTTCTCGTCGATACGCTGATACACCGGATGGTGCAAAAAGCCACTGAGCGCGTGCGCTTCCGCGTGATACTCATGCGATGGCTCGACGGCCACGCCGGCAATCGTAGTCTCGGTCGAATCGTCTATTGCGGTCCTCATGTCGCCCTCCCACTGAGCTTACTGTTGAATTTGCAACTCGAATGATGCCTGACCGACCTCTTTGCTCCCACCCGCGCTAGTAATGCCGTATATCTTCAACTTATAACTTCCGGCTGCACGGTTCGCTCCGGGAATCTGCAGCGACCACCGATCTTGAATAGGAGTATCTTCTGTAACACGATCCTGACTAACAAGACTCGCAGGCGCCGCAAACGTGAGCGACGATTCCACCTTCCCCGCAGGATTATACAAATCTGCCCTGTAGTAAGAGTAGCCACTTTCCGGCGGAATCCTTGCTAGCAGCAAAAACCCCTTCCCCGGCCGCGTGGTGAGTGTCGGACCCTCCGACCCATAGGCTCCGATGTTCACCGACGCCCACGGCAAGACCTGCGGACGGTTCAACGCCTCCTGCAGCCGCGGATAAGTAACTAAGTTCTGATAGCCAATTACCGCAAGCAGCAAAGCCATCACCGGTAAAACAAATGCGGGACGCAATATACCACGAAATCCATTCCGCAGCCCATCGATCCATCCCGGCTTCGAGGGCGCCGGAACCCGCGCTCGGAGACCGTTCTGCGTCGTAGCTTCCGCCAGCACCACTTTGCTCTGCTCCACGAACAGCGCGCTGGCTCGGACGTCGAGCGCGCACTCCTGGCAATCGAAATAATGTTCTTCAAATTCGTCCCGCGCCTCGGGATCGAGTTCGCCGAGCAAATAGCGCTCGGTCAATTTTTGGCGAACCACCGCGTCGTGGTCCATTAGTAAAATGCCCCCTCGCATAACAAATAGTGCGCTGGCGTGGCCCAGCGTTTCACGGTTCTCATGCCGAAACCAACTCCGGCGGACCGTTTCCTTTGTCCTTTAGATACTGAGACTTAAAAGACTGCTTCGCGCGATGTAGCAGTACACGCAAATATTCCCGATCCACACCAAAGTCCCGGCACACGTCGTCCTTGTCACGTTCTTCGAGAAAAACCTCACGCAGCAGGCGCCGATCGCGTTCCGAAAGCTGCTCCAAAACCTGGTGGACGATTTCCCTTGTTTCCTTGGTGGTGAGGATGCTCAGGGCATCTGGATCCGCTCCGGGAAGTTCCTGCTGTGACTCGCTATCCAGGAAACACTCATGCGGATCGTAATTATCGCGATGGAGTTCGCGGTCGACGTTGTTGCACATCGAGTTCAGGTACGAGCCGAGCCGTTCCGGCTGGCGGATCTTTCCGTCAGTCAGCGCCTGCAAGAACCGTTTAAAGGTCTCCTGGCAAACGTCGTCGATGTCTTCGGGTGACCGCCGGCGTGAACGCAACTTGATCTGGATCAGTTCGGTGAAGTATCCGCGAAAGTGCTCTTGCGTGCGACCATCCCCCGCCCGCAGCCGTTCAATGTAGGAGTCGTCAAAGGAGTGGAATTGCAAGAGCTTACCCCGGCTACCCGCAAGTGGCAGACAGTGTAGCACTTGAAACGGCGTGCTGTGCCCGTTTTCCGGAACAAGAGTCAGGGCCGAGCGATTCTTCGCAGCTTGGCCGGCAGCGCGGTGAACGATCGGCGGAATGGAGCGATGGGCGCGCACTGGGAAGAGTGTTGACTCCTATGACTTGTGCTGGAGAAGTGAAGTAAAAAGCGCCGGAGCCGCTTCCCCGTCGGCTCCGGCACTTTTACTGGATCCCAGCCAGGAGTTTCCTGGACCGCGATCCTAAACTGTGGCTCATCGCCTCATTCTGCGATGTCTTCCACTTATTTGGATAGTGCGGACAGGGCGTAGATCGTTTCAAAAAAAGTTTGAGGGTCTGTGGAGGAATCAGGCGTGGACGTTGAGCCCGCCCGCAGTGCCGTAGACTTTATCAAGCACGGAAGTCGTCAGGTCAGGACTGCCGGAACCATTGCCGGACGAAGAGCTGTTCGAATTCAGACTGCCGAGCAGTTCCGCGACCAGTTGCTCGGATTGGGAAGCGGCGTTGGCCTCGCTTGCCTGTGACGGCGAAAGGCCGTTTTTCAAGTCGCTCTGAATCGTCGCAAATGCCGATTGCGCCGTCGACAGATCGCCCGCGTTCAGCGCGGTGCCAAGCGCGGCCAAATCCGTGGAAAGCTGCGAAGGAAGGCTGGCGCCGCTGGCAGTCGCCGTGTTTTGAAAGAGAGTCTGTACTGATTGCAGTGCTGCCGTTGCAGAGTTGAGGTCACCGGATGCCAGGCTGTCTTGCAGTGTTTGCAATCCCTGTTGCAGGGCCGCGGGATTGCCGGTAGAAAGAACATACTGACCGAGACTTGCCGCCGAGATGGGGCTGATTGACATAGATTTGACCTCGCCGTATTCTCTCCATACTCCAGCCTGTCTAGTACATCGGCACTCCGATGCCAAAACTTTAGGGCCGATAGGGCGACCGGTCAGCAGGCACTACTCCTCCCGTGACAATGGCTTACCGCTGCGATTCTCTCGGCTCGAAACCCGCGCCCGGCAGGCGGCCGCGCCGTCTCTGGCGACAAGAATTGTGCAAACGCATGACAACCTGTTGACAACCCAGCAGACCGCGCGGACCTAGGATTCGAAGGCCGGCAGGATTCAGGTTCAGCGCCCGTCCCTCGCATTCGCGGAGTGTCTCCCTTGCTACCTGCTTGGCCTCTCAGAATCCAAGGAGGATTTCGTCATGCAGCGTCACAAGATTGCCTTCACTCTTTGCCTCGTCCTGGCGGCCGTCGTATTGGTTTCCAGCCCAGCCCTGGCCCAATATCAACTCAGAAACCTGGTTTCCAATCAGGTAGGAAAAGCACCCCACGTCGATCCGCTTCTGGTCAATGCCTGGGGATTGGTGTATGGACCCGGCTCGCCATTCTGGATTAGTGACGCAGGCTCCGGTTGGTCCACGCTCTACGACGGCAACGGAGTCGCAAAAAGCTTGAAGGTGGTGGTTCCGTCGGAAACCGGCGCGGGGCCCGGCTCGCCGACAGGAATCGTTTTCAGCAATCCAGCCTCGGGAGACTTCCAGGTCGAGGGATGGGCGTCCATATTCCTTTTCGCGACTTTGGATGGCACCATCAGCGGATGGACTCCGGAATCCAATCCCAACTCGGCGATCGTGGCAATCGACAACTCTGCTTCCGGCGCGGTTTACACCGGACTCGCTATAACCAGCAAACCGTCCGGAAATTCTCTCTATGCAGCCGACCTGATCAATAACAAGGTCGACCTGTATGACGGCGGCTTCAACCTCGTCAAGTCATTCACCGACCCGACCCTGCCTGCCGGCTTTGGTCCCTTCGGTATTCAGGACATTGGTGGCTTTGTCTATGTCACCTTCGCCCCGATTGACGGGTCCGCCGATGGCGTCGTCGATATTTTCCAGGAGGATGGTACCTTCGTCCGTACGCTGGCCCATGGCAAGCCGCTGAACCAGCCCTGGGGCATGGCAGTTGCGCCCAAGAACTTTGGGAAGTTCAGCAACGCGCTCCTTGTCTCGAATAACACCAACAACGGCACAATCAATGCCTTCAATGCCGTCACAGGCCAGTCGCTGGGCACGCTCCGCGACACCAACGGCAAGAACATCGTCATCGATCAGCTCTGGGGCATCGATTTCGGCGGAGGCTCAGCAAATAATGGCCGCACCAACCAACTCTTCTTCACTGCCGGGCCGAAGAACAACCTGGCGGGGACGTTCGGTGTAATTAATGTGAAGTAGTTCGGAGACTGCGACAACTCGAAGGCCGCCTGTTCGTAGGCGGCCTTTTTTATTCGATGATTGATCGGGATAAAAGCGCCAGCAGTGCGGGTCAGACGCGCGTTAAAAAAGGGTGCGGGCCGAAAACGGCACGCACCCTTCGTTAATTGTGGACCGTGCTACATCGTGACATTGAGTACCAAGTTCACTCCTGGATAGCTCGCATTGCACAAGTAGTACACGCCGTTGATTTCGACAACGTAAACGTCTTGTGTGTAGAGCCAGTTGCTCGGCCAGGCAGACTCGAACCCGAACCAATAGCCGCCGTATTGGAAGCGGTGATTGCGGTAGTCGCCTTCGCTGACGCGAAAGCTGTGTTCGCGTCCGAAATTAGCCTTGTATCGGTCGGCGGGAATGCGGCCGCCGCCAGCGTGTGCTTCCCTCTGCTCGGGCTTGGCTTGCTGGGCGTGCTGTTCCTGTGCAGCCCTTTCTTCCGGCTTGGCGCTCTTTTCTTCCTGTCGCGCGTTTTTCTCTTCCGGCTTCACGGATTTCTCCGGCTGTGCCTTCTTCTCTTTTTCCTGCGCAGGCTTGTCTTTGTTTTCTTCCTTCTGCTCGTGCTGCTCTTGTTGTGCGTATGCCGGAATACCGATTCCGAGTGACAGAGTGAGGACTGCGGTGCTGATAGCTCCAACGAGTTTCATAAAGTGTTTCCTCCGTGATCGAATTGCTATTTATTTCTGGCTTACCGCAAGCTTCCTGTGGTTGCATTGATGGGGCTACCGATGGCTTCGCCCGAAACGAGAAGTTCTACCCTGCGGTTTTGCTGGCGGCCCGCAGAGTTGTCGTTCGAGGCCACGGGCATGGTGTTCCCCAAGCCTCTGGCCGACACCGAATTCGTGGACACCCCTTGCTGCACAAGGTAGTCGCGCACAGATCCGGCACGATTCTCAGACAGCGTTTGGTTCATGGCATCGCCGCCAACGTTGTCTGTATATCCGCCGACTTCGATGTTGAGTCCGGGGTAGGAGAGCAGAATGCCAGCGACCTTCGCCAGCTTCTCTCTCGCGCCTGGCTTCAACGAATACTTTCCCGTGTCGAATAGAACATCGGACATGCTGACGATGAGGCCGCGCGCGCTGTCGCGAGTCTGAAGAATGGTATTCAGCTGTTCGGACAACTTCGCGCGCATGGCGGTCTTGTCTGTTTCCGCTTGTTGCGCGTTCAAGTTCGCCTTCTCTGCCGCAAGACGGGCTTGATCGGCGTCCGCTTGAGCAGCCGATAGTGCTGTCGCAGACGCAGCCTGGTTGTTGGCCATGTCGGATTGCGCTCTGGCGGTCGCTGCCTGTGCATCGGCAGCGTCACGGCGTGCTTTCGCTGCATCGGACTGAGCCTGAGTATTGGCTGCTTGCGCATTCGCCGTATCCGATTCTGCCTGGATCTTTGCTGCTTGCGCTTTTGCCGCGTCGGACTCAGCCCGCTCCTTGCGGCGCGTAGCTTCATCGGCTTGGGCCAGCGATTTCGCCTGCGCGTCCGCTGAATCCTGGCGCTCATTTGCCAGACGGACCTCATCCATCTTCTTGACTGCGATAGCGCGTGCATCTTCCGCGGTCTGCACTGCTTCGCGGGAGACTGCGATCAACGGCTTCTTGTCGATGTGCTTGTCTGTCGCGTAGCTGTCGGCATCGTTCATCAGCTTGACGGCGTGCTGATAGCTGTCACTGGCATACTGCTCGGCTCCCTCGGATTGCGCGATGCGCAGCGCATTCCGCGCCTCGAAGAATTCGAGTGGCAACTGGGTATTCAAAATCACGGGATCAAATTTGTAGCCAGTGGGTATGTAGCCGCCGCGCTCCATCAGTTCATATTTCGCGTTGACCGCTTCCGTAGTTCCCTTGGTTTTTTCGCGAACTACGTTTTCGAGAATCACCACATTGCTCGGCTGCCTGACCGCGTAGTAGGGTTCCGCAGTGACAATCAGAGCGAAAGCCTGAAGATCGGTGGTTACATTGAGTTTGCTGCGGTGGTTGCCGCCCAGCAGAACTTCACCCAGGTTTACGGCACGGCCTTCAGGTGAAATCGCCCATAGAACATAGGTCAGATACTCGGTACCGAACGTTGTCGGCTTCTGCAGGTCAGCGAATTCCGCTTCGATCGCAATCGATCCGCGCTTACTGTTCACTTCGGCTACGCCGTTCGCAGAGGGCATCAGGTCGGTGCCTGCAAAATCGAGCTTTGAAGAACCGCTGCGATGCTCGTAGTTGACCGCTTGCACACTGCGGCTGATCACAGTCACACGGAACGTGGGCGTCGTGCTCATAGGCTCGACGGTTAGGGTTTGAGAGTTAGTTTGAGCAAACGCGCTCAAACTGAGTATGATTCCCGCTGCTAATATCAGTTTCGATTTCAAAATGACTCCTTGCGGCAGAATCGTGCCGCATATCGTTGGTGGATCTTGTACTGCGCGGTCAGCGTTGCGGTGACCTGTTTTACCGGCTATGTTCCGACGTGAATCCGGGACAGCGAGTGGAAGAGCCCGAATACGTTCAGAAGCCACAACACAACGGCAATGACCACAACACCGTTGAGAATTGACTTGATGGATGACTGCATGGGAATGAAGCGATTTACAAGCCACAGCAGTACGCCTACCACGATGAGAACTTCCAGGAGTTGAATTAGAGGCATGTTATCACCTTCCTTTTTTCGCGAGCTAAGCGCCGCAGGCTAGCGCTCCCGATCTTCCGGGAGGCGTTGCCCTGATTTGAATTTTCCGGACTAGGGTCGAATTGTTTTCGGCCGGAAGGGTTGCTGGAGGCGGGACGGATGAAGGATGCTGATTAGCCTCGGCTCCAGCTTAAGAATGAGAGCAGCGAATCAGAAGTCGCCGGTCGCTGCTCATACCCACTGTCAGTAGAGTTAAGAATGACAGGCCGGCGATTGTGCGTCTGAGCAAGATAGCTCACATCGGAACAATCAAGTTTGGGTGCCGGAACCGGACAAAACCGCGCCTAGCGAAACTACGGATCCTTCTGGCGCTTGAGCGTCCGGCAAGTCGAACTCACGGCCACAGTCGAAGCAAACCTTGTATGTACGGCGTTGAATCGTGAAGACACGGCTGAGGTGGCGGTGGCGGCAGCCAAAGACAAAATGGAGCATGTCGAGCAGGACTCTCATAAATCCTGCGCACGCTGGCGGCGTTCGCAACTTCCGTTAGCGTCCAACCATTCGAGTAGCGACCGAACGCTGGCCCGAGCCAGGGCAATCGAGCAATCCGCCGCTCCGTAATAGATGTTCAGCGTGTCGCCGTCGGCGTCCATCGTGTATCCGCAGGGGAATACGACATCGTCAACGTCGCCGTGGCGTTCGTACTCGGCTTCTGGCCCGAAGATCCAGGAATCTCCGCGCAGCAGGCATTTTTCTGGATTCTCCAGAGCGAACAGAGCCAAGCCCAATCGATAGAGGCAGCCCGAGGGCGTATGCCTCACTCCGTGATAGAACACCAACCATCCTCTGGAGGTCTCGATTGGCGGCGGCGATAATCCGATTTTATTGGCATCCCACCAGGCGCCGCGGCGAGCTTCGAGCATGAGCCGGTGTCGGCCCCAATAGCGCAGATCGGGAGAATAGGAAATCCACATATGCGACCCGAGTGTCGTCATGGGTCGATGAATCAGCGCCCAGCAACCGTCGATTCTCCGCGGCAGGAGCGCCGAGTCTTTGTCATCGGGCGGCATAATCACCCCGTAGCGTTCGAAGCTGCGGAAGTCTTTCGTCAGAGCCAGCGACACACCGGGGCCACCGCGCGAGTAGGACGTGTAGGTAATGACGTATTGTTGCAGTTCGGGAACGAAGGTTATGCGAGGATCCTCAATGCCCCAGATCTCTTCTGGATAATTCTTCGGATCGGGCATCAGTGTGGGCTCACTATCAATTTGCCATCCATCGACTCCGTTGAGAGATCGCGCGGCGGAGAGATGCGACAGCCCCCGTCGATCTTCCACGCGGCAAAGCAGCAGAGTCGTGCCATCGGCAAGGAGCGTTGCTCCCGCATTGAAGACACTGTTAATCGGATAGGGCCAGTCCTTACTCGTCAGAATCGGGTTCGTGGGATGTCGATGAAGTAGCGGTTCGAACGGGGTGTTCAGCACGCTCTCCTGCTTTTCTACGGGTACGGTCATGAAAGGATTTCCTTTTGTTCGGGCTCTTGCAGCGAGCGCATTTCGAGGAGGGCCATTAAGAACGACAGCGTTGACTCGGCTCCCTGGTTTTCGTTGGCACGATCGGGATGTAAACCGTCACGGCATCCGCCGGTCACGGAGTCGTAGAGAGGCAATTGCAGATCGTTGTCTCCGAGGAACCAGTTGAAAGCCGACCAAGCTTCTTTGCGCCAGCGGCTGTCGCCGGTGATGCGGTACGCCTGGAGGCACGCAGACACGGCGCCAGCGGCCTCGATCGGCTGCTGATCGAAGCGAGCCTTCTCACCATCCTGGTGATAGAAGCCTTGCGAACCAATCGGAACAAAGTGGCGGTTAGTCTCGCAGTGTTGCTCGGTTGACAGCCAATCGAGCGATTCCAAACCTGCGGCGACCATGCGATCGTCTGAGCAATCTGTACCTACCAGCAGGAGTGCTTGGGGCAATCTCGCATTGCCATAAGCCAAGACGTTCTCAAACCATTTCCAATCTGGCCGCCGGATCGACTCGTACATTTCGAGCAATCGCCGGCTGAGGGAGGATCGGACCCTCTGCGCATCGCGATCGCCTGGATACGAATCGAGATATTCCTGAATTCCGAGCAGGCTGTATGCCCATGCACGTGGACTGTTGAACTCCAGCGCCGCAGGAAGAGAGAACTCGAAGAGCCGCCCCGCTGCTCCCCTGAGTCCGGGATCATTCGACCTGCCCAGAACCGTTCCCAGGGCCCACAATGAGCGTCCGTGGGAGTCTTCGGAGCCGACAGGTTCGTTCCACCGGCGATCATACAGAAGAAAATTCTTGAATCGGCCCTTCGATGGATTGAAAGCATTTTCGAGGAATGCTGAATAACGGAGCGCCAAAGTTTCAGTAGATGAATGGACTCCACCGGAATGACGCTTTTCGTCCTGACCCAGCAGCACTGCAAAAATGAGCGCGCGCGCATTGTCGTCCGTGGTGTATCCCTCTCCACGATTCGGGATCGTAAAGATCGAGTGCTGCAGCATTCCAGTGTCGTCGGTCAGACGGCGCAGATGATCTAATTTCAATTCCGGTAACTGGTCCAGCAACTTGGGAATCAGCGTGGCGGCGAACTGTACTTTTGGAACTTCCATGCGATCACTGCGGACCCGCGCAAAACTTTCCATATAACCTTGCGCCACTCGTTTCCACACCATTTCCCTCGCGAACAGGTAAGCGCGTTTGCGCATGGCGTGACGAATCGCAGGCGTGTCAAGGAGTTCGATTGTCTTATGCGCAATCGCCTCGGGATTCTGGAATGGGACGAGCGCCCCTCTGCGGTCGTCCAACAACTCAATCGCATGCCAGTAGGGTGTGGAGATGATCGCCTTGCCCGCGCCTAGCGCATAGGCGAGCGTTCCGGATACAACTTGCGCCTCGTGGCGATACGGAGTGATGTAGATGTCGGCGGCGCCAATGAACTCAACCATTTCTTCGGGACTGACGAAACGGTCGTGGAAGATCACCTGCGATTCCACTCCCAGATCCTTGGCCAGGGCCTGCAAACTGGCTCGATACTTGTCTCCTTCGCGACGCAGGATATGAGGATGAGTCGCGCCGGCGACGAGGTAAGCGACATTCTTGTGTTTGGATAGAATTTCCGGCAAAGCCCGAATTACATTCTCGATTCCCTTGTTTGGTGAAAGCAGGCCGAACGTGAGCAGAACTGCTTTTCCTTCCACTCCAAAACGATCTTTGTAGAAGTTGGGGTCAAGAAATGGCAGGTCGGGAACTCCATGTGGCACGATGTCGATCTTGCTGCCGGGCACCTTAAAGATTTCTTGCAGGAACTGGGACGACAACTGACTCATGACAATCAGGCGGTCTGAGAGTTCAGCGATCTGCTCCATGACCATCAACTGGTTCGGGTCGGGTTCGCGCAGAACCGTGTGGAGAGTTGTGACGACGGGCATCTTGAGGCGGCGCAGCAGATGCAGGATGTGGCTTCCGGCTGGACCTCCGAAGATTCCATACTCGTGCTGCAGGCACACCATGTCGATATTGTTGAAGTTCAGGAAGTCGGCCGCTTGTTTGTACGACTCCTCGTCGTCCTGGGCGAGCGACCATCGCACGCGCGAAGGGTAGTCATACCCCTCCTCTGTGTCGTTTACCGGAAGGGCCATCAGCCGGGCGGTGCCATACTCCGCCGAAATCGCGCTGCACAGGTCGGTAGTGAACGTGGCGATTCCGCAATGCCGCGGAAGATAGTTGCCAATCACCGCAATTCGACTCGGCAGAGATGCCTTTGAGTGCGACCGGACACGCGGTGGTATTGCCTCCTCACGGATGAGGGAGCGCGACCCGACGACTTCCAAAAGGGCCTTCGGTACTAAGTTCGGTAGCGACATTATTTCCTGACTCATGTCTTGACTCGACGAAGGGTGGCACGCGAAAGAGTGGGCCAAGTGGCAGATGACCAAAGAAACAGCGCCAGCGCCGGCTGGAATTTCTTTGGCCCAATTATTTAACGAAAGTGGGTTGAAGACTGGTCACTATTGATCATTTTGATCGGGAGGAATGTCCCATTGTGTATCCCAAGAAGGTGTAAGCCATGAAAGCCAAAAAGAAACCGGCCTTGTCGGTTCGCTGCCCGACGTGTGGCGCAAAGCCCGGAGAACGATGCGAACTGAGCACGGGCCTCCCCCGCACGGAGCCACATCGGGATCGCCGTCTAGCTAGTTCGGGAACGTAATTCCTCGGGCCAAGGCGGGTTCGGCGATGGCCGCATCGCGGGCCAGAAATCAGTGTGAATCGCGATTTGTGGGGTTGCTGTCCGTCCGCGGACTATACTCATGAAGATGGCCTCTTCGAAAGCAGCCAAGAAAAAGAACGGCGCGTTCGACCCCGATGTGTTTCTCGCAACCATCGGCGATGGCAGGAAGATCCTCACGGTTCTCAAGAAGCAGACGATTTTTTCTCAAGGGGATGACGCCGATGCCATTTTTTACGTGCAAAAAGGCAAAGTGAGGCTCACCGTTGTCTCCAAAATCGGCAAGGAAGCAACGATTGCGATCGTCAACCAGGGCAACTTCTTCGGGGAGGGTTCGTTGGCGGGCCAGCTCTTAAGGATGGGCTCAGCCGCGGCAATGACTGATTGCGAGATTCTCCGCTTAGAAAAGAAGACCATGATGGATGCTCTTCATCGTGAGCCCGCACTGTCTGAAATGTTCGTGGCCTATTTGCTGGGGCGAAATATCCGTTACGAAGAGGATCTCGTCGACCAACTTTTCAACTCCAGCGAAAAGCGGCTGGCCCGCGTGTTACTCCTGCTCGCCCACTTTGGCAAGGAGGGCATCCCCGAAACCGTGGTCCCGAAGATCAGCCAGGAAACACTGGCAGAGATGGTTGGGACGACCCGCTCGCGCGTCAGCTTCTTTATGAACCGATTCCGGAAGCTGGGCTTCATTCACTATGCCGGAGGAGCCGAGGGCGCGCTGCAAGTCCACAGCTCTCTGCTCAACGTCGTTCTCCACGACTAGAGTCTGCGCTTCACGGCAGTTATTTTTTTGCAACTCATGATTCGGTTGACCCCAGGAGTTGCTTCGATGGAGCGAGCGCGATCAACACGATTCCGATGAGCACCAGAACAGCCACCCCGATCAGCTCTTCGCGTGCCACCATGTTGCGACATGCCTGGGTACCCATGAGTGCGGCGTGAGCGAAACTCGACCACGCTGTGAAGGCAATCACGCTGCGGCTCGCCGATGGATTTCGGATCGCCAAAAGCAGAAAAACGCCCAGCGTAACGTATAAGCTGAACTGCATAGACAGCGCAGGGGATTGTCGGATAAACATCACCATGGGATAGGCCAAAGCGATAAAGAGCAATCCCACCAGCGCCAGCGCGATCTTCAGCGCCGATTCACGATTCATGGCTCTCCGTTAAAACGGCGGGCCTGACAAGCCCTCCGAGTGATTGCCAAAGATCAAGTCTAACGCGCTCTCAAGACACCACCGCTCTTTTGACGCGCCGTAGGCTTGTGAGCAATTGTGGGCAGAATTGCAGCGACCCCATGCGTTATACCTCACAGGTATGGGTGACAACGGTACTTTACTCTGTATCCACCGGGATCCGGCTCAATTAACTCTGCTGCAAGAAAACGGATACGAACTGGTCACCGCTACGAACGGCTCGGATGGCCTCCGGCTTTTGATGACGCACTCGGTGGACGCAATTGTGCTCGAGCATCATCTGGGCCTGCTGGACGGTGCAGCTATCGCAACAGAGATCAAGAAAGCCAAGCCGAAGCTCCCCATCGTCTTGCTTGTCGACAACGTGGAATTGCCCGACGACGCGCTGAAGTCCGTCGATGCTCTCGTAACCAAGGCCGACGGCGCCCACTTTCTGTGGGCTACCGTTCACTTTATCTTGAATGTGAAGCCTGGCAAGCAGGCAAAGCTGAGTGAGAAAGTGCTGACTCAGAAAGCGCTGACTGAAAAAGTGCCGATACGGCATCGTCGTGCCGAACAGCTGGCAAAGCATAGGTCGTAATCGCTATCCCTGTTTCACTTCGGCTTTCTCAAGGGGAACGGAGTTGAGCGACTTCCCGCATTCCAGGCAATGTCGCTTGTTTCGTGGCGTGATCAACCCGCAAAACGGACACATCCTTTGTGCTCGAACTTCCTGGCTCCCCGGCTTAAAGAACGTCAGCAATGTTCCAACGAATTTTCGGGCAGAAGCCAGACGCCGACCCAGGGATGGATAATACGGTTCCATTCGATCTCTCCTCTGCGGGGTCTCGGCTGATCGCGCTAGTCTGCGAGCGATAAAAACTGAGCGATTAAAAACCGAGACACTAAAACCATGACAGGGGAAGGCTCGTGATTCTGTGCAGGATTGCTCACATTTACCATGATTCTTCCATCAGCTGCTGCGGAGCGGTGGATCTGCGTTGTTTAAGAACTGATCAATTCAGACCAGCTATCGCTTTCTGCGTGAGCGATCATGATTTCAGAGACGAGCGGGTCTTCTCTCTCTTTCAGATCCTCTGAACTAAGTCAGCTATCTGAAGCTTTCTCCTCTTAGTTCTGAGTCATAAAGGAAAACATTCATGAAAAAAATAATGTCACTGCTATTGATGAGCGTCATGGGCTTGGTTGGAACGTACGCGTTTGCCGGTTCGGCACGCGAAGATTCGGTCGACCGCCTGCAACGGTCCGTAACCGTTCTGAATGCGATCATGTCCGCTCCGGACAAAGGCATCCCCGAAGAAGTACTGGGCAACGCAAAGTGCATTCTGGTAGTGCCTGACCTGATCAAGGGCGGCTTCGTTTTTGGTGGCAAGCACGGACGCGGTGTGGCCACGTGCCGCACTTCTGAAGGGTGGAGCGCGCCGGCTTTCGTCTCCGTTGGCGGGGGAAGCTGGGGATTGCAGATCGGAATCGAAGACGTAGATCTGATCATGCTGGTCATGAACGACCACGGTCTGCAGCATCTGCTGTCGAGCAAGTTTGAACTTACGGGCGAGGGATCGGTTGCCGCAGGGCCGGTCGGCCGTCACGCTTCCGCCGGAACTGACTGGAAGATGAACACCGAAATGCTGACGTACTCGCGCTCCAAGGGCGTTTTCGCAGGCCTTACGTTGGAAGGTGCGGTAGTCGAGCAGGACAACGACTCCACTCACGCCATTTACGGCAAGCACATGATGTTCCGCAACATTCTTTCGGGGAAAGCGACAGCTCCGCGAAGTGCAGATGCGTTCTTGAAAGCCGTTTCAGAAGCTGGCCAACAGGCCAAGATTGCCGAAGCAAACGAAAACGCGAAGTAGCTCTTAACAAGAAACTGTCGGCGGGGCGGATTAGTGACTGGCCGGAACGCATGCTGGTTCCGGTCAGATCATCCGTTTTCTGGCGCTGAACAGCGCAACACACCCCGCAATGTGTATTTTGTGTTCATCGAAATGTGCATCGAGTCCCGCCTCAAGATCAGATTGCCGGTCTGACAAATTGTTGAAAATTCCTTTCGCGTTATAAATCTTCATCAGTTGTTTGGCCAGCGGGTTATGCCGCACACCTTCTCCGAGGATCGTGGAGCCGAATATGATCCCACCATCCCTTAGCAAAGGCTTCACGTTCTCAAACACGATGCTCTTGCTCGCCAAATCACCGGGGAGGCAGTGCAAAAGATAGTTGAGCGAGATGGAATCAAATCCAGACATGCCGATATCGATCGGCTGCAGAGTGTCACCCTTATAGCAGGATGGATTGTAACGACGCAGGCGTTTGGCTGATTTTGCGAGGCTGTTAGGGTTTAAATCGAGAAGTGCAATCTTCGGCGCGTTAGACGGAAACCGGCATCGATCAAGAAAGTAACCAGTTCCCACGCCGATGTCCAGATGCCTGGCAGAAATGTGCTGGTTGTAGAAGTCCAGGAGCACGCGCGACGGACATTGCCAGACAAAAGAATTGGAAAACCCCAACACCGCCAGGTCGTAGAATGCCAGAGCCAACGGAGTGTAGATGGCGACCGCTTTGCGAGTCCGTCCCTCAATTCCGCGGATGTTCGGTTCGTGGTTCATCTTCTCTGAATTCGAAGGGAAGGTGCAGAAAAAGGAAAGCGAAAGTGCATGACGAAATGGGTGTCTTTCTGTTAAATATTGTGACACATGGACGCTGAACGGATCATTGACGAGATTACACAAATAGAGGAGATGTTCGAATTGCCAGACATTCGACCACTCAGCGCGAGCGATGTCTCCGCTGCCAATCGAAGACACGATGAGTCATTAGCCCACAGCCCGTGGTTTCGGCTGTGGCAGCATTTTGGCGTCTGCTGCCGAACCGAGTCCCCTGTAATGTACTTAGGGGAAAGGGAGAGATAACCGCCCGCCAGTGGATTCGACGTATGGTTAAAAAGAAAGCTGCCAGTGACCTGCCGAAACTCACAGAGACGGAACAAGACCTGCTCTCGCACATCGAAGACGGATACCAGCTTGAAACTGATTCGCTAGGCGGCAACCCAGTGCTGCGGCGGTTGAAAGATAACGAAGAAACTCGGCCTCTCTCCGCCAATCGTAATACGATCAAGGCATTAGAACGGCGCGGACTCATCAGTCCCGGCAAAGGCCCTGATCCGCTCACAATCGCGTGGCGTGTGAAAAAGAAGCAGACTTAGCATCCGACATAGTTGCTTCCTCCGCCCTGCCTTACAATCGGATGGAGTGCTTAAAAAACCGATACCCGAGATAAAGGGCGTCGTTTGGGGACGGGTCTGCGAGCGGGACGGGTGGTACAATTTGACTGTTTTGGGAGTCGGCATCAGCGATATCCGCAACGAAATCGGTTCAGACTAGGCACCAAATCATAGTGCGGTACAGGCATTAAAGTCGAGCACTTCCACGAAGTGCCGGGATGGCGGAACTGGCAGACGCAGCGGACTCAAAATCCGCCGACCTTCGGGTCTTGGGGGTTCGACTCCCCCTCCCGGCACCATCATAACCTCCACAGAATGAGCAGCTGGATGGTCGGCACTTCGCCGCAGATAACGGTTCGTAACAGACGTGGCGGATTTCGCGTCCGCTACGATTCCCGACGGTAGTCATATCCAAATGAAATAATTGATGTTATCTGGAGTTCTACGAACGAACTGGACTTGTATACCTATTACACACTTGCCCGAAAGGAAAGAATCAGAGTCTCCGGTTCCTCCGCCACGGTCCGCCCGGCTGCCACACCTCGTTTTCCTCGTTCCCCTTCCAAACGCCGTCCACAACCGGCAGTACGAACTCTCGAATGACCTCGATTATTTCTTTGAGGGAAGAATCTGCCTTAAGCCCACTCTTCCGCAGAAACGCTCCCCATTGCATCTGCTTCGCTTGAAGTTCATAAAATGCGGCCCTCAATGCTAGCGGCGACGATCTTGGCAGAGTCGTGTGCCGCGTCTTGAATGTTGCCTGAATTGCCGCGGCGAGAGTGCTGCTCTCGAATTCGAACCTTTGTGCCAGCACCCAGAGATCATAGAAGTCCTTCATTCGGCTATTCGCGACGCCGAGTTTGACCATGGCTTCGAACTTTTCCGCAACCACACTCTCCTTGGAATAGGCGTGCAATTTGGGTGCAGGAAATTTAAGGAGCGTGGGATACTCCACTTCCTCTGATGCGGGAACAATCGTGTCTCCGAGACCGACGTCAATCTGAAGGGGAACGCGCACATTCCCAAGCCGCGCTTCTATGCGTACCCGAACCCCTTCGTAGGCTTCCTCATCACGGATTCTTCGCACACGAATCGTGTCTGGTAGAAACGTCAGGCCATCGTTCACCACATTTTGCGTGCACACCTCGGAGAAGACTTTCCGGAAGTTGATATCGGACGGCCCCCGTCCGAGCAGATCGAGATCTCGGGTCGGACGATACATCTCCGCAGTCCAGAGTTGTAGTAGCAGTGCACCCTTGAGGACAAAGGCGTCCCGATGAGGAGAAATGCTCAGGCGATAGAGGAATCGTTCCAATCCATATCGGGTGAGGAGAAATCCAAAATCTTCCTTGCGTTCGGTCGCCAGATTCAACAGCCGCTGCCGGACGGAAGCTGACAGGTTTGCAACAGGCTTCTTCACGTGAGCGACTCGAGGTATGGTTGTATCACCCGTGCCACCCGGCAGACCTTCGCGGCCATGAAGAGTTCATCTATCGTGGCTTTCCGCTGTCGGTAGCAATCGCGCAGCGCTTCTAGAGCGACGTCCAGCCCTATCTTGTTGCGGTACTTGAAACAATCGGCGACAGTTTTTGCGGGACCAAATACTCGCACGGCAACTCCTTCGATCTTCTTCCGCTCGATGCCATAGGAAAGGGCTTTCCCGGAAAAATGCACAACACGCATCAGCGGATAATCCGCGCGTGGGCGACGAGCGTTGTGGGCAATCGCTATCCAAACCTCACGCGGCGATTGCGTAGTGAGCCCGTGGAAGCGCAGCGCAGAGAGCAGGCAGATCACACCATGCGGTACGCGCTTCGCTGCCTCCACAAGCGTATGGTGCTGAGTCACCCGGCTACCATCTGCCACATAAAGCCCTCTTCCCACTTGTCGCACTAGCCCGCGGTCTTTCGCCTGGCGGAGATATTCCCGAGGGATAGCTACCCGATCCAGTTCGCGTGGCCGGAATACTCCAGCCTTTCGGACCATGCGGGCTACGAGTTCTGCCTTCGAAACAGCCATGGCGCATTTTTACTATATGCATGCATATTATCACAAGTGACAACATATCGTAAAATAAAACGTCATGTCGATATCGATACGCCGAAAAAGCGTTGCGGTGGACACTCATCGTAGGAACTGCTGGAGCTATTTTTCTTGTGGCCAGACCCGATGATAGCGATGCTGTCGGGGCTTGAAGTGGAGGTTGAGATAGGTGCCTTTGGAATCGGCGGCGAGGAAGGCAGCGTGCTCCTCGGCGGGAACATCGAAGTATTGATAGACCTCTCCACTCTGTCTAAACTCCAGTTCCAGCACCTGTTTCTCAGGAGCATAGCCGATGCTGGCAATGCTGCTGGAGTCTACAGAAACTCGCTGCATACTTTCTTGGATGCGGATGAACCTACTAAGTATCAGATGCGGTAGCTTCTGCTTCAAGTTCCCAACGTATCCGTTCGCCGGATCAGATGCGAACGCGCAGCGGTATCGTTCACGCCGGATGGAGGGCCCCGTCCAATCCGGATTGATGGATCGTCCGATCCCGAGCGGAAACTGAGATGGTTTCGCGAATCGGGTCATGCCCCTCCCTATCCATAAACATGTGACGCCTGTCGAAAAAGGCGGAGCGAGATGATCCATAAAATCCGTGAGACTTACACAGTGCCTTTCACAGTTTTTATATTTCACTTCAGCTATGTATCTTATTGTCAATACTTAACGTGAATGCGCAGCGGACTCAAAATCCGCTGACCTTCGGGTCTTGGGGGTTCGACTCCCCCTCCCGGCACCATTTCGAGAACCCATAAAATCCGCAACTACTTTGGCTCTTTCTCCGCATGCGATGAAGCCGCTCAGCAGACGCGCCCGACTTTGCGCCAATATATAACCAACCAGCTTTTAGTTTATCCAACTGAACATAATCAATTTATTTACAAAATGCTGTAGTGAGTGTAGCTTAGACGCCTCTCCCGCAATCTCAGGGTTCCAGAGCCTCGACCATCGAGCCCGGGCTGGATCAGAAGAGTCTCTGTACAAAATCCTTCAAATCGCGGAACTGCGTGTGCTCGCAAATTGAAGACGCTTTCCAAACTGCCGGCAGCATGGCACTGCTGGGACGATTTTAGTAGCGGGCCTACTTCGATTCCTTAATGATTGCGTCCGCGGCGTTGCCGGCGACGACCCAGCTTGCCGACCCGGCCACGACGGCTTCATCCTCGAACCACAGGAATCCGAAGTCGTCGATGCACTCCGGAAAATCCGGCTTGATGATGATGTATCCGGGAATTACGGCACCTGGGATGTAAGCATTGTCGGCGCGATTGTTGCTGTACGTCATCGTCTTCGAAACCGTACCGACGCCGGCTACATACGAAGTGCTGGATACCGGGTGCGTGCCGAGAATGTAGTTGACGGCGCGAAGTGTGTATTCAGAGCCCACGAGATCCGGAAACGCCTTGTGCAGGAAATACATTCGGATCGCCATATCGACCACGGCACCCGATCCGCCCCAGGTGCCGAGGCTAGGAGGCACGCCGAATGGCGTCTCGTCCAGCCGCTTGTCCAAACCTGCCACGTATGTTTTCACCGCTTCTCGCATTTGATCTTTCGCGTTGGCGTCCAAGTAAGGCAATGCCCGGACTGCTTTCCAACCATTGAAGTCCATCTGTTCCGGAGTGATCATCCGAGGGAATAATTCCTTCAGGCGGGACTTGTAGGGCTCGGCACCATTTGTTGCGATGGTCAACTCCAAAGCCGCGGGCCAGTCTAGTCCGACGAAAGATCGGCCACGGCCGCCGCCAGCCGGCGGAGTGGCGGGTGCGGCCGAACTTGTTGGAGCACCTGAGTTGTTCTTTGACTTAGGAGCGCCTTGGGCACCAGAAACAGCACCCTGAGACGCAGCGAGCACACCACCTGCGGGAGCCTCTCGGTCTGGCCCGGCGCTTGTCGGATACAGCGTTGGATTTGCCGTCGTGTCCTTCCATGCTTTGATTGCGGTCTCTAGACAGTCTTTCGCTAATGCGTCGTCCCAGCCCTTCAGCGTATCCGCCGCTGCGGCCAGCGCCGCGATGGCATTCCACTGGAAGTACGAGTTGTTCGTAGTGAAGATCCAGCGATCGTCCGGTTTGCCGGAGTAATCGCCCTTTGTCTCGTTCGGGCCGAGCTTCGCGTCGTAAATGCGGCCGTCAGTTTTCGACGCTCCGTCGCCCACTTGGGTGTACTGGCGCAAATCTGGCTCGTGAGTGCCGCGGATGGCGTGGCCGATGTTGTGAAACTGCGCCAGGATGAGCAGTGCACCGTGCTTCACTTGCTGTACCGTATCCGGCACGCCATCGGGGCGGTGCATCTCAACTTCACGGGCGGTTTCATCCACCGTAAGCTCGTCGTACTTGAGATTGAATTCGCGATATGCCAGAGCGAGACTCTGAATCACGTTCAGTTGCGCCGGCTCCTCAAGGTCATAGTCGCCGGCATCGTACCAGCCGCCCACGTTCATCCCAGGAATGTGATCGCCGCCTTTATATTTCCCGTCGGTCGCGGTCGACTGGTTCCAGCCGTCGAATTGCTCCCCGACCACTGGCGCCATACGGCCATCATCGAGGTGCGAAGCGCCATGCCACACGCGGTAGCCTTCGCGAACGGAAACGTGGTCCATCTGCGCTGCGAGGTGATGGTCGAGGCTGTCCTGCCAGATGTTGGCGTAAGCGTCCTCTGAGATGGGGAAGGGCGCCGTACGTTGGCCTGCGTACTCGATGACATAAAGTCCGGGGTCGTTCACGGGGGTGAAGTCGAATTTTGAGTAGACATAGCGCAGCCACGCTGTCGAAGGCGTGATCGGGCCCGCGAACACCTGCTTGTAGGATCCGTCTTCCATCAGGCGAAGCACACGGGCCGTCTTCGGAGCGTTGTACTTCGGGTCGAGTTCGAGCACCGCCATCTTTGAAAAGCCCGGAGCATAACCGACCTGGCTGTGCGCGATCACCGGCGGCCGCGTCCAGTTCGGAATCACATCCGGTCTTATGTGCCAGACGATGGCCCCGGTGGTCTTATTCGAAGGGATCAGCGAACGCAACACGAACCAGCCGTTCGGCGCGCGGTCGCGTCCATCGAAGAGCATGAGGTCAGCCGTATCCGATACAACGTTCACCCGGGCCAGTGCGTCGTCGATCCCTAGGGTGATGCTCTTGCCCTCGGCGAATGGCAGGGGCTGTGTGTATCCCTTGGCCTTATCCCAGTCCTCCAGGTAGTACGCCTTTTTCGGCTCGTCAGCCAGGGGCAAAACCTTCGTCATCGGATCATTCGGCGTACGCGGGAAAATGCCGGCTTTGGTTCCGTCGACTAAATAAGCCTTGCCCATGTAGATCGGCGGCAGGAACTCCAGGTTGAACCCGGCGCGCCCGGCCAGTTTCTGCGGTAACGGCTTGTCGAGATTGATGCTGACCTTCACGCCGCCTTGTTCCGCTGCCACTTCCAGTGTGTAACTGAAGTCGAACGTCGGGAACGCGAGGTCAGCGCTGAGCCGGTTGTTCGCCTTGTCGGCATGGCGATCTTTGAGAGTTGCCACCAGGTCCCACTGTTCGGGCGTTGGCATCAGGCGCACGTCGCCGTTGGTCGCGATGCGCTGGCCGTGGAGAATCATTTCCATGGCCGTGTTCTTTTGGTCCACAAAAACCGGATGGTACGTGCTGTCGTAAAGAAAAACGCTGAAGCCTTGAGTGTCGAGATAATTCTTGTCGGTCACCTTCATCGTAAAATCGGCGGCGGACAAGCCTTGGGCCGAGATCAGGGCCAGGAGAAGACAAGCGATGATTCGCGTGAACATAAATTGGGATGAATGCTGCTCCTTTACCGCAACATGATATGACATCGACACCAGGCGGGGCGCCGTGTGTTCATTATCACGGCGGAACTGGCAGACGCAGCGGCCTACCTTGCCGACGCCGCAATTGATTTCTCTAATTGCTTGAGGGCTTGCGACAACTGCTCGGGGGTCATCCTCGACTCGAGTTCGGCCACTCTCCGGTCGCTGTGTTCAACTCCACCGCGCTGCGCCAGTGCGAACCACACGTACGCCGAAACATAGTTGTCCGGAGTATTTCCGTCGCCATACGAACGCTCGCCCATCTTGAATTGTGCTTGCGCTACGCCATCCCGGGCGGCCCTTTCGAGCATGGCCGCACCTTGATTTTCGTCCTTCGGAATGTCGCGGCCTTCAAAGAACGCGTTTGCCAGCTCAAGTTCGGCAGCAGCGTCTCCCGCATTCGCTCTCTGGGTGAGTTCGATGATGTTTTGACTGCCGGTTCCGAACAGTTTGAACCCCAAACTAAGGTTGAGCCTCATCGGCACCGGGCGTCCGTACCTGCGCGCCGGCTCAAATCTCCACTTACTCACGGCCTCGACGGCTTTCTGATCGAGTCCCATGCCGAGCTTTTTGGTCACGACAATGTTAGTGGGCTTGCCGTCGATCCCGATCATGAACGACACGGCGCATGTCCCCTCGAGTTTGGCTTGGCGAGCTTCCTCGGTGTATTCCGGCTGCGGAGAATAGATCGCCCGCGCGCTGACCACACCTGAGGCATTGCCTATGATTTTGGGCTTCGAGGTGCGCGACGCGGTATTCATCTTCGCGCTTTCCACCTCAAATTGTTGTGCTGCCTGCAATACGGTTTGGACCTCGGCAATTTGTTCGGAGGTGTGAGCCATCTTCAAACTCGCTTCGAGTTCCTCGATTGCCTCCCTGTTCTTTTTCATGCCAATCAGCACGTTGGCATCATCAACTCGAAACTCGACGCTGCTCGGATCCAGCTGTATCGCTTTCTGGGTCCATTGGTGCCCTTCCTCGGATGTCTTTGCCCGTAGGCTCAGAAACACCCCGAGAACATCGCAGGCCGGAGCGAACGAAGGACTAAGTTTTATGGCTGTGCGGAGACTGGTCTCGATGGTCGCTAGTCCGGCTGCATCGGGCAGTTTTTTCTGGTCGGCGCTGCGTTTCATGGCGCTGGCCGCAAAGTAATAGTGAGCAAGGTAGCTCTGCGGATCCAGCTGTAAGGCTTGTTCATACGACCGGCGAGCCTCCTCGAAGTTGCGCTCACGGAACGCCACGTATCCCATGCTCTCGTGTGCGGACGCGTTGTTGGGTTCAGCGCGGAGTACGGCCTCGGCCAGGGTCCGGGCATCCTGGTCGCGTCCATTGTGGGCCAGAAAGTCAGCGCGCACTGTGTCCACCTGTGTTTGGGTCAAAGTTCGGACGGCGAAAGTGGATTCATCGACGTCGGTGGACACCGACATCGTCAGAAAAGTGTAGCCGTCGCTCACAATGTATTTGTGGAGATCCGACTGCAGTTGCTGTAGGTCACCAAACGCCTGGGTAGCAGCGGTGATGCTGTCGACATTCTTGTGCACCAGGTCGAGGTAATCAAGCAGACGGTGCGTGTTCTCCTGTACATCTTTCGTCTTCAGGTAGTGAGTTAAGGCCCATGATTCCGCATAGAACATCGAGCCTTTGTCGTCTTCGTGATAGTAGGGCGAGTGGGCATCGACCGTGAACAAAGTGGTGAGAGGCAATAGGGGGTTGTGTGCCAGAAGACCGACCGTATAAGCATCGGCCTTACCGATGCGCACCTCATTGTCGGCGATCTCGGTGTTCTGGTAGAACTCTGCCCATCCTTCTGAGAGCCAAACGGGCATCCAGTCGCCGGTGCTGTTCAGGACGAAGTGTGTGTACTCGTGATAAATAGGGGCGAAGGGATGGAGTCCTGGTGCATTCTGCCAGACCAGAACGTAGTCTTGTTCGGGCGCATGCAGGAATAAGCCGGCGATGTTCACCTGGCCCTGGCGAAGATAGATCTCGGGTTCAAGTGCCTGAAGGTTTCGTCTGTCCTCGACTGCAAATACGAGGATTGGTGTCGCGGTATCAAGATTGGCGTCCGGGAAAACCTTGCGGAAGACCGACCGCATTCGTTCGAACTGACGTGTTACCCGGCGAGCGTCCTTTTCGCTGGAGTTACTTATAACAACGAAATGAGGTGTACGGATTTCCAGCCACGAGTCAGTTTGGGCTTCGGCGAAGGGACCAAGAGCGGCGAACAGGAGCAGCGCTAGAACCATCTGCCGAAAGAACGCCACGGGATAGCCAGAGATAGCCACGCAGTTGTGGCACAGATTCTTGCACAAAAGAGTAGGAGTTAGAAAGGCCAAAGAAAAAGGGCACCGTCCACACGGTGCCCCACCTACCAGCAACTCGATTACTGATTTCTTTTACTTATTTTCGTTGAGCGAACCAGCCCCGAATTCCTTGCGCTGTGCCACGGGACGCGTTGCTCGGGCAGCCGCGACAGCCGGCGTCGCAGCCGCTGCTCCATAGCGTTCGAGCAGCACCGGAACCATCGCGCCCTCGGCTTCTTTTACGAAGGTGAGTTTGCTCTCTCCCAGCATGTCGACGCGGATGAAATCGCCGAGTCTTACCTGTCCAGTTGCGACCAGGTTCGCCAGCGGAAATACCAAGTGACGTTCAATCGCCCGCTTCAGGTGGCGCGCCCCGTACTTCGGATCGGTCCCCTCCGCGAGCAGGAAACTCTTCACTTGCGGCGTGCAGTTGAAGACGAACTGATGCGCGCCAGCCGCCAACAGAACCCGCTGCTGCACCATTCCCAGTTCAATTTCCAGGATCTGTTGCAGATGCTCGGACCGCAGTGTCTTGAAGACGACCACTTTGTCGATGCGGTTCATGAACTCAGGAGCGAATTTACGCCGCGCCGCGTCGACCGCCGAGCGTGTGATCTTCTCGTCGAGTGAGTTGTCGACTTGCACCGCTCGCGGTGCAAATCCCAGGCCGCCGTCCACCAAACCATTCATCTCGGCAGCGCCGAGGTTCGAAGTCATGATGATGATGCAGCTCGAAAGATCGACGCGGCGGTTGTCGCCCAGGGTCAATGTTGCCTTGTCGAGGATTCCCAGCAGCAACTGCCAGAGCGAGTCCGAAGCCTTCTCGATTTCGTCAAATAGCAGGATCGACAGCTTGAGCTTCTCCGTGTGCCACTGATTGAGCGCTTCCTGCGTCAGCAACGGATGGGTCTCACGATGTCCGAGGTATCCCGGGGGCGAACCGATCAACTTGGCAATTTCGTGCGAATGCTGGAACTCGGCACAATCGATCTTGATGCAGGCGCGCGCGTCGCCAAATAGCGATTCCGCAACCGCCTCCACAACCCGCGTTTTTCCGGAGCCGGTCGGCCCCAGGAAAAGCAGATTGCCCACTGGACGCCCCGGCGCATTCAACCCGGCCAGAAACATCTGATAAATTTCCGCGACCTTTTCGATCGCCTGATCTTGGCCCACGATCTTCCGGCGCAGGGCCGTTTCGAAGTCACGGGCATCGTTGCTGCGGCGGCTAGGATCCAGCACGGTTGCAAGGTTCGTTCTCATCGTTTCGGGCCCTTGTTTCCTTTCCGGGAGCTTGCTCTCTTCTGGGAACTGCATCTCTGCAAAACTGCTCATTTTTGTCACTCGCCTGTCACCGGGAGGAAGGTGGGATTTCCTGACCCGCATCCCCTCTTGTGCAAGCGGTTAGCCATCTACCGGAAGCCCCATAAAACCCCGCTTCTCATCGTTTTAGATGCGCCTAGCCTGCTCGCTGCCCAATTCGCCCGTTTACCCACAGTTTCCCCAAGAGCAATTGTTTGCAGACTGCGGGAACTTTGGAGAAACGCTTCCAGCCGCACATGTCCCGTAAGCAGCTACGAGCTTGGCCTGTCGTAACTGGCGGCCCACGTTACCCCAACCCCACAATCATTAGCAGATCGTGTCTTTCCGGAGAACATTCTTGTCCCAACTAACGTCCCGACTGTTGACGTCTCGACTCTCGATGGCAAGCCTTGCCGGCGTCCTCTGCCGCATGACCGTGTCCAGCTTCCTTCTCGCTCCGCCTGCGGCAGCAGTGCAGAATCCGCACGGGGTGCAACTGGTAAACGTCAAAGCGGATACCACAAATCCAAAGAAGCACGAGATTCCCGCGCCCGTCTCCATCGTTGCCCCTCCTGGATCCGAGGTTTACGAAGCCCAGCGCGGAGACAGCCTCCCGTCGGTTGCACGTAAATATCTGAAACGGACAAAATACCTCACCTCATCGGAATTAGCCGATGCCATCCGCGAAGCCAATCACAATCGCCAGGGAGTTTTCCTGAAGTCCGGTGAGCAGATCATCATCCCTGGAATTCTCGGATCGCCAATTGTAGAGAAAACCGTGCCGGTTGCAAGAGATTTCGAAGTGCGCGCGATTTATCTGACCGGAGTCATGGCTGGCAGCGATCACGGGATGCGCATCATCCGGCACTGGCGCGAAGTCGGGGGCAATGCCGTGGTTTTCGATATCAAGGATAGCGATGGCATCGTGAACATCGCCTTCGATAACCCTCTGGCCACCGGTCAGCGTCACTACATTCCAGACCTGCCGAAGTTCACGCGGTTTCTCCATTCTCAAAATATGCACGCCATCGCCCGGATCGCCATTTTCCGCGACGAGCACCTGGTCACGACGCATCCCGAATTGGCGGTACAGTCCCACAGCACTGGAAAGCCCTGGCGCGAAAACGGCAAACTGGTCTGGACCGACCCTTCGAATCCTAAGGTTCAGGACTACGACATAGCGTTAGCCAAGTTTGTGGCGCAGTCCGGCGTCGATGAAGTTCAGTTCGACTACGTACGCTTTCCGGCCGAAGGCGACCAGAAGGACGCAGAATTCAAGTTCCAGAGCGAGCATCTGGACCAGGCCGCGGAGCGCTCCAACGTTGACCACTCCAAGGCTGACCACTCGAGCGCCGACCGTTCAAAGACGATGCAGCGCTCGGACGTGATCGCCCACTTCCTCGACCGCGCCTACGCGCAGATCCATCCGACCGGCGTACTGCTCTCGCTTGACGTTTTTGGGATCATGGCATGGCAGCGTCCCGTCGACCTTTCGCACACCGGGCAGGACATCGTAGCCATGGCCAAGCACTGTGACGTGCTTTCGCCGATGATCTATCCCTCGCACTTCTTTGGCATGGATGGCATCGCTCACCCGGGAGACGCGCCTGAACATTTCATCGGTGAGTCCATGGACCGCTTCAAACTCATCACCAAAGACAGTGGTGTAGTGATTCGCCCCTGGCTACAGGCATTCGCGTGGCGCACCAAGACTTATTCGCCTAAGTATGTAGAAGTTCAAATCGAGGTAGCGAAAGAAAAAGGCGGTGTCGGCTTCCTCTTCTGGAATGCCAATAACGACTACTCGAAGCCTTACGCGGCGATGCCCGAAATGCGGGCAGACAAAGGCCACTACTTCCGAGGGGACGAAGTCGGAGGCCGAGTGAAGACAGAACCTGCCGCAGCGGCTCCCATCGCCTCGAACACGGTTCCGGTCGTGCCGGTGGCCGGCAAGAGCGTCGCGCCGGGTACAGGCGTTGCTCCAACCCCTGGCGCAGAGACGACGCCAGCAGCGGCACCATCACCATCCAACACCGATCCTGCGCATCCTGCACAAAGAATCTGGCGGCACTAGATTGTCAAGGGGGCAAGATCCCGAGACTGCAACTAACTTGATGAAAGCAGAGCCGCTATAAGTCTGCCGCGAATGTCCACTTAGGGTGAAGTGGATTGATATACTAGATATAGAGACACAAAAAAGGCGCGGCCTTGGGCCGCGCCTTTCCTTTTTATTACGGTCTGACTTATAGGTGATGCGGGCGCTTTACCTCCGTTCCTGGAGTTTTCGCTGTGTTGTTCGACGCGTTGCTCGACGTATTGCTCGAGGCCGATGGGCTGTGCGCCGCCTTTTGCACATTGCGTTGCTGCGGCGGTACCAGTGTTGTTCCGGCGATGTTGTTGAATGGTACAGTCGGCGCGAAGGTGGGCAGGTTATGGGCTCGCACCTTGGTCACGGCTTCGAATCCAGAGGCGAGCTTGATGAGGTTCGGTTCGCTGAATGCCGTTCCGAAGAAACTGACGCCTAGCGGTACTCCGAAAGCCATCCCCGCCGGTACCTGAATGATCGGGTAGCCTTCTGCCGCTGCCAGGCTCGACGTGCCATAAATGAAATGGTCGCCATAGAGTAGGTCGGTCGCCCAAGCGGGATTGTCCGTGGCGCTGACGATTGCGTCAAGGTGAAACTGCGAGAGCGCAGCATCGATGCCATTGACTCCCGAAGCCTGATCAATGGCAAGCGCCTGGTTATAGGTCATGCCCCCGAACGCGGGTTGAGGATCGTTCGCTCCCGTGGCCAGAGAAGCAGTCAGATCCCAAATATCCTGATTGAAGAATGGCATCTCCTCGCGGGCGTGGGCGTTGTTGAAAGCAATGGCGTCGTTCAAGGTCTTGCCGGCCACTGGAACTCCCACGCGTGTCGCGAAGTAAGCTTGCACATCATTCCTAAAGTCGAAGCACAGCACGAGCGTCTCACCATTCGCAGGAGGAAACGTAAAGCCGGCGGCGTCGAGGTCGACGATCGTGGCTCCTGCGTTCTCCATGGCGGTGATCGCAGCCTCAAATTGTGCTAGAACGACCGGTGGCGTCGGAAAATTCACGTCGAAGCCGTCGAGCCCAGCGCGAGTTACGCCGAGGACCGCGCCCTGCAGTCCGTTGGGGTTGAGGAATTGTGTGTAGTCGGTGGGGATGTTAGTAGGACGTGTGAAGCGCCCTTGCCATCCGAGAGGCACTCCCCCGGTCGCCGGGTCGCGGCCGTCGTAGGTTCGGCTCTGCACTACGCCGAGCGCTACGGCCGTATCGGCAACGGTTCGTCCGTGCGGTCCAAACGTGTCTTGCGTGTGGGAGATCGGAACAATGCCGGCGCGGCTGGTGAGGCCGACTGTGGGTTTGAGGCCGACAACTCCGTTCGCATTCGCCGGACAGACTATGCTGCCATCGGTTTCCGTGCCGAAGGACACGGTCGTGAAGTTCGACGACACGCCCGCGGCTGAACCGGCACTGGAGCCGCAGGGATTGCGGTCGATGCCATAGGGATTATTCGTCTGACCGCCCCAGCCCGACCATCCGCTGATCGATTCGAAAGAGCGGAAATTGGCCCACTCCGAAAGATTCGTTTTTCCGAGAATGACAGCGCCGCCGGCACGCAGGTTGGCCGCGACCGTCGAGTCGATCAGCGGTGGCTTTCCGACCAGCGCGAACGAGCCTGCGGTGGTCTGCATCTGGTCTCCGGTGTCGACGTTGCCTTTCAGCAGTACTGGGATTCCGTGCATGGGTCCGAGCACGATGCCATGCCGGCGGAGTCGGTCGGCGTTGCGAGCCATGTTAAGTGCGTCGGGGTTGAGCTCGATGACGGCATTGACTCCGGGACCGCTTTGGTCAAGCGCGAGGATGCGAGCGATGTATTCCTTGGTCAGCGCCTCTGAAGTGAGTTTGCCGGAGGCCATTTCTGCCTCGAGTTCGGCCACGGTTGCTTCATTATGTGCATTCGGGACGTTGTTAGGAACATAAGGAGATTCGCTATTGCGCGTGGTGCGACTCTCTGCCGTCGCTGTGGCCGCAAGCAGCGTCGCAAGAAGGAGCGTGCATAGTGCTGGAGTGATCATTTTAGGTGTGATCATGGGGTTCCTCCTGGGGGGATTTGGGCGAGTAACGCCCGGAATATTGCTACCCTGGAATCGGATTGTCAAGCGCATCAAGGTAAATTTTCTGTCTCCAGGAAACACGGGATGGGGCATCCTCACGAGAGGTTCGGGCGTAGTGGGAGCGGAAGAGCGGAGCGCTAATGTCACAAGGATGTCAACTCGGTGTCACGGCGTTGTAACACGAAACGACGTGCGCGGTTTCGTTTTTCCTCGTGGCTCGTGACTGAGAGACTATTCCCGCTGTTCGTCGGGGCGCTTTCTTAGGAAGCGGTCGCCTCTGGGGTAACTTAGGTAATAGTTAGTAACACCTCTCTCCAGTTTCCACTCGGTTTCTTCAGCTGCGAACGCGACCCCAAGAATAAGTCTCGCAGAATCAATAAGACAATTCGTCGGCACGATTTCACGTGATCGCCGGAGTCCGGCCGCTGTGTGCGGGTTCTGGAGTTGCACGCGCGGCGCAAGTAACCTTCCAAGACATCCTCGGTACTCTTACCAGAAGGCCATATACCCTGCGAGAATGGGCCATGTCCTAGCGTTACTGCCTGACTTACTATTTGTTAAATCAACCACTTAGTTACTGGAGCCTGAAATGAAATACCTCCTCTTGATTCTCACGCTGAGCGCGGCCATGCAGGCCCAGAACTTCGCCGTCAGCAGCTTCGCCCTACCCGAGGCGCCCCGTCCGCAGGAGCGTCCTTTCTGGACACTCGAAAATAAGGTAAGCGTCAGTGTTCTGGCCGGGCTTATCACAGCCGATGCAATCACTACGCAACGTGGATTGAGTGAAGGCTTGCGTGAGGCGAATCCGATCATGCGTCCCTTTGTTACGCGTGGATCCGCTGGGGAAGCCGCCGGGTCCGCTCTGGGCTTTGGCGCCGGACTTGGCGCCGTGTATTTGTTGCATCGCACCCACCACTACAAAGCCGAACGCATCACCATGCGTGCCATCGTGGCTGGGGAAAGTGCTGTGGTTGCCAACAACATCGTTGCGATTCGCTAGAACCGAGCGCAACCATCCAGGCGGGTGTCGCGCCCGCAGCTTTGCGATCTGCCGTCTGGGCTTCCGACGGTCCCGCGCACTTGTTCCCGCACTGGCCAGGCCCGCTCCAATTGTCTGCTCCACGCTATAATTGCAAGACAGGAGTTGCCGCATGGCCATTCAGAAGACGGAAAAAATCTGGCACAACGGGAAGTTCATCGACTGGGACGACGCGACCATTCACGTCATGTCGCACGTTGTGCACTACGGCAGTTCGGTGTTTGAGGGTGTGCGCTGCTATGCGCTGCCGAGTGGTCCTGCGATTTTTCGCGCCACGGAACACATGCAGCGCCTCATCGACTCGGCGCGGATCTATCGCATCGATGTCCCGTTTACCCGCGACGAAATCCTGGCGGGAATGCTCGAACTGGTGAAGCGGAACGGCGCATGGCCGTGTTATATCCGCCCGATTGTTCTTCGAGGCTATGGCGAAGCGGGAGTGAATCCGTTCAATTCGCCGACGGAAGTCTATATCTGCAACTATCCGTGGGGAAAATATCTCGGGACGGATGCCAGCGAAGGCGTCGACGTTTGTATTTCTTCGTGGACGCGCATCGCGCCGAATACTCTTCCCGCGATGGCCAAGGCGGGCGCGAACTACATGAATTCCCAGCTGATTAAGATGGAGGCTATCGTCAATGGCTACGCTGAAGGGATCGCGCTCGACGTGAACGGCTACGTCAGTGAAGGTTCGGGCGAGAACCTGTTCGTGGTCCGCAATGGAGTGCTGCATACCGCACCGCTCGGCAATTCCGTGCTCCCGGGAATTACTCGCGATTCGGTATTAACGATCGCGCGCGACCTTGGCATCAAGATCACCGAGCAGCAGATTCCCCGCGAATCGCTCTACATCGCTGACGAGGTCTTCTTCACCGGAACCGCTGCTGAAATCACGCCGATCCGCTCGGTCGACAAAATCACTGTGGGCCCGGGCAAAATCGGTCCGCTGACCAAGGCCTTGCAAGCGGAGTTTTACGGCATCGTTCGCGGCGAGAAGAAAGATCGCTATGACTGGCTGACACCAATCGCGGTGGGCGCGAAACAGCCGGTGAGTGTCTAGCCGCTGAGTTTCAGGGAGATTCGTAGCAACTGCCCTAGCGAACCGGTTGCGGTTCGCTTGGAGCGTTGCTATTCGTTCTTTCGGTAGTCTCTGATCTCGTCCCTCACCACCTTCAGATCGTTTCCCCATAGATTTGCCGGCTCAATCTGGTCGTTCGTGTTGGCGTCAAATCCTTCGTCGGGCTCCGCGAATTCGTTGAACTGGTGAATGATCAGGAAAATGGGATCGAGCTGTTTCGCATAAGTCATGAAGGCATCAAAAGTGGCATACCCGCCGTCGCTCGCGAAACGAAGCGCGTCGTCGGGACAATACGGCAGGGCGTTCTCGTTGGGACAGCCCCATCCGCTTTGTCCCGCAGTGGCGATGGAGGTGGTGAAATTTTCCACCCTGAAACCGCCGCCCGGATTGCCCACCAAGTTGTAAGACGGGTAGTAGGGGCACAACGCCTCGGTGCATGTTGCGTTCAGCCGGTCGACCCAACTCCAAAATCCATACGCGGGACTAATTTCTATGGGACCTGTGGGCGTGCTTTGTGTCGCCCACAGACCGGGCTGGCTGTCGAGATATCCAGCCATCAACTTGAACGTATATTTCTCCCCAATCTCCGGATGGCGCAGCAAGAATTGTTCCAGCCGATACCAGAGCGGATGGTCGGCCGCATTCGGGTCCTGCGCGGCGCCCAGGAAGATCAGCATCAGAGGCTTGCCTTCGTAAATCACACCCAGGTTCGGATATTTCTGCAGACGAGCGCCAAAGTATTCTACTTCCTTCTCGAATGCAGTTTTCCCATCCTCGTCTTTGAGCAAAACATTGGTGTCGATTCCCCCGATCATGGGGATGAGTTTGAGCCGGGTTCCGAGCGCAGACCAGGCCGGATAAAGGTTGCCGGTGTTATCGCGTATGTGCTGGTTATAGGCGCGAAACGATGGCGTGCAATTCTTAATGTATTTTTGAACGAACCATTCGCTGTTGAAAATGCAGCTGACGTTGTTGGTGACTTCGCTGATGGCCGCATCGACTCCCAGGGACTCAAGCCACTTGACGTGCTGCAGGATCACCGCGGGATCGGCACTGTCATAACCACCCCCGACCGTCTGCATGTCGGCGGATTGCAGCAACGGCATAGCCGCGCTGCCCTGGAACGTCGCGGCTTTCGGGCCAAACCAGGCTTCATACTCCATCACCACCACGTGGCTCTTGCTATTTACGACAAGCGGCGAAACAGACGACGCGGTTGCGGCGGTCGCGATGGCGGCGAAAACGATCACGATCGGTAGAGAAAAAACGCGGAGATAGAAACAGCGGACCAAACAATATCCTGAACAGCAAGTCATTAACAACTCGTCATTCGATCATAAACCCGCGCTGCGAAACGAAGTTTCGTCGCGATGCGAGTGAAACCTTTCCCTTCAAAACCGCCGCGGAACCTGATTTGCGCTTCCTCCAGCCTTGCACTATATTGAAGGCCGCTGATCGTAAAACGCTCGTTGTTTTCTTCCATTACCAGCCTACAAGGAGAAAATGTTATGTCTGCTCCCACGCCCGAATTTGTCCAGGGTTATACCGCCATGATGCTTGATGGCCTGGCCCGCGAAGTCGAAACCACTAAGAGAGTTCTAGCTGCCATCCCCGAGGGTAAGAAGGACTATCGCCCCGACCCGAACGCGCGCACGGCTTGGGAGTTGGGCTGGCACCTGGCCAATACCGACGTCCAGTTCATGGACGGGGTCGCGGATCTTAAGTTTGTGATGGGCGCTCGTCCGGAGAATGAAAAGCCGAAGACGGTCGCAGAACTGGTGGAGTGGTACGACAAGAACATGAAGCGTAGCGCCGATCGCGTTCGCACCCTGTCGGGCGCGCAGTTGTCGACACCGATCGACTTTCTTGGCGTATTCAACTTTCCAGCCGCGTTTTATTTGGGGTTTCTAAACAATCACATGATTCATCATCGCGGGGAACTGGCGACGTATCTGCGTCCGATGGGCTCGAAGGTGCCCTCGATTTATGGTGGAAGCTTCGACGAACCGTTCCAGCCGCCGGCTCCGAAAACCAGCGCCGCGTGAGGTTAAGTCACGCATGTAAGTCACACTCTCATGAATGTTCGCTTGATGAAGCCGCCCGAGAGGGCGGCTTTTTCTAGCGCCCGGCCCAGAGGATTTCGACGGGATATCTCTTCAGTTCGCGGTCGGACGTGATTAGAGTCAGTCCTTCGGAGATAGCCTGCGCCACCAGCATCCTGTCGAATGGATCCCTATGGTGGGGTGGCAGTGCGAAGACCGCGAGCGCATGGGGATGAGAAACGGGCAGCGGACGAAGCCCTTGCTGGGCCATGCGTCGCGGCACATACGAGGTGGGTGCCTCCGGCAGCTTCAGTCTGCCTGCCGCCGCTTTTATGGAGACCTCCCACGAAGTCACCGCCGACAGAAAAACTGTATTCGACAGGTCTCCAATCTCTTCCCGTGCGTTCGAAGCAATTCGATCCGGCTCCCAGAGGCTCCACAGCCAGACGTTGGTGTCCAACAGGTAATTCACGCCTTTTTCTTACCCTTCCTGCGAGGAACGGTCGCGGTCGGTTGAGAACCGCGCTTGCTGGGGAAATTGACGTCCGGAATCTCGGCATAGAACAGGGCTTCAAGCTCAGGGTCGGGAGCGTCGAAATCGTCGGAGATCCAAATCTTGCCGCGATCCATGCCCATCGGCCGCGTCCCGCCAGAGGGTGCGATCGCGATGAGTTTCGCCACCGGGACACCGGCGCGCGCAATCGTAATCTCCTCGCCTGCCGTGACCCGCTTCAGCAGCCGGGATAGCTGGGTCTTCGCCTCGTGAATGTTGACTTCCATGGCCTCAGGTTAGCTAAGCGGATAGACTAAGTCAACGCGAATGCCAACGGCGATCTGCTTCTGACTCAAGGGCCACAGGCCCGGAATCACATCCGAAGTCGCGTTACCTCCGTCATCTCGTACCGGGCCCCGGTTCAGGTCATCATAGGGGTGATCTCTGGAGTCCTGCCTGCATGAATATCGATGACCTGCTCCGTATCGCCATGGAGCGCCGCGCTTCCGACTTGCACCTGAAGGTGGGGAACTATCCACACCTGCGCATCGATGGCGATCTGGTACCGCTGACCGATCAGGCGCGGGTGTCCGCCGAAGACATGTTGAACATGGCGTTCAGCATGATGTCGGCGCGGCAAAAGCAGAAATTCAAAGAAACCACGGAAATCGACATGGCCTATGGCGTCGCCGGTCTCGGACGCTTCCGTGTGAACGTATTTCAGCAGCGCGGCAACGTTGGCCTTGTGCTTCGCGTGATTCCCACCAAAATTCGCGCCCTGGACGAACTATTCCTGCCGAAGGTGGTTGAGCAGATCTGCGACATGCCTCGCGGCCTCGTGCTGGTTACAGGCGTCACCGGCTCCGGCAAATCGACGACGCTCGCTGCCATGGTCGATCGCATCAACTCGACCCGCGCCGAGCACATCATCACCATCGAAGATCCCATCGAATTCCTGCACCGCGACAAAAAGGGTTATGTGAACCAGCGCGAGATCGAAGTCGATACGCCGTCGTTCTCGGCGGCGCTACGAGCTTCTCTTCGTCAGGATCCGGACGTGATTCTGGTGGGCGAAATGCGCGATCTGGAAACGATTGGAACCGCGCTGCACGCCGCCGAAACCGGCCACATGGTTTTCTCGACCCTGCATACTCTGGACGCAGTCGAAAGCGTCAACCGTATCATCGCAATTTTCCCGCCGCCCGAGCAAAAGCAGATTCGCTTGCAGTTAGCTGCGGTCTTGCGCGCCATTGTCAGCCAGCGGTTGGTTCGCCGCTCTGATGCTGAAGGTCGCGTGCCCGCGGTCGAAGTCATGGTCACGACGGCTTATATCCGGGAATGCATTCTGGTTCCGGAAAAAACCCGCGCCATCCGCGAAGCAATTTCTTCCGGCACTTCGCAATACGGCATGCAGACGTTCGATCAGTCGCTCTGGGATCTCTTCCAGGCCGGCCTGGTCACCTACGAAACCGCACTCGAAAGCGCATCGAATGCTGACGAGTTCAAACTGCGTATGCAGGGCATTGCTTCGACGGCGGATATTTCGCGGCAATCGATGCAGTCCGCCGGTTTTGGTCGATAGGCAAAAATCGTTACGAGAATTGAGCGCGCCTCGGCGCGCTCTTTTTTATGCTCCCCCGCTAGAACACCCTGCCGAGCTGGAAAAACCATTTCTGGTGACCTGAGTCGCCAACGCTGCCGCCGATAAAAAGCGGTCCCAGGGCGGTTTCCGCGACCACACCGGCCTCGACGTCGTTGGGGAACCCTGACTCTCCAGGGGATCCATACATCTTCGCGAATTCATAGGAACCGACTGCGTAGACCCTTTTGCCGACGAACGGAGGCAGGGTCAAGAGGGTGCGAATGTATCCGACGCGGAACAGGTAATACTGCTCTCCAAACAGTTCGTTCGTGCCGTAGGCGCTGAGTCGGAGCGGAGCGCCAAGGAAGAACAGCGGGATGCCGGTGTTGTGGACGCCGAAGGTCGATCCCCCTTCGGCGGTGGCGAAAACCGACCCTTTTGCGCTCACTGGCTGAAAGCCTTCCAGTTTGGTTACCAGGGCTGGCAGTCCGCTGGCCGCGCCCGGATATGCGTCATACCAATGAAAAGTGACCTCGGCTTTGTAACCCCGTCGCGGCACAACGGGATCGCCAGTGTGGTCGGTGCGGAAACGGAGGTGGGTCTCGCCCAGCCGGCCGCTAAAGGCGGCAAAATCGGGTCGCCCGAGATTGAGTTGAGCATCGGTATACCCGATCTCGTATCCAGCGCGCAGTTCGCTGAAGCGGCTGAATCCGTAGCCCACGTCAACGCCCCCGCTTTCCTGGTGCACGCGGTAGAGCGCCACCGGGTTGCCCTTGTCGAAAATGTCGAAACCCGTGTTGCTCACGCCGACATGGGGCGCAACAAACCACTTGCTGAGCGCGTTGAACGGCCGATACAGCTTAGTCGATATGCCATAGGTATTTCCGAACGAGAAGTCGGTCCGCCACTCCGAGCGGTATCCAGCGACATCGAGGAAGGTTAGCCGCCCAGCCTGGGTAAATGTGACGTTCTTGCTCTCGGTCCCATCCACCACAAACCCCAGCTGCACCGTCGGAGGTGCGTAACTCTTCTCATGGACATACACGATCAGACCCGGCTGACCGTCTTTTTCCTCGAGCCAATAGTCGACCGAATCGAACTTCCCGATGCCGGTGAGCCGATTAAACATGTGTTCCATCGACGGAAGATCGATCGGATTTCCGACGATTGACCGCAAGAAGTAGCCCACGTTTTGCGCCGACTTTGGATCGGTGCCTCGGACCTCGAGGAATTTAGGCACGGGGACTTCGGCCTGCATTTTTTCTTTTCGTTGCTCGATAAGTGAACTCCAGTCAGCGGCGTCCAGCGAGTAAGGCGTCAGGATATTCGCTTTCGCAGTCGCCGCTTGCACGCCGCGATTAATGATGGCCTCAGCCTGGTCGTATTCCAGTGAGGTGAATTCCTTGAGATCGACATTGACCACCAGGTCCGCGCCCGCGAGTCCGTGAATTTCGTTTTGGTGAATGACCACTTCGATCGATTGTCCGAGGACGCTGAACAGCCCTTGCAACTTCGTCGTATCCGTAGGCGCGGTTTCAAGATGGACCGCGATGACCACGTCAGCGCCCATTTTTCGGACGACGTCGGTCGGCAAATTGCCCAGCAGGCCGCCATCCACAAACAGGTCATTTCCAATTCGAACCGGCGCAAACAGGCCCGGGATCGACATCGTCGATCGCATGGCCTGGGCGATGGATCCGTGATCGAAGACGTAGGCCTGCCCCGTCGCGAGATTCGTAGCGACGCAGCGGAACGGAATCGGAAGGTTGTCGAACGACCCGTTGTGGGTGTAGGGGAGGGTTTCGCGATCGATCAGCAGGCTTACGCCGTGACCAGAATTCAGGCCCGATGGCAGAGAGAAGCCGTTTTTCAAGCCGAAGTCGAGCCGGTTCGGGAAGGCGCTGGTGTCCTCTTTACGCCGGAAGGACAGATCGCGGTAGCCCGTTTGCCCGTCGATGATGGCATTCCAATCCTGCTTCTCGACGATGGCCCTCAATTCCGCAGGAGATTTCCCGGTGGCATAGAGCCCAGCCACGAGGCCACCCATACTCGTCCCCGCGACGTAGTCGATCGGGATGTGGTGATCCTCAAACCACTGCAACACTCCGATGTGGGCAAGGCCAAGCGCGCCACCTCCCTCAAGGGCAACCCCGATTTTCAGTCTCTTCTGCGGCGTGCGAGAATCTTGCGAAGACGAGTTCTGGGAAGACGCCACCGAAGAAGAACTAGCGTCCTGGGACGATGCGCTCACCGACAAAAGAAAACAAACTGCAACGGCGGCGAAGGACCGCGAGAGTACGTACATAGGATTTCTCCAGATGTCTCCAGGGATAATTGCGGCTGCTGAGGTGACGGTCAGCGAGAGTTGACGCAAACCTGCCTCAGCCGATTTCTGAGGTTGCCTCAGGCCGTGGGAATTTGCAAGGCATGGGCTATCTATCCCTCAGAGCGCCTTCGACAATTGGACGAGGTGAACCGGCATGTGGGGGATTTGATCCGCTGGGAAGGGCAAAGTGCCATTCTCGACGTACCCGAATTGCGTGTAATAAGCAGCCAGCTCCGGACGCAAGTTGACGAACGTGAGATCCATGAAGTGGCAGCCCGCTTCGCGACAGTATGCTTCTGCGGCCGCGATCAGCCGCACGCCAATTCCAGAGCGCTGGCGACCGGGATCGACGGCAAGTAACCCGAAGTAACCGCGTTCGCCGCGTAGTTCAGCGTAAACACAACCGGCGAGCCCTTCGCCCTCAAGCAGGAGAAAGAACTTTCCCTTTTGCATCAGCGCGGCGACTTTTTCGGGATTCGTGCGATCGGCGGCAATGAAGAATCGTTCGGGACGAAAGGCGATATTTACGAGGCTGGCGATGGCCGGGGCGTCGGCGAGATCAGCGGTTCTGATATGGCAGGACTCGAACACCGAACGAATTTTACTTCAGCGCCGAGCGCAGAGGACAGCGTTTCGCGGGCGGAGACCAAGCCGCCCCGCACCGCCCTAGTTAGGCTTGCGAAACTTGCTGTCGGCCAGATAACGCAGCATGATCGCGTCGGTCGCGCTTTGGAACTGCTGCTCCATCTCGGGGCTGCGCACGGGAGTATCAGTGCGGAGCGTCTGGCGGAACTTCTCGCCCATCTCGGAATCGCTGGTGACGACCTGAGTGTAGAACCAGAGGAAATGCCGCATCTGGTCGAGGGCAGACTTGAGCATCGTGATCGATTCCATCTCCGGAGGATCGGACAGTGCTTCCATCAGTTCGGGATCGGTAGGAGCCTGCATCGCAGCGCAATTGAGTTCGCGCTGGATGACGCGCAGGTCATCCGTGATCCGCAAAATGCGGAGATGAATTTCTTCCATGCTTTCCCGATTCTCGTGGTTCATAAGGTCCTTTCCGACCCGACTTATTTTTCCAACCACAGCAGTCGACCAGTTCGTTCTTACCCAGCTTGTTCTTACGAAGATCGCACTCCGACGCAAAAGCGGAAAGATTCCCCGCGTGCATGAGCTTCGGTAATTGAAGTTACTTAAGGTTGAAAAGCCGCGTGGGATGCGCCTTTTCAGGCCATTTTGCGGACTTCGTCGCGCGCGAGCTGCGCTCCGGTGGCGCGAATCTCGGGGACACTTACGATACGCGTCCCTTGTGTGGGCGATTCCACGGCCTGGACGAGAGCAAGAATGAGTTGCTCAAGAGTAACCAGTCCAAGGCGCTGCGCTCCGGCCCGTGTGAATGGCAGCCACTCACATACTTTGTAAAACGGCAGTAACAGGTAGGGCCAGCGATGGCCGGGGCCGAGCACATACCACGGCCTAAGGACAGTTGAATTCAGCTGACGCGCCCGGATCATTTCCTCGCACTCGGTACGCACGGCGATATAGTCCTTCATGATGTCGAACGGCGCAGGGTGGGCCACGCTGACGTAGATGAAGTGACGGATGCCAAGTTCCGAACACGCGGAAATGGCCTCTCGGGCCGAGACCAGGTCGACGGACCGGAATTCCGCAGCCTTCGCGGGCGACGGATGAGGGACTCCAACCAGGTGAATAAAAGTGTCAGCCGGCCGAATGAGCTGGCGGTAGCTATTCGCGTCGAGCGCGTTGCCAGAGACGACCTCACAGGCGGCTGGCAGCTTGGCCTTCGATCCGGGTCGCACCAGCACACGAACCTTGTGGTCGCGCTCCAGAAGAATCGGGATCAGAGATGTGCCGATGTAGCCGGTTCCCCCGGTGATGAAAACGCGCCGGGAGCCGGGCGATTTGGGTAGGGATTTGACCCTGAGCAACAGCCGGATGTCAGAGATGGATGCAGCCACAGCTTCGTACGCTCCCAGGGGCTAGTTCGGATGGCGCACCGGGCGCCCCTGAAGAAGTTTAATTCAAGGAAGGGCTGGGTGTGATACAAACGGTTCGCGATGACATCACCCTCCCCGCAAACTGGCCTTGCGCCGGGACAACCCGGGCTGGTGCGCGCCATAGGCCGCTGGAGCCTCGCCGCGCTGGCGGTGAATTCGATCATTGGAAGCGGCATCTTTGGTTTGCCGGCCGAGGTGGCCGGACTGCTCGGCAAACGCAGCATCATGGCGGTTGTGCTCGCGGGTGCGGCAATGGGCGTCATCATGGCGTGCTATGCCGAGGTGGCCTCGCAGTTTTCCGAAGCGGGCGGACCTTATCTCTACGCTCGCACCGCCTTCGGGCGCTTGATGGGCATTCTGGTCGGCTGGATGTTGTACCTCGCGCAGACGGCAGCTCCAGCAGCGAATGCGAATTTGTTCGTGATTTATCTTGCGGAATTCTGGCCGGCGGCAAAAGAGCCCTGGCCTCGTTTCATTATTTTGACGGTTCTCGTTGGTCTCTTGGCGTTGGTGAACTTGCGCGGAGCCCGCCAAGGGACCGCTTTGAACAACGTATTCACCGTGGCGAAACTTCTGCCTTTACTGATGGTGGTGTCGGCGGGCGCGGCAGTTACGATCGTTCATCCCGCGCCATGGGCCGCTGCGGGACCCGTCTCGTCGAATACCTGGATGTACGCGATGGGGCTGCTGGTCTTCGCCTATGGAGGGTTTGAAACTGCGCTCGCGCCCATGGGTGAAGCGAAGAACCCAGGGCGGGACGCGGCCTTTGCGGTCTTCGTCGCGCTGATCGCGTGCACCGCGATTTACACGCTAGTGCAATGGGTGGTCGTCGGAGTGCTAGGGCCGGGATCAACCACAGACCGTCCGCTGGCCGAGGTAGCGCGAGTTACGATGGGCAATCGTGGAGCGGCGCTGGTCGCCATCGGTGCATTGGTCTCGGTGTACGGTTATTTGGGAGCCAAGATGCTGGCTATGCCGCGGGTCACTTTTGCGCTGGCAAAAGCAGGAGACCTGCCGCAATTGTTTGGCGCAGTTGGTCCGAGATTTCACACGCCGTGGTTTTCGATTGTGTTCTACGCGGCAGTGGTCTGGGGTTTGGCGATCGGAGGTAGTTTTGCCTGGAATGTGACGCTTTCAGTAGTGGCGCGGCTCTTCTATTACGCCGTAGTTTGCGCCGCCCTGATCGCATTGCGGCGCACGCGACCGCTGGGTGTGGGATTTCGGCTGCCGGGCGGTCCCTTGCTGGCTGTAGTCGGGATTGGGATTGCTTTGACGCTCGCCACCCAGGTCGATTTGAGTAAGTCCATGATTCTCGCCGTGACGCTGGCAGCAGCACTGCTAAATTGGTTTTGGGCGCAAAGAACCAAAAGAGAAAATTAAAGAGACCGTAACCGACAGTGCCCCGGGTTCGCGCCCGTTCTTTGGGCGCTAACCCGGGCCCATTCCGGACCAACGGAGGTATCTTGGAAAAGTTTCAACTCGGTTGGCTGTTGATAATCACCACTGCAATTTCCTGCTTCGCGCAGCGCGAACAGGTGCTGAAACAGATCGATCTGCCGCATCCATACTATTTCCGTGAGATGTATCTGCCGCAATTGACCACGGGACCAAGCGCCGCGGCATGGCTTCCGGATTCTCGTACTTTGATCTATTCGATGTCCGGCTCGTTGTGGCGGCAGGAACTAGGTAGTTCGAAGGCGGAGCAGCTCACTACGAGCGCCGGTTATGATTATCAGCCAGATTGCTCTTCAGACGGCCACTGGGTGGTGTTTGCGCGCTATGAGCACGACGCGGTCGAGCTGTGGTCGCGCGATCTGCGCGATGGCCAAACGCGCCAGATGACGTCCGGTGGCGCAGTCAATCTGGAGCCGCGGTTTTCGCCTGACGGAAAGCGGCTTGCCTTCGTATCGACGTCCTATAAGGGTCATTTCCACATTTTCGTCGGCAGGTTTGGAGACGGGCAGCTCACCGAAGTACGCCAACTTACTCCTGAGAACATCAGCTCCCTGCCTCGCTATTACTACAGTAAGGTGGACCACGAGATCAGTCCGGTATGGACGAGAGATGGATCGGAGATACTATTCGTCTCCAATCGCGGGCACATCCATGGCACCGGCGGGTTCTGGCGCATCAAATCGGAACCCGGAGCCGAGGCGCAAGAGATTCATTACGAAGAAACGAACTGGAAGGCGCGCCCCGATTTTTCTCCGGACGGCAAGCGCATGGCCTATGCGTCGTATCTCGGCCAGAGCTGGCATCAGCTGTGGCTCATGCCCGCAGCCGGTGGAGACGCGTTCCCGATTTCCTATGGCGCTTTCGATAACGTGAATCCGCGCTGGTCGCCCGATGGATCGAAGATCGCCTTCATTTCGAATCGAAACGGCAACACGTCGTTATGGGTCCAGACAATTCCCGGCGGAGACCAGACCGAAGTCGTCGCCAGGGAACGGAGATACATCGCCCCAATGGGCAAGTTGTCACTGCGTATCGTCGACCAGACCGGAAGGCCGGTAGCAGCAAGGGTTTTCATCACCGGCGCGGATGGGCGCGCCTATGCTCCCGACGACGCATGGATGTACGCCGACGACAGCTTCACGCGTTCGGAACGCTCATTCGAAGCCCATTATTTCGATACAAATGGGGCTTCAGAATTAACCGTGCCGGCGGGAACGGTTCACGTAGATGTAATGCACGGCTTCGAGTTCGGATTCGAACAGCGCGACGTCGAAGTAAAAGCCGGCAGCACCGCCAGTCTTAGCGTGAAGCTCAGCCCAAAAATCCCGTACGAACCGGCCGAGTGGATCAGCGGCGACGTCCATGCGCATATGAACTATGCCGGAACGTACCGGAATACGCCGGCTCATTTAGTCGAGCAAGCGGATGCCGAGAATTTGTCCATCGTCGAAGATCTCGTCGTCAACAAAGAGCAGCGCATTCCCGACATGCCGTATTTTTCGCCGCAGCTCGATAAAGCCTCAACTCTGAACCATCTCTTGCTGCACGGCCAGGAGTTCCACACGAGTTATTGGGGACATCTCGGATTACTCAATCTGACTCATAACTTCATTCTTCCAGGTTATGCGAGTTACCCCAACACAGCGGCGGCAAGCCTTTATCCGGCAAATGCCAATGTCGCCGATTTGGCCCATGCACAGGGTGCGTTGGTAGGTTATGTCCACCCTTTCGACACTGTCCCCGACCCTGCGAAAGACGAATCTCTCACCGCTGAATTACCGGCAGATGTGGCGCTTGGCAAGGTCGACTACATCGAGGTGGTTGGCTTTGCCGATCACAAAGCAACGGCCGAGGTTTGGTACAAGCTTCTGAACTGTGGTTTCCGCTTGCCGACGGCCGCAGGCACGGACTTCATGGGCAACTACGCGTCGTTGCGTGGCCCAGCTGGCCTAAACCGCGTCTATGCCGAGGTGAAACCGGGGCCGCTGAAAATCGAACCGTGGCTGGCATCGATCAAAGCCGGACGTACGTTCGCGACGAACGGTCCTCTGCTGCATTTCTCGCTGGGCGGGCAAGGTGTCGGCGGAGAAGTGCAGCTGGATAAAAATGTGTCGGAAAAGAAACAGGAGTTGAAATTCTCAGCGGAGATGTCTTCGATTGTTCCCCTGGATCATCTTCAGATCGTCTGTAACGGCAAAATGGCGCGCGAACTCGACATGAAAGCAGATCGCAAGTCCGCGAAAGTGGACGGCACGATCCCGGTCGACGGGAGCGGCTGGTGCGTTCTCCGCGCTTTCAGCGATAAGGCGGAGTATCCGATCCTCGACTTGTATCCTTATGCTACGACCAGCCCTGTCTATGTGACGGTGGCCGGGGCGCTAGTTCGCAGTGCAACAGACGCCGCGTATTTTGCCGCGTGGGTTAACCGGTTGATTACCGCTGCTCGAAGTAATACCTCGTGGAACACCGACGCGGAAAAGGAATCTGTGCTCAACACTCTGCAGGACGCCAAGGCAAAGTACGCCAGGATGACAGAATGATGACGGCGGAATGATGATGGCAAAATGAGTTGCAGGTCGCATTAAGCGATATCCTGATACGAACCTCATGCGCATCGTCATCGCAGGCGGCGGTACCGGCGGACACGTAATCCCAGCCCTCGCTATCGCCCAACAACTTAAGAACCAATTCAACGCCGAAGTCATGTTCATCGGGACAGCGCGAGGCATCGAAACGCGTCTCGTGCCGCAGGCCGGGTACCCGCTGGAATTGATCCAGGTCGGCGCGTTGAAAAATGTCAGCCTGATGACGCGGGCCAAGACCATGTTCGACTTGCCGCGCGCAATCGCCGCCTCTTCGCGGATGCTCTCCGAGTTCGATCCCGAAGTTGTGATTGGCGTCGGAGGCTACGCCTCGGGACCGGCGATGCTGGCGGCCATTCGCCGTCGTCTGCCTACGCTGGCCTTTGAACCCAACGTCGTGCCAGGATTTGCCAATCGCATGATTGCGCGGTGGGTTTCCGCAGCCGCGGTGCACTTCGAAGAGACCTGCCAATATTTTCCGCATTGCCGCGTGACCGGAGTGCCAGTGCGAGCAGCTTTTTTTTCGATTGCTCCGAAAACTGGCGGCGTCCCAACGTTACTCGTCTTCGGAGGCAGCCAGGGCGCGCGCGCCATCAATCAGGCGATGACAACGCCCGAATCGCTTCGTGGTCTTCTCGCCAAAATTCCGGGGATCCACGTCATTCATCAGACCGGTCAGCGGGACTACGAACAGGTGCTGGCCGCCTATCGCCAGTCGGGCATCTCAAGCGAAGTGCATAAATTTATCGACGACATGCCGGCGACCTTCGCGCGCGCCGATTTGTTGGTTTGCCGTTCGGGTGCAAGCACCGTGGGTGAGATCACCGCCGCCGGGAAACCTGCGATTTTCGTCCCATTCCCCGCCGCCGCCGACGATCATCAGAACGTGAATGCCCGTGCCCTGGAGCGCGCCGGCGCCGCCGTCGTAGTCGAAGAAAGCAATCTTGACGCCGCTTACCTCGTCGACACGATTGTGGCGCTGATGGCAGATCCTCCCCGACTACGGACAATGTCCGCGGCGGCGCGCTCGTTGGCGCATCCGCAGGCGGTCGAAGAAATTGCCGAGATGGTCGCAAAGCTCGCGAACGGCTGACTTTGTCGTTTCTGGCCTGGTTCCCGCGGTGAAATGTTCTATCATCACCATGCGTAATAGCGATCTCTTGTCAGCAAGATATGTTTGCCAAAATTCAGCGCATCCATTTCGTAGGCATCGGCGGCATCGGCATGAGTGGCATCGCCGAGGTCCTGCTGAATCTTGGCTACAAGATCTCCGGCTCCGATCTGAAGAAGTCGCCAGTGACCGAGCGTCTCGGCAGCCTGGGTGCTGCAATCTTCGAAGGCCACGCCGCCTCAAACATCGTCTCGTATAACGGAGTCGCGGGTGCGGACGTCGTGGTCACCAGTTCTGCCATCGCGCTCGATAACCCTGAAGTCGCCGAAGCCAGGCGCCGCCACATCCCGGTAATTCAGCGCGCGGAGATGCTGGCTGAACTGATGCGTTTGAAATACGGGATCGCAATCGCGGGAATGCACGGCAAAACGACGACCACTTCCATGGTCGCGGCCGTCCTGGCTGCGGGAGGTCTCGATCCAACCGTCGTCGTCGGTGGCCGCGTCGGTGCCCTTGGTTCGAACGCCCGGCTCGGCAAGTCGCAATATCTAGTTGCGGAGGCGGACGAGAGCGACCGTTCCTTCCTCAAACTTTCGCCGATTCTCTCCGTCGTCACCAATATCGACCGCGAGCACATGGATTGTTATCGCGACATGCGCGACGTTCGCCGGACGTTCCTAGAGTTCATGGAGCGCGTGCCATTCTATGGCCTTGTCGTCGGCTGCAACGACGACCCCGCGCTCCAGCGTTTGCTCCCGCGTGTCCACCGCCGGGTGATGACCTACGGCACCAGTCCTGGCTCGGATTTCCTGATCCGCGTGGGATCTGCTTCGGTCGCGCCGCCGTCAGCCGTCGGCGAACAAGCCCCGCTGGCTCGCTTTCAAGTGAAATACAAGGATAAGGAGAAAGACCTCGGTGAGTTCACACTCCACGTCCCAGGTGTGCACAATATGCTGAACGCCACGGCCGCGATTGCCGTCGGCGTTGCGCTCGACATCCCGCCTGAGCAAATTCGTTCCGGCCTCGACAGTTTTCGCGGCGTCGATCGGAGATTCCAGCTCAAGGGCAAGGCCGCCGGCGTCAGCGTGATCGACGACTACGGACACCATCCAACGGAGATTCGAGCGACGCTGGCCGCCGCCCGCCAGTCCGGATTTCGCCGTGTGCATGTCATTTTCCAGCCGCACCGCTTCACGCGTACTCGCGACCTGATGGATGAATTCGCGACCGCGTTCGTCGACGCCGACACGGTGAGCGTGCTCGATATCTATCCGGCAAGCGAAAAGCCGATCGAAGGCGTCACGGCCCAGGCGCTAACCGAACGGATCGCGGGGGCGGGCGCGGGAACAGGGAAGAAAGATGTTGCCTACGCTCCGTCTTTTCCCGAAGCCGTTGCCGCCGTCGCCGCGGCCGCGCAACCCGGCGACATGGTGCTGACTCTGGGTGCTGGCAGCGTCTCGCAACTAGGGCCGATGGTCTTAGAAGAGTTGGAAAAGCTGAAGAAACCTTCGCTGGTCGTTGGTCGATAGTCGGTCGTGAGCCGGAAAATGGCCGCTCGGTTTTTCCACCGACTGTTGTGTTGACCTTTTTCCGGTCCACTCGTCCAACGTCCATACCGTGAGGACCACGTTTATGGACACGAACAAAGCCACATATTGGATCGCCCTGGGAGTTCTGGTGCTGGGTCTGAATAGCCAATACCGCCAGGGAAAGTTTGTGACTCTCCATCAGGTAGCCGACCGTGCCGAGGTTGCATTGTGCAGGGCTTCGACCCATGCCGAGCGCACCCTGACGGCGGCTCTGCAGCTGGTGGGCCGCGAAGCACGCCCCTCGGACGACTTGCTGGCCTCAGCGCGCAACGCGGAGTTTGACGCGGATTCTCACAAAGAGCAGGCCGAGGTCCTTCGCGAGCAGGCCCAGGACGAGGCCGAGCGAGTTCGTGAGCAAGTCCAGGTGCAGGTTCGGGATCAGATTGTGGCGCAAAGAGACGCGATGCGTGCGCAGATCGACATACGCCGCGCCGAGATCCAGCGGATACGCGACAGTGCTCGGTCACAATTTCGGATGGTGCGCTCCGCTGACGGCCGTATCACCATGACCTACCCGAGCATGATCTGCCCCAGGACAAAGACACGGATCGTTGTCAATGATAGTGATGCGTCCGATCTCGCCGACAATTTGCCGTCTGTTGAGTAGCCGATGTTGAGCAATGAGGTAGAGTGAGATCGGTCGTCTCGGAAAAACTTCTCATCACGCTCGCGTTTGAACCAACTTGGCACTGTCTCAATTCTCGAAAACCCGTTATAGTAATTTTGCTCAGCGGTTTTCTGTCGACAACTGAATTTAAAGAGTGGCGCGGAAATCCAGTTCTACCGCCGTCCAGGAAGAGTTGTATCCGCTGCCTGGCGTCGACGAACACGACGCTTCCGAGCGCTATGCTCGCGAACGTGGATCGACTGGGCGCGAGTCCTTTGACGACGCACGTCTCGTCGACCTCGAAGCGGAGCAGGAATCCCCATTCCTGCGCGGACAAAAGCGTGTCTCAGTCCGCCGCGGGACCATCCCTCCAAAAGCTGCCTATCATCTGAAGTGGGTCGCGCTTGCGCTCATCGTTCTTGCGCTCCTCGGAGCCGCGGGCGCCGGACTCTACGCCTATGGCGAGCACTCCTGGCGCTTCCGCATCGATTCGAGCGATCAGATTGAAGTGGCCGGCGCCGAACACGTAGCGCACGCGCAGATCATGGAAGTCATGGGCGGCGATATCGGCCGCAACATTTTCTTCGTCCCGCTCGCCCAGCGCAAACAGCAACTGGAGCAAATTCCATGGGTCGAATCGGCGAGCGTGATGCGCTTCGTTCCCAACCGTCTGCGCATTCAGATTCACGAGAGAACGCCGGTGGCCTTCGCCCGGATCGGTTCGCACGTCTCTCTCATCGATGCGGGCGGAACATTGATGGAACTCGCTCCGGGCGGGAAACGCAAATATTCTTTCCCGGTCATCGCTGGCATGAATGCTGGCGAGCCCCTCTCCACCCGCGCGGCGCGTATGGGTAGTTACAACGCGCTGGTCCGCGATCTTGACTCCAGCGGCGCGCGCTATTCGCAGGAATTGAGTGAAGTCGATATCAGCGACACCGAAGACGTGAAGGTGCTCGCGGCAGACGCGAACGGCGACGTGCTCGTGCATCTGGGCTCGGGAAATTATCTGCAACGCTACAAGACGTACGTGACTCACGTGCAGCAATGGCGGCAGCAGTTCGATAAACTCGAGTCGGTCGACTTGCGCTATGACGGACAAATCATCGTCAACCCCGACCTCGACGGAATGCCGCGGCAGCCTGCTTTGACGCAAGCGGCTGCGAAAGCGGCCATGGCTGCCGGAGTGAAGACCGCGGCCATCGTGAACTACGAGAAGTATGTGACGCATCCGCCGGCGGCGACTCCTGCGAAAAAGGACGCCAAGGCAAAAGCGAAAGCCGCCTCCAAGTCCGCGCCTAAAGCCGAATCTCACGCAGCGCATCAAGCGGCCGCCAAGCCAGCTACAACCAAGCCAGCGCCGGTAAAAACCCAGGCGAAGGCAACGCATACTAAGGCAGTTCCAACTAAATCAGCGCAAGCTAAATTAACGCAATCTAAATCAACTCCGCCGAAGCAGTCGCCGGTGACGCAAGCCGCGATCAAGACGCCGGTAAAGGCCACGCCGCCGCCGACTTCGAAGAATGCGCGGCTGCACGCGCCAGCACCAGTGGTGTCGGCGGCGTCGACGCCAACGCCCGTAGCAGGTTCCGGAAACAAGAAACCGAGTCCTTCGATTCCAAAGGAGGCTCCGCAGAACTAGCAGTCTTTAAATTTATAAGCGAATTGATACCCAATTTATATGCCGACTCAGGATCCAAATTTCGTAACTGCAATTGACGTAGGCAGCGCCAAGACTGCCGTGTTAGTGGCCGAAGTAAGCGACAACGGACTGCGCTATCGTGGCCACGGTATCAGCGAATCGCGCGGTCTGCGCAAGGGTGTCATCACCGAACTCGACAAAGCAGTCGGCTGCATTCAAAAAGCGGTGGAGCAAGCCGAGGATGTCGCTGGTGTCGCCATCGAGCACGCGCTGATCGGCATTGCCGGGGCTCATATTCGCGGCATGAACAGTCACGGTGGAATTAGCTTTGGCGCTCGGGCGAGAGAAATCGGCCGCGAAGAAATCCGCCAGGCCGTGGACAAGGCGCGCACCGTGCCCTTACCCGGCGATCGCGAGATTCTGCATTTGCTCCCGCAGGAATTTATTCTCGACGATCAGCCGGGGGTTCAGGATCCGACAGGCATGATGGCAACGCGGCTCGAAGTCCGCGTCCATATCGTCACCGCGGCTTCAAACGCGACGCAGAATCTGGTAACCGCCGTCAATAGGGCTGGAGTTCATGTCGATGACACGATCTTCGAGCCGCTCGCCTGCGCCGATTCGGTGCTGCGGTCGGATGAACGTGAGCTTGGAATCTGCCTCGTCGATCTCGGCGCGGGTTCGTGCGACTTGATCGTTTTTCAGCAGGGAGCGGTCGCGCACACGGCGGTGATTCCGATCGGTGGCGACCACTTCACAAGTGATTTGTCGGTAGGAATGTGCACCGGTCTCGCGGCTGCCGAAACCCTGAAAAAGAATTTTGGTAACGCCGTGCCCACATTGATCCCCGAAGGCAACGAAGTCGAGGTGCCGTCGGTCGGAGACCGTCCGTCGCGCATGATGTCGCAACGGCTGGCGGGAGAGATTCTCGAGCCTCGCGCTCGCGAACTCTTCGAACTGCTGCGCGACAACCTGCGTCACGCCGGAGTTCTCGAACACTGCATCGCCGGATTCGTGCTGAGCGGCGGAGCGTCACGACTTCCCGGAATCCTGGACGTCGCGGAATCGGTGTTGCGAAAAGCAGCGCGCCTCGCGTGGCCTGCCCCAATGGCAAAAATGCCGTCAAGCCTGGCCGAGCCCGAATTCGCAACGGTGCTTGGCATGGCCTATTACGGCCATCGCGCGCGGTTGGCGAGGGGTTTGCAGGAACCGGGTTTCGGGTCGCGCATGAAGGCCCTTTTCGCAAGAAAAGGCGCATAGGATTTTGTTTTTTCTGAGAACTGGCAACTGAGAACTGAGAACTGCACCACGAGGTGAATCATGGAAGACAAAGGACTCCGCATCTGCTTTAACGAAGAAGCTCGCAACGACGCTCGCATCAAGGTCATCGGTGTCGGCGGCGGTGGCAATAACGCTGTCAATCGCATGATTGACTCGGGCATGGAACACATCGAGTTCATCGTCGCCAACACCGACCTGCAGGCGTTGCGAATGTCGCGCGCTGCGACCAAGATTCAACTCGGCGTGAAGCTGACGAATGGCCTCGGAGCGGGCGCGAATCCGGAGATCGGACGCAAAGCCGCGCTCGAAGATTCCGACAAGATCATTGAAGTGCTCGAAGGCGCCGACATGATTTTTGTCACCGCCGGACTCGGCGGAGGCACGGGCACGGGCGCTGCTCCGATCATCGCCTCGCTCGCCAGTGAAATGGGCGCGCTCACCGTCGCTGTCGTCACCAAGCCCTTTGCCTTCGAAGGCAAACGCCGCATGCAGCAGGCGGAGCGCGGCATCGCCGAACTCATGGAGTCGGTCGACACCACCATCGTCATCCCCAACGAAAAGCTGCTGGCGGTCGCCGAAAACGCCGGCTTCTTCGAATCGTTCCGGATTGCCGACGACATTCTCAGGCAGGGAGTGCAGGGAATTTCCGACATCATCACCATCCCCGGCATCATCAACCGCGACTTCGCCGATGTGAAGGCGATCATGGCCGGCATGGGCTACGCCGTGATGGGCACGGCGACAGCGTCTGGCGATCATCGCACGGTCGAAGCCGCGCGGCGCGCCATCGCCTCTCCACTGCTTGAAGCCGGCGCGATCGACGGCGCCCGCGGCATTCTGATCAACATCACGGGGTCGAATTCCCTGAAGCTCGCCGAAGTGCAGCAGGCGTGCACCATCATTCAAGGCGCAGCCCACGAAGACGCCAATATCATCTTCGGCGCGGTTCTTGACGAGAAAATGAAAGACACCGTCAAGGTCACGGTGATCGCGACCGGTTTCCGCGAAGCGGACATGCGCCGCGCGCGGCAGCATGAAAATTACGACCCGGTGATCATCTCGCGCGAAAGGACTCACCACGTGTCGCGTGAATTTTCGCTCGACGATTTCGACGAACCGCGGCCACAGGTTCAACCCGAACCGGTCTTTGAGCCAGAGACGGCTTTCATCCCTGAGTCGGCTCCCGTCGCATTTCAGGAATCGGTTTCGACGTCGGCTGCGGCCTCCCATTCAGCCGATGTCATTTCACTCGATGCCATGCGTTCGGGCGCGCCGAGTTATGAGGAAGACCTCGACGTCCCGGCTTTTCTGCGGAAGCGCAGCGAAATTATGTAAGCCATCGTTGCCGACCGGCTGAGAATGGCGCACGGCGAAATTCATGGCGACTGGCTACAACCGGATTGCGGGCCAAAGCGTCGAGCGCCTGGCGGCGCTCAGCGACGGCATCTTCGCCTTCGCGATGACCCTGCTCGTACTCGATCTTCGCGTTCCGGCCCTGGAGGCCGTGCACAACGAGAGCGAACTCTGGCGCGGCCTCACAGCGCTAGCGCCAAGGCTCCTGATGTACATGATGAGTTTCTTGACCCTGGGGATCTTCTGGAACGGACAGCAGGCACAACTCAATCATCTCGATCGCTCCAACATCCGCCTCACATGGATCCATCTCGCGTTTCTGTTTTTCGTGACGATCACTCCTTTTTCAACCGCGCTGCTGGCTGAGTACACGGGCTTCCGGCTCGCGCTCATCGCGTACTGGCTCAACATCGTTTTCCTCGGCGCCATGCTCTATCTCAGCTGGGGATGCGCGACGCGCTCTGGCCTTGTCAAAGACGACATCCCGCCCGAAGTTCCGGCCGCCGTCTGCCGCCGCATCGTGATTGGGCAGGCGTTGTATGCTTTCGGCGCGGCGCTCTGTATCATCAGCACCCGTTGGAGCATTGCGGTGATCGTCACAGTGCAGCTTTACTATGCTCTAGCGCCACGGCTTCCTCAAGTGCCTAAGATAAAATCGGCTCGATGACTCGTCTACCATGACTCGTCTCTCATGACTCGTCTATCCACAAGTTCAAAATCCCTTCTGATTTTGCTGGTCTTGCTGTCCGCGTCGGAATTCGTCGTTCGTGGCCCCGTCCGTTTTCTTCGCGCCAACGATTTCAACGATTTCATTTCGCCTTATATCCAGTCGCGAGCGCTGGTAAAAGGAATGGATCCCTACAGCCCGCAAGTCCTGGTTCAGCTCTGGCCGACCCAAGGTGCGCGGCGGCCTGACTTCGTGGCCAAGGATATGGCGGATGGCACGTTGATCATGAAGCGCGGCATTCCCACCGCCTACCCGCTTACCTGCCTGTTCCTGCTGGCTCCGCTGGCAATCTTGCCTTGGCCTGTTGCCTACATGGCATGGTTGATCATTACGATGGGACTCGTGCTGGGCGCGATCTGGTCTCTGCTTTCGCTTGTGGGGTTCGACTCCCCTATCGGGTTCGACTCCCTTGTTGGGTTCGAATCCGAAGACTGGCGCGCATACGTGTTCGTGGCCTTCGCTCTGGCATTAGCGCCGCTCCACACTGGCCTCGCCGCTGGCAGCATCGTCATTAGCACGGTCGCGCTTTGCGTAATTGCCCTCGTGCTTAACGAACGCGAACCCGGACGCGCCATCGTCGCCGGAATCTTATTTGGAATTGCAATCTGCCTGAAGCCGCAGATCGGATTGCCATTCTTCGCTTACTACCTGCTGCGACGCAATTGGCGTCTTGTAGTCACGGCAGCCGCCGTTGTCGCGGCCGCCGGACTACTGGCGATCGCGCGGCTGGCGGCAAGCGGCACACCGTGGCTCGAAAACTATCGCACTGACAACCGAGTTCTACTGGCCACCGGCATCCTCAGCGATTTCACCGAACGAAATCCGATTCGCTTCGGACTGATCAATCTGCAAGTGCTCGTGTATGCCATCGTCCACAACGCAGGCGCTGCGAATCTGCTCGCGTTTGGCCTCTCCGCCATCCTGTTTGGCATTTGGGTAGTGCTCCTGCTACGGAGCAAGTCTGTATCAAACGACGTTCTGCTGGCGATGGGTACACTCGCCGTCCTAAGTTTGTTTCCTGTCTATCACCGGCTCTACGATGCATTCTTGCTGATCATCCCAATCTGCTGGAGCCTCCGGGAGTTCCCCCGAAACCGGCTGGCTCGCGCCGCGTTTTTTCTGATGCTGCCCTTCCTTATCCCTGGCGGGACGATGTTGGAGCAACTCCAACTTCAGCACCCAATTTCCCCCTCAATTACGCACTCGTGGTACTGGACCGCCATCGTCATGCCTCATCAGATATGGTTCCTCCTGATGCTGAGCGTCGTTCTATTGCTGAATATGGCTGGATATGGCCGTCCAGACCAAGACACCCGACCCATTCTGCAGGGCGGCGCAGGGCCAGCGCAGTAGAGTAACACCAAGCAAAATGCCTCTAAGGTTGTTGTATACTCCAAACGCAATACGATCGGTGCAATAGCGTTTGGTTCGAAGCCAGACGCGGAGGTCCCGTCCCGGCGATGTTAAAGTATCGCGCGTCTGCGCTAGCGGCGGCGGCACTTCTCATCCTGGGACACACGGTCCTTCTGTTTCTCCGCTCCGGGACTAACACCGCTTCCGTATGGGGAGACTGGTTCGGGGCCGCGGCCGCTCTGCTGGCCGTTCTGGCTTGTTGGTCTGCTTCCCGACGATCCGGCGCTTTCGGCAGGCGTGTTTGGCGGCTGATTTTTCTCTCCATTTCCCTGGCTTTCATCTCCCAGCTTTTCTTTATCTATTACTACGATTACTCGCATTCTTCTCTCGCCGTTTTTTGGCCCAGCGACGTGCTGACTTTTTTCTGGGCTGTCCCGGCGATGATGAGTCTTTTCTTGAGTCCACGGGATCCCAATAGCGGATTCCGCTGGCTTCGCACTTGCGATTTTGTGCAGGTCTGCACTCTGGTGCTGGCCGTCGAATTGGCAGTTGTCTATGTGCCCTCCCGGTGGCAGGAATCGACGCACGCCATGCACCACCGCGAAGTCGTGGCGGGCATCTTGTTTTTTGGTCTTCTAGCGGTGAGCTTCCTCGTCCGCGGTTTGTCCACCCCCTTCCGCACGTCTCGCCGCTTGTTTCTTAGGCTCTCGGTCTTCTTCTTTCTTTTTGCGATTACAACGAACATGACGCTCGTCGCCATGTCGGCTCCCAAATATCAACAAGGGACGTGGCCGGACCTGCTATGGACCATTACCTACTGTGTCCTTGCCATCGTCGCCGCTACCTGGACCGGCCCCGAAGAGCCGTTGGATCACGTCGATTCGCGTTCCCGTAAAGGCGAACTTCTCTCCCAGTTTTCTCCATTACTGATTCCGGCGATCGTATTTGCGCTCGTTCTGCGGATTGCCCAGGAACAGTTCGTGTGGTCCGTCCTGCTGGTGCTCATCTCGTTTGCGGCCGCTAGCGGACGCTTGTTCCTCGTGCAGAATCAACTGCTCGTCAGTTCGCGCGAGCTCCAGAAAAATCTCTCATTGCTGCAAGGCATCACTGAGGGCACCACCGACTCCATCTGCGTCAAAGATCTTCAGGGCCGCTATCTCATGATGAATCATGCCGGCGCCCGTCAGCTCGGCCGCAGCGTGGAAGAAATTATCGGGAAGACCGACGTCGAACTTTTTGGTCCCGAAACCGGCCGCCAGATAATGGAGCGCGACAAAAGAGTTGTGGAGTCGGGCGTGGCTCAGACGTATGAAGAGACCAGGTTCGACGGCGATGGTTTGATCTGTCTTTCCACGAAAGGGCCGTACCGCGACGCGCATGGGCAGATCGTCGGCCTGCTCGCGATCTCGCGCGACATCACCGACCGCAAACGGGCGGATGAGGAAATCCGCCAATCGCAGCAGAGGCTGCGCATTCACCTCGAACACACTCCGTTGGCAGTGATCGAATTCGATACCGATTTTCGTGTGGTCGCCTGGAACCCCTCCGCCGAGCGCGTCTTCGGATACACGCGAGCGGAAGCGATGGGACAGCACGCGAACTTCATCGTTCCGCAATCGGCCCGCGCGCACGTGGACCAGATCTTGCAGGGGCTGAGCCATCAAACTGGTGGAGCGAGAAGCACGAACGACAACCTCACTAAGAACGGCCGCACCATCACTTGCGAGTGGTACAACACTCCGCTGGTTGACGACACCGGAAGCGTGCTCGGCGTCGCATCGTTTGCTCAGGAGATTACCGATCGCGTCGCTTTAGAGGAAAAGCTTCGCCAATCTCAGAAAATGGAGGCCATTGGCCGCCTCGCGGGCGGCGTCGCCCATGACTTTAACAATCTACTCACCGTGATCATCGGCTACAACCAGATCCTGGCCGATGGCGTCCCCGCCGGCAGCCCGCTGGCCAACAGTGCCTCCCAGATCAAATCGGCTGCGGACCGCGCGGCCGGAATCACCCGCCAGTTACTCGCCTATAGCCGGAAACAGGTGCTCTCTCCACGCGCCATTGATCTCAACGACATCATGCTGAACCTCGATTCCATGCTCCGCCGACTTATCGGCGAAGACATCGAAGTGCTGACAGTTCCTGCGCGCGACCTCGGCACCGTAAAGGCCGATCCCGGGCAGATCGAGCAGGTCATCATGAACCTGGCTCTCAACGCCCGCGATGCCATGCCGAGCGGTGGAAAGCTCACCCTAGAAACTTTAAATACCGATCTGAACGACGATTACGCCCGTGAGCACCCATCCGTTGAATCCGGCCGTTACGTCATGCTTGCCGTCAGCGATACCGGGGTCGGCATGACTCCCGAAATGCAGTCCCGTATTTTCGAACCCTTCTATACCACCAAAGAAGTTGGGAAAGGTACTGGTCTGGGGCTGTCGACGGTATTTGGCATTGTCAAGCAGAGCGGCGGTTACATCTGGGTTTACAGCGAACCGAATCGTGGCACGACGTTCAAGATTTATCTTCCACGTGTCGACCAGCCGGCGGAAAAACTTGGCGCGGACAAGCGGCCTGCCGTGCAACGTGGCAACGAGACAGTTTTGCTGGTTGAGGATGACTGGCAATTGCGCCAATTAAGCTCCTCGGTCCTCGAACATTGCGGCTATCAGGTCATGGTTGCAGCCAATGGCGATGAAGCGCTGACCATCTGTCGGGCGCAGAATCGCCATGTTCATCTACTCGTCACGGATGTTGTTTTGCCGGGAATGAATGGCCGCCAGTTGGCCGACCAGATTGTCAAAATTTCGCCGCAGGCGAAGGTCCTGTATGTCTCCGGATACACCAGCAACGCGATCGTCCACCACGGCGTGCTGGATGACGGCTTATGGTTCCTGCCGAAGCCTTTCTCTTTGGCGGGACTGGTAGCCAAAGTCCGGGAAGTTTTGGACTCAGGCGGCAACGGCAACCTGGGCGGGGGCGGCGGGTAGGACACTAAAACCAGAGCGACCAGATCGCATCGACGCTAGCGTGCGTAATCGCGGAAGCAGGCACTCGCCGATCCTGCCGCCACGCGCGCCCATAAAAAATTCCGGCGATCGTTGCCAATATCACGTACCGCCAGTTGAAGTGCGTCGACCGTTTATTAAAGTGCGACAGACCGAATAGAACGCTGGCAATCACCAGAGCGCCAATCCGCGCCAGGCGAGGTGCGCCCTCTGCTCCGAACCGGGCCTGTGCCCACGGTCGCAGCCGATTTTCAAGCAGGTTCTGAACCCACGCCCGAAAAAAGAGTTCCTCGGGCACGGCGACAAAGACAAAGATATAAACCCAGAGACCCAGCGCTGTTCCTGTCGACGACACTCGCAGCGGGTGGGTATGAGGATGCAGAAATCCCAAAGCCAGCCCAAGCGCGATGACCAGCGGAGCAAAGAAAGCTAACTCGCGCAGTCCCGTCTTCCAATCGCTCCAGCGAAAGTGAAAATCGAATCCGGACCCACGAAGCCGCCGGACCACCACGAATCCATAAAGTGCCGCGTCCACCAGTAGGAGCTTCCCCAGCCCCGCGAGCCCACTCGGCCACAATCCTTCCAGCCAGCGCAAATCCACAGCGAGCCCCAGCACCAGCAGGATGATCGCGTCGCGCCAGTTGCCGAGTTGTTCCGGATCGGCCGCAGCCGCGGCTGTAAGCAGCCACGCGATGATCACAGGAAGCGTCAAATACAGAGCACACCACTTCCAGGAAAATATGTGGTGCGAACAGGAAATCACGACGTAAGGCAACACGCAGAGTGCCGGAAGAAAAATTCGCAAGGCACGCCGCCAGTTCTCAGCCACACGCGCTGCCCGCTCCCCCGCAAGCCCAAACACAGTCGCCGGAATGAGTTCCAGCGCCAGCACCGCGACGTCCAGGTTGGTATAGTTCTGCATCGCTACGAATAGACTTCACGTTCTGAAAGGGCACGGCTTTCGCCGCTGAGGGACTGCCCGCTAATACCGCAAATATCCAATCCCCACTCGCATATGATGCAGCAAACTATCTGGCATCGTCAGCGCCACCGTCAGTCCCAGAACCCCGTGAACAATCGCAATCGGATAGATACTCCGATACCGCCGGAACATCTCGCAAAAAAACAACGAGGCAATCAAAGTGAACGTCGTGAGAAGAGGACTCGGCAGGTGTGCCACTGCAAACAAAGTAGCCGCGACCCAAACCGCGGCCGCGCTCCCAAACAACTCCTCACAGCGCGTGAAGAAAAACGATTGCAGAACAAATTCCTGCATCAGCGCCCAAATAAAGTATCCCCAAGCCAGGTGCAAATTGGGCCAAGTCGGATTCGCCGGAATCGCCCCTCCAGCCCACCGCACACCAAAGACGAGCACCATTACCGCTGCAAAACCCACCGCCACGATGCTGGCCCCAAGAGTCGTGGGCAGCTCTAATCCGAGTCGTCGTAAGGATGGCCGATCCAGAAGCACAAAGACAAGCACTGCAATTGCAGCCACCGAACCCCATTGTCGGCTGCCCGCCGACGTGGGAGCCCAGAGCGCGCACTCTGTGAAGATGTAGACGACGATCAGCTGAAACCAGGTGAAGGAAACCCGGTATCGCGGCGGAATCTCAAGTGGTAACTGCACAGCTCTAGTTTACGTCTACGTCGCTGGCATGGCCGTGGGAGCAGTCGTTACTTCCTCTCCTTACTTCCGCTCTTTAATCCACCCGTCAATCTTCCCCTCCAGCAAGTCGAGCGGCAGCGGCCCCTGATCGAGCACTGCATCGTGAAACGCGCGTATGTCGAACTTCTTCCCCAGTTCCCGCTGGGCTCGCTCGCGCAACTCCAGAATCTTCATCTGTCCCATCTTGTATGACAGCGCTTGCGCCGGCCACGCGATGTAGCGATCGACTTCGGTATTGATGTTCTCGTCGTCCATCGCTGTATGTTCATGGAAGTAATCGACCATCTGCTGCCGCGTCCAGTGCTGCGAATGCACTCCGGTATCGACCACCCAGCGCACCGCGCGCCACATTTCATTTTGCAGCCGGCCGTACTCGCTGTAAGGATCCTGATAGAACCCCACTTCTTTCCCCAGTCGCTCCGAGTAGAACGCCCAGCCCTCAGTGAAAGCATTCAGATCGAGGTTAAACTTACGGAACGGCGGCAGCCCCGTCAGTTCCTGCGCAATCGAAAATTGCAGGTGATGGCCCGGGACCCCTTCGTGGTACCCAATCGCTTCCACATTCAGCAATGACCGCTTCTCGGGAGCATACTCATTCACGTTAATGCGCCCCGGCCGTGAGCCATCTCCAGCACCGATCGAGTAGTCGGCTGGCGGCGCGGACGCGGCGCGGTAAGACTCCATCGGCACAACATCTAGTTTGTTTTTCGGCAACCGCCCGAATAACTCGGGTAACTTGCCATACATCTGGTCGCGATAGTGAGTATAAAGATCGAATAACTGCTGGCCCGACGTGGCAAAGAGCTTCGGGTCGTGCCGTATGTGTTCGTTAAACGATTTCAGGTCGCTGAATCCCTGCGCCTTGGCGATCGCCAGCATCTGCGTCTCAATCTCCGCAACGCTCTTGACGCCAAGCTCGTGAATCTTGTCAGGGTTGAAGTCAGTCGTCGTCTGGTGCCGGACCGCGAAGCGATAGCGCGCCGCTCCATCTGGCAAGGCCCAGACGCCGGGATCGAGCCGTCCATGCGGCGCGTAATCATCGCGAACGAATTTCGCAAACTTCGCGTACGCGGGCGCGACCTCGTTCTTGACCGCAGCCTCGATGGCCGTCGTCAGCCGCTTGCGATCTGCGTCGGCAATTGACTCCGGAAACTTTTTCAGCGGCGACGTGAAAGGACTTTTCTCCAAAGTGTCGTCGGCAATCCCCTGCGCCTGGCTCGAAACCTTTTCCAGCAAATATTTCGGCGGCATGAGGTGATCGCGCAATCCATCGCGCATGTGTCCCATCGCCTGATCGAGCACGACCGGGAGCTGGTGCAGCCGCGCCAAATAGTCTTCGTAATCCTTCAGATTGCGAAAGGGCGAATCGAATGGGAGCCCGGCGTATCCCAGATGAATGCCGCCAAACTGGGTCGCCGGCATTTCCCAATCTTTGAATTGCGCGCCGTCAATCCCTTCGCGCAAACTGCGCACCATCAGCGCATGATTCAATCTTTCCTGCTCAGGAAATCCCGTGACGTCGATTGCCTCAAAACGCGCGAGCGCCTGGCGAGTGTGTTCGATATCGTCAGCAATTGCCTTGTCCGAAAAATCGCTCAGCCGGTCGTTATAACGATCGTCGCCAACCTGCGTGGCCAGTTCCGGAGAAGTTCGCAGTGTGTATTCCCACTCGTCGGCGAGCAGACGAGTGAGTTCGGCGCGTCGCGCTTCGAGCGTCTGTTGCGCAGATTGAGCCGCAGCTTGAGCAACGAGAGGAACAACGAGACCGAGGACAAGAGAAACAGAAACAATGACGAGTGAGTTTCGAAAAATCAAAGCGAATGACCTCCACTGCAACCTGCAACCCGCCTCCAACCAACGACGAATCCGCCGTCAAAAAATAACAGAAAATCTCTCGCTCCGTTGCATCCCGTGACAAAGTTGAATCACCGTGACAAATTTGAAGCGAAGCCCATGTCCGCGCAGTGCGCAAACAATTGCAAAACGCCGGCATGTTCACGTGGTAACACTACGCGGTGATTACCAAAGTGTTGCTCCCTTCACGGAAACCCCATTAACCGCCGCTTATTCATAGAGTTATCGTCGAAGATTCCACCTCTCCCAACCTCCACTTTGCGATTGCGCGAAACCACGTAAATCGCCTACTATCGGACAGTTGCAACCGATTCCCGTCATTTGTGGGTAATTTGGCGAGACTATTGCATCTCAAACACTAAGCCGATAGATGGATTGGCAAGTTCCAACCAAGCCAGACACTAAATTGGCCGGTTATCCGGGGATGGTGAAGTGAAGTTCAGGGCCTGTTTTCTTCGTGTTGCATTTCTCCTGGGATTGACGCTGTCGCTCGTAGCCAGTGGCATGGCGGCGAGTGTGAGTCCTTCCACGACCACCCCGCACCGGAAATCGCGCACCGTCACCGAAAATCAGCGAGCCAAAAGGCGCATGCGGACGCTCGCGCACAGCCGCGTCCCAGCCTCGCACTACGCTGCAACCTCTACGGCCGGCAGCGGTTCCATTGCCCGTCGACACCATCATTATTACGAGCGTTTCCACACTAGTTCCTTTGCCTCGGATATCACTGAAGGCGATGTCACTGCCGGTGAAGATCCCGTGGTCCGCCAGGCTGCCATCGACGCTCTCGGCAACATGAACGGCACCGTCGTCGCGATTGAGCCGACCAGCGGACGCATCCTCGCCATGGTCAACCAGAAGTTGGCTCTGTCGAGCGGCGCGCAGCCCTGCTCGACCATCAAATTATCGGTCGCGCTGGCCGCACTCAGCGAAGGCGTGATCGACAAAGAGACCGAAGTCTCGCTCGGGCGTCGCAGCCGTATGAATCTGACCACGGCCCTGGCGCACTCGAACAACGCCTACTTCGAAACCGTTGGCCGAAAACTGGGATTCGAAAAAGTGCAGTACTACGCCCACCAGTTCGGTCTCGGCGAACTCGCCGGCTATCACGTTCCCGGAGAGCAGCTCGGGTCTTATCCTGAAGAGGAAATTTCTCCGAAGCTCGGCGGCGTCGGCAAAATGTGCTCGTTCGGTGAAGGCATCTCGATGACCCCGCTGCAACTTGGCGCACTGGTCACAGCGATCTCAAACGGAGGCACGCTCTACTATCTCCAGCATCCGATCGGCGCCGACGAAGTCGCGAACTTTCAACCGCGCATCAAGCGTCATCTCGACATCGAACCTGTGATTCCGGAACTCTCCGACGGCATGGCCGGAGCGGTCGAGTATGGCACCGCCCGCAGCGTGCGCCTCAACTTCAACGAAGAATCGATCCTCGGCAAGACCGGAACCTGCTCTCATGCCGGCACGCGCTTTGGCTGGTTTGCCTCCTACGCCAACACCGACGTCGGACGCATCGTCACGGTCGTCTTCCTGCAAGGCGGACGCCCCACCTTCGGCCCGAAAGCCGCTGAAGTCGCCGGCCGCATGTATCGCAATCTCTACGATCACAACTTCTTCGTAGCCGGCACCACCGATCCGAACGCCGCTCCCGATCTGCAAAAGATCCTCGCCCCGGCCACGGCCCGGCAATAACCCTGGCAGATCTCGCGCTCGGCTGTTGCTTCGCCTCGTCGCAGGGTTTTCTTCGCGTCTTATGCGGTGCTCCTTCAGGCACTCCGCGATGCCATGTTCGGCCCAATGACTATCGGAACCAAATGTCTGCCGTTCCTTCTCGCTAATCCTTAATCGTTGGTTCAAAATTGTAGTACCCATGAGCTCGTCGCCCTCGGCCGCCGTCACGAAACGATTGGAAGGATCGAAAGCTCCAGCATCCTCTGATCTGTTTCGTATGCCCGCCGAGCGCACTCTCGTGTTGTGCCTGCTGCTGGCCGTGATGGTTCTCGCAGCCTACAACCCAATCACGCACAACAGTTTTCTGAACTATGACGACAACGGATACATCACCAGCAACCCTCAGGTAAAAGCAGGCCTGAAGTGGTCGACGGTGAAGTGGGCGTTTGGTACTTATGCCAAAGCGAACTGGCATCCGCTTACCTGGATTTCCCACGCGCTGGATTGCCAGCTATTCGGGTTGAATCCTGCCGGCCATCATTATGTGAGCGTCCTGCTGCACGCCTTGAGCGCCATCATTCTGTTTTTGCTGCTCCAGAGCGCCACTGGATCCCGTTGGCGCAGCCTGATGGTGGCCGCTCTCTTCGCACTGCATCCCATCAACGTTGAATCGGTCGCTTGGGCAGCCGAGCGCAAGAACGTTCTGAGCATGTTGTTCTTTTTGCTCGCCCTCTACGCCTACGGCTGGTATGCCCGCCGGCCAGGGGTCGGTCGCTATTCAGCCGTGGCCGGGCTGTTTGTCCTCGCGCTGCTGTCGAAACCGCAGGTAATCACATTTCCGTTTCTTCTCATCCTCTGGGACTACTGGCCGCTGCATCGAATCGAAGACCGGGCCGAGGACCGGATCGAGATTGCGTCTCAGACCTTGACGCCGCAAGCAGCGAAAGCAACGGAAATAACGACCGTCCCGAAGCGGCCGTTGACATGGCTGATCGCTGAAAAGTTGCCGCTGCTCCTGCTCGCGGCTGCGAGCGCCGCGATCACCATGAGAGCGCAGAAGGCCGGGTTGGCCGTGCGGACGTTCTCTGAATACAGTTTCTCCCTGCGCCTCGAGACCGCGGTGATCTCCTATGTGCGCTATCTGGGCAAAGCGCTGTGGCCGTCAAAACTGGTCGGGATGTATCCGCACCCTTCGAAACTCTATCCCGCGTGGCAGTTAGCCGCAGCCGCAGCCTTACTCGTAGTTCTCACAGCTTTGGTGCTTCGCGCGCGCGATCAACGGTACCTCGTCGTCGGATGGCTCTGGTTCCTGGGTAGCATGGTGCCGATGATTGGATTGGTGCAGGTCGGCGCTCAGGCAATGGCCGATCGTTACGCCTATATTCCGTTCATCGGCCTGTTTCTGATGTCTACATGGGCGGTCGCTGATTGGGCCGGTAGCCATAAAATCTCTGTCCGATGGCTTGCCTTGGCTGGCGCCTCCAGTCTACTGGTGCTCGGAATTCTCACCCATCGCCAGGTCGGCTACTGGCGCGACCCCGAAACCTTCTGGCGTCACACACTCGCGTTCACGCAAGAGAACTATGTCGCGGAGGTCAATCTCGGAGACGCGCTCTTCAGCCAGGGCCGCAGTCAGGAAGCAGCCGACCATTTCCGCACCGCGCTTGCGCTCTATCCAAATGGACTTGATGCCAACCTCAATATGGGTGCGTACGAGGATTCCCGCGGAAATCTGCCAGCTGCGATCGCACGCTACGAAGTTGTGGCGCTGAAGGCAACCGACGTGAACATGCGCGTCGCCGCCTGTAACGATCTCGGATTTGACTATCGCGCACTCGGGGACATGACCAAAGCGAGGCAATACTTCACGATGGCGTTGCAGTCGGCGCCTGACTCAGGCCGGGCCATGACCGGCCTCGGATTACTGGCCGAGGCAAATGGTGATTTGCCGGAGGCGATTCGCCAGTATTCGCATGCGCTGGCGGTGCAACCTACCGACGTTGGGTATTTGCTGTTGGTGCAGGCTTTGCGTTTGCAGGGGCGATTTGCGGAGGCGAATGAACTGTTCGACCACGTGGCTCATTCATCGCCAAATTTAGCGGATGCGCAAAAGGCGGCTCACGATTTTCTTGTGGGCAAATAAAAGCTAAATTCTCCGCGACGGAACCGGCTAGCGTCCTTCTTTTACTTCATCCTTCGCCACGACACCGTCCTTAATGTAGATAATCCGGTGCGCGTACTCGGCGATGTCGTGCTCGTGGGTCACGAGAACAATCGTGTTGCCTTCCGAGTGCAGGCGATCGAATAACGCCATAATCTCGTTGCCGGTTTGCGAGTCGAGATTTCCAGTCGGTTCGTCGGCCAGGATGATGGCCGGCTTATTGACCAACGCGCGTGCGATAGCGACGCGTTGGCGCTGCCCGCCTGAGAGTTCATTCGGCTTGTGGTTCATGCGCGATTCCATGCCGACCGCGGTAAGGGCCGCCTTGGCGCGTTCGGTGCGCTCTTCAGAGGCAACGCCTGCGTAAATCAGCGGCAGTTCCACATTGTGCAGGGAAGTGGCGCGGGCAAGCAGGTTGAAGGTCTGGAAAACAAAGCCGATTTCCTTGTTCCGGATACGGGCCAATTCGTCGTCGTCCAGTTCGCTCACCAGTTGTCCGTTGAGCCAGTATTGTCCTTTCGAAGGCGAGTCAAGGCAGCCGATCAAGTTCATCAGCGTCGACTTGCCAGACCCAGAAGGTCCCATAATCGCGACATATTCGTTCCTTTGGATACGCAGGTTGATGCCGCGCAGCGCGTGCACCTGTTCCGACCCCATGTCATAGGTCTTCCACAGGTCTTCCGTCGAAATCATGTAGGAGTTGGGGGCAGCCCAATTCGCGGGTCGATCGATCGGCAATACTTCGGCAGTCGCCATCTTGCTCTCCTTAACGGGATCGGGCTCTGGCACGCACGCTCCTATATCCGTTCTACGTTGGACGTTTTAGCCTGTTAGAGGTTAGGTCTCGAGTCTTTAGAACTCGGTTTTCCTGAGACCTGACACCTAAGACCTGACACCTTGCTTCTTAGCTTTCGTCTTCCTTCTTCGGAGCCGAATTATCTATTTTGACGCTGGTTCCCGGTTTCACGGTACGCAAAACCTTGTAGCTTCCCGTGATTACTTCGTCACCTTCCCGCAGACCCCTGAGAACTTCAATGTCGGTTGTGCCGCTGACCCCGGTCTCCACCGGTTCGAACTCAGCCTTCTTGCCCCGGATTACGAACACGCCCTGCACTTCTTCCTTGAGCTTCGATGCGTCCGCCGGAGCGCTCGCAGCCTGCACCGAGCCTTTGCCGCCATCTTTGTCTTTCGGGACAAGATCGGCCCGCGTCCGCACCGTGAGCGCCTGGATCGGAATGCTGAGCGCGTTGCTTCGAGTTGCGGTCGTAATCTTCGCTGTCGAAGACAGCCCCGGGCGCAGATCCGGTGGCGGGTCCGTAAGCGTCACGACGACCTTGAAATCCTTCGCTTCCTCGCTGGTCGACGTCGCCTGCGAGGTAGCCACGCCGGTCGAACGCACAATGGCGTTATCCCCGATTTCGCTGACCACTCCGTGGAAGACTTTGTGCGGAATCGCATCGATCGTCACGTCCGCCGGTTGCCCGAGGCGCACGTTGACGATGTCGGTCTCGTCTACCTTGACCTCGGACGTGATCACGGACATATCTGCCAGCGTCATCAAAGTGCTGCCGGGCGAATTCTGAATTCCGATCACAACCGTCTCGCCCTCACGTACGGGCAAATTCGTGATCACTCCATCGAAGGGCGCTTCGTAAGTGGTCTTTTGCAGAACGTCGGACACGCGCGTCAATGTCGCCTCGTTCTGCGTGATGTGCTTGTCCATCGAATCTTTTTGCGCTTTGGCCTGCGCAACGTTGGCCTCGGCCTGCGCCAATCCGGCGTCGGCCATCTCCCACGCAGATTTCTTGACGTCGTAATCTTGCTTGGCAATCAGCTGCGCCTTATACAATCCCTGGGCGCGCTCCCAGTCAAGCTTGGCATGCTCGGCGTCTGATCTGGCGCGATTAAGGGAGGCGATCGAAGTATTCACCGCAGCATCCGCGGCAACGGCGTCAGTCTCCGCCGACTGCACCGACGCGCGCGTGGCATTTACGTCAGCCGAAGATTGCACGTTCTCAAGCTGCGCCAGCAACTGACCCTTCTTTACGTGATCGCCTTCCTTGACGTGCAGCTTAATGATCTTGCCGAAAGCGTTGGCCCCGATGTTCACGTAAGTTTTCGGTTTCACTTCACCGGACGCGCTCACCACCGCGGCAAGATTCTGCTTGGCGACTTTCCCAGTCTGCACCGTTACCAGATTCTTCTGGCTCTGGTACACGGTGACAGAAACAATGATGATGAGCGCCAGAGCTGCGCCCACCGCGATCAGAATTTTCTTCCAGGTCTTCATTGAATATGGATATCGCTTCGTTTCAAGGTATCGCTGCAATTCAGATCAGACCAGGCCCGGCGCGCCCCGTTCGCATGGAAGTAGTTACGCGCGAACTGACCGAAAAGTTCCCGAACCTCTCGAAAACGGCTGTCCCTTGGCTGTTATTCGATTGATGATGTCAGAAAGGCGGGTATCCGCCAGCCAAACTGATTATAGCTTGCCCGCACCACTTCGCGGCAGATCCAATCCTCCCGCCGCCCATTTGCAAGCAATGGATTCTTAAGGGATTAGAACCTGACTCCCGTCCAGGAAATCTTTTTTTGTCAGGCCACTTCCGCTTGCCTAGATGTATCCAACCAAATAGAATTGTGCGACTGACGTCTCGCGCGGGAGTGCCCCTTCTATGTTTACCGCAGGTCTTCGAAATCGTGGTTTTCGTCCGATCGGCTTTTTGGACCGGTGTTCCGCCGTCGTACTGACCGGCGTTATGGCCCTTGGTGCACCCGCAGCGACCCTCGCACAAGACAAGGATTCCAAGGCCGCCGACACCTCCCAAGTCGACCCCCTGAAGCGCCCGGTCCCCGATAAACAGAGAAAAGCCAACGCCAAGGCCCTCAAGATCGAGTTGAGCAAAACCTACCGAAAATGGCTCGACGAAGATGTCCGCTGGATCATCACCGACGAAGAACAGAAAGCCTTCATGCAGCTCTCGAACGACGAAGAGCGCGACCAGTTCATCGAAGCCTTCTGGCAACGCCGCGATCCCACGCCTGATACCGAAGAGAACGAGTTCAAAGAAGAGCACTACCGCCGCATCGCCTACGCGAACGAACATTACGCCGCTGGAATTCCCGGCTGGAAAAGCGACCGCGGTCGGATCTACATCGTTTTCGGCCCTGCGGACGAGGTCGAGTCCCATCCCTCCGGTGGCAGCTACGAGCGCCCAATGGAAGAGGGTGGCGGCGAAACCTCCACGTTCCCCTTCGAACAATGGCGCTATCGGTACATCGAGGGCATTGGTCAGGAAGTCATCATCGAGTTCGTCGATACCTGCATGTGCGGCGACTACCACATGACGATCGACCGTTCGGAAAAAGACGCCCTGAAATACACCCCGAACGCCGGCCTGACCTTATACGAGCAGCTCGGCATGACCAATAAGGCCAGCCGCTTCACCGGCGGAAACGGCCTCGAGCAACTGGGAACTTCGCCCTTCAACAACGATTTACAAACTAAGGAATTCGATCGTCTGTCGCAGTTCGCCAAACTCCAAGCCGCCCCGGCCGTCAAGTTCAAGGACCTCGAAGAAGTGGTCAGCCACCACTTGAGCGTTAACCTGATGCCCTTTGACGTCCGCGCCGACTTCGTGAAGGTCACCTCCGACACCGTCCTCGTCCCGGTGACCATCCAGATCAAGAACCGCGACGTCACCTTCCAGAACAAAGACGGCGTGGAACGCGGCACCGTCAACATCTTCGGCCGCGTCACGACGCTGACCGGCAAGATTGTCCAGACTTTTGAGGACACCGTCCAGGTCGATGTGCCCGTCGAACTCCTGCCCAAGACCGCCGAGAACTCTTCGGTCTACTGGAAGGCTCTGCCTCTGCGCATCAGCCAGAATCGCTACCGTCTCGACATCGTAGTGAAGGACGTCAACGGAGACCGCGCCGGCAACTGGAGCCACGCCATCCAGATTCCCGACTTCAGCGAAGATCGGTTAAGCAGTTCGACCCTGATCATCGCCGACCAGATGGAACCGGTCGCGACCAAGAACGTAGGCACAGGCAACTTCGTCATCGGGACGACCAAAGTGCGGCCCCGCGTTGCCCCGTCCGACGGCAAGCCCATAGCCTTTAAGAAAAATCAGAAGCTCAATTTCTGGATGCAGGTATACAATCTCAGCGTCGACGAAAAGACGCATAAACCTTCGGCCACGATCGAATACAATGTGACCGACGCAAATAATAAGGCCGTGATTCACACCGTGGAATCGACCGACACGATGGGAAATGTCGGTGATCAGGTCACGCTGCAGAAGACGCTCTCCGCAGCCAACCTGCCGGTGGGCCTCTATAAAATCGAAATCAAAGTGAACGACAACCTTTCCAAGCAGACGGTTGGCCCCACGGCTACCTTCGCCGTGGAGTAAGGACGAGTAGAATCTTCTGCCTGGTTTCTCAGGGGTGGTGGGGCGGGATGTTCCCAAAGCTCGGGTTCCTCATTTCTAGAGGATGTGTCTCGGCCGTTCTTGTCTCGGCTATGGCCTTTCCGGCATGGTGTCAGACGACCTCTGCCGTCAAAGGGGCGATCTCGGGATACGTTCGCGACGGCACCGGTTCTCCGCAAATGGGCGCCGCCGTTGAAATTCTTGGATCCGCGGCCCAAGCCCTGAAAGTCTTCACCGACGATCGCGGATATTACTCCGTAGCCAGCCTCTTGCCCGGAACCTATAGCGTCAAGGTAAGCGAGCCTTCGTTCCTGCCTTCGCTGCGCGAAAAGATCGACCTGCGTGCCGGCGCAAAACTGGTCGTCAACATCACCATGACCACGTTGTTCGAAGCCATCCAGTTGGTCCCCACGCGGACCCCCGTCGATGACGACGACTGGAAATGGACTCTGCGCTCCGTCGCCAACCGTCCCATTCTCCGCGTTCTTCCGGACGGCACGACCGTCGTAGCGCAGAGTGGCGAGTCGGCCGCCGACCGCGAGTTGAAAGGCAACGTCATTTTCCTGGCCGGATCGCCCGGGGAAGGTTTCGGCAGTCCTTCCGACATGAGCGCGGGCTTTTCCGTGGAGCGTTCGTTCCCATCGAGTGGCAAGGTTCGCTTCAACGGCAACATCGGATATGGAGCCGACGGCCAGAGCGTTCCTGAAGCCGTTCTGCGCACGGCCTACAGCAGCCGCTTTAACGGCATGTTCGAGCCGTCCATATCGATCACCGCCCTGCGCCTGAATTCGCCAGACCTGAACACCATGCCCGGCGCTACGCTCCAAGCCCTGTCCGTGACCAGTTCCGATCGCGTCGTGATCGGCGACAGGCTGGAAGTGACAGCCGGCAGCGAATTGCAGGCCATTCAGTTCCTCGGCCGTGTGAACGCCTTCAGGCCCTTCGGTTCGGCCGATCTGCATATCACGCCTGACACCGTGCTCGAATATCAGTACGCGAGCGCCGTCCCAAATCGAGGACTGCAAAATCGTCTCGGTGACGATCGCTTCGATTCCGCCTCGGCCGATCTGAGCGAAACCGCTCCCCGCATGAGCATCACCGCATTCAACCCGGCGGTCGAGCGCGCGCATCATCAGGAAGTATCGATCTCGCAGCGCATCGGCAAGAACAACATTCAGGTGGCGTACTACGCCGACAGCTTTGCCGATCCGGTTCTGACCGGAGTTGGCGAAACCACCGCCGAATCCGGCGAAGTGCTGCCCGACATTTACTCCGGCACATTCAGCTATCAGGGCAACGATTATTCGGCCCGGGGAATGCGAGTGGTGCTGCAGCGCAAGCTGATGTCCGATCTGACGGCGACTCTCGATTACTCCTACGGCGGAGTCCTCGATCTTCCGCACTCTGATGTCCAGCTTCTTGACGCTCGCGATTCGATCCGCACCCAGCGCCGCCAGGCCGTGACCGCAAAATTCAGTGGAACCTTGCCCAAGTCGAAGACGCGCTGGATCGCCTCCTATCGTTACACCGGCAGCGGCACGCTGACTCCAGTCGATCAATTCAACACGTCGGCTGGCCAGGCCGATCCTTATTTGAACCTCTGCATCCGCCAGCCCATCCCCGCCAACTTCCTCGCCGGACACATGGAAATTCTCGTGGACCTCCGAAACCTCCTCGCACAAGGATACGTTCCAGTCATGGGACAAGACGGTCACACGGTATACCTAGTCCAATCCGCCCGCTCCGTCCGCGGCGGCGTAGCTTTCAGCTTCTAAGACTCACCTTCATCCCTGAACGCTGTTACGCTCCCAGTTTCCGTACCCACCGATCCGCGATTCCATATACCTCGCATCGTCACACCGCAATCCCTCAAGCGCTCGTTCGGAACACCGATGCACCCCATCACGTCTTTCAATGACATTCCTCACTTTTCTTTTCCAACTCGTCGTTTATAATTCCGCGATCCCAAAAGGAACTGTGTATGCTCCAGGCGTCAGGTATTGCGCGCCTTTCTGAACCTCTCAAGGAGAACAACCGATGACGAAGCATCTGCGAAGAATGTTTGTGGTGGTGTTGCTGTTGGTCGCCGGCGCGCTCGGACAGAGTTTCCGCGGTGGAATCGTCGGGACTCTCACAGACGCGAGCGGCGCCTCCGTCCCCGGCGCAAAAGTTACCGCGACCGATACCGGCACCGGCCTCATCCGCGAGAGCGTCACCGACGCCGATGGCAACTATGCCTTCACCGAATTGCCGCTTGGCACCTACACCGTCACCGCCGTCAAACAGGGCTTCCGGACCCAACTTGCCACAAATATCCAGGTCGCCGTCGAAGGTCCCCAACGCGCCAATCTCACGCTGTCTCCAGGGCGCGTGGATGAAACCGTCCAGGTTCAAGCCGACGTTCCGCTCGTCGAAACCAGCAGCAACACTCTCGGCGGCACCATCCAAGCCGAACAGTTCGAAGACCTGCCCGTCAACGGCCGCGACTACATGAAGATGCTTACCGCCATTCCCGGGGCGAATGCCGATCCCAGTTCCGTCAACGATTCTCCCGGCTCCTTCGGCGTCTTCTCCGTCAACGGCAATCGCGGACGCTCCAACAATTTCCTCCTCGACGGCACCGACGAAAACGACGGCTTCCGCAATGACAACGCCATCAACGAGGGCGGCGTCTTCGGTATTCCTGCGACTCTCCTGCCCATTGATGCAATCCAGGAAATGGCCATCCTTAACAACACCGAAGCCGAATACGGACGGAACTCCGGTTCCATCGTAAATATCGTGACCAAATCCGGCAGTAACTCGCTGCACGGCACTGCCTTCGAATTCTTCCGCAACAACGCGCTCGACGCTCGCAACTATTTCAACTGCTCGGTCAATCACTGCGACCCTGTCGTCGGCTCCGGCCCTGGCGCCGGCGGCCCGCAAAATCCGTTTCACAACAATCAGTTCGGCGGATCACTCGGCGGCCCGATTATTAAGGACAAGACTTTTTTCCTCGTCGCCTATGAAGGACAGCGCGAACGCGTTGCCTTCCCGGCGCCCGCCACGATTCCGTCGCAAGCCGAGATCGCCGCGAATATTCCAGTCGGTGGCATCAACCCCATCATCCAAAACATCCTCAACACCAATCCCTGGGGAACTCTTCCCGCCACCGGCAGCAATCCCGATTTGTCGCAAAGCATTTTGGTGAACACGCCGTCCACAAACCGCCTCGACAGCTTAATCGCGAAAATCGATCAGCATATCGGCAATGATGACATTCTCACTGGCCGTTACTTTTTCGGCGATAGCGCTCAAAGTGCACCATTGGCTATCGTCGGCGGCAACGTCCTCCCCGGCTACAATACGGTCGTTCCCACCCGCGTGCAGGTCGTTTCTCTTTCTTACACCCACGTAATCTCGCCCCGCCTGTTGGCCGAGTTCCGCGGCGGCTGGAATCGTTTTGCCGAGCAGTTTTCCGCACAGGACTCCAAACTTGATCCCGCCAGCCTCGGCCTCAATACATCGAATGCCAATTTCACCACCCGAGATTTTGGCTTGCCTGTCATCAGTGTCAGCGGTCTCGCCGGTCTCGGCGCCAACAAATCGAACCCGCGCGGGCGCTACGACACCAACTGGCAATACCTCAACAACTTCTCCTTCAATCAGGGCTCGCACAATTGGAAGTTCGGCTTCGAATTCCGCCGCACTTCGGTCAACCAGTTCTTCGATTTGAATCATCGTGGCAAACTCACCTTCGATTCTTTCCCAGAGTTCCTCGCCGGGCAGCCCGACAGCGGCGCTTTTTCTACCTATCAGACCGCAGGCAACTCGCATCGCGACACCTACCAGAACAATTTCGGGCTCTATCTTCAAGACTCTTTTCGTCTTTCGCGTCGAATCACTTTGAATTACGGCCTGCGCTGGGATTATTACGGGGTCATCGGCGAGAAGAACGATCTGTTCAGCATTCTCAATCCCGCGCTCGCTCTCGTGCAGGTCGGCACCAACGGCGGTCCCAGCAGTCTCTATCCGAAAGACTGGAATAACTTCTCGCCCCGCATCGGTATTGCCTACGACGTCTTCGGCACGGGCAAGACCGTCGTGCGCGCTGGCTACGGTTTCGCTTACGATGCTTTCTCTCAAGACTTCTTTGCTGGCCAGATCCCCTACACATCCCTGAACGCAGGCCCGCTGTTTAATGACATCGGATCGAGACCAATCTCTTATGGCTTTCTCGACGCCAACGCGTTCCTGCCCGTCGCTTGCGGCACAACCGGATCGATTCCTGTGCCCAACAGCAGCGCCTGCACCGGGCCGATCTACAGCGGTTTCGGTCCCGAAGATGTCTTCACCGTCGATCAGCGTCTGCGTACCCCCTACGTCCAGAATTACAATCTGAATATCGAGCAGGATCTCACCCACCGGACCGCGCTCTCCATCGCCTACGTAGGGTCGGCCGGCCGCAAGCTGTTTCGCTTCACCGACCTCAACCAGGCGGATCCCGCCACCGGTACCCGCCCTCTGACCGCGCTCGGGTTACCCTACTATTACGTGCTCGACTTCCAGTCCACCGCCATCTCCAACTACAACTCTCTTCAGGTCAGTCTGAAAACCCGCAACTTCCGGGGTCTCACCTCCACCGTCAACTACACCTATAGCCACTCCATCGATACCGCCAGTGACGGACAGGACTATGCCCCCTTCCAGGCGCAGCCCGACAACAGCTTCAACGTGCGCAATGAGCGTAGCAACTCCGGCTTCGACGTCCGCCAACGCTTCAGCTGGCTGTGGGCCTACAAAATCCCCGAAATGTCGTCGATGAAAATGCTTACCAACGGCTGGGAGGTCAGTGGCGTCGTATCACTCGCTACCGGCATGCCCTTTTCGCTTCTCGACTACAACAGCTACAACACTAACAACGAAAACGGCGAATTCTACGAGCGCCCAGACGTCGTCAGCAAACCGGTCATCCACGGCAGCAGTCCTTCCACGTTCATCAACCTCGATGCCTTTGCCGCTCCATGTGCAGGCGCTTCCGACGGTGCGGGAGGCTGGAACTGCTCCGGTAACTTTCACTTCGGCAGCTCGCCCCGCAACGGCTACTACGGCCCTCACTATCGCAACTTCGACCTTTCTCTCGGCAAAGACACGCATCTCACCGAACGCGTCAGCATGAAGCTCAGCGCCGATTTCTTCAACATTCTGAATCACCCGAACTTCGCCAACCCTCTACTGCCGAGCTTCAACGTCCTGTGGAATAACAACGGAATTTCTTCCACGGGTACTGGCATCAACTACTTCCCGCTGGCCGCCACTCCTGACGTCGGCGCCCAGAACCCGTTCCTCGGTGGCGGCGGCCCGCGCGATATTCAACTGTCGGTACGTTTCTCGTTCTAGAACATCCTGCACGAGTTTCTTCCCCGGGCTCCTTTCGGCAACATCGAGAGGAGCTTTTTCCTTCTGACTCGGCAGGTGGCGCGGATTAAAATGATGTCTTGTGGCCTTTTCGGCAATCTCTAGATGGCGGTCACAGTTTTACCTTGACCTAGTCGAGAACGTTGGTTGAAATGGATGAAAGCTGAATGGTGGGAACGGGCGTGAGATCGGTTGTAAAGTATTCTAAAATATAGGCTTTCTTGTAAAGTACTCCAACGAAAAGACTTATTAATTAGTTTGCGGGTAAAAGCGAAAGAAAGCAATCATAAGTCCAGTGTTTTGAAGATTTTGCCTATAAGTCATTATTATTGAATATTTTGCAGGTAGCTCATGCTCTAAGTATATGATTCTAATATACCGGCTGGGGGAGGGGGGTACCCCAAGGCTCGGTGCATTTTCACTGATGATTTCAGAATCGGGAACCGAAGAACCTCCAGAGCAACCACATGACTCAAACTGATGATCGCCGCCGCGAACCCCGTACTCCGGTAACTGTGCCGGTCAAAGTCCGCGCGCCGGGCGGGGATGGTCCTGAACAAAGCGCGTTGACCCGCGACCTCAGTTCGTCGGGAATCTTTCTCTATTCCGAGTCGCAAATGAAAGCCGGAGCGAAACTCGAACTCGTTATCATGCTGCCCGCCGGTCTCGGACTTGGACCCGGAGGTTGGACGCTCTGTGAAGCGTCCGTCGTGCGCGTCGAAGAAGGCGATGGGAAGGGAATCGGCGTCGCCGCGACGATCGATCGCATCGCGTTGCTCCCGGAAATCACCTAGCGAAAATTATTTGTACTAAAAACAAAAAGATTGCTTCCCATGGCCCCTCCGCTGGTGCAATAATGCCCGCTCCAAAGCAAAGCTGCTCAAGCCTTTGCAGGGTAGGCCCGGCACATGTGGATTGAAAAACTCGCCGAAGGCGTCCTCGAACTCGACACGCCGATCGGTCCTCGCTACGTAGAGCTTAATTTTGCGCAGCGCGCATATCTGCTCTGGACGTTCCGCAATTTTTTCTCGCTTCCGCAACAGGTATTGCGCCAGTGGGAAGTTCGACTCCTCGATCGTTTATTGGCCGAGAATAATTTTGTCTCGCTGGTCATCGGCGAGCGCCAACGGCCAGTGATCGGGAGAATCGAGCGCCGCGTCTCCGCGCCCATCGCTGTTGCCGAAGTCCTGCCGTTCCGCAAACCGCCGCTTCGCGACGTGTCGATCACCGACGCATCGCTTCGCCAGAGTTCAAACTCAGCAGAACCGAGCCAGGAAGCCGCTTCAGCTTAAGCGCGTATCAATTTAGCTGCATATCAATCCGGTTTTGCAGTCTCGTCCGCATCGTCTTCTTCCATCGGATGTCCCTTGGTTCCGCTCGTTCCATGATTTCCACCTGACATCTCGCCACATGGACCGCTATGTCCGCTTCCCGCATGCGCTCCACCGTGTCCAGCGCCATTACGCGACTGCTGACACGACTTCATCGCCTCCTGCTGCGAAGGCGAAATGATCCCCTCGACTTGCTGCTTCACCCGTTCATGAATCTGCTGGATCTGCTGCCGCTTCTGTTGCGCCGAAAGCGAAGAGTTCGCGCACACCGATTCAATCTCCGAATGCGCCTGTCGTTCGAGCGAGCGACGCTCTTGGATCGCCGCTTTGGAAACGCCCGCAACTTGCCAACATGGTTCAAGCCGCGGTTTCGCAGGATTGGCTCCAACAGGTCCCGTGTGAATCGGAACCTGTGCATGAGCGCTCACGCCCAACATCGCCGAGAGCGCGATTCCAGCGAGCAAGCTTGAGAATGCAGTTTTGGTGGTCATCATGGCGACTCCCCTCCGAAAACCCACAACCCAGCCTAGTCCGGAAAGTTGCACGAGTCACACAATATTTCGCCGACGCCCGCGGAGACAAATAGCGAAGCGAACGCCCGATGAAGCCGATGATATAATCGCTGTTTGTCCCCACGCAGTTGAACCCCGCAGCGGGCGCGTAGCTCAATTGGCAGAGCAACTGACTCTTAATCAGTAGGTTGAAGGTTCGATTCCTTCCGCGCTCACCATCCTATGGCGAATATTCCATTCGCCGCGCGTGACGGCCATGAAGGTAATCCGGCGCATTTCGCGATTATCGATTCAAGAATCTTTCCGAGATCCCGCAACCGTTGCAGTGATCGGAGTTTGCTCCGGCAACCTATTCGTGCGCAAGTGCGGCATCGGCCGAATAAGCACAGAACCATAATCTGCCGAAGAAGCTGCACGCTCATTTGTAGGACTTTGGAGGTAGCAGGAATTGCAACCCGAAATAACCGACGAAATAAGGCTGATTGGGGCGAGCCGATTCCAGACTTCGTCCCGCCATGAAGAGCAGAATTACTGGGCGATGGATCTTGTAGCGAGCGCCCAACTCGAGCGTCGGCTGCGCTTCGCCGGGATGGAACGTGCCTTGCGAGTAGAACTCGATATCCCCTTCGAGCTTTGGAGTGAAATCGTGGCCCACCACCAGACCGGTCAGCCAGCCGTCTGGTCCTTTGTGAACAAACTGATATCCGAATTCCCAATTGACATCGACCGGCCCAAATTTTCTGGAGAATTCCAGGGGCAGTAGAAAGCTATCGTTCGCCGACGTAATCCCACGTCGAACGGCGTCGTTGGGATTATTGAGAAATAGTTGCGGAAAAACCGAGATATTCAGGCCCGACTCTCCCGAGTCGTAGAAGCGCCATTTGACCCCAGGATTGGATTGACCCACACCAAACTTGGTCGGCGATGACGGATTCTGCACTCGCAACCAGGCATTTTCATAAGTGAGTTGGATGCGATCACCAACCCCAAAATTAATGTCGAGGTCAGGCACGTGGGATACAGATTGACCACTGTAGAAAAATGGCATGTAGCCCAGATTGATTTCCCAGTTAAGATTGCCGGGAGTGCCAGGATCGTTGGTGTAGTAAGGTGGGCCACCTTGCGCCAAGCCCGGCAACGACACGGCCATCATTAAGACCAACAACGCTACGACCAACAACAGTGCCCGACCTGGAACTGTTATCTCTAGACGTGCCAAGACGTCAATCACGAGCGAATCTTGCCTTCTCGGGTCCGAAACAGTCACCGGCCTTGCGCTGCACCTTTCGTGGTTGGTGCCGAAATCGTGACCGAATCGGGCTGAGTCCAGACAGGCGCGCGACTTGTTAAATCCAAGTGACGCATGCTGGCCTTCACGTTGCTCCGATCGACTTCGACCATAACGTAATGATAATTCACTTCTTTGCTTTTGGAAGGGGTCGTCCGATCGGCAGCTTTTGCAAGATCTTCATTTAGCGTCCCACCATGAGCACTTCAAATTGTCCCGCTTAGAAAAGCTGCCTCGCACGCTCGCCAGGAGACCAGCGATGGCTTTCATTGACCGCCCATATAAGCTAAGATTTTGCGCTAATGATCGGCCAAACGATCTCGCACTACCGCATCGTCGAGAGGCTGGGCGGCGGTGGTATGGGTGTGGTTTATAAGGCCGAGGACACCGAACTTGGGCGCTTCGTCGCGGTGAAGTTTCTTCCCGAGGACCTCGCCAAAGATCAGCAATCTCTCGAACGCTTCCGTCGGGAAGCACGCGCCGCTTCCGCCCTGAACCACCCCAACATATGCACGATCTATGAAATCGGCAAGAACGACGGTCTGTCGTTCATTGCCATGGAGTTTCTGGATGGCGTGACCCTGAAGCATCGCATTGCCGGTCGGCCGATGGAAACCGAATTGATTCTGTCGCTGGGCGTCGAAATAGCTGATGCGCTTGACGCCGCTCATTCCAGTGGAGTCGTGCACCGCGATATCAAGCCCGCGAATCTCTTCATAACCAAGCGTGGACATGCCAAGATTCTTGATTTCGGTTTGGCGAAGGTCAGTGTTCTAAATACCTCTTCCGGCAAGATCGCGTCGCCGAACACGCAGACAGTTTCGGTGGATGCCGATCATCTAACCAGTCCAGGTTCGACGCTCGGCACCGTTGCCTATATGTCACCGGAACAGGCGCGAGCAAAAGAACTGGATGCCCGAACCGATCTGTTTTCGTTTGGCGTTGTCCTTTATGAGATGGCCACCGGCCAATTGCCCTTCCGTGGAGAAAGTTCCGCGGTCATCTTCAAGGCCATTCTAGACGCCACTCCCGCGCCCGCAGCGCGGTTGAATCCTGATCTGCCCGCGGAGTTGGAGCGGATCATCAACAAGTGCCTGGAGAAAGATCGCACGCTGCGGTATCAGACAGCTTCCGACTTGCGGTCTGACCTCGAGCGTCTCACGCGTGATACCGCTTCAGGCACCGGCGCGCCGGCTGCTGCTGCCAGGGGACGTTCGCATCGTCTGCTGGTCCGCGCGGCCTTTGGCGTAGCGGTCGCGGCACTGCTCGCCGTTGCACTGCTCCTCTATCGCGGCAGAAAGTTCGCGCCTCCGTCGCCAGCCGAATGGATCCAGCTCACCGACTTCACGGATTCCGCGGTCGCACCGGCGCTTTCTCCCGACGGCCACATGCTGGCCTTCATCCGCGGCTCGGATACGTTCGCGGGCCCAGGGCAGCTGTACGTCAAACTGTTGCCCGGCGGCGAGCCAGTACAGCTTACCCACGACGCGCTGCCGAAGATGAGCCCGGTCTTTTCCCTGGATGGCTCGCGCATCGCCTATACGGTCCCGTGGGACACCTGGGTTGCGCCCGTACTCGGCGGCGAGCCGCGCGTGTGGCTGCCAAATGCCTCGGGTCTCACCTGGATCGACGAGCACCACCTGCTCTACTCCGAAGTCAAGACCGGCATCCACATGGCCCTGGTGACGGCGAGCGAAAGCCGTGCCGAGTCCCGCGACCTCTACGTCCCGGCGCGAGACCGCGATATGGTCCACCGGTCTTACTTATCCCCTGACCGTAAGCAGGTACTGCTGGTCGAAATGGAGAGTGGAGTTTGGCTGCCGTGCCGGCTGCTCCCTTTCGATGGCAGCTCGACAGGCAAACAGGTTGGACCTCACGGAGCGGCATGCACGAACGGCGCGTGGTCGCCCGACGGGGAGTGGGTCTATCTCAGTTCGAACTCCGGAGGCAACTTTCATATCTGGAGGCAGCGTGTAGCGGGTGGCGAGCCGCAACAGATCACCTCCGGGCCTACCGAGGAGGAAGGCATCGCGATCGCTCCAGATGGTCGTTCGCTGATTACCTCTGTAGGTACCGCAGCGAGTGCGGTGTGGGTGCACGACTCGCGCGGCGATCGTGAAGTCTCATCCGAAGGCTATTCATCCCTTACCCCAACGGGCGCGGCATTCTCTCCCGACGGGAAAAAGCTCTACTACCTGGTTCATCGCGGAACGTCGCGTGCTTTTTCGGGAGCCGGAGACCTTTGCGTGACCGAGCTCGACTCGGGTCGCAGTGAGGTTGTCCTGACAGGTTTCTCAATCACGGCCTACGCCATCTCTCTTGACGGAAAGCTCGTCGCGTTTGTGGCCGTCGATGCCGCCGGAAAAGCGAGTCTCTGGGAAGCTTCTCTGGATCGTCGCTTTGCTCCCCGACAACTTGCTCAAACAATCGCTGAGGCTCGCCCAATTTTTGACAATGCAGGCCAGTTATATTTCGCAGCTGCCGAGGGCAAGGTCAACTACGTTTATCGCATCCAAGCGGACGGAACGGGACTACAGAAGGCGATTCCAAATCCCATCGTTTTCTTCGGCGGAGTTTCCCCAGACGCAAAGTGGGTGTTGGCTCTTGCTGCCGCTCCCGATGAGTCAGCGTCGGTAGCATTCATGGCCTATCCTCGCGAAGGAGAGCACCAATACGGCTTTGTAAACGGTGCCGGCTCCACTGGACGCCAGACGGGAAACTCCTCTACGTTTCGTTTCTGACCTGGGAAGCGAACGGGACCGACCAACCGAGGAGTGAAAAAAAGAACCAGACCTTCGAGCTTCCTTTGACTCGCAGCCAGACTTTCGCCGATCTGGCCGCTCATGGGTTCGAACCCGATGAGCTGGCTGCCATACCAGGAGTAAGAGTGATCGATCAGCCATTCATCACGCCCAGTCCTGACACTTCCGTCTATGCCTTTTCCAAGGAGACTGTGCACCGCAACCTGTACCGTGTCCCGCTGCCGTGAAGGTGTGACTAGCGGAGGATGCGCCATTTTCGTGACGTTCTCCGGCTACACCTTTACTCATCGAGTCAATCCCCACCATAATGGACGCTGCCAAACCCTAATTCATGTCGATCACGCGCCGTTCCTTTATTTTATTTTCTCTTTGCGCCTCTACCGGACGAGTGCTGGGCCAGGGGATCGCTTCCCGCGATGCGAAGGCTCAGGCCAAGCCAACTGCCTCCGGACGCCCATTTCATGCCCACTTCACCGATGTTGCCGAGGCCGCGGGCTTACGGGCTCCGGTCATTTACGGAGGAGTGAATTCCAAAAAGTACATTCTGGAAGCGAACGGTTGCGGCTGCGCATTTATCGATTACGACAATGATGGCTGGATGGACATTTTTCTGCTTTCCGGCACCCGCCTGGAAGGCGCTCCTCCTCAAGCCACCAACCGCCTGTACAAGAACAATCGCGATGGGACGTTCGCCGACGTCACCGAGAAGGCGGGACTGCGAGCCGTTGGTTGGGCGAACGGCGTCTGCGTCGGGGACTATAACAACGACGGATTCGACGACCTGTTCTGCACCTATTTCGGGCAAAACGTCCTCTATCGCAACAACGGCGATGGAACGTTTACCGATGTAACCAAACAGGCAGGACTTTTGGAGGACGGCCCGGCACGCTGGGGAGCGGGATGTGCTTTCGTCGACTACAACCGCGACGGCCATCTCGATCTTTTTGTCTCCAACTACGTCGGATTCTCGTTCGAGCATGCGCCGGCTCCCGGCGAAAACGCCACCTGCGACTGGAAGGGAGTTCCTGTCAATTGTGGGCCGCGCGGACTTCCCACTGGAAAACACTCTCTGTATCGAAATAACGGGAACGGCACGTTTACGGACGTCACCAAACAATCAGGCATCGGCGCAACCGAGAGCTATGGGATGACCGTGGTCACAGCTGATTTTGACGAAGATGGCTGGCCTGATATTTTCGTCGCCTGTGATTCCACGCCCAGCCTTCTGTTCATGAACAATCATGATGGAACGTTCCGCGAGGAGGGCGTCATGCGCGGCATCGCTCTCAGTGAAGATGGCATGGAACAGGCGGGGATGGGGGTCGGCATCGGCGACTACAACCTCGACGGACATCTCGACTTGTTCAAGACTCACTTTGTCGGGGACACAAGCGGCTTTTACCGGAACGACGGCAAGGGTAATTTCGAAGACGTGACCCGATTAACAAAAGTAGGGGTTGAAACGCGATACACCAGTTGGGGTGCGGGTGTTGTGGACCTCGACAACGACGGCTATCCCGATGTGCTCTTCGTTACCGGAAGCGTTTACCCGGAAGTGGAGCGCAAGCTGCCCCAATATCCTTATAAGACCCCGCGAGTCTTGTTTCGCAATCTAGGCAACGGAGTCTTCGAGGAACTCGAGTCGCAGGCCGGCCCCGGCATCAGCACGCCTCACAGCAGTCGCGGGTGCGCGTTTGGAGATTTTGACAATGACGGAGACATGGATGTCCTGATCATGAACATGAACCAGCCGCCCACGCTCCTCCGTAATGACCTGGATTCGAAACAAGGCTGGATCAAAGTAAAACTGGAGGGTGTCAAGTCCAACCGGAGCGCGATCGGGGCCAGAGTGATTGTGCATTATGGCGGCAAGGCCCAGGCGCAAGCCGTCGTCAGCCAATCCAGTTACTATTCCTGTAACGACCCGCGCCTGCATTTTGGTTTGGGTGCCGAGAACTTCGCGGATGTCGAGGTCCACTGGCCCAACGGTCTAAACGAACAATTCAAGAAAGTCGCCGCGAATCGGTTGATCACCATCCGCGAAGGTGTGGGGGTCATCGCCAACCGCGGCTGGAGCCGTAGCTGAGGGCCTTGCTATGTTTCTGTGGTTGGTTTGTCCTTGTCATTGTCGCGAGCTGCGGCCTTAGCTTGGCCGTAGTAGGCGTCTTGACCGTGTTTCCTTAGATAGTGTTTATCTCGCAGGGCTTTTCCGGCCGGTGGTGCGGCGGCATTGATTCCGAGCGTGAAGTAGGCCATTCGTGCAATCGATTCAAGAATGGCGGCGTTGTGAGCGGCCGATTGAGCGTTCTCACCCCAGGCGAATGGTCCATGATTCGCAACCAGAATGCCCGGAGTCTTTGAACCACCGGCGTGACCTAAAGCACGAACGATGGCATGACCCGTATTTTTCTCGTAGTCGTTGGCGATCTCGGAGTCACTCAACTCCTCGGTCACCGGCACTTCACCGTGGAAATAGTCCGCGTGCGTGGTGCCAAAGCAGGGGATCGGTCTGCGCGCCTGCGCCCACGCGGTGGCGTATTCGGAATGGGTGTGAGCCACTCCTCCAATTTCTGGAAATTGTGCGTACAACACGAGGTGTGTGGGAAGGTCTGAAGAAGGCCGCAAGTTACCCTCGACCACTTTGCCCGAAAGGTCGGTGATCACCAGATGGTCCGGCGTCATTTCCTCATAGGGAACGCCGCTCGGTTTGATTACCACCAGTCCCTCTTCGCGAGAGATGCCACTGGCATTGCCGAACGTGTACAAGACAAGGCCCCGCCGGACCAGTTCCAGATTGGCTTCAAGTACCTGTTCCCTTAAACGCTGCAGCATTCCATGTCCTGGCGGTCTTTGCTGGAAATATCCATCGAGATGGGACTGTTGGGAGACAGAGACATCGAGCGAAGACGGATTTTACCATGGGCTGATCGGAGTCTTAGTTCACAGATTGGAAAACTTGGCCGATACCCTCGGCAGCCCATTGCGAAGCTGTGCGGTCGCGGCTTACTTGCTCAGTCTAAGCGATTCTTGCTATCGTGATGTATTGACGCCGTTTCGCTGGGCCGTGTCCCTAAATCGACCTTGGTATTTTTGATGGAGCTTTTTCTCAATCTCTGTTGGTTGTCGTTGCTGCTGCCTGCCTATTGGTTGTGGCGGCGAGAGCTAGCGAACGCCTCGGGCCGTCTCGGGAAAAACCCTCTTGCTCCTCTCGTTTTCGCATGCGTCGTCGGTTGCGCGTTGGTTTTGTTGTTCCCGGTGATTTCGGCCAGCGACGATCTTCACGCCATGCGTTCTGAGATGGAAGAATCGGAACGCGCGTTCCGCCATACGAGCCACGGCGGTCCCACCCTGCACGCGCCCGCTTATTTTTCGCATCCGGTTTTGCAGGCGTCGAGCGTTCTGACCGTTGATTTCGACCAGAGTGGCATGGTTCTAACTCTTCTGTCGCCGCACTACAGAATTTCCCTTTCCTCTGCGGTCGCCGGCCGCGCTCCTCCTCTGGACCAGACCACCCTCTAGGTCAGATTCCGTTGGGTTCTTAACGGAGAGTCTTCAAGTTTTTCGTATACTCGTGTATTTGAGAGATCGGTTCCTCAATGCGCACGGAGCGAATGATGTTCAAGTTGCCCAAATTCTGTTTAGTCGCATGCCTCTTCGGAGCCGCGACTGGCCGTGCGTGGGCGCAGTCGCCAAGCTACACCTGGCAGGAGATTCGCGACAAATTCGAAAGCACGAACCCAACTCTGCTCGCGGATAAGTTGGCGGTCGACGAGTCACGAGCGGAAGAGATCACCGCTTTTCTGCGTCCGAACCCCACTCTGAATTTGTCCGTCGATGGCACCCAGATCGTTCCCGAAAAGGGGGTCTGGAAGCCCTTCGCAGGCACGTTTGAATCACCCGGAATAAGCTACCTCATCGAGCGGCGGCACAAGCGCGCGCTACGCCTCGAAAGTGCCCAGAAGGCCACGCTGATTGCCGAGTCGAACCACGCCGACATGGAGAGAACGCTACTCTTCAACTTGCGAAGCGCTTTTGTTTCAACTCTCCAGGCAAAAGCGGTCTTGCAACTCGCGAAAGACAATCTCGATTACTATGACAAACTGCTCGACATCAGCCGCAATCGCTTTACTGCCGGCGACATCGCGCAGATTGATCTTGACCGGTTAGAACTGCAGCGGGTGCAGTATGAATCAGATTTGCAAGCAGCTGAAGTAAATGTGCAAACAGCAAAGATCGATTTGCTCACGCTTCTGAATTCACGAACTCCGATTGATCAATTCGACGTGACCGGCCCCTACGATTTCGGCGATGAACTTAAGCCGCGTGACGAGTTTCGCAAAATTGCGATCGACATGCGGCCCGATTTGAAGGCCGCTCTCCAAGCAGTCGACAAAGCTCAAACGGATTACAAGCTGGCCGTTTCTAACGGTTCGACCGATCCCACCGTCGGCGCCTGGTACACGCACAACTCTTCCACCAACAATCCGTTCGGCACCAACACTCTCGGTGTCAGCGTGAGCATTCCGTTGCGCATTTTTGATCGCAACCAGGGAGAGAAGCGGCGCGCGCAAATCGAGATGCGGCGCTCCGAGCGATTGCACGATGCCGCCGAAGCGCAGGTACTGAGCGACGTCGATTCGAGCTACGCCACACTTGAAAGCACGTTGACCCTGCTACGGCCATACAAAGCCCGGTACCTGCAAATGTCGGTCCGTGTGCGCGATACGATGACTTTCTCCTACCAGCACGGCGGGGCTTCGTTGCTGGATTTCCTGAACGCCCAGGCGGAGTACCGCACCGTGCAACTGAACTATATCAATCTGGTGGGGTCGTACCTGACGGCTGCCAGCCAATTGAATCTTGCCGTAGGCCGCGAGGTTTTGCCATGAATGTTGCTCAAGAAGCTGGCCGAAAAAAACGCTGGCCCGATCTCGCTGCCCTGCTCGCTGGCGTCGTGGCGATCACTCTGCTGGGCGTCTCCTGTTCTGACAACACGAAAGCTGCGCCGACCAGGACCGAAGTCACCCTTGATCCAAATCTCTATACCATCGAGCATCCCGAGCTTTTCAAACTCGCCAAGGTCGAGACTCGAGAACTGCCGTCCACATTGACTGCGAATGGAACGGTTACGCCCGACGTTAACAGAACAATCCACGTAACCTCGCAAGGTTCGGGGCGTGTTGTCGAATTGCGAGTGCGCCTCGGCGATCACGTCAACAAAGGAGAGCTTCTGCTCACCGTCCGCAGCACCGATCTGGCGAGCGCGTTCTCCGATTATCAGAAAGCGGCGGCCGACGAACGACTGGCGCAGAAAGCTCTCGATCGCGCGCAGATGCTCTATTCGCATGGCGCGCTCGCGGAAAAAGATCTACAGCTAGCCGAGGACACCACGGAAAAAGCCAAGGTCGATACGCGGACTGCGGATCAGCACGTCCGCATTCTGGGCGGCGATCCGGCCCATCCCGGTTCGCTGATTGAACTTCGCGCTCCGGTTGCAGGGACGATCGTCGAACAAAATGTTTCGGGATTCGAAGGCATCAAGAGCCTCGACAATACTCCGAACCTTTTCACGATCGCTGATCTTTCGCAGGTGTGGGTGCTGTGCGATGTCTACGAGAACGACCTCGGCGACGTACACGTTGGCGATACAGCAGAGATTCGGTTCAACACGTATCCCGCAAAGGTCTACCGCGACGCGATTGCCGACATTTCGCGCGTCCTCGACCCGAACACGCGTTCGGCGAAAGTGCGCATCGTGTTGCCGAATCAGGACGCCTCACTCCGCCCCGGAATGTTCGCCGCGGCGACGTTCCGCTCCCGCAAGTCGCAGTCAAGGATCGTGATTCCTTCGACCGCCGTCATGCGCCTGCAGGACAAGGATTGGGTCTTTCGCAAAGACGGAGATCATCAGTTTCGCCGGGTTGAAGTGCACGCTCTCGGGGCAACCGCCGACGGCGCGCAGCAGATTCAGGATGGAATCAAAGTCGGCGAAGAAGTGGTGGCGAACGCTCTGGAATTTTCCTCGGCAGTAACGGAGCAGGGCAAGTGATCCGCTATCTCATCGATTTTGCCCTGCGCAATCGGATACTCGTTTTAAGCGTCGCCATTGTGCTCTTTATTTGGGGCATCATTTCTTTCCGCAACCTCCCCATCGAAGCTTATCCCGACGTTGCCGACACTTACGCGCAAGTCATCACGCAATGGCCGGGCCACGCAGCAGAAGAAATCGAGCAGCAGATCACCGTCCCCCTCGAAGTGACACTCAATGGTGTAGCGCACATGACCCACTTGCGTTCCACTTCGCTCGCTGGCCTTTCGGTGATCACGATTGTCTATGATGACGAGACCACTACCTTTAACGCTCGTCAGGAAGTCCTCGACCGTCTGCAACAGGTCACCCTGCCAAATGGAGTGAATCCGTCAATCGGCCCGGATTACAGTCCGACCGGGCAGATCATGTTCTACACGCTCCAGAGCACGAATCCGAAATACGACGCGATGGAACTGAAGACACTGAATGACTGGTACGTGGTCAATCAGCTGAAGTCGGTCCCGAATGTCGTTGACGTGAACGTGTTCGGAGGCCCCACTCGCGAATATCAGGTCCAGATCGATCCCGGCAAGTTGGTTTCTTACGGACTCTCATTGAGCCAGGTGGAACAGGCCCTGGCCGCCAACAATACGAACGCCGGTGGTGGCTTCATCGAGCGCGGCCAGCAGGCGCTCAATGTTCGCGCCGTCGGCTTAATGCAAACCACGGACGACATCGCCGCAACGGTTGTAAAAGTACAAAACAACACGCCGATCCGCGTGCGCGATCTCGCTACGGTGGTGCAAGCGCCAAAAGTAAGGTTGGGCCAGTTGGGCAAGACCATCCGTCGCGAGGATGGCACCGTCATCGACGACGACGAGGTCGTCGAAGGTATCGTCCTCTTGCGCAAGGGCGCGGAGGCCGACGCTACACTCGACGCGCTCCACGAGAAAATCGCCCAACTCAATGGGCATCAGCTCCCGGCCGGGGTCAAGATCGTTCCACATCTTGACCGCAGCGACCTCGTTCATTACACAACGCATACCGTGCTCCGCAACCTCACCGACGGAGTTCTGCTGGTCACACTGGTCCTATTCCTGTTCCTCGGCAATGTGCGCAGCGCGCTGATCGTCACGATCACGATTCCGTTCGCGCTGTTGTTCGCTGCGATTCTCCTGGACCTCAGCCACATTCCGGCGAACCTGCTGTCTCTCGGTGCGCTCGACTTCGGCATGGTGGTGGATGGCTCGGTCGTCATGATCGAGAACATCCTGCGTCATGCCGAGTATGGCCGCGGCAAAAAATCTTTCCAGGAAATGATTGCGACCGCGGCTCACGAAGTGCAGCGCCCCGTTTTTTTTGCCCGCATCATTATCATCGTTTCCTATCTTCCAATCTTCACGCTGCAACGCGTCGAAGGCCGCCTCTTCCGTCCGATGGCCTGGACGGTGGCGTTTGCTCTGCTGGGTGCCTTGCTCTTCGCGCTCCTGATAGCGCCAGTCTTGTGCACGCTGCTGTTCAAAGACGAAATCAAGGAATGGCGTAACCCGGTTTTTCATTGGCTGCAGGAGCGCTATAGCCGCCAGCTCGACTGGTGCTTTGACCACATGAAGTTCACGCTTGCCTTGGGAGTTGCGGCGCTCGCGGGCATGTTGTTTCTGGCCTTCAGCGGAGTGGTCGGGTCGGAATTTCTGCCTCACTTGGACGAAGGTGCGATATGGGTGCGCGGCACCCTCGCTCCGAGCACGGGCCCCACCGCAGGAATCTCGCTTGCCCGCAGGGCTCGCAAAGTACTGGCCGATTTCCCCGAGGCCAAGCAGGTCGTGAGTCAGGTTGGTCGTCCCGATGACGGCAGCGACGCCAGCGGTTTTTACAACACGGAATTCTTTGTCGATCTGTTACCGCGATCGAAGTGGCGTTCCGAGTTCAAAACAAAAGATGATCTCATCGCCGCCATGGACGCGGAACTGAACAAATTCCCCGGCGTGGACTGGAATTTTTCGCAGCCAATCTCTGACAACGTCGAAGAGGCGGTCAGCGGTGTCAAAGGCGAACTCGCCGTTAAGCTTTTTGGCAGCGACCTCAAAATGCTCGAAGCCAAAGCGAATGAGATTCAAGACGTCATGAGCAAAATCCCGGGTGTGGCCGATCTCGGTACCTTCCAGGTGCGGGGCCAGCCAAATGTGAATCTGGTCGTCGATCGCGCTGCCGCCGATCGTTTCGGAATCAACGTCAGCGATGTGCAGGATGCCGTGGAAACTGCCGTCGGCGGCAAAGCTGTCAGTCAGATTCTGATTGGCGAACAACGCTATGACCTGACCGTCCGCTATCGAGAGCCATTTCGCAAGACTGTGGAAGACGTCGCGAACATCCGAATCCTGGCGCCCTCAGGCGAGCGCGTATCGCTCGGCCAACTCTGCGAGATCAAGCTCGAAGACGGCGCGTCCAACATTTATCGCGAAGGCAACTCGCGTTACATCGCGATCAAATACAGCGTCCGTGGACGCGACCTCGGCAGCACGGTGCGCCAGGCCATCGAAGATGTTGGGCGCAAGGTAAAGCTGCCCGAGGGCTATCACCTTGATTGGACCGGCGAATACGAAAGCCAGCAGCGCGCCAACCGTCGACTCGCCGTGATCGTACCCATCACCCTGCTGCTCATGGCATTCATTCTTTACTCGGCATTCGATTCCTGGAAGTGGGTTGGACTCATCCTCGCCGTCGTAGGATTGTCGCCCCTCGGTGGATTGCTGAGCCTTTTGCTTACAGGCACGCATTTCTCCGTATCGTCCGGCTTGGGATTTCTGGCCTTGATCGGCGTGTCGGTGGAAATCGGCGTGATCATGGTCGAATACATCAATCAGCTACGAACCCGCGGGCGCAATCCCCGCGAAGCCGCCAGAGAAGGTGCTTCGCTGCGTTTGCGCCCCATCATGATGACCATGCTGGTCGCGACTCTCGGCCTGCTGCCCGCCGCCATGTCTCACGACATCGGTTCCGATTCGCAGCGGCCCTTTGCTATCGTGATCGTCGGCGGACTGATCGTCGAACTCTTCATCGCCATCATCTTGCTGCCGACGCTCTATGTCTTCTGGGCACGGACGACCGACAGACTGCCTCCCGCTGAAATCGGGTTTGTTGAAGATGGGGAGCACGTAGACTGAGTCGCTGACAACGGTTGCTAGCCGCGAGCCGACGCGCTCTTCGCTCGAGGACTAGCTGCCAGAAGTTTGAGCATCGCCTGCTCGTCAGCGGGGCGAGAGTAGAGGTATCCTTGCGCCATTTCACAGTTCAGTTGCTTGAGCTGATCGACATGCGCCTGGGTTTCGGTTCCCTCGGCAACAACTTTTAATCCAAGGTTGTGGGCCAGCATGATAATGACCCGCACGATCTCAAGGCTTTCCGGATCGCTGTCCATCTGCGAGATAAAGGCGCGGTCGATTTTCAAGGTATCGACCGGAATCCTGCGCAAACGGCTGAGGGACGAGTACCCGGTGCCAAAATCGTCGATGCTCAGTCGCACTCCGAGCGCTTTCAGTTCCGAGAGTACATGGCCGGATCTTTCCGCGTCTCCCATGGCCATCGTCTCAACGATTTCGAGTTGCAAACAGCTCGGATCGAGGCCGGTCGATTCAAGAACCTTGCGGATTTCACTCGCCAGATCAGGTTGAGAAAACTCTTTGGGAGTGATGTTGACGCTCATCGTCAAGGCGGGACTCGACGGAAACTGAGACTGCCATTCCAATAATCGTTGACACGCCTCGCGCAATAGAAGCCGGTTCATTGGGATGATCAGGCCAATCTCCTCGGCTACGCCAATAAAATCAATCGGCGAAAGTATGCCCTCCGGGCGCTGCCAGCGCGTCAGAGCCTCAAAGCCCGTGATCCTTCCCGTCAGTAACGACACAATCGGCTGGTAATAGACGCGGAACTCGCCCTGCTCCAGTGCCTTCCGCAAGTCCGTCTCCAGCTTCAATCGCTTGACGGCGTTCGCGTGCATAGCCGTATCGGAGACTTCGCAGCGAGCCTTGCCGCCTCGCTTGGCGCGGTACATGGCGATATCCGCATCGCGCACCAGATCTTCAGCTTTCGAGTGTGGACTCGTGCTCGAAGCGATTCCGATGCTCACCGAAATCACGATTTCCTGATTATTGATGGAGAAGGGAACTGCCAATTCCGTTTGCACGCGCTCCGCAACCCGTACCGCCTCGATCGGATCTCTTAGATCGTCCAGCAGAATCGTGAATTCGTCGCCGCCAAGTCTGGCCAGCGTATCGTCGTTCGCGGGCCTCTCTGTGACGCCACCGACGCGTTGTCGCGACACCGTGTCAGCCCGTCGCACTGACTCTTTTAACCGCCGCCCGACTTCGATGAGTAGCTCGTCCCCGGCTGCGTGTCCCAGGCTTTCGTTGATGATTTTGAATTCGTCGATATCGATGAGCAGGACCGCGAATCTATAGTTCGCGTGTCTTTTCGAGAGCGTGAGTGCCTGCTGCAATCGGTCGAGGAAAAGCGCGCGGTTCGGCAGATTGGTCAGCCCGTCATGAAATGCGTTATGCGCCAGCATTTCTTCGGCGCGTTTCCGCTCGGTGATGTCGCGGTTGACGATCACCAGTTTGTCCGTCTTGCCTTTAGCGTTGCGAATCGCGTTGGCCGTCGATTCCAAAGTGCGCCATGAACCGTCTCTGTGCCGTATCCGGTATTCGACCCGTTCTCCCTGGCCGCTCAGGCGGGCTTTCTCCGCTGCCTGCAGCACTTTCGCCTGGTCTTCGGGATGGATGTCGTCAATTGGCGCGGTCGATTTCAAATCTTCCGCGGAATACCCAAGGACTTTTTGATAGGCAGGGCTGTTGTAGAGCCGGCGTCCATCCTTGTCGACCAGTGCAATCATGTCGGCGGCATTCTCGCTGATCAGTTGGAACAACTGATCGCGCTCGGCAAGTTGGCGGCGAATCCGGTGAAGTTGAAGGTGTTGATAGACTGCGTAGAAGTCGAACAGCAAAACCAGAGCCGCCAGGCCGCGAACCCATTCCCTGAGATCAAACAGGTAAGCGTCATTCTCGCGATTGAACCACGGGAAGGTGAACGAGACGATTCCCAGTGTCAATACCAGTGTGACGATGACGGCGAACGCCCACAGCCACCATTCGTGCCCTTCGATGCGGCGCATTTCCGCCGGAATCGTTTCGGGACTGCTCTGACTCACTTGCTGGAATTCCTGCTGATCCATGACCTATGGCTAGTCTCTCGTTAGTCTTACAAGTATTCTAAGTTCATCAGTAACCAGAAGAAGAGTTACGAAAGTTGGGCCATCGGAGTGAAGAAAGTGGTGAAGAAAGAGAGCAAAGTAGGTCTGGCACGAGCGCTTTCTAAGCTGGGATTTTGCTCCCGCTCGCAAGCGATGATCCTGATTCGCGATGGGAAGGTCGCTCGGAATGGCCGAATCACCCGAGATCCAGAGACTCCTGTCCGGTTGCCACAGGACCGGATCGAAGTCGCCGGCCGTCGACTCGCTAAGATGCAGCCGATCTATCTCCTTATGAATAAACCGAGGGGCGTAGTCACCACCGCGTCTGATGAAAAAGGCCGCGCGACGGTTTACAGTCTGCTGGAGTCAGGGTTGCCGTGGGTGGGGCCGGTCGGGCGGTTGGACAAGGCGAGCGAAGGCCTGCTGCTCCTGACTAACGATACAGAGTGGGCAGCGCGGATTACCGATCCCTCGAGTCACCTCGAAAAGAAATATCACGTCCAGATCGATCGCGTTGCCGACGCGGACCTCCTGGGGAGAATCACTCGCAGAAGTGTGGCGGATCGCAGCTCAGGCGGAGAATCCGGAGTCGCCGCCTTAGGTGCAAAACAAGCGCGCCTTCTCAGTCATGGCGAAAAAAATAGCTGGCTGGAAATCACCTTGGACGAAGGCAAGAACCGTCAAATCCGGCGCTTGCTCGAAGGGTTCGGTGTGCGAGTATTGCGTCTGGTGCGGGTTTCGGTTGGCCCGCTTGAACTGGGAGATCTGAAAAAAGGCGCTACACGTCGCCTGACGGCTGACGAAAAGAAAGGGATTGATCGCGCACTAGATCTCGCACTAAATCGCCGCACTAACCTGAAGCCGACAACCCGTGGGCTTCCAAATATTCCTTAGCCTGCCGAACTACCGCGCGTTCATTGCTATAAGCCAGTTGCTTTGGCGCATCCCCCAGCGGCACCCATAATGCTCGTTTCACTTCGATACGCATGTCTGCAGCGATGTCATCGATTTCACCAGAGACGTAGCGCATCAGATAGAAGCTCACGATTTTGAAGACGCGTTTTCCGTCGCCCCATTTGCGAACGTAAACATACTTGTTGTCGCTGAGCTTGGTGACAGGCTCAGCCACGATCCCCGTCTCTTCTCGCACCTCGCGTATAGCGGCGTCTTCCGGTCTCTCTCCGGGATCGACCAGTCCTTTGGGCAGAGCGAGCAGCGCGCGGCTCCGTTGCCGCGGAGCCTTTGCGGTAGTTGGAGTCTCTGTCGCTGAGGAATCTGTGGTTGAAGTAACTAAAAAAGCTGCCTCTTTATTAGGCTCGATCAGCGCAACCTGCCAGACATCGGAAATCTGCCGCAGCACGACACCGCCAGCAGAAATCTCCCGCTCCATCCCGATCGCTTTAACCGACACGCGGATCACCCACTTCCAAGCTTCGATGTCTCTTGCTGGATGCGTTGCCACGCACGTTCCACATGGCGCGCCTGCGTGTTGGTCTGCCCCACGCAAAATCGCAGTGTGAATTTGCCGTCGAGTTTGGTATGCGTAAGATACAAATTGCCGCTCGCGTTCAGCCGGTCCATTACAAGCTGAGTCGCCGAATCTCCCGCGCGTAGCCGGAAGCAGACGAGGTTGAGTTGCGCCGGCGCGGCCAGTTCCATGCGCGAATCGTCGCGTACCCAATCGGCAAATTGCTGGGCCAGCCGAACATGTTCGCGAATGTGGTGTTGCAGTCCTTCAATGCCGTAATGCCTTATCACAAACCAAAGCTTGAGTGAACGAAAGCGGCGCCCAAGCGGAATGTGCCAGTCCCGATAGTCGATGACAGCTCCAGATTCCGTCGCCTGATTGCGCAGGTATTCCGGCAGAACTGACAGCGTCTGGATCAAATGTTTCCGGTCGGCAACATAGAAAACGCTGCAATCGCAGTTCGTGAACATCCATTTGTGCGGATTAAAGTTATAACTGTCGGCAAATTCCACGCCGTCGTTGATGAAGCGAAACTCCGGACACAGCGCCGCCGTGCCGCTCATGGCCGAGTCGACGTGCAGCCAAAGATTGTGATCTTGGCAGATGCGGGCAATTTCGCGGACGGGATCAACCGCGAAAGAAGAGGTTGTTCCCACAGTCGCGCAAACGAAGCAGGGCAGTAGTCCTGCTTTGATGTCGGACTCGATCTGGCGCGCTAGAGCTTCGGGTCGCATCGCAAAATCCTTATCGACTTCTATTTGGCGTAGATTGTCCGATCCCATCCCGGCCACCTTCATCGCTTTTTCAATCGACGAATGCGTCTGCGTCGAACAGTACGCGACCAGCCGTCCATCGCCGCCTTTGCGGTTGCTGGCAAACTGAGTCGCCCGTTCGCGCGCGGCGAGCAATGCGCAGAGGCACGCGCTCGAAGCAGTGTCCTGGATCACGCCTCCGCCGCTGCGGGTGGAAAGAAATTTCTCCGGCAGGCCGAGCATCCCCACAAGCCAGTCAAGGACGTGCGTTTCGACTTCCGTGCACGCCGGACTCGTCGACCACAACATGCCCTGGACGCCCAGTCCCGCTGAAAGCAGTTCACCGAGAATCGCAGGCCCCGATGAATTCGACGGAAAGTACGCGTAGAAATTCGGCGACTGCCAGTGCGTGATGCCAGGCAGGACGACGCGCTCCATATCAGCCAGAATCTGGTCGAAAGGCTCCCCTTGCTCTGGAGGCTTCGCCGGCAACTTCGAGCGAATTTCTCCCGGCTTCGCGCGTGACAAGACCGGAAAGCTCTCGATGCGGGAATGATAGTCGGCAATCCAGTCCACGACAGCGTGGCCCTGGCGGCGGAACTCCTCAGGAGACATGTGGAACGATTTTGGTTCAGACATGAGAATAGGTAACTTCTTTCAACCGCTTAATCGGCCGTAAAACACGCGTGTCTTGTATTCAAAAGCGACCCGATCAGCCTTCTGATGGGCGCCGAAAATTTGTTGTAGTTCCTTCATCATCGGTTCGTAGTTTCGATCACCCGGGCTCGGCGCGTACGAAGAAGAAAGCAGGCGTCCCGCGACTCCCTGATAATCAAATTGCTGTCGCAGAGCGAAGGCTCGCTCCTGGCACTTGTCTGGAGCAAAAAATTCCGGAATGATTTCAGTGGTGCGTTCGTGACGCACGTCCTTGTAGTCAGTCCCGTAGGTCAACAACAGTTGCTCGTAGTCTCGAAGAAAAGCAGTCGAACCAGTGTCGCGCTCGTTCCAGATCAGGACGCACCATCCACCCGGCTTCAGAATGCGCACGAACTCCGCCCGAGCGCGTCGTAGATCGAACCAATGGGCAGCCTGCGCGGCGGTAACGAAGTCGACAGACGCGGCGCTCAGCGTCGTTTCCTCGGCCGTTCCCGCGACCGACACCAACCGCCGCTCCGACAAAAAAGACTTCAGCAATCGCTCGCCCGTTTCCCGCATTTCGGCATTCGGTTCGACGGCAAAAACGCGGTTCCCGTTTTCGAGCAGCAGACGGGTAAAGATACCCGTGCCGGATGCGATATCGCCAACGACGTGCTTCGGTTCCAATCCGCATTCTCTGGCAAGTAGACCGAGAACCTCAGGCGGATAGCCGGGACGGTAGCGGACGTAGTTCTCCACTCGATCGGAAAAACGAGCGGTTGGTGCCTTATTCATCACTGTCCAGTGTAACGCGGCCAAACCGCGGCCCGCTCTGCGCGATACAATCTCGTTTTGCCGATTTGTGTCGAATCGTATGCCCGAACATCGATTGCGCGGAGTTCTCGGGAACGCAGCCCACGGCGTCAGCGTTGGCGACGCCGCGCCTGATTTCGAACTGCCGGCGCTGATTGCGGGCGTGCGCCAACCGCTGCGTCTAAGCGCATATCGAGGACAGAAAAGCGTTGTGCTGGCCTTCTATCCTTTTAACTGGCAGTCGACGACCGCAGCGCAGTTGATCGGTTATCAGGCGCGCCGCGCGCAGGTTCTGGCCAGCAACGCGGAAACCGTTGCGATTACGGTCGATTCCATCATGAACTCCGCGGCCTGGGAACGCGAAATCGGTCCTTTCGATTTCCCGATGTGTAGCGACTTCTGGCCGCACGGTGAAGTCTCTGAACGCTACGGAGTTTTGCGCAAGTCCGGCGAAGATGCCGGCGCCAGCGAACGGGCTGTCTTTGTCGTGGATCGCGGCGGGAGCGTTCGGTTTCGCAAGGACTATGGCGACGATCAGTCGGCGCCGATCGAAGATGTCATGGCGCTGCTGGAGCAAATCTGACTCATCTTTTGTACGACCGGGCATGACCGGGTTTTAAAGCTTTCTATAAGGAGCACAATGAAAATTCTTTCGGGTGCGATTCTGTTCTTTGTTCTTATTGGTTCGAACCTGCCGGCGTTTGATAGCTCTGCCAAAGTGAATGCCAAGGAAAAAGAAAAAGAGCAGCCAGACAACTGGTCAATCAGCGGATTCCGCGACGTGACGGCCGAGCGTGAAGTCGAAAAGAAATTTCTGGCCGTTCCAGACGCACGGTTGGCTGAGGAGCATCTCCGCATTCTGACGCAGGCGCCCCACATCGCCGGCTCTCCCGAAGACAAAGCGACCGCCGACTACGTCGCCAAGAAATTCCGCGACGCCGGACTCGATACCGAGATTGTCGAATACAAGATATGGATGAATTATCCGGCCGAGATCAATGTCGACTTGACCGCGCCCGCCGGAGTCGAGATGCACGGCCCGCGCCGTGAACATGTCGACGACGATCCCTTTCAGGACGATCCGCGCATCGTGAACGCCTACAACGGCATGTCGCCTTCAGGCGATGCCGAAGCCGATGTTGTTTATGCGAACTATGGTTCGCCCGCCGATTTCGACAAGCTCAAGCAGATGAATGTCGATGTGCGCGGCAAGATTGTAATCGTGCGCTACGGTGAAAATTTTCGTGGCGTGAAGGAATTCGTCGCGCAGGAGCGCGGCGCGGCCGGCGTCATTATTTACTCTGACCCGAAAGACGATGGCTATTACCGCGGCGATGCCTATCCCAAAGGGCCGTGGCGCCCGGCAAGCGGCGTGCAGCGCGGATCCGTTGGCTTCATGTTCCAGTTTCCCGGCGACCCAACGACTCCGGGAGTCGCGTCGACGCCGACGTTGCCCGATGACAAACGCATCGCTCCATCGGCATCGGAGCAGCTACCGAAGATTCCCGTGACCCCTCTTTCTTACGCCGATGCCTCGCCGATTCTCGAGCATCTCGGCGGTCCGCCCTCGCCGCGCGAATGGCAGGGAGCTCTGCCCTTTACCTACCACGTTGGTCCCGGCCCCGCGAAAATCAAGATGCACCTTAAGCAGGACTATCAGTTCCGCACGATTTGGGATGTAATCGGGAAAGTTCGCGGAACCTCCGCGCCCGACGAGTGGGTGGTTGCCGGCAATCATCGCGACGCCTGGGTGTACGGCGCTGTCGATCCGAACAGCGGCACGGCGGCGATGCTCGAGTCGGTTCACGGATTGGGCGAGTTGCTCAAATCAGGCTGGAAGCCGAAGCGCACGATCGTGATTGGAAGCTGGGACGCCGAAGAAGAAGGACTGATCGGCTCGACCGAGTGGGGCGAGGACCACGCGCACGAACTCGGTAACGCTGCCGCTTACTTCAATATGGATGTCGCGGTTGCCGGCAAAAAGTTTGGAGCTTCTAGCGTTCCGACTTTGAAGGAATTTATCCGCGAGATCGCGAAGGCCGTGCCTTCGCCGCAGGGCGGCACCGTTTACAGCGTCTGGAAGAAGGCAAGCGAGTCCGGTGCGGAAGGCAACCGTTCGCAGGAAACCAGCACCTTCCGTCCGGCGCCAAATGCACCGCAGGGCGATGTGCCGGTTGGCGATCTGGGCAGCGGGTCAGACTACACGGTCTTCCTCCAGCATCTGGGCGTGCCTTCGACAGACGTCAGCTCGACCGGCGATTACGGCGTGTATCACTCGGCGTTCGATAACTTCGCTTGGTTCAAGAAGTTTGGCGATCCCGACTTTGTTTACGAAAAGCAGATGGCTTGCGTCTACGGTCTCGAAGTGGTGCGCATGGCGAGCGTCGATGTCCTCCCGTACGACTACGAGGACTACGGAAAGGAAATTCTGGTCTATCTCGAAGCGGCCCGGGCCAAGAGTAAAGACCGCTTCGGAGATAAAGCACCCGACTTCTCGGCCGCTGTCGAAGCCGCGCGACGCCTTCAGGAAATGGGCGCAAAAATGCAGCAAAGGCAGCGGAAGTTCCAGGGGGAGCCAGACCGCCTCAACGTGAAGCTACGCGACGCGGAGCGTTCTTTATTGATTCCAGAAGGGTTACCGAATCGCCCCTGGTTTCATCACGCGATCTATGCTCCGGGACAGTACACAGGATATGCAGCAGTTGTAATTCCCGGCGTGAACGAAGCCATTGATCGTGGGGACCTTCATCGCACCGAGCAACAGATCGGGGTACTGGCGGCAGCGTTAAACCGGGCCTCGAAAGCTCTGGAGTAAGAGTTCTAGAGTACAAGGTGTAGGATTGGCAATGGGCCGGTAGTTACAACTGCCAATCTACTGCCAACGAAGAGCTGATCGCTACGAGCCGATCGGAGCGAGTCGAACGAAAGGCAGGCGCGCCGTTTGAGCGCCCCGACATAAGTTATGGCCCTGGCAAGAATCATTACGCGATCTCAGGCGTGCTCGCGAGAGCTGGCGCTCGATCTCCTTGCCCGCGGTTATGCCGTAGAAATCGTTTCTCCCGACGCCATCCCCGACAACATTGCTGATCTCGAATTGCGCGTCGACGCCGGTCCCGGAGACCAGGTAACGGCCAGCGTCGAGGCACACGGCCGCGATCATTCCTCTTCGCTTGATTTTGTCCACCATTTGAAATCTCCAATGGTGGACTTCATGCGCCGTCCGCCCGAGCCGCGCCAAGCGTCCCGTTTTTCCCAGGCGCCGGTCAGTTTCGACGCGGAGCAAAGCGTCGAAGACCTCGAGATGCCGGCGCAACTTTCGCATCCGGCGGCGCAAGACGTCGAAGTCAACGTCGATGCTGCCAGTGCCGACGGAATTTTCCTGGATCATTTTCCAGAGATCGAAATCGAAGAAAGCGCGCGTCTCATTGAGCCCTCGGAACCTCCGGTCTCTCAACCGAATTCGTCTGTCCACCTCGCGCCCGAAGCATTGGCACAGAGAGAGTTGATGGCCGAGTCGCCGTTCGTGACGACGACTGAAAGGCTGTTCGAGCCGTCAGTCGAACCCAGCGTGCTCTCGCCCTCGGATATGCCGGATACGCCGCAATGGCGCGATCGTCCCGCGGGATGGTTCTGGCGAGTTGGAGTCGCTTGTGTAAGCATCTTCGCCTTGGTTCTGCTCGGATTTGGTTTTCTCCAGAACAGCAAGGCCGCCGGAAAGATCACGCCCGATAATGTTTCGCTAGCGCCCCAGGAAAAAGAGATAGCAAGAGTTTCGCCGTCATCCGCATCTTCATCTTTGCCGGTCGCCAAACCGCAACCGACCTTGGCGGACACTCAGCAGTCGTCTACCGGAGTCGTGCCGCCTGCGACGCCGGTTGCCCCAACAATGATTGCTCCAACTGCGACTGCCTCAACCGCCAAATCGCCTCGCAAACATGACGAAGATTTGATCGCGCCCAACACAGTCACCTACCTAGACAAGCGGTTTGCTCCCGCGCCGTCGGGCCGTCGCTTGGCAAAAACAAAGACAAATCCAAAGTCAACCAGACCCGTGGCCAGCCGTCACACCACTCCGCACTCGCATCGCGGATCCGTGGTTGCAGCCAACAAAGTCACCTACCTCAATCAGAAGCCCGTTCCCGTTCCGAAGACAGACAAACAAGACCCCGGCACGAGCCACGCGAATCTGAACTAAGCAAATGTTCGGATTTCTTATTCTGGCGATTGCGGTGCAGTTGGTCTGGAACGGCGCGTCGGATTTTCGGGGCTGAAGCTCTACGCTAAAACGCTATTTGGTCCGCGCTTCTTTTTCCATGTACCGGCCGACGATCGCGGCGCAGGATTCAATGAATCTCTGCTCAGCCGGCGGGAAACTGTCCGCAAAATAGCTTTCGATACAAATCTCAGCCATTACGCGGGCCTTCACAGAGATCGGCACGACAATATTCGACTTCACCAGATCGGATCCAAGGTAGCGGGGATCGGCCAAAACATCATTGACCACAACAGTTTTTCCGGAAGTGGCCGCCGCTCCACACAACCCTTTGTCGAGCGGGATGCGCAATGTCGGCATGAAGCTGCCGACGTAGGGCCCAAGCACCAGAGCCTTGAAATCAGGCGCCTCCATCAGATAAAAGCCCACCCAGTTATAGCGCGCCATCGCTTCATGCAACCGCTGAGCGCAATGCTGCATGAGAGACTTCGACCCATCGACAGTGCAGGCGGCCGTGCGGGCGGAGTTCTCGAACTCTTCGAGCAGTTCTTCGTACTGGGACATCGGGAGCGGAATCTCCTTCGTCGACCACTTTTATCTTATGCTCGCTTGAAGCCTATCTTAATGCCTGGCGATAGATGGGGCTTGCCTATCCTTTCCGCCATTCCAACCCCTGCGGGTGCCCCGTCCTTGTCGCGTTCTCTGCGACAGGGCGGGGGCTTTGACTTTCCCAATTGCGGAAGAAGAATGATGAATATTATCAGCTGCCACCTCGGATTCCGAGCTCCGGGGGTTACGATGCTGACATGCCTTGGGGCCTTAAGCACTTTCAGGAAGCACGTTGTCTGCACTTTCTGACCTTTAGCTGCTATGGACGCGCTCCCCTTCTAGGCACAGCGCGAGCCCGCGACATCTTCGAGCAAACTTTCGAGCAGACGCGACAATGTACGGATTCTACGTCTCTGGATACGTGGTTATGCCCGAACACGTTCATTTGCTGATGAGCGAACCGGAACGGGCGAAGCTCTCCGTCGTGTTGCAAATGCTCAAGCAGAATGTGGCGCGGCGTTTGCGCTCGCCCGAGGGTGGTCTGTTGTGGCTGCCGCGGTATTACGACTTCAATGTGCGGAGCGCGGGCAAGCGCATCGAGAAGTTGCGTTACATTCATCGCAATCCGGTGAAGCGAGGCTTGGTGCAGAGCCCGGAGGATTGGGCATGGAGCAGCTTTCGACACTACGCTTCCGGCGTTGAAGGAGTCGTGGAGATCGAGTCGCAGTGGACGGCGCGGAAGAGGGAACAGACGGGAGTCGTGGTGGGGATAGGGAGTCAAGATCCCCGCCCTGTGTCTGCACAGAACGCAGACACAAGGACGGGGCACCCTCGCTTTACTTGATCGTAACCAACTTCTCCACCAGCTCCGAGTAATCTTTCTTTTCCAGCCCGTGAACTTGCTTGTTATATTCATCCACTTTGCTGGAGTAATTCATTGAGCAGAACTTTGGCCCGCACATGGAGCAGAACGCCGCCGTTTTGTAGCCTTCTTCGGGCAGAGTTTCGTCGTGCATCGACCGCGCCGTCTCGGGATCGAGGGATAGTTCAAACTGTTTTTCCCAATCGAATTTGTAACGGGCATAACTCAAGGCGTCGTCGCGGTCGCGTGCTCCGGGACGTCCACGGGCCACGTCGGCTGCATGCGCGGCGATTTTGTAGGCGATGATTCCGTCTTTGACATCTTTTTCGTTGGGCAGGCCGAGATGCTCTTTGGGAGTCACGTAGCAGAGCATCGACGCGCCGTACCAGCCGATCATCGCCGCTCCGATGGCGGACGTGATGTGGTCGTAACCAGGAGCGATGTCGGTGACGAGCGGCCCGAGCGTGTAGAAGGGCGCTTCGTCGCACCACTCATTTTCTTTTTCCACTTGCTCCTTAATCTTGTGCATCGGAATGTGGCCCGGTCCTTCGATCATCACCTGCACGTCGTATTTCCATGCGATGCGAGTCAATTCGCCCAAAGTCTTTAGTTCGGCAAATTGCGCTTCATCGCTGGCATCGGCAAGACAGCCAGGACGCAGGCCGTCTCCGAGTGAGAAGCTCACGTCGTACTTGGCAAAAATCTTGCAGATGTCTTCAAAGCATTCGTAGAGGAAATTTTGCTTGTGGTGGTAGGCCATCCACTGCCCGAGAATTGCTCCGCCACGGCTGACGATTCCCGTGATGCGCTTCGAAACCATTGGCAAATATTGAATCAGCACACCGGCGTGAATGGTCATGTAATCCACGCCTTGTTGCGCCTGCTCTTCAATCACTTCGAGCATCACTTCTTTGTTGAGATCCTCGACACGCTTTACCCGCGAAATCGCTTCATAGATGGGCACAGTGCCGATCGGGACAGGCGAGTGCCGGATGATGGCTTCGCGAATGGTGGGGATGTCGCCGCCGGTCGACAGATCCATGACCGTGTCGGCGCCGTAGTGGACAGCGGTATGCAGCTTCTTAAGCTCTTCGTCAATATTTGATGTGACGGCAGAATTGCCGATGTTGGCGTTGATCTTGCACAACGACTCGACGCCGATGGCCATGGGTTCGAGTTCGGGATGGTTGATGTTGGCCGGGATGATCATCCTGCCCCGCGCCACTTCATCGCGCACGAGTTCGGGCGCGATTTTCTCGCGGTGGGCAATGTAGCGCATTTCCTCGGTAATTGCGCCCTGGCGAGCGTAGTGCATCTGCGAAAAGTTGCCGTCTTTATTTTCGGTCTTGCGTTTCGCCAGCCACTCTGCCCTCGGCTTAAGAACCGAGTCGAATCCGTTACCGTTCGTGCCGCTTCCCGAACCATTGCCTGCAGACATTTTCGCTTGTACCATCCTTCACGAAGTATTGATGAGAAATTATACGCCGCATCTGGGGCAGGCCTGTTTTGTGGAAATGAGGACCGGGCAGAGTCCATCGAAAGTTCAACGGAAAAACTGAATCTGCTTGTCAGGGTAGGGAATCGAAGTATAATGTCGTTATAACGACAATCGGCGATGGTCGTGTGGAAGTCCAAATCAAGACCGATCCCGGGGAGGATACGACGATGAAGAAGATAATGAGCACGAGTAACGATGTGGCGTTGACGGTGTTGCGCATGGTCTTGGGTGTAGTTTACTTTGCGCACGGTGCGCAGAAACTACTGGGCTGGTTTGGGGGCTACGGGTTTCATGGCACGATGGGATTCTTTGAACACCTGGGCATGTCCGCTCCGGTGGCGTTCCTCATTATCTGCACTGAATTCTTTGGCGGATTAGGACTGATCGTCGGACTACTCACCCGCATCGCCGCTCTCGGAATTGGGGTCGAGATGATCGGAGCCATTTTCCTGGTCCACCTGTCGAATGGTTTCTTTATGAACTGGGCGGGGACGCAGAAGGGTGAAGGGTTCGAGTACCATCTGCTGGCAATCGCCGCGGCGGCAGTACTGCTGTTGCGCGGGTCGGGAGCATTCTCGCTGGACCGAACGTTGTCGAAATAATGTTTTAATTCCTCAGCGTCTTGCCCGTCTTCAGTGTGAACTGGATTCTCTCCTGCGTCTTCTTTTCGCCGCAGAGCGACTTGAAGGCTTCACGCTCGAGATCCAGCAAATACTGTTCGCTGACCGGTGTGCCCGGAGTCACGTTTCCGCCGCAGAGGACCTCGGCGATTTTCGTGCCCAGCTTCTGTTCGTGATCGCTGATGTAGCCGCCTTCACGCATGAGATAGACGCCCATCTTGAGTGCGGCCAGAATATTTTCGCCAGGTGCCGGAATGTTCGTGCGCATCACGGGGGGCTCATACCCCGCCCGCGCCAATTCCAACGCACGCGCCTTGGCGTCGGTGAGAACGCGCTCGCGGTTCATGGTGATGCGATCAGAACTCGACAAAAATCCGAAGCCGCGCGCTTCGTTCGCTGAGGTGGCCACCTTGGCCGTCGCGATGGTTTCGAAGGCCTTTTTCATCGCTTCCATCGTTTCGACGGACTCGCCGCGGCCATCGGGACGAATCGAAGCCGCGCTGTCGACGGCGCGCAGCAACATTTCTTTGCAGCCTCCGCCTCCTGGGAGGAGTCCGACTCCGACTTCGACCAGGCCCATGTAGAGTTCGGCGTGTGGTTGGCGAGCGGCCGCGTGCAGCGAAATTTCGCACCCTCCACCGAGCGCCAGTCCAAAGGGCGCAATCACCACCGGCTTCGGAGAAAACTTGATGGCCTGCGTCATGCCCTGAAACTGGCGTATGGCGAGATCAACTTCGTCCCATTCTTCTTCCTGCACAGACATCAGCAACAACATCAGGTTCGCGCCCACGGAAAAATTCGTGGCGTCGTTGGTGATGACGAATGCGTCGAACGCGTCGCCAGGCCCTCCGGGTTTCAGTGTCTGCAAGATTAACGAGATGATGTCCGCTCCGAGCGAGTTCATCTTGGAGTGGAACTCGATGCAGGCGACGCCGTCACCGAGATCAACCAGCGAAGCTCCCGAGTTTTTCTTGACGATGCCGTTCGCCTTCTTGGCCACGGCGACCGACCATACTCCGGCCGGAACCGAAACTACTTCCCAGTTCCCACCGCTCAGGTCCCAGTAGCTTCTGCCCGACGGGGCTTTCGGAGTGTCGCTATACCAGTTCTTTTGTCCCGAAGTCAGCAGCTTTTCTGCATTGGCGGCCACCGGCTTTCCTTCTTTTTTCATGCGCGCGACGGTCGCTGCAACGCCAGCGGCGTCCCACATTTCGAAGGGGCCGAGTTCCCAGTTGAACCCGAGACGCATCGCCTGATCGATCTCGACGACGGAATCGGAAATTTCCGGAATGCGATTCGCGGAGTATGTCCACAACTCCGACAAAGCGGACCAAAGAAACGTGCCGGCCTTGTCGGGTTTCTGCGGCGCGCCACCCGCGTCGTTCATGCCGAGCAACATCCGCACGCGTGCGCCCGTGTCTTCGACGTTCTTCGCCATATCGAGCGCTGCGAACTTTGGCTTCTGCCGGGGATGATATTCCAGCGTCTTCCAGTCGATCGCGAGGCGCTCGTCTTCTTTTCCCGCGTCTTTTCCCGCGCCGGCCTTTTCCTTTTTGTAGAAACCGCCTTTGGTTTTGTCGCCGAGCCACTTACGCTCGAGCATCTGGCGATAGAAATCAGGCAGTTTTAAATCACTGCGTTCGTCATGCCCGTTCTTGGTCATGTTCGACACCACGTGGCCGAGGATGTCGAGACCGACAAGATCGATCGTCCGGAACGTGGCCGAGCGCGGCCAGCCCAGAGCCTGCCCGGTGAGGGCATCGACCTCTTCGATCGTCAAATCCATTTCCTGCAGGAGTCGGATCACATTGAGCACGGAGAACGTGCCGATCCGATTGCCGATGAAGTTGGGAGTGTCTTTGGCGATGACGACGCCCTTGCCCAGTTGCGTGTCGCAGAAGTGTGAGATGGCCGCGATCAGCGCAGGATCGGCTTCGGGAGTCGGGATCAGTTCAAGCAGCCGCATGTAACGCGGCGGATTGAAAAAGTGAGTGCCGAACCACGAACGCCGGAAGTCGTCAGAAAAACCCTCCGCAATCTTCGCCACGGGAAGTCCGCTGGTGTTGGTCGTGATAATGGTGCCCGGCTTGCGCACCATTTCAACTTTCTTCAAAAGCGAGCGTTTGATGTCTAGGTTTTCGACGATTGCCTCGATGATCCAGTCGACTTCCGAAAGGCGTTTGAGATCATCGTCGAAATTTCCGACGGTCACCAATTGCGCAAGCGACGGTTCGAAAAATGCGGCAGGCTTCGATTTCCTGGCGCCGTCGAGTCCGGCAGCCGCGATTGTGTTGCGTGCCGGCCCGTCCGCGTCAGGTGGGACGATATCCAGCAGCAGCGACGGCACTCCGGCATTGGCGAAATGAGCCGCGATGCGAGCACCCATCGTGCCCGCGCCGAGGACTGCGACTTTGTGAATACGTTTCATGAATGAAAGCTCCACCAAATAAGAATTGCTCTTTACTCTTCTTTAGTCTTCTTTTCTCTAGGGAAGTTTATCTACCACCCAGTCGTTCTTGCCACTCTCGATCAGGATTATTTCTGACGCTCGTCGCGTCACGTGGGATCCTCGCAGCGTGACCAGAACGACCGGAAAAACGTAACGTCCCTGATGTCCCTTGCCGCGCGAAAGCTCGAAGGCGCGATCGCCGCTGGAAAAGAACTCCTCTAGTTTGTCGGCGTTGTGCGAATGCCGGATATTGTCGCTGAGCAGAACCATGCCGTCTTCGAGATCGGCCGTCTGCCAGGCGTGAAGGAAATGGCTGGCAGCGGCGAGCGCATACACGTAGCCAGGATCGGTTGGATTTTCCTGCTTCGCTGGTTTCGCTTTTGATCGCGCCCAAACGGGTGTTGGAAATCCGATCGGAGTAACAACAAAAACGACAGCAAGAATGACAACGAAAACAGTCGTCAAAAATCTCGAAAAGTTCCTCATGGCTTCCAGTGATGAAGTGACCCTCTACTGTACTGGAAAACGGCCTTGCGCAAGGACGAAACCGACCTCTCATTGTCCTCTCGTTGACATTGACGCGAGAGGGCTTTGTGCGGTTGGATGGAAGCAGCGTGCCATCCGCGCCTCCCATCTTCGATCCTGAGTCCCGGCGATTCAGCCGCCTTGACGCGGCATGGCTCGCGATCTGGCTCATCTTCCTCGCTGGGCTCGCAGTCTTGCCGCCGCAATTCGAATGGCACAAGCAGTTGATCATCCTCGCCATCGGCGCCGTGCAGCTTTTCGAGACGAAGCTGATCTCGTACTTCCCAGAGCGCGGCGTGTCTTACGTTGTAACGCTCAAGATTTTGTTGGCCACCGCGCTCATCGATCACACCGGAGAAGTTGGGATCAACAGCAGTTACTATCCTATTTACTTTCTTCCCGTTGTCACCGCGGCACTGTACTGCGGACCATGGCTGACGCTGGTTTGGACTTTCGTGGCGTCCGCTGCCTACTGCTCCTATCTGTATCCGGCGATGCAGGAATACGACTTGACTCCGGATGCTTTTGGGATCCTGGCTCTGCGCGTCATGTTTTTCTTTCTCGCGGCCATGGTGGTCAATCGCTTCTCGCAACAGAGCCAGCATCAAACCCAGCTCTACCGCGAACTCGCCGAGCGACTCGCGGACACCAACCGCTGCCTCGAGCAAGCCCAGGCGGAAGCACGGCGCTCGGAGCGGTTGGCTGCGCTCGGCCAGCTCTCGGCAGGATTGGCGCACGAAATCCGCAATCCGCTCGGAGTCATCAAGGGCTCGGCTGAAATGTTGACGCAAAAATTGCAAGCCTCCGACGAACTGGCCCGCGAGTTGGCCGGATATATTTCGACCGAGGTGAACCGGCTCAGCGCGCTCGTCACAGAGTTTCTAGACTTCGCGCGCCCTCTTCATGCTCAACCTCATCCTGCCGATCTGATTGCGCTGCTTGATCGCGTGCTCGATGTTGTGGCCGCGCGATTTGCCGGCAAGAACGTGGTGGTGGTTCGTAACTATGCGACTGGGCTGCCACTTGTCCCGCTCGATGAGAGTCTGTGCGAGCAAGCCTTCCTCAATCTCGTGCAGAATGCTTACGAAGCCATGCTCGATCAGGATCCGGATCATGGTGGCACGCTTCGAGTCGATGTCCAGCGTGCTACGGTGAATGATCGTGAAGGAGTGGAACTTCGCTTAGCCGACAGCGGTCCCGGAGTTCCCGACAAGTTGCGCGAGGAAATTTTCAATCCGTTTGTTACAACGAAGAAAACCGGTGTAGGGCTCGGGTTATCCATTGTTTCTAAGATCGTGGACGGCCATCACGGGTCGATCCACGTTGAAAACGCTCCCGGAGGTGGCGCGGTGTTCACGCTTTTCTTCCCACTGGAAGAATCCGGCGAGCCCGGCGAGCGGGTGACAACTGCGGAGTTGCATTCCACGAACTGATCCGATGCCCACGATTCTCATCATCGAAGATGAAGCCAAAATGCGGCGGCTGCTGGAGCTGAACCTCGGCGAAGACGGCTTCAAAACACTCTCCGCCGGCGACGCCGAAACCGGATTGAAGCTGCTTGCTTCTGAACCGGTACATCTTGTACTGACCGACCTCAAGCTCCCCGGCATGAGCGGCCTCGAATTTCTGCAAACGGCAAAGCGGCAGAATTCCGCGTTGCCGATCGTGGTCATGACCGCTTTTGGCTCCGTCGAGACCGCAGTTGAAGCGATGAAAGCGGGCGCGAGCGACTACGTGCTCAAGCCTTTTTCTCTCGCCGAAATGCGGATGGTGGTCCATAAGGAACTCGACCACTCCCGCCTGCGCGAAGAGAACCGTTCGCTGCGCGAAGCTCTGGGACAGAAGTACAGCCACCCCAACATCGTGGCCGTCAGTCCGAAGATGCAGGAAGTGTTAGCCACGGTTGAACGCGTCGCGCCGACCAACTCGACCGTCCTGCTGGGAGGCGAGAGCGGCGTGGGCAAAGATCTGATCGCGCGAGCCATCCATGAAAAGTCTCGCCGCGCAACCGGCCCGTTTATCAAGATCAACAGCACTGCCATCCCCGAGAATCTGTTGGAGAGCGAACTCTTCGGCTATGAAAAAGGCGCGTTCACCGGAGCCGCCACCAGCAAGCCGGGGAAATTTGAACTTGCCGACAAAGGCACGCTCTTTCTCGATGAAATCGGAGACGTCCCACCCGCCATCCAGGTCAAGCTGCTGCGGGTGCTCCAGGAGCGAGAGTTTGAACGCCTGGGCGGGACGCGAACCATCAAAGTCGACGTGCGCTTGATCGCCGCCACCAACCGCGACCTTCGCGCTGCCCTCGAAGAGGGCACATTTCGCGAAGACCTCTATTACCGGCTCAACGTCGTCCCAATCGACATTCCTCCGTTGCGCGAGCATAAAGAAGATGTCCCCGGCCTGGCCAATCTTTTTCTTGCCCGGTTCGCGAAAGATTCGGGTAGAACCGAACCCTTGACCGGCATCTCATCAGCAGCGATGCAACTTCTGGTGAGCCACTATTGGCCGGGCAACGTCCGCGAATTGCAAAACGTTATCGAACGCGCCAGCGCTCTCGCGTCGGGCAGCCAATTGGAGCCGAGCGATATTCAACTCGATTTGCCGCGCAATCGGACGTCTGCCGCGGCCTCCGACCGCTTCCTCCCTGACGGTATGACGCTCGATCAGTGGGAAGACGAAATGATTCGCGAAGCCCTGAAACGCGCAGGCGGAAACAAGTCGCAAGCGGCTCGCCTGCTCGGGCTTTCGCGCAATGCACTGCGCTACCGTCTGTCGAAGATCGGGATTGAGGACGAAGGTGAGGCCGGGCCTGCGGGAGATCGATCCGGCGGTTAACCGCTATCGGAGCAACATTTTCGCCCGAGTCGGGTTAGAAGCCCTGTGGATGGCTATGGTGGACCATGGCGGACCATACATAACGGTTAACGGGGCACAACCCTTGTTCCAATCGTTTAAAGTTCTGGTTGTATATTTCGAGAATCAGCTAGAGAGACCTGGAGGATGTAATGAGTTTGCGAATCCGTAGTGGCAGTGTCCCGCGGAAGTCACTTTTAGTCTTGGCATTGATGGCCATGTCGGTCATGGCATTTGGAGCGGGCGAGAAAGAGTCAAGAGAATCGAAGCCGCCGGCTCACGCGAGCAAGCCGCCAAGCCGCCCTAGTGCTCCGAGTCATGCGAGCCGCCCCAATCAAGAAAATCATGGGAGCGCGCCAAGTCATACGAGCCGCCCCAGCCAGGGTAATTCGTCTGGCAATCGGCCCGCAGGTACGCCGGCCAACCGCGGAGGAAACAACGCGAGTCGTCCTGAGAACACGCGTCCCGAGGGCAGGCCCGCCGATCATGGTCAAAATTCCGGAGGCAACCGAGCAGGAAACCCTGGCGGAAACCGTGGTGGCAACCAGCCCGGCAACCGCGGCGGCAATCCCGGTGGCAACCAAGGTGGCAATCGGGGCGGAAATCAAGGTGGCAATCGCGGAACAAACAATGCCGGCAACAATGCCGGGAACCGCGGAGGCGCGGGTAACCGTCCCCTTCCTGGCCGCACGGTCTCTTTAAAAGGTGGCGGTTCGGCCAGTCTCCGGCCAAACGGGCAGATCCGGTCCATCAATCGTAACGGGATGACGATTCAACACAATCTCCGCGGCGGCCGGACGATTGTCAGCGAGCGTGGCGGAGCGCGCATTGTGACCACAGGCGGAGGTCGCGGCTATGTACAACGCGCTTATATCACGCGCGGGGGCCGATCCTTCTATTCGCGCACCTACTATAGCGGCGGGGTTTACCGCGTGGGAGTCTACCGCGGCTACTACTGGGGAGGCCGTCGCTACTATGGCTACTATCCTGGCTACTGGTATCACCCCGGCTTTTACGGCTGGGCGTACCGTCCGTGGGGCTTCTCAGTCGGATGGGGTATTGGAATCGGTGGATGGGGCTGGGCCGGATCGCCATGGTATGGCTACTACGGCGGATTCTTCGCGCCGTATCCAGTGTATCCATCGGCCGCATTCTGGCTCACTGATTATCTGATCGCTGCGAACCTGCAGGCAGCCTACGCGAACCAGGCGGCAGCCAACACCGATCCCGGATCTTACGATCAAGGCTCGGCAAACTACAGCGACAACGGCGGTGGGGCAGCAAACACTGCATCCAGCGGCGGCCAGGTTGTTTTGACTCCCGAAGTGAAGCAGGCGATTGCCGAAGAAGTAAAGGCACAGCTGGAGGCTGAACAACAGCAGTCGCAGAATCCCCCTGCGGACGATCAAAACTCAGGTGGACAAATGCAGAGCGGACCAGCGCCGGATTCGGCGCCAACCGCCACCGAAGTACCACCGGCACTCGATCCAGCGCGTCGTACCTTTGTTGTCGCTAGCGACATCACGGTTACGTCCGATGGCCAAGAGTGCGGACTGAGCGCGGGCGATGTGATTACGCGGCTCACGGACACTCCGGACGCCGACCAAAACGTTACCGCGAGCGTCTCTGCGAGCAAGAAGAATGAATGCGCTGCTGGCAAGCAAGTGGCGGTCTCGGTCGACGCTCTGCAGGAGATGCACAACCACTTCCAGGAACAACTGGACGCCGGCATGAAGGCGCTGGCGGAAAAGCAGGGAACAGGCGGGCTGCCGAAAGCTCCGGATACGACCACCACGGCCTCCGATGTTCCGGTTCCGCAACCTGACAAGGACGCAGCAAAAGATATAAGCGATCAAGAGGCTGCGGCCAACCAGACCGAGACGGAAGTGAAGCAGGAAGCTGTCGCCTCACCAGGTGGGCAACCGTAGCAAAAAGCAAACAGCTCCGAGCGCCCAGCTTCGCAATCCGAGGCTGGGCGATTTTGTTTGTTGGCAAGCCACGCCGTTGCCGGCTGGCCGAAAACCACCACATCGGTGGAACCGGGCCACCAAGGTGTCCGAAACAGCCTCGCTTCCGGACTGCCACCAGCGATCTAACATCCTCAAATACATGCATTTGCGGGTTTCACAACCGATCGCTCAGCCTTGGCATTCGACCTGCATAAACACAGGCGTAGCTTTGCCCCAGCAAAGTGGAGGCACTTTAATGAAGTTCAAATTCATAACCGCATTTTTAGGATCATTTCTGGCATTGATGATGACGATCACGTTTCCGAGCGTGGTCTTTGCCCAATACTCGGCCCAAAACTCTGCCCAATATCAGGACGAGCAGCAAGACCAGATGGCGAAGCCTTCGCCCAACATCCAGATGCAGAATCCGCCTGATCCTGGTTACTCAAATCAAGGTTCTGCAAATCAAGGTTACGCGGGCGAGAACGGCGAACAGGATTCTATGGGTTCTGGGTCGAATCAGAATCCGAACGGATTTGGTCCGAATGCCGAGGGCTCGAACGAAAGTCCGAACAACAGCTCCGAGGAGCAGAGCTACAACACGCCAGCGCCGGAAGAAAAAAACGGTGTCGCGCGCATCAGTCTGATCAAGGGCGACGTTTCCACCCAGCGCGGAGATAACGGTGCCTGGTCGGCCGCAGCGCTCAATGCTCCCGTTCTCCCCGGCGATCGCGTTTCTACTGGCGACAAAGCTCGTACCGAAGTCCAACTTGATTACGCCAACATGCTGCGCCTGGCCGAACATTCGCAGGCCAATATCAACACGCTGACGCGCTCGCAGATCACCCTGCAACTCGGCCACGGGATGGCGAACTACTCCGTATTTGGCAGGAGCGACGCCGACGCCGAAATCGATACGCCGAACGTCGCCATTCGCACCGGACGACGCGAATCGAGTTTCCGGATTCTGGTTACAGCCGACGATCACACCGAAGTTCTCGTGCGTAAAGGCGAAGTCGAAATCACGACTCCCCAGGGCGGCACGCGCGTTTCCCAGGGCCAGTTCATCACCATTCAGGGCAACGGCGCTGACGAACAATACAAGATTGGCGAAGCCCCGGCCCGCGACGATTGGGACCAGTGGAATACGGATCGCGACAACACGATTCGCAATGCGGTTTCACGCAAACGCACCAACGACTATTACGTCGGCAGCGAAGACCTCGATGGAAATGGTACGTGGTCCGAGGTCCCCGATTATGGTCAGGTGTGGCGGCCTTCTGTCTCCGATCCCGATTGGGCTCCCTATCGCAACGGCCGCTGGGTCTACGAACCTTACTGGGGATGGACTTGGGTCTCGTACGATTCATGGGGCTGGGCGCCGTATCACTATGGGCGCTGGATGAACATCGACGGCGGCTGGGCATGGTGGCCTGGTCCGGTCTACGGATATCCCTTCTATCGTCCCATCTGGGCGCCAGCGTACGTCTCATTCTTTGGATGGGGCGGCGGCTTTGGATTTGGATTCGGGTTTGGCGGTGGCTGGGGTTCGGTGGGTTGGCTTCCGCTTGGTCCTTGCGACCGTTTTCACCCCTGGTGGGGCGGCTATGGTGGGCGCTACGGCTACGTTCACGGATTCGACCGCGGCGGATTCGCTCCGCTTCATGGTGGCAACCGCTTCTCGAACGTGAACCTTGCGCTGCATGACCAGCATTTCCGCGGTGGCACCACGGTTTCTGGCCGCGACTTTGGCCGGGGCAACGTGCGCGGTCAGGCTATGAATCATGCGCAGTTCCAGAATGCGCGTTTCACGTCGGGCAGATTGCCCGTGGCACCGGGCCGCGAAAGCTTCTCGGCCAGCGGACGCCCGGCAGCGGCGTCAACGACGCGCAACGTTTCACAGAACCAGCACTTCTTCTCGGCGCATGGCAACAGCCCGACGTCGACGCGCATGGCTGCGGGGAATGGCCCTTCGAGTTTCAATTCGCGCTCGAACGACGGAAGGAATAATTCTCCGAATAACTCACAGGGACGGCCCGAGCAGCGAATCGACTCCGGCAGGTCGTCGTCGATGTCGTCTCATGAGAGTGGGAACAGCGGCGGATGGCAGAAATTCTCGCCCATGGCACCACGCTCGTCGGAGTCAGCAAGGTCGGAATCCATGAGGTCAGGATCAACGAGGTCAGAGTCGATGTCAGGGCGTGCGGGCGAAGGCGGTTCCTATGGAAACCGCGGTGCCTACAACTCGCCGCGAAGCTCCGGCCCGGAATCTCGGAACGACGGTCGGAACGAAGCTCGGAATTACGGTTCTGAGGGCCGCGGATACAGCGGATCTTCCCGTCCTTCGCTCAACATGAGGCAGCCAATCGTCACTCCGCGCTCTTATGGCGGTGGACCTTACGGAGGCAGTCCCTACGGTGGAAATCGCGGCGCTTACGGTGGCGGACGTCCGTCTCCCGCGCCGAGTTACGGTGGTGGCCGCTCCGCCCCGAGCTTCGGCGGTGGTCGCTCTGCGCCTAGCGGCGGATCGCACGGAGGTGGTTCCTCGCACGGGGGCGGTTCGTCCCACGGAGGTGGCGGATCCCACGGTGGAGGCGGTGGGTCGCACGGCGGTGGTGGTGGTGGCAGACATGGGCGGTAACTCTACGCTCGCTTCCTTCCGAGCGTAGCAACGCAGCACAGCAACACTCTCCCAGCAGTGAGACGCGCAACCCGCGGCTCACTGCCTTTTTTTTGGCCACGACAGCGCTGCGACCGATAAGATTGGAATCGCCGTCGGCGCAACGAGAGAATGTATGCGAAGGAAAGTGCAGTGAACTCCAATCATCCGCCAGACAACCCGGTTCCCGAATTCAAGGAAATCGTCCGCAAAGAGTGGACTAGCGCGGCACCTCTCTGGCAGAAATGGAACCACAAATTCGTCATTCAGACGCGCGCGGCAACCGAACTGGTCGTGCGCGGCGCGGAACTCTCACAGGGCATGAGGGTTCTCGATCTAGCCAGCGGAACCGGCGAGCCCGCGCTCAGTCTGGCGAGAGCCGTGGGGCCCCAAGGGCACGTCGTCGCCACCGACCTCGTTCCGGAGATGATCGACGCCGCGCGCCAGAACGCCGCTGCCCAGGGACTCACCAACATCGAGTGCCGCATGGCCGATGCCGAAGCGCTGCCGTTCTCGAATGGCGAGTTTGATCGCCTCACCTGTCGCTTTGGCATCATGTTCTTTCCCAATATCCCGAAGGCGATGGCCGAAATCCGACGCGTGTTAAAGCCAGGCGGTCGCGTTTGCTTCGCCGTATTTGCATCGCTGGCAGAAAATCCTTTTTTCGGCGTCACTCTAGGACCGTTCCTCAAGCGCGTCAAAATGCCTCCGCCACCACCGGACGCGCCCCATATCTTCCGTTTTGCCGACAAGTCCAAACTATCGAGTGCGCTGTCGACCGGCGGTTTCCGCGAGGTTTGTGTCACCAAACAGCGCGTCACGTTTTCGTGGCCCGGTCCCGCCGAAGAAGCATGGGAATCGACCAGAGAACTGGCCGCACCGTTCAAAAAACTAATTGAGGCGATTCCGCCGGAGCAGATGGCGGAGGTCGTTGGTGAGGTGCTCGACGGACTACGCCGCTTTCAAGTTGTCGACTCGAAAGGCGAGCGCATCGATCTTGCGGCGACTGTGCTCATCGCTGTGGCCGTCGCCTGAGCAGCGACCGCTACTGGAGCCACTCCGTGCCCATGTTGTCATCCGTAATGATGCGCACTTGAGAAGTGCGAGCGCGAATGTGCGCCGCGGATTCCAGAGTGAAGGGGCCGGCAAGGTTGCGGTCCATTGTGCCAACCATCGACATCACTTCCATCAGGCGTTGCCGCGGCCGCTCTTGCGTTAAATCAAATTCCGGTTTCCCGTCGATGCTGTAGTGCGTGAGCACATCGAACCAACGCTTAGGGTCAAGCTGCAAAGGCGAGTCGCTCACCACCATGAAGTTGGCAAGCCGCATGCCGTAGGGGAAGACTTTGAGTCCAGTCGCGAGCACTTCGTCAGACTCGGTCGTGTTGTATGCATGCACGCCGCCCGGATTCAGATGTTTCCGCACCAACTGCAAAAAGTCAGTCGACAAAATATTCGACGTGTTCGAGCGCCAGTTGTAGGAGGTATTCATGATGATGGCGTCAAATTTCCGGTCCGCATTCCGGACCAGCCAACGCCGGCCATCATCAATCTCGATATGCACCTTCGGATTCCGGAGCAGGCTGGCAACGTCGGAAGCCCGCGGAATCAGCTGCAAGTACCCGGGATTGATTTCAACAATCGTCAGGTGCTCGATCTGTGGATGATTCGCCAGAACCTGAGCCCACGATCCCGACGACAGGCCGATCATCAAAACTTCTTTCGGATCGGGATGAAAATAACTCAGCGAGTAAGCGCGCTGAATCCCATTGCTATCATCGACCAGGCTCACGTTGAAGCGACCGTCGTAAATTCCTCCACCGAAAAGTGTTCCCGCCTGCGTAACCGCGATCACACCGCTGCGAGTCTCGACGAGCGCGCCAAATTGCGCCCCGGAAACATACTTGTCCTTCATCAGCATCTTTTCGTACATTGCGCGATAGAGCGGATCAGCAGCGATCACGACAAATAACGCCGTAGCCAATGCAGCAAAAGCAGCTCCAGCGAAGTGGTCTCGAGCGAGCTTGGTTTTTAACAACAGAGCGGCGCCGAGTCCAAGACCAAGCAGAGCGAGTATTTCGCTGACTTGCTTCAAGGGAAGAAAATCCATCAGCACGAAACCGGTGAGATAGCTGCCGAGTGCCGATCCGAGAATATTGCTCAAATAGAGATAGCTCATGCGCGCGCCGCTGCGCGCGTCCGCTGGCATCGAAACATGGCACAGCATCGGAAACACTGCGCCCAGGCAAGCCGCGGCAATGCCGATCGGTACGAGCGTCCACAGATACGAAACGTGCACCACGAGAGCGAACAGGATTGGACCAACCAGAAAGCCAAGCAGGTTCGCTCCAAACACCGCAGCCACGAGGATGCGCAGGAAGCTCTGCGGATCGGTGACTTTATTGCAGACGCGATTGGTAGCCAGCGATCCGAAACCGATTCCCGCCAGAAAAGCTCCGAGCATAAAGGCAAAGCTCTTGGCTAAACCCGCGGTCGTAAATGAAAACAGACGGTACCAGACAATTTCGTACCCAAGCGAAACGAATCCCGCGACGCCGGAAGCGATGAGAGCCGTTATGAAATCAATGCCGAAGTCGATGCTGGAAGCGGCGCTCGGGCCGCACGAGTCGGGCGTCGCCGATCTGTCTGAGATTTCGCCATCCAAAGCCCGTTGCGACCGTCGGCCCAGAAACTGCCACATAAGCACGGTCGCGCCCACCACCGCATTGAAACCAGCGGCTAACGCGACCGTTCCCGACTGCCCGAGCCATCGCATCAGAAACAGTCCAGCGCAAAAGCACGCCACCGCCGACCCCAGAGTATTCGCGGCGTAGAGCGCGCCCACCGAACCGCCAACATTGCGCGAGAAATGAACGGTGTAAGAGACGAGGATCGGCAATGTCGATCCCATCAGAGCCGTCGGCACGAGCACGAGCGCGAATGCAACGACTCCAGTTTCGAATGGCGCCGATCCAGCGGTGAAATCGGCCGCGTAACGAAAAAGCCGCAACGAAAGCAATCCGTAGCCGGCGATGAGCAGTTCGACCGCGCCAAAGACGGCAAGCAGTGGAAGTTGCTGGTACCGCGAGACCCATCCCCCGAGCAAACTTCCGAGACCGAGTCCGAGCATGAACGCAGTGACGACCATGGTCACGGATTCGATGTTCACGCCATACAACGTAAATAAAGCGCGCTGCCAGACGATCTGATACAGAAGCGCCGGGAATCCCGAGAAAAAGAAAAACAGATACCACCAGGGAAGAGGATTCGCAGACACAGTTGCGCCTCGACGAGGTACTTCAAGTGCCCGCACTGCGGCCGTGGCAGTGGATCCGTCCATCTCTTCCTTCCTTCTTCTACCTTCCTGAAAATAGACTCCAATGCCGAGTCTATCGCGGCCGAGCCGCGCTCGAATTCTCCCGAGTCGCGAGGTCAGAACGAAGGTAATTAGGCTTGGTGCGGCGAAAACCGAGTGTCTATCCGCGAAATAGCCCACGATCTCGACTTATTTGGCGATCTCAACTTCTTGCGGAATCGCCGGAAGGGCGAAATGGACCCTCACGGTTTTGATTTCGTAAGGCTTCGTGCGCACTGACACCACGTTGCCCTGAACCGGAAGCGCAGGTCGATCTAGCGGTCGCTCCATGAGATCGGCATCCTGGGCGGTCTGCGCTCCCGGAGGAAGTTGAATCTTCAGATCGGTGTCCTTGCCTGCCCATTCATAGAATCGAAGGATCAAGTCGTCGTTGTCTTCCGCTCTTTTCACAGCGGTGAGAACCACGTTTTCCGGCTTCACGTCGACAAAAGCGTGTTCCGCCGGAAGCGTTCCCTGATGTTTCTCAGCCTGCAACGACAGCGGTTTGTAATTTAATTCGTATCCCTGACGGACCGTCAGCGCTTCGCGCCAGGTTCCGGCGTGAGGATAGACGGAATACGTGAATTCGTGGTGGCCCTCATCGGCGTGCGGGTCGGGCCATTCCGGCGAACGAAGCAAAGAGAGCCGGAGCACGTTGCCCTTGGCGTCGTAGCCGTACTTGCAATTATTCAGCAGACTGAGACCGTGCTTGCCATCGGAGATATCCGCCCAGCGAAGCGCGGGTACTTCGAACTGCGCTTTTTCTGCGGGAGTGTTGCGCGTCGTCGGCCGTTCGACCGATCCGTAAGGAATTTCGAAAGTTGCCTTCTCACTATGAGCGCTGACCGGAAACGCAACCTTCAGCAGAATGTGCTTCTCGTGCCACTCCACCTGCATATTGACGTCCACACGCGGCGTGGAAGGGTAGAGCGTGACGTCTTGAACGAAGGTGGAGTTTTGAAAATGTTTCCTGATGCGAATGACAGCGCGGAGTGGACCCGCCTCAACCAATTTCACTTCATCGGCCTGGTCGAGATCCCAGTGCTGCTTTTCGAAGTCGGCGTCAATGTTCCAGGCATCCCAGCGTTGGGGCTTATCGGCAAAAGTTTGTAGCAGGTTGCCGCATATCGCGCCCGTCGGGCCGCCGCTGTCAGTTTCTGAAGGCGCGAGCGCTTCCTGATTTTGCCGCTTGTCAAACAGGCTGGTCATGCACCCAGTGTGCGCATCGATTTTCACCCGCAGAAATTCGTTTTCCAATTCCAGCGAGTCCGCAGTTGCCGTCAGCGTCGATGGCTCCCGACCGGAGCCGGTGGCGGCGCGAACGAAGTAAGTCTCGTAGCCAAACGCGGGAGTGCCAGCGAGAACCAGGAAACGTGCACGATGTGTGGACGCATCGATCCTCAGCAACTGCGATTTCGCTACATTACCGGCCGCATCCGTGACGACGATGTTCTTCGCTGCGCCGGGGAGCTGCGCTTCCAGTTCCACCACTCCGGTGCGTGCCCATGAAAGCGAATTGAACACGACCACCGGTACTCCGTCGCCCCGAGTAGTATTGATATGCGCGGCGATTTCGCTCAGCGAATCTTCGATCACTTTGTTCCCGGCGAGGCCAACGTCTTGGAGGTCGCGGCGTGCATCCAGATAATTCACCCCAATGCCCGATCCCGGCATGATGTCGTGGAAATCATCGAACAGAAGCCGTTTCCAAGCGCGATTCATCTCCCCCTGCGGATACGCGCGTCCATCGAGCAGCGCCAATGACGCAAACTTCTCGGCATTGAGCATGATTTCTTCACTGCGCCGTATCCTCTGCTTGGTCTCGGCCTGGGTGGTGAATACTCCCCGATGATATTGAAAGTAAAGTTCACCCGTCCATGTCGGTACGTTCATGGATGGCAGCTTCTTTTCCAGATCGTCAAAAAAACCCGACGCCGCGCCCAACTCCAGTCTTGGATAAACAGTGTTCGGAGCCATCAACTGCTCCGCGTTGTCGAGCATTTGGCGAGTCGGGCCTCCGCCGTGATCGCCCACTCCATAGAGGTGAAGAATCTCGGGCGCTGCGCCGGCCGTAGACGCACGAAGAGTCGGACCGAATATCGCCGGAGCCCACACCGAGAGATCCTTGGCGATCCCCGGCCCTTCGATGCTCGCCGCGTAATCACGCGGAAAATAGGTCAAGAGGCGGCTGCCATCCGGCGCCTGCCACCAAAATAACTTGTAAGGGAATGTGGTGAATTCGTGCGCCCACAGCAGCTTCTGGGTCACAAAGTAATCCATGCCAGACTTCTTGTAAATCTGCGGCAACTGCGCGTTGTAGCCGAATGAATCCGGATTCCAGCCGATCTTCACATCGATGCCAAAGCGACTCTGGAAATAATGTTTGCCAATCAAAATCTGGCGAGTGAGCGATTCGCCATCCGGCATATTCAAGTCCGGCTCAACCCACATTCCTCCGATCACTTCCCATCGCCCCTCGCGCACACGATCCTGAATCTGCTTAAACATGTCCGGATACTTCTCTTCAATCCATTCATAAGTTCGCGCGGATGACATAGCGAACTTGAAATCCGGATACTCGCGCATCAGATCCAGAACACTCTGAAAAGTGTTCCGGACAACTTCCACCGTTTCCGTCCAGGGCCAGAGCCATGCCATATCGATATGCGAGTTTCCGACTGCGTGAATCGTGAACTGCTGCAGCCAGGGCTTCAGCACCGCAAGCTTCGACTGGGCATCATTCAGGGAGCGATCGAATCCGCCCTGATCGCCACGGTCGAGCATGGAGAAGTCGACGGCGGCAACCGCGGCATCGAGTTGCCGGATGCGTTCGACCTTGCCGTCTTCGTAAGCACCGATCACAGGCTGCGCCGAAAGCACTTCCATACGAAACAGCGACGGATCTGGCCGACTCGATGGCGGCGTAATCGTCAAAGCACTTTCGGAGATCCCGGTCTTGGATGTGGCGCAATCGATGCGGACCGCAACCAGAAATTTCTGACCCGGCTTCGCGCTCTGAGTGAGCGGAATCGGCTGCTGCATGTCCTCATCGCCGCGATAGACGATGTTTCCGTTGGAGAAGATCGCAAGAATCAGCGCATCATGGCCGCGTATCACCAGATTCAAATCCACGCGCGCACCTTCAGTCGAATAGCCGTTGATCTTGTCCGGAATTTCGATCCACCGCCTCAGGACGCGCGATCCCGTCTCCCACTCGTTGCCGGCTTTCACGATCTGCCATTCCGCGTCGGCCAGATTGGGATCCTCCGGATGCGGCACATCGGCATGAAACCGCCATTCTGGCAGCGGCATCGTAGTCAACGATTGCAGGCGGTCGAGTACCGGTTTGTATGGATCAACTGGAGCGTTCGGCGGTGTTTGCTGAGCGAAAACTGTCGCGCTAAAACAGCAGCACAAGAAGAACGAGCCAGCAAAGATCCACTTCGTGAGCCTCATTGATTGTTGTCTCCGGAAAAGTTTGGCGCGCCAAATTGTACCGCGAGAGGGCGAGGATGGTTACGGTATGGATGTTTGCTGTTTAACTACGACATAGTGCTCGATGAACTCGGCAGTGGCGTTTGGTTCGAGGGGGCACGCCAATTAACTTTCGAGTTTCTCGTCATTTGTCTTCCGATGCTGCGCGGAGGTGGCATCATCCTTCATGAATCTAAGGCCGAAATATCCGAAGGCACCCAATGCGGCTCCAACTGGAACCCCTAACCACATGCCGTCTGGGCGAGCATCGAAAGAGTCATGAAACCCCGCGTGTTTGCCCGACAGGATTTCAATGTCAATTGCTTCGTTTTTCAGGATTCTTTTGCTGTCTTGGAGATACACAACGCGGAAGGTGCGTCCATCGAAAATCGCAGGAGTATTCCAATCTGGAAGGATGATTTGGGTTTCAAGGTTGACGGGTTCCCCGCCGTCAGGCACGAAACGAAATCCGTTGTAAGTGTCTCTCCCCCGTCTCATCTCCACGTGGTCGAAAGCCTTGCCGACGATCGTAACCCGGCGTGCGAGCGAGGGCGCGGTCGAGTGGGACAGGCCATACATGCACGTCATGGCTCCCAGGATTAGGCAAAGCCACCAGACAACTGCCGGAAGGCGCGCTCTTCGTTTAGCTCCGAGTGGAAAGAAAACAGCCATTGCTGTCGCCAGCCCAAGCAGACAACATCCTATAAACGTTCCTCGGTCCATCCGACTCTGTCCACTCCCATGGTTTGGTTTTAGCCATGATAACGCGGTCGAGCTTCCGAGTTCCGCGGTTCCTGGTCCGCAGTTCAATGATAAAGAAGCTGCCGGTCAGGTACCTGAATCTACGAAGCCGCAGGTTGGGCGTGTCGGCTGATCGAGTCGGCGACGACCCAGCTCGCTCCCACCAAAGCGATGGAGATCGCGTTGCCCGACCAAAAGAAGTGATTGCTTGACCCGGGGGCGAGTTTCGGAAGCCAGACCAGCAACTCGAAGGTCACGATCTCCGCGGTGAGAAGGCGCGCGGCCAGCGGAGCCCTGATTCCAGTGAGGATGGCTACGGCGGCCCCGAAAAACCCAGGGTGGTGGCATAGGCCCAGAACATTTTGCTCGGCGGCAGCCAACCTGGGATCCAGCCCAGCAGTCCTGGCATGCCAACGATGTGGACGATGCCGAAGGAAATCGGGCAAACGCCGAAGAGGAGCACAAAGAAGCCCCGGTGGCGCGCAAAAAATGAACCGGCAGGCGAGAGCATCGCGCAGAGCACCAACCCACCGGCGACCAGTGCGAACTCCTCAAAGACATTCCCGATGGGGTCGTAATTGCCAAGATTCACAAACGCCTTGGGCACCCAGATGAGCGTGAAAACGGAGTAGACAATCGTCAGGGTCAGAGCGCCGATGCGCGCAGTCTTCGGCCAAAGGAGCGCGATCCCCGCAGCGAGTTCAATGACCGCGGTCAGATAGGCGAGCGGTACCCGCAGAGGGATGTTGGGGCCGACGTTCTGCCAACCGCCGGCGAAGTCGCCGGAGACCAAGCCCAGCACGCCGAGAAAGATGCCGCCTCCCGCGTAAACGTAAAGCCCCAGATTTGATGTGATGCTGCGTGCCATCGTGTACCGAATTGTGCAGTATCTCGTGGCGAGGTGCGGTGGGCAATATCCACTTTGCGCGATTTGAGTAAGACCACTTTTGAGTCAGACCAGCTGAGTCATACCAGTGGCGACAGGTTGGATCACACGTGTCCAATCGCGGAGCGCAGACAGACCGCAGGGACTGGTTAGCGCGGCCTACTGTGTTTCCTTTAGATCGCCCTTGATCGTGCGAGATGTGCGAGAACTTTCGTCGTTTGAAGCGATTCGAAAGTTCACTGTCATGCGCCCTGTGAGTTAAGCACAAGCAAGAAAATAAGGGCTTTGGGAATGTGGCATGGTTCTTGCGGGTCCGCAAGGATGTTCGCTGATTTGGAAGAGGGGTGTTTATGAAAGATGCCAAGAACAAAAGTGAATATGACTTGAATTCTGCGATCACGTTTCTCATGGTTGGCCTGGGTATCGGGTCAGTTTTGGCTCTCGTTTTCAATCCGAAACAGAGAGAGGAAATCGACAGGGGGCGCAGGTCAGAGTTTCGACTACGACGAGAAGAGGAACGAGTAGCATGACGGACTGCGGGGTGTTGGAGTCCGCCCGGAATCCTGTCGGCCCGACTGGCCTTTAGGCCCGATCGTGCACGCGACCCGATACCGTACCCGACCCGTTACCACACCCGAATAGTGCGCGCGAACTTTTCCCTGACTGAACCCCAGATATGTTGTGGCGGAAGCGTGTGTGAGTCGAACACACCGGCGACATCGTAGATGCCGCCCGCCGGTTTTGAAGACCGGGACGATCACCGGACCGCATGCGCTTCCGTAGTTCGCGCACAATTCACGCGAGCAAGTTCGTCGAGAACTCGTCGGAACCTAACACGCTCTACTTCGGCTGCGCCACCACTCGCAGATAGGGTTTCAGCGTTTTGAATCCTGCCGGATATTTCTGTTTGGCCTGGTCATCGGAAACAGAGGTTGGAATGATGACATCGTCGCCGGGCTTCCAGTTCACGGGAGTCGCCACGCTGTGCTTGGCGGTGAGTTGCAGGGAATCGAGGACGCGCAGGACTTCGTCGAAATTGCGTCCGCTGCTCATGGGATAGATCAGCATCAGCTTGATCTTTTTGTCGGGACCGACAACGAACACGGTGCGCACGGTGGCATTGTCGGCGGCGGTGCGGCCTTCGCTCGTTGCGCCGGAGGCTTCGGGAAGCATGTCATAGAGCTTCGCCACTTTGAGTTCGGGATCGCCAATCATGGGATAAGTCACCTTGTGTCCCTGCGTCTCTTCGATATCGGCCGCCCACTTGCCGTGACTCGTGACAGGGTCGACGCTCAGGCCGATGATCTTCGTGTTGCGCTTGGCAAACTCCGGTTGCAGTCCGGCCATGTAGCCGAGTTCGGTGGTGCAGACGGGAGTGAAATCCTTGGGATGCGAAAACAGGATGGCCCAGCCGTCGCCAATCCACTCGTGAAAATTGATCGTGCCCTGCGTAGTTTCGGCGGTGAAATTCGGAGCTTCGGAATTGATGCGTAGCGACATTACGTCCTCACTGTTTCCAGAAAATTGTAATACGAAATTGTGATGCGAAAATTGCGTTACCGCATACCCTACTATATCAGTAGGGTATAGAATAGCGAATCCACCGAGACGCGTCAACCGCTACGCAACGAATCATGCCGCGACCGAACCTCCGCAGCGGCTAATGGTATCGCATCGGCGACGAACATGTCGTCGAAGGTCGTGCATTCGAACCTGCAAGCGCGGAAGAAGACTCGCGCGAGATAAAATATCGAGCATGGTCGCCTCATCAAAAACCAAAAAAAAGCCAAATTCTAAAAAGCCGGGAAACAAGCCGAAATTAACAAAGCTTTCTATGGTACAGGTCGACGTCTTCACCGATCGAGCGCTCACCGGAAACTCGCTTGCCGTGTTTCTCGATGGACGCGGTCTCAGCACCAAGAACATGCAGGATCTGGCGCGCGAGATGAATCTTTCCGAAACCACGTTCATTCTTCCGGGCGATGCGAGGGCAGAAAAGGCGCGCGGGATTCGCGTACGCATCTTTACCGTTCAGGAAGAGCTACCGTTTGCCGGACATCCAACGCTCGGGACGGCGTTCGTGCTGCGCGGGAAGAGTGGCGCGGCGGAAGTGCAACTCGAACTGAATGTCGGCACGGTGCCGGTACGCTTCACCGAGAAACGCGGAGAGCCGGTGTTTGGCGAGATGACGCAGCGGAATCCAGAGTTTGGGGCGGTCCACAACGTGGAGGATATCGCGCGCCTGACCAACCTGAGCCTGTCGGACTTCGATCCTTCGGTGCCGATTCAAACGGTTTCGACGGGGATGCCGTTTACGATGGTGCCGCTGCGGTCGTTGAAGGCGATCGAGAAACTGCGCCTCGACCTCGACCGCGCCGGTGAGTATCTGGCGCGCAGTGGAGGCAAGTTTTTCTATTTCGTCAGCCGCGAGACGATCGATCCGAAGGCACGGCTGCATGCGCGCATGACTTTTTATAACGGGGACGATCCCGCGACGGGATCGGCCGCCGGCTGCTGTGCGGCGTGGATGGTCGCGCACGGCGTGGCGGCGAGTGACGAACAGGTTTTGATCGAGCAAGGGACCGAAATGCACCGTCCGAGCAGCATTTTTGTGCGCGCCACTCGACACGATCAGAGCGCAGAAAAAGCGCGTGATAATGATCCTCGTAACTATGTTGTCAATGTGCGTGTCGGTGGAAATTGTGTAGAAGTTCTCCGCGGCGAAGTTGCGATTGCGATCTAGCGTAACGAAACCCTGCCCCAGTCGCGGCTCTCCACTGGATGGCACAAATTTCCGAAGCACGAGAGTGCCATTGGCGAGCGCGCTACTTTACCGCGACGATGATTCTCGTTAGCATTCACCTCGCTCCGATTCTCAAAAAAAGAAATCAGGTATCGAATTCAAAACTTATTTGTGACGACTTTCTCCCGGTTGGCCCAATGAAGCCCAAGAAAACAATTCTTTGCGTAGACGATAATGAACAGGCACTTTCGATCCGTAAGGTGATGCTTGAAACACGCGGCTATCGCGTCCTCGCGTGCAATAATGGCGCCTCCGCGCTTGAAGCTTTCCGCCGCGGCGGTGTCGACCTCGTGCTCACCGACTTGCTCATGCCCGGAGTCGACGGTTCGCGGCTGATTGAGGAAGTGAAGGCTCTCTCTCCACAGACTCCGACGATGCTGATCTCAGGACGCGTCAAAATCTACGAGCGCGAAACGCAAGCCGACGTTTTCCTGCCGAAGGGGATGTATGAACCGGCGGAACTGCTGGAGCGCGTACGCGTCCTGCTGGTGCGCAAGCGCGGACCGAAGCGCTCGGCAGACGTTGCCGCGCGAAGAGCAGACACGACGCACGCGAATGTGGCGTAAGAGACCAATCGCGCTGCGCTGTGTGATATCGTTTTTACTGGATGTCGGCCTTCATTGAAGCGAGAGAACTCCGAAAAACCTACCGCGTTGGCAAGGTGGATGTACCCGCCCTGCGCGGTATTTCTTTCAGCGTCAAAAAAGGTGAGTTCGTCACCATCGTGGGTCCTTCGGGCAGCGGCAAGTCGACGCTTTTTTATATGCTCGGCGGATTGACCCGCGCTGACTCGGGGAGCGTCATCATCGATGGTGTGGATTTCGCAACGCTTTCCGATGGCGAGCGGACGCGGCTGCGCAAAAGCAAAATCGGATTCGTATTTCAGAAATTCAATCTTTTACCGACGCTGAGCGCGCGGTCGAATATTGAGATCGCGGTTGACATCGCGGGCCTCGGCAAGCCTGATCCGCAGTTTCTCAAGAAGATCACCGACATGCTCGGCATCGCGCAGCGCCTCGATCACCGGCCCAACGAACTTTCAGGAGGCGAGCAGCAGAGAGTGGCGTTGGCGCGCGCGCTGATCAATCGTCCGGCGATTGTGCTGGCCGACGAACCCACGGGCAATTTGGATTCGAAGAGTTCGAGCATTGTCCTCGACATGCTGCGGCAGTCGAATAAAGACCTGGGGCAAACGGTAATGATGATCACTCATAATCCGGAGGCCGCAGCCTATGGCGATCGCATCATCCACATGCGCGACGGACAGATTGTTGCGCCCGATGAAGATCCGCAGTGGTCGCCGGTTGTACATCCTTCGGCGGAAAGTTTGCAGTCTTAAGCGTCAGTCTCAATCGACAGTCCTGACAATAGTTCTGGTCAGCATTCCTGATTCGCAGGTTCCTCATGGCACATCGCGACGAATTCACGAAACCGATTCTTCCGGGCAAAGGCGCGACCGACTACGAGCGCTATCTGCACACCGACGAGTTGCTGGCTCTACAGAAATCGCCGGAAGAGCTGCTGCACAAAGATGAAATGACGTTTCTGGTGGTCCACCAGAGTTCAGAATTGCTGATGAAGGGCGGAGCCTTCGAGCTGGGCCGCGCCCTCGAGGCGATCGAGGGAGGAGATTTCGGCAACGCGACGCGGCTGATCCGGCGCGCGATTTCGCTGATCGAACCGACGATCGGATTGCTGCATATTCTCGAAACCATCAGTCCTTATGACTATCACCTGATTCGCGCGGGACTCGGGCACGGCAGCGGGTTGGATTCTCCTGGGTTTCTTTCTCTGCTGCATATCGGTCCGCGCCTGGGCAAAGCGTTTCAAGAACAGCTGACTGCGGCGGGCATCGATGCAGGGGAACTTTACCGGCGTCACGAAGAATTCTTCGGGCTGCACGATCTGGCAGAACGGCTGCTCGACTTTGACGAGCGTATGCAGCTTTTCCGCTTTCACCACCTCAAGCTCGCAGAACGGGTGATTGGAGGGCGCGTCATCGGGACGATGGGGACACCGGTCGAGATCCTCCAGCAACGGATGGAAAGCTTGCTCTATAAAGATCTGTGGGACGTACGCAATCAGATCACGGCGGCCAATCCGGCACCGACGGGGAAGCAGTATTAGCTCGTTCGTCTGGCCGCGCATTCATGAACTCTTAGGCCGTGCCACAACGAGCTATTTGATGTCGTTGACGAGGTAAAGATCGGAAAGGGTGCGGCCGTATTCGTAGACGTAGGACCCGCCGTTGGGCGTAATTAATATTGGTCCCAGGTCCGTGATGCCCGCAGCATCGACTGGCATCAGCGTTTTCCAAAGTTGTTTTTGTCCTGTCGTTAAATTCAGCCGGTAGACTTTGGCCGGAAGATCGCCAGGGTTGTAGAGAAAAATGGACTGGCCGTCACTGGTCCAGCCCAATGGAACATCTCTCGATGCAAAGCCGTTGATGGCACGCGGATCGCCACCGTCAATCGGGAACAGATATCCCTTATTATCGGCCGCGACTGCCGCGACCATCTTCCCATCGGGCGATGGCACCCACTGCGTCGATTGAATGCCCTCGGGCGAAATGGCAGTTGGATTACCGCCGTCGATATTCTGGACCCACAGCCGCAAGCCCCGATCCTTTTGGTTTCCGAGGAGTACGAATCGTTTACTGTCGGGCAGCCAGTGCGCTCTCACGAGTGTCACGCCGGCGTGGCTGAGCTTGCGGCTTTCGCCGGCTCCGGTGGGCAGAAGCGTGCTTTCAAGGGGAGTGCGCACTTGACCAGCGATAACCCATTTCTGATCCGGAGAGAGAGCGTAGGCGGCTCCGTCACCCAGTCGTACGGCTGGGGAGCCATCAGTATTGCGGATGTATGCACTGTAGTTTTCACCGCCGCCCTCGCCTGATTCCAGGAACAGCAGCGTCTTCCCATCGGTCGAGAGATCGGTGGGTGCCGACCAGTCGAGCCACGATAGATCGGACTCCTTGGTGGCGCCCGGCCCCATGCCGACCATGCCGACGCGTTGCACGTCGCGAGTCAGAAGCACGCGTCCGTCGCGCCCCACATCTTGTAGCGTCAGCGTGCCGGGTTCCCGCGCCAGCAGGCGCTCCACTCCAGCAAGAGTCACCGCATTGAGATAGCGGTCGTTACCAACATTCGTGCCAGTAAACCAGACCTCGTCACCTCGGGGAGACCATGCCAAACCTTGAAGCGACTCCCATTCCGACGAGATATCTTTCTCCTTGCCCGTCATGTCAACCACCGCAACGAACCCCAGGTCATCCCGGCGTACCGGGTGATCAACAAAGGCAATCCACTTTCCATCGGGAGAAATACGCGGATGGCTGATCCAGCCCGCGGTCTTAAAAAGAACTTTGCCGACCGGATACTCCAATCGGTTCTGGCCCTCGAGATCGCGAACGATGACGAAGTTGTTGCCATCGGGACCCCAGTCCGCCCACTGCACACCTTCGAGAACTTCGCGCGGTGCGCCTCCGCCCAGCGGAACCCGTGCCAGCGTGCCCGCGTTGATAAAAGCTTCTGTGTTGTGGCTGTGCAGCAGAACCGCCATTTCTCCCTGAGGAGACACCGATTGCACTTCCGCGCCTTCGAGGCCGAAGGGGCGTGATTCCGGACTCTCCGGACGAGTCGTATAGATCTCGATGGGTTTCTCTTCCCACGCGGCACTGTAGAGCACGGTCTTTCCGTCGGAGGCGAAGCGTGCCATGCGGATTCCACCGTGGCGGAAGGTTAGCTGGTGATACGCCGGCGGCGTCAGCGGCACGGGCTTTGCTGTGAATCGTCCGACAAAAAATCCCGCAGCGAGAGTTACGGCGCCCACCGCGGCCATGGCCCAAAGCGACTTCTTAGCAGCCGTCGCCGGCTTCTGCGGCGACGCCACAGTGGCGCCAGCGGCCGACGATGTGCTCGTACTGGTCGCGACCCGACCTGACTCTTTGTCGCGCTTCAGCCGCTTCAGATCTCCGCGCAATTCGGCAGCGGTCTGGCAGCGCAGGTCGCGATCTTTCTCCAGCGTCTTGTCGATGATCTCTTCCAGGCGCGCCGGGACTTGCGGATTCAAGGTAGAAAGCTTGGCCGGTTGATGCTCGAGGATCTGATTGAAGATCACGGCCGAGGTGTTGCCGACGAAGGGTTGCCGTCCGGTCGCCATTTCGTAAAGGACGACGCCGAACGAAAAAAGATCGGTGCGCGTGTCGAGCGGTTCGCCACGAGCTTGCTCGGGTGACATGTAGGCCGCGGTGCCCATGGCCGTTCCGGGGCTGGTCAGGTTCAGGTCACTCGCCGCCGTGGCCTGCGTGTTTGAGTCACTGGACGCGGTACCGGAATAGACCTTCGCCAAGCCGAAGTCGAGAATCTTCACCGCGCCGCGATTCGTGACGAAAATGTTTGCTGGCTTGATGTCGCGGTGAACGATGCCCTTGGAGTGCGCAGCATCCAGTCCGTCGGCGATTTGCACCCCGAGATCGCAGATCGTTTCGAGGCGCTGCGGCTGATTCTCAATGCGATGCTTCAGCGTGACGCCATCGAGAAATTCCATGGCAATAAACGCTTGGCCCTCGTGTTCTCCAATGTCGTAGATCGTGCAAATATTGGGGTGGTTCAGTGCCGAGGCGGCTTGAGCTTCGCGTTGAAAGCGGGCAAGCGTCTGTGGGTCCCGCGAAACATCGGGTGGCAGAAACTTAAGGGCGATGAACCGGTGGAGTCGGGTATCCTCGGCCTTGTAGACCACGCCCATTCCGCCGCCGCCAAGTTTTTCGATGACGCGGTAGTGGGAAATGGTCTGGTCGATCATCCGGGCGAATCTTACGTGGTCGATCCGTGTAAGTCAACGAAAGGCAGTGCCCCGAAATTTCCACGAGCACAATAAAATTGCAGACACCAAGGTGCCCAAGCCCAGGTGGACACGGTCGATTTTGTGGGATAAACTGACACGGTAAACAAGCGAATTCTGGACGTCAACAGACACCGTGCCACTGAAAACAAAGGCCCAGAGCGCATAGAGATTGAGAATTTTAAGGGCGGGAGTAACTCAGTGGTAGAGTGCGACCTTGCCAAGGTCGAAGTCGCGGGTTCAAATCCCGTCTCCCGCTCCAGTTTTTTGGAAGCCCTGCGTTCGCTGGGGCTTTTCGTTTTAGGGTTTCGTTTTTGTCAAGGGATGGGCGCGGTAGCCAAGTGGTAAGGCCGAGGTCTGCAAAACCTCTATCGTGAGTTCGATTCTCACCCGCGCCTCCAGCATCCAGCTGTCAGCCGTCAGCTCTCAGCTGTCAGTTTCTGACCCGCGCCGCTAAGTTCTCGCCCCAACTCTCTGCATTGTGGCCTGTCGTTCGCTGATGTACGATGTCCAGTCCCTTGACGTTTCGGTCGCACCGTCGTGGTGACGAATTTTCTTGATAGTCCAAGGACATGACCCCCAAGGAGGGGTTTCCTATGCCGCTTAGCAAGAAAGGCAAGCCATCGCTCTCTCTGCTTGCTCTATCCGTTTTTACGCTCGCTATGTTGTCCGTAGCCATGGCCGATAAAGAGCCCAAGACCTATCCAGAATCGGGGAAGGTTATTGGCATCGGTCAGAGTGAGCATACGAAGAACCATCCCCAGACGGGCAACGGTATGGGCGGGGGCAGCTATTCGGTCTACAGCCACACGTACAAGATCGAAACGGACACAAAGATCTACGAGCTGGATTGTGGCAAGACGCCAATGTTTGGCTCCACGGGAAAGGAATGCGGCGGGGACAAACCGATGCAAATCGGCGATGTCATTCACTTCCGGGTTGAGAAGGGGACAGCGCACGTAGCGTTGTCGAACGGCTCCGAACAAAAGCTACGCATCCTGAACGAAGAAGCGAAACCGGAATCAAAACCAGCGGACGCGAAAACGCCTGATACGAAACAGTAGCAACAGTCATTTTGACTTGGACGCGGATTCGATTCTCCCCGCAACTCCAATCCTGCAGCCTTCATGTTTTTTCAGCTCAATCATTTCAGGATGGTCGCTTCGAAGCCTCGACCGCACCGGCAAGCGCCCATGGGCCTCCCCAAAGGGCAACGGCGATGAGGAGGCTCTGCCACTCGTTTGGGTTGTGTGGCGCTCCTGGAATGCCATAGCGGCCCATCACTCTCGGGAGGTGAAGCGTGACGACCCAAATCGCGAACATCAGGCCGATCCCATAGGCACCCCAGACTTCGAGTACATTGAGGCCGATGCTCAAGCCGGCGGCAATGAACCCGATTCCGAAGAAGCCAATCCAAAACATATGCCACGGAATCCAAGCCGGGATCAGTGTGGCGATGAAAACCAGGCCGATCAGGTGGTCGACGCCGAACACTATGAGTGCTAGTCCTAGTAAGTAACGGCTTCCGCGAGTAATCCAACGTGGCAAGGGGTCCGCAACCGGCAAAAGCCAGGCGAGGGTTGCCAGGGACAGCGGTTCAAATAGAGTCGTGCGCAGAGACATGTTGCCCAAGTGCGCCAGGTATTTCGGCAAGTCGAGGATCAGCGCGCTCAGGAATAACAAGGTGCCAAGGATCAACTGCGCTAGGCGGGCAGAGTGCCTCGATAGGAGACCAGCACCGCAGATCACCAATACCGCCCCGAAAGCGATCGCAATCCCGGGAACTGGAGGCAGCCAGGGGAGAACCGGAATGACTCTGTACTGGGGACCAAGCGAATCGGCAGCATACCTCGCGCAGAGCAAGGTTTCAACGCCCAAGGCGGCGATTGCGAACGAGAATAAAGCGCGCCCCACGTTTGGCAGATAACTCAGTGATGGTTTTGCGGAAATTACGCTGGCCTCCAGACCGGCGCTTTGTCGCATGCGAGTGAAGAAGCCGCCAGCGTCGGGTGTGCAAACCCAACCCGTCTGCATTCTCAGTTCGAGCCGCGCTGAGTGCAGACGGGTTGGGGTTTGCACTGCGGCCTAGAAGAACGCCTTCAGGGCCAGCTGGAATACTCTGGGGTCGAACGCGCCAGTTACGGCCCCGAAGTTTCCAGCTCCGAATTTGGTGCTGATTCCGCCGTTATTGCCGTCACCCTTGAACTGGGTGTGGTTCCAAACGTTGAAGCTCTCCGCTCGGAATTGGAGTTTGAAACGCTCGGTAAAGGTAAAGTTCTTCAAGAGCGACAGGTTCCAGTTGTCACGGCCAGGTCCACGTAACCCGTCATAACCGAGATTGCCCCAACAATCAGGGCCAGTCTGACAGGCGGGCGCCGCGAACGACGCCGGATTGAACCATGACGTGACGGTGTGGGGGTAAGAGATCGCGCTGACGACGTTGGGCCGATTCCCGGTATTGGTGCCCGTGCTGCCGCCAGCGTTTGGAATTACGCTGGCTGCGTTGTTCCCGCTTACTCCGAGATTGAGCGGGGCGCCCGATTCGGCCGTGATGATTCCCGAAAACTCCCATCCACCCAAGCCTGCTTTCAGGAAGTGGTTGTCGGCGTCCTTGAAGAACGGGAGCTGGTAGACGAAGTTAATGAAGGCAACGTGGGTGCGATCGTAAGCCGACGGACCGCGATCATAGGCTGCCCCGACATAGGGATTGGTGCTGTTGGAGAGGTCGCCGCCGCTGTTACCCGCGTCACCAACTTCATCGACAGCGTGCGCATAGGTGTAGCCAACCTGGAGTTGAAGGTCACGTCGCACGTTTCCGTGGACATCGACCTGAAGAGAATTGTAGCTTCCATTGGCCTCGTTCTCCGCCAGCTTGATGCCGTTAAAGCCCAGGTATTGCATCACCTGGTTAATTCCGGCGCCGCCTGCTTTAACCAGTGCCGGCACATCGGCGAGTGGAGGAAGATTGACTTCCTGATAGAAATTCTCATGCCGGCTCTGGTTCCCGACATAAGACAACCCAAAGACCGCCCGTGCTCCCAGTGACTGCTGGATGCCTAAGCTGTACTGGTAATTGACGGGAGGTTTGTAATTCTGAGCGATGCCAGTGATATTCGCGGGAAGGACCGGCAACTGGGCAGAGGAAATCACATTGCCGCTGGTGATGTCGAGCCCGGGATTCGAGAGAGAGACATTGTTCCGCGTCGGTTTCAGATCGCCCGGCACATTCACGGCACCGTTGTACATGTCGTTGCCTTGCACGCGCTCGTACATCACGCCGAACCCGCCACGCAGAACCGTCTTGCCCTTACCGGTCAGGTCGTACGAGAAACCAAGCCGCGGACCGAAATTGGCCCAAGAGTCGTTAACCAGACCCTTTGGAATCCCGTTCTTGCCTCCGATACCGATACCGTTGGTGTAAAAATCGACACCGGCCAGGATCGGATTCGCGCTCTGGCTCAGCCCCGGAGACGGTCCACCTGGGCACAAAGTGGCGCCCGAATTTGGACCGCAGATGTTGCCAGTGTAGGCGTGGGTCATGGGATCATACTCGAACGTTGCTGCGTTGGCTGGGTTGTAAAGCTGGGGATAGAAGTTCGAAGACTGCTGGTTGGCCTCATAAGTATGAGGAATTCCGTCCCAACGCAGACCAAGGTTCAAGGTCAGCCGAGGAGTTACGCGCCAGTTGTCCTGAGCGTAGGCCGCCAGCGAAATGTTGTTCCATTGACCGGTGATCTTGACCGCGTCCTCGCTATAGGCCTGCGTATATCCGAGCAGATAGTCGGCGAAGTCGTAACCGCTGTACAAGCCATTAAATGTGAAATTACCCTGAGTGTTGGCGAAAGCTTCCTGGCTCTTCTTGTAGAGAGCCCAGCTGAAGCCAAACTTCAATTGGTGTGCGCCCTTGGTCCAGGAAACGTCATCGCGCAGTTGGTAGTCGTCGGCCTTGTTGTTCCAAGGCGTCCAATTGGCCGTGTACTGAGATCCGGTCACGCCGGACAAATTAATCGTGGGGATACGATTGTCCTGGTTCGGCCCGGTGAACAGGCGGTTGAAAGTGAAATCCGACGGAGCCGAGATCAGGCCGTCTGGGACGATGTGGATGCGGTTGCCGTTGTAGTTAAAGGCAGTCTCGTTGAGCAAGGTCGGGCTAATCACGTACGTTGCGTGAACGACCGCGCTGTAGGAGGGGTTGTTAAACACGTCGGCGATGCTGGGAACGTTGTCGCCGCTCCACTGCGTCGTGCCGTAGGTCTGCGAAACCTGCTCCTGAACATAGTGTCCGAACACGGAGAGTTTCGACGAGAACGTGTGGTCGACGCGGGCAATCTCTTCTGTCAGAGTTGTCGGAGAATTGTTGCCGCCGAGGAAGTTCGCGCCATTACCAGCAGCGCTGGGCTGCGGGAAAATGCCACCGTATTTGCCACCGGCATTCAACAGCGCCGTCGCATTGGGGGCGATCATACAATCGGGAATCGTGTCATTGGGGAAGCGCGAACCCGGTACAACCCCAGCCGGGGCTACACCGCCGGGGCAATTAGCGAACTGAACAGAAGCGGGAATAGTCGTGAGGAGGGGGTCGATCGTATTCGCCGCGATCGTGACACCGTTATAAGTGGCAGGGATGACAGCGCCAGTTCCGGGACCATTCGCGTCAGGATAGGCGGTGGCCGGTGGCACGTTTTGGTTGAGCGAGCCACCATCGACTTCTCGACGCCATTCCTGGTTATAGAAAAAGAAGGTCGGGTGTTCCTTCCAGAGCGGAACCTGCCCGCCAACGTTGAACCCGAAAACGTTGAAGCGCAATTCTTGGACAGGATTCGGAGCGGGGAGGAAGAAGTTTCGCGCATCGAGGGCGTCATTGCGGAAGAACTCCCACGCCGACGCGTGGAATGTCTTGGTGCCCGACTTGACGACGGTGGTGATGGTTGCGGCCGAAGACAGGCCGTACTCGGCGCTGTAGTTCGAAGTCTGGTTATTGAATTCAGCGACTGCGTCGACCGAGGGCATGACACTGGCGCTGCTGCCGCCGCGATCGAGGTTTTCGCCGCCGTCCAAGATCTGAAGATTATGACCGGCGCGCTGGCCGTTGATGCTGACCGTACTGTCACCGCTCACCGGAGTGAAGGCACCCTTGTCACCCTGCAGGCTGGATGCGCCCGGGGTAAGAGCATACAGAGCATAGAGGCTGCGTCCGTTGATGCCCAGGTTACTCACCTGCTCGCCGGTAATGACGGTGCTGACTGCGCCGGTGTCGGTTTGCACACCGACTGTCGTCGCTTCAACCGAGACCGTCTCCGTCACGTTGCCGATTTCCAGTTTGAAGTCAACGCGGGTACGGTCGCCGACGTTGAGCACGATGCCCTTTTCCTCGCCCGACTTGAAGCCTTTGGATTCGGCGCGGACGTTATAGTGGCCGATACTCAAACTGGGAACCACAAATTGACCGTCGCCATTGGTAACGGTTGTGCGAGACGTGCCTCTTTCGAGGTTCGTGAGAGTGACTACGGCGCTTGGAACCACCGCACCCGTCAAGTCGGTGACCGTACCGACAATGGTGGCTTCCTGGCCAAAGGCAGCCAGGGCACAACCAAAGAACAGTACACAGAGTTGCAGTAAGCGAGTCGAGGCTTTCTTTGGGGAGCGCAGAACACACAAAAGCGGCATGGCTTTCTCCTGACGTGATCTCGGTTCGTTTTTCGACGGACGTTGTCGGACGTTTAAACTCTTACGCCTGAAAGTGGTCGCCTTCAATATCCATTTGACTGGAGTTGGTATAACCACTCGTTGTTTTGTTGAGGTAGCAGGAAGCGTACTCATGTGTCCCCTTTTCCTCCGGTAAAGTCGTGCTGCCGAGATGACTGGCGATTTACGCCAGGTACCACTCAGCGCTTGGACAGTCAGCGTGCAATTGGGAGCGGCGTTGACTCACAACTTCACAAACTCCTGCCGAGCGAGAACTGAGAGAGCATGTGGTCTTCCATGTTCACAACGATTACGCGAGACAACACGCCCAACACTTCAGAGTTCGAAAACGAGTGGCGGACTAACAACCTCGTGGGACGAACCCAAAACGGCTGGATCGACTGCTTCTCCAACTTTTCATACGCATAATGGAAAGAGGTTACGGAATTTAACATACGAACTGGTTGGTATGTTGAAAATACACGCAAACGGATGGAAGTCCGAGGCTGATCTAACATACAAACTGGTTGGTATGTTAAACGCACACAATTCGAGACAAAGTTTGAAACCCGAAGCTGATCTAGTTGCGCGATTCTGAGCGAGAAGGGCCACGAGTGGCGCCGTTCGATATGTTGAACCCGATTATGTCGAAACTAATAGCGACCGCAGCTTGCGCACAGCCTTCGGCATGTCTTCGGCGGAAGTGCTGCCAAAACCCAAGATGAATCCGTGTCTGCTCGGTGTTTCAAGATAGGAGGAGGAGAGCGGCACCAACCAGAGCTTTTGCTCGGCGGCACGAGTGGCAATTCGGAGATCGGAGATGCCCTTCAACGCCATCGACAAGTGCAGGCCAGCTTGTCCCCCAGTGACATCGGCGCGCTCTCCGAATTCCTCGTCGATACTGTCAATCAGCACGCGGCGGCGCTCGTTGTAGAGAATACGCATTCTGCGGATGTGACGGGAGAAATGTCCTTCCCGAATGAAGTCCGCCAGGACGCCCTGAAAGAAGCCTGGTGGAGCAATATCCAGTGCAAGTCTCACGGCGATGAAGTGCGGGACGAGATCGGGAGGAACGACGACGTATCCAAGTCGCAGGGAAGGGAACAGGACCTTGCTAAACGTGCCTACATAGATGACGCGGGAATTGGCGTCAAGGCCCTGCAAGGATGCGATCGGCATACTTTCGTAGCGGTATTCACTATCGTAGTCATCCTCGATCACCCACGAACCTGAACTCTCGGCCCATTCTAAGAGCTGCAAGCGGCGAGAGGCGCTCATCGTGACTCCGAGCGGATACTGATGCGATGGAGATACCATCGCAAGCCGAGCTTTGGGGCAGCGCTTGATGCCAGCGGCGACGTTGAGGCCTTCGCTATCGACAGGAACGGGAACGATCTCGCATCCACTGGAAGCGAAGACGGCGCGCGCAAAGCGATATCCTGGTTCTTCCATCCAAACCTTGCTGCGAGCGTCGAGCAGGACGAAGGTCGCGATCTGAAGCGCCTGCTGCGAGCCGCTGACGATCATGATCTGATCGGCTTCGCAGCGCACAGCGCGCGCCGTTCGCAGGTAGCTGGCAATCTCTTCGCGCAGGTCTTTCGATCCCAAAGGATGGCCATAATCAAACGACTTCGGTTGCGTGTTGCGGCAGTGACGCGTCACCAGACTGTTCCAGACAGGAAAAGGAAAATGATCAAACGCTACCTGGCTCACCCCGAACGCTCCCCAACCGCGGTGCCAGGGCCCGGTCTCAACTGAGCTGGAGACTACTGTGCGGGCTGACAACGGACGAGGTCCTGGACTGACTCGCGGAGGGCGGCGGCCGCGCGATTCCGAAACCATCATTTGGTCGGGCAATGACCGGGAGATGACTGTGCCGGCGCCGACGCGACTCTCGAAATATCCTTCGGCCAGGAGTTGAGCGTGGGCGTTGAGGATGGGAATGCGCGATACACCTAACTCCAAAGCCAATGCGCGGGTCGAGGGGACTCGTTCGCCTGCGCGCAACCTTCCTTCCATGATTGCCGCGCGGTAGGCATCGTAGACCTGACGGTAGAGTGGACTCGTTGCATTCCGATCGACAGCAATTACGGGCGAGATTCCGGAGGAGATCCTCTTCATTTCAGGCGAATGATAATGGTTATATCGTATCGCCGTCAAAATGAAGTTCGTGATATCCACTTGGATTCGGACAAAAAAGGCGGCCCGAAGGCCGCCTCTGGAACGCGTTTCAGTTGCTGCTTACAGTCGCGCGCATACTGCTTTGGTCTGCGTGTAGAGCTGGAGAACGTCTTTGCCCATCTCGCGTCCCCATCCAGATTGTTTGTAGCCACCAAACGGGAGAGCCGCGTCGAAGATGTTGTAGCAGTTGATCCAGACGGTTCCGGCGCGAAGGCCGGCCGCGAGGCGGTGAGCTTTTGAAATGTCCTTCGTCCAGATGCCGGCTGCTAGGCCATACATCGAGTCGTTGGCGCGCGGCATCAGCTCCTCGGGATCGTCGAACGGAGTCGCTGCCACCACTGGCCCGAAGATTTCTTCCTGTACTACGCGCATGTTGTCATTTGTATTCACCAGCACCGTGGGCTCGACGAAGTAACCCTTGTCGCCGAGTTTCTTGCCGCCAGTGACTGCGGTTGCGCCTTCGGACAAGCCGATCTCCAGGTATTTGCAAACGCGTTCCACTTGCTCGTCCGAAACCAGCGGACCCATGGTCGTGCCCGGATCGAGACCCGGTCCGACATTGATTTTTTTGGCTTGCGCCGCCACGCCTTCGACGACGCGATCAAACACCGGCCGCTCAACGAAGAGACGCGAACCAGCGCAGCAGCACTGTCCGTGATTGAAGAAGATGGCGCTGGCTGCGCCACCGATGGCTTGATCGAGATCGGCGTCTTTGAAGACAACGTTCGGCGACTTGCCACCGAGTTCGAGCGATACTTTTTTCAGGTTTCCAGTCGCCGCGTGGACAATCAGCTTGCCCACTTCGGTGGATCCCGTGAAGGCGATTTTGTCGACCAGGTCGTGCGATGCGAGGGCCGCGCCCGCCGTCTCGCCGTATCCGGGAACGATATTGACAACGCCGTCGGGGAAGCCGGCTTCCATGATCAATTCGCCAAGACGCAGGGCGGAAAGTGGTGTTTGCTCGGCGGGCTTCAGAACCACGGTGCATCCGCAAGCGAGCGCCGGCGCGAGTTTCCATGCGGCCATCAGCAAGGGGAAATTCCACGGAATGATTTGTCCGACGATTCCGACGGGCTCGCGGAGCGTGTAGGCGTGGTAGTTTGCGCCGGGAGTATAGGGCACGGAAAGTGGAATGGTCGTGCCTTCGAGTTTGGTCGCCCATCCGCCCATGTAGCGGAACATCTCAACGGCGAGCGGAACATCGGCGGCGCGCGCCACGGTCAGCGGCTTACCGTTATCGAGTGTTTCGAGCGTCGCGAACTCTTCCAGATGTTGTTCGAGCAGATCGGCCAGCTTCCAGATCAGCTTGCTGCGATCGGATGCCGTCATGCGCGACCAGGGGCTGCTGTAGAAGGCCTTGCGCGCGGCTTTCACCGCGAGGTCGATGTCTTGCTTATCGCCCTCGGCGATCTGGGCGAGGATTTCTCCAGTGGCGGGATTGTAGGTTGGGAAAGTCTTGCCAGACACGGCACTGACCCACTTGCCGTCGATCAGCATTTTGAGCGGCTTCGCGATGAAGTCGCTGACGCGAGAATCAATTGTTAGCGGGGAAACTGCGATGCCCATAGGGCCTCCTTGAAACGAAGTGCGAAGAGATTGAGTGAAACGAAAGTTGATTGAGAGCGATGGGCAAAATCGTAGTCCTCGGCAAAAGGGAAGGCAACAGGGTAGATCACGTAGGCACGTGATCGATGTCACAAGGTTGATTGGTGCCCCATGCTTTTCTTCACGATGCTTTTCTTCACCGCTCGTTTCT